>Ga0315287_10000002_pt1:435000-562437 | contig 562437 bp, 505 predicted proteins | sample YL17G11_0_MG_FD_205037 | JGI IMG/M metagenome (GOLD analysis project Ga0315287, IMG submission 205037) | Sediment microbial communities from Yellowstone Lake, YNP, Wyoming, USA - YL17G11_0 | ecosystem: Environmental > Aquatic > Freshwater > Lake > Sediment | place: USA: Wyoming... | reverse complement strand
AGACCGAGTATCCCGTCGGCGGGGTCGGGGCCGTGACCGTCGGAAGCGGCGGCCTCCAGCCGAGCCCCACTCCAAGGAGGGTCGTCCTGGCCGCAAGCCCCGTGGGGGCTCCCGGCGGCAGCGGCCCCGCCGTAACCGTGGCCGTGTTCGACGCCTTCGAGAGGAGCGTCCCGCCCGCCGAGGGCAGGATGAAGCCTCGCACCTGGAAGGCGTATCTCTTCCCACCGGTGAGGGTGAAGGTGTACCCGCCCACGCCGTCGGCGAAGTCCAGCTGCGTGACCTCGCAGTTCGGCGCGGTCCCCGTCCAGCTCGTCACTTCCTTGACCAGGGTGAACGGCCCGATCGAGGTCGGGGCGATGAAGACCTGGTAGCCCTGGGGCACGCAACCGGTCAGGGCCGGCAGCCAGCCAAGCTTCAGCCCGGTCGCCGTCGCCGCCCCCGTCAGGCTCCGCGGCGCGAGCGGCGGGATGGGGCCGGCCACGGCCGAGGCGGTGTTCGAGGGTTTGGAGACTGCCCAGTGCTCTTTCCCCGAGAAGAAACCCAGCCAGATGAATGACCTGACCTGGAAGTAGTAGGTTCGACCGCCGGTTAGCGTGAACCCAACATCGGCGCAGTCGGTCGCAGACAGGTTGACGCTGGGAGTGCCCGTTGGGTCAAACCACACGACCTTCACCTTGGTGAAAGCCCCGGTAGACGCCTCGCTCACGTACACTTCCCACCCCCAGAACCCCGCATCAACGCTCGGCTGCTGCCACGTGAGACGAACTCCGTCCAGCGCGGTTGTCGCCGCCAAGCTGCGCGGGGCAGCGGGAAGGTCATTGTCCATGATCTCCACGCTAACCTGAGGGGCGCTCGCCCCTTCGTAGCCCGCGCCGCTCACGGTGTGAGTGATGATGCCGTAGTGCGTACCCTCGACCAGCGTGTCGTCGACGGCCCGCACCGTAACGGTCTTCGGCACGTTCCAGTTCGAGGTGGTGAAGACGAGAGATGCCGTGGAAGCGCCGTTCACCATGACCTGGCTGTCGGCCGCGGCCGCCACTGTCACTGTGCCGGTGGGCTGGGTGGCGAGGACGACGGTGTAGGTGTCGGACGCGCCACCTTCCGTCACGCGTGTCGTTCCGTCGGGCTCGGTAATCTCTGCGGCGCTGGTGATGAAGTCGATGTAGCTGGTGACGAAGGGCGCCTCAACGGTGACCCAACCGGGGTACTCCACCCAGGCGTCATTGCCGACCTCGAGGAACACGGCGTAGTCGCCGCTTGGGAAGCCCTTGATGCAGTAGACCCCGCCGTTGTAGCACCAAGCGTATCTATTATGCATCACGGCGCCATCAAGCCGGCTGACGGCCTTCATCCGATAGAACCCAGTGGCCGGATGCCCCTCTGCGTCCCGGATGGTGCCGACAATCGTACCCCCTTGAGTGAGGGAGAAGTCTACGGTGGCGGAGGGCGGGGCACCGGGCACAAGCGTGATGTCGGATACCCTTTGGGCAAGCCAGCCGAACTCGTACGAGGACCACCAACCAGCAGGCGCGGCGACGGAGTACGTTCCGCTGACCGGGACTTCGATCGAGTACCCGCCCGCCGAGTCTGAGTGGCCCCAACCGCTGTACCAGGCGCCGCCTTCGCGCTCGGCTAAGACATCTACCGAAAGCGGCAGCCCGCAATCCGCGGTGATCATTCCCTCGATGACCCCGGCGGGCTCGAGGGTGATGTCCTTGCCCGTTATCGCGCCCGGGGTCTCTATGAGCACCCACGTCCATGATGACGACACATAGCCGGTCAGCCCCGCCTCAATGAAAAAGTCTCCGGGCGGGAGCCCGCGCAGCGTGTAACCGCCCTCAGCGTCTGTCTGGGTCTGAGGCCAGAGCCAGGACCCCTCGCCGGACCATTGACAGAGGACCGTCGCGCCCGCAAGCGAGTTCTGGTCGGCGTCGCGGACGGTTCCGGAGATGCTTCCCCCGGGGGGAAGGTCGAAGTCGGCGGTGGCGTCGGAGTCGACAGTCACCCAGACGCGACTCGTCTTCATCATCCGGTCGCCGTCGGCGGGCCCACTCCGCGCCCGACTGGGGGCGCACACGCCATAGTCGCCGACCGAGAGGCCGGTCGCCTCGTAGTACCCAGCGGAGTCGGTGATGACGGTCGTGCTTACATCGAGCGTCCAACTCTCACTTTTGACTTGGACGCTGACTCCGACCAGGAGATTGCCCAGGTTATCCCTGACCGTTCCGCTGATGACCCCGTTTTCCCGGAAGACAAAGTCGACTGCCGCCGTGGTTTCTGGCGCCACGACCGCAACCGGGTCAGGGCGAGCCTGGTAGCGGATGGACGTGCCCCAGATGTAGACGTACACGTCGTAGGTTCCGCTCGCCAGACCCCTCAGCGTGTAGTTCCCGTCGGCGTCGGTGGAGGTGACCCCGGAACCAGACATGCTGTCTGCGTAAACGTCAGCGCCCTCGATCGGATTTCCGCCGGCATCCAGCACGCAGCCTTGAATCTTCCCGCCCGGCCCGGCAAGAGGGAGAGTGACGGATACATCGGGAATGGCGGCCGTGAGGAAGATGTCGCTGGTCCGGACAATCCAGTCCCCGTCTTCTGGTTGGCTGTACCACCGACTCGGCGACCCGAGTGTGTAGGCGTAGCCGAGCGGCAGGTCCGAGAAGACGTGGACGCCGTCCGCATTCGTCGAGGTCGAGACGCTGTAGTCTGGTCTATCCAGCATGACTGAGACATTCGGAAGTGGGGTTCCGCTAGAGTCGGTGACGGTAGCCGTGATGCTGCCGGCTCGTCCGAGGGTTATGTCTATGTCTGAACTCGTTGCTCCCGTGGTGACGCCGACAGCCGTGGCGTAGTCCCTACACGGCGTCTGCCCGTAGTGCATGACGGCGTGGCCTGGAGCTTCGGCTAACACACGGTAGAGCCCCGGCGCCAGACCGGACAGGCAGTATTTGCCGAGAACGTCGGTCTGGGTCTGTTCCGCTCCCCAATACCACGAGCCGGCGTAGGCGTACACGTCCGCGTTCGCGACAGGCTGTCCCTCAGAGTCGAGCACCGTCCCGGAGATTGACCCGCCTACCGCGAGGAGTCCCGTAACCGCGTCCGGCGTGATCCGGATGTCGCCCGGGGCAGGCCGCTGCGGTTCGAGGCTGATGCCCAGTTCCGGCAGCCTGGCAAGGTCCTCCTCGCTGACGGCCACGAGCCTGCCGTCGGGGAGCAGTCCGGTCAGCCAGTAGACCCGTATCCGCTCGCCTGTGGGCGAGACCAGTTCATCCACGCGCGCGACGGCCGGTTTGTCACTGGTGGCCGTCGATGGGCGGTCGCCCATACCGATTCCCGGCGCCGGTGGCGTGTCGCTCCCGGCTCTGGCCGCCAGGCCCATGCCTGGCGCGAAACCAACGGCCAGAACAACAATGGCCAGCACGGTCACCGCGGTCCGGCCGAACCTACCTTCAATCCTCCGTAAACTCATCGCTAAGCCCCCCCTTGATGAAGGCAGCCCGGGGCCAGCCTATCTCCCCGCGGCGCATTCTCCTATGGCGCAGCTACGGCGTTCGCGCCGGCGAAGCGGACGGAGTCCACCTTCGGCCAGGCCGCCGGACCATTGGTGTACGAGTAGACCCGGAAGTAGTAGCGGACCCCGGCGGTCATCGTGAAGCCCACCCCCGAGCCGTCTCCGGCCGTGACCTGCGTGCTCGGGTAGGTCCCGGGCCAGGAGGTCACGTTCCTCACGAAGGTGTAGAGCCCGGTCGAGACAGCGGCGATATGCACCGCGTAGCCGGCTGGGACCGCGCCCGTGAGCGGCGGCTTCCAGGTGAGGTTCACCCCGCCGCCTGAGGCGGGCAGCGCGGTCGTGCCCACCAGGCTCGTCGGGGCCTGCGGCGGCAGCGGACCGGCCACCACCGTGCTCGCCGCCCAGCGGGCCGAGACGAGCTTCACCGAAGTCACCGGGTGCCGGGCGTAGGCGTAGAGCCTCACGCTGTAGCGGGCCCCAGGGGTGTAGGCCAGACCGCCGGCGACTATCTCCGCCGAGGTCACCTGGACGTTCGGCGTGGCGCCCTCCCAGCTCGTCACGTCCTTCACGAGGCTGAAGGGCCCCCGGGAGGTCGTGGCGAGCGGCGGCAGCGGTCCCGCGATGCCCATCGTCGTCGCGCCCATGAGGCTTGACACCTTCTGGGCGGTCCCGTCCAGGTCCGCCCCGGTCACCTCGGTGTTGGGCAGGTCGCCCGTCCAGGTCGTGACGTCCTTCACGAAGGTCCACGGCCCGACCGACGTGACCCCGATATAGACCGAGTATCCCGTCGGCGGGGTCGGGGCCGTGACCGTCGGAAGCGGCGGCCTCCAGCCGAGCCCCACCCCAAGGAGGGTCGTCCTGGCCGCAAGCCCCGTGGGGGCTCCCGGCGGCAGCGGCCCGGCCGTAACCGTGGCCGTGTTCGACGGGCCGGAGGTCGGTTTCCCGCCCACCGAGGGCAGGATGAAACCCCGGACCTGGAAGGCGTATCTCTTCCCGCCGGTGAGGGTGAAGGTGTACCCGCCCCCGCCGTCGGCGAAGTCCAGCTGCGTGACCTCGCAGTTCGGCGCGGTCCCCGTCCAGCTCGTCACTTCCTTGACCAGGGTGAACGGCCCGATCGAGCTCGGGGCGATGAAGACCTGGTAGCCCTGGGGCACGCAGCCCGGACAGGGCGGTCGTTATCGACGCGCTGCACCGAAGGGCTCTTCGCCAGGGCGGCAATCTGCCCGGCGGTAAGGTCGGCCGCGAAACCGTCGACGGCCTGGGTCCAGACGGCTTTGGTGCCAAGAGAGCCGGCCCCCGTCTTCAAGACCGCGAGCTGGCTATCGGAGGGAGCTTCCGTAAGCAGGACCACGACCGGGTAGCTCTTCTCCGCGCCGGCTAGCTCGGCAGGCTGGGCTCTAAGGATGAGGTCAAGGTCGTCCGAGATGCGGTTACCGTCGGCGTCGCCGATGAAGGCGCGACTCGTCGCGTCCGCCGATGTGACGTTCTCCTTCGCGGAAGCCTTGTCTCCTGGCGTTGGGTCCGTTCCTGCCGAAGCCGCCGCTACCGGTGCCGCGCTCAGAACGAGCAGGATTATCAATGAAGCCGCTGTTAGCCTACGCACTATCGCCCGCCTCCCCTAACCTTACCCTCTTGCAAGTTATCCCTAGTCCAAACCATTCACTCCGTTTACGGACGACGCCCCGGGCAAGCGCCGGGGGCCCGAAGGCATCCCCGGTCTGGCCTGCCGGAAATGGGGCAGAATGGCATGGTGCCCAGGATGTAGGTTTCTGTGCGGCCTGCCGCAGTCCTGCAGGCCCGGGCAGATGGTGTGCGGCCCTACCTACGGGCCCGGTGCGGGGACAACAATGAGGCGCCAGCCGGCGCTGGCGACGCGGACCACGTCGCCGGCCGCCAGGCTCCTTACCCCGGCATAGACCGGGGCAGCGCCGGGCGTTCCGCCCGGGAGGCGGTAGACGACGGGCTGGGAGGCGAAGACCACGGTGTGGTCGGCCAATTCCAGGGTGCAGTTGTCCGGCCCGACGGCCAGGACCGTGGCGTCGGTATCGGGGTCGCAGTCGGCATGTGCGGTCGCCAGACCGCTCCCCGGCGACACGGTCAGCTTCTCGAAGTGCCCAACGAGGCCACTGTGCTCGCCCATGGCCGCCTGGTCATACTCGTATCCGCGGTCTTGGCCGAGTTCATCGACCCCGAGGAAGAAGCGAATGCCCTCGGCGGTCCGGTCCTCGGTGTGGCCGGCTACGTAGACGATGGTCTCGGTCGGCGGGACCGCCAGGCCCACGAAGAGGCGGCCCTCGTGGTCGAGAGCGTACTGGCGGTGCTCGCCCACCGCAGGCTCGTCCGTGTAGGTCGGGTCGCGCTCGAACTGCCGCGGCCCAGTGGACGTGGCCAGGGTCACGAAGCGTCGGGGGCCCGGATACTCCACGCTAACGGCTTTGATGGTCCCGCTGACCGTCGCGGACGTGGCCCACACGGCGATGATGGGGTTGGCCTCCGGGTCGACCGGGTCGAAACCCAGGGCGCCGAAGGTAGCCACCCGGATGACATCGTTCTCCTGGAGCTCGTCGCGCCCCGCGTCCTCGTCGTTGATGAGGACCGCGGCCGTGGTGGGGATGGGGACGCCCACCCCGGCCAAAGAAGCGTGGCCGGCGGTCCCGAACGGCCGGTAGGCGAAGGGCGAGTCCGCCGGGAAGCGGATGACCGTGTCGGCCCCGGCCGAGGACTTGGCCACCGGGCCGGCGATGTAGTCCTGGTGACCGGGCACGAAGTCCCCGCCGGCCGGCTCGCAGATGAGGTCCCAACGGAAAGCCGAGATGCGGATGGCCCGGCCCGCGTCGTCGAGGTTCACGCAGATCAAATCCCCGGGCAGGAGGTCGGCTTCCGTGTGGGGGGTGGTCTCGTCGCCGTTGAGGCCCACGGCCACCGGACCCACGTACGGGATGTCGGCCATCTCTTCCCCTTTGTCCAGCACGAGAAAGACGCCGCCGGAGGCGTCAAGGCCGGTCCCCTCGTAGGTGCCGCCCGTAACGTCCCCCGTCTTCCGCTCTATGTAGACGACCTTGCCGCCGCCGTTCGGAGGCCCGTCGGTCACGACGAGCACGTTCTGCCCGAGCAGGGACTGGTACCGCGCCCAATCCTCCGTGCGGCCGCCCACCGGCATCCAGGCGTCGGCCCCGATCACGTAGACTTTCTCCGCCAGGGTCAGCCGGTGACCGGGCTCGGGGCCGAGTTCGACCCAGCCGGCCGCGAGGTCTACGCCCTGCAGGACGTGCTCGAACACGCGGACGTCCGTCTCCAGCAAGGCGCCGTGCTCATCCGGTAGGCCGGCGGCGTCGAGGGGGTCCACCCGCAGCGTGGCCCAGAGCATCCGGGCCATCTCCCCGCGGGTGCAGGGCACCTGGGCGAGACTCAGGTCCACGGTCCCCGTGAAACCCTGGTCGAGACCGTAGAAGACGTAGTTGTAGGGCCAGCCGCCCGGCCCGACCCGGGCCTTGTGCCCCGGGACGGCCCGGATGAGCATAGTGACGGCCTCACCGTAGGTCACGGGGTCCTCGGGCCGGAAGCTGCCGTCGCCGTACCCCCCGACCAAACCCATGAGGGCGGCGCAGTTCACGTAGCCCCAGGCCCAGGGCGGGATGGCGTCCCTATAGGCCGGTTTGAGACTCATCAGGCGCTCGGCCGTGCCGCCCTTGCCGGTGGCGACGACGAGGACCTTGGCGAACTGGGCCCGGGTGATGAGGCCGTCGGGGTCGGCGCGACCGCCGAGCCCGGTGTAGCCGGTGTAGATGCCGAGGGCCCCCAGGATGGTCAGTTCCGGGGCGGCGACGTGGCCGTAGGTATCCCAGAAAGCAATTTGGGCCATGCTCCCGGCCTGGATGGGTCCGGTCGCCCGGACCGGAGCGCCGAGCCCCGGAAGAACAACGATGATAAGGGCCGCTAGGACAATGAAGAGAAGTTTCCGCATGGGCTACAGCTTCCCGAGGAGAGCCTTCATCTCCTGGTAGGTCTGGTCCGCCGCTCCCGAAAAGGCTGCTCTGGCCTCACCGAGGTAGGAGGCGGCCAGAAGGCCCACACGGTAAGGGCGCCACCGGCAGGGGCGGAAGAAAGCGTCGGCACGGGTACCGGTCACTGTCCACCGAGCAGGTCGAGGACGTCGGCCCTGGCGGGGTCGGCGTCGTCACGCCAGGGAGGGGCACCCGAAGGTGCCCCTCCCTGTCTCGCCAGGAGCCTAAGCTCCTATCCGGCTGAGTTCGGACCTTGGTTACGGGTCGATCCGAACGATGACGAACACATTCGTAGTACCCAGCAGGTAGTAGTCGAAGTAGAGTTCGTCGTCAACGGCCAGACCCGCGAACCCGATCCAGGTGTACTCCTCGTCGGCGACGCTGTAGGAGTAGATGGCAGCCGTCTTCACGAACTCGTAACCGCTCTCCCAGGAGAGGGTGCACGTGTCGCCGCCCGCCTCGACAACCCCTTCATACCAGGTTGTCGGGGTGGCGCCGAAGTCATTCTCCAGGTCGGTCGCATGACCGGTGGTCCCGCTGATCGTCAGGATGACGAAGTTGCCAACCTCAGGCAGCTCCATTTCGTCGCACTCGTAGGTCGTCGACACGCCACCCTTGTCCACCGTGAGGTAGGTGTGGGTCGGGGTGACCGTGTCAGCGTGGGTCACGACGTAACTACCGGTCACCAAGACGACCGGGTTGGACACGCCGTAGGCGACGTCCCAGAACAGCTTGCCCTTTTCGTCCAGGGCGTACTTGTGTAGCCCGCCGGGCGTGTATTCCCAACCCAGCGGACCGGGGTACGGGCTCTTAACCGCGTACTCCTTGGTCGTGTCGCCGGACTGCAGGGTCACGTAGCGGGTTGTCCCGGAACTCGTGGTGTTATCGCGGAAGGAGACGATGCTCCCCTCGGCGACGGCCCGGGCAGCGGAGACGGCGAACAGGTCGTCGGCCTCCAGATAGCCTTCGCACCCGGCCGTGGCACCCTTGATGACATCGCGCTTGAGGATGTCGTCGCGGTCGGCCAAGACACCATTGAGGAAGACAAGCGCGGTGTCCGGGATCTCGAACGACGCCCCGGCCAGGAACTCGTAGCCGGCGTTGTCATTGTAGTAGTACGGGGAGTCAGCCGTGTAGGCGAAGGTCGTGCCGATCTCGGTGATGCCGTGCATGTGGGTCTTCTCGACGGTGCTGGAGACATAGTCCCACTTGCCATGGGTGTAGACCAGCGGACTGTCAACACCGCTATTGACGAGGTCCCAGCGCAGCACGTAGACGAGAGCGACCTTGCCGTACTTGTCGACGTTGATGGTCAGTTCGTCGCCCGCGAGCAAGACGCCGGCGCCGTTGACGTGCCGGTCGTGACCGGCGTCGCCGTTCCAGACGACGTGCGGAACGGTCGTGCTGCTGTAGTAGACCGTCGTCCCGTCGGCAAACTCGATGTAGGTCTTCGCTTCGTCGGCTGCGTCGTGGTCCAGCTTACTAAAGACGCCCTTCACGACGTTGCCCGAGGACCTCTCGATGAACACGATCTTGCCCAGTTTGTTGGCAACGGCCATGACCGGGTTGCTGATTAGTTCGTTGGCCGACTTGCCGCCCAATAGGTAGACCGGGTCGGCGAGAGTCTCGGTGTCGGCGCCGATGGTCGCGGTGCCGCCGGCGTAAGTGATAAGCGTATCCTCGAAGAGGTTCGCCTTTGCGCCGTCAATCTCGAGGACCGCGCCTTCCTCGTCCACCTCGAGCGGGCGACCCACGAACGGGTCGACCTGCATCGTGGCGACCATCATCTGGGCCATATCCCCGCGGGTGCAGGGCTGGCTGGGAACGCCCACGTCCACGCCGCCGGTGAAGCCGTTGTCAACAGCGTAGAAGAGGAAGTTGTACGGCCAGATGCCGGCGGGAACGAAGTCCTTGTGGCCGGCCACGGCGCGGACGAGCATCGTCACTGTCTCATCGTATTTCACTGGGTTGCCGGCCCCGAAGGTGCCGTCAGCATAGCCATTGATAACCCCCATGAACATGGCCGTATTGACGTACCCCCAAGCCCAAGCCGGAACCTCGTCCGAGAAGGTCGGGCGCAGGCCCATGAGACCGAGAGCGGTTGACCCGCGGCCCATGGCTGTCACGACGACCTTGCAGAACTGAGCCCGGGTCAGCGAATCATTGGGCTTTACCACCCCGCCGAGACCGGACTCGCCAGTGAAGACACCGAGGGCGCCCAACAGAGTCAGGTCACCCTCAGCCTCGTGCCCCGCGATGTCGGAGAAGGCCGGCGGCGCGATGTCGCCGGCGGCGCCGAACGCGCCGGTCCCGAAACCGAACACCATGGCTGCAATCAGAACCGTATACAGGAGCTTCTTCACTTCTTTTCCTCCTTCCACTTGCTTGGGCCCTTACTGGCCCTTGTATGTGCAGGCGGTATCTGGATAGATTGGTCCCGCCTGCCAGGTCGGAGGGTTCAGTAGGCGGGGGTCCATTCCTTTGGGACCGGGGGCGGGGGAGTGGCAGTTTCACCTTGTGGGTTAGCCAACCAACTAAGGGGCCTGCTACCTGCCCACAGGGCCGAGAGGGCCTGCCGGTACTCCATCGTCTCGGCGGACTCGCCGACCCGGAGGGCCACCTGCCGACCACGGGCTTGGCGCCACCGGCAGGAGCGAAAGAAAGGGTCGGCACGGGTACCGGTCACTGTCCACCGAGCAGGTCGAGGACGTCGGTCCTGGCGGCGTCGGCGTCGTCCAGTCCGGCTTGGGCCGCCTCGAAGTACCTGGCGGCCTTGGCGGCATTCCCGCGCCTCTCCTCGATGACGCACAACCAAAGGGCGGCCTCCGCCTGGCGTTCCCCGACCGCGTCGCCTGTCTCGTCCGAACCCCGCAAGCTATCCGCCTTCAAGGCCTCCTCCAGGAGGGCTACGGCCTCATCCACCCGCCCGAGGTGGACCAGGGCTTCTCCGGCGTAGAGATCCAGGCGCGGCGTGGCGGAGGGTATCCGGTCGTCCTCGGGCGTGTAGGAAGGTTCTTTCCCGGCTTGGGCGGCCAGTTCCCCCCTTATCTCCACGACCCGCTCGAACTCGGCCGGGGCGTCTCCTTGCTGCTCACCGCGGAGGATGGCCTGGCCGAAAAGAAGATGGATCAGCCCCGCCTGCTCGTAGCGAACCGCGTTCCAGGGCTGGAGCCGCATGGCCGTCTCCAACTCGCTGCCCGACGCGGCGAGTTCGCCGTGTCTGGAGAGAAAGGCAGCCAGGAACGAGTGGGCATAAGGGGTTTCAGGTTCGAGGTCCACGACCTTCCAGGCTTGCGCTCTGGCGTCGAGCAGGTCCAATTGGTCGCCCGTGGAGTTGTAGAGGCTCTCGGCGGCCTGCACCCGACCGATCCGGACGTAGGGGTCCCAGGGGTCAAGAGAGGTTGCCTCGCGGTAGACCGCGTAGCTTCTCTCGGCTTCGGCCGACCCGAAGAGCCGCATGGCCTGGACATGGCTGCGCGCGGCCAGGGCCAGGCTCAGCGACAGAAGACAGAGAAGAAGAGCCGTCCCGAGGATGCTGGCAGGCGGCCAGACCGGCGCCCTGGCAGGGGCCCTGCGTCCGCGAACCGGGGCTTCGGCCACGCTGACCCCATCGATGAGGCCCAAGCAGGCCCACAGGAACACGCCCATGCAGCCGAGAGCCATATCGAAGTCGAGGGCGCTGTGAAAGACGACCATGGCGGCGGCCGCGGCGACCGCCGGAATCATGGGTCTGCCGGCCCGGCTCAGCTTCCACGCGGCCAATCCAGCCGCCCCCAAGAGGGCCAGCCAGGCGGCAAGGCCGACCGTCCCGGTCTCCAACCAGAGCTCAAGGATATCGTTGTGGACCTCGCGGGTGGTGTACCCGTAGGACTGGTACTGGAAGTAGGCCGAGGCCCAACCCCCGCCCCCCACGCCGAGCACGGGGTGGTCCTTGACGATCTCGAAGGCATCCTTCGTCCAAACCAGGCGCTCCATGGCCGACCGCTCGGAAAGGCTGAAGCCGGTCAGCCGCTGGGCCAGGACTTGCGGCAGGGCACCGGCCCGATAGAGCCCGACAGGCACGGCCACGACCAGAACCACGGCAGCCAGCGCCAGACCCGCCTGAAGTCTCCCGGAAAGAACTTGGTAGCGGCGGGCGAGCCACCCCGCTCCAAGACTAGCCGCAAGACCGGCCGCCAAGAGGGCCGAGCCCAACCCCGGGCTCCCGAAGGCCCGCGGCAAGAAGGGGGCCACGGCCACGGCGGCCACCCCTGTCAGAGCAAGGTCTCCCAGCGCGGCCAGGCGGTGCCCCCGGGGCCAGAGAATGAGAGCGACCACCAGAGCCCCGGGCGCCACCAGCCAGGCCCCGCGGGACATGGTCAGAAGGAAGGTAACGGCCACGGCCCATTGCCCGGCCGAGAGCAGGGCGTCGGACAGACCCGTTCGCGGGCGCCACCAGTGTCTCAGGCCCAGGCCCAGAAAGAGCCCGGCACCGGCCAGAGCCCCGGCCGTGTTCGGGTAGCCGGCGAAGGTGTAGAGCCGGCCGTCCTTGACGACTTCGAAAGGCAGCAGGCCCACCGAGGCAACAAGACTGACCACGCAAAGGGCCACCGCCGCCAGCCACAGCATGAGAGACACACCGGCCGGCGTAGCCAGGCGAACCAGGAAGCCCCCCTCGGCCGGTGGGCGCGACTCCGCGGACCGCACCAATTCCGAAACGGAGATGAGCACGGCTAGAAAGAGGCTGTGACGGATGATTTCCTGCAGGGCCAGCCGAGAGGCGATGGCCACGGCGAGGGACAAGGCGTAGGCCAAGGCCACGCCAAGCCCTGCCAGCCGCGCGGGGGAGGAAACCAGGGAGCGCCGCTCCGCTAGACCCAGGAGCAGGGCGCCGGCGAGAACGAGAGTGGCATGCCACAAGGCCACGAACTGCGGAAGATCGGAGTAGAGTCCCCCGGGGAAGGCGACCCACAGGAGAAGGAGAGCCAGGAGCCCGGCCACCACGGTCCGCCCGGAGTCATGGCCCCGCGGAGGGCCAGCCTTCCGAGTCATCACGCCCACCCCCGCGAAACGGCTCTCAGGAACCTTGCGCCATTCTTCGTCCGGGGACGCCCTTCCTGCCCTAAGGGGAGAGTGCTGGCCGGAGCCGTACGGCGTGAGCGGGAGAACTCGCGGCTGCCTCACGACGCGGGGGGGGGGCGCCTCACGGCGCCCCCCCCTCGCGTCAGAGGACTTTACCCCCTGTCCTACGACTCTAGGTAATCGGAGACCAGTCCCATCCAGTGTTGTCGTCGCGGACGAACAACCACCAGTAGCTGGTGGGGTCCCCCGTGTCGTACTCGTAGATGTCGACAACGTCCGGATCGGTCGGGTCATCGCTGAGCCCGCCCAGCCCGATGTACTCGAAGTACGCGTTCGCGCTACTGGTGCCCTTCAGGGCGTAGACGGCGATCGGGGCTGTGAAGTAGTACGTCCAATCGTCGTTGGGCTCCACCAGCGTGGCAGACTGTTCGCCGATGGCCAGCGCGGTCCACGAGATGTGGTCGGACCACGGGCTACTGACGTATTCCGCGCAATCGACCTTGCCAGTCGCGCCTGAGATGTCCAGGACGTAGAAGCTGAAGCCCGGATTGCCGAAGTCGTCCCAGGCATGTATATCAGTGCACTGGTAGGTCTTCTCGACACCGTACTCATCGACGGTCACGAAGTACTTGAGACCCACGGTCCCACCGAAGTCCTGGACGGACGTGCCGAGCAGCAGGACGATCGGGTTCGCCGAGACGAAACCGAGGTCGAAGAAGATGTTGGTGGCCTCGTCGATGAGGACCTTGATGTGGTCGCCGACGCTACCGCCGATAGTGTACGTCCCATCAAGGGCGTACTCCGTCGTGGTCTCGCCGACCTTGATGCTGTAGTAGTCGACAGTGACGTCGGTGTAGACGGTGCGCTTCCCGACGATGTTGCCCTCAACGACGTTGCGGGTCGCCGCGACGGCGATGATGGTAAGGCCGGTGGCGTTCAGGCACCCGAGGGCGCCCTCGGTGGCGACCTTGATGATGTCGTTCTTCTTCAGGTCGTCACGGCCGGCGGCCGCACCGTTGATCGTCACGACGGCGGTCTTGGGGATTTCGAAGACCTTCGCGTCGAGAGCAGTCCAGGCGTTGCCGACCGTCGGATCGTCGTCGTACCCGAACGCGCTGTCGTCGTAGAGGGTTACCTTAGTGTTGACCTTTGTGGTCCCGACGACCTTGGACGCCTCTACCTTGTCGACCTTGTCCCAGTAACCGTCGTCATAGGGGTCTGCGTTGACGAGGTCGTAGCGGAGGGCGAAGACCTGAACGAGATAACCGTCCTTGTCCAGGTTGAGGGTGACCTCGTCGCCATACTTCAGCAGGTAGGGGGGATCCACCGCGGCGGGATTCCCGGCCGGAAGGTCGACCTGGTTGAGGTTCACCGCGAAGGTGTCGAGGAGGTAGTAGGTCTTGGTGCCGTCGAGCAGCTGGATGTAGTCCTTCGTCGTGCCGGCGTCGGTCCCGAACTTCTTGAAGACGCCTGTCGCGATGTTGCCGGTCGTCCGCTGGATGAAGAACGCCTTACCCAACGCGTTCTCCACGACCAACACAGAGTTGCCCCGGAAGGCGTCGTAGTCCGCCGCGCCCAACAGATAGACCGGATCGGCGAAGGTAAGGTGGTGGGTTCCCACCGCGTAGCCCGAGGCCGCACCGGAGTCCACCGAGAACACGCCCGTGAAGAGGTTCTGGTTGTCGCCCGGGTGGCTCTCGAGGACCGCGGCTTCATCGTCCACCGCGAGCGGGCGACCCGTGAACGGGTCGACCTGCATCGTGGCGACCATCATCTGGGCCATATCCCCGCGGGTGCAGGGCAGGCTGGCGATGCCCACGTCCACGCTGCCGGTGAAGTCGTTGTCAACAGCGTAGAAGAGGAAGTTGTACGGCCAGATGCCGGCGGGAACGAGGTCCTTGTGGCCGGCCACGGCGCGGACGAGCATCGTCACGGTCTCGTCGTACCTCACGTTCTTGTTGGCCCCGAAGGTGCCGTCAGTGTAGCCGTTGATGATGCCCATGAACACGGCCGTATTGACGTACCCCCAAGCCCAAGCCGGAACCTCGTCCGAGAAGGTCGGGCGCAGGCCCATGAGACCGAGAGCGGTTGACCCGCGGCCCATGGCTGTCACGACGACCTTGCAGAACTGAGCCCGGGTCAGCGAATCATTGGGCTTTACCACCCCGCCGAGACCGGACTCGCCGGTGAAGACACCGAGGGCCCCCAACAGAGTCAGGTCACCCTCAGCCTCGTGCCCCGCGATGTCGGAGAAGGCCGGCGGCGCGATGTCGCCGGCGGCGCCGAACGCGCCGGTCCCGAAACCGAGCACCATGGCTGCGATTAGAACCGTATACAGGAGTTTCTTCATTATGTTCCCTCCTTGCTGATTTGTGTACAAAACGCTACATTGCCAGGCCAGCCTATGGGTGAGTAGGCGTTTAGCCTCATCTATGGTAGCGCATGGGCATTCCATTGTGACCAGGGGGTTCCTTCAGGTTCGCCCACATAGCGAGGACTTATAACGGTTGAACTATGTGCGTGATTAGCCAATTAGGCAACTCGTCGACGTGGCCGGTGCGCGCGCGAGGGGCGCTCCCGCGGGAGCGCCCCTCGCGTCGATGTTGCCGCTTGCGCCCGAGAGTTAGGGCGTTTCGTCGTGGATCAGGACGGAGAAATCGCCGGCGGCGTAGATGTGGTCGCCGACTGTCAGACCGGCCAGCCCGAGGAAGGTGTAGGCCGAACCGAGTTGCCTGTACACCGCGGGCTTGGACACGAACTGGTAGTTGCCGCCGTCATACATCGTGACGCTGGTCGTGCCGATGGCGACGATCTCCCAGTCGGTTTCGTTGAAGGAGATGCTGCTCCAGCCGTCCACGATGCCGGTAGCGCCGTCGACCTCGAGGACCCCGAAGTGGCCGACCAGCTCGGCGGCGTTGAAGTCCGCCTCGAAGGTCTGGCTGACGCCCTGCACTTCCGCGGTGAGGAAGTACCGTGTCGTGCTGCCGGTCTCCGTGCTCGAGCCGGTCACGTAGACGACCGGGTTGGCGCTCGTGAAGTCGATGTCGAAGAACAGCTCGCCGGCCGCGTTGAGCGCGTACTGGTGAAGCTGGCTGGCGCCGGGCATGTGGCAGTAGGCGGGGTCGAGGGCGTAGGTCTTGCTGACCCCGTCGGCCTTGAGCGTGACCCCGTACCTGGGACCCGGATAGCTCGTGCTGGTCCCGGTGACAACACCCTTGGCCACAACGCGCGTCGCGGCGACGCGAATGACGTCGGGGTCGTGGTCGCCGTGCGCTCCGAACGTGGCGATCTTGACCACGTCGTACTGGGCGAGGTCGTCACCCTTGGCGGCCGTGCCGTTGATGGTGACCGGCACAGTGACGCCGATTTCGATATACTCGCCGTCGAGGCTGCAGCTGCAGCCGTTGAGCCAGAACGCATCGGCGCCGAGGTCGAACTTAGTCGTCGGCGAGGCCGTGGTGGACTTCGTGACCGTGCTCACGATGATGTCCTCAGCCGGTGAATAGACGTCGGCCACGTCATCGTAGGCCAGGACGAGGTCCCAGCGGAGCGCCGTGGCGGCGACGGCATTGCCGTCCCCGTCCAAATTGATGACCATTTCGTCGCCGGCCATCAGTTCGTGGGCGCAGTTCTCGTCGTCGCCGTTGAGGATGACCCCGACGTCTTCGACGAACGGAACCCTGGTGCCGTCGGCGAGTTCGAGGAACGTGTCGCCCAAGGAGTCGGTGTAGATGGAGTCAAAGACGCCCGAGACGGTGTTGCCCTCGGTCTTCTGGACGAAGACGGCCTTGTCGTTCTTCATCACGGCGATGACTCCCGTGAAGTACAGGTCGGCGAGGGTCTTCGCCCCGGAGAGGTAGACCGGGTCGCCGAGATCGAGTTCATAGCTGCCGCCGTCGTAGGCGATTGCGATCCAGTCCGTGCCGAACTCGTCGAGGACGCCGGTGAAGAGGTTCGTGCCCTCTTCGAGCATAGCCGCGTCCTCATCCGCGACGCCCTTCGTGTCGAGCGGGTCGACCTGCATCGTGGCGAAGAGCAAACGAGCCATGTCGCCGCGGGTGCAGGGCAGGTTGGCGAAGCCGACATCCACCGCGCCGGTGAAGTGGTTATCAACGGCGTAGAAGAGGTAGTTGTACGGCCACAGGCCTGCGCTGATTTGGGCCAGGTGGCCCCGGACGGTCCGGACGAGCATCGTGACGGCTTCCGCGTAGGTCAGCGGGTTGGCCGCCTTGAAGGTGCCGTCGGGATAGCCGCCGATGATGCCCATGTAGGAAGCCACGTTCACGTAGCCCCAAGCCCAGGTGGGAACCTCGTCCGTGAAGGTCGGACGGAGGCCCATGAGCCCGAGGGCCGTGCTGCCCCGGCCGGCAGCCAGGACGACGACCTTGCAGAACTGAGCCCGGGTGATGGGGTCGTCAGGCTTCACGGCCCCACCGAGGCCGGTCTCGCCGGTGAAGATTCCGAGCGCCGCCATGAGCGTGAGCTCGGCTTCGGCCTTGTGGCCGGCGATGTCGGAGAACGCCGCGGGGGCAATCGAGCCCGCGGCGCCGAACGCCGTCGAGCCGAACCCCAGGACCATCGCGACTACAAGGACGGAGGTAAACAGTTTCTTCACGTTTCACCCTCCTTAAGTAAGAGTATTGTGGTGCTTGTTTTTGTCGCCAGACTCTGGGTGAGTGGGCAGGTCGCGGCGACGGTGGTGATAACCGGCCATTTCAGCTTGTGGGCGGCCATTCCTCCACGAAACGGCCAGTGAAGGCCAGAGATGGGCTGGGAAGTGCATGGCTGGTTAGCCATGCGCGCAAATGGAGGACGAGTCGGGCGGGACCGGGCGAGTCGGGCGGGGCTGCGGACCTAGGGCACGAGGAGGACGTACCCCGGCGCGGCTGGCTCGTCGAGCCACACGAGCTGGCCGGGCTGGAGCGCCAACAGCGGCAGGGCGCTACCGATAAGCGCGTTCTCGTCGGTGCCCGTCGCGGCGTAGATGGCAACCGTGGTCATGTCCAGCCTCCAGTTGATGCCCTCGCGGGTGAGGGTCAACCGATTCGCCCCAAGGTCCACATAGACCACGGTGGCGTCGAAGCGAGCCGGAGAAGGCGGCACGAGGCTCGTGACGGTTCCGTCCGCGCCGGCCGCCATCCGGGCCAGAGCCCCGACCGGAAGAGGCGCGAGCTCCGGCGGCAGCTTGTAGGTGAGTTCACTGCCCTGCCAGTCCACCGTGAGAAGGTGGTGGCCGCCGGCCACCGTCTCTCGCAGGACCTTGACGACCCTCGGCTCCAGCGGGGCCGGGGCCGGAGGGCCGAAGAAGGTGACCTCCCCGAGACGGTTGAGACAGAAGGTGAGCTTCTGACCGCGGAGGGAGATGCTCACGCGGTCGTCGCAGTACTGACTCACCGGCAGGGAAACCTCCGTGCCGGACAGGTCCCGGACCTTGACGATCCAGTAGAGTCCGGCCAGGTCGTACTGGCGGACGACCTCCTCGACCGTGCCGGTCACCCGGTTACGGTAGGCGTAGAGACGCAGGACCTTGTTCGGGACGGACCCTTCGGTGGCGGCGTAGAAGACATCCCGTTCCCTCAGGTCGGCCAGGTCGGCGGGCTTCCCGTTGAGGTACAGGGCCGTCTCCGTGGTCACCAGGAGCGGGATGTCACCCTCGCCCATGCTGATGCGCGCGGTGATGCGGCCCGTGGGGCGGACACCGGCGGCGGCGTCCGGGTCTTGAGGGACGATAGACAGCGCCTTCACGACGGCTTCGGGGAGGTTCTCCTGGAAGATGGTCACGTAGACAGCCTGCCCCTGGCTGGTGACCAGGCTGACCTGGGCCGTCGGGAGGATGATGCCGGGGTCGAAAGGCCACCTCTGGCCGTTCAATTCCACGATGACCCCCGGAGCGCAAGTGACGCTCCGGCCGCCATCAAGGGCGATGGCCGCCACGCGCTTGCCATCGCTACTGAGCCGCAGTTCAGCCAGAGTGCCGGTCACGGCCTCCTCGCGGCCGTACGGCTGCAGGTAGGCCACGGCCCCCTGGCCGTTCTCCAGCCAGAAGACCCGGTACCCGATGAGGTTGTCCTGGCCGGCGACGCCGGGGGCGACGACCATCTCGGCCAGGCGAAGGGTGCGGCCACCCCCCTCGGCGATGGTGACACTGTGGCCGGCGAGGTCGACCTCGATGAACAGGGAAGTCCCGGTCAAGGAGCCGGCGATGGAGGGGCGGGCGAAGGTTCCCTCACGGCCGCCGATACCGGCCCGGTAGCCGCGCGAGCAGAAGAGCGCGTTATGCAGGACATACGCTACCTGGGCCCGGGTGAGCGGGGTCAGGGGTCCGAGCATGCGCCAGTCGCCGGACCCGACGTCCGCGGAGAGGAGACCGGTCTCGTAAGCGCGGAAGATGAACCCGCTCGGCCAGCCGCCGGTGATGTTGCTCTCATTGCCCAGGGCGCGCAGGAAGATGGCGACGGCTTCGGCGCCGCTGACGGTGTCCCAGGGATTGAAATCGAGGCCGCCGGCGCCATCGGGCTCTCCGCTGATGAGACCCAGGGCGTGGCAGGCGGCAACCGCCGACGCGGCCCAGTCCGGGATGGTCGAGGCGTCGGAGAAGGGCAGGGCGGTGGCCTCCGAAGGGGCAAACTCGGGGTCCAAGGCCAGGAGACGCTGGGTCATCACGGCGACCTCGGCCCGGGTGACAGGCTCGGAAGGCCGGCAGGTGCCGCCGAGACCGCCGTCGCCCCGGAGGAGGCCGACGGCGGCGACCACGTCAAAGTAGGAGGCCTGGTTCCGGGGCACGTCGCTGAAGGACCGGCCGCGGAAGACGGTGTCCTGGGCGAGAGCCGTGGCCGGCGCGGCGAAGGCCACGGCCAACACCGCCAAGCCGAGGACCAGACAGCCACCTCGCCGCGTCAACACGCCCACTTCCCTCACCTACTGCTTCGGGCTTCATTTCCCAGAGTATCCTCCATATCCTGTTGGCGCGCAATCGGGGAAGGTTTGGCGACCTCGGATAATTCTTGTCTTGTTGGCTAATCGGTCGAGGGGCGCCCGCCGGCCCGCCGCGTCTTCGGCTCAGAAGAGCGAGGGGCGCCCCTCTCGGGAGCGCCCCTTGCTTGGCATCCTGGCGCGGACCTAGCGCCCGCGCCAGGCCGGCAGATGTTCGCCGCTACTCGCCGATGACCCAGATCATGTGGGTCGAGTCGGCGGTCAGTTCCGTGCCGACCACGAGGGCCGCGAAGCCGGCGTAGACCAGGCTGCCGGACACGGTCTTGTAGATGGTGACCGACGGGCTGCTGACGAACAGGATGGCGTGCGTCGTCAGGTTCTCGACGGTCATCGTCCCGCCGGCGGTGTTGACCGAGAGGACCTCGAACAGCGGCGAACTCAGCACGCTGATGGGGGTGAAGAGCGTGATGGTGTTCGTGGCGCCGTCGATGGTCGCCAGGCCGAAGTCGCCGATGGCGTCGTGCAGGTCGACGGTGGTCGGATAGACCAGCGTCAGGCCGCGGGAGTCGACGGTGACGGCCATCTTGCCGGTGCCGTCGATGGAGAACCCCTTGACCAAGACGTACGGGGTGACCGAGATGAACCCGATGGGCACGTAGAGCTCGCCGGCCTCGTTCAGGCCGAGCTTGACCTGCGTGCCGGTGGAGGGCATCGAGGTGCCGAGGCGCTCCGTATTCCAGCGGTAGTTCACGGTGCCGCCGGAGGTCTTCTCGATGATCACGTTGTACTTCGGACCGGGGTAGCTGATGCCGGTCGCCTTCACCGTGCCCTGGACGACCTGGCGGATGGCCTTGACTTCGACAACGGTGGCGCCGTGGGCGCCCTTGGTCGCGATGTAGGCCACATCGAACTTGGCGAGGTCGTCGCGCCCGGCGGTCTGGCCATTGATGGTGACGCGGGCCGAGGCCGGGATGTTGAAGTCGCCCACGCTGGAGAGATCGATGTGGGTGTCGGTCGGGGTGGTGCCGCCGGTGGACTTCGTCACGGAGCCGATGAAGTCCAGGCCGATGTCGAAGCGGGAGGCCGCGACGTGGACGGCGAGGCCGTCCTCGTTGAGGCTGACAACGCAGGCATCGCCCTCGTGGAGGTCGCCTTCGTCGTCACCGGCGTCCTGGTTCAGGGTGACGCTGATGGGACCGGAATACTCAATCGTCTTTCCGTCCGCGAAGACGAGGGTGTCGTGCGTGCCGTCGTGGTCGGCGTCGTCGAGCTCGGAGAACACGCCCGCGTAGACGTTGGCGGACTCGGTGACCTGAATGAAGCCGATGCGGCTGGCGGCGTCGGTCACCGCGCGCACGATCAGGTTCATCAGACCGTCGTAGCTGGACGCCCCGACGATGTAGACCTTGTCGGCCAGCGGACGGGCGGTGCCGGCGATGGTCAGGTGACCGGAAGTCGTGTTGTAGGCCGTGACCAGACCCTCGTAGATGCGCTCGGCGAGCATGGCGCTATCGTGGATGGCGTCGCCGTCCTTGTCGAGTTGGTCGACCTGCATCATAGCGAACAGGAGCCTCGCCACGTCGCCCCGGGGGGCGGGAAGCCGCGGGAAGCCGAGATCGACCGGGCCCGTGAAGCCCTCATCTACCGCGTAGAAGAGGTAGTTGTAGGGCCACATGCCCGCCGGGAGTTGGGCCTCGTGACCGCGCACCGCGCGAACGAGGACCGTGACGGCCTCCGCGTAGTTGATGTTGTCGGCCGGGTGGAAAACGCCCTTGTCGTCGCCCTTCATAAGACCCATGAAGAAGGCGGCGTTGACCCAGCCCCAGGCCCAGGTGGGGATCTCGTCCTTGAAGCTGGGCTTGAGACCCATCAGGCCCGTGGCCGTGCTGGTCTTGCCCAGGCCACCGACGATCATCTTAGCGAACTCGGCCCGGGTGATGCCGTCATTCGGGCGGACCTTGCCCCCGATGCCGGTGTCGCCGTTCATGATGCCGAGCGCAGCCATGAGAGTGACTTCCGCTTCGGCCTTGTGCCCCGCGATGTCGCTGAAAGCGGGGCCGGAAACCTCCCCTTTGCCGCCCAGAGGCGCCGCGAAGGCGGTACCGGCGAAGCCGAGGACCATGGTCAGGACCAGAGCTAGCGCGAGCGTCTTTCTCACTTTTTGTTCCTCCTTCCGGTTTTTGAAAGAACATCTTCAACTATCCCAGGAGCGCGTATTGTTATATGTATTATGTAGACTGCTCCCGTCTTCGGCTAGTTCCGGTAGTCTTGGGCTAACCCTGCACATCGGGAAGGCGGGGAGAGGTCAAAGAGATGCGGGAGTTTGCCAAGCGAGCAAGTGCTTGTGAGGGGCGGACGCGGAACCAAAGTCGGGCTTCGTCGTCGCGGGCCGGCCAGACGACCGGCACCCCGGGCTAGGGCGGGCTAGGGCGGGCTAGGGCGCCGGGTAGACCTTGCCCCGCTCGGCCTCCACGGCCGTCTGGGCCAGAACCCTCTGGTCGATGCCGGTGCGGGCCGCCAGCCGCTCCTCGAGGAACTTTCGGGCCTGGGGAGGGAAGAGGGCGTAGGAGAGCACGTCTTGGGCCGACTCCGCCAGGGGCGCCGCTTCCCGCCGCGCCTCCTCGAGCCCGGGCGGCAGGAGATCGGCCGGACGGACCGTGACCAGGGCCTCGTCCCCGATGACTTTTCGGCGGACGGCGTCGTCGACCTCGCCGGGCGGAAGCCCGTAGAGGCCGCGCATGTACGCTTTCGTCTCGTTGGAGACCATCTTGAACCTCTCACCGGCAAGCACGTTCAGCACGGCCTGGGAGCCCACGATCTGGCTCGACGGCGTGACCAGGGGCGGGTAGCCCATCTCCTGGCGGAGCCGCGGCAGTTCGGCCAGGACCTCCGGGAGCCGGTCCAAGGCCTTCTGCTGCTCGAGTTGGGCGATGAAGTTGCTGTACATCCCGCCCGGTATCTGGTACCGGATGACGTTGACGTCGACCGTGGTTCCGACGTCCACCTCGGCGTACTTCTTCCTCACCTCGCGGAAGAACTCGGCGACGCGCGCCAGGAGCGCGAGGTCGAGGCCGGTGTCGCGGGCGGTGCCGGCCAGGGCGGCGACCAGGCTCTCCGTCGGGGGCTGCGAAGTGCCCAGGGCCAGCGTGGAGATGGCCGTGTCGACCACGTCGACCCCGGCTTCCGCCGCCTTCAAATAGGCCATGGAGCCCATGCCCGAGGTGTAGTGACAATGGAGTTGGACCGGCAGACCGACGGCCTCTTTGAGGCGGCGGATGAGGAGTTCGGCGTCATAGGGGGTGATGATGCCGGCCATGTCCTTCACGCAGATGGAGTCGACCCCGAGTTCGGCGAGTTCCTTGGCTGTTCGCGTGAACGAGCCGACGTCGTGGATGGGGCTGACGGTGTAGGACACGGTGCCCTGGACGTGGGCGCCCGCGTCTTTAGCCGCCCGGATGGCCGTCTCCATGTTGCGGACATCATTTAGGCCGTCGAAAATGCGGAAGATGTCGATGCCGTCGCCGGCGGCACGACGCACGAACTCGGTGACGATGTCGTCGGGATAGTGTTTGTAGCCGACGAGGTTCTGGCCCCGCAGGAGCATCTGGAGCTTAGACTTCTTGAACCCCTTGCGGAGGAGGCGAAGGCGCTCCCAGGGGTCCTCGCCGAGAAAGCGCAGGCAGATGTCAAAAGTGGCTCCGCCCCAGACCTCCAGGGAGTGGAACCCGACCGCGTCCAGCATCTCCACCGCCGGGAGCATGTCCTCAAGGCGCAACCTGGTCGCCAGGAGCGACTGGTGCGCGTCGCGGAGGGTCGTGTCGGTGAGGCCTAGCCTGCTCATAGACCTCCGGCGAACAAAGACGCGAAGATACTGAGCCAGACGGCGCCGAAGATGATGAGCAGGACGAGGACGACGCCGAGGGGCACGAGGGCCGCGCCGACGGCCCGGCCCGTGTCGAGGCCGTGAACCTCCCGGATGGCAATGATGTCCAGGATGAGCCTCCAGACCAGGATGCCCAGCGTGAAGGCCAGGGCCAGACCGCTGAGAGACGGCCGGTTCCCGAGGAGGAGCCCTATCGGGACGGAGACGAGCGTCGGGGCGTAGGTCAGGCCGAAGGCGGCGAAGAGCTTGCGGCCGTCGCCCCGTCCCCCGAAGAAGACACCCATCAGGTTGAGGGCCCCCGCCTTGAAAAAGAGGGCCACCGGCGCCCAAAGAAGAGCGAAGAAGGCCATTCCCAGGACCAATCCCACCCCGCTGGGCAGGGCGTCGATGGGCACCGTCAGGCCGCCCGAAGTCTGGGCGAACCCCTCCAGGAAGCCGCGCCACACCTGAAGGAGCGACGCCCCTCCCGCAAGGACATTCACGAGGATGACGACCAGGTAGATGAGGAGGCTGGGGCCGATGGGCGGCCGCGGCCTCTGGGCGACGTTCCGAAGAGTGGCGACGGGCGCGGCGATGATGCCGTAGAGAAGCTCGATGAAGTCCGTGAAGAACGGTGGCGGCGCCGGAACATCCGCGGCGTTGCCGCCGACCGGGACTTCGGAAGAATCGGGTGTCCTTTTGTCTTCGTTCACTTTGGACCCTCCCCCGAACCAGTTGGGCTGACAGAATCAAGGAGGCCGCTGCCGGGCAGGCCCGCCAGCGACCGCAGGCTACGCATGAGAGCGCTCGCTTCCCCGAGGAACAACTCGAGATAGGTGCGGCGTCCGAACTCCTGGACGCGGTAGGAGTCGGCCACTCCCGCCAGGACGGCCGCTTTCTCCACGGCCGGGCTCAGCCCGCCCAGACTGTCCACGAGACCGACGGCCCTGGCCTGGCTGCCCGTGAAGACCCGCCCGTCGGCCACGGCGAGCACGTCCTCGCGCGGCAGGTTGCGGCCGGCGGCGACGGTGTCGACGAACTGGTTGTACAGGTCCTGGATCATGGACCGCAGTATCTCCTTCTCGGCGTCGGTCATCGGGCGGCTGGACGAACCCATGTCCTTATACGGGCCTGACGTGAGCGTGAGGTACTCGATGCCGAGCTTGCGGTAGAGTTCCTCGTAGTTGGCAACCTGCCAGATAACCCCGATGCTCCCGGTCAGGGTGCCCGCGTTGGCGAAGATATGGTCGGTGCTGGCGGCGATCCAGTAGGCCCCCGAGGCGGCCGTGTCGGCCATCGACGTGACCACCGTCTTGCCTTCCAAGCGCAGGAGCGCGAGTTCCTCGCAGATCTCCTGGGCGGCGGCGGGGCTGCCGCCGGGGCTGTTCAGGCGGAGGACGACGGCCTTGACCGTCGGATTCCGCCTCAGTTCAGCGAGGGTGGCGACGACGGTGTCCGAACCGCACGTTCCCGAGGCCAGGGCCGACCCCGCGCCGCTGAAACCGGTGGCCAGGACCCCGTCCAAACGGACGATGGCGATGATGGGCTGGCTCCCGGACACGATGTCGTGTCCCGAACGGCCGGCCGGGCTCAGAATGGGCAGGACCGTAGCGAGGAAGATGACGACGAGAACGAGGATAACGACGACTTGCTTGGTCTTCAAGAGGCGCGCCCTCCTTAGGACCCAAGGGTTCTGCCCCCGGGAGGGCAATCCTCCAGTCAGCCGGCGGCTTGGGTCGGCGGGGAGGCGACTTCCCAACCCGCGGCGGCCTCGCTTCCAAGGGAGACAGTCCGGGCCGCGACGGCCCGACCGCCTCGGAAGTAGACGCGACCAAGGCGCGGGCTGGCCAGGACCCGGCGGATGCGGACGAGGATAAGGGAACCCGGCGTGATTTCGGGGCGTGCCGTCACCTCGACGATGGTCTGCTGCATGCTGACCCGGCCCACGATGTCGAGCGGGTGTCCGTCGTGCTCGAAGATGGAACGGCCTTCGGCCCTGGGGCGCAGCCTGGCCAGCGGGCCGACGAGAAGGCCGCGCCGGTGGAGGGCGATGAAGAGACCCCGGACGAAGACACGCAGCCGGGCGCGGGGCCGGAAGGTGGTGGGCCTTGTCTCGGCGCCGACGCCGTCGGCGTAGCCCACGGGCAGGGTGGCCAGGCGCGTCCGGTGCTTGACGACGACATCGGGTCCATAGCCCACGCCCGCGCCGGGAGGCACCTCACGGACCTCCAGGACGCGCGTCCGCATGGTCCAGGCCTCGCGGAGCTTCGGGAAGGCAGCCGCGTCGGGGCCGGCGGCCACAGCGGCGGCGCCCCGGCCGGTGGTCCCAGCGGCGGCGCCCGCGGCGCTCTTGCCGGCAACCTGCGCCATCGCGTCGCCGGACCCGCCATACCCGTAGAAGAGGTTCCCGACGCGCACGAGGTCAAGGTAGCTCTCAGGCAAGAGCACGACCGCCGCGCTGCAGGCGGCGTGGCGAAGGGGCACGACGAGCCCTCGGCTCTCGACCGAGGCCGCGGCCCAGGCGAACCGGGTGAGCTGCTGGCGCATGAGGGCAAGACTCGCCGGGCTCCGGTCGGCGCCGGTCGAAAAATGCGTGTAGAGGCCCTCCACAGTCAGGCCGGGCTGGGCGGCGATACGGACCGCGAGGTCGGCGACCCTCTCGGGCTTGACCCCGGTCCGGCTCATTCCCGTGTCGATGGCGATGTGGACCGGGATAGCCGAAGGCCGCCTGGTGGCCGGTCCGGTGGGCAAGGCCCGGTAGGCCTGGCTCAGGGCCTCGGCCGCGCCGAGGTCGGTGACGGTCGGGGTCACCTCGGCGAGCACGGCCGTGCCGGCCTCGGCCGGCGTAAGCGGATTCAGCATCAGGATGGGGATGGTCAGGCCGGCCTGGCGGAGCTCAAGACCCTCAAGCAGGGTGCTCACGCCTAGGGCGTCGGCGCCGGCCAGGGCGGCCGCTCGGGCCGTCTCGACGGCCCCGTGACCGTAGGCGTCGGCCTTGACGACGACCATGACCTTCGGCGGACCGGAGGGCGGTCTGAGCCCGTGGCGTTCGGCGAACCCGCGGGCGTGCTCAGGCCGAGACCGGCAGACGAAGGCCCGAATCTCGGTAAGATTGCCGGCCAGGGCGTCCAGGTCGATCTCGATCCAGGTGGGACCGAGAGTCTCCCAAGGACGCTCCGGGCCGCCGCTTGTGGGCGTCAGGGTGCCAGGGCGCATCAAGGCAGAAACCTCTCCCGTCTGGAGGGATAGTTTTGGGTTGACGATGATTCATGCGCGTGAGTGGTCAGTTAAGGTGTTTATAAGACATTGTCGATATTCGAATTATGTCAAGAAAGTTCGGCGCGGGCAAAGGAAAGGTGTCCCAAAGGTGCCGGAGGCTACTTCGACCTTCGGGCGAGGGCGGCGGCCACGAAGTCGCGGAAGAGCGGGTGCGGCCGGTTCGGACGCGACTTGAACTCCAGGTGGAACTGCGTGGCGCAGTACCACGGATGGTCCTTCAGTTCGACTATCTCTACGAGGCGGTCATCCGGCGAAAGTCCGCTCAGCACGAGTCCGGCCGCCGTGAGCCGCTCGCGGTAGGCATTGTTGAACTCGAAACGATGGCGGTGCCGTTCCTGGATGAGCCCTTCACCGTAAGCGTCGGCGGCCAGCGTCCCCGGCTCCAGCACGCACGGGTAGGCGCCGAGGCGCATCGTGCCGCCAAGGTTCTCGACATTCTGCTGGTCGGGCATGAGGTCGATGACCGGGTCGGGTGTGTCCGGCGAGAACTCGGTGCTGCTGGCGTCGTCCAGCCCGCAAACATTCCGGGCCAACTCGATGACCCCGAGTTGCATCCCCAGGCAGATGCCCAGGTAGGGCACTTTGTTCTCTCTGGCCCAGCGGATGGCTTCGATCTTGCCCTCGACGCCCCGGTAGCCGAAGCCGCCCGGCACGATGACCCCGTCCACATCGGCCAGGACCTCGTCGGCCTTGCCGCGCCGCCCGATGTAGGCCCGACGCTCGCGCCGCGAGAGGTCCATCAGGAAGCCCACGGAGGTTCCTTCCGCGGCCTCGAGGGAGCCGGCGCCGTGACCGGCCCTCGGGGCCCGGTACTCGGCCGACTGGTCCGGGGCGTCGGCGGCGCCACCGTTGACGGCGGGTCGGCCGTTACCTGCGGGCCGGCCGTTACCCGCGGGCCGGCCATTGCCCGCGTTCCGCCCGTTGCCCGCGGGTCGACCGTTAGCCGCAAGCTCGGCCAGCCCGACCTCTTCCTCGAATGTCCCCGAGTCCACCCACTTGATGTCCACGGAGACGTCGTTGGCGATGCCCGCGTGGGCGAGCGACTCGACGACGCTGAGATAGGCATCGTGGAGGGCGACGTATTTCCCGACAATGGCCACCCGCACCTGGCCTGACGACGGGCGCTTGGCCCGCTCCACCAAACCGACCCATTCCGATAGGTCGGGCCGGGAGACCCGGCGGCTGAGGCCGAGACGCCTGACGACGATGTTGGCCAAGCCCTCTTGCTCGAGGAGGAGCGGGACCTCGTAGATGGACTCGGCGTCGATATTCTGGACAACGGCGTCGGGGTCGGTGTCGCAAAACAGGGCGACCTTGTCCTTCATGTCGCGGGACAGGGGCACGGAGGCGCGGCAGACGATGACATCCGGCTGGATGCCGATGCTCCGGAGTTCCTTCACGCTGTGCTGAGTGGGTTTGGTCTTGAGTTCTCCGGCGGCCTCGATGTAGGGCACCAAGGTGACGTGGATGTACATCACGTCATCGCGGCCGACGTCGGTGCGGAACTGGCGGATAGCCTCCAGGTAGGGAAGGCTTTCGATGTCGCCGACCGTCCCGCCTATCTCGGCGATGATGACATCGGCGCCGGAGCTCGCGGCCACTTGGCGGATGCGGTCCTTGATGGCGTTAGTGACATGGGGAATGACCTGGACGGTGCCGCCGAGATAGTCGCCCTTCCGCTCGCGGGCGAGGATGTCGGCGTAGATCTGACCAGTGGTCACGTTGTTGACGCGCCCGAGGCTCAGGTCGATGAACCGCTCGTAGTGCCCGAGGTCGAGGTCCGTCTCAGCCCCGTCGTCGGTGACGAAGACTTCGCCGTGCTGGAGAGGGCTCATCGTGCCGGGGTCGACGTTGAGATAGGGGTCAACCTTCAGAACACCGATGCGGAGTCCGCGAGCCTTGAGGAGACGACCGAGGGAGGCGGCAGTGATGCCCTTTCCCAGGGCTGAGACGACACCGCCGGTTACGAACACATATTTGGCCACAGACAACCCCCGTGCTACCAGCACGAACACCGAGCCACTGCGATTCTAACGGCGCGCGGAAAGGCTTGTCAAGGAAAGAGCGCGGTCCCGCTGGCGGGACCGCGCTCGATAGCCCGTTTTACGCGCCGACGCCCGCCTGGCGGGCGACGGCGTGCGGGCGACGGCGTGCCGCCTACGTCGACTCGCCTCGCTCGTACGGGACGCCGACGGCCGCCGGCGGGCGCGACCGCCGCGACCAGCCGGCCAGGACGACGATGGTGAGCAGGTAGGGGATCATCTTGATGAACTGGTACGGGATGGCCTCGCTGACCGCGCGGAAGCTAAGGGCCTGGGCGAACCCGAAGAGCAAGCCGGCCAACATGGCCCCGCCCGGCTTCCAGTTACCGAAAATCATGGCCGCGAGAGCGATGAAGCCGAGACCTTGCGTCATCCCCTCCACGTACATCCCGGTATGCTCGACCGAGAGATACGCGCCGGATAGGCCGGCCAAAGCGCCGCTGATAATGACCCCGGCGTACTTCATCAGGTAGACGTTCACGCCCAGGGTCTCGGCGGCCAGCGGATACTCGCCGACCGACCGGAGCCGGAGCCCGAACACCGTCCGATTCATTATCCAGGCGGTCAGTGGGACAAGCAGGAAAGCTACAAAAACCAGGGGGCTCACGTGGGTCAGGACGGGCTTGAGCCACGGGATGCCGGCGAGCAGGGGAACCGTGATGGCCGGCAGGTGGTCCACGTGCGGGGTCGTGGTGGCCGCCCGGAAGATGCTGACGGCCGAGAAGCGCACCACGCCGTAGGCGAGGATGTTGATGGCCGTGCCGCTGACGATCTGGTCCACCTTGAACTGGATCGACGCGTAGGCGTGGATGAGGGCCATGAACGCCCCGGCCAGCATGCCGACGAGAATGCCGCCGAAGGGTCCCAGGAAGACACCGCCGGCCGCGCCGGCGAAGGCCCCCACGATCATCATGCCCTCCAGCCCGATGTTGACGATGCCACTCCGCTCGGAGTAGATGGCCCCCACGGCCGTGATGATGATGGGCACCGACATGCGGATGGCGGACGCGAGCAGCTCCGGGCTAAGCATTGGGGCTCGCCTCCTCCTTCTTTTGCTGGGCCCGGGCGTATCTTCGGATGACCTCCGAGGCCATGACGATACAGAGGATGATGAGGCCCTGCAAGATGTAGTAGGTTTCCATCGGCACTCTCTCGATGATCTGGATGCCCATGCCGCCCCGGCTTAGAAAGCCGAAGAGCACGGAGGCCAGCACGATGCCGACGGCGCTGTTCCGCCCGACTAGGGCCACGGCGATGCCGGTGAACCCGAAGTTCCTCGGGAAGTCGATGTCCAGGTACCCGAAGTACCCCAGGAGGTCGGACAGCCCCGCCAACCCAGCCACGGCGCCGCTGAGCAGGAAGGTTCTGAAGATGACCGTGTTGGAGCGGATACCAGCCGTCTCCGCCGCCTTGGGGTTGTGTCCCACGGCTCGGAGTTCCAGGCCGAACGGGGTCTTCCAGAGTAGGTACCACAGGCCCACGGCCGCCAGGAGGGCGAGGATGAGGAACCAGTTGACCGAACCCGCCGGAAAATCGATGCCTATCTTCCCGAGCGCCCCGTGCAGGTCCGGCATCCGGGCCGTCGGGAGAAGCGCCGGCGTCCTCACCCGCAGGTCGACGCCGCCGGGCCCCATGCCCCCCGTCTTGTCCATCAGCGGACCGGCCACGAGGTATTGGACGAAAAGGAAGGCCGTGTGGTTGAGCATGATGGTCGTGATGACCTCGTGGACGCCCCGCTTGAGCTTGAGCCAGATGGGCACCAGAGCCCAAAGCGCGCCACCGGCCGCCCCGGCCAAGATGGCCAGCGGCAGGTGGATGTAGACCGGGAGCCCCTTGACGGCGAACCCCACAGAGGCGGCGCAGAGGACGCCGATGAGATACTGGCCCTCGACCCCGATGTTGAAGAGGCCGACGCGGAAGCCGACGGCGCAGGCGATGCCGGCGAAGATGAGGGGCGTCGCCTTGTAGAGGATGTTGGCGATGCTGTCCATCCGGCCGAAGGCGAAATAGAACATCGTGCCATAGACCACCAGAGGGTTCTTGCCGATGATGATGAGAGCGATGGACGCCACGGCCATGGCGACCAGGACCGCCAGAACGGGCGAGAACTTCTCAAGCAAGGCCAGCCGCTTCGCCGCCTTCGAGCGGGGCAGTTGCGCATTCACGACGCCCGGCGCCCCCCTTCCGACCCCTGCTTGGCCCCGGTCATGTAGAGACCCAGAGTCTTCGGCTCGGCCTCATCCTGGCTGAACTCGGCCTGGATGTGACCGTTGTAGATGACGCCGATGCGGTCGGCCACCGCGATGATCTCCTCGAGGTCGGCCGAGATGAGCAAGACCGCCGCGCCCTGGTCCCGCGCGTTGAGGAGTTGCTGGCGCACGAACTCCGTGGCCCCGATGTCCAGGCCTCGCGTCGGCTGGGAGGCCACGATGAACTTGGGGTCTCCCCGGAACTCGCGTACCAAGATGAGCTTCTGCTGGTTACCCCCGGAGAGCGTCTCCGCCTTAGCCTGGATGGAGGTCAGCCGGACGTCGAACTTGACGACCCCCTCCTCCACGAACCGGTAGATGCCCGGGAACTGGAGGCGGAAACCCCGGCGGAACTCGGGCAAGCGATGGGCGCCCAGGACGGCGTTCTCCCAGACGGTCATGGGCAGGACCAGCCCACGCTGGTGGCGGTCCTCCGGGATGTAGGCCGCCCCGCGCTTGCGGACGAGAGCGGCCGGGTGGTTGGTGATGTCCTCGCCGGCCAGGTGGATGCGGCCGCCGCCGACCCGGCGGAGACCCATGATGGCCTCGGCCAGTTCGGTCTGGCCGTTCCCCTCGACGCCGGCGATGCCGTAGATTTCGCCGGCCCTGACCCGGAAGGAGAGGTCGGCGAGGATGGAGCGACGACCGGTCGAGGCCTTCAACCCCTCGACGACCAGACGGTCCTCGCCGGGGGGCGCCTCATTCCGCTTCAGGTCGAACAGCACGGGGCGCCCGACCATCATCTCGGCCAGCTTCGGGCGGGTCACGTCGGCGGCCTTGACCGTCCCGACGACGCGGCCGCGCCGCAGGACGGTGATGCGGTCGGAGATACGGAGAACCTCGTCCAGTTTGTGGCTGATGAAGACGATGGTCTTGCCCTGGCGCTTGAGGGTCCGAAGGTGCTCGAAGAGTTCCTCCGTTTCCTGTGGCACGAGGACCGCCGTCGGCTCGTCCAGGATGATAAGGCCGGCGCCCCGGTAGAGGACCTTGAGGATCTCGACCCGTTGCTGCTCACCAACGGAGAGGTCTTCGATACGCCGGTCGGGGTCCAATTTGACCCCGTACTGGGCGCTGAGGTCCCTCACTTTGGTCGCGGCGTCCTTCGGGTCGATGAGGCCCCGCCGCGGCGGCTCCGCGCCGAGAATGACGTTCTCGGTCACGGTGAAGTTGGAGACCAACATGAAGTGCTGGTGCACGATGCCGATGCCCGCGAGGATGGCCTGCCGGGGATTCCGGAACAGAGCCGGCCGGCCTCGAAAGAGAATCCGGCCTTCGTCGGGCTGGTAAAGGCCGGTCACAATCTTCACGAGGGTGCTCTTCCCGGCGCCGTTCTCGCCGACGATGGCGTGGATTTCGCCCTCGAGGACGTCGAAGGACACATCACCATTGGCGACGATGCCGGGGAAGCGCTTGGTAACGCCTTGGATTGCCAGGACCGCGTTCGCCTGTGCCATGGCCGCCACCTTCTGGTCTAGAGAACAGGGGCGGGCGCAGGCCCGCCCCTGTCTTGAGTTGTCTGCAGCCAGCGACCTGACGCTACTACTGCCCAGGCACGGTCGGAACAACGATCGCGCCGCTGGCGATCAGCGCCCTAGCCTCTTCCATCTTGGCGATCATGGCGGCGGTAAGAGCGGGGTTGCTGATGCTGTAGCCCACGCCGCCGGTGGCTAGGCTGTATGTGATGTAGCCGCCCACGAAGGTGCCCTCAAGGAACTTGTCGATCGTGTCATAGACGGCCGCGTCGACATTCTTCATCATGCTGGTGAGGACCCAGGGCTGCTCTTCCGCGGTCGCCGTGAGATACTGGTCGGCGTCCACGCCGATGACCCACTTCTGCTGTTCAGCCGCAGCGGCGAAGCAGCCGATACCGGACCCACCGGCAGCGGGGTAGACGACGTCGCAACCGGCCTGGTACTGAGCCAGGGCGATTTCCTTGCCCTTGACCGGGTCCCGGTAGGCTTCGAACGTGGAGCCGATGTAGTTCACGACGACCGTGATGTCGGGATCGAACCACTTGGCCCCGGCGACATAGCCGGCCTCGAACTTCTGGATGAGCGTGCCCACCATGCCACCCACGAAGCCGATCTTGCCGGTCTCGGAGGCCATGGCCGCGGCGATGCCGACGAGGAAGGAGCCTTCGTGCTCCGTGAAGCCCCAGCAAAGGGCGTTGGAGGCCTCGGTGAGGTCGGGGATGAAGCCGTCCGTCATCGCGAACTTCGTGTTCGGGAACTCAGCCATGACCTTGACGAGACCGTCGGTGAACCCGTACCCGTTGGCGATGACTAAACCGTAGCCCTGCTCGGCCAGGGTCCGCAGGAGCTGCTCACGGTCCGCGCCGCCCTCGGTCGGCTCGAGGTAGGCGGTCTCTTGGTCTCCGAGTTTGAAGTCCGTGATGGCCTTCTCAAGGCCAGCGTAGGCGGAGTCGTTGAACGACTTGTCCCCGAGGCCGCCAACGTCGAAGGCCAGTCCGACCTTCGGAGTCTGCTTCTTCTTGCAGCCAGCGAGTCCGACAACCGAGACAGCCACAACCAACACTAAAACCAGAGCCAGAATGCGATTGAACTTGGACACTGCTTGCTGCACCCCCTTTCAGATTTGGTCACGGGCCCTTGAGTACGATGATGGCCGTCGGGTAGGAAGGAGTGGTTTACGGAGAGTGGGCCCGACCAGTTGCAGGTTTTCTCCTTAGTTCGCCCGAGTCCTTCTCTGTGCTCTCCGTGACTAATGGTTTCTGAGGCGTTCGTTGGTCGGAAGGAAGCGCCCCGAGTTCATCGAAGGGTGCCAGACGCGGCGAAGAGAATCTGGGTGCTTCGCCAGTTTTTTGAAAACCGCGGGAGGATGTCCTTAGGGAAGGCAGAATTTCATCTGGTTTCTTCGGAGCGGCCGGGCTGACTCTCGGCCCGACCGAGGGCTGACGCGGAGGCACGAGAGACCCCTTGAGGGTCGGGCCCCGGCGGAGCGTGGCGGGGCCACGAGCCGGGGCGAAAGAAAGGTGAACGGCATGAAGCGGCAAGCAGTCCGCAGCAGTGAGAAGAGGTCTTGGCAGGACCCCGTCCACCGGGTTTTCGCCGGCGAGGGTGGCATCATCCTGATCTCCGTGCTCCTGGCGGTGGCCGCCCTGCTGATCCTTACGCTCTCCGTGAGTTCCCTCGCGTCCGGGGAATCGCGGGCCGCTCCGTTCTGGCGCGACCGCAGCGAGGCCGTCTACGTGGCCGAATCCGGACTCGAACACAGCCTGTGGAAGCTGCAGTACGACGGGGCCTCCGAGGCCTTGCAGGAGCATCAGGGAGTCTTCCCGACCGACCCGCCCACCTTCACCTCGACTAGCGAGCCGGAGTCAATGGTCACGGTCGCTGGGGAGGAAGTCCTCGTCACCATGCCCCCCGGGAGTTTCTACGAAGTCTGGGTCAAGATCGACGCCGTCGACACCGCGAAGGCCGCCGTGACAGTCCGGGGCAGGGTCAACAACGAGAGTTACCTCCTGAAGACAACCGTGCACCAGACGGACATCCCGTTCGAGGACGGCAAGGGCACCGGTATCGGCTATCGTGACGAGGACACCGTCGTCTACCCGCCTCCGGACACCGACGATGTCGAGGACATGATCGTCGCCGGGCGTGAAAAAATGGACATTCCGGCCGGGACGTACGTCATCCACGACATGAAGGCAAGCGGAAACGGCCAGCTATTCTTCTTGGGTGACGCGGTGGTCTGGGTCCTCGGCAGCGGGAGCGCCGAGGGAGAGGGAAAAATCAACCCCCTGGGCGGCCCGGGCATCTCCGTGGATGAGAGGGTAACACTCGTCATCTACGTGGTAAGCGGCGTGGAAACGTTCGCCATCTCCGGTGATGCCGAGGTCAACGCCTTCATCTACGCCCCGAAGATCAAGTGCACCGGTAGTCCGGACATCTTCGGTATGCTGGTCGCCGACGAGATCAAAATCAAGGGCAGTGTGACCTATGACCCGCAAGGCGAGGACATAGGGTTCCCCGTGAGCGCGATAACCGAGTGGGAACTGATCTCCTGGGGTGAGTAGGATGCCTGGTCTCAGGCGGCGGATCGCGAACCAGCGGGGCGCCGCCTTGCTGCTTGAGGTGGTCTTCGGGTCGCTCCTGCTCGCCCTGGCCTTGATTCCAGTCATGATGGGCCTGACCGCCGTCCTGATCTCGATGGAGAAGGCGGTCCACTCGACTGTGGCCATGAACATCCTTCAGGACCGCGCGGAGAAGCTCAAAGCTTACGGTTACCAGTACGTGGCCCTCGGCTCGGACGTCATCGGGGATTCCGAGTTGGATGAGTACTTCGACACGGCCTTCGTGGTTTTCCAGGAGGTCGTCAACGTGCCGCGGATGGTCTCGTATACGGTAGATTCGTTCGGCGTGAAGACAGCCGGCCCCTCGGTAGTCAAGAGAGTCAACCTGACGGCCTACCGTCGGCCAGCCTCTTTCACCTACGACGTGCTGACAAAGATTTGGACACCAGCCGCCGGTCAAGAGGTTCTGGCCAAGTGGGAGTTCCTCCTCTATGACAGGGGGACGTAGCATGACCCGGGGCGATAGCGGGTTCAGCCTGGTCGAGACCATCGTCGCCGTGGGGCTCACGTCTCTCCTGTTCGCGGGAATCCTGACGATGGTCAGCGCGAGTTGGCGCACGGAGCACAACGCCCTCGCCGACAGCCGCCTCCAGCACGAGGCCCGCGCGGTACTGAACACCATAACCAGCGGCGACCCGGGGACAACTCCGCCGGTCCAGGGCCTCATCCGGGCCCGTGAGGTGGTCTTGGGCGCTTCCGCCCTGGCCTACCGGGTGACCTGGTCGGAGACGGTGGACGCGATCACCGTCACGCACGACGACAGCGTCTCCTACTACCTGTCGGGCACCACCCTGTGCCGGGTAGTCGCTGAATACGTCACTCCCCTCACGATAGCCACCACCGGGGGAACATCGGTCGCCGCCATGATTACGACGTTCACCGTCACGCCCGTCACCGGGACCAGCGCCGTCTCGATGTCCGTGACAGCCTCGGACGGGCATGGCGGGATTATCACCATCCGCACGACCTGCAGTCCCCGGAACACCGGCTCCTAACCGGGCCCCGGTCCGCGAGCCGCCTACATCCTCTCCGGGGTCGAGACGCCAAGGAGCCCGAGGGCGTTGGCCAGGACAAGGCGGGTGGCGTCGGCCAGGGCCAGCCGCCCCAGGCGGAGGGCCGGGTCGTCGGTCAGGACGCGGCAGGTGTCGTAGAACTTGTGGAAGGCCGTGGCGACCTCCATGGCGTACCTGGTCAGGCGGTGCGGCTCCCGGGCGAAAGCCGCTCCGGCGACCTCGTCGGGGAAATCGGCCAGTTGGCGGATGAGGGCGACCTCGGCGGGCTCGGTCAGGAGTCCGAGGGCGTCGCGAAGGACCGGTGGGTTCACCGCAGCGCCCGCCGGACCGCCCGGCAGATCGCCGGGCGAAAGGGCTTCCACCGCCTCCGACTGCCGGAGGATGCTCTGGATGCGAGCGTGGGCGTACTGGACGTAGTAGACGGGACTGTCCGACGACCGCTGCTTGGCCAGGTCAAGATCGAAGTCGAGATGGCTGTCGTGCGACCGGAGGAGGAAGAAGAACCGGGCCGCGTCGACGCCGACCTCCTGGATGAGGTCCTCCATGGGGACGATCTGACCGCGCCGCTTGGACATCCGGGCCAGTTGCCCGCCCTCAAGGAGGCGAACCCACTGGACGATGAGGATCTCCACGGCGTCGGGTGGGTGGCCGAGAGCGGCCACGGCGGCCTTCATGCGCCCGACGTGCCCGTGATGGTCGGGGCCCCAGAGGTCGATGACCTTACGGAAGCCGCGGGCGAACTTGTCCCGGTGGTAGGCGATGTCGGCTAGGAAGTAGGTGGGCTCGCCGGTGCGCTTGACGAGGACCCGGTCCTTGTCATCGCCGAAGGTGGTCGTCCGGAGCCAGACCGCGCCGTCCTTCCGGTAGGTGTGCCCGCCGACGCCAAGGTCGGCCAGGGTCGCGTCACAGGCGGGCTGGTCGATGTGAGCGTCTTGGCTGTACCAGACGTCGTAGCGGACGCCGAACTCGTTTAGGCACGCCCGCTGGCCGGCGACCATCCGCTCGACGGCGTAGCGGCCCATCTGGGCGGCCCGCTGCTCGCCGGTTATTCCCCGGGCCGCCTCGCCGTGGGCGGCCTCGTAGGCCCGGGCAATCTCGATGATGTATTCCCCACGGTAGCCACCCTCGGGAATGGTCCCTTCTTGGCCCTGCAACTCCAGCCACCGGGCTTCGACCGAGCGGCCGAGCCGCTCCACCTGTCCGCCGGTGTCGTTGATGTAGTACTCCCGCTGGGCAGCGAAACCGACCGCCGCGAGGACCGAAGCCAGGGCATCGCCCACGGCCGCCGCCCGGGCGTTGACCACGCCGAGCGGACCGGTGGGGTTGGCGCTGACGAACTCGACCTGGACGGGCTCGCCGCGCCCGAGGTCGCTCCGACCGAAGGAGGCGCCCTTCTCCCGGATGTCGGCCACGACCTGATTGAGCCAGCCCGGTCGCAGGTGGAAATTGAGAAAGCCCGCCCCGGCAATCTCCGTGTGGACGACAGGCAGGCCGCCGAGTTCGAGGGAGGCCTGAATCTCCTCAGCGATATGCCGCGGCGCTTGGCGGCAGGCGCCCGCCAGGCGTAGCGGGGCCGTGGAGGCCAGGTCGCCGTGGCCCGCGTCGCGCGGGACTTCCATGTGGCCATCGCCCAGGGCGGTGACGGCCTCTACCGCCGCGGCCGGAAGACGCCCCGCCGCGGCGGCCGACGAGACGGCCAGGGCGATGGCTCGGGCGATGGCCTGCTGCATCTCGCCGACAGGTCCCACCTTAGGGTAGGTGGGGACGCCCTTGGTCTCCTCGGCCATCGTCCGTCGAACCTCCCTGTGACCCCGCCCGGTCAGCCCCGGGCGATGAGGAACTCCCGCAGTATCTTCGCCGCCAGGACACTGGTGCGCCCGGTCGGGTCGAGCGGCGGCGAGGTCTCGACGAGGTCAAAACCGGCCAGGTCGATGCCCCCGCCCCGCAGCCCAACGGCCGCGGCAGTCGCGACGGCCGTCACCGCCTCAAGGACGTCCGAGGCCGACGGACCGGCGGGTTCCGGGTTGCCGGTTCCCGGGGCGTGCGAGGGATCGACGATGTCGATGTCCACCGAGCAATAGACCGGACGGCCGGCGACGGCCCGCAGGGCCTCCCGGGTAGCCCCGGCTAGGGTTCCCGGGATGCGGTTCACATTGGCCTGACCCCACCGCATCTCCTCCCGCTCGCCGGAGCGAACGCCGAACTGGTAGATGTTGCGGCCACCCGTCAAGGCGGCGATGCGCCGGACGACCGTGGCATGGCTGAGAGTCTCGCCCTCGTACGCCTCGCGGAGGTCGGCGTGAGCGTCAAAGTGAAGGAGGACAGGGGGCTCGGACAGGCCCCTCGCCCGGAGTACTCCCCGGTAAGCACCCAGGGTCAGGAGGTGCTCCCCGCCGATGACGACGGGCAGGAAACCTCGCGCGGCCAGGTCGGCCACGGCGGATTCAATGACCTCGAGGTCGGCCGTGAGCGAGCCGCCCCCGTCCGAACCGTCGCCCCCCAAGGCGACATCCCCGAAATCGTAGAGGGACACGTCCTCGAGGTCGGCCCCCAGAGCCGGGCTGTAGCTCTCCAGACTCCAGGAGGCGGCCCGTATCTCGCGGGGGCCGGTGGCGGTCCCGCCACGGTACGAGGTCGTGCGGTCGAGCGGGACGCCCAGGATGGCTGCGGGGCGGGGGCTAGCCCCCCGTCGGGCGTCGGCCCGCGACCCAAGGGTGCCCGGCCGGGCCGCCAGGAAGAGCGGGCTTTCCGCCTCACCGCCGCCTCCGCCGCCGCCGCCGCCCATGGCTAGCCGGACCTCACGCTTCTCAGCTCGGCGTCGAGCTGTTGCCTCAGTTCCTCGGCTTCCGGGGCGGCGAGGAGCCGCTCGAGGAAGGCCGGGAGGACGAATGTCGCCCGGTGGACGCGCGGCGTGTAGTATTTCGTCTCAAAGGGGAGCGGGTCGGGCACGTTGGCCTTCTCCGGGTCCACCGACTCCGACCCCAGGATGAAGCTCCAGGTGTAGGTGGAGTAGGTCGGGACATGGGCCGTGTAGAGCTTGGCCAGGGGGAAGGCCCGGCGGACGCCGTGGTAGGAGCGGAGCATGGCCTGCCGGGTGAACCAGGGGCTCTCGGACTGCACGTTCAGGAGGCCGCCGGGGCGCAGCGCCTTCCGGCAGTTGGCGTAGAACACAGGGCCGAACAGTCCGACGGCCGGACCTACGGGGTCGGTGCTGTCGACGATGATGACGTCGTAGGACCCGCCCTTCTCCCTGGCCGCCAGGCGCACGAACTCGACCCCGTCCGTGAAGGTCTGCTTCACGCGCGGGTCATCCAGGGCGCAACTGATGGACGGGAGCCAGCGGCGGGCGGCGGCGGTCACGGCCTCGTCTATCTCGACGTGGTCGACACGCTGGACCGCCTTGTGCCGGAGGGCCTCGCGCACCACTCCGCCGTCGCCGGCCCCGACGACCAGGACCCGCTCGGGTTTCGGATGGGAAAACAGCGGAACGTGGGTAATCATCTCATGGTAGATGAACTCGTCCGCCTCGGTGGTCTGGATGATACCGTCGAGCACGAGCATCCGACCGAAGTCGACCGTGTCCAGAACGGCGAGGTCCTGGTAGGTGGTGCGGCGAACCTCGAGGGTCTCCTTGACCTTGACCCTGATGTTGAAGCTCGGGGTGTGCAGCTCCGTGAACCAGAACTCCATCATGACCGGTCAACTCCTCTCAGGACGCGCGCCGTCTTATGCCCCCTTCGCTGTGGGCCGGCTCACCGCACGCCACCTAGCTCCAGAGGGGCACCCCGGCGAAGGCGGAGGCGACCCCGCCCTCCGGCACGGTGATGGACGTCGCCTTGACCTTGACCTCGGCGAGCGGGAGGCCGCGGCTGGCGAAGGCCTCCTCGACCATGCCCCGAACGACCTTCTCCGCCTCTTCCCGCGAGCACTCGCCGGAGAACTCCATGATCATCCCGAACGAATCCTGGCTGATGCCGACGGCGACGGCGGCCGAGATGGTCTGGCCGGCGACGCCGCTGGAGATAGTTCCGTAGGCGATGGGGCAGAGGGAGCCGGGAGGCAGGTCGAGCCGGTCCCGGTGGACCGCCCCCGGCGGGAGAACGCTGGTGACGCGGACAAGGTTGAGATTGCCGACTCCGGCGCCCAGGAGGGCCCGGTCGAAAGCCGTGAGGCGAGTCCGGCCCGTGGCGGCAGCCGCGGCGAGAGCGTACTGCGTGGGAATAGGCAAGCGGGTCATGTGGTCGAAATCCCCCCGAAGTGGAGTGGCCGAGGGCAAGAACGGCTAGGCAATTATAGCAAATGCCGCGGCGGAGAGGAAACGCGGGCGAGTTTCTCCCCAGCGGGCGTGGTAAAATCACGGCGAGTGTTTCCGGTCGGGGGGGGGCGGGCGCGATGTCGAGGCTCGACGGCATTCTTCGAGACAAGGAACTCAGGGTCCGGGAACTCCGTGCCGCCCTTGCCTCCGCCGTGGACTATCTTCGGGAACTCGGCGCCCTCAAGGTGACGCTGTTCGGCTCACTGGTCTCGGGTGAAACCGACGTTCATAGCGATCTCGATCTCCTCGTGGTCATGCCGGCGACGCGAAGCGGGCGGGAGTGGACCCGAGTTCTGTACGAGCGGGTTCCGGGCGATGTTGCCATCGACCTGCTGGTCTACGCGGAGAACGAGTGGGGAGAGGAACTTCGGGTCAACACCTTTCTCCGCGACATCCAGGCTAGAGGAGAGGTCGTGTATGAGGAAACCCTTCAATGAGGAGGCCGAACGCTGGCTGACCCACGCCCGCGACGAGTTCGCGGACGCCGACGAGTTGCGCCACCGGCAGCGCTTCTACATGGCCCTTTTTCACTTTCAGCAGGCCGCGGAGAAAGCGCTCAAGGCCTATCTTCTCGCCGCGGTGAAGTCGGTCGAGGTACTTCGCACCCACGCCGTCGGCGATCTCCTGGCCACCGCCGCCGCGGCTGACCCCGAGTTTGAGTCCCTCAGGCCGGCGAAACGGCTGGACCAGTACTACCTACCCACGCGCTATCCCAACAGCCTGCCGGGCGGCATTCCCTCCCGCTTCTACGATGACCCGGACGAGGCCGCCGAGGCCTCGCGGCTGGCCGGCGCCGTCCTCGAACTGGTCGGCCGCAAGCTAGGCGTGTGAGGGCTCGCGCCCGTCCGAGCCTTGGTCGCTTCGGGCTCTTAGCCCGGGTTGATACCGACACCACGAGAGCGTGACGACAAACGGCTGACTTCCTAACCGCAGCCAAGAGAAGCAAGGTGATGGCCGCCATCCGCAGCCGGGACACGCGGCCGGAGTTAGCTGTGCGGCGTCTTGTACACGGGATGGGGTTCAGGTACCGGCTTCACGATAAGGGGGTTGTCGGCCGGCCGGACTTGGTGTTCCGCGGGAGGCGGAAAGCGATATTCGTGCATGGGTGTTTCTGGCACTTCCATGAAGGATGTTCGAACTACCGCGAGCCTAAATCACGTGGTGACTTTTGGCACCCGAAGCTCCGTCGCAATCGGGAGAGAGACTTAGAGGTTCAGCGGCGCCTCGCCAGTGACGGCTGGGATGTCCTTGTGGTGTGGGAGTGCGAGATTGGCGATACGCGGGCCCTGCAGGTCCGACTTCGTACGTTCCTGGAGGCCGATAGCGCATGAAGGCTATGGAGCTCTTCGCTGGGGCAGGCGGGCTCGCCCTCGGGGCGTCCCAAGCCGGGTTTGAACACGTGCTCATGGTCGAGTTCGACGCCGACGCCTGCGCTACCTTGAAGGCGAATTGCCTACCCGGGCTCCTTGGCTGTGATTCCTCGATCGTGAGCGAGATAGACGCACGCGAGGTGGACTACGCCTCGTATGGGCCTATCGACCTAGTGGTCGGCGGCCCGCCGTGCCAACCTTTCTCCCTCGGTGGGAAGCACTCCGGCCAACTCGACAAGAGAGACATGTTCCCGGAAGCGATCCGAGCCGTAAGGGAGACATGGCCTCGGACGTTCGTGTTTGAGAACGTCAAAGGCCTGCTGCGGACCTCCTTCTCCGGGTACCTCAACTACCTTCTTCTTCAACTGGAGTCTCCCGATGAACTCCGCGGAAGCGACGAGGGTTGGGCCAGCCATTACCAGCGCCTCGAGGGCCTGTCCAGCCGTACACGAAGACAGGCCCGCCAGTACGACGTGTCGGTGGCCCTGCTGAATGCTGCCGACTACGGCGTACCTCAGAGGCGGGAGCGGGTCTTCATTGTCGGCCTGCGGCGCGACCTGGGTCTATCATGGTCCTTCCCCCCGAGGACGCATAGCGAGGAGGCTCTGCTATACGACCAGTGGCAGACAGAGTCGTACTGGAAACGGCATGGCATCGCTCGGCCGAGTCAGCCCGCGCTCCTCAAGAAGGGCCAGTGGGTAATCCCGCCGGCTGAGCGGCCGTGGCGCACGGTCAGGGATGCCATAGGGGCGCTGCCTCCCCCGGCCGCCCCGGGCGCGCCCGGCGACCACCTGCTTGTCGCAGGCGCGCGGGCCTACAAAGGCCATACCGGCAGCCCGTATGACGAGCCGGCCAAGACGCTCAAGGCTGGAGACCACGGCGTGCCCGGAGGAGAGAACACGTTGGCCTTGGGGAACGGGGAGGTCCGCTACTTTACCGTCCGCGAAGCCGCAGCTATCCAGACCTTCCCGGCGGACTATCGGCTCACCGGCTCCTGGACGGAGAAAATGCGCCAGATAGGGAATGCCGTGCCCCCGCTCCTAGCCGGCGTGGTGCTCGGCCGCCTGCGCGAGCAGCTCACCGCTGCCGATGCGGGCGTGGCGCCCTATGATGAGGCCTTCCCGCTAGTGGCTGCCAGTTCAGCCCTCAAGGCCTGAATGATTTCGTCCAGCCCGCTCCTGATAGGGGCCAGCCCTTCAGCCCATCCCCGACCCGGGTGCAGTTCATCCCACGGGGAGCGCTGCTGATCTTTGCGGCCAGAGCCGGGATCGTGATTGCCGAAACCATCCACTACCGTGTTCCACACGGGGCGGAACCTCTGGATGAGGAGCCGCTCGCCCAGTGATATCCAAACCGGGTCGGTCGTCAGGTGACGGCACGAGAAATCCCGCGGGTCCAAGTTGGCTGTCTGCTGTATCGACTCGGCGTGTTCGCGCAGCCGGCGAAACAGGAAGGACCCCTTCGGGGCCTCACCCTCTCCCGGCAGACCCTTTCTGCTACCGGGTGGGACCGCCTTGCCGATGTAGATGGGGCAAGAGCCAGGGTCGCCCCGGTTGAGTTCGGATATGGGTTGGTACTCCGGATAGGCACCCTGGTAGTAGATGGCGTATAGGCCACACCCCAGGAATTCCACGGTCGGCGGCAGAGGTAGTAGCTCTTGGCGCAGCAGGGCGTTCATAACGCTACTTGCCAGTTCGCCAATCTCCACTGGACTGTAGTCTCTGGCTGCCATAGGCCACTCCCTTCGGCGTTCCCTTTTTCTCCCGGCGGCTCGCGATACCTTCGAGCCCTCCCCCCGACCGCTTGAACCGACACCTCAGGCCGCCTATAATACAGTTCGCGGAGGTGCCGTCATGTCTAAGGTCGTCGGGATAGACCTCGGAACCACCAACTCGGTCATCGCGGTGATGGAGGCCGGAGCGCCCACCGTCATCATCAACGCGGAGGGCAACCGCCTTACGCCGTCCGTGATCGCCGTCACCCCGAAGGGGGAACGCCTGGTGGGCCAGTTGGCCCGGCGCCAGGCCGTCCTGAATCCGCAGAACACCGTGTTCTCCGTCAAGCGCTTCATGGGGCGGCGTTTCGGTGAGGTCGTCCAGGAACGCTCACGCGTGCCCTACGACGTCCACCAGGGCGAGAACGAGAGCGTGCGCTTCGGGCTCCCGGCCCTGGGCGGCAAGGACATGACCCCGGAGGAGATTTCCGCTCTCATCCTCCGCAAGCTGAAGGAAGACGCCGAGAAGTACCTGGGCGAGAAGATCGAGAAGGCCGTCATCACCGTCCCCGCCTACTTCAACGACTCGCAACGCCAAGCCACCAAGGACGCCGGTCGCATCGCCGGCCTGGAGGTCCTGCGCATCATCAACGAGCCGACGGCGGCGGCCCTGGCCTACGGCCTGGACAAGAAGACCAACGAGACCATCCTGGTCTGGGACCTGGGCGGCGGCACGTTCGACGTCTCGGCCCTGGAGGTGGGCGACGGCGTGTTCGAGGTGAAGTCGACCTCGGGCGACACGCACCTCGGCGGTGACGACTACGACCGGAAGATCGTCGACTGGCTGGCCGAGGAGTTCCGCCGCGAGAACGGCGTCGACCTCCGCAAGGATAAGCAGGCCCTGCAGCGGCTCATCGAGGCCTCGGAGAAGGCGAAGATAGAGCTCTCGTCGGTCTCGGAGACGACCATCAGCTTGCCCTTCGTCACGGCCGACGCGACGGGCCCCAAGCACCTGGAGACCCGTCTCACCCGGGCCCGTTTCGAGGAACTCACGGCCGACCTCACCGAGCGCACCATCGGACCCTTCCGGCAGGCCATCAAGGACGCGGGCCTCAGCACCGCCGACCTTGACGAGGTCATCCTGGTCGGCGGGGCCACCCGGATGCCCGTCATCCAGGAGCTTGTCCGCAAGCTCACGGGTAAGGACCCCCACCGCGGCGTGAACCCCGACGAGGTCGTGGCCGTCGGCGCGGCCATCCAGGCCGGCGTCCTAGCCGGTGAGGTCAAGGACATCGTCCTCCTCGACGTGACCCCGCTCTCCCTGGGCATCGAGACCCTGGGCGGCGTCCTGACCCGCCTCATCGACCGGAACACGACCATCCCGACCCGCAAGTCAAACGTCTTCACGACGGCGGCCGATAGCCAAACGACCGTGGATGTCCACGTCCTCCAAGGCGAGCGCGAGTTCGCCGCCGACAACCGCACGCTGGGTCGCTTCCACCTGATGGGTATCCCGGCCGCCCCGCGCGGCGTCCCGCAGGTCGAGGTCGCCTTCGACATCGACGCCAACGGCATCCTCAACGTGGCGGCCAAGGACCTCGGTACCGGTAAGGAACAGAAGATCACCATCACGGCCTCGACCACGCTCTCCAAGAACGAAGTCGAGAAGATGGTGAGCGAGTCGAAATCCTACGCCGACCAGGATAAGAAGCGTCGCGAATTGGTCGACCTTCGAAACCAAGCCGACGGACTCATCTACAACACCGAGAAGAACCTGAAGGAGATAGGCGACAAGGTCTCCCAGGAGGATAAGGACGCCATCGCCAAGGCGGCCGAGAGCCTGCGCGAGACGACCAAAGGTGAGGACGCGACGGCCATCCGGGCGGGCATCGAAGCCCTGCAGCAGGCGGCCTACAAGATGGCCGAGGTCCTCTACAAGCAGGCTTCGGAGGGAACCGGAGGGGCGGGCGGTCCGGAGGCCAAAGACGCCCCCGAGGGGTCCGAAGGCTCGGGCGCACCCGGCGGTCCCGGCGGAGAGACCGTCGACGCCGAGTTTCGGGATAAGGACGAGAAGCAGTGAAGGGCCCGGACGGCGACGCTGACCCCGGGGACCAGCCGGCCTCCCTCCAGACCCAACTGGACGTGGCCGCGTCGGAACTCGTGGCCGCGCAGGCCAAGGCCCAGGAGAACTGGGACCTCTTCCTGCGCGCCCGGGCGGACCTCGAGAACTACCGCCGCCGGGTGGAGCGCGACCTCGGGGCCATGGTCAGGCGCGGCAAACAAGACCTCCTGCTGCGCCTTCTCGGTGTGCTCGACAGCCTGGAGCGCGCCGCCACCTGGGACGCCCCCGGGGCGACGCCCTCAGGCGACCCCGCAGCGACCCGTGAGGGTCTTGCTCAGATACAGCGGCAGTTCCTCAAGAGCCTCGCCGACGAGGGTGTCACGCCCATCGTCAGCCTGGACCAACCTTTCGACCCCACCTTCCACGAGGCCGTCGACGTCCGGACGGACGCGAGCCTCGAGGTCCCCGTGGTGACGGCGGAACTCCAGAAAGGGTACCTCTGTGAGGGAGAGGTGCTGCGCCCCGCCCGCGTGCAGGTCACGAAACCTGCGGAGTAGTCGGCGGGCCTGCTTCACATAAAAGTCCAGCTTAACCGAGAGATTAACCCCCATGACCTCCTCGCAAGCCATCTATCTCATCGCCGTGGGCGTGTACGTCATCTTCTTCATCCTGTTCGGGCGGTTCTTCGTCTGGAAGCACTACGCCGACAGCCACTACTGGCGCCGCCGGCCGGCGCTCAGCCGGGACGGCGTGGCCGACCACGCCAAACAGCTGGGCCGCGACCTCCCGTTCTTCTCGGTCATCGTGCCCGCCAGGAACGAGGCCGACGTCATCGGCCGGACCGTCGACCACATGACCGGCCTGGACTACGCTTCCAGCCGTTTCGAGGTCATCATCGCCACCGACGAGAAGGAGGTGCTGGCCCGCGATCGCCACCGCCGCGAGACCCTGTCGGCGGCGGCGGCCCTGCTCGATGCTCCCGGGTCGGCCGAGGCGACCGTCGGTGACCCGGAGGAGGTCGTCCTGGGCCTCTTGGCCCGGTTCGCTGTCACGGACTATATCGCCGGACGGCGCGAGTACCGCCGCCTGGCCCTCCATATAACGCACGAGTTGGGCGAACCCGAGCTCGTCGGTTCGGCCTCCCGGCACAGCGTGGCCGTCGAGGCCCTGGCCAAACGGCTGGTCTCCGACCCGCAACCGCTGTCCCTCAGGGAATTGCGGAGGGTATCGAGACTGGCCGTGACGGCGGCGGACCATATTCAAACAGACCTCTTCGCCTCCGTCCATCTCGCCCTGGCCGTCCCGGTCGCTGTGGCCTTCAGCCTGGTCACCGGGCACTCCGGGGCGCGCGAGGCGGCCGAGGTCGTGCGCCGTACCGGCCAGGCCCGTGAGGAAGTCACGGCGCACATCCTGACGGTGATGTCCGGGGTGATCGCCCGCAGTCTGGCGGGCCGCTTGGCTTCGGAACAGGCGGGCTCGAACCTGGCGGCGGCCCTGCAGGACGCCTACACGCACCGTTTCCCGACCACCCAGGACATTGTGGAGGAACGCATCGCGGCGCTCGCGGCGGAGCGGACGGGAGCGAAACCTGTCGTCAAGCACATCGTCGTCCCGGCGGACTTCGACGGCGAGTTCCCGGGCCGGCGTCTTGGGCGCGATGTTTCGTCCACCAAGGGCCGTGCGCTCAACTGGGCCCTGTCCTTCACCGACCCCCGCTCCACCTCGTACGGCTTCTACGACGCCGAGAGCCGGCCCGACAGGAACGTCCTGCTGTATGTGGCCACGCGGCGCCTGGACGGCGACCCGTCGGCCGCCATCCTCCAGGGGCCGGTCTTCCAGGTCCGCAACTTCTTCCAGATGGGGGCCCTGTGCAAGGTGGCCTCGCTCTACCAGGCCATCGCCCACGACTGGTACCTGCCGGCCCTCTTCAAACGGCTGCCTTTCGTCGGCGGGACGAACCTCTTCGTCGACCGGGTTCTCATCGAACGGGCGGGGGGCTTCGATGCCACGTCGCTGACCGAAGACCTCGAACTCGGAGTCCGCGCCTACCTCAAGTGCGACGCCTGGCCTGAGTTCCTACCCTACCCGTCGAGCGAGCAGACGCCGCCCACCCTCCGCGGGTTCTTCCGCCAGAGGCTGCGGTGGGGCGTCGGCCACCTGCAGGTGATGGACAAGGTGCGAGCCAACGGCCTCTACGGCGGCCCGCGCCGCCGGTACATCCTCCGGACGCTCTGGTTCAAGGGCCAGTTCGAGTGGTCCGTGTACCAAGCGGCGACGTTCATACCCCCGGCCATTCTCATCCTGGCGGCCACGGGGCACGTGGACGTGACCATTCTGCCGCGGACCCTTCGTCTTGCGCTGAGTTGCGTGAGTCTCATCTACCCGCTCTTCACGTTCTACGCTTACTTCCGTTACTACCGCTTCATCGACCCGCTCGACCGGAGCCCGGGCGTCCTGCAGCAGATGTGGGTCTGCGTGCAACTCCTGGTGCTGCCCCTGGCGGCCTTCTGCTTCCCGCTGCCCTACACCGCCGCCTTGGTCCTGAAGATAATGGGTCGCGAGCCGCGGTCCTGGGTCAAGACCCCGAGAACGGCGGAGTGACCCGATGATCCGAAGCGGCGGGGACAGCTCCGACGCCGCTGGGCGGCGTGGTCGGCGTGGGCACCGCAAGGCCCTCGCCCTCGCCCGGGCGCAGAGGCCGCTCGCGGCAGTGAGAAGAGGCCTCAGCCGGGCGGGCCGGGCCATCTGGGCGCGAGGTCCCGTCATCCTGGTGGCCGGGGGCACGCTCTTTCTCATCGCCATGGTCGTCTTCATCTTCCTGGTCCCCCTGCCGCCCCCGGTCGTCCCGGTGGCCACGCGCGTCTTCGACCGCAACGGCGCGCTCCTCGGAAGCCTCTTCAGCCAGAACCGCATCCCGGTGCGCCTCACGGAAGTGCCCGACCTGCTGAAGGAGGGCATCGTGGCCCTCGAGGACGAGAGGTTCTACGCCCATCACGGCATAGACCTCGTCGGGCTGGGGCGGGCGGCCGTCCGCAACCTGCGCGCCGGGCAGATCGTCGAGGGCGGCTCCACGATTACGGCCCAGGTGGCCCGCACCCTCTATCTCACCCAGGAAGTCACCGTGACCCGCAAGGTGCTCGAGGCCCTGCTCTCCTTGAAACTGGAACGGGCCTACACCAAAGAGGAGATTCTCGAGCTCTACCTCAACCAGATCTACATGGGCAGCGGCGCCTACGGGATCGAGGTCGCCTCTCTCACCTACTTCGGCAAGAGCGTGAAGGATCTCACGGTCGCCCAATTGGCGATGATCGCCGGGCTACCCAAGGGCCCCGAGCTGTACTCGCCCTACAACAATCCCGAGCGAGCCAAGAAACGGCGCGACTTCATCCTGGATTTCTGGGGCGGGAAGGGCCTGCTCGACGCGAACAACGTGGCCGCGGCCAAGGCCGAACCTCTCACGCTGTCCTCGGCCGGCCCACCGGCACTGGTCGGGCCGTACTTCATGGAGTACGTCGTGACTCTCCTCAAAGAGGCCCAGTCCCAGGGGGTCAAGCTTCCGAGTCTGGCCGAGCTTTACACCGGCGGGTACCGCATCTACACGACGGTGGACCTGGCGATGCAGCGGGCGGCCGACCAAGCGGTCAAGGACTGGGCGCCCAAAGGCCAAAAGGACGCCACCGGCGTGACCCAGCCCCAGGTGGCCCTGGTGGCCATGGACCCCACGAACGGGTACATCCTGGCCATGGTCGGCGGGCGGTCGTGGGCGGAGACGAAACTGAACCGGGCCGTGCCGCGCGGTCTGGGCACCGAAGGCATGCGCCGGCAGCCGGGGTCGGCCTTCAAACCGTTCCTCTACACGGCCGTCCTGGATAGCGGGTTCCCGCTCCTCTCCACCCAGACGTGCGAGCCGGTCGATTTCCCGTCCGGCAGCGGGGAGCGGTATTCCCCGACGGACTACGGCTCGAACCCCTACCACTACCGCGACTTGACCATCCGGGAGGCCGTGCGCATCTCGGACAACGTGGTGGCGGTGAAGTGGCTGGCGCAGATAGGGCCGGCCCGGGAGAAGCAGTTCGCCCAGAGGATGGGGATCGACGCCCCCCTGACGGGCGACCTCTCTTTAGCCCTGGGGTCCTCGGAAGTGTCGGTGCTGGAGATGGCCCGGGGCTTCTCGACCTTGGCCGGCGGGGGGCTGAGGGTGCAACCCCAGGCGCTCCTGCGCCTTGAGGACAGGTACGGGCGGGTGCTCTATGACCCCGGCCGGACCACGACGCTCGGCGCGGGGCTGCGGCCGGAAAGGGCTATCGACGACCGCGTGGCCTTCCTCATGAACGACCTCCTCAAGGAGCCGTTCCGGAGCGGCGGCACGGCCACCCACCTCCTGCGCTACTTCTCGCGCCCCGTGGCCGGCAAGACCGGGACGACCGACAAGCAGTTCGACACGTGGTTCGTCGGGTACACGCCCCAGGTCGTGTGCGCGGTGTGGGTGGGGAACGACCAACCGGCACGCCTGGCCGGCTACGGCGGAACCTTGGCCGGGCCCATCTGGGGGAACTTCATGGCCGCCGCCCACGCCAAACTGCCGGTGAAGGATTTCACCGAGCCGGCCGGCATCGTCCGGCTCGAGATCTGCTCGGAGACGGGGCTCCTCCCCAACCTGACCTGTCCGAGGGTCGAAGAGATGTTCATCGAGGGCACCCAACCCCGCGAGCCCGACACCACCATCCACGGCCAGCCGTTCCCGTTCCCGGGCTGGGGCGACTCCCCGGGCGACGGGACGGACACAGCGCCTCCCGACGCCGGCAGCGACGAGGCGGCCGGGGACTAGGCGCCCCGGAGGCGGTTCCCGGTCGGCCGCAGAGCCAGGTAGAGCCCGCCGAGGGCGATGATCCCGCCGGCCACGGCCTGCGCCGAAGGCACTTCCCCCAGGAGCAGGAGCCCCAGGAGGACCCCGCCCGTGACTTCTTGTGTGGTGATGAGGTTCACGGTCACGGCGTCGGCGCGGCGGAGAGCGGCGTTATAGAGGGTGTGCCCGCCGGCGGTGGGGAGGAGGGCGAGGAGCGCGACGGCGAGCCAGGCGGCGAGCGGCGCGGGCGGCCGGAGGCTGGCGACGTGCTGCCACTGGGCCAGCGGCAGGAGGACCAGCCCGGCCACGAGATAGACCCAGAAGGTGTAGGGCAGGACGTTCCTCTCCGCTTTCTGACTTCGGCCGATGAGGCTGTAGACCGCGTAGGCCAGCGCGGCCAGGAAGGCCATGAGGTCGCCGACGAGTTCCCCCCGAGTGAGGGTCGGCTCGAGCCCGACCATGACGCCGAGGCCGACGATGACCACCAGGACGGCCGGCAGACGGCGCCCGTCGAACCGTTCCCGCAGGAACAGGGCGGCCAGGGGCATGGCCAGGAGGGGCGACAGGTTCACCAGGACCAGAGCGTGGGCGATGCTCGTGCGGTAGAGAGCGCCGATGTAGAAGGCGAAGTGCAGGGCGGCGACCAGGCCGGCGGCAAGGACGGGCCAGGCGGTCGCTCCCCGACGCGGGGTGGACGGGCGGCCCGGGCGCTTCGGGTCCCGCTCCTCTGGTGCGGGAGAGGACTTGCGTCGCCCGAGGACGGCCAGACCCCCTACCAAGGCCGCGCCCAAGAGCAGGCGGTAGGAGGCGACCTCCAGCGGCCCGAGGCCCGAGGCCAGACGAACGAGGACGGCCGAGGTGGAGAAGAAGACGGTGGCCAGGACCGCGAGGCGAACTCCCGAGTCACGGGTCACTCCCCCGGCGCCTCCACGAGCTTGGCGGTCAAGGTCAGGGTCTGACCGCTCCGGACCAGTTCGACCGCGACCTCGTCACCCGGTTTGTGCTTGTCCAACACGCGCCTGAGGTCGCCGAGGGTGCTGACGTCCTCGCCGTCAATCCTGACGATGACGTCGCCCTCGCGGACACCCGCCCGGTCGGACGGGCTGCCGGCGACGATCTGGGCCACGTAGATGCCCTTCTCGATGTTCAGGCCGTAGTACTGCTTGGCTTCGGTAGCGCTGATGATCTTCACGCCGAGATAGGGACGGATGACCCGGCCGTAGATGACCAGGTCACCCAGGATGCGCTGGGCGACCTTGGACGGGATAGCGAACCCCATGCCCTCCACGTTGGTGGTGACGATTTTCAGGTTATTGATCCCGATGACCTGGCCGGACATGTTCACGAGCGGGCCACCGCTGTTGCCGGGGTTGATGGCCGCGTCGGTCTGGATCAGGTAGAACTCCCGCTCGTCCGTGTAGCTGACCCTGCGGTTCAGACCGCTGATGACTCCGGCCGTCACCGAGCGCTGGAACTCCATGTCCAGGGGGTTCCCGACGGCCATCACGAGCTCGCCGACCTTGAGGAGGTCGGAGTCGCCGAAGGTGGCCACGGGCAGGGTCACGTCCTTGATGCGGATGACAGCGAGGTCGGTCCACCAGTCTTCACCCACGAGTTCGGCCTCGTGCCTCGCACCGTCGGCCAAGACCACGTAGAGCTTCGCCGACCCGGTTGTCACGTGCTGGTTGGTGCCGATGTAGGAGTACCCGTCGGCCTGCTTGAAGACGACGCCCGAACCGCCGCTCTCCTGGGTGCTCTGGCCGGAGAACCTGTCGTAGTAAGTGGTCTGGCTGATGACCCCGACTACGGACGGGCCGACCTTCTCGGCCACGGCCGTCACGGGCCAACTGCCGGACCACACGATGGGCGCGCTGCCGCCCGTGCCGCCGGTCCCGGAACCGGTTCCCGAGCCGCCGCCCGTCCCATCGTGCATCGCCAGCCGGTCGGCCCGCGAGGCGATGTACCCCGGGGCCACGGTGAGCATCAGGAGCCCGCCGATGACGGCCGACGCCAGAGCCACGACCACGTAGAGGACCAGATTGGGGCCTTGCTTGTACCCGCTGGAGGTGAAGTACTTCATGGCTCGGGTCATCTTCCTTCGGGGCGTATCTCTGCCGCTTGCCCGCCGTCTTTGGGCGAGCGTCTACTCCTCTACTCGTTCTACTCTCTCCGCTTCCCGGCGGCTCTCAGGCGGGCCTGAGCCCGCTGGAGGGCCACCTCGGCCCGGGAAATGTCCGTCTCCTCTGTCGGCCTGGCCAATCGCTTTCTGGCTCGCTGGAGGGCGGCCTCGGCCCGGGCCACGTCTATCTCCCCGGGCAGTTCGGCCGTGTCGGCCAGGAGCGTGGCCTGGCCGTCAGGGCTGAACTCGAAGAACCCCCCGGCCACAGCCAGCAGCTTGAAGCCTGATGCCCCGGGCCCGGCCCCGCGGTATTTCACCACTCCCGGGGCCAGGGCGACCAGCATGGGCGCGTGCTCGGCCCAGAAGCCCACGGCCCCGCGCGCCCCGGGGACGATGAGGGACGTCACCCGCTCGCGCAGAACGATGTGGGCGGGGCTGATGACCTGGAAATCGAAGCCCGGCTCTTCAGCCACTGGTGACCTGCTCCTTTGCCTGGTGTTCGGCGACGCGGCCGGCGACCTCGTCGATGGCCCCGGCCATGTAGAAGTCCTCTTCCGGAACGGCATCGTGCTTGCCGACCAATATCTCCGCAAAGCCGCGGACAGTCTCCTTCACGGGCACGTAGACGCCCTTCCGCCCGGTGAAACCCTCGGCCACGTGCATGGGCTGGGTTAAGAACCTCTGGATGCGCCGGGCCCGGGCCACGGTGAGCCTATCCTCGTCGGACAGTTCCTCCATACCCAGGATAGCGATGACATCCTGGAGTTCCCGATGGCGCTGCAGGATCTGCTGCACGCCGCGGGCCACCCGGTAGTGTTCCTGGCCGATGACCGAGGGCTCGAGGATGCGCGAGAACGACTCGAGCGGGTCGACGGCCGGGTAGAGTCCGAGCTCGAAGATGGCGCGGGAGAGGTAGATGGTCGCGTCGAGGTGGGCGAAGGTCGTGGCCGGGGCCGGGTCGGTCGGGTCGTCGGCCGGGACATAGATAGCTTGGACCGAGGTGATCGACCCCTTCTTGGTGGAGGAGATGCGTTCCTGAAGGTTACCCATCTCCGTGGCCAGGGTGGGCTGGTACCCGACGGCCGACGGCATCCGGCCGAGCAAGGCCGAGACCTCCGAGCCGGCCTGCACGAAACGGAAAATATTATCGATGAAAAGGAGGAGATCCTGTCCTTCCTCGTCCCGGAAGTACTCGGCCATGGTCAGCGCCGTAAGGGCCACCCGGAGACGGGCCCCGGGGGGCTCGTTCATCTGGCCGAAGACGAGGGCCGTCTTGTCGATGACCCCGGCTTCCTTCATCTCCTGCCAGAGCTGGTTTCCTTCGCGGCTGCGCTCGCCGACTCCGGCGAACACGGAGAAGCCCCCGTGCTCGTAGGCGATATTGTAGATGAGTTCGTTGAGGATGATGGTCTTGCCCAGGCCGGCGCCGCCGAAGAGGCCGATCTTGCCTCCACGCGGGAAGGGGGTGAGAAGATCGATGACCTTCATCCCGGTCTCGAGGACCTCGCGCGTCCCGCCGAGTTGGGCGAAGTCCGGGGCAGGCCGGTGGATGGGCAGGTGGAGTTCGGCCTTGACCTCGCCGAGATTGTCGACCGGCTGGCCGAGGACGTTGAAGAGGCGTCCGAGAACCGAGCGGCCGACCGGGACGGTGATGGGCTTGCCGGTGTCGCTGACCTTCATCCCGCGTTGCAAGCCGTCGGTGGACGACATGGCCACACAGCGGACCATGCCGTTCCCGCGGTGCTGGGCGACCTCGAGGGTGATGTCGAGGTCCGGGGGAGACGCTCCCTCTCCGCTCAGGAACTCCGGGTCTTGGTCGCGCGTTCGGACGACAAGGGCGCTGTAGATCGGAGGAAGCTGCCCTTCCGGGAATTGAACGTCCACGACGGCGCTGATAACCTGCGCCACTTTTCCGATGTTGGCCATCGGGGTCGACCTCCTCCTGCTGTAACCGCGGCCTAGCTTCCGAAGAAGCGGCCTATTTCTCCTTCAAAGCCTCGGCACCGCTGACCAACTCCATTATCTCCTGGGTGATGGAGGCTTGCCTGGCGTGATGCATTTCCTGGGTCAGCTTACCGATGAGATCGTCGGCGTTGTCCGTGGCCGCCGCCATGGCCGTCATCCGGGCGGCGTACTCGCCGGCCCGGGCCTCGAGAAAGGCCTGAAAGAGCTGGTTGGTGACAAACTTGGGCAACAGCAGCGAATACACGGACCTCGCGCCGGGCTCATAGACATACCTCAACTCGGCCTCGGCCTCGGCCTCGACGGGTCCGCGGCGTCCGCTCTCGGCGCCGGCGGTCTCGCCATCCCCGGCCGCTTCGCTGCCCTCTGCCCCCCCGGTCTCGTCGCCGCCATCGGCCCCCCCGGCCGCTTCGCTGCCCTCTGCCCCCCCGGCCGCTTCGCTGCCCTCTGCCCCCCCGGCCGCTTCGTCTTCCCCGGCCTGGGGTTCACCGGCTGGATCTGGCGCGGCCTCGCCGGCTGACTCCGGCCCGGCCACCGGGAGAAGGCGCACCTGGGCCGGCTTCTGCTGCATGGTCGAGACGAACCGCGAGTAGATGACGACGACCGCGTCGGTCTGGCCCCGGCTGAACCGGTCGATGAGCCGGACGGCGTATTCCCGGGCCAGATTGGCCAGATCGTCGTCGGCAACCGCGATGTCCTCGCGGGCGATGGCCTGGCCCTTTCGGCGGAAGTAGTCGCGCCCCTTGCGCCCGACGACGGAAAGCTCGATGGCCGGAGCGTCCGGGCCCCGCCGGAAATCGTCCAGGGCCGCCTCGGTCCGTCGGAAGAGGTTCGTGTTGTAGCTGCCGGCGAGACCGCGGTCGGCTGTCACCAGCAGGACCGAGATCTTCCGCGCCGGCCGGGCCGTGAGAAGCGAATGCCCGGCGTGAGCCCCGTCGGAAGTGAGGCGGCCGAGAAGCTCGGTCAGTTTGGTCGCGTAGGCGCGAGCCGAGACGGCCCTGGTCTGGGCTTTGCGCAGCTTCGCCGCGGCGACCATCTGCATGGCGCGCGTGATCTGCTGGGTGCTCTTGACGGCCTTGATGCGCCGCCGGATGTCACGAACCGCCTGAGCCAACCGGCCGAACCTCCTTCCTTCCCCGGGGCTGGGCTACCCGCCCGCCGTGGCGCGGCCCGCCTGACCGCCGGACGCCTGACCGCCAGGCGCCTGGCCGTCGGTCGTGGCTTCGGCGGCCGCGGCTTCGGCGACCGCGAAGGTCTCCAGGAACTCCTTGACCGCCGCCTCAAGCTGGGCCAAGCTCTCGTCGCTAAGACGTTCCTCCTTGGCGATATCGGCCAGGAGGCTCGCCTTGTTCGCGTGGAGGAAGCGCAGGTACTCCTTCTCAAAGGCCCGCACCCGCGGTACGGGAAGGGTGTCGATGAACCCGTTGACCCCGGCGTGGAGGACGACGACCTGCTCTTCCATGGCCAGAGGCTCGTACTGGTCCTGTCTCAGAAGCTCCATCATCCGTTCGCCGCGGGCCAGCCGAGCCTGGGTGGCCTTGTCCATGTCCGAGGCGAACTGAGAGAACGCGGCCAGTTCGCGGTACTGGGCGAGGTCCAGCCGGAGCCGTCCGGCGACCTGCTTGATCGCCCTGACCTGGGCCGCGCCACCGACGCGCGACACCGAGATGCCGACGTTGATGGCCGGGCGGAACCCGGCGAAGAAGAGGTCGGTTTCCAGGAAGATCTGCCCGTCGGTGATGGAGATGACGTTCGTCGGGATGTAGGTGTGGATGTCGCCGGCCTGGGTCTCGATGATAGGCATCGAGGTCAAGGAGCCGGCGCCGAGTTCGTCGCTGAGCTTGGCCGCGCGTTCGAGGAGCCGGGAGTGCACGTAGAAGACGTCGCCCGGGAAGGCCTCGCGGCCCGGCGGACGGCGCAGGAGGAGCGATAGTTCACGGTAGGCGACAGCGTGTTTACTGAGGTCGTCGTAGCCGACGAAGGAGTGCTCACCGCGGTACATCCAATACTCACCCATGGCCGTCGCGGCGTAGGGGGCCAGAAAGAGCATGGGGGCGGGCTCACTGGCCGAGGCGACCACGACGGTGGTGTAGTCCATCGCCCCAGTCTGGCGGAGTCTCTCGACCACGGTCACCACGGCCGACGTCTTCTGGCCGATGGCCACGTAGAAGCAATGGACGCCCTTGCCCTTCTGGTTGATGATGGTATCCAGGATGATGGCCGTCTTCCCGGTCTGGCGGTCGCCGATGATAAGTTCGCGCTGGCCCCGGCCGATGGGGGTCATGGCGTCGATGGACTTGAGACCGGTATAGAGCGGCTGGTGGACGGCCTTGCGGGCCACGACGCCCGGGGCCAGGAACTCGACCGGGCGGGTCTCGCTCGCCTCGACGGGTCCCTGCGCGTCAATGGGCTGGCCAAGGGAGTTGACGACCCGACCCGTCAGGCCCGGCCCGACCGGCACCTGGATGATGCGCCCGGTGCGGCGGACTTCATCGCCCTCCTTGATGTGGCTGAAATCGCCAAGAAGGACACAGCCGATGTTGTCCTCTTCGAGGTTCAGGGCAATGCCAAAGACCCCGCCCGGGAACTCGAGCAGTTCAGAGGACATGGTCCGCTCTAGCCCGTGAACACGGGCGATACCGTCACCGACTTCGATAACGGTCCCCACGTCCGAGACCTCGACGGCCGCGTCGTAGCTCTCGATCTGCTTTCTCAGGATGGCTGTGATCTCTTCAGGTCTAATGGCCATGGTCTAGACACCCACCCTTGCCTTCGCAAGATGCTCGCCTAGGCGCTCGAGCCGGCGCCGGAGCGAGGCGTCGAAAAGACGATCGTCAACCTTCACCTGCAGCCCGCCGATGAGCGACGGGTCGACGACGAAGTTGGCGCGGACCCGGCGCCCGAGTTTGCCGGTCAGGGCCAGGCCGAGCTTCCGGCGGCCGTCCTCACCGAGTTCCACGGCCGTGCGGACCTCGACGTCGACCAGACCCTCGGCGCGGTCGGCCAGAGCCTGGTAGGCCCGGGCCACATCAGGAACGTAAGCTTCCCGCCGCTTGTCCACGGCGAGCCAAAGGAAGTTGCGGACCAAGAGATGGAGACCGCGAGCCTCGCCCTGGCTGGGGCCACCGGGCGGACCCTCGGCCGGGCCGACGGCACCCGCGGCCGCCGCCAGGCCGGCAACGAGCCGCTTCTTGGCCTCGGCCGCCACACGATCGCCGGTCATGAAGACCCGGAGGCGCTCGTCATCCCAGATAGCCGCGACCGCCGCTTTAAGGTCGCGGCCCACCTCGGCCGTGGCCTTCGCGCCCTGGGCCGCCTGGAAGAGAGCTTGAGCGTAACGCCGGGCGACCGCGCTGCCTTGAGCCAAGTGGATTACCTCCTATCCGACCCGTCCGGCCAGGACGAAGACGATGGCGAAGACGAACAGCGTAAGGGCCTCCATGAAGACCAGGGCGAGCATCATGCTCGTCCGGGCCGACCCGGCCTCCTCCGGCCGCTTCCAGGTGGCCTTGAGGGCCGAGGCCGCCGTGCCGCCTTGAGCCACGGCCGAACCGATGGCCGCGATGGCCATGGCCAGGACCGCCCCCGCGGCGAACGGGCCGCTCTCCGGGGTGACCCGCCCCGCCAGAACAAAGACAATGGCGAAGACGAACAGGGTCAGGGCCTCCATGAAGACCAGGCCGAGCATCATCGTGGTGCGGATACTGCCGGCGACGCCGGGGGCGCGCCAGGAAGCCTCCATCGCGGCCGCGGCGGCTCGCGATTGGGAAGCCGCCGAGCCGACGGCGGCCAGAGCCATGGCTAGGACGCTAGCTCCGGCGAAGAGGACGATCGCCGACATCGGGCTCCCCCCTAATTGGCCTTACCGGCCGACCCGGGCATCTTCTTGACCAGGTCGTTGACCATCTCGCGGTGCTGTTCCACGTCGAGCGACCGCTCCACGACCTTGCTCGCCGCCATCACGGCGAGGTCGGCAATCTCCCGCCGTATCTCGTTCAGGGCCCGGTCCTTCTCGCTGGTGATGGCCTTCTGGGCCCGTTCTATCATCTCTTGCGACTGCTTCTGGGCCTGGGACAGCAGTTCGTCCTTGGTCTTGTCGGCCGTGGCCTGCGCCCGGCTGATGACCGCCTGTGCTTCATCTCTGGCCTTGACGGCCTGGCGCTCGTACTCCGCGCGGGCCGCCTCGGCCTCCTGACGGGCCGTCTCGGCCTGGGCCAGGTTGTTCCGTATCTCCTCGCGTCGCGCGTCAAGAAGCTTCAGAACCGGGCGATAGAGAAAGAGACGGAGGAGCGCGAAGAACACGACGAAGTTGATTATCGCCCAGATCAGTTCGTTGGTACTGAACTCCACCCCAAACACCTCCCTGCCGCGAAGTCTCCGCAGCCGCCTCTGGATGGCCTCCCTACGCCACCATGCCCGAGAGCACGAAGACGATGGCGAAGACGAAGAGGGTCAAGGCCTCCATGAAGACCAGGGCCAGCATCATCGAGGTGCGGATGTCGCCGGCGGCCTCCGGCTGGCGCCAGGTGGCCTCCATGGCCGCGGCGCCGGCTTTCCCCTGCGATAGGGCCGAGCCGACGGCGGCCATGGCCATGGCCGCCACGGCCGCCGCGCCGAAGAGGTTTCCGGCCAGAGTCGTGGCCCGCCCGTTCAGCACGAAGACGATAGCGAAGACGAAGAGCGTAAGAGCCTCCATGAAGACCAGGGCCAGCATCATCGAGGTCCGGGTGTTGCCGGCGCCCGCCGGCTGCTTCCAGCTGGCCTGCATGGCCGCGGCCGCGGTGCGCCCCTGGCCAGCCGCGGAGCCGATGGCCGCGAGGGCCATGGCCCCGACGGCGGCCGAGGCGAAGACGACACGTGAGCCGTCGACCGAACCGGCCAGCACGAAGACGATGGCGAAGACGAACAGGGTCAGGGCTTCCATGAAGACCAGACCCAGCATCATCGAGGTCCGGGTGTCCCCGGAGTCCTCCGGCTCCCGCCAGGACGACTCCAGCGCCGCAGCCGCGGTCCGGCCCTGCGCCAGAGCGGAGCCGGTGGCGGCCAGACCCATGGACACGACGGCCACGGCCGCGAAGACGCCGATCTCGTTCGTGACCCGCCCGGCGAGGACGAAGACGATGGCGAAGACGAAGAGGGTCAGCGCTTCCATGAACACCAGGGCCAGCATCATGGTCGTTCGGATCTTGCCCGACACCTCGGGCTTCTTCCAGGTGGCGTCCATGGCGGCCGCGCCCGTCCGCCCTTGAGCGTAGGCCGAGCCGAAAGCGGCTAGAGCCATGGCCAGGACGGCCGCGCCAGAGAAAAGGACCATTGCCGACATCCAAGTTCCCCCTTAGTCCTCGATCAGTGCTCCTCGGCCACGGCGGTGGACAGGTAGATGGCCGTCAGAAACGTGAAGATGAACGCCTGAATCCCCCCGAAGATCAGTTCCAGGGCCAGCGGGACGATGGGCAGAAACCACGGAATGGCCATCAGGAGGGCCAGGACCACGATCTCGCCCCCGAAGATGTTGGCCACAAGACGCAACGACAGAGCAAACGGGCGAACGAACTCCTCGATGACCCCGAGCGGCAGGAGCAGAGGCGACAGGTACCAGGGGTCGACCATGTGCTTGAAGTAGCGAAGACCCCGCTTGCGGATGCCCGAGTACTGCACGCTGACGAAGACCACCGCGGCCAGGCCGGCGGTCACGCCCCAGTTGCTGGTCGGGGCCTTCAGGCCCCGGATGTGCCCCGCCCCGGGCAGGAGCCCGCTGTAGTTGGCCAGCAGGATGAAGATGAAGAGGCTCCCGAGGAGGGGTAGGAAACGCCGGGCGTTCTCTTCCCCGACGATGGGGGCGAAGAAGGCCCGTAGGCCGTCGACGGCCAGCTCCAGCAAGGCCTGACCTCGGGTGCGCGGGACACGACCGAGGTTGCGGGTGCCGAGCCAGCAGAGCACCAACACGATGGCCATGATGGCCCATGTGGTCGTCACGATGCTGGTGACCTCGAGACCGAGCCCGGGAAGCCGGAAGAAGACGTCGGACTTCCCCGCTCCTTCTCCCCCGCCGCTGACGGCCAGCCTCAGGAGATCCAACCGGCATCCCTCCAAGCTTGTCCAAGGCGAAAGCGCGTCCCCGGAAGGGGGCGGGCCCACGCCTACCTAGAACAGCCCACCCGGGTTCTGACCCGAGCCTCCCCGCGCCAGCCGCCACAGGAGCACGTAGCGGGTGACGAATAGCCCGGCCAGGTTCACGAGGATGGTGGCCGCGTCCCCGCCGGAGACCCGGAAGACGACGTACAGGGAAACCAGGCTCAAGCCGATACGCAGGACGAACTGCAGGGCAAACAGAGACGGCCATATCGAGCCGGGACCGCCCGGCTCTCCTTTGCCGCTCCTCGCGCTGAAGCGGGAGACCCAACCCGAGATGGCGTTGTTGAGGACTCCGATGGCGCCCCCGAAAGCAAAGGCAGCTACGAGAATACCTGTCTTATCCAAGGTCCGGCTTCCCGCCCTCGTCTTCGCGGCTCGTGCCGTTGCGGCTCGTGTCGTGTCGGTCTTGCGGTTTCGGTCGGGAAGACGCTCCCAAGATATCCCGGAGCAAGACCCGGAAGCCGGCCACAATACCTAGGAGGATGCCCACGAGAGTCAGCCAGGGCGCCGTGCCGGCCAAGCCATCCAGCCAGCGGCCTCCGTAGTAGCCCAAGAAGAGGCCGGCCAGGAGGGTCAGCCCCGAGGTGAAGGCTACACCCAGAAGCCCGTCCGTCCCCGATTTATCTCCGCTACCCGCCACGATATAAAGCACACTCCTGGTTCGAACGAGCTATGGGATTTTCCGCAGCTTGGCCCCGACGCTTGACAGCTTCTCCACCGGGCGCTCATAACCACGCTCGATGTGCTCGATGTCGAGTATCTCGGTCTCGCCTTCGGCCATGAGACCGGCGATGGTCAGGGCCGCCCCGGCCCGCAGGTCGGTGGCCTTGACCGAAGCGCCCGTAAGCCGGGTGACTCCCTCCACGACCGCCATCCGGCCGTCCACGGTTATCCGGGCCCCCATGCGCTTGAGCTCATCGACGTGCTTGAAGCGTGACTCCCAGATGGTCTCGGTCACCAGGCTCGTTCCGGAGGCCACCGTCAGCATCGCCGTTATCTGCTCCTGGGCGTCGGTCGGAAAACCGGGATAGGGCAGGGTCTTGATGGCGACCGGGCGCGGCCGGCCGTTGCCCTTCACGCGGATGTAGTCCCCGTTGTCCTCAACCTCGGCGCCCGTCTCGGCGAGCTTGGCCGAGACGGACTCAAGATGCTTGGGGATGACATTCTCCACCGTGATGTCGCCGTCGGTGGCCGCCGCGGCGATCATGTAGGTGGCCGCCTCGATCTCATCCGGGATGAGGGCGTGGGTCGCCCCTTCCAGGCGGGTCACGCCGGTAATTCGGATGATGTCCGTGCCCGCGCCCTTAACCTGCGCGCCGGCCGCGTTCAGGTAGTTGGCCAGGTCGACGACGTGGGGCTCCTTGGCCGCGTTCTCGATAACGGTCACCCCGTCGGCGAGGGTCGCCGCCAGCATGATGTTGATGGTCGCTCCGACGCTGACCACGTCGAGGTAGACGTGAGCGCCGACGAGCCTCCCGGGGGCTCTAGCCTTGACGATGCCGTCCTCGACCTTGACCGTGGCCCCGAGGGCAGTGAAACCCTTTACGTGCTGGTCTATGGGCCTGGTGACGAAATCGCAGCCGCCGGGGAACGGGACTTCGGCCTGGCCGTACCGGGCCAGGAGCACGCCCAGAAGGTAGTACGAAGCTCTCAGCTTGCCGGCCAGGCTCTCGGGAGGCGTGCCCTGGGCGAGGCCGCGGGGATCGATCATGACGCGCGGCGCCTCGGAATCCCGAACGGGAAAATGCGTCACCTTGGCGCCCAAATGGCGAAGGATGTCGCAGTACACGGACACGTCCTGGATGTCCGGAACGCTCTCGACGATGCTTGGCCCGTCGGCCAGGAGCGTGGCCGGGAGAATGGCCACGGCCGAGTTCTTTCGGCCTCCGACGCGGATGCGTCCTATCAGGCGGTGACCGCCGGTCACGACCAGCTTAGACAAGAGGCACCCTCCAGAAGACTCTGCGGTAGACGGCTCGTATTCTTCAACTCGGATTGGCTTCCTTCCCCGGTCCCGCCGAGTAGCGGTCCAGGTTCTGGTCCAGCCAGAGCAGCCACCGTAACTCCAGTTCCTGAAGCCCGAGTCCGGTGGTAGCCTCGAGGGCCCGGCCGAAGTCCAGTCCGTCGGCCAGCCCGGCGACTAGACCGTTCAGGCTCGTGGCGCCGGCGGACTCCTCAAGGTAGGCGACGAGCAGGAAGGCCTGCCGGTAAGCCAACGCCGTGTTCGTTAATCTCTCGAACCCTCGTTCCAGGTCACGGAGCCGGTACAGGACGCTCGGGTCCAACGGCGTCGCCAGGGCATTGGCCGGCTCCAACCAGAGGTAGCCCGCCTCCTTATACTCTACGTACTGGGCAAGGCCTTCGGCCAACCAGCGCGGGCAAAAACCGCTAGGAACCCATTGGTCGACAAGGTAATGTGTGCATTCGTGCAGCAAGGGGCCTTCCGTCCACAGCCGGCGGGCCGCGTCAGGAGGCGGGGTGGGCGCGAGCCACTGGCTCGGGCTCACCATCTGGATGACGCCGCCCCAGTACGCGCCGAGAGCCCGGAAGCCGGCCCCGGGGCCGAACTGAGCGGCCAGCGCGTCAAAGGCCGGGTACAGAAGTATGGGCACTTTCTCCGCCGCGCCCCGCACCGGGACCCAGCCTAACCGGGCGGCCGCCGCGGAGCGCGCCGCCTCCGCACCCGTGGCCACGACGGCGGCCCACGCCGCATCGGTCGCCGGGTCGTAGTGAACCCGGAAATGGTCGCTCTCCAAGACGGCCTGGCCCGGGAAGGAAGCCAGGAGCGAGGACTGTCTCGTGTGGCTCTGCCACCGGTAGACGAGGTCACCCACGGCCGGCAGGCCGCCGGGGGCCGGCCAGACGACCACGAAGGCGACGGCCAGCGCGAGCAGCAGGGCAGGCTTCCGAAACCTCGCAACCGCAGCCAAGTTAGGTCTCCCGTCCTGGTCCGAGAGATAGGCGGTCGTCCGGGGGGTGTTCTCTGCGCGGATTATGTAAACCCCGACGTCATTATACGACGTCTACCCGCCGGGCGGGTAGTGCGTCGAGGGGTTCACGGCTTCGTCGCTCAGGTGGACCTCGAAGTGAAGATGGGCCCCTGTGCTCCGGCCGCTCGAGCCCACCTGTCCCAAAGTATCGCCGCGAGCCACGGCTTGGCCTTCGGACACGCTGATGACGGACAAGTGTGCGTACCAGGAAACCATGCCGTCACCGTGGTCGACGATGACCAGCCGGCCGTAGCCGCCCTGCCACCCGGCGAAGGTGACCGTGCCTCCCTTGCAGGCCAACACGGACGAGCCGTAGGGCGCGCCCAGGTCCATTCCCCGATGGAATTCGCTGTGGCGCCAGCCGTAGGGAGAGGTGATGCGGCCGGGAGCCGGCCAGATCAGGCCGCCGGCCTTAGCCGGGAAAACCTTGGTGCCCAGGACAAAGGACTGCGCCGCCGGGGATGACAGGGGTTGTTCGGAGATGAAGGTCCGGGAGGTTTCTTCGGCGTTCGTCCGGACGATCTCGACGACGACCTGGTTGCGCCCGTAGACCCCGGCCTTCTCCACATAGCTCTGCCAGGGCCAGAGCGAGGAAGCTTCGCGCACGGTCTCGACGAACGGGAGGTAGCGGATGAAGGTGTATCTCTCCGTGCTTCTTATCGTGATGAAGGGATTGGCAACGATGAGGTTCAGTTGCTGGCCGACCCTGAGGGAGTTGACGTTCTTGAGTTCCGGGTTGGCTCGGCGAAGGTCGTCCACGGTGAGAGAACGGCTCTGGGCGATGCCCCAGAGGCTCTCGCCCCGCGCGACCACGTGCGTCTCGACCTTGTCGGTGCCGCGGAGCAGGACACGCTTGGCCAGCTGGATGTCGGCCAGCCGGGAGATGGGAGCCTCGACGCGCCGGACACTCATCTTCTCCAAGACCGTGATGGACAGCACTTCGGTGCCGCCCCTGGCCGCGAGGCTCTTCCGGTAATCCTGGACGATGCTGGGGAGGACCTGCCTGGCCTCTTCTTCGGTGCGGAGGAAGGTCACATCCTTGCCGTCGACCGTGAGGGCCACGAGTTCGGTCACGAAGTTCAGCTTCGCTTCGACCGCCTGGGCCAGGGTCTGGCTGGAGAGGACCTTCTCTCCCGCCGCTAGGCGCGTTCTGGTCAGGTCCACCTGGGACCTCAGAATGACCGAGACGCCCAGCCGCTCCTCGGTCGACTTCTGGCCGGCCACCAGAGCGTCCCGCCAATCCTGCCGGCTCGAGACGGAGCCCAAGACCTCTCCGTCAACCATGACAGTATAGACGAACTGCTTCTGGTAGTGCTGCCAGACCAGGTTGCCGACAATGGCGAGGGCGAAGATGACGAAACCCACGATGAAGAGGCGGGTTCCCGCGACGGACTTGCGCCTGGAAGATGACGGGTCAGCCGGAAAACGCGACATGAATCCTCCAAGGTGAGGGTTGTCTGGCAACCCTGATTTCGGCAAGCCTAATACGGGTCCTCTTGCCAATATGTTCCGGAAGGGGGCTTGTGGCAAGCAAGGGAATACCAAAGCGCAGCTACCAGCAGGTTCATGCTCTGGCTGGTTGCCTGGCACGACTCCCGGATGACCCCATCGCTGCCAAAGGCTGTTCGACAACAGCGACACCCTGTTTTTCGCGGACCTGGCTTTGCCGTCTCTTGCCGTGCCCTGGGGAGGTTGTGCGTATTGCGCCGCTTCGTGCCCATCGTCGTCTTCGCTGTCGCCGCCCTGACCGCCTTTTCCCCCCTGGCCGGCGCCCTGCCCCTGGCCTCCGAGGCGGACCCGTTGACGCGGATGGAGCCGGCGCTCTCCGCTCTCTTGTCGGTCCTAGACCCTCTGGGCTCCTTTAGCAACCTCGTCGCGCTCTACCCAGAAACCTCGCCGATTCCCCTGACCGCCGACGTCGACTCGTTCCGCCTGCTGGGACACATCGGGCCGCTCAGCCCGGCCGAGGCTTGGCTCACGGAATGGCTCTTGGGTCCGGAAGGCATGGACAACGTGGCCTGGTCTCCGGAGCTGATGACCGCGAGCGACGCCGGGGCGGGCGACGCCGGGGCGGGCAATCGTGGCGAGTCTGATGGCGGCGCGCCCGGCGAGACGGTGCCCCAAGTCTACGCCTACCTTGTGGCGGAAGGTGACACTCTGTGGGACATCGCCCAGACCTACGGAGTCGACGTGACGACGGTTCTCGGCGCGAATCCCGACGTCAACGCCAGCCGGCTCCAGGTAGGCCGGGTCATCCGGGTCCTCTCGGTGGATGGAGTGCTGCACACCGTGAAGTCGGGGGACACCGTGTCCGGGCTGGCGACAAAATACCGCGTGGAGGCTTCGCTCATCGCCAAAGCCAACGGACTGACCGACGCCGCGGTCCTCAAGGTGGGTCAGGAACTCATCCTCCCGGGCGCGAAGCCGATCATCGTCCACAAGGCCACCGCTGCCGGCGGCTCAAGCAACGGGCAGACCGTGACCATCACGGGAGAGTACCGGTGGCCGGTGGCCGGCTTCATCAGTTCACGCTGGGGATGGCGGTGGGGTCGCTTCCATCATGGGCTGGACATCGCCGCGCCGTACGGACGCTCCATCGTCGCCTCGCGTGGCGGCAAGGTGATCTTCTCCGGCTGGAAGGGCGGGTACGGGAACACCGTGGTCCTGAGCCACAACGGCGGGACGACCACGCTTTACGGCCACGCTTCGAGACTGCTGGTGGATTACGGTCAATGGGTCGAGGCCGGTCAGGTCATCGCGAGAGTGGGCAGCACCGGCGTCTCGACCGGCAACCACCTGCATTTCGAGATCCGCGTCGACGGCTCATCGGTGAACCCGCTGTCAGTGCTGCCCTAGAGAAAAGAAATGGAGCCGGCGATGGGATTCGGACCCATGACCTCCCGATTACGAATCGGGGGCTCTACCACTGAGCTACGCCGGCTCGACGAGACGTACAAAAAAACAGTGGAGCGGGAGACGGGATTCGAACCCGCGACACTCGGCTTGGGAAGCCGATGCTCTACCGCTGAACTACTCCCGCTCGCGAACTTCCTAGGCCACATTATAGTAGGCCGTATTCCGCAAGGCAAGTCGTCGCGACGCGACAATGGGGGCCAAACAGCCGCCCTAGAACACAGACAGCCGCCCTAGAACACATCGTGCAGTTGGAGGGTCTGGACCCGGTCGCGCCCGACTGAGACCATGGCCACCGGCACGCCGCTGAGTTCGGCGACGGCCGTGACGTAGTCCCGCGCCGCCCCCGGCAGGCCGTCCCAACTCGTCACCCCGCCGATGTCTTCCCAGCCCGCGAATTCCTCGTAGATGGGCTCGCACCGGGAGAGAACCTTGAGGCTGTGTGGGAAGACGTCGAGCCGTTGCCCGTCGTACCGGTACCCGACGCAGACCCGGACCTTCTCCAGGCCTGAGAGCGTGTCCAGGCGAGTCAGGGCCAGGTAGCCGAGCCCGCTCGTCCGGCGCGACACCGCTACCACGACGAGGTCCAGCCAGCCCACGCGCCGCGGCCGGCCGGTGGTGGTCCCGTACTCGTGCCCGCGCTCGCGGATGAAGGACCCCACCTCGTCCATGAGTTCGGTCGGGAAGGGTCCGTCGCCGACCCGCGTCGTGTAGCCCTTGACCACTCCGACAACCCTGTCGATGAGGGTCGGGCCGATGCCCGCGCCGATGCAGGCACCCCCGGCGACCGGGTGGGAGGAGGTCACGTACGGGTAAGTGCCGTGGTCGAGGTCGAGCATGGTTCCCTGAGCCCCTTCGAAGAGCACGTTCTTCCCGCTCCGGACGGCGTCCTCGATGAGGGGGGCCGTGTCGGTCACGAAGGGGCAGAGGCGCCGGCCATAGGTCCGGTAAGTGTCGAGCATGGTCTCGTAGTCGCGCTCGGCGAAGCCGGCGTCGTCGTAGACCCGGCGCAGCAGGTTGTTTTTTGCGTCGAGATTGCGACGGAGGAGTTCCGGGAAGGCCTCTTCGTCGAGGAGGTCGATGACCCGGATGCCGATGCGGGCCGACTTGTCCTGGTAGGCCGGGCCGATGCCGAGCTTGGTCGTGCCGATGCGAGCGTCGCCCTTCTGTTTCTCCTCGTGAGCGTCCTGGACGATGTGGTAGGGGAAGATGAGGTGGGCGCACTCGCTGATACGAAGCGGGGCCAGGTCTATTCCCTGACCCTCGAGGTAGGCCATTTCCCGGGTCAGGACGGCGGGGTCGAGAACCACGCCGTTGCCGATGATGGAGAGCTTCCCGTAGAAGATGCCTGACGGCACAAGGTGCATTTTGTGTTCATGACCATGAACGACGACCGTGTGCCCGGCGTTGTTGCCTCCCTGGTAGCGGACGACGGCGTCGGCCTTGCCCGCCAGGAAGTCGACGATCTTACCTTTGCCCTCGTCTCCCCACTGGCCTCCGACAACGATGGTGGCGCCCATTTGCCCTCTCCCTTCCGGCCGCCGCGATGGCGGTCGCTACCCCCGGCCCTCGCGGGCCAGAATCTCCTTGGCCACCAGGAGCCCGGAAGCCGAAGCCTGAACCAGCCCGCGCGTCACGCCGGCACCGTCGCCGACGGCGAAGAAGTTGCCGACCTTCGTCTCCAGCACCGGGCTGAGTTCCGGCCGGCTCGAGTAGAACTTGACCTCGACCCCGTAGAGCAGCGTGTGTCGTGAGTTGACGCCGGGCATCACCTTGTCCAAGGCCTCGAGCATCTCCAGGATGGACAGGAGGTGCCGGTAGGGCAGGACGAGGCTCAGGTCTCCCGGGACGGCCTGCGCGAGGGTCGGCTGGAACATACTCTTGGCCAGACGCTTGGCGGTCGAGCGCCGCCCGGCCTGGAGGTCGCCGAGGCGCTGGACGATGACCCCGCCGCCCAGCAAGTTGGCCAAGCCCGCGATGGATCGCCCGTAAGCGATGGGCTCCCGGAAGGGTTCGGTGAATGTTTTCGAGACAAGGAGAGCGAAGTTCGTGAGTTCGGTCTTGCGCGTGGCCCAGCTGTGGCCGTTCACGGTCAGCAGACCGTCGGAGTTCTCGGCCACGACCTCGCCGTAGGGGTTGACGCAGAATGTGCGGACCTGGTCGTCGAAGGTCTTGGAGTAGTAGATGAGCTTCGGCTCGTAGAGGTGGTCGGTGAAGCTCTCCATGACCACGGCCGGGAGTTCAACCCGGACGCCGATGTCCACGGGGTTGTTGGTGAGGGGCAGGCCCAGGCGCTGGAGTTCGGAGACGAACCAACTCGCCCCCTCGCGGCCCGGGCCGCAAATGAGATATCGGGTCCGGATGACCGTGCCGTCGGCTAGCCGCACTCCGGTGAGGCGGGCCGGAGCGGGGGAGCCGGCGGGCCTGGCGGTCTCCGGTTCGACCACGATTTCCACGGCCTCGGAGCGAGTGCGGACTTCGATGCGGGAGACAAGCTCGTCCCGCATGCGCCGCAGGATCTCGGCGCAGCGCTCCGTGCCCAGGTGCCGGATCCGGCTCGGAACCAGAATCATGTCGGCCGTGGCTGCCTGCCGCTGGAGGTTGCGGAAAACCCGTTCCTCGGGAGCGAAGACGGTTTCCGTGGCTCCGAAGCGGAGGTAGGTGGAGTCGACTTCAGCGATGAGCTCGGCCAAGGCCTTCTCGCCGACGTACTCTTGGAGTTTGCCGCCGATGGCCGTGGTGAGGGTCAGCTTGCCGTCACTGTACGCGCCGGCCCCGCCCCAGCCGCAGAGGAGCAGGCAGGGTCGGCACTGGTCGCAGCCGGTCTGGCGCGTCTGCATGGGGCAGGTGCGCCGGTCGATGTCCGGACCCTTCTCGACGATGACGACGCGAAGGCCTTTCTCCTGGAGGGCGAGGGCGGCGAAGATGCCGGCCGGACCGGCGCCGATGATGATCACATCAGCCTTGGTCACGGCCCTTCGACCTCCTGTCCCGGGGTACCGGAACCCTTCCGGCATTCGCACTATAGCAGAGGGCGACGGCCGGCGGGCGGCGGCAGCCGGACACTGGTGGCCCGATGCGCGCGAAACGTCCGCCACCGCCGGAGAGCGCGGTGCGGTGACACCTCTTCCCCTACCGCCCCGGCGGTCGTCTCGCCACGAAGTATATGCGTGCCGTATCGTGCCCCGCCGGCTCGAAGGAAAAGGCGTTGTAGGCGGCCAGCGTCTCGAACCCGGCCGCCTTGAGGAGGGCGCGCATCTCGCGCTCGCTGTAGGCCCTCTCGCGGTGGACCTCCCGGAAACGGCGGTAGAGATCGCCCCGCTCGTGGATGAAGCCGGTGACCTCGATCTCCCAGATGGAGTGGGGCGGGTCGTAGTGGTTGCGCTCGACAAACGCCCAGCCTGGACCGTCGAGGACAAGCGAGGTCTCGGTCATCTGCGAGAGCCGGCGCGCCGAGTTGACGTCGAAGACCAGCAGCCCGCCCGGGCGCAGGGCGGCCAGGAAGCCCGGCAAGGCCTCGGCCATCTCCTGCGGGTCGGTGAGGTAATTGATGCTGTCGTAGAGGCAGAGGACGAGGTCGAACTCCGGGCCGGTCTTGAGGTCGGCCGATCGCAGGCGACGCATGTCCTGAAGAGCGAACTCGATGTTGACCCCGGCCGCGACCGCCTTGGCTCGGGCCAGGTCGAGCATGGGGGCGGAGGAATCCACCCCGGCCACCCGGTAGCCCCTCCGGGCGAAAGGCAAAGATGAACCGCCCGTGCCGCAGGCCACATCGAGGACCGTGGCCGGCGCCACGCGGTAGCGGGCACAGATCTCCTCGATGTAGTCGGCCCACATGTCATAGGCCACGTCGTGCATCACCGCGTCGTAGATGGCGGCGAACTCCGTGTAGGGCCGGGAGAGGCCGTCATCCGGGTCGGGGGGCTCCGGCTTCAGGGTGGTCGCTCCCTCCAGGGTGCTCGCCGGCCACCAGTGGCGCCCGGCTTGTCCTATCCTTTCCTTTGGAGTCGGCTGTCTTCCTTTACCGACAGAGAGTTGACAGTCTGGAAATGATGCTGGTAGTATTGCGTTGGCACTCGGAGGCTCCGAGTGCTAATGGCTCGCTAGGGGCCAATAATCAGCGGTTCGCGGGACCGCCGCCCGCCGGGGCGACCACCCACGGTGAGGGGTCCTCCTGTGAACCGTCCGCTGCCGAAAGGAGGGAATGCATGTGCTGAAGCCGCTTTCTGACCGCATTGTGCTCAAGGTTATCGAAGAGGACGAGAAGACCCCGGGGGGGATCGTTCTTCCCGACACGGCCAAGGAGAAGCCGACGGTCGGCGAGGTCATCGCCGTTGGGCCCGGCCGGACGCTGGATAACGGCCAGAGGGTCGCTCCCGAGGTCAAGAAGGGCGACAAGGTCGTCTTCAGTCGCTACGGGGGCACCGAGGTCAAGATCAACGGTGAAGAGTATCTGATCATACGCGAGAGCGACATCCTGGCCATCAAGGGTTGACCGGCGCCCAAGGGCGCCCGACCCGGAAGTAAGGGAGGTTCGGCAGGCTCATGGCTAAGCAACTCGCCTTTGACATCGAGGCCCGCAAGGCTCTGGAGCGTGGGGTCGACGCGGTGGCCAACGCCGTCCGCGTGACCCTCGGCCCGAAGGGCCGGAACGTGGTCCTCGGCAAGAAGTACGGCTCGCCAGTCATCACCAAGGACGGCGTGACCGTGGCCAAGGAAATCGAGCTTGAAGACCCGATGGAGAACATGGGGGCGCAGCTCTGCAAGGAAGTCGCCTCCAAGACCAACGACGTGGCCGGCGACGGCACGACTACCGCAACCGTCCTGGCCCAGGCCATCGTGCATGAGGGCCTGAAGAACGTGGCGGCCGGCGCCAACCCGCTCTTCGTGAAGCGCGGCATCGACAAGGCCGTCGCGGCCGCGGTCGAGGCCATCAAGAAGGGCTCCATCCCGGTCGAGACCAAGAGCGACATCGCCCACGTGGCGGGCATCGCCGGCAACGACCCGGAGATCGGCCAGGAGATCGCCGACGCGATGGACACGGTCGGCAAGGAAGGCGTCATCACCATCGAGGAATCCAAAAGCATGGAGACCTTGGTGGAAAAGGTCGAGGGCATGGAGTTCGACAAGGGGTACATCTCCGCGTACTTCGTGACCAACGCCGAGACGATGGAAGCCCTCCTCGAAGAGCCCTACATCCTCATCCACGAGAAGAAGATTTCCGCCATCCAGGACCTCCTCCCGCTACTGGAGAAGGTCGTCCGGACGGGCAAGTCCCTGATGATCATCGCCGAGGACCTGGAGGGTGAGGCCCTGGCGACCCTGGTCGTCAACAAGCTCCGCGGCACCTTCGGCTGTTGCGCCGTGAAGGCCCCCGGTTTCGGCGACCGCCGCAAGGCCATGCTCGAGGACATCGCCATCCTGACCGGCGGTACGTTCCTCTCCGAGGACATCGGGGTGAAGCTCGAGAACGTGGACCTGCCGATGCTCGGCCGGGCCAAGCGGGTGAAGATCGACAAGGAGAACACGACGATCATCGAGGGCTTCGGCAAGAAGGAAGCCATCACGGCCCGCATTTCCCAACTCAAGAAGCAGATCGAGGACACCGACTCCGACTACGACCGCGAGAAACTCCAGGAGCGCCTGGCGAAGCTCGCGGGCGGCGTGGCGGTCATCAAGGTCGGTGCTTCGACTGAGACCGAACTCAAGGAGAAGAAGCACCGCTACGAGGACGCTCTCTCGGCGGCCCGCGCCGGCGTCGAGGAAGGCATGGTCCCGGGCGGCGGTGTGGCCCTCATCAACGCCATCCCGGCCGTGGAGAAGGTCAAGGCCGAGGGTGACGAGAAGGTCGGCGTGAACATCATCAAGCGCGCCCTGGAGGAGCCTCTCCGCCAGATAGCGCGCAACGCCGGTCTCGAGGGTTCCGTCGTGGTCGAGCGGGTGAAGAAGGAGAAGCCCGGCGTCGGCCTGGACGCGGTCACCGACCAGTACGTCGACATGCACAAGGCCGGCATCTCCGACCCGACCAAGGTCGTTCGGCTCGCCCTGCAGAACGCGGCGTCCATCGCCTCGCTGGTCCTGACGACCGAGGCTCTGGTCACCGACCTGCCCGAGAAGGAAAAGAAGGGCGGCCCGGCCTACCCGCAGGACATGGATTACTAGATCGCCCGAAGCAGGTCGGCCATAGCGACGCGAGAGACTAGGGAGGCCCCGGATCGAGTCCGGGGCCTCTCACTTCCCCACCCGGCCAGTACGTCTAGCCGCGCTTGGCCCGAACGCTGATTCGAACCACCCTCGACGGGCACCAGGCCAGGGCCACGTCGGCCTCGCCGGTCGGGCGGAAGTTCCGCATGTCGCCGCCGGCCCGTAACGCATGGAGTTCCGGGTAGAGGCGGTGGTAGAACTCGCCGCAGAGATTGGCGGGCGTGGTGTAGGCAAAACGGAAGATATCCCCAACCTCGTGGCCGCACCGGCAGCCCTCGGATCCGCCACGAACCTCGACCACCGCGGCCTCGAACTCGCAATCCTCCGTGTACCACGGCTTCATCAAGACATCCTCCAGTCTCTAAGTCCGAAGGATGCGCGTCAGTCGCGGTCTAGCCGCGAGGCAAGACGATGCCTAGCGCCTTGGGAAGCAGTTCGATGGTGGCCGGGAGGAAACCGCCGGCCTCGCCGTCCAGATGGCAGCGGAGGGGCATGGCCGACTCCAGCCGCACCTTCTTCCCCCGGACGACGTGAACCTGGGGGTGCTCGACATGGCGCCCGGTGGGTGTTTTCAGCACGGTCCGCAGGATCTCCAGGCGCCCCATGTCGTGGGCCCACATGATGTCGAAGAGACCGTCGTCCGGGATGGCCTCGGGCAGAAGCATCATCCCGTTGCCGATGTACCGCCCGATGGCCACGGCCGAGAAGATGATCTTCGGGATGTCGAGGACCTGGTCGTCTACCTTGAGCGTCACGTCCGGCCCCCGGTACCTGATGAGCGCGATGACCAGGCAGACCGGGATGGCGACGGACCCTCCGAAACGCTTGACCACCGGTCCGAGTTCATTCACGAGCGCGGCCGCCTCGGCATCGAACCCCGCGCCGAACATGTTGATGAAGTACCGGCGGACCTGGGCCGTCTCGGCCAGACCGACGTCGATCTTGCCGACCCGCCCCTCGAAGGCAAGACGCGTGGCCCCCTCCGGGTCGTTCGGGATGGGATAGGTGCGGATGATGTCGTTGGCCGTGCCCGCCGGGATGATGGCGAGGGCCGTGTCGGTGCCGATGAGGCCGTTCCCGACCTCGTTCAGGGTCCCGTCGCCGCCGACGGCGGCGACCCGGTCATACCCCTCGCCAGCCGCCTCGCGGGCGAGTTCCTCGGCGTGCCGCGGCGCCTCCGTGAACTTGACCGTGTAGGAGGCGCCCTGGCCGGTGGAGAGGTCCGAGACAAGCGGCGCCAGGCGGCGCCAGATTCTAGCGGACCGGCCGCGGCCGGCGATGAGGTTGACGACGAAACAGACGCGAAGCGGCATCGCTATCCCTCCTAGAGGTGAAAAGAGGTTTGGCGCTGACACCCACGTTTCCTCCCGCCGTGGCGCGTCTTCGACCTAGGTTCACTGAGGAGAGGCGAAGTCGGCCCGCGCCGCCCGCAGGGTCTCGGGTTCGAGGACGAGCCTGGCGCCGACGATGGCCATCGCTTTGGCCGCCGTCAGGACCACGGCGTCGCCCCAAGATGACGCCGCCGCCACGGCGAAATCCGCGTGGTGGAGGACAGCGTTGCCCGAGCCAACCTTGAAGAGGGGAGCGATGGCCGGCGTCACCTGGCTCACGTTGCCGAAGTCGGTCGAGGCCGGGAACCATGTGCCGCCGGCGTCTTCCGCTTCGAGGCCCACGGCGGCCATGGCCTCCAGCGCCAACCGGGTGAGGGTTCGATTGCGACGAATCGGCGTGTAGGTCTGGTTCTCCGCGATGTCGAGGGTGGCCCCGGTGGCCAGGGCCGCCCCCCGGGCGCAGGCCTTGACCTTGCCCACGACCTCCGTGAAGTAGTCCATGTCCGCCGAGCGGACCGAAAAGACGGCTTGGGCGAAATCGGGAACGATGTTGGAAGCCTGTCCGCCGTGGGTGACGATCCCGTGGAGGCGGACGTCCGGCTTTACGTGCTGGCGCAGGGCGTTGACGTTGTTGAAGGTCTGGATGACCGCGTTTAGGGCGTTGATGCCCTTCTCCGGCTCAGCGGCGGCGTGGGCCGATCGCCCCCGGAAGGTGAAGGTCATCCGCTTGACCCCGAGGCAGGTCGACCCGGCGCAGTTGCTCGTGTAGGGGTGCAGGGAGAGGGCGGCGTCCACGTCGCGGTAGAGGCCCTGCTCGACAAGGGGTATCTTGCCGCCAACGGTCTCCTCGGCCGGGGTGCCGTCGACGATGATGCTCGCCCGAAGCGCTGGCGCGAGCTTCTCCAGGATCCTGACCAGAGTCACCCCCGCCCCAACGGCCGAGGCGGCGATGATGTTGTGGCCGCAGGCGTGGCCGATTCCGGGCAGCGCGTCGTATTCGGCCAGAAAGGCGATGGCTGGGCGGAGCGGGCCATCGGTGGCGTCCGCGATGGAACCGGGCGCCGCCGTGGCGCCCAGGCCCGCCCGGGCCCGGAAGGCCGTCTCCAGACCCCCGAAGGGCGCCGTGACCTCGAAGCCGTGCTCACGAAGCAGCTCGGCGCACCAGGCCGAAGCCTGCCTCTCCTCGTGGCCGAGTTCAGGATTGGCGTGGATGCGGTGACTGAGGTCGCGGAGGGCCGGGGCCAGTCGGTCGACCTCGGCGGATACGATGCGAACGAGTTCGCCGGCCACTTCACGGGCCATCTCTACGCCTCCCGATTCGTCCGAGACCGGCGCGGCCTCTACAATCCCGGAGGACTCTCCGGTCCTGCGACGGCCTCCGGCCCCGGCGTGCTCTCCGGGCCCCCGCCCATCTCCGCTCCCATGCTCTCCAGGGCCTTGATCCTCTCCGCCACCGGCGGGTGAGTGTTGAAGAGACGATCCACCCGGCCCTCGCGGTCTTTGAGCGGGTTCCAGATGTAGAGATGGGCCGTGGCCTTGTTGGCCACCTCCAGCGGCTCCGGGTCGGCCGCGATCTTGCGCAGCGCGTCGGCGAGCCCCTGGGGGTACCTGGTTATCTGGGCGGCCGAGGCGTCGGCCTGGAACTCGCGGCGACGGGAAAGGGCCAGCCGCATGAACTGGGCGACCAGGGGCGCGAGGATGGCCACGATGATGCCGATGACCAGGAAGATGGCCGCCGCCCCGCCGGCGCCGTCACTGCCGCTGCTCCGGCGCCGCCCCCCCCGCAAGCCGAACCGCAGCATCCAGTCGGAGAGCAGGGCGATGATGCCGACCATCGTGACGGCCACGGTAGCCAGGAGGATGTCGTAGTTTCGGATGTGGCTCATCTCGTGGGCGATGACACCCTCCAGTTCCTCACGGTCAAGTTTCGTAAGCAGGCCGCGCGTCACGCAGATGACGGAGTTGGCCGGGTTGCGGCCGGTGGCGAAGGCGTTGGGCGCGGTGTCCTCGATCAGGTAGAGGCGGGGCACCGGCACGCCGGCCCCGAGGGCGATGGCCTCGGTGATGTTCACGAGGTACGGAAACTCGTTCTTGTCCACCGGCTTGGCCTGGCTGATGGCCAGGACGATCTTGTCCGAGGAGTAGTAACCGGCCCAGGCCATGGCGATGGCGATGACGAGGGCCAGCGGGACGGCGTAGGGCGCGAGATTCGTGGCCAGGGCGAAGGCCCAGACGACCGCGGCGACCAGGACGACAAAGAAGAAGACCATGAAGAAAGTCTTGCGCCGGTTGGCGCTGATGGCGTCGTAGAAGCTCTGGTGCACGTGCGACGGCATGGAAGACCCCTCCCGTCGTGCACGCGGGCGCGCCCGGCAGGCGCGCCCGCTCGTCGTCTGCCGGCCCCTGGCCTAGAACTGGACCTTGACCGGCTCACGCTCCGTGCCCTGCGTCTCGAAGTACTCATGCTCCTTGAACCCGAACATGCCGGCGATGACGTTGGAGGGAAAGACCTGCGTGGCCTGATTCATCGACAACACGCTGTCGTTGTAGAACTGGCGGGCGTAGGCGATCTTGTTCTCGATACCGGACAGCTCCTCCTGGAGCAGAAGGAAGTTCTGGTTGGCCTTGAGGTCCGGGTAGGCCTCGGCCACCGCGAAGACCGACTTCAGAGCGTCGGTCAGCACGTTGTTGGCCTGAGCCTGCGCGCCGACAGAGCCGCCCTTGACGACCGCCGCTCGGGCCTGGGTCACGGCCTCCAAGGTGCCGCGCTCGTGTTTGACGTACCCCTTGACCGTCTCAATCAGGTTGGGGACCAGGTCGGTCCTCCGCTTGAGTTGGACGTCGATCTGGGCCCAGGCGTTCTCGATGCGGTTCCTGAGAACGACCAGCCGGTTGTAGATGGCGATGGTGATGATGATCAGAAGGCCCAGGACTCCCAAGCCGATATACAAGCCGATCATCCTCGCGCTCCTCCTTTCAATGTTGGCAAGCTGGGCCGCAAGCTTGGCCCTTGGGCGTAAACGACGCTAAAGATAGCATTGTGACCGGGCCGTGTCAATCAGCCCGAACGGCCCCGCGCCCCGCCCCTCCGAGAAGGAATCTGGTCACGGGGTTCCGCCACTGAACATAGACGGCCTGCTGGGGGCACAGTTCGTGGCAGCAGAAACAGCTTATGCATTTCGCATCGTCCACCTGCGGCACCGGGCCGCCTTTCGTCACGGACATCGCCGCGACAGGACAGCTCTTGACGCATGTGGCGCAACGGTTGCATTTCGAGTCGATGAAGGCCGGCCGGGTAACCATGAAGCCCAGGGCGGCGCGAGTCAGGCCGGCAGGCGCGTGGCGGGCGATGACGCCGGCCACGGGCAGGCGGAAACGCTTGGCCCGGACGTCGGCGATGGGCGTCCCGACGATCTCGATGCGGCTAAGGTCGCCCTCTCCCAGGCCGCGCCCGGCCGCGGCGCGCGTGGTGGGAACCTTGAGCGGGTCAAGACCGATGATGGCCGCCAGGACCGCGTCCACGGCCACCCCATCCGCGCCGGCCACGATGAGACCCAGCTTGCGGAGAGGGCCGCCGCTCGGGCCCTCGCCCTCCATGGCGACAATGGCGTCGACGATGTGGAAGCTGGGTCGCACGGCGGCGTAGATGTCGACCAGAGCATTGGCGAAGGCGCCGATGGATGGGTTCCGGCGGTGGCACTCGCGCTTGGCGGCGCCTGGCACGGTGCCGAAGAGGTTCTTCACGGTCGCCGTCAGCGTCGTCAGCGCGTGGGTCTTGAACTTGGGGATGTTCACGAGCCAGCCCGCGTCGAGGGCGGGCTTGGCCAGAGTGAGCCGCGGGAACTCAGGGCCGCGCGGGTTGGGAACCCCGACGGCCGTCTCGCGGTCGAAGCTCAGGACCTTGACCCCCATCTCGCGGCCGGCGGCCGCCAGGCCGGAGACCTCGAGGGCCCGGTCCGTGGCCGACCGAATGCCTGCGCCGCCGGAACTGTCGCCGACCGTGAGGTCGCGGACGCCTGCCTCCCGGAAGAGGCCGATGACGGCCTTCAGGACCGCGGGATGGGTGCAGACACCGTCTTGCGGCCGGCTCGGGTTGAGGACGTTCGGTTTGAGAAGCACGGGAACCTTGACGCCGCGTGTCCAGTCCGGGCCCAAACACAGGCGGATGGCCTCACCGACGGCCTCCTTGACGGCCCGGTCGTCGTAGCTATCGCAGCGCACGATGGCAACTTTAGGCATACCAATTGTTTCCTTTCCAACATCTTTCGGGTTGACCCAACTCTGGTCGACTGTTAGGCTGGCAGTTGTCGCGTGACAAGATGCACACGAAAGGTGGTCGGAAGCCTTGAAGCAGAACAACGTTCGCAGGTTCGCAGCTCTAGTCCTGCTCGTGCTGGTTCTCGCATCCAGCGGCGCGCCCGCCGCGGTCCGGGGTGCCCGGCCGCAGGACAGCACTACCGTGGTTCCGCAGGCCGCCGTCCAATCTGAGGCCTCCGGACTCAACGCGCTCGTCGGGCCGGGCATCGTTCCGGGTCCGAACGCGGCCATGGGGCTGACGTCCGACGAGCTTCATCTCCTGGCTCACATTATCAGCGGCGAGGCTCGCGGTGAAAGCTTCGAGGGGCAGGTCGCCGTCGGCGCCGTGGTCTTGAACCGCGTGCGCGACCGTGAACTCGGCACGACCGTGGCCGAAGTCATCTACCGTCCGGGGCAGTTCGAGCCGGTGCGCAACGGACAAATCAACATCGACCCCTCGGAGTCGTGCGTGAAGGCGGCCTTGGCTGCCGCGGCGGGCTGGGACCCGACCGACGGCGCCCTCTACTTCTGGCAGCCCGAGCAAACGTGGAGCGAGTTTCTGTGGTCCAGGCCGTTCAAGGTGCAGATCGGTTGCCACCGTTTCACGGGGTAGCCGCGCGACGGGGTCCGCCGGATGGCGCGCCCCCCGTTGTTTTCTTTCGGAGCGACGGCTAGGCCTGGGTCTCCCCGATCTCCCGAAAGAAGACCCAGCGACCCTTGCGGTCTTTCGCGCTCTTGGGTCGGCGATCGTAGTAGAGGTCGACCAGGCGGCCGTCCTCAAGGATGACACGATAGAAGTCGCGGCCCGCCCCCCGTGTGCCACGGTCCATACCGAGTTGGGCGTGGGGCGAGCGGCTTGTGCCCGGACGGGCCGGCCCGTATTCGTGCCATTCTTTCACGACACGCTTAATGGCGTACTCGCGGCCTCGCCACTTGAACCCGGTCGGTACTCCGGTCCTTTTCTCGAGATCCGGAGTCTCGGCAAACATGGGCTCGATTTCCTCGCCGATAAAGGCTGGCATTTCCGTCCACTCCCTCTGGGAGGCTAGGTCCCGCCGCTTGCCTCCGGCGCCGGCTCTTGGCTGACCTCGATCGGGTAGAATCGCCCCGTCTCGCGCATGAAGGCCAAGCAGATCGACCCGACCGGTCCGTTACGCTGCTTGCCGATGATGATTTCCGCGATGTCCATCCCGGGAGTCAGCGGGTACTGGCTGCTCTTGCCGCCCCGGCTTCTCTCGAGAACGCCCTGCTCCCTGACGGTGCGGTACGTGAAGCCCTTCCAGTCGCGGAAGGGAACGTTGTCCTCCGGGAAGTGGATGAAGCTGACGATGTCGGCGTCCTGTTCGATGGCGCCGGATTCGCGGAGGTCCGAGAGCTGGGGCCGGCGGTCAGGGCGCGCCTCAATGCCCCGGCTCAACTGGGAGAGGGCGACGATCGGTATCTCGAGCTCCCTGGCCAGGAACTTGAGCTCGCGCGAAATCGCGGAAATCTCCTGCTGGCGGTTCTCGACGCGTCCGGTGATGTGCATGAGCTGAAGGTAGTCGAGGATAAGGAGGGAGATATTGTGGTCGCGCTTCATCCGGCGCGCCCGCCCGCGGAGTTCCAGCGCGGACAGGCTGGGCGTGTCGTCGATGAAGATGGGCGCGTCCCCGAGCCGGCCGAGGGCGTCAGCGAAGAGGGGGAAATCGCGTTCCTGGATGTTCCCGGTCCGCATCTTGTGCGCGTCGTACGGCACCTCGGAAGCCAGAAAACGCATGGCGAGTTGGCCGGCCGACATCTCCAGGCTGAACATGCCCACCGGCAGGCCGTGCCGCACGGCGACGTTGCGGGCGATGTTCGTGGCCAAGGTCGTCTTACCCCGGGACGGCCGGGCGGCGATGATGATGAGGTCCGAGCCCTGGAAGCCCGAGGTGATGTCATCGAGTTCGGGAAAGCCGGTCGGGACGCCGGTGACCCTGACCTTGCTGTTGTACAACCTCTCCAGACGTTCGAAGGCGGTCTTGAGGAGGTCCTTGAGGGGTATGTAGGGGTGGGCCAAGTTGTCCCTGGCGATGGTGAAGATGAGCGTTTCGGCCTTGTCGAGAAGGGTCTTGGGCTCCTCTGAGGCCTCGAAAGCGCCGCCGACTATCGTCGTTCCGGCCTGGATGAGGCGCCTCAGCATGGCCTTGTCGCGGACGATCTGGGCGTAGTGGCGCACGTTGGCCGATGTGGGAACAGAGCGGGCCAGGGTGCTCAGGTAGGTAGCGCCGCCGATGCGGTCGAGCATACCGTCTTTACGCAGTCGCTCCGCGAGGGTGACGGCGTCGACGTCCCGGTTCTGCTCGTAGAGCTTGAGGACGGCCTGGAAAACAATCTGGTGGACATCCTGATAGAAGTCTTCGGCGGCCAGGATCTCCAAGGCCGTGGCGATGGCCTCGCGGTCGAGGAGGATGGAGCCCAGGACCGACTGCTCGGCCTCGGCGTTCTGGGGAGGCAGGCGGTCAGCCTGGGCGTTCAATGGTCGGAGACCCCCTTGTCGGCCCCGGCCGCTACGTGGCCCAGGGCCGTCTCCGTCCCGTCAAGCATCTCGGCCGCGGGTTCCGCGAGGATGATCTCGAGGACGTCCTCGATGGTCTTCACCGGGAGGACTCGGACCCCGGGAATATCGGCCGGGAGGTCATCCCAATTGTCGCACGGGATGATGACCGTGGCCACGCCCGACTGGCGGGCCCCGTAGATCTTCTGATACAGACCGCCCACCGGCTTGATCCGTCCGCGGACCGAGATCTCGCCGGTCAGGCAAATGTCTTGACGGACGGGGACCTGCTTGATGGCGCTGATGATGGCCACAAGCATGGCGGCTCCGGCCGATGGCCCGTCCACCTCGCCGCCCCCGACCATGTTGACGTGAACGTCGAAGTTGGCCAGTTCCTCGCCCGTGATGCGCCTCACCACCGAGGCGGCGTTGAAAACGGAGTCGCGGGCCATGGTGCCGGCGGTCTCATTGAAACGGACCGTCCCCTCGCTGGGCTTGCGTGCCGGGAAGGCCACAGCCTCGATCTCCAGCACCGACCCGAGGTACCCGGACGCCCCCAGGCCGAGCACCCGTCCGACTTCCGGTGTGGCCGAGGATTTGAGCACGGTGTTGGGGGTCAGGCGGCCCGATTGGATGACGTCCAGGAGGTCCTGTCGCTCGACGGTAACGTAGGGACGGTGCTGGTACGAGCGCTTGCGGGGGCCGCCCCGGAACTGGCGGATGGCCGACTGCTTGCCGCCCCGGCGGTAGAGAGCGAGCCCGTAGGCGTCGGCCAAGAGACCGATGGCCTTACGGCCCTCGACGGTGTAGTTCGTGATGAACTCGGTTAGTTCGCCGTTGATACGAACGCGGAGTTTCTGCGCGGCGTCCGCGACGATCTGTTGGATATCGCACGGCGACAGGGGCTCAAAAAAGACCTCGGCGCACCGGGAACGGATCGCCGGATTGAGGGACCACGGGTCGCGCGTGGTGGCCCCGATGAGCACGAAGTCGGCCGGCGCCCCGTCCTCAAACAGCTTTCGAATGTACTTCGGCACGTTCTTGTCGGTCGGGTCGTAGTAGGAGGAATCGAAATTGACGCGCTTGTCCTCCAGGACCTTGAGAAGCTTGTTCAAGAGGATGGGCTCTATGTCGCCAATCTCATCGATGAAGAGGATACCGCCGTGGGCATCGGTGACCAAGCCCAGCTTGGGCTCGGGCACACCGCCTTCGGCCAACTCGCGGCGGGCGCCTTGGTAGATCGGGTCATGGACCGAGCCCAGGAGAGGGTTCGTCGCCTCGCGCGGGTCCCAGCGCAGGGTGGTTCCGTCCACCTCGACAAAGGGCGCCTTCGTCTCGAAGGGGGAGTAGGCGAGCCGTTTAGCCTCCTCGAGGACCAGGCGGGCGACGGTCGTCTTGCCGACCCCGGGCGGTCCGAAGAGGATGACGTGCTGGGGGAACGGACAGGCCACCTTGGCCAGGAGGGCCTTCATCGCGGCGTCCTGCCCGACGACTTCCGACAGCGACTGGGGCTTGATGTAGTCGATGATTGTGCGGGACAGACGCTTGGTGTCGAGCTTCTCCAGCACGGCGAGTTTCTTGAGGGTCTGCGCGTTCTCCGGACCCGTGTCCTCCTTGATGATCTGCATCTTGATGTCCCGCACGTACTCCTCCTGGCGCTTCTGCATCCGCTCGGCAATCTTCTTCTCGAGCTTGTCCTCCACCGAGCGGCGGGCAATGAGGTCAGCTATCTCTTCCTCGATGTCCTCGAGGAGGGCCGGGATGTCCGACGGCCTGGGGGGCGACGTGAGGGTCGGATCCTCGTAGACGAGACGCTGCAGAGCCAGGACGCGCCGGCTCATTTCCTCCGAATTCATGTCGTCCAGGACCTCGAGCTTGCCCGCTCGGAGGACCAGCTTATCCTGGCCATGGATGTGGCCCAGGATCTCGAAGAGCGCGTCCACCTGGCGACGGAGCTGCTCCTGGTCGCCGAGCTTGGCGGTAAGCGTTGTCCTGGTCTGGACCAGACGGTCCAGGATGGATTTCATAGGAAGCTTCCTCTCGCTTTAGCGTCTCGGGCGGCCGACAGCTACTCGAGGGCCTCCACCGCGACCGTGATTTCCCGGGAAATCTTCTGGCTGAGGCGCACCGCGACCCGGTATGTGCCTAGGGCTTTTAGGGGTTCCTCAATCTCAATCCGCCTCTTGTCGATGTCCAGGCCGAGGATGTCCTTGATGCCGGAGGCGATGTCCTTGTTGGTGACCGACCCGAACAGACGCCCTTCCTCACCCGCCTTGGCCTTCACCGTCAGGCTGAAGCCGTCGAGTCGCCCCGCGAGCGTTTCGGCTTCGGAGGTCTCGCGCTCGCTGCGGCGCTTCTTCGCGTCTTTTTGGCCTTCGAAACGCCGCAGGTTCGCCGGCGTGGCCTCGATACCCAGACCCTTCGGCAACAGGTAGTTCCGCCCGTAGCCGTCGGCCACCGCGATGACTTGACCTCGCTTGCCAAGCTTGGGGACGTCGGTGACGAGAATGACCTTCACAGATTTCACACTCCTGGGGACCGGGTCCGGACCTCTTCTCCCGGCGACGCGGTAATCCTCCAGAGACGGCGCGGGAGAGCGAGGGTCCCGCGGCAGCGCCTGGCCGACGCGGATGGAGACGCCCGGCCTGGCCGCCGCCCCGGCGGGGCGACGTCCAGGCCGGTGGAGGCCCGAGCCTCGGGGCCCGTCAGACTACTCCATCGTGTAAGGCAAGAGCGCGATGTTGCGCGCCCGCTTGATGGCCGTGGTGAGCTGCCGCTGGTGCTTGGCGCAGTTGCCGGAGATGCGCCGCGGCAGGATCTTCCCCCGCTCGCTGAGGAACCTCTTGAGGCGGTTGATGTCCTTGAAGTCGATGAACTCGACCTTATCCACGCAGAAGTTACAGACCCGGCGTCGCTGCCGCCGGTTCTTGCGATCCTTCTTATTAGGCAAGCGTTCATTCTCCTTTCCAGCCCGCGAACGCGCCACCAGCTAGAATGGGATGTCCTCGTCGTCCGAGACGACTCCCACGTCGGGCCCGGGCACCCCGGGCGCAGGGCCGGAGCCCTCACGGCCTTTGTCCGGCCAGTCGAGAAAACGCACGTCCTCCGCGACGACCTCGGAGGCCTTGCGCTTCTGGCCTTCGGCCGTCTCGTAGGAGCGAATCTGCAGTCGCCCATCCACCGCGACCAGCCGCCCCTTGCCGAGGTGGCTGGCGCAGGTCTCGGCCAGCTTCCGCCAGCAAACGATGTCGATGAAGTCGGTCTCGCGCTCGCCCTTCTGATTGACGAAGGACCGGTCCACCGCCAGAGAAAAGCTGCAGGTCGCCACGCCGTTGGGAGTGTACCGGAGTTCCGGGTCACGAACGAGCCGCCCGATAAGGATAATCCGGTTGAGCATCGCTTCGCCCCCTCCAACCTGCGTTTATCCTTCCTGGTTCTCAGTCTGAGCCGGAGCTTCCTCCGCCTTCGGCTCGGCGGGAGTCTCTTCGGCCTTGCCTTCGACCGGAAGGCCCTCCGCCGGCACTGCGGCAGGAGCTTCCGCAGCCGGCGCTGCGGCCGGAGCTTCCGCTCCGTCCACAGCCTCCGCCTGGGCGGTCTCCTTCGCAGCCTCCCTGACCTGGGCCGGCTTGTAGGGGACTTCGCGTTTTACGATGATGTGACGAATGAACTCGTCGCTGATCTTGAACGTGCGCTCGAGTTCACGGGTCGTTTCGGGCTGGCCCTCATAGTTGAGGATGACGTAGTACCCGTCCATGTGGTCCTTCACTTCGTAGGCGAGTCGGCGATGACCCATCTTCTCGAGAGCGATGACGGAGCCGTTGTTGTTGCCGACAAGGGCGGCGACGCGGTCGCAGGTCTTGCTGACGGCTTCCTCATCGAGGTCCGGCCGGAGGATGAAGATGCTTTCGTACGCGGTCATGATAGTGGTAGTTCACCTCCTCCCTCGGACATCCCGGGCTGGTGGCGGACGCTTTGCGCTATCCGCCCGACCTTCTTGCCCGGTGAGGCCCCGCAACTTGTGCGGAGCGGGTGGATGTGGGACGGGCTTCATTATAACGCCTGCGGGACGGCGCGGCAAAGCGAATCTCCCGTGACGCTCCGCTGCCGCTAAAGCGGCGCGGCTTCTTGGGAAACCCCGGCCAATGTCGAGGTTGGCTCCCAACGGGCGCGTCCCGCCCGCAAGATGTTCCGCGCGGCGTTGATGTCGCGGTCGAGCGACAGGCCGCACGAACAGGAAACGTGACGCATGGAGAGACCGATATGCTCCGGGAACCGCTTGCCACAGGCCGAACAGGTCTGGCTCGTGTAGGCGGGGTCCACCAGGACGACCACGCGACCAGCTTCTGCCGCTTTGTGCGCGAGGTGGGCCCTGAAGTAGCCCCAGCCCGAGTCCATGATGGACTTGGCCAGGTGGCGGTTCTTGACCATGTTCGGGATACGCAGGTCCTCAAGGGCGATCAGGTCGTACCGCTCAACCAGCGAGTGGGCCATCTTGGCCAGGAAATCCTTGCGCCGGTTGGCGACGTGGAGGGCATGGCGGGCAACGGCGCGGACGGCCCTTCCCCGGTTGGCCCCGCCCTTCTTGCGGCGGCAGACCCGGCGCTGGAGGACCCGGAGCCTTGCCTCTTCCCGGCGATACCACCGGGGATGTTCGACCATCTCGCCGTCCGAGGTGGCGACGAGGGAGGAGAGGCCAACATCGATCCCGACCTCCCGGTCGGTCGCGGGAAGCGGGGTTGGCGCCGTCTCGCAGGTGATGCAGGCGTACCAGCCGCCCGCCGTGCGCCTCACCCGCAGGGTCTTCGGGACTCCCTCAATAGGGCGGTGCCAGCGGACGGCGACTCGCCCGATGCCCGACAGCCGGAGCCGCCTGCCGTCCACCTTCCACCCGTTCCCGTACTCCTTGAGGCCGAAGGAGTCGAATCTGTCGCGCCCCTTGAACCGCAACTGCTCCACCTTGCGGACATTGCGCTTCTCGGCTTCCCAGGCTTCCTTCCGCTCGGCCAGGCAGTCGTTGTAGAGGCGGCGGCACGTCTCGACCGTGCTCTCCAGGAGGCGGCGTTGGGTGCCGGAGGGGTACAGGAGGTAGCGGAAGGTCTTCACGACCTAGACGCCCTTCTGGGCTTCGATATACCGACGGATGGTGTCCCGCGGGACATTGCCCGCCGTGGACGGGAAGTAGGAGCGAGCCCAGCCTTCCGCCGCTTCAGGCAGAAGGCGAGGTGGTAGACGATGAGGTGTGTCCGGCGCTCGTCCCGTTGGTACTCCATGCCGGGAGCATACCACGTGTCTGCGCGCGGGGGAGTGACAGATATGCTCGAAAGCAAGGGCCAAACCCGACTCACCAGCGCCGCTGAATCGACAGGGCTTGCGGCAGGTTCCTTGGTCAATCCCCCGGCGGCGCGAATCTGAAGTACAGGATGTCGCCATCCTGGACCACGTAGTCGCGACCTTCAGCTCGCAGAGTCCCCTTCTGACGGGCCACGGCCATCGAGCCGGCCCGTTGCAGGTCGGAGAAGCGGACGACCTCGGCCCGGATGAAGCCTTTCTCCATGTCGGTGTGGACCTTACCGGCCGCAGCCACCGCCGAGGTTCCTTTCGTCACGGTGTAGGCCCTGGCTTCGTTCTCGTTCACGGTGTAGAAGGTCATCACGTTCAGGTGTTCGTAGGCCGCCCGGACCAGGGAGACCCCGCCGGAGATGGCCAGGCCGAACTCCTCCTGCCAGAGGGCCCGCTCCGTGATTGGTAAAGCCGCCCACTCGGCCTCCACGGCGGCGGCGACAGGGACCGCGGGCGTGCCCGAGCGAGCCGCGTGAGCCACGAGGGCGGCCCAGCCGGCCAGGCCCGGGGAGGTCGGACCCCGCGGGGACCCACCCGGCTCAGATCGGTTCGCGCCGATGGCCGCGGCCACCTCGAAGTCCTGGTCCGACACGTTGCCAATGTAGAGATGGGGCTTGGACGTCAGAAGGAAGAGTTCCCGGACGAGAGCCGTCGCGCCGGAGGCGAGAGCCAGGTGGCGCGCCGGTATGCCCCGAGCCAGGGCCTCGCGGAGGCGTTCCAGCGTTTCGACGTCGGCCTGGTCCGCCCCCACACCGCCCTTGGCCCGGCGCCGCGCTCTCTCCAAGCGCCTCTCGACCGTGTCGAGGTCGGCGAGGGCGAGCTCCAGTTCGACCGTCTCCGCGTCGCGCACAGGGTCGGCCCGCCCGTCGACGGGAGCGACGCGCTCGTTCTCGAAGCAGCGCACGACGTGCCCAATCAGGTCGACTTCCCGGATGTGACCGAGGAACTGGTTGCCCAGCCCTTCACCCCGGTGGGCGCCGGGCACAAGACCGGCGATGTCCACGATCTCCAAGGCCGTCGGGGTCACCTTGACCGGGCGCGTGATGCGGGCGACGGTGTCCAGACGCTCGTCCGGGATGACCCGCGCCCCGAGGTTGCGACCGACCGTGGTGAACGGGTAGGCTCCCACCTCGGCCCCGGCTGCGGTGAGGGCGTTGAAGACGGTGCTCTTACCGGCGTTCGGGAGACCGACGAGCCCGACGGAGAACCCCATACAAGTCGAGCCTCCTACCCTAGCCCGGCGGCGAGGCCGGTTCGGGGCCGACGGCGAACCGGACCGTCCTCTTGACCAGCTTCTCGAACTTGGCGCGCTGGATGAGCACCCGCCGGCCGCAGCGCGCGCACTTCAGCCCGAAGTCGATCCCGGTCCGCGTTATCTCCCACTCCGTGCTGCCGCACGGATGAGTCTTCTTGAGCTGGACCAGGTCACCGACGTGGAAACCTACGGAACCACCTAGCATGGTTACCCCTTTCCACCGTGCCGGGGCTGTCCGCTCTCGGGGGATGGACCCGGCGGCTGCTGCCAGATGCGATTGAGGCTGGAGAGGCTCACCCCGGCCCGGTCCAGGGCTTCCTTGATCTGAAGCTTGAGCTCGCGTTCGACGGCCCAGTGCTCCATTTCCTTGACCCTGGCCCAGACGCGGACCGAGACGCCGGCCCCCGTGAGTCGGGATACTCCCAGGACGGTGGGGCCTTCGACAACGACGGTCGAGGCGCTCCGGAAGCGGTCGAGCGCTTCCTGGATGACCCGCATGGCCGTCGAGGTGTCCTCCTCGTAGGGAACGGTCACGTCGAACATCACCCGGAGCGGGCCGCGGCTGAAGTTCGTGACCCGGGGAATAGTGCCGTTGGGGAGGGTGCTGAGTTCCCCGCCGAACGCCCGCACCTGGGTGGTCCGGAGCCCTATTTCCTCGACGATGCCCTCGACCGCGCCCAGGTTGACATAATCCCCAACGGCGTACTGGTCCTCGAGCAAGATGAAGAACCCACTGATGACATCGCGCACTAGGTTCTGGGCGCCGAAGCCGATGGCGATGCCCGCCACGCCGGCACCCAGGAGGAGGGAACTCGTGTCTATGCCCACCAGGCTCAGAGCCGTGACCACCGCCGCGAAATCCAGCCCGTAGCGGACGACGCTCTTGGCCACGGTTGCGAGCGTCTGGACGCGCCGCTCGTCAAAGACCGGCCGGTGGCGGTTGTGGCCTGCGGCCAGGCGGTCGATGACCCGGTTGGCCAGGACGATGACCAGCCGAGCCAGGAGGAGGACGACCGCGATACTGCCGAGCGTCTTGAGCACGTCAAGGGCGAGGCTGGTCCAGGCGGTATCCTTGAACAAGTCCGGCAGCACCCCCTCCCCAGCAGTCTAACCATCACCTAGCCAAGCAACTGCGGAATCCGCGGCAAGAAGAACTCGAACAGCGTAAGAAACGTCGGAACCAGCAGCGAGCCGTCCAGGGCGGAGCGGACGAAGGCGAAAGCGGGCACGGAAGACAGAAGGCCGAGCCCGCCGACGAGCACGGTCAGGATCACGCCGGTCCAGCAGAAGCCCACAAGACCGCCGACCAGATGGTCGACGAAGCCCAGAGGCGTGACGGCGAGCACGCCGCGAAAGAGACCCCCCAGGAGCCCGGCCAGGCTCTGAATGGCGAAGAAGATGCCGAGAAAGCAGGCGGCCCCCATGATGGCCGAGGCCAACACGAGAGAGAGGGTCTGGCCGACGGTGGCCCCGGCCGGCAAGCCGGTCTGGGTGGTCCAGGAAACCAGATACCGGGTGATGAAGGCTGGTAGGTCGAGGGCCTGGAGGGCGTCGGTCAGAGCCGTGCCCTGGCTGGCCGGCGCGGAACCGACCGTGGCCGCCAGTGGCAGGTGAAGCGCGATGCTGGAGGCCAGCCGGCCGATGGCGCCGTACTGGGTTTCGACGTAGGCGCTCAAGGGTCGGTAGAACCGCGAGGCCGCGACGACCCCGCCGACTAGGCCCGCCAGGCCGACGAGCCCGCGGATGAGCCCGCGTCGGAGGCCCCCGATAGCCCCGCCGATTAGGCACAGGGCGAGGAGCAGGTCAAGGATCATCAGTAATCCCCTCTCACTCCCGCTCAGCGCGGCCTACCTGGCGGCTCTCCGCCACCAGGTACACAAAGTACACGACCAGAGCCGGGAAGTACGGCTGCACCGGGCCGCCGATGAGCCCCGCGGTCAGGCCGATAAGGCCTGCGGCAAGAAAGCCGAGAACCAGGAAGGCTACGAGTTCCCAGAAAAGATCTTCGACAAAAAGGACGACCGCCTGTCTAAAGAGGACGAGGACGACGATGTCGCCGACGACCTTGACGAGAGCGAAGGCCGCGGGGCCCCTGATCCAGACGGACGGCACAGGCGACAGCCGTCCCAAGAGCACCGCCAGGACCAAGAGCGATAGGCCGGAGACCATGACCCGGACAAAGAGAGCCGGCCATCGCTTCTTCACGGGCGGCACCCCTCCCCCGCGACCGGGGTCGCCCCCACCGGGGCGACGCCCGGCCCCCTAGCCAGGACCAAGGTCCCAGACTCCAGAAGCGCCGCGGCCAGTTTGCCCGTCGGGTCCAGGCCGACATCGAGCACCCCGGCCGAGCAGGCCAAGGACCACTTCTCGAGCCCGTCCTCATCATACACGACGACAGAAGCCCCGGCGGCGACCGCAATCCGGTAACCGGCGCAGACCACAGCCCGGAGGGGCTCTCTCGAGGTCTTCTTCCACACCAGGTTTCCCCGGCGGTCGTAGGCCAGGATCGCGCCGGAAGTGACGACGACCGGACCGCCGTGACTCTGGATGGCCAGGTCGACGGCAGGCGTCTTGAGCTTCCTCGTCCAGAGAAGGCTGCCCCGCCCGTCGAGCAGCGCCACGCTCTCCGGCGTGGCCGCGGCGACAAAGCCCGTCCCGGGCCGGCCGGTAACGCGGTGCACCGGAACAGGCCCCATGGAATGCGCCCAGAGCTTGACGCCCCCACTTCCGACGGCAACCACGGAACCCTCAGGGTTGGCGGAGCCCCCCGGGTCGTAGACGCCGAGGATGAGTTCAGCCTGGTCCACCCAAGCGCAGGCGGCCGTGACCACGGCGCCCGTGGCGACGTAGACCGGGGCCGCTCCGATGCCGGCCGTCTCAAGGCAGTAGACTTCCTCCGCGAAGATGCCGGCCCCGCCGGCGGCAAGCTGCTCTCCCGGGGCGACGTCGGCCGCCGCGGCGGGCAGTTGGGCGTGGCGGACGATGACGGCACGCCAGTCCGCCGCGGAATAGGCCCGGCCTCCGGGCGGTTCGGTGAACCCAGGGTCGTAGAAGGCGGCGGTCAGGGGCAGGCCGGGCACCGAGGTCACGGTCGTGATCGTGCCGTCAGCGGCTGCGGCCACAGACGTCGAGGCCGATTCGGCAAGGCTGGTGACGACGAGGACCTGACCCGCGGCGCTGAGCGCGATGGTGGAACCCGCGGGGCAGGGCACCTGCCAAAGCACGGACGCCTGGGGCACCGAAGCCGGCCCCAGGTTGAGGAGGTTGGACAGCGCTCTGGACCACAGGCCCCGGGAGGCCACGACCGCCACCAAGGCCAGAAGGAGGAAGAGGCCACTCCAAACAGCCCCGCGGCTAGGGCGGGTCGAGGCAGTTCGGCGCCGATGGGCTCCAGTGACCATGCCTCTCAAGGTTCGGACCACTCCAGGTATCCCGGACTCGGCAGACAGTGACGTCTTTGCTGTTCGGCGAGGCGTCGGTCAGTCCTTCTCCTGGGAGACTCACCCAGCCGTGGCGCATAGAGCCTCCGTCGGTGCGCATACTCATAGGAAACCTCCTGGTGGATTGGGGGAGAGCCTCCCCGATGGATCGCCTCGTGCGTCGCCTTCTCAGGCCCGGGCCGCCGGCGTTTCGTGGGCCGTCGGCGACGCCTCGCGCCCCCGCCCTGGGAACGATGACCGCCCTCCAGGCGGAGAACGAGTGGTCGGTGAGGGTCCACGTGGACGAGCCGGGCGCCGGCAGGCGCGTGCGGGAGGCGGTTGTCCAGGGGTTGGCGCGAGTCTGGGCAGATTGGCAGGCGCTGGTCGTCGTCTGCGTGGGCACGGACCGCTCGACCGGCGACGCCCTGGGTCCGCTGACCGGTCATCGGCTGCAGGCCCTCGCCCCCTGGCCGGCCCCGGTCTTCGGCACTCTGGAGGATCCCGTCCACGCCGGCAATCTCTCCGAGCGCATCACGGACATCGGCCGCCGGTTCCCTGGGCACGCCGTGGTCGCCGTGGATGCCTGCCTCGGCAGTCTGGAGAATGTTGGAACCATCTGCGTCGGGGAGGGAGCTCTCCGGCCGGGAGCCGGGGTGAACAAGATCCTGCCCCCGGTCGGCCATCTCCACGTCACCGGCGTGGTCAACGTGGGAGGCTTCATGGAGTACTTCGTCCTTCAGAACACGCGCCTGCACCTGGTCATGCGGATGTCGGGGGTCATCGCGGAAGGCCTGGCCGATCTCGTCCGGCAGCCGCCCGAACACGGCTCGGCCGATGCCGACGTGGCCGCCGACCGGCTCTAGCCGCGGAGAGCGGGCCAGCCGGTCTACTCGGCCAGAAGGCGATGCCGCTCCAGAAGTTCCACAACTTCCTCGTCCGAGGTCTGCTCGAAGTGCCGGTAGAACTGGCCGACGGCGTAGAACGGCTCCGGGGACGCCAGACAGATGACTTCATCGGCCTCACCCGCCAGGCGAGCGAGCGTATCCGCCGGGGCGACAGGAACGGCGAGGACGACCCGGGCCGGGTTCTGAGAGCGGAGACCCCTCAGGGCCGCCAGGACTGTGGCGCCGGTGGCGATACCGTCATCGACAACGACGACCGTGCACCCGGCCAGCTTCGCCGGAGCGGTCCCTTGCCGGTAGCGGCCCAGCCGCCGCTCGATCTCAATCCTCTGACGATCGGCTTCTTCGCCAAGGTACCGTTCGGAAACGCCGAGCCTGCCCAGGAGAGCGTTGTCGGCGACCACCGTGCCATCCTGGGCCACGGCGCCGACAGCCAACTCCGGGTTGTCGGGAGCGCCTATCTTCCGAGCTATAACGACGTCGAGGGGGGCGCCGAGACCGCGGGCCACCTCAAAGGCAACAATGACCCCGCCGCGGGGGACTCCCAGGACGACCGGACTCGGGAGAGCCAGGGCCGCCAGACGGTTCGCCAGACGCCTACCGGCGTCGCGCCTGTCCGTGAAGATCATGTCGCCACCCTCTCCCTGCTACTCCCGGCCGACCTGCCCAATGGCCGCAAAGACCGGGAGTACGCCGCGCAAGACATCCACGTCCACCGGGACTCGCCCAAAGATCTCCCCGTCGGCCTGGACGAAAAGGGGCTCGCTGGAATCGATGCGCACCTTCGTCGTCCTGTAGAGTCTGACCTTCGGGTGCAGGGTATGCCGCCCGGAAAAGACCTTGGGGAGGAGCCACAGGGTCTGCAGGCGTCCGACGTCCCCGACCACGCAAATGTCGAGAACGCCATCCTCGGGGCTGGCGTCCGGGCACATCTTCATGCCGCCGGCATGGGACGGCCCGTTGGCCACGGATACGAGGAGGCACTTGCCCCGCAGGACCTCGGCCCCCAGGTCGATGGTCAGAGGAGTCGGGCGGTAGCGCAGGAGAACGGCCAGCACACCGAAGACGTACATCAGCGCACCGGGAAGCCGTTTGGGTCTTTGGTTGAGAAACGCGGCTACCTCGGCGTCGAAGCCGACACCCGCAATGTTGATGAAATAGCGGCCGTTCGCCCGTCCAATGTCCAGGTGTCGGACGCGGCCCGCCAGGATCACGTCGAGAGCCCCGGCAGGGTCCCGGGGGTAGCCGAGGAGCTTGGAGAAATCGTTGCCCGTGCCGGCGGGGATGATGCCCAGAGTGGCCGGACAGCCCCCCTGGGCATCGACGAGGCCGTTGACGACTTCCTGGATGGTGCCGTCGCCCCCGACCCCGATGACGGTGTCGTACCCTTGGTTCTTGGCCTCCACCGCCAGCGCGGTCGCCAAACCCCGGCCCGCCGTGAAACGACAATCGGCCGGCAATCCGCGCCGCGACAACTCACGCTCCAACCGGCGCCAGACGCGCAGACCGCGCCCGCCTCCCGCGACCGGGTTGACGACGAAGACAGCCTTCAAAGGGGTCACCCCCTACTTACCCCGCGCTCCCGCCGGAAACGGGGGGCGACGTCTCACCCGGCGTCCCGCCCGATCGCGCTGGGAGACGCCCCTTGAGCGAGCGACGGCCCTGAGCGTCCGGTCCCGTCTGCCGCATCTGGCAGTTGCCGTCGAACACGGCACCCTCATTGATGACCAGCGTCGTCACGACTAGGTCGCCCAGAACCTTTCCCGTTGAGACTATCTCCACGCGTCCCGAGGCCTCGATGTTGCCGCGGACCTCGCCGGCTACCGTGGCGTTCCGGGTCTTGATCGTGGCTTCGACCACGCCTTCCTCGCCGACAATCAGGTCGCCTTCGTGATGCAGTTCGCCGTCCACGCGACCATCAATGCGGATGCCGCCGCTGGCCTTGATGGTACCCTTGATCTCCGTGCCGACCCCGATGAGCGTGTTGACCTTGTCCTGTTCCTGGGCCGGGGCGATGTCCTTTCTAAACATCAGGTGCCCTCCTTCGCTAAACTAGGTATGGTATGGACGCCACTAGTGGCGCCAAGGGTAAGGCCTTGAGGAAGGCCGACGGCTACCGGGAACCCCCGAGGTAGTAGTAGGGATTGACCGTCTTGCCGCCGATCCTGACCTCGTAGTGGACGTGGGGGCCGGTACTCTTGCCCGTGGAGCCGATAAAGCCGACGACCTCGCCGCGCTTCACTCGGTCGCCGACAGACACCGCCATCTTGGAGCAGTGGCCGTAAACGGTTGTCCAGCCGAAGGCGTGCTCAATCATGACCATGTTCCCGTAGCTGCCGTCCCAGCCCGCGTAGACCACGGTCCCGTTGCCGGTCGCCACAATCGGTGAGCCGTAACGTCCCGCGATGTCATACCCGCCGTGCAGGTCCGATCCGTACGTGCCGTAGCGCCAGCCGTAGCGGGAACTGATATAGCCGAAAGCCGGAGTAATCTGGGGCCTGGCCGCGGCGTAGGCCATGTTATCCGAAATGGCGCCCCAGACTTCCTCGAGGCTCTGCCGCTGCTCGCCGACGACCTGGTCGATCTGGCCGAGCACACTCAACGCGTTCTTGGCGTCGGCGAGGGAGACCCGGCTGACGACCGACCCGTCGGCCGTGTCCGGAAGGGTCGGGCCGCCTATGCCGTCCGTGGAGGCGATGGAGGCGGTCTCCTGGCCTTCGCCGTCAAGGAAGCGGGAGACGGCGGCCAGACCAGCGCTTTGGGCAGCGTTGGATTCGAGTTCCATCATTTCGCGAACCTGTTTGTCCAACTCGTCGAGGATAACCATCCGTTGCTGGAGGCCCCGGGTCTCCTCCACCAACTGCTGAATCTGGTCGCGTTGCTGGCGGTTGACCAGCCGGAGTTCCTCGAGTTCCCACATGTTCGCCAGCATGGTCTGGTACGAGCGGGCGAGGATGATCATGAAGAGGAAGACGCAGACGAGGGCGTAGCAGATGGCCTGGAAGGCAATCGTACTCAGGCGGAACGTAAAGACCTTCGTCTCCGCGTGGGGCACGACCATTATCGTAAAGACGTTCCGGTCCTTTCGCGCCAACCTCACCGCTCCCAAGAGAGAAAGAAAAACCTGCCGGGTCATTCCTGACCGGGCGAAAGTGGGGAACTGTGGGGGCTATTCTCGGGGTTGGGTCAGAATTCCTCCTAGCCCTGAAGAAGAACCGAACGCTTCCGCGTGGCTTCTGCGCGAGGTCGCCTCGTGAAGCGGGGAGTGGGTGTCACCTTCGGTCGAAAGCCCCTCGTACCGCGCTGTTCCACGTGGAACTTTGACGAACAATGTTCCACGTGGAACACACGAGAATCTACTGCTTCGCCGTCCCGGCGATGAGGTCCACGATCCGGGTCAGGTCGTCTTCCGAGTAGAACTCGATCTCAACCCGACCGCGGCCAACGTCGCCCCGAACCGTGACTCGCGTCCCAAGCGCGTTCCGCATCTGCTCCTCCACGGCGCCGAAGGCCTTCCCTCCCGCCGGCTTCGCCTTGCCCGTGTCCCGGGGTTCCAGCATCCGCCGGGCCGTCTCCTCGGCTTCGCGCACGGACATGCCCTTGGCGAGGATCTTGCGGAAGAGCTGGAACTGGGCTGGTCGCTCGGGCAGCGACAACACGGCCTTGGCGTGGCCCATGGTCAGGTTGCCGGCCTGGATCTCCTCCTGGATTGCGGCGTCCAGATGGAGCAAGCGGAGAGTGTTCGAAACCTGGGGCCGGCTGCGCCCGACCCGGCGGGCAACCTCCTCCTGGGTCAGGCCGAACTCGCTGATCAGGTACTGGTAGGCGGAAGCCTCCTCCAGGGGGTTGAGGTCCTCCCTCTGAAGGTTCTCCACTAGCGCAACCTCAAGGACGTCCGCGTCGGACCCGATGTCCTTGACGACGGCCGGAACGGTCCTCAGCCCCGCCTGCTGGGCCGCCCGCCACCGCCGCTCACCGATGACCAGTTCGAACCCACCGTCCAGGGGCCTCACGACAACGGGCTGGACGACCCCGTGCTCGCGTATCGAGTTCGCAAGTTCCTCAAGTTTGGCCGGGTCGAACCTCTGCCTCGGCTGGAACCGGTTCGGGGAAATCTGGTTCACCGGAATCTCCCGCACCCCCGCCTCCCCCGGCTCGGCCCCGCCGGTCGGGATGAGCGCGTCGAGTCCTCGGCCCAGACCGTGCTTACGCAACGCCGATCACTTCCTTAGCCAGTTCCGAGTAGACCTCGGCGCCTTTGGATTTCGGGTCGTAGGCGATGATCGGCAGTCCGTGGCTCGGTGCCTCACTCAGACGCACGTTCCGCGGGATGATGGTCCGGTATACCTTGTCGCGGAAGTACTTCTTGACCTCATCCTCCACCTGCGACGAAAGGTTCGTCCGGCTATCGTACATCGTCAGCAGGACTCCCTCGAGTTGTAGGTCGGGGTTGAGATGGGTTCGTACGAGGTGGATGGTGTTCATAAGCTGGCTGAGTCCCTCCAGAGCGTAGTACTCGCACTGGATCGGGACCAGCAAGGTGTCCGCGGCCGTGAGCGCGTTCACGGTCAGGAGCCCCAGCGAAGGCGGGCAGTCGATGAACAGGAAGTCGTACTGCCCCCTGTACCCGGCCAAGGCCTCCCGGAGCCTCGTCTCGCGCGAGATGGCCGGCACGAGTTCCAGTTCCGCTCCGGCCAGGTCGATGGTTGACGGCGCCAGCCACAGGTTCTTGAAGGCCGTCGGAATGATGATATCCCGCAGGGGCACATTGTTGATAACGACATCATACATACAACTGTTGATGGTGCTCTTCTCGACCCCGAGGCCGCTCGAGACGTGGCCTTGTGGGTCGAGATCCATGAGCAACACACGCTTCCCCATCTCGGCCAGGCACGCGCCAAGGTTGACCGTGGTCGTGGTCTTGCCCACGCCGCCTTTCTGGTTCGCAACGGCAACAACCTTACCCACGCGCTACCCTCTCCCTCCGGGAGAAACCTTAGGCCCGCTTCGGCTCTTCCCGGCTCTCGCTCCGTCCGGCTCGGCCGCGGCGCCCATAGCCCTGGAGCCGTACTGGGCGACCGGTCCGACCTTCGGTATCAGAACCTTTATCTCCAAGAACTCAGGTCCGTCGCTCTCAATCATCTCTGCCCGAACCCCGGCGTCCTTGAGCATCTCCACGGTCCGCCGGAAGGTGTTCAGGAAGAGCCTGAGGTCGCGGAAAGCCCTTATGGCCCGCCGGCTGCTCACCTGTTCGAGTTGGCTCGCGCCCGCTCCCCGTCTTCCGGCCCCTGGCCTGACCACGGGCACTTCCGGCAGGTCGCGGCCAGACAGGCCCCGGATGCGCTCTTCCGTCTCGCGGACGGAGAGCCCCCGGTCCCTGATCTCATCGAGGACGCGCATCTGCCACGTCGCGTCCGGTAACTCCAACAAGGCCCGGGCGTGGCGCTCGCTGACGCCGTCGCTCACTATCCGGGACTGGACGGCGTCGGGGAGGCGCAGCAGCCGGAGCTTATTGGCGATGGTGGACTGGCCCTTGCCGGCCAGCCGGCCCACTTCCGACTGCGTGAACTTGTATTCCTCAAGAAGGCGCTTGAACCCCCTGGCCTCCTCGATGACGTTCAGATCCTCTCGCTGGAGGTTCTCGATCAGGGCGAAGACCGCCAGCTCCTGAGCATCCATCTCGCGGACCACGGCCGGAATCTTCCGTAGTCCGGCCAGCCGCGCGACCCGAAACCTGCGTTCTCCAACGACCAGTTCGTACGCGTTGCCCACCGCGCGCACGATGACGGGCTGGATGTCTCCGGGCTTCCTGACCGATTGCGCCAGTTCCCGAAGGCTCTTCTCCTCGAAGTTCTGCCGGGGCCGGAGCGGGTTGAGCGCGATGGACTCCACCGCAATCTCGGTCACTCTCTGGGAATTGGAGGCCTTCTTGTCCTTGGCGAACGGCAACGTGGGGCTCCCTCCGGGGACCTGCGGGCCTTCCAATCATTCTTCGCGGGCTTCCCAACCCCTGCCATGGTCGGCCAATCGTGGCCCGTCAGCGGGGGCCCCGCCCCAGCGGACGCCGAGACGGCACCCCCTCCCGGCGCGGGTACTCCGGCGGGGTCGCCCCCACCTTGACGAAGACGACGAGCCGCCGCCTCTCCCCGGTCAGGGGCAGGGAGACCTCCACGGTCCGGTCAAGCGCGCCGCCCAGTTCCCTGGCGGCCCCCAGGGCCGCGGCCATCTCCTCTCCCACCCTGGGTCCCTTCATGGCCACCAGGCGCCCTCCCGGACGGACCAGGGGCAACCCGTACTCGAGGTCGACCGCCAGGGACGCCACGGCCCGCACGACGGCGACATCGTAGCTCTCGCGCCGGCCCGTCTGCCGCCCCCAGTTCTCCGCCCGTTCGCAAACCACCGGGCACCCGGACAGCCCGAGGGAGGCGACCACCCGTTCCAAGAAAGCGGTGCGTCGGCGCAGAGAATCCAGGAGGGTGACCTCGAGTCCCGGCCGGGCGATTCTGAGGGGCACACCGGGGAAACCAGCCCCGGTTCCGACATCCACGACCCGTCCGGCGAGCCCGTCGAAGAGCCCGGTGGAAAGGCAGGTGAGGGAATCGAGGACATGCTTGGTCGCGAAATCGAAATCACTCTCAAGGGTGGTCAGGTTTTGAACGCGGTTCTCGGCCACGATAAGTCCCCGGAAACGGTCCAGGAGGTCGCTTTGGCCGGGGTCAAGGTGGAGACCGAGCGCGGGCAACCCGTCGAGGAGGAAGGCCCTAAAGGCCGAGCTGGGAGGCTCGGTGACCGGTGGCGCGGGGCGCTCGGGGCGCCGCATCGCCCCGCTACTCGCCCTCGTCTTGGCTCTTGTCACTAGGGGACACGACCACCCGGCGGAAGGGATCCTCGCCGCGGCTCTCGCTGCGGACTCCCTCCTCCGCGGCCAGGGCCATGTGAATCACCTTGCGCTCATGCGGGGTCATCGGCTCGAGAACCGCTTCCTCCCGGTTCCGCCTGACGGTCTCGGCGATGCGGCCGGCCAGGCGTTCAAGGACGACCCGCCGCCTTTCGCGGTAGCCCCCGACATCCAGGATGACGCGCTCCGAGAAGCCGGTGTGCCGCACGGAGGAGAGATTCAGGAGGTACTGGAGGGCGTCGAGGGTCTCCCCGCGCCGTCCGATGAGGATGCCGAGATTCGGGCCGTTGACGTCGATCCGGATGTAGCCGTCGTCGTCACGCCGCGCGGTCACCTCAGCCCCAGGGATGTCCAGGACGGAGAGGATGTCCCGGACGGTCTTGGCCAAGGCCGCCGCCTTGTCGCGCTTGAGCCGCACCCGCACCTTGGCCGAGCGACCCCCGAGACCGAGGAGCCCCCTTTGAGGCTCCTCCAGGACTTCCACTTCGGCGCCTTCCGGCGTCTGCAGCCCGATGAGCTCCAGACCGACCTGAGTGGCCTCGGCCACCGTGCGGCCGGTCGCTTCAGCCCAGCCAGAGACATCGGACTCCTGACTCACGAGGCGGCCTCCTTGGGCGACGACCTGGTGCGCCCGCCGGCGGGGTAGACCAGTTGCTGCACGATGGACAGGACGTTGGAGACTACCCAGTAGAGAGAGACGCCGGCGGCGAAGCTGCGGCTCATCCAGAGGATGAGAAGCGGCATCATGTAGAGGAACGTGGACGAAGTCGTGTCGCCCTGGGTGGGCGGCGTGATTAGTTTCGACTGGATAAACGTCGTCACTCCGGCCAGGACCGGCAGAATCCAGGGGTCGGGTTGGGCGAGGTCCGCCATCCACCAGAAACTCGCGGCCCCGGTGTAGGTCAAGGCCCTGAGCGCTCCGAAAAAGGCCCAGAGGATGGGGAGCTGAAGCAGGAGCGGCAGACACCCGGCTAGCGGCTTGATGTTGTGGGTCTTGTACAGCCGCGCCGTCTCTTCCTGGATGCGCTTGGGGTCGCCCTTGTACTTCTTCTCGAGGGCCTTGCGCAACGGCTCGATGGCCTTGGTCCTCTTGGCCTGAGCCATCTGCACGTGCTGCGCCGGGGAAACGACTATGCGTAAGATAATGCTGACGATGATAATCGCCCAGCCGTAGCTGCCCGTTAGTTGGAAGAAGTATTGAATGACGTCAGCGAGCAGGTGGGAGATGTACGCCAATCAACAGGCCTCCTCTCTGGCTAAGTGACAGGGTCGTAGCCGCCCGGGTGGAAGGGATGACACCTGAGGAGGCGACGCACGGCCATGTAGGTTCCTCTTCCCGGTCCGTACCTTACCACGGCCTCGTGGGCGTAATGGGAACAAGTCGGATAGTAGCGACAACTCGACCCCAAGAAAGGCGATATCGCGACCTGATAGGCCCGGATGAGGCCGAGGATCAGTCCCTTCAACACTTCGGCCCGGCGCCTCCCTGAGGTGCGGATTGGGACCCCATCCTAGCCAATAGCTCCCGGACGTCCGCGGTGATGTCGGCCAACCCGTGCCCAACGGCCGAAGCTTTGGCGATGAGAACGAGATCAAACCCCTGGCCGAGGACACCGGCCTCCCGCCTGACCGCCTCGCGGAGCAGACGCTTTAGACGGTTCCGGACGACATTCGTGCCGGCCTTCCCGCTGGCCGAGACACCAAGCCGGATAGTCTCGGCGTCAGACCTGAGACCGAACAGCAGGACGAAGCGGCCGTACATCCTCACGCCGGTGGAGATCACACGCTGGAACTCGCCCGGGGCTCCGATAGAGACGACACGCCGACCCGGCGGCTCCGACATGGCTCACACCGAAAGACGCTTGCGGTTTTTGGCCCTCCGGCGGGCCAGGACGCGCCGCCCTCCCTTTGTCGACATACGCTGGAGAAAACCGTGAACCCGTGCACGGTGGCGGCGTTTGGGCTGGTATGTCCTCTTCACTTGATTATCCCCCGTTTGCGGCGTGACAGGCCCCGGACAGTCACTCGCCTCGGGCACCTTCACCACCTGATATAAGACGCAAAACGCGCCGGGTCAACCCACCCAGGTCGGAGCCGAAAGGTCGGCCGGCGCGCAGCAAGAACTTTATCATTTTATCCCAGGCCCCAAAGGGTGTCAACCGAGTGAGCCCTTCCTAGATGCCTCTTAGCTGGGCCTATGCGGCAATCGCGCCTCTTCCCCTTTAGGTTGTCCACACCCCCCCTTATCTGCTATCATGATGTCTAAGAAACCCAAAACTTTTCCAGTGTCGCCAACGTAAGGCCTCTTTTTTGTCTAAGACAGATATGCACAGCCTGTGGACACAACTGTGGACAAGACGCGTGAATCGACGACCGCAAGGCCCGCCAAGGCGGCAAAGGTCCCGTCGTGGTCGGATCCGCAGGTCGCCGACTCGCGTTCCTGGAGCGAGATTGTGCACAACTGTGTGGATAGATTGTGGATAGCCGCGACTCTCATCTTGGGCCGGGGCCGAACCCGGCCCGGTGTGTCTTCGGGGTCCTGTGGACGACTCTGGGGATGGTCTGGGGACAAGTGTGGATAACCACCGCCCCCGGCCGGTTCTCTCTTGGTACAAGGCCTCTTCTGTCGGGGGGAAGAGTATGCCGGACGAGGTTGGGGACATCTGGAGGCAGGTTCTTTCTGCCGTGGAGTCGGAGATAGCGAAGCCGGGCTTCGACTCCTGGCTCAGGGGGACCCGCCCGCTCGGCGTCTTGGATGACACCCTCTTTGTCGCCGTCCCGAGCTCCTTTGCGGCCCAGCACATCGAAAGCCGGTACCTCAACTTGATCCGGGCCACCCTGAGCGGCATCGTCGGGTCCGAGATGCAGGTGCGGCTTGTCGTCTCACCCTCCGACTCCGAGGTCGCGGCAAGCGCCGACGCGACGCCCCAGGTTCCCGCGGAGGTCGGGGCCGGGCTGCCCAACCAAACGCTCAGCCTGTCCGGATCGGCGCCCGTCCCGATGCGACAGGTTGCCCCTTCGTCGTCCACGCGGGACCCGTTCACGGCCATCGTGCCGTTCCGCAAGAGTCCGGCGGCGACCCTCAACCCGAAGTACACTTTCGACAGCTTCGTCGTGGGGAACGCCAATCGTTTCGCCCACGCCGGGGCCCTGGCCGTCGCCGACTCCCCGGGTAAGGCCTACAACCCTCTCTTCATCTACGGTGGCACGGGCCTCGGCAAGACTCATCTCATGCAGGCCATCGGCCACCAAGCGGCCCGCAAGTTCCCGGACCTGGCCGTCCTGTATGTCACCTCCGAGACCTTCACCAACGAACTCATCAACGCCATCCGCGACGACCGGACGATGGAGTTCAAGAACCGCTACCGGAACAACGACCTCTTGCTCGTGGACGACGTCCAGTTCATCGGGGGCAAGGACCGAACTCAGGAGGAGTTCTTCCACACCTACGAGGCCCTGACCGGAGCGAGTCGTCAGATCGTCCTCACGAGCGACCGCCCCCCCAAGGAGATTCACCTCTTGGAGGAACGCCTCCGCTCCCGGTTTGAGGGCGGCCTCCTGGCCGACGTCCAGGCGCCGGACCTCGAGACCCGCGCGGCCATCCTCCGCAAGAAGGCCCAGCTCGAGTCGTTGCCGGTACCGGATGATGTCATCATGCACGTGGCCAACCTCGTGAACACCAACATCCGCGAACTCGAGGGCGCGCTTATCCGGATCGTGGCCTCGGCCTCGCTCGCGAACCAGCTGGTGACCCTGGAAATGGCCGAGAAGGCTCTCCACGATATCCTCCCCAGCCGGGTCGCCCGCCCGGTGACAATGGCCGACATCGAGCGCGCCGTGACCCGCTACTATGGGCTCACCGTAGAGGATCTCAAGAGCGAGAACCGGGCTCGCAAAGTTTCTCTGCCGCGTCAGGTGGCCATGTATCTTTGCCGCGAACTGACCGGCTCCTCACTTCCCCGGATCGGCCAAGAATTCGGCGGGCGGGACCACACCACGATCCTCCATGGTTGCGAGAAGATTGGCGCCGAACGGAAAACGAACCCTGAACTTGAGCAGATACTGAGAATGCTCCGGACCCAAATCCAAGACTCACAAACACAAACCTGAAACGTCCGGTTGAGAAACCTGTGGATTGGCGGTGGAGTTCCTGTGGCTTTCTGTGAGTACTTCATTACTCGCCCCCTTTCTCTGTGGAAGAAACTCTTTCTTCTCCACAGTTCGTCCACAATCGACACGCCTCCCGAATCCTGTCGGAACAAGGGGCTCAGAGGTCCATCCACTTTCCCACATGTCCTACTACAACAACTTCAATAGAGTTAGATTCTTAAGGTAGAAGGAACCACTCGAACCACCTGTGAATAACCCCAAGATTACCTTGGTGGAAGGAGTCTCCCCATGAAGTTCAAGGTGGCTCAGGAAAACCTCGCGGGCAACCTTCAGCTCGTCCAGAGGGCAGCGGCAACTAGACCGACGATTCCTATTCTGTCTGGAGTCCTCGTGGAGACTTCTTCCGATGGACTAACGCTCACAGCTACGGACAACGAAATCGGGATTCGCTTGACGTTGCCCGCCATGATCGCCGAAGACGGAGCTTTTGTCTTTCCGGGTCGGCTGGGAGACATTGTCCGAAAGATTCCGTTTGGAGAGATCGCCTTCGAGATAGACAACTCGAACAACACAGCCACCATTAGCTGGGGACGCTCTCGGTTTGTGATCCATGGCTACTCAGCGGGAGAATTCCCGTCCTTACCGGAACCGGGCTCCGCGCCGGCTCTAGCGGTCAGCCAAACGGATCTTCGTAGACTCATTCGGCAGACCGGCTTTGCGGCTTCTCATGACGATAGCCGCCCCGTCTTCACGGGTGTCCTTCTTGTCGTGGCCGAGGGCAAGCTTCGTTTTGTCGCCACGGACGGGTTCCGTCTAGCTCTAGCTGAAGCGCCGGCCGATATTCCCGCGGACCAAACCTTTCGGGACGTTATCATCCCCAGCCGAGCCTTAGCTGAAGTAGCCCATGTTCTTGGGGAAGAAGGAGACGGCCCGGTTCGGATCGCCTTCAGCGACAGTCGGGTCTTCTTTGAAGCCCCCCACGAGCGAGTCGTGTGCCGGCTCATCGAGGGTCAGTTTCCCCCGTATAAACAAGTCATCCCCCAGTCCTTTGTTACCAAGCTCGGCTGCAATACGCAGGACTTCTTAAGCGCGTGTGAACGCGCTTCCCTTATCGCCCACGAGGTTGGTCAGGCCGTGAAACTTGAGATTAGTGCGACGACGATGGTCATTTCGGCCAGCAAGCCCGAGCTGGGCAACATCCGCGAGGAGATCTCCGTCGAGAGTCAAGGTGACCCGCTGGAGATCGCCTTCAACCCGAGGTATGTCATCGACGGTCTCCGTAATATCAGCGCGGAAAGGATGGCCTATGAGTTCACCGGACCACTCTCCCCGACATGCATGTCTCCGGAGGACGGCAAGGAAAACTCATTCACCTACGTCGTGCTGCCGATGCGCGTAGGGTGACAAACCGACCCGGGTAGCAGGGACAAAACCTTGGAGTTCGAACAGGCCGAACTAAGGTGTTTCCGCCTCTATAGCCGCCTCGCGGTGCGTTTTGTCCCCGGGGTGAATGTTCTTACCGGCCCCAATGCTTCAGGGAAGAGCACGCTCCTGGAGGCCCTCGGCGTCCTGGCGGTGGGCCGGTCGTTCCGCGGCGCCGTCGACCAAGAGATGCTTCAGGCCGGGCAGACGGCCTACTATTTGGAGGGGCGTTTCGCCGGGCGTCACGGCAGCCACACGGCGCGGGTCGTCTACAGCCAGACGGAGCCGGGCGTGGCTGGGAAAGCGGTCACGCTCGACGGCAATCCGGTCACCCGCACCGCGGAGATGGCGGGACGTATCCCGCTCCTCTCTTTCAGCCCGGACGACTTGGCTCTAGTCAAGGGCGGCCCCGTCGAGCGGCGCCGCTTTCTGGATGCGCTCCTCGGGCAGACCAACCCGGCCTACCGCGACCACCTCTCGCGCTACCAGCGCACTCTGGCTCAGCGGAACGCGCTCTTGAGCGACATGGGCGCCCGGAGGACAGGGGCCGAGTCAGCCGCGACAAGGCTGGAACCTTGGGACGAGAGCCTCGAAGCCGAGTCGGCCGCGGTCCAGGCCCTGCGGAAAGAAGCCTTGACCAGCCTGTCCCCAATCGCTGCGGCGGCCTTCGTTAGCATCGACACCCGGGTTCTGGATCTCGAATACCGACCGGACGAGTTCGACCGGCGGCGCCGGGGTGAGGAACTCCGCCGGGGCCTGACCCTGTCCGGGGCTCACCGCGACGAGGTGGTGGCCACCGTGGACGGCCGGGAAGCGCGGCGCTTCGCGTCCCAGGGGCAGCAGAGGTCGGTCGTGCTGTCTTTGAAGCTTGCGGCCTTGGACTTCCTGGAAGAGAAGGCTGGTGAGAAGCCCGTGCTCCTCCTTGATGATGTGCTGTCCGAACTCGACCCGAGACGGAGCGCCTCGCTCCTACCTTTGTTGCTTCGCGGGCAGACGTTTGTGACGACGACCGACCGCGAGGCTCTGGTCCGCGCCCTGGTCTCTAAAGACCTTCTGGAGGCCGTCGGCGGCTGGTTCTCGGTCGGCGGTGGCCAGGTCAACCGGGAGACGGGACCGTGAGGCGGGGGGGCGGGTCCCGCCGGCGTTCCGGGGGCGAGAAGCCACTTGGGGAAGCTGTCCTAGGTCTTCTCGACCACCTGAGTCTCGGCCTGGCCACGCGGGGTGCTCTGGCTATCGTCCGCTGGCCTGAGTTCGTCGGACCGCTGGCGGCCGAACACGCCCGGGCGCAGCACGTCCGCCGCGGTGTGCTGACCGTCGCGGTCGACTCGGCCGTGTGGGCCACGGAACTCTCGACACATATTCCGGTGCTCCTGGAGAGAATAGGCTTGGCGCTCGGCTCGGGCGTGGTCACCGACGTGCGTTTCGTGGTCGGCCGGCGCGCGGCCTGGGGGCGGTCGGACCGGGGCGAGTCCGCCATCGGATCCGCTTCCGAACCGTGGTCGCTCACGAGCGAAAGCCGGGTCTGGCCCGACCGCCGGGATCTGGCCTCGGTCTCCCTGTCCGACCGGGAACACGAGACTCTGCGTGAGGTCGCCGCCGCCATCCGCGACCCCGAGCTCGCCCAAGCTGCGGGGAGGTGGGCCGCCCTCACTCTCAAGGCCGGGCGCTGGTTGGCCGAGCAGACCGGCCGCTGCGGGGACGGAACGTGACATCCAGACATGCTCTTTCACCTAGGGGAAGACCGCTCGCTCCGGCTGGACCGGCTTACCGCCCTGCTCGACTTCGGGCTCTTCCTGCGCAACCCGGTCAACCGGGAGTTCCTCCAACTCGCCGGGAGCGAGGGACGTCTGGAGGGAGTCCCGTCGGGACTATCTCCCGAAACCCTGGTCCTGGCCGGCCGCCAAGTGCGTCTCTCCTCGATCTCCCGGCAGACTCTGGCCGGAAGAGCCGCCAGGACGCTGCCTAGGGGATGGGCTCCGGAAAGGCCCAGCTAGAGCGGCAATCCCCAGGCCGAGCCCGCCTTGAGCCGACCCGCGGGACTGTGGTATAATCTGGGGCAGACGGGCCCGGGCTGCGGCCCGTTCCCGCTGTCTGAGGGGCGGTCTTCCCGTGGATAGGCCTCCGACCAAGCCGCAAGAGCCGCGAGAGGCGGCGCCGAAGAAGCCGCGAGTGGCGGCGACCGGCTACACCGCTGAGCACATCCAGGTCCTTGAGGGTCTGGAGGCGGTGCGCCGGCGGCCGAGCATGTACATCGGTTCCACCGGGTCCAAGGGCCTCCACCATCTCATCTACGAGGTCGTCGACAACGCGGTCGACGAGGCCTTGGCCGGTTTCTGCACCGAGATCAACGTCACGCTGGCCGCGGACGGCAGTTGTTCGGTCATGGACAACGGTCGCGGCATCCCCATCGGCATTCACCCCAAGCTGAAGCGTCCGGGGGTGGAGGTCGCCCTCACGATCCTCCACGCCGGCTCCAAGTTCGACGGGCAGATCTACAAGGTCTCCGGCGGACTACACGGAGTCGGCGTTTCGGTGGTCAATGCCCTCTCCGAGTGGTTGAAGGTCACTGTGGAGCAGGACGGCGGCCGCTGGGAGCAGAGCTACTCCCGCGGCAAGGTCGTCACCCAACTCAAGCGGGTCGGCGCCTCCGACCGCACCGGGACGGTTGTGGCCTTCTCGCCCGATCCGGGGATTTTCGATGAGACCGGGTTCAGCTACGATACGGTCGCCCAGCGCTTGCGCGAACTGGGCTTCCTCAACCGGGGCCTGAAGATAACTCTCCTGGAAGAGACGACCCGCCGGGAGAACATCTTCCACTATGAGGGAGGCATCCTCTCCTTCGTCGAGGCCCTGAACAAGAACAAGGACGTCCTCCATCCCAAGCCGATCTACATCAACGCGGACCGCGACCGCCAAAGCGTCGAGGTGGCGATGCAGTACACGGATGGGTACGTGGAGACCCTGCTCTCCTTCGCCAACACCATCAAGACCGGCGAAGGCGGAACCCACGAGGCCGGTTTCAAGATGGCCCTCACCCGCGTGGTCAACGACTACGCCCGAAAGGCCGGTATCCTCAAGGAGAGCGAGCCCAACCTCTCGGGTGAGGACATTCGAGAGGGCCTTACGGCCATCCTCAGCGTGAAACTCTCCGACCCGCAGTTCGAGGGCCAGACGAAGGAGAAGCTGGGGAACGGCGACACGCGCGGCATCGTGGACTCGGTCGTCGGCGAACAGCTGACCGCCTACCTCGAGGAGAATCCGGCCATCGCCAAGCGCGTCCTGGAGAAGTCCGTGAACGCCTACCGGGCCCGCGAGGCGGCGCGCAAGGCCAGGGAGCTGACGCGGCGGAAGAGCGCCCTTGAGATATCCGCCCTCCCCGGCAAGCTCACGGACTGCTCGGTCCGCGACCCGGAACTGGCCGAACTCTTCCTGGTGGAGGGTGACTCGGCCGGCGGCTCGGCCAAGCAGGGTCGCGACCGCCGCATCCAGGCCATCCTGCCGCTGCGCGGCAAGATTATCAACGTGGAGAAGGCCCGCCTCGACCGCATCCTGGCCAACGAGGAGATACGGGCCATTATCACCGCCGTCGGGACGGGCATCGCCGACGAGTTCTCGCTGGTCAAGGCCCGCTATCACAAGATAGTCATCATGACCGACGCCGACGTGGACGGGTCGCACATCCGGACCCTGCTCCTTTTGTTCTTCTACCGCTACATGGAGCGGCTCATCGAAGCCGGGTTCGTCTATATCGCCCAACCCCCGCTCTACCTTGTCCGCAGGGGCAAGGAGGAGCGGTACTGCTACGACGAGGGCCAGCTCAGGGTGGCCCTGGATGGCGTGGGTCGCTCGGGGGCCAGCATCCAGCGGTTCAAGGGTCTCGGCGAGATGAACGCCGAACAGCTCTGGGACACGACCATGAACCCGGAGACCAGGACGCTACAGAGGGTTCAAATCGGGGACCCGTTGGCCGCCAACGAGATTTTCACCATCCTCATGGGCGACAAGGTCGAACCCAGGCGCGAGTTCATCGAACTCAACGCCCACCAGGTCCGGAACCTGGATACGGTCGGGTAGGTCGGCAGTCGGGGGTGAGGCGACATGGCGGAGACCGGCGGCGAGCATAGGCACGGGCGAATCGTGCCCATCGCCATCGAGGAAGAGGTCCAGCGGTCCTACATCGACTACGCCATGAGCGTCATCGTGGGCCGCGCCCTCCCGGACGTCCGCGACGGACTGAAGCCGGTCCATCGCCGTATCCTCCACGCCATGCGCGAGGAAGGCATGACCCCGGACAAGCCCTACAAGAAGTCGGCGCGCGTCGTCGGCCAGGTCCTCGCCAAGTACCACCCCCACGGCGACGCCGCGGTCTACGACACGGTCGTCCGAATGGCCCAGGATTTCGCCATCAGGTACCCCCTCGTGGACGGCCACGGCAACTTCGGTTCCCTGGACGGGGACCCGCCGGCGGCCATGCGTTACACCGAGGTCCGTCTGGCGCGCCTGGCCATGGAGCTTCTCCGCGACATCGACAAGGATACCGTCGACTTCGTCCCCAACTTCGACGAGTCGGAGACGGAGCCGGTCATCCTCCCGGCTCGCTTCCCGAACATCCTGGTCAATGGATCGTCCGGCATCGCCGTCGGCATGGCCACCAACATCCCCCCGCACAACCTAGGGGAGGTCATCGACGCCCTGGTGACCATGATCGACGAGCCGGAGACCACCGACCTCAAGCGTCTCATGGGCATCATCAAGGGTCCGGACTTTCCGACGGGGGCCTACATCCTCGGCCGCGAGGGCATCCGCCAGGCCTACCAGACCGGCCGGGGCCTCGTCAGCATGCGAGCCAAGACGCTGATTGAGACGACCAAGGCGGGCAAGACCCGCATCGTGGTCTCCGAGATTCCCTATCAGGTCAACAAGGCCACCCTCATCGAGCGCATCGCCCAACTGGTGCGGGACAAGAAGCTGGAAGGGGTCACCGACCTCCGCGACGAGAGCGACCGCCACGGCGTGAGGGTCGTGATGGAACTGCGACGCGAGGCCGACCCGAACGTCATCCTGAACCGGTTGTTCAAGTACACGCAGATGCAGGAGACGTTCGGCGTCATCCTCCTGGCCCTGGTCGAGGGACGCCCCCGCATCCTCAACCTGCAGGAGATCCTCGACCACTACCTGGCCTACCAGAAAGAGGTCATTGTCCGCCGGACCAAGTTCGAGCTCGCCAAGGCGGAGGCCAGGGCCCACATCCTCGAGGGTCTGCGTATCGCCCTCAACAATCTTGATGCCGTTATCAAACTCATCCGCGCCTCCAAGGACCGCGACTCGGCCCGGGAAGGCCTGATGCGGGAGTTCGGCCTCTCCGAGAAGCAGGCCACGGCCATCCTGGAGATGCGTCTCCAGCAGCTCACCGCTCTGGAGCGCGACAAGATCGAGGCCGAATACGAGGAACTGTCCAAGGCCATCGAGTACCTGCTGGCGGTCCTCGGGAGCGAGCGGATGGTCATGCAGATCATCCGGCGCGAGCTCCTGGAGGTGAAGGAGAAGTTCGACGACCCGCGGCGCACCGTCATCACCATCGGCGCGCTGAGCCAGGACTTCGACGTCGAGGATCTCATCGCCGAAGAGGATATCGTCGTGACCATGACCCACCAGGGGTACGTCAAGCGGTTGCCGGCCGACACCTACCGCATCCAGCGGCGGGGTGGGCGGGGCATCGCCGGGATGGGAACAAAGGAAGAGGACTTCGTCGAACGCCTCTTCGTCACCACAACGCACAACAATCTTCTCTTCTTCAGCAACAAGGGCCGGGTCTACCGACTCAAGGCCCACGAGGTCCCGGAGGCTGGGCGCACGGCCAAGGGTACGGCGGTCATCAACTTGGTCCCGGTCGAACCGGGGGAGATCATTTCCGCGGTCATCCCGGTCCGCGACTTCTCCCCGGGCTCCCACCTCTTCATGGCCACGCGCCGGGGCATCGTTAAGCGGACCGAACTCTCCGAGTACGACACGGCCCGGCGGGGCGGTCTCATTGCCATCGCCTTGGACGAGGGGGATGAACTGGTCGGGGTGAGGCACGCGACCACCGGCGAGGAGGTCATCCTGGCGACGCGGCTCGGCAAAGCCATCCGGTTCTCGGTCGACCAGGTGCGGGCGATGGGCCGCCCGGCCCGGGGCGTCAAGGGCATCACCCTCCGGACCGACGACGAGGTCGTGTCGATGGACCCCATCCGGGTGGGCGCCGCGGTGCTGACCATCAGCGCCAGGGGTCTCGGCAAGCGTACGCCTGTGGATGAGTATCCCACTCGTTTGCGCGGCGGCAAAGGGGTCATCAACCTTCAGATAACCTCACGGACCGGCGAGGTCATCGGCATCCGCATGGTCAGCCCGGGCGATGAGATCATGATTATCTCGGGTAAGGGGACGGTCATCCGCATCCCCGTAGACGGAATCCGCATCTGCGGCCGCAACACCCAGGGCGTCTCGCTCATGCGCTCGAACCAGGGCAGTTCCGTCGTCGCCTTCGGCCGGGTCGTGGGCCGGGATGAGGCCTAGGGCGGGCGCGGCCGGCGGCGGAGGCGTGCGGGTCTTCGGGCACACCGCCGACATCGGTCTCGCCGTCAGGGGAACGACCCTGGAGGACCTCTTCGCCTGGGCGGCGGTCGGTCTCACGCGGCTGGCCGTGCGCCCGCAGCGGCGGCCGCGAGCCGCCGGGTCGACCGGGGAAACCGCTTCGACTGCGGAAGCCGCCGGCCCGCAGGCCTTGGCTCCGCGCCGGATACCCGTCTCCGTCCCCCCGGCTCCCGACCCCGAAGGGCTCCTCGTCGGTTGGCTGAACTTCCTCATCTATCTCCTCGAGACGGAGGGTCTGGCTTACTCGGCCGGTACTCTGAGAGCGCGGAGAGAGACCGATGGCCTGTGGCGCCTGACCGGGGAACTCGCGGCTCGCCCGGTGCCCCTCCGCGGCCTGAGGACGATGGTCAAGGCCGCGACCTACCACGGCCTGAGAGTGGAGTGGTTGCCGGGTCCGACGCCAGAGAACCCAGGCGGAGGGCTCTTCCGGGCGCGAGTCATTCTTGACGTGTAGTCTGGGGGTATTGGCGTGGGTGACGAGTGGAAGGGTCCGCTGCGGCAGGTGGGCGAGTGCCGCTGGGAGATTCCCGCGAGCTACAAGAAGGCCATGCGCACCTCCGGGCTCATCTACGCCAGCCCGGAGATGGTCAAGGACATCCTGTCCGACCAGGCTCCGGAGCAGGTCGCCAATGTGGCCTGCCTGCCCGGAGTGGTCGGGCTTTCCCTCGCCATGCCCGACATCCACTGGGGGTACGGGTTTCCCATCGGGGGTGTCGCGGCCTTCGACGCCGAGGAGGGCATCATCTCTCCCGGGGGTGTCGGTTACGACATCAACTGCGGGATGCGGCTCCTCAGGTCGGATCTGACCCTTGACGACGTCGCGCCGCGCCTGAACGACCTCATGGACGACCTGGCCAAGACCGTGCCGGCCGGCGTCGGATCGGAAGGGCCCATCAAGTTGTCGCGAAGCGACCTCGCCGACGTCCTGGTCCGGGGAGCGGCTTGGGCCGCGGAACACGGCTACGGGTGGCCCGAGGATGTGGGTTGCCTGGAGGAGCGCGGCGCCCTGGCCGGAGCCGACGCCACTAAGGTGAGCGGAGAGGCCAAGAAGCGCGGCCTCCGTCAGCTCGGCACCCTGGGCTCGGGCAACCACTTCGTCGAGATCCAGGTCATCGAGGACGTCTATGACCTAGTCCTGGCCCGGGCCTTTGGGCTGGCCAAGGGTCAGATAGTGGTGATGGTTCACTCCGGTTCGCGGGGTCTCGGGCACCAGGTCTGCACCGACTACCTGGCCGTGATGGACCTGGCCGTGCAGCGGTACGGCACCAGCCTGCCCGACCGCCAGCTCGCCTGTGCCCCGGTTCGCTCGGATGAGGGGCGAGACTACTTCGCGGCCATGGCCGGGGCCGCCAACTACGCTTGGGCCAACCGCACGTGCCTGGCCCATTGGGTGCGGGAGGCGTTCGCCCGCCGGTTTGGGCGGCCGGCGAGAGCCCTGGGCCTGGATGTGGTCTATGACGTCGCCCACAACATAGCCAAGTTTGAGAAGCACGAGGTGGCGGGCGAGCCCGGCCTGCGGCGCAAGGCCCTCCTCTGCGTCCACCGGAAGGGCGCCACGCGCGCTTTCCCGGCGGGCCACCCCGACGTGGTGGAGGCCTACCGGGCCGCCGGGCAGCCTGTGCTCGTCCCGGGGAACATGGGGACCCATTCTTATGTCCTGGTCGGAACGGAGCAGGCCCTTGCTGAGACGTGGGGTTCCACCTGCCACGGCGCCGGTCGCCGGTTGTCGCGCTCGGCCGCCAAGCGGCAGGTCCGCGGGTCGGAACTCCGGCGGCAGCTGGAGGCCCAAGGCATCCAGGTCCGCTCGCACTCCGACGCCGGGCTGGCCGAGGAGGCCCCCTTGGCCTACAAGGACGTCGACCAGGTCGTGAACGCGGCCGAACGGGCCGGGCTCTCCCGGCGCGTCGTCCGGATGCGCCCGCTGGGCGTGCTCAAGGGCTAGGCCCAGCCGTCCGCGGCCGTTCCCGCGTGGCGACCGTTCCCGGGCGGCGGCCGTTCCCGGGGTAAGACTAGACGCGAGGCCCGGTTGGGTTGTAGTCTGAACCAGGAGCGGGGAGAGAAGCGCCCGCTGGCCGGCAAGCCCTAGACTAGAACAGGTCCGTAAAGGAGAGATCGGAGATGGCGACAAGGACGGCGAAGGCCGAGAAAGGGACGTGGCGGGTAAAGAAAGGCCTCGCCGAGATGCTCAAAGGCGGGGTGATCATGGACGTCACCACGCCCGAACAGGCCAAGATAGCTGAGGACGCCGGCGCTGTCGCTGTCATGGCCTTGGAGCGCGTCCCCGCGGACATCCGGGCGGCGGGCGGCGTGGCCCGTATGGCCGACCCGACGATCATTATCAAGATCATGGAGACCGTGACCATCCCGGTCATGGCCAAGGCCCGCATCGGTCACTTTGTCGAGGCCCAGATTCTTGAGGCCCTCGGTGTGGACTACATCGACGAGAGCGAAGTCCTTACCCCGGCCGACGAGGAGCACCACATCGACAAGAACCGTTTCCGGGTGCCGTTCGTCTGCGGCGCCCGCAATCTCGGGGAGGCCCTGCGGCGCATCGCTGAGGGCGCGGCCATGGTCCGGACCAAGGGCGAGCCTGGGACGGGCAACGTGGTCGAGGCCGTGCGGCACATGCGCGCGGTCATGGCCGAGGTCCGCAAGGTCAAGGGGATGGCCGAGGAGGAACTGGCCACCGAGGCCAAGCTGCTGGGCGCCCCGCTCGGGCTGCTCCAGGAGGTCAAGCGACTCGGCGGCCTACCCGTCGTGAACTTCTCGGCCGGCGGCATCGCCACTCCGGCGGACGCGGCCCTCATGATGCAACTCGGCGCGGACGGCATTTTCGTCGGGTCGGGCATCTTCAAGTCCGGAAACCCGGCGGCGCGGGCCAGGGCCATCGTCAGGGCGACGACGCACTTCGACGACCCGGGCGTCTTGGCCGAGGCGTCGAAGGACCTCGGCGAGGCCATGCCTGGCCTCGAGATGGCGAGCATCAAAAAGGAAGACCGCATGCAGGAGCGCGGCTGGTAGGGGGAGGACCCGACATCGTGGCTGGTAGTTCCAACAGCGGCGCTCCCCGCATCGGCGTCCTCGCCCTACAGGGGGCCGTTTCCGAACATCTTGACGCCGTCAGGGCGGCCCGGGCCGTGCCCGTGGCCGTGAGAAGGGTGGACCAGCTCGCCGGGCTCGCCGGCCTCATCATCCCCGGCGGGGAAAGCACCGTCATCGGGCGGCTCGCCCAGGAACACGGGTTTGTCGAGGCCATCCCCAAGGAAGCGGCCCGGGGAATGGCGGTGTGGGGGACCTGCGCCGGCCTCATCTTCCTGGCCAAGGACATCAAGGGCGGCCTCCCCGGGCAGCCCCGCCTGGGGCTCATGGACATCACGGTCGTCCGCAACGGTTTCGGCCGCCAGGTGGACAGTTTCGAGGCCGACCTCGCCGTAGGCGGGATAGGCGGGAGGCCGTTCCGGGGAGTCTTCATCCGGGCGCCGTACATCGAGCAGGTTGGGTCAGGGGTAGAGGTGCTGGCGGAGTACGACGGCAAGGTTGTTGCCGCCAGGCAGGGCCGCCTTCTGGCGACCGCCTTTCACCCCGAACTCGCCGGCGACGCGCGAGTCCACCGCTACTTCGTCGGCATGGCGAGGAAGACACCGTAGCCGCAAGCCTCGCGTACCGCTGCGACCGCAACCGGGCGGCCCGGGACGCCCACAAGCCCCCTACCTGTGGTAGAGTGTGTCGTGGCTAGCCTTCGAACCTCGAACATCCTCACCGTCGTCCAGACGCTCAGGGGCAACACGCGGGTCGCGGTCCTCCTCGAACCGATGTGGGGCATCCCGTTCGTCCTCTGTAACTTCTACCTCAGCCTCTACATGAAGAGTCTGGGCGTGACCGACCAAGAGATCGGGTACCTCATCTCCCTGGGCCTCCTCTGCGGCTCAGCCACGGCTTTCGCCGGCGGCCTCCTGGTCGACCGCCTCGGGCGGAAGAAGTCCACCCTCATCTTCGACCTCCTGGCCTGGCCGGTGAGCCTGGGGCTCTACGCCCTGGCCGGCGGCTTTTGGGGCTTTGCCATCGGAATGGCGGCCAACAGCTTCGTGCGCATCGCCACGGTTGGCTGGAACCTCATGGTCATCGAGGACGCCGACAACGAGCAGCGGATAGCGGCCTTCAACTTCCTCAACGTGGTGACGGTGTCGACGGGCATCCTGACCCCCCTGGCCGGGCTGCTCGTCAGGTATCTGGGCATCATCCCCGCCGAGCGGGTCTTACTCATCTTCGCCGTAATGAGCATCACCACGCAGATCCTAATTCGGAACCACCTCTTCACAGAGACGAGGATCGGGGAGCGCATCCTGAAGGAGCGCCGCGAGAAGCCCACCGGACGGTCCGCCCCCCTCGCTTCCTACCGCGACGCCTTTGCCGCTCTACGCAACTCGCGCCTGCGCCGGGTGATGAGCCTGGTCATTCTCTACATGCTCTTCATGCCCGTAGCGTCGCTCTCCAGCCTCTACTTCGCTCCCTACCTGACGGAGTCGCTGGGGCTCGCCACGGCCGCCATCTCACTCCTCGGGGGCCTCTACTCGGCGGTTCTGATGGTGATGTTCGTCATCGTCGTCCCTCTCATCAGCCGCGGGAACCGGCTGAGCCACATGCTGACCGGGCTGGTCCTGCAAGTCGCCGCCTTGGTTGCCTTCATCGTCATCCCGCCTGGGAGCTTCGCTCTAGCCGGGCTGGCGGTCGTCGCGTACGCCGTCGGCTTCGCCCTTTTCAAACCCTTCATGGACTCGGCCCTGGCCGAGGCGACCGAGGGCCGCAGCCGGGTCGGCATCTACGCCCTGAACAACACCCTCATCAGCCTCTTCGGCGCCGCGGCCGCCTTCTTCTCGGGGCACCTCTTCCACCTGCTCCCGTCGGCGGTCTGGATGTTGGGCATCGGCATCCTTCTCGGGTGCGCGGGCATCCTGGTCTCGTTCCGGCGCACGGGTTTCGCGCCGGCCGGCGATCTCCGACCGTTGCCAGACCGGCGGGCGCCACTGTATAATGCCTCCATCCCCATAATGGGCGATGACGGGACGAGTAGGTCTCCCGCCGGAAACGAGAGAGGCGGCGCAAGGGTGTGAGCCGCCCCGGCGAAGACCGAAATCCAGCCCGGAGCTCCAGGCGAGACGGGCCGCGGCCAGAGGGCGGCTGGTCGAAACCGGCGGGCGGGCCCGATATAGCCCGAGCGAGAGGCCAGCCCCACGCGGGGTCAGGCCTGAACAGGGTGGCACCGCGTTCACCACGCCCCTGGCCATTGGCCGGGGGCTTTTGTTTGGCCGGCCGACCGGCCGGCGGACAGGCCGGCGGATAAACCAGCGCTTAAACGGGTTACGGAGGGCGGACCAATGACCAGGCTCACGGTTTCGGCGGACATCGGTATCTTCGGAGGTTCGGGCTTCTATGAGCTCCTGGGTAAGGATGCGCAGGACGTCTGGGTCGACACGCCCTACGGCCTCCCCAGTGACGTTATCACCGTGGGTGAATTCGAGGGCCGTCGGGTGGCCTTCCTCCCCAGGCACGGCCGGGGGCACCAGTACCCTCCGCACAAGGTGAACTATCGCGCCAACGTCTGGGCCATGAGGGAACTGGGGGTCCACACCGTGTTCGGGCCGTGCGCCGCCGGCGGTCTGCAGCCGCACGTGAAACCAGGCGACTTCGTGGTCTGCGACCAGCTCGTGGACCGCACCACCGGCCGCGCCGGGACCTTCTTCGACGGCCCCATCGTCGTCCACCCGAGTCTGGCCGACCCCTACTGCCCGCGGCTGCGTCGCGTCCTCGTCGAGGAGGCGAAGAAGCTCGGCATCACCGTGCACGATGGCGGGACGATCGTGACCATCGAGGGTCCGCGCTTCTCCACCCGGGCGGAATCGAAGTGGTTCCGCTCGGCCGGCTGGGAGGTCATCGGGATGACCCAGTTCCCGGAGGCTATCCTGTCGCGCGAGCTGAACCTGTGCTACGGCAATGTGGCGCTGATCACGGACTACGATGCGGGCCTCGACGGCGACGCGAGCGCCCCGCCGGTGACGCACGAAGGCGTGCTTGAGGTCTTTAAGGCCAATAACCACCGCCTGGTCGGGCTCCTGCGGGCCGCTGTCCGCCGGGTCTCGCCCGACCCGTCCTGCGCCTGCCACTCGACGGTGACGATGCCGGGGGCAAAGTAGCGTGGGCGAGCAGCGGCCATCGGGGCCGGACGCGGCGCCCCCCCGCCCGGGCTGCGGCTCGGTCCGGGCCGTGCGGCTGGGTGAGGGCGAGGTCGTATTCCTCGACCAGACCAAGTTGCCGGGGAAGATAGAGTTCCTGGCGGCCCGGTCCGTCGAGGAGGTCGCCCGGGCCATCGAGACCATGGTCGTGCGTGGGGCGCCGGCCATCGGCATCGCCGCCGCTTTCGGGCTGGCGCTTCACACCGATCTCGCGGCCGGGCAGGCCACCGTGGGCGCGGGGGCCGCTTCCCCCGCGCTCCTTACGCCCCAGGCCTTCCTCGCCGGCTTCGACGCCGCCGCGGAGCGCCTGGCCCGCACCCGGCCGACGGCCGTCAACCTCTTCTGGGCCATCGACCGCATGAAGCGGGTGGCCCGGGAAGCGGTGCCCGCCGCCTCACCGGGAGACACGGCCCTCGCCGGCCCCTACGCTCCAGGGTGGCTCGCCGCCGCCCGCGACGGCATCCGGGCCGAGGCCTTGGAAATCGCCGCGGCCGACGAGCGGGCCAACCGGGAGATGGGCCGGTTCGGCCAGGAGCTGTTGCCCGGGAAATGCCGCATCCTCACGCACTGTAACGCGGGGGCTTTGGCCACCGGAGGCTACGGCACGGCCCTCGGCATCATCCGCGCTGCGGTCGAGGCGGGCAAGGACGTCAGCGTTCTTGTCGACGAGACCCGGCCCCTCTGGCAGGGCGCGCGCCTGACGGCCTGGGAAATGCTCCAGGAGGGTATCCCGGCCACGCTCATCACGGACAGCATGGCCGGGTGGTTCATGAGCCAGGGGCAGGTCGACGCGGTCATCGTCGGGGCCGACCGCATCGCGGCCAACGGTGACACGGCCAACAAGATCGGGACCTACTCGGTGGCGGTTCTGGCCGCCGCGCATGGTATCCCGTTCTACGTTGCCGCCCCGCGGTCGACAATAGACGTGAGGACATCCAACGGCCGCGATATCGTCATCGAGCAGCGGGCCGCCGAGGAGGTCTCGCGGCCCTACGGCCTGCAAGTGGCGCCGCCCGGGGTCGTGGTGGCCAACCCGGCCTTCGACGTCACGCCGGCCCGCCTCATCGCGGCCATCGTGACCGAAGCGGGCGTCGCCCGCCCGCCGTTCGAGCGAAGCCTGGCGGAGTTGCTGGCCGGACCGTAGGAAGGAGGACCGCGTGTGCCGCGGATCAAGGACCTCATTCGACAGCCCGATGAGTACCGGCGCTGCCTGGTGGACAGGAACAAGGGAGACCTTGTTCCCCACTTCGACCGGGGGCTCGACCTCTACGAGCAGTGGAAGAGGCTCGTCAGCTCCATCGGAAACCTCCGGCAAGAGTTGAACCAGCTTAGCGCGGAATATGCCAAGACCCGTGACCAGGGGTTGGTGGAGACCTCGCGCGAGGTCAAGGACCGGATTCGGGCGGCCGAGCAGCGGGAGGCCGAGGTTTCGGCCGACCTCTCGCGCGTCGAGATTGCTCTCCCCAACTGGATCGCCTCGGACGTTCCGCCCGGCGAGGGCGAGGCAGCCGTACGAGTCATCGCCTACGCCGGCGTCCCCAGGGTTCACACCGATGGGGTCGAAGCCTTCCGGCGCCTGTATCCCGGGGCCGACTTCGAGGTCGCCGCAGCCCCTCCGTTCCACCACTACGACCTCGTGGGCGACCTCGTGGACCAGGAGATCGCGGGCAAGGTGGCCCAGTCCCGGTTCTACTACGAGTTCGACGAGCTCGTCATCCTGGACTTCGCCATCACCCTCTACGCCTTGGAGTTCTTCCGGGCCAGGGGCTACGGCCAGAAGCTCATGATCACCCCGTACTTGTTGCGGCGGAGCGTCGAAGAGCGAATAACCTACCTTGAAGCCTTCCAGGATACGATTTACGAGATTGAGAAGGACGAGTTCATCCTGCTTCCCTCGTCGGAGCACTCAGTCGTGGCCTACTACATGAACCGCATTTTCGACCGTGAGCAGTTGCCGCTCCGCGTCATGGCCTGGTCTCCCTGTTTCCGGCGGGAAGCTGGCGCTCACGGGCGCGACACCCGGGGGATCTTCCGGGTGAGGCAGTTCCACAAGCTAGAACTCCACTCCATCCTGCCGGCCGGCGAGGACGACGCCGAGGTGGAGCGCATGCGGGTCGACATCCAGGACCTACTCCTGACCCTGGGCCTGCCCAACCGTTCCGTGGTCGTGCCGCGGGTCGACATGGACAAGCGGGCCACGCGACAGGTTGACGTGGAGACCTGGCTGCCCGGTCAGGGCGCCTACCGCGAGACCCATTCCATCGCCACGCTGGGTACCTGGGTAGCCGAGAAGGTGAAGATGCGCTACCGGCCCGGCGCGGGCCGGACTGAATTTACCCGCAACGTCTATGGCACCGGGGCCGCCGCGCAGCGACTTATCTGCGCCATCGCGGAGAACCATTACGACCACGCTACCTCATCTATCCGCATCCCCGGGCCCCTGGCGAAGTACATGATGGGAGTCACGCAGGTTCCGGTTAAGCGAGCCGTCTCGCCGGGTTCCGCCGAGAGGTAGGAAGCGAAGGGGGAAGGACCCATGCTCGACCTCAAGTTCATCCGGACGAACGCGGACCTGGTCCGCGAGGGCCTTCGGAAGAAGAACATCCCCGCCGACCTCGACGGCCTGCTGGCCGCGGACAGGCGCTGGCGCGACCTTCTGGCCGAAGTCGAGGAACGGCGCGCGGTGCGCAACCGGGTGAGCGAGGAGATAGCGGCCAAGAAGAAGGCCGGTCAGCCCGCCGAGACCCAGATTACCGAGATGCGCCAGGTGGCCGACCGCATCCGCGACCTCGAGACGGACCTCAAGGAGGTCGAGGACACCATCGGCCGGCTGGTCCTGGAGATCCCGAACCTCCCCCACCCGGCCGTCCCGGTCGGGCTGGACGCCGGCGCCAACGTGGAGCGCCGGCGTGTCGGAGAGCCCCGAGCCTTCACCTTCAAGGCCAAGGCCCACTGGGACATCGGGACCGAGCTTGGCGTCCTCGACTTCGCGCGGGCGGCCAAGATAACCGGGGCCCGGTTCACCGTCTTCATGGACGCCGGGGCCCGCTTGGTCCGCGCTCTCATCGACTTCATGCTCGACCTTCATACCTCGGAGCACGGCTACCGCGAGGTGGCCCCGCCCTTTATGGTTAACGCGGCCAGCATGACCGGGACAGGCAACTTCCCGAAGTACCGCCAGGACGTCTTCGGCCTCCAGGAGTTCGACTACTACCTCGTGCCGACGGCCGAGGTGCCGGTGACGAACCTCCACCGCGACGAGACTCTCGACGGCGCCGCGCTTCCCATCTGCTACGTCGCCTACACGCCCTGCTTCCGGTCGGAGGCCGGGGCGGCCGGCCGCGACACGCGGGGGCTCGTTCGCCAGCACCAGTTCGACAAGGTCGAGCTCGTCAAGTTCGTGATGCCGGAGACGTCGTACGACGAACTCGAGACGCTGACGGCTGCGGCCGCCGAGGTCCTGCGCCGTCTTGAGCTCCCGTACCGGGTCGTCGAGATGTGCACCGGCGACCTCGGCTTCACCGCGGCCAAGAAATACGACCTCGAAGTCTGGATGCCCGGCCACGACAACTACGTCGAAATATCGTCGTGCGCCAACTTCGAGGACTTCCAGGCGCGCCGGGCCAACATCCGCTTCCGCCGCGCGGCGGGGGCCAAGCCGGAATTCGTTCACACGCTCAACGGCTCGGGCCTCGCTGTCGGCCGGTGCGTCGCCGCCATCCTCGAGAACTACCAGGAAGAGGACGGCAGCGTGACCATCCCGGAGGCCTTGCGGCCGTACATGCGGGGGCGGAAGAGCCTCGAACCGGCCGAGAGCATCAAGATTGTGTCGCCGTAGGAGGCACCGGCAAGAGCCGCAGGCCGCGGCCCCGTCTCTGGTGCGTCGCGTTGCGTTCAGCCGGTGCACGTGCTACATTCTGTGTGCCATCCGCATCGTTTGCGTTCCGTCGTTTTGCGGAGGGGTATCGTAATGGTAACGAACCGGTCTTGAAAACCGGCGCCCTCGCGGGCATGCGGGTTCGAATCCCGCCCCCTCCGCCATGGCCTTGCCTTGAGCATCGTGTTTTCGTGTGCTATCCTAGTCAGGCTACAAAGCGTTTCGTCGTTGTCCTCGGCGACGCATCCGCTCATTTGAAAAGTTCATAGCGGAGAGGTGGGTGAGTGGCTGAAACCAAGCGCCTGCTAAGCGTTTGAGGGGGTCCCTAAAACCTCCTCCGAGGGTTCGAATCCCTCCCTCTCCGCCAGGTTTGTGTGCGCCGGTAGCTCAGCTGGATTAGAGCGACTGACTACGGATCAGTAGGCCAGGGGTTCAAGTCCTCTCCGGCGCACCATTGGCTTTATGTGTCAAGCGCCCGTAGCTCAGGTGGACAGAGCAAGGGATTCCTAATCCCTGTGCCGGGGGTTCGAGTCCCTCCGGGCGCACCATTTTGCCTGAACGCCAAGCGGGCCGGGGGCAGGCCGCACCGGCGCGCCGGCGACAGGCCGGACGGGCGGGCCGACGTGACGGACGAGACCTTCATGCATCTGGCCTTGGCTGAGGCCAGAGTCGCGGCTGAGGCCGGCGAGGTCCCGGTCGGCGCTGTGCTCGTCAGGGGCGGCGAGGTCATCGCCCGGGGGCGCAACCTCCGGGAGACCCTCTCCGACCCAACGGCCCACGCCGAGATCGTGGTCCTGCGCGAGGCCGCGCGGGCCAAGGGCACCTGGCACCTCGAGGACACGACCCTGTATGTGACCCTCGAGCCTTGCCCGATGTGCGCGGGGGCTCTTGTCCTCGCCCGGGTCGCCCGGCTCGTCTACGGGGTGCCCGACCCGAAGGCCGGGGCGGCCGGGACGCTCATGAACGTGGCCCAGGACGAACGGCTCAATCACCGCCTCGAAGTGACGAGCGGGGTCCTGGCCGACGAGTGCGGCGTCGTCCTCAAGGAGTTTTTCCAGGCCAGGCGGTAATGCGGAGGGGTGTCGGAGACCGGTCGATCGAGCTCGACTCGAAATCGAGTAGGCGCTCAACACGCCTCGCGGGTTCAAATCCCGCCCCCTCCGCCAGTCTTGGGTGGCGGGCCGACATCGACGATTAGCACGGAAGGGTGTCCGAGTGGTCTAAGGAGCACGCCTGGAGAGCGTGTAGGCGGGAAACTGCCTCGCGGGTTCAAATCCCGCCCCTTCCGCCATCTTCTTCCTGTCCGGAGTTGCCGAGTGTCTTGGTCCTCTTTCAAGTTGCTCTCTAGTTGTGGCCGCGCTAGATGGGGAGGTAGCGGTGCCCTGCACCCGCAACCCGCTATAGCGGGGTCGAACTCCCGCCCCCGGCCTGGACTTGTCGGGCTGCCCGGCGACGGTGGCGTTGAAGATCTGGACCTGCGCAACGGGAACCTGTGAACCCCGCGAGGCCCGGAAGGGAGCAGCGGTAAGCGGGCTCTCCCGTGTGCCGCAGGCGCCCCTGGTCCGAGCCGGCCCCGCCGGTACCGCCGGCAAGCTCGAGGTCAAAGGTGGGTGCGCGGCCGCTTAGTTCTGCGAACGCGAAGGCCCGGCGAAGTTGCGCCGGGCCTTTTCGCATCCTCGACAAGCCTGACGCCCGCGCCTACTGCTCGGCCAGCACGGTAACGTCCAGCCCGAGCGTCGCCGCCATCTTCCGGATCACTTCGTAGTCGCCGTCGGTGGCTTCGACGACGCCGTCAGTCCCGGTGATGGCCTGCCAGGCCTTCCGGCCATCGCCGCCGCTCACGGCGGTGGCGATGGCCAGCTTTATCTTGTCGACGAGATCGGAGTCCAGCCCGGCCCTGACGACGACCGTGGTCCCCGGGACCGGTGGGGTGGAGGCGATGACCGCGAGGCGGGTCTCCGCGTCCGGGACGCTCTGGATCAGAAGGGCCAAGGCCTCCCCGGAGCAGGCCGTCGCGGCCAACCTGCCCTCCAGGACCGCCCGCAATGCCGCCTGTTCGTCCCCCAAGAAGACCGCGCGTCCCAGGTCCTCCGGGGTCAGCACACCATTCCCCGCGAGGTAAGCGGCCGGGAAGAGGTACCCCCAAGGGGAGGCGGGGTCTGAGAAACCGATGGTCTTGCCCTTCAATTCCTCGAGCGAGCGCGGTCCTCCGGTGGCGAGAGCGACGATGTCCGACCACGTGCCGTCCCGACCCCGGATAATGGTCTTGAAGAGAACCTGAGCCCCCGAGGCGTCGTGCGTCGCGACGTACGTGTAGGCGCTGCAGATGGCGATGTCGGCATGGCCGGCGCCAAGGGCTCTGATGAGTTCGGCTGCGGTGGAGAAAGGGAACACTTCAATGCGGGTCCCGGTGGCCAGCGCATCGGCTATGGCCTGGGACAGCTCTTCCGACTGCTCCCGGGGCAGGCCCCCCGGGTTGGCCGGAGACGACGGGGCCACGATGCCGAGGACCAACCGATCGGGGCCTTTCCGGCAACCCGCGGTGAGCCCCATCCCCAACATCAGGACTGACAGACCGAGGAAGGCGATGGTCAGTTTGGTGAACTGGCATTTACGCAACAACAGTGTTCCTCCTCAGCCTCGTAGGCAGCCCCGTTGCCGTATCTGACTGGCCTTTCTTCGATTTCCGGTAAACTCCTTGCTTACCACAGGAAACGGTTCGGGGGTCTAGAAAGTTCTAGCCCGTCGCATTCTCCATTCGGAGTTTCCCCAGAACCACCACAGGAGTGGGGCACTTTGGCCTATCTCTCACTGAACCGGCGTTGGCGCCCCCGGGCCTTCGGCGAAGTCACCCGGCAAGAGCATGTGACCCGAACCCTGCGGAACGCTGTCACGCAGGGCCGGGTGGCCCAGGCCTACCTTTTCGGCGGGCGCCGCGGAACGGGCAAGACGACCATGGCCAGACTGCTGGCCATGTGCCTCAACTGCGGGAGCGCCCCGGGACCAACGGCTGAACCGTGCGGCAAGTGCGAATCGTGCGAGGCCATCTCAGGCGGGTCGTCGCCGGACGTCATCGAACTCGACGCCGCCTCCAACCGCGGCATCGACGAGATCCGAGCCCTCCAGGAGAACGTCGGGCTCTCGCCGATGGCCGGACGCTTCAAGGTCTACATCATCGACGAAGCCCACCAGATGACGAAGGATGCCTACAACGCGTTTCTGAAGACCCTCGAGGAACCGCCGCCGCACGTGGTTTTCATCCTGGCCACGACGGAGCCGGAGAAGATCATTCCCACGGTCAGGTCGCGGTGTCAGAGGTTCGATTTCCGCCCGGTTCCCGAGCCGGACATCGTCGAGCGGCTGCGTCGCGTGGCTGTGGCCGAGGGCCTGAAGGTCCCGGACGAACTCCTTCTCCTGATCGCCCGGAAAGCCGAGGGGAGCCTGCGGGACGCTTTGGGGCTTCTTGAGCAGTGCGTGGCCTTCGCCGGGGAAAGCCCCTCGGTCGAAGATTTCTTGATGGTGACCGGCGGTCTAGACCGGGACGCCCTGCGGAAGCTGGCGGGGCTGACGGCCGCGGGCCAAGTGGCCGAGGTCGTAGAGGCTCTGGACGCGATACTGCGCGCCGGGCGCGACCCAGCTGCCGTCCTGGGCGGGCTCATCGGCTATCTCCGCGACGTCTTCCTGGCGGGTCTCGGAGCGAGGCGGGCCTCTTCCGGCGCGCTCGGGACGGCGGAAACCGCTGACGTCCCGAACACTGCGCTCGACGGTGACCTCGTTCAGGACGCGCAGACGTGGCCGACCGCCCGGCTGCTGCAGTTCCTCGACCGCCTGATAGCCGCCGACTCGCAGATGCGGTATTCCCCACAGCCTAGGCTGGTGCTCGAGATGGCCCTCCTCGGCTTCGCCCTTGAGGCCATGCGCGGGCCGAGGGCCGCGGACCCGCCCGCGCTCGTCCAGTCCGCGCCGCCTGCGGCACCGCCGCCCACACCGGTTACGCCGCCCGCGGCACCGCCGCCCGCAGCGACGGCGCCACCGCCGGCTGCCCGACCTTCGCCCCCTCCCGACCCGACCGACGGGACTGTCACCCTGCAATGGCTTCGGGACAACTGGGAGGACCTCCTGAACCGCGTCCGTAAGAAGAACGTGTTCACGCGAGCCTTCCTGCTCCGCGCCAAACCCATCACCCTCGGCGACGGTTGGGTGACGCTAGGATTCGGCGCGAAGTTCCACAAGGAGCAGATGGAAGAAGAGAAGCACCGCCAGGTCTGCGAAGAGGCCCTCTCGGAGGCGACCGGCGTTAAACTCATGGTGCGTTGCCGCCTCCTGGAGGAAGGACCAGGCCCGGAGCAAACCCACGCGCCGACTCCATCCGGGGCGCCTGACGAGCCACTCCTCCCGCGCGCGGAGAACGTTCCGCTGCCGCCTCCGGGGAAGAGCGGCGGGACGGCTTCGACGGCCAGACCTCGCGCGTCGGGCGGCCGCACCGACGCGAGTTCCGGTTCGCCCCGTGGGCCGAGCCGGGTCTCACCCCTGGCGGGTCGAAACTCAGACCCATCGCCCGGATCCGCGGGCGGTGCCGGGTCAGACAGGCCCGCTCCGGATAGCATTCTTGATAAGGCGGTAACTATCTTCGACGGTCAGGTCGTAGACGACGAACGATGAAGCCGGCGGAGGTCGGCACTAGCCCCAGGCCGGTTCAGCACGAGGGCGGCCAAGGCTCAGGAGGTCGGACGATGTCCTTCGATATGAACAAGCTCATGCGCCAAGCCCAGAAGCTTCAAGAGGAAATGGAGCGCGTCCAGAAGGAGATCGCGGCGCGGACGGTCGAGGCGACCTCCGGCGGCGGGATGGTCCGGGCCAAAGTGACGGGAGACAAGCAACTAGTCGAACTGGTTCTAGACAGGAAGGTCGTCGACCCGGACGACATCGAGATGCTCCAGGACCTCATCATCGCGGCGGTCAGCGAGGCCTTCCGGCAAGCCGAGGAAATGGCGGCGAACGAGATGGGCCGGTTGGCTGGAGGGCTCGGGTTGGCCGGGCTGCCCGGCTTCCCGCCCGGAAAGGGCCGGTAGGCCGTGTCCGTCATGTCGCACTATCCGGACGCTCTGGCTCGGCTAGTCCAGGAATTCATGCGCCTTCCCGGCATCGGGCCGAAGACGGCCCAGCGCTTGGCTTTCTTCGTCCTCCGCATGGAGGAGCGGGATGTCCTGGCCTTGGCCTCCGCGCTCGCCGACGCCAAGCGCAAGATCCAAAGATGTCAGGTCTGCTACAATCTCGCCGACGCCCAGCCCTGTCGCATCTGCTCTGACCCGAGGCGGGACAGTTCCATCCTTTGCGTGGTCGAAGAAGCCAACGATCTCATCGCCATGGAGAAGACCCGGACCTATGCCGGCCTCTATCACGTTCTCGAGGGTTGTCTGTCGCCGCTCGAGGGCATCGGGCCGGAAACCCTCCGCCTCCCAGAACTCCTCAAGCGGGTGAAGGCCGGGGGAACGAAGGAGGTCATCCTGGCAACCAACCCGACGGTCGAAGGCGAAGCCACGGCGATGTACGTGGCCCGCCTCCTGAAGCCCCTGGGCCTGAAGGTGACCCGCATCGCCCGCGGCATCCCCGTGGGCGGCGATCTCGAGTACACGGATGAAGCGACCCTCGCCCGCGCTCTCGAAGGACGGCGGGACATGTAGGCTCGGCCGGCGGCGAGGTCGCCGGTCCGCGCCGCGCCCGTGGCCCCGTATAGCCCCCATTCCCCCTGGTCACAATGGACCATAGGATCGGAAGCCGCGCCAAGCGACCGGACGCCTGACCGCGCGTCCGGCGACTGCGGTGCCCGGCCGGAGACTAGGGGTGCCTGCGGTGGCTTCCTTGGGGCAGATTCTCGGCACGATATCGTCCAGGCTGCTCCCGGAGGTCGAGTTCGACCTGCCGGTAGGCCACCCGCCCACTCCGCGACAGAGCATCTCCCGGGCCCGCGAGGAGTGGCTGGCGGCGAAGAACCACTTCGAGATGGTCTGCGACCCCGACCTTGTTGATCACGCCATCTACATGCTCGAGGCCTCTGAACGGAAGTACATGTACCTGCTGAAGCGCGCCAAGAACGAAGGCCTGGACAGCCCCACGTTCTGACTCCGCCATTCGGCCGCGTTCTAGCGCCCGCGGACCACGAATAGCCCCTAGAGAGGCTTGGCTTTCTCCATGTTCTGTTCTTGGGGGTGCCTGGCTTGACCATCCAGACCCTGCTGGCCTACTTTTTCGTCCTCATCCTCGTGTATGTCCTGTTCCGGCTCCTCTACGGCCCGCTGCGGCTGGTGGCGAGAGTCGCCTACCGCACGCTCCTGGGAGCGGGTCTCCTGTGGGTCCTCAATCTCATCGGCAACCTCGCCGGATACCATCTTCCGCTCAATCTGCCGACGGCCATGACCGCCGGGCTTCTCGGTCTGCCCGGCCTCGTCGTGCTTCTCGTCCTCCAGAGGCTCACCGCCTGACGTCTCCCCGCCGCCGCGCCAGGACCCCGTCCCTTTGTTCCATCTTGTTTGAG
>Ga0315287_10000002_pt1:0-430000 | contig 562437 bp, 505 predicted proteins | sample YL17G11_0_MG_FD_205037 | JGI IMG/M metagenome (GOLD analysis project Ga0315287, IMG submission 205037) | Sediment microbial communities from Yellowstone Lake, YNP, Wyoming, USA - YL17G11_0 | ecosystem: Environmental > Aquatic > Freshwater > Lake > Sediment | place: USA: Wyoming... | reverse complement strand
CCCTGCTAAGGAGAAATCCGATGTATAGGGGCTGACGCCTGCCCAGTGCTGGAAGGTTAAGGGGAGGGGTTAGGGGGTAACCCCGAAGCTCCGAGCCGAAGCCCCAGTGAACGGCGGCCGTAACTATAACGGTCCTAAGGTAGCGAAATTCCTAGTCGGGTAAGTTCCGACCCGCACGAAAGGCGTAACGACTTGGGCGCTGTCTCAACGGGGGACCCGGTGAAATTGAAATACCTGTGAAGATGCAGGTTACCCGCGACTGGACAGAAAGACCCCGTGCAGCTTTACTGCAACCTGATATTGGGTTTGGGTGGGTCTTGTATAGGATAGGTGGGAGGCTTCGAAGCCAGGGCGCTAGCTTTGGTGGAGCCAACCTTGGAATACCACCCTTGAGTCATCGAAACTCTAACCTGGACCCCCCTATCGGGGCCGGGGACAGTGTCAGGCGGGCAGTTTGACTGGGGCGGTCGCCTCCTAAAAGGTAACGGAGGCGCCCAAAGGTTCCCTCAGCGCGGTTGGAAATCGCGCGTGGAGTGCAAAGGCATAAGGGAGCTTGACTGCGAGACCAACAAGTCGAGCAGGGACGAAAGTCGGGCTTAGTGACCCACCGGTTCCGCGTGGAAGGGCCGGTGCTCAACGGATAAAAGTTACGCCGGGGATAACAGGCTCATCTCCCCCAAGAGTCCACATCGACGGGGAGGTTTGGCACCTCGATGTCGGCTCATCGCATCCTGGGGCCGGAGTAGGTCCCAAGGGTTCGGCTGTTCGCCGATTAAAGCGGTACGTGAGCTGGGTTCAGAACGTCGTGAGACAGTTCGGTCCATATCCGTCGTGGGCGCAGGAAACTTGCAGGGAGCCGTCCCTAGTATGAGAAGACCGGGATGGACGGACCGCCGGTGTACCAGTTGTCCCGCCAGGGGCAAACGCTGGGTAGCCGTGTCCGGAAGGGATAAGCGCTGAAAGCATCTAAGCACGAAGCCCCCCCTAAGATGAGGTTTCCCACTCCGTGAGGAGGTAAGACCCCAGGTAGACCACCTGGTTGATAGGCCGGAGGTGTAAGGGCCGCAAGGCCTTCAGCTTACCGGTACTAATCGGTCGAGGGCTTGACCCATTGATTTTTTCCAAGGGTCCAAGCTCAAAGCTCGAAGCCCATCAGTTACCCAAGACGAGCGCGACGCTTCGTCGGCCTCTCGTCCGTCAATCGGATCTCTCCCATGTTTCATATGCGGTTTTCAAACCTTTGCTCTTTCTCAAGTTTCCGGTGGCTATGGCGGAGGGGAAACACCCGTTCCCATCCCGAACACGGTAGTTAAGCCCTCCCGCGCCGATGGTACTCGACGGGTAACCGTCCGGGAGAGTAGGTCGCCGCCGGGAAACTATTAAGCATCGAACAGTTAAGTTCGAAAGCTTGCGGGGGTGGACACCCCCAAAGCGAAAGCCTCGGACCACGGCCAGGTCCGGGGCTTTTGCGTCGCTCGGTCGGCCAGGCCCAGACTGGTCAGCAGGCGGGCAAGCCTGGTAGGTTCTCCGAGCTAGCCTTGGCGGGGAAGGAATCGGTTTTGGGAACTCGAACACCACGGACGAACTGGAAGGCCGGGAGGTGAAACCATGGCCCTGAAGATCACGGAAGACTGCGCTAGCTGCGGAGTCTGCGAGCCGGAGTGCCCCAACAAGGCCATATCCGAGGGCGACGAAATCTACGTGATCGACGCCGCAAAGTGCACGGAGTGCAAGGGATATCACGACGAGCCGCAGTGCGCCTCGGTTTGTCCAGTAGATGCTTGCGTGAAGGCGTAGGGCACTAGGAGCGCCAGACTAAGACGGCCGGAGCATCGCTCCGGCCGTTCTTGCCGTACACTCGACGACCGGAACATGTCCCTAGAACCCATCGTCGAGCACGGAGAAACGCTCGAAGCCTGCCGTGTGGGGTTCCCAGGAGACGGCGGTCGCTGACACAGCGGCTCGCGGCGAGCCGCGAGCGCACCACTCGAGCATGGCCTTGACCGACGGCTCGTCACCCTCCAGCACGGCCTCCACGGAACCATCAGGCCGGTTCCGTATCCACCCGGTCACGCCCAGGCGGGCGGCCTTGTCTCGGGCGTGGGTCCTGTAGTAGACTCCCTGGACGCGCCCGTGCACCACGACCCGCGCCCGGATCATGACCTGCGGTCGGCCGCCTTCTCCAGGCCCTCCGGGGCGTCCGGCCTTCAGGCGCCGCCGGTTCCAGGGGAACCAGCGCATCGCTAGATCATCCCCTCGCCATTCGGACGGCCATTCCGCATCGCTTGACGCGCCAATGGGCCAAACTCTCGACAGACCAGGCTCATTCGAGCCGGGGCCTCCGCTTCCCTCCTGTTTTCTGCCAAGTGCCGGCAGACCCGGCCGATACTCCGGCCGCGGCCGCCGCGAAGCGAGAGTCTGGCCGGCGCGGAAAGGAGTGCCGCTCCGGTCAGCGTAGCTTAGAGGAATTCAGTGCGGTCGGGCGAGGTGACCGAGCGGTGGGGAAGCGGGGCGACGGGTCGTGCGGCCCGGGTGGTCAGGAGCAGGCGCCTCTCGCCGAGGCGCTGACCTGGCACGCGGCCAGGCCTCGAGCGCGCTTCCACGTCCCCGGGCACAAGGGCGGCAATCCCGCTGTCTGGCCCTCCCTGACCGACCTTGCCGGGCCGGCCTATCTGCGGGCCGACGTTACGGAGCTCCCCGAACTCGACGATCTCCACTGGCCTTCGCCGGGTGGGCCGGTGGGCAGAGCCCAAGCTCTTGCGGCCGAGGCCTTCGGAGCCGGGGAAGCCTGGTTCCTGACCGGAGGAGCCACGGCCGGAGTGCTGGCCATGGTTCTGGCCGCGGTCGGGCCGGGGCAGACACTCCTGGTCACGCTGCCCTTCCACCGCTCCATCGCCGCCGCCGCTATCCTAGCGCGGTGCGACATCCGGGTCGTCCCGCCTCGCTTGGCCGAGCCGGCGGGCGTGCCCATCCCGGCGGCGCGCGAGAGCATCGCCCGGGCCGTGGCCGAGACCCGTCCCGCGGCTCTTCTCATCACCAGTCCGACTTACCACGGCGTTGTCTCCGACCTGACGGCCATCGGCGTTGTGTGTCGACGGGCCGGTGTTCCCCTGCTCGTGGACGCGGCTCACGGGGCGCACCTGGGCTTCTCCCCGGCTCTTCCGGCGGCGGTCGCGGGGTCCGGCGCCGCGGCTTGGGTCGTGAGCCTGCACAAGACAGCCGGCGCCCTCACGCCAGGAGCCCTGCTTCTGGTGGGTGAAACGGCGACCTTGAGACCTCCGGGAGCCGCGATGCGGACGGCGCGTGCTGCCGGCGTAGATCGCTCGCGGCTTGCCTCCAGTCTTCGTTTCGTCCAGAGCAGTAGTCCGTCCTTTCCCGTCCTAGCCTCGCTGGACCTCGCGCGCCGGCAGCTGGTCCTGAAGGGCAGGGAGGACTGGACCAGGGCCGCCGGCCTGGCTGCGGCGACCCTGGAACGAGTCAGCCGGCTGGCCGGCGGTCGCCTGGGCCCACTCGACCTGCCGGGCGGGCTTGATCGGGACCCGACGCGCCTGGTCTTTGCCGTCGCTCACGACGCCCCGCCGGGTCTGACCGGGTTGGGCCTGGCCGAGGCGGTCCGGGAGGCCGGCGTGGATCTGGAGATGGCGGGCTGGGGGGAGGTCGTGGCCGTGGTTACGCCGGCCGACACCCCGGAGAGCCTAGAGCGTCTGGGGGTGGCGCTGGTTGGGGCTTTGGCTCACTCTTCGGGTGAGACGACGGGAGGCCGTGAGCGGGAATTGGGCCTGTCCTTGGAGAAAGAGGGTTGGGAAGCCGCCGGGGTCCAGGTTCTCCCGCCCGGCGAGGCTTTCCGGCAGCCGCGGCGGCTGGTACCGGTGGCTCAAGCGGCCGGACGGGTGGCGGCTGACGTCATCTGCCCCTACCCACCAGGAGTGCCGCTCGCCCTGCCGGGTCAGCGCATCAGCAACCCGGTATCGCGTTACCTTGTTCTCCTGGGTAGTTCAGGCCGCCGCACGCACGGGCTGCCCGGCAGGCGAACGCGTTTCGGGTCAACTTCCTTTGTCGAGGTCATAGCCGAATGAGACGCAAAGGGTTCTTCGTTTCCATAGAAGGCGGGGAGAAGGCCGGCAAGACGACGCAGGCCGCGCTGCTGGCCGACCGACTCCGGCAGCAGGGCTTTGACACCCTGGTCACGAGGGAGCCCGGCGGGACGGCCACGGGCGAAGCCATCCGGTCTATTCTCCTGCACTCTGAGGACCATGGCCTGACGGCGGTGAGTGAGGCCCTGCTCTTCGCGGCGTCACGCGGACAGCTTGTGGCCGAGGTCATCGGCCCGGCCTTGGAGGCCGGCAAGGTCGTCGTTGCCGACCGGTACGTCGACTCAAGCCTGGCCTACCAGGGCATCGCGCTCTCCTTGCCGTTCGAGAAGGTGATGGCCGTGAACGAGTGGGCCACCGGGGGGCTCTGGCCGGACCTGACCGTACTGCTGGACTGCCCTGACCCCGCGACCGTCGCGGGCCGTCCTCGTAAGGGTGAAGCGGACCGAATAGAGAAGAGACAAGAGGACTTTCACCGAAGGGTAGCCGAGGGGTTCCGCCAGCTGGCCCTGCAGAATCCCCAACGCTACGTCGTTGTCGATGCTTCGCTGCCGACGGATGAAGTGGCCAAGATCATCGGTTCGGTCGTCTGCGGGAGGATCACCGGAAAGGAGGTGCCCGGGCGATGAAGCTGATTGTCGCTGTGGTTCAGGACAAGGACGCCCCGCGTTTCCTCGGGGAGTTGGTGAGGAAGGGTTTCAAGGCCACAAAACTGTCCAGCACCGGCGGCTTTCTCCGGGAAGGGAACACCACAGTGCTCGTCGGAGTCGAGGACGACCAGGTTGAGAGCATCTTGGACCTGGTCCGCAAGAACTGCTGCTCGCGTGAACAACTCGTGACGCCCCTGACCGCCTCCGGCGGTGCGGTGGATGCCTGCGTCCCCTACCCGGTGGAAGTTGTCGTCGGCGGAGCGACGGTCTTCGTCCTGGGCGTCGAGAGGTGCGTCCGGAGTTAGGCCGGAACGGGTCGCCCGTGGGTCTTGGGAACGTGGAGGGCCAGCCCCGCGTGGCGAACTGCCTTTCCCAGGCCCTCTCCAGGGGACGTCTCGCCCAGGCCTACCTCTTCACCGGCCCGGAAGGATCGGGGAAGAGGCGCCTGGCCGCCGAATTCGCCAAGGCCGTTCTTTGCCGGGAAGCCGGGCCGGGCGTGGTGGGCGCTTGCGGCGGCTGTGCCTCCTGCCAGGCGGTGGATGGCGGGCGTCATCCTGATGTGGCTCTCTTCCAGCCGGAGAAGGGTAAGACCGCCTATCCGGTGAGGCAGGTCCGGGAAGAGATCCGGCGCCAGGCCTACCTGAAGCCGGCCCTCGGCGGGAAGAGGTTCCTCATCGTGGACCGGGCCGAGGCTCTCACGCGGGGCGCGGGCGGCCAGAACGCGAGCGCCGATACGCTGCTGAAGCTCCTGGAAGAGCCGCCACCCGACACGATCATCATCTTGCTGGCGTCGCACCCCGCGAGGCTGCCGGATACGGTACGTTCGCGCTGCCAACAACTGAGGTTCGACCCGCCTGACTCGGAGAACCTGGCCCGGCAACTCGTGGCGGAGGACGGGCTCGACCGGGACGAGGCCTTGTTCGCGGCTCACCTCGCCGGAGGAGACCTCGCGGTGGCTCGCGGCCTTCTTGGGGTCAGGAAGAAGGACAAGCCCGACCTGCGGGCGGTGCGCGAGACGCTCCTGGAGATTGTCCGATCGTTGCCGCGCCGGCCGTACCCGGAGCTCTTCGCTCTCGCGTCGGCCCTGGACGCCGCGGCGCGAGGCTGGCTGGCCCTGACCGGCGCCCTGGGTCTGCTCGCGGCGCTCTACCGCGACGCCTCCCTGAAGGCGCTCAGGCAGGAGGCCGGAGGGGAGCCCGGGGGCGTCGGGGGAGGGGTTCTCACTTTCCGGGGCGGGCCCGAACAGGCGGCCACGGACGAGGCCGCCGCGGGCAGCGACGCCGGCCGGTTGAGAGATGCGGCCCTAAGGGCTCTTGCGGCTCAGGAGAATTCGCGGCGCTATCCGGCAAGACTGCTTCTCTTGGAAGTGCTCCTCATCGATCTTGAGACCCTGCTTTCCGCTGACAGACTGGGGGTACCATCGTGAGCGAGAAATCCGTTGTCGGTGTGCGGTTCCGGCGCGCCGGCAAGATCTACTACTTCAATCCGGGCGAGACGCAGCCCAAGCCTGGGGATACGGTCATCGTGGAGACGGTCCGCGGCGTCGAGGCCGCCGACGTGGTCGTCGGCAGCCGCCTGGTCCCGGAGACGTCTATTAGCCAGCCGTTGCGTCCCGTGCTGCGCCGGGCTTCGGCTCAAGACCTGGAGCACTTGGAGGAGAACCGGGAGAAGGAGAAGGAGGCCCTCAGGACCTGCGGGGCCAAGGTAGCCGAACACAAGTTGGAGATGCGCCTGGTGGGGGCGGACTACACCTTCGACCGGGGCAAGCTCATCTTCTACTTCACGTCGGAAGGACGCGTTGACTTCCGGCAGCTGGTCCGGGATCTGTCGGCCACTTTCAAGACGAGGATTGAACTCAGGCAGATCGGGGTCAGGGACCAGGCCAAGATGCTCGGCGGGCTAGGTTCGTGCGGACGCCAACTCTGCTGCTGCACCTTCCTCGCTGAGTTCCAGCCGGTCTCCATCAAGATGGCCAAGAAGCAGGATCTCTCCCTCAACCCGGCCAAGATCTCCGGGCTTTGCGGCCGGCTCATGTGCTGCCTGCGCTACGAATCCGAGCAATACGCGGAGGCCAAGGCCGCCTTGGCGGCGGCCAAGAGCCAGCCCGGGGAAGGGCCTCCCGTGCCGGTCGAAAGCGAGGCGCCCAGGCCCGAGCCTGTGCCAACCGGCGACCCCGGCGTGGGCGAGTCGGTCTCGCTGAGCGAGGCCGACGGAGATGGAGGCCCCGGACCCGTCCCGAAGGAAGACGACCCGAGTGACTAGGGCCGGGGAACCCGGGACTCTCTTTCTCCTAGGCACCCCGGTCGGGAACCTTGAGGACCTCTCCGCCCGAGCCATCCGTCTCCTGAGTGAGGTCGACCTTGTGGCGGCCGAAGACACCAGGCACACCCGGAAACTCCTCGCTCATCTCGGCCTGCACCCGCGTTTGGTGAGCCATCACCAGCACACCCGACCCGATCGGGTGGGCAAGCTCCTGGAGCAGCTGGAGGCGGGAGCGAAGGTTGCCCTCGTGACGGATGCGGGCATGCCGGGCGTCAGCGATCCGGGCTGGACGCTGGTGGCCGCGGCAGTGGAGCGAGGCATTGCCGTCGTCCCCGTGCCCGGCGCGTGTGCTCTGGTTCTTGCCCTGGCCGGTTCAGGTCTGCCCACCGGGTCGTTCGTTTTCGACGGTTTCCTCCCGCGAAAGCCGGGACCGCGTCGTCGCCGGTTGGAGACGCTGGCCGCGGCCGGGATGACGATCGTCGTCTACGAGTCGCCCCACCGCGTGATAGCGACGCTCCAAGACGTGGCGCAATCCCTGGATGACCCGCCCGTGGCGGTGGGGCGTGAACTCACGAAGGTCCACGAGGAGTTCCTCCGGGGGAAGGCCTCCGAGGTGGCCCAGACCCTCAGCGAAAGAGCGGGCAAAGACGGGAGGCCGCTCGGCGAGTTCACGGTGGTCATCGGGGCCGGCGGGGAGAAGGGGCGGGAGGGCAAGCGCCCCCGGCCGGTTGGCCAGGGGCGCTCAGGGTGTTGCTCGAACCACCCGTAGATGGGTTTAGACCGCCTTGCTGTGCATGGCCTCCATACAGTTCCGGCAGACCTTCTTGCCCATGAAGGTGTCCACGTTGTGGGCGTTGCCGCAGAAAACGCACGCGGGTTCGTACTTCTTCAGGATGATCTGATCGGCGTCCACGTAGATCTCTAGAGCGTCCTTTTGCGCAATGTCCAGCGTGCGACGGAGCTCTATAGGGATTACCACTCGCCCCAGCTCGTCCACCTTTCTCACGATCCCAGTCGACTTCATCAAGTTGTAATTTCCCCTCCTTTCAACAAGATTCGACAACACCCTCACAGGATGATACCAAGTATGGCAGATTCAGTCAATCCCTGGAAGACCATTTTCCCAAATCTTTTCGCTCAACAAAGAAAATGAGTGGCCTCCAATTGCCGCAGCCAGGAATTGCCAGTCATGCCAGACGGCTGGGAGGCATCTCGCATTTTGTCGAAGCTGGAAACGAAGCCCCTTTCCTTGACACAGGCGAGTTGGGGCGGCTATATTGGGACCACATAGTGCCTGCGGGGGGCGACACGAGGCTCGCCGGGTCTCCCCGTGCCGAGAGGTCGGGCCTCGGGTCCGGCAGATAAAGGTGGTACCGCGAGTCCCCTCGCCCCTGAGCGGGCCAGGGGGCTTTGCTTTTCACCGGCGCGCCTCGGCGCCCGGGCCTCGGCGAAGGTGGAGATCGGCGACACTTGGGGGTAGGGGCCATGACGGCCAAGACCGGAACGTACTACGTGACAACGCCCATCTACTACGCCAGCGGCGATCTCCACATCGGGCACGCCTACAGCACGGTGGCGGCGGATGCCCTCGCTCGCTTCAATCGTCTGCGCGGGCGAAGAACCTTCTTCCTCACCGGCACCGACGAACACGGGCAGAAGGTCGAGCGCAAGGCCCGAGCCGCCGGGAAGGACCCGCAGACGTACGTGGATGAGGTCGCGGCCCAGATCGTCCGGCTCTGGGAACGGCTCAATATCTCGTACGACGACTTCCTGCGGACCACCGAGCCGCGCCACACGCGGGTCGTGCAGAGGATCTTTGAGCGCTTCCTCAGCCAGGGGGATGTCTACAAATCGGAGTACGAGGGGTGGTATTGCACTCCCTGCGAAACCTTCTGGCTGGAGCGACAACTCGTTGCCGGGAAATGCCCCAATCCCGAGTGCCACCGGGAGGTACAACTCCTCAAGGAGGAGAGCTACTTCCTCCGGCTCTCCAAGTACGCCGACCGGCTCCTGGAGCACATCGCAAACTACCCGGATTTCATCCAGCCCGCGAGTCGGCGGAACGAGATGGTCAACTTTGTCAACCAGGGACTCGAGGACGTCTGCGTCACCCGGACCACCTTCCGCTGGGGTATCCCGGTGCCTTGGGACGGAAAGCACGTGGTCTATGTCTGGGTGGATGCCCTCAGCAACTACATCTCCGCTCTGGGCTACCTGTCGGATGAGCCGGGCGGGGACGAGCGCTTCCGCACCTTCTGGCCGGCGGATGTCCACATCGTCGGCAAGGAGATAATGCGCTTCCACGCCATCATCTGGCCCATCATGCTGATGGCCCTGGACCTCCCCCTTCCCGAGCGGGTGTTCGGCCATGGCTGGCTCACCGGCACCGACGGCGGCAAGATGTCCAAGTCCAAGGGGAACGTCGTCGACCCGATGGTGCTGGCGGACAAGTATGGAGTCGACGTCGTCCGCTATTTCCTACTCCGAGACCTGCCCTTCGGAGCCGACGGCCGGTACTCCGAGGCCGCGCTCATCGACCGCACGAACGTGGACCTGGCCAACGATCTGGGGAACCTCCTGAATCGCACGCTGACCATGGTCGAGAAGTACTGCGGCGGAGTCGTGCCTGAGCCGAGGCCGGACGCCGCCGATCGAGCCATGGAGAGACTCCTGGGCGAGGTCGTTCCGGCCGTCGAGAAGGCCATGGACGAACTGCAGATCCCGGTGGCCCTGGAGAGCATCTGGCGCCTGCCCGGGCTCGGCAACAGGTACATCGAGGACAACGCGCCGTGGAACCTGGCCAAGGATCCGGCCTCCCGGGCGCGGCTCGACACCGTCCTCTACAATCTTCTCGAGACGCTAAGGGCCACGGCGGCGCTCCTGGTCCCCTTCCTGCCGGAAACGGCGGTCCGCATCTGGGGCCAGCTCGGGCTTGAAGCCGACCCGCGCCGTATCGCCTGGGCCGACCTCGCCCGCTGGGGCCAGTCGACCCCCGGAACCCGAACCAGGAAGGGGCCGCCCCTCTTCCCGAGAATCGACCCCGCTGTCGCCCTGGGTTCGGAGGAGTAGCCACCCCGGGTTCGGTGGGTAGCCGCAACGGAGGCGAGCAGACCATAGCCATCAGCATCGAGCAGTTCGCCGAGGTACAGCTAAGGACGGCCCTCGTGAAGGAAGCCACCCGGGTCGAAGGTACCGATAGGCTCCTCAAGCTCAAGATCAGCCTAGGCTCCGAGGAGCGGCAGATCGTGGCCGGCCTAGGCCAGCACTACGAGCCGGAAGCTTTGGTCGGGCGGACGATTGTCGTCGTCGCCAACCTCGAGCCGGCGACCATCCGCGGGGTCGAGTCGAACGGGATGATGCTCGCCGCGAGCAGCGGCGGACGCCTCGCCCTCCGCTAGGTGAGCGGAATGGAGCTTATCGACACCCATTGCCATCTAGCCGACAGGGCCTTCGCGGCCGACCGCGACGAGGTCATCGCCCGGGCCTGGGCGTCGGGCCTCGTCGGCCTTGTCTGTGTCGGCTACGACCTTCGCTCTTCGCGGGCGGCTCTTCGCTTGGCCGAGCGAGATGACCGCATCCGTGTCGCCGTGGGGGTCCATCCCCACTACGCCGGGGAGGTCCTGTCAGGGGCTCGGGCGGGGCTGGACGCCTTCGTCGCGGAACTCCGCAGCCTGGCCAGGCATCCCAAGGTGGTGGCCGTGGGCGAGACCGGGCTCGACTTCTTCCGGGACCTTTCGCCGCGCCAGGCCCAGCGAGACGTTTTCCGCCGGCACATCGCCGTCGCCCAGGAGCTGGACCTACCGCTGATCGTCCACGACCGCGAGGCCCACGCTGAGACCGTGGGTGTTCTCCGGGAGTCCTACCCGGTCGCCGGTGGTCACGAGAGCGCCGGGTCTCCCGACGAGCGCCGGCCGGCGGGTGTGATGCACTGCTTCTCCGGCGACACCCACATGGCCAAGGCCTGTCTCGAACTGGGCTTTGCCATCTCCTTCGCCGGCCCAATCACCTACCCGAAGTCCGAACGCAGCCGAGAGGTCGCCTTGGCCGTCCCGGCCGACCGTATCCTGATCGAGACCGACTGCCCCTACCTGCCGCCCCAGGCCCACCGGGGCCGGCGCAACGAACCGGCCTACGTCGGCGAGGTCGCCCGAGAACTGGCGGGGGTCAGGCGGACGACGCCGGAGGAGATGGCGTCCGCCACGGCCGCCAACGCCCGTCGCGTGTTCCGGCTGGGATAGGCGCCGCCACATAGACCTCCGCTTCCTCGGGGGATACTCCTTTCGGGTGCGGGAGGGCTTGCCAGTATCTGTAACCTCTGGTTTGGCAGGAAAGGTCCTGGTCCCCGCCGAATCGTCGGCACCCGGCCGATGCACGCTCACACGCCTATCTACCTGGGGGATTGCCCGTGCGAATACCTGCCGTGCGAAGGCCATGGCGATGGACGGCCCTTCGGCTGCTGGTCATCGCGGCGATTCTGGCCGCTTGGTTCGCCAGCGGCCACGGGTTCCAGCGGGATGTCACCCTGGCTTGTGACGGGACGATTGTGGCCCTACGGACCTCGGCCCGGACCGTGGCGGAGGTCCTGGAGGAGGCTGCGGTCTCTCTCGGACCGCGCGACTCGGTCCGCCCGGCTGCGACGGCCCTCGTTACGGACGGGCTGGTTGTCGACGTCAGGCGGGCCGTCATCGTGGTCGTCCGTCTCGACGGCCGGGAGGTGGCGGTCCTGACGACCGCCGCCACCGTCGGGGAGATTGCGGCGACGACTCGCCTACCCATCCGTCCGGACGACCGCCTTGAGCCCGGTCGCGACCACCCCGTATCGGCGGCCCTTCGCGTGACGGTCACGCGGGTGACGAAATCCTACCAACACCGCGAAGACATCGTTGCCTGCCGGGTGGTCCGGCAGGAGGACATGGCCATGAACCTGGGGCAGGACGTGGTCGTCCAGGAGGGCGAGAACGGACTTCTCCAGCGGCTGCTTCTGGTGACCTACGAGGGCGACCGTGTCACGGAGACTCAAGAGCTGTCCCGGACCATGGTCCTGGAACCCAAGGACCGCGTCCTGCGCGTGGGCACCGCCGGAAGCGTCGTGCGGGACGGCCAGACCATAAAGTTCCTCAAGGCCCTCCCCGTCACGGCCACGGCCTATGAACCAGGGCCAATCAGCTGCGGCGCGTCCGCTACCGGCTACACGTGTCTCGGCCTCCGGGCGACCCGGGGCATCATCGCCGTGGACCCGCGGGTCATCCCGTTCTGGACCAAGGTCTATGTCGACGGCTACGGGTTCGCCGTGGCCGGCGATTCGGGGTCGGCCATCAAGGGCGACCGCATCGACGTCTGCTTCGACACGTACGAGGAAGCCATCCACTGGGGCGTGAGGCACGTCAAGGTCTACATTCTCGAGCTTCCCGGGTAGGGCGACGGCGAATGGCCCGCTCCGGGTCGCGGAAGACTGCGGGGCAGGAAAGCCCTCTGGTCCCATAGAACGGTCCGACACCCGACCGACCCGGAGTGAGCCGATGCCCGATCTCCCTGCCACTGTCTCGCTCGTGGCGTCCCCGTCCTACGTTGCCGGTCTCGCCAGGTCTGGACTCCTCCGCCCCAAACGACGCCTCGGCCAGAACTTCCTGGTGGACCGCAACGTCCTCGCGCATCTCGTCCACGAGGCCAGGCCCATCCCGCCCCGAGTCCCGGCGGGCGAGCCGCTTCCCGACCGCCTGGCCAGGGCGCCTCAGTCCGGCGACGTCCTGCGCGGAGCTTCGTTCCTGGAGATCGGGGCCGGTCTCGGCGCCCTCACTCTGGCCCTGGTTGAGGCGGGGGCCTCGCGCGTCGTCGCCATTGAAAAGGACAGGTCCCTGGGGGCCCTGCTCACCCACAGCCTCGCCGGGCTCCCGCAAGTCCGGTTGGAGGTCGGCGATGCGCTGGACATGGACCTCAGGCAACTGGCCGAAGACGAGCCCATTGTCGTAGGTAATCTGCCCTACGCGGTAACTACCCCTCTTCTCCTCCACATCCTGAGACCGCCCCTCTTCTGGCCCAAGGCCGTGGTGATGCTGCAACTCGAGGTGGCTCAGCGGCTGCAGGCGCCGCCCGGCGGTAAGGACTACGGAGCGTTTACCCTGGCCGTGGCGGCCGTGGCCACGGCCCGATTGGCCTTCCGCGTGAGCCGGCGCTCGTTCTATCCCGTCCCGGAAGTAGACTCGGCCGTGGTCGTCCTCGAACGGCGAACGACACCGGCCGGCGGCCTCGACCCGGCTGGACTGCTCCGCCTCTCCCGCGTGGTCAGGGCGGCCTTCGGTCAGAGACGGAAGACGCTGACCAACGCTCTGGCGGCCGGACTCGACCTCGACCGGAGTGAGGTTGCCGACATCGTGTCCGCGGCCGGCATCGCTCCTGGGAGGCGTGGAGAGACCCTGTCCCTGGACGAGTTCGTGACCCTGGAGAGAGTCCTCGGCCCCAGGCTCCGCGCTCCCGGCAGGTAAACCTCGACCAGGCCGCGCCGCCTGCTCCGCTCACAGGCCGGCGGGCCGCATCCTGGACAGGGGGCATTTGGCAGAGGCGAGCGGGCAGGCTATAATCTGCCTTAGGCGCCGCCGGCCGATGACGGCCCTACGGAAGGACGTTCCGCCGTTGCGCTTTGTCAGCCCCACGTTGGGCAACCTTTCCTTCGACGAGATGTTCGCCGACATCCGGAGGTACGTCAGCGAAGACCCTGACGGCACCTACCGGCTCATCGTCGGCACGGACTCGCGGGCCCGCGAGGAGATAACTTTCGTCTCAGCGGTCGTCATCCATCGGGTTGGCAAGGGCGCGCGCTACTACTACGAGAAGCGCAAACACAAACCCCTGGCCAGCCTGAGACAGCGCATCTACTATGAGACCGCCCTCTCCCTCGACCTCGGCGGCAAGATCGCCTCACGGCTGGCTCACGACGGCTGGTCGAACCTCGACATCGAGATCCACCTGGACATCGGTCAAGAGGGGGCCACGCGGTCGATGATCCGGGAAGTGGTCGGCATGGTCACCGGAAGCGGGTTCGACGCCAAGATCAAGCCCGATTCCTACGGCGCCTCCGCGGTGGCCGACAAGCACACGAAATAGCCCCGACAACGAAATAACCCCGCCCGCCCGTTCCTCCGAAGCTCCCATCCCCTCATCTAGCGGCCATTCTCCTGGGAACGCATATGATGGAGCGGTTTGAGAGGAGGGAACGAATTGGAGGAACTCCAGCATCTTGTCGCCGAGCACGCCCGCCACCTCCTGGCCCGGCCGAACGTTGTCGGAGTGGGGTTGGGTCTGAAGGAAACGGCCGGACGCCGGACCGACACCACGGCCCTCGTCGTTTTGGTCACGCGCAAGGTCCACCCCTCAAGGCTGAGCCGCGCCGAGAGGATCCCCAAGGTCCTCTCTCAGACCAAGACGGACGTCATCGAGGTCGGCGACCTCCGCGCCCTGCCCGCCCTAGGCCCGGCGGGCCTTCTACCGCTCGAGGCCGACAAGGACCGGACGGTCCGTGTTCGCCCCGCCCGCCCAGGTATCAGTGTCGGCCACTACCAGGTGACCGCGGGCACCTTCGGCGCTCTGGTCTACGATGTGGATACGGGCGCCCCGATGATCCTCTCCAACAATCACGTCCTGGCCAACATGACCGACGGCCGGGACGGGCGGGCGAAAGAAGGCGACCCCGTCTATCAGCCCGGCCGCTACGACGGCGGTGACGCCGACAGCACCGTGGCCCACCTCGAGCGCTTCGTGCCGATCCTCAGGACGTCGGCCGAGGAAACGTGTCCGATAGCGAAAGGGGCCGAGAGGGCCGGCAACTACTTCCTGCGACTGGTCTTTCCGGCCCACCAACTGAAGCTCTCCAGGAAACTGACCGGAGACAACCTGGTCGACGCGGCTGTGGCCGCGCTCATCAACGCCGGCGACGCCATCGGTGACATCCTGGGCATCGGCCCGGTCACGAAGGCCATCGAGGCCACGCCCGGCCTGAAGGTCATAAAGAGCGGCCGCACCTCGGCCATCAGCCAGGGCGAGGTTCGCGTCGTCAAAGCCACGGTCCGCGTCGGGCTCGGAGACGTCGGCACGGCGGTCTTCTCCGACCAAGTGGTCACGACGGCGATCGCCCAGCCCGGAGATAGCGGCTCTTTAGTGGTCACGGAAGACGAGCATAGTGTCATCGGCATGCTCTCGGCCGGCTCGGCTCAGGCCACCGTGGTCAGCCGCTGGGCCAACATCGCGCAACTCCTGAACGTACGGCTCTAGAAGAAGGGGAGAGATTTCGGAGGGGAGAGACCTTTCTCCCCTCCGGCAGCTGCTCCCGGCGCCCGTGCTCCCAGCGCTCTGCTCCCAGCGCGTCGCGTCGCGCCGCAGCGTCCGCTCGGGTTCTGACTCTCCCTGCCCACGCATAGCCCATTCGTCTAGGCCTGTCCTGCGATAACTTTGCCCTTAGGCCGACAATTTGGCGCGGCGGAGCAGGAATTCCCCATCCTATTCAGCCAATTAAGACTGCACAGACGGAGGTGGTGTCAGGACCAATTTCCCTGGCTGGTCCAGGTTCGGAGAGAGTCGGAAGGAGGAGAGGCCTGGTGCCTGATTTCGAGAAGCTTTGGCAAACGAACTACCCGGACCACCTGAAACGCAGTCTGGACTACCCCGACATCCCTGTTCATGAATTGCTCGAGCGCGCCGCGAAGAACTATCCCGACACCATCGCCACGATTTTCATGGGTGGGAAGCTCACGTTCAGCCAACTCCTCGAGAAGTCTTATAGGCTCGCCACCGCCCTGCACGACCTCGGGGTGAAGAAGGGCGATCGAGTCGCGATTATGCTGCCAAACTGCCCGCAGGCAGTCATCGCCTTCAACGCGGTTCTGAAGGCGGGCGCGGTGGCTGTCCAGTTCAACCCGCTCTACGTGGAACGGGAGATCGAATATCAGCTCAAGGACTCCGGGGCGAAGGTGATGATCGTCCTCGATCTCCTGTACGGCCGCATCTCCAAGGTCCGCGGCGCGACGGCGCTCGAGAAGGTCATCTGGACCAGCGTTAAGGACTTCCTACCCTTCCCGCTCAACAAGCTCTACCCGATAAAGGCCAAGAAGCAGGGGCAGCTCGTCCACATCCCCCCGAGCCCCAACGACCTGCAGTTCGTGGACCTGCTCGCGAAGTACGAGCCCAAGCCCCCCAGCTACGAGTTCAAGCCCAGCGAAGACCTCTGCTGCCTGCAGTACACCGGCGGGACGACCGGCGTCTCGAAGGGCTGCATGCTCACCCATCGCAACCTCCTGGTCAACGCCTGGCAGGTATCCAACTGGATGCCCGGCCTTCGCCACGGTCAGGAGCGCGTGATGACCGCGCTGCCGCTCTTCCATAGCTACGCCATGACCACGTGCATGAACCTGGGGGCCGCCATCGGCGCCGGCATGGTCCTGATGCCCCGCTTCATCGTCGACGACGTCCTCAAGGCCATCCAGAAGTGGAAGCCGAGCCTCTTCCCCGGCGCGCCGACCATGTACATCGCCGTGATCAACCACCCGGACGTCAAGAAGTACGACCTGAAGTCGATCAAGGCCTGCCTCTCCGGGGCGGCCGCGCTGCCGCTGGAGGTCCAGAAGACCTTCGAGGAGCTTACCGGTGGCCGTCTGGTCGAGGGGTACGGGCTCTCCGAGGCCTCCCCGGTGACGCACTGCAGCGCGATCTACGGGCTCCGCAAGCCGGGCAGCATCGGCGTGCCGTTCCCCGACACCGTCTCCAAGATCATGGACATCGAGACCGGCAAGAAGGAGATGCCTATCGGCGAGGCGGGCGAAGTCGTCATCAAGGGACCGCAGGTCATGAAGGGCTACTGGAACCGTCCCGATGAGACCGCGGTCACTCTGAGAGACGGGTGGCTCTACACCGGCGACATCGGCAAGATGGATGAGGACGGCTACACCTTCATCGTGGACCGGAAGAAAGAGATGATCATCGCCGGTGGGTACAACATCTACCCGCGGGAGATCGAAGAGGTCCTCTTCGAGCACCCCAAGATCCAGGAGGCGGCCGCCATCGGCGTCCCGGACGAGTACCGCGGCGAGACGGTGAAGATCTTCGTCGTGCCGAAGCCGGGCGAGCAGCCGACCGCGGAGGAGATCATCAGCTTCTGCAAGGAGAAGCTCGCCAAGTACAAGGTGCCTAAATTCGTCGAGTTCCGGTCGGAACTCCCGAAGAGCATCATCGGCAAGGTCCTCCGTCGCGTTCTCGCCGAGGAGGAGAAGAAGAAGCGTGAAGCGGTGAGCTAGACCGCGCCGCCACATAGGCCTCAGCCACCCCGGCCAGACTAGGCCGGGGTGGTGCTGTACCAGGTGGGAGAAGAGGAGAAGACGCAGCCCCGCACCCAGTCGCGGCCGGGGCCACTGGTTATCATCGGCGGCGCCGAAGACCGCGACGGCCGGATCCTATCCGCGTTCGTCCGGTTGGCCGGGGGCGCCGACGCCGTCATCGCCATCTTGGCCACCGCCTCGGACGAGCCCGAGGGGACGGAGGAAGACTACGCCCGGGCCTTCAAGCGGCTGGGGGCGAAACGGGTGGAAACTCTTCGGGTCCTGAGGCGGGCCGACGCGGGCAATGACGACATCCTCCGGCGGGCAATGGGCGCCACCGGGTTCTTCTTCGCTGGAGGCGACCAACTCCGCCTCACGAGCACTCTCGGAGGCACTCTCCTTGACGCCGCCCTCCACGAGAGATACGGCCAGGGGGCGGTCATTGCCGGAACGTCGGCCGGCGCGTCAGCCATGAGCGAAACCATGATCGTAACCGGACCCAGCGACGACGCACCCAAGAAGTGCACCATCAAGATGGCCCCAGGAATGGGCTTTCTCGAGGGCGCGGTTGTCGACCAGCACTTCGCCCAGAGAGGACGGCTCGGCCGTCTCCTGGCCGCCCTGGCCCAGAACCCAAGAGTGCTCGGTCTCGGTATCGACGAGGACACGGGGGTCGTGGTCTTCCCCGACCGGACCTTGCGCGTCACCGGCTCCCAGACGGTCACCATCCTGGACGGCCGGACCATCCTGGAGACGAACGCTTCCGAGGCCCGGCCGGACGACTCCCTGGCCCTCACCGACGTGGTCCTCCACATCCTGCCCGAGGGGTACGGGTACGACCTCGATGCCCGCCGTCCGCTAGGGCCAGCCTCTCCTCCCCAATGAAAACGAGTCGCATTAAGTCCTATGAAGGGCGCAATATCTACAGCCATCATCCGGTGGTGGCCATGCTCGTCGATCTTGGGAAATACGATGGCCGCAAGACCAGCGACCTGCCCGGATTCGGCGACCTCCTTTGCGCGGCTCTGCCCGGTCTGGCCGGGCATCACTGCTCGAGCTCTCGCCCGGGTGGCTTCCTCCGCCGGCTCGAGGACGGCACCTTCCTCGGGCACGTCATCGAGCATGTCGCCCTGGAACTCCAGGCGATGGCCGGCTGGACCGTGATCTATGGCAAGACACGGCAAGCGGACAAGAAAGGCACCTACAACGTCATCTTCGAGTGCGGGTCGGTGGCCGGAGGGGAAGAGGCCGGGCGGCGGGCCGTGGAAATCGTCCGAGCCGTGGCTAACGGTCGGCGGCCGGAAGTCGGTCCGCACCTGGAGGCCATCAAGGAGGCGGCTGAGGCGGCGGGCCTGGGTCCGAGCACAGCCGCCCTCGCGGCCGAAGCGGTTCGCCGGGGCATCCCCGTCCGGCGTCTTGGACGGAGCAGCCAGCTCGTGCTCGGGTACGGCTCCCGGCAGCGGCGCGTCTCGGCCACGGTCACCTCGCGCACGTCCTGCCCGGCCGTGGACCTCGCCGGGGACAAGGTCCTCACCAAGGAACTCCTGGCCCGGGCAGGCATTCCCGTACCGCCCGGCGTCGCGGTGGCCAGCCGACAGGAAGCGATCCGGGCTCTGACTCTGCTGGGAGCCCCGGTGGTCGTCAAGCCCGTCGACGGAAACCAGGGCCGGGGCGTAAGCCTGAACCTGTCCCGTCCTAAGGACGTCAGAAAGGCCTATGACCTGGCCGCGACGTTCGAGACTTCCCGCCCCGACAAGGTTCTCGTGGAACGACAGGTCTTCGGCCGGCACTACCGGCTCCTCATCGTCGACGGACGTCTGGTCGCCGCGGCCGAGCGGCTCCCGGCCCAGGTGACGGGGGATGGAGCCCACACCGTGCGGGAACTTGTCGAGCAGGTCAACCGCGACCCCGCCAGAGGCATCGGGCACCGGCGGGCCCTGACGAGGATAGTGCTTGACCCGGTGTCCGTCGCCGTGCTCGACCGGCAGGGCCTGGCGCCCGAGGCGGTGCCCGCGGCCGGCCAGGCCGTGGTCCTCCGCGACAACGCCAACCTCTCGACGGGCGGGACGGCCCGGGATGTCACCGACGAAGTGCACCCCGAAAACAGCCGTTTGGCCGTGCGGGTGGCCAGGCTGGTAGGCCTCGACGTGGCCGGGGTCGACGTCGTGGGCCCGGACATCGGCCGGCCCATCACCGAGACGGGCGGGGTGGTGCTGGAGGTCAACGCCGCCCCCGGTCTGCGGATGCACCTTCACCCGTCCGAAGGGCAGCCCCGGGCTGTGGCGGGTCCCATCCTGGACGGCCTACTGCGGCCGGATGGCCGGGAACTCCGCGTCGCCTGGCTGACGCGGGGGCCCTGGGCAGGTCGGCCTGGGCGCATCCCGATTGTGGCCGTCACCGGCACGAACGGCAAGACGACGGTCTGCCGGCTCATCGCCCACATCCTCGCCGTGAGCGGCCTCGAGGTCGGGTTGTCCACCACGGATGGCGCCTGGGTGGGCCGGGCCAAGGTGGCGAGCGGCGACTGCGCCGGGCCCCAGACGGCGGGAGCCCTCCTTGTCGACCCTGCGGTCGAGGCGGCCGTCCTGGAGACGGCCCGGGGGGGCATCATCCGCGAGGGGCTGGCCTTCGACCGGTGCGACGTGGGCCTCGTCACCAATATCAGCGCCGATCACGAGGGCCAGGACGGGATGCACAGCCAGGAGGATCTCGCCTACGTCAAGGCCCTGGTTGTCGAGGCCGTGGCGAGCGACGGGCACGCCGTCCTAAACGCGGACGATCCGTTCGTGCATGGCATGGCCGGACGGGCCAGGGGAGAGGTCGTGTACTTCACCCGGACCCCCGAGAACCTGGCGGCCCGCAAGCACCTGCTCCGCGGCGGCCGGGTGGTTTATCCCGCGGGCGGGACCGTCGTCCTCGACGGAGGCGAGGCCGGAGCACCCGGCGGGCGTGCCAGGAGCGTGTCTCTCCTTCCCCTTGCCGCCGTGCCCTTCACCCTCGGGGGACTCCTTCCGTTCCAGGTCGACAACCTGTTGGCGGCCGTGGCGGCGACGTGGTCGCTTGGCGTTCCGGTGGAAGTCATCCGCCGAGGGCTCCGCACCTTCGGCCGGCCGGGCGCGACCACGGGCGATGACGGCTATGCCTCCAACCGGGGACGTTTCGAAGTCTGGCGGCTCGGGCGCCGGATGGTCGTCCTCGACTACGCGCACAATCGGGCGGCCTACGGGCAGGTTCTGGCCGCGGCCGGACGCCTTTGCCCGGGGTACCTCTTCGGCGTCATCGGCGCTCCGGGGGACCGGTTGGATGAGCACCTCCTGGAGATGGGGCGCCTCGCCGCGCGCGGCGCCGACCATCTGGTCATCAGGGAGGACACCGACACGCGCGGCCGGGCGCGCGGTGAGGTTGCCTCGCTCTTCCTGCGGGGAGTTCTGGACACCGGGTATTCCGAGGCCAGGGTGGACGTCGTCCTCGATGAGCGAGCCGCCCTGGAGCGCGCCCTGGACCGCGCTCGTCCCCGTGACTGGGTCATCCACTTCTACGAGAAGCGCGAGCCCCTGGTGGACTTGTTGAAGGCGCGCGGAGGCCGACCGGTCGCGCCGGCGCGCCTCGCCGGGCCCAAAGAGCGCGCGGCCACCGAAGGACAGGTCGCGGTGCCCCGACCGCGGGCGGCGCGAGCCGAGAGGACTTCACGCCAGAGCTTGGCCCAGCCAGCCGCGTCGGCTATGATGGACCCAGGCTAGACACACGACCCCGCCGTCCCGGCGCGGAGAGAGGGGGCCCCCTGTGACCGCTCTCCGCGAGCGGGCTCCGGCCAAGGTCAATCTCTTTCTGGCCGTCGGTCCCCCCCGCCCCGACGGCTACCACCCGATTCTCACGGTCTTTGAAGCCGTGCCCTACTATGACGACGTCGAGATCGCCATGCGGCCCAAGCCACCCGGTGAGCCTTGGGAGTTCGGAGCGGCCGCTTTCCGTCCTGACGGTTCGCCCCTGGAGACTCTTCCCCGGAATCTCGACAACCTGGCCGCCCGTGCCGCCAAGGTCTTTGTCGAGGCCAGGCTCGGAGCCGACCGACCCTGCTCCGTGGCGCCGGCCGGGATGCTCGTGACCCTGGTTAAACGCATCCCCGTCTCCGCCGGACTGGGCGGCGGCAGCTCAGACGCGGCGGCCGTGCTCCGAGCCCTCGCGACCCACTACGGTGACCCGCCCGACCTTCCAGGCCTGGCCGGACTGGCGGCCGGCCTAGGCTCGGACGTCCCGTTCTTCGTCTTCGGCGGCCGCGCGGTGGGCCGGTCGCGGGGAGAGGACCTCACCCCGCTCCCCCGTGACCCCTCCCTGCCGCTGGTCATCGGACTGCCATCCTTTCCCCTGCGGACGCCGGATGTCTATCGGGAGTTCGACCGGCAGGGACCGGACCGCTGGGCCAGACGCGAGGGCGACCTATCCCGACTGCTCGACGCACTGACCGCCGGGGACCTGAAGCGCCTGGCCCCCTGCCTCCGGAACGACCTCGAAGCGGCGGCCCTGGCCTTGCGGCCGGAGATAGGAGAGGCTTTGGCGGCCCTGCGCCAAGCGGGGTGCTTGGCCGCCCAGCTCAGCGGGAGCGGCCCGGCCGTCTTCGGCCTCGCGCCGTCCGGACAAGACGTCGGCCGCCTGGCGGAGGCCGCGCAGAAGGCCTTGCCCGCTCGCCTGATGGACCGGATGACGTTCGTGGGCCTTTGTTCCGGCGCGTAGGGGATGAGCCCCTCGCGGCGAAGGCTGCCCTGCCATCGAGGGTGACCCTCAAGGCAAGGGGGGATGGGCATGACCAAGAACGGTCCCGCACGGGTTGACGCGGTCATCATTGCCGGAGCCCGCAACGAGGGCAAGCTCAAGGACACGTCTTCCGAGAAGTGGGAGGCCCTCATCGAGGTCGGAGGCAAGCCGCTCGTCCAGTACTCGATCGACTTCTTGCTCGCCGCCAAGAGCATCGCCCGCATCGTCATGGTCGGCCCGGACCCCGAGTTGGCGGGTCTGCTCGCCGGCACGGATATCGAAGTCATCCCACCGACAGGCGACATGCTCGACAACGTCTTGGTCGGTTGCCGGCGTCTCGCCGAGCTTCCCGGCGGGAAACCCGGCCTGGTCATGGTGACCCCCGCCGACCTGCCCCTCGTCACGCCGGGTATCGTCGATGGCCTGGTGAAGGTTTGCCTGGAGCGCGGGGGCGACCTCTTCTACCCGGTGGCTTCGCGCGAGACCATGGAGAGCAAGTTCCGCGGCACCAAACGCACCTACGGTACGCTGCGAGAAGGCACCTTTACCGGCGGCAACCTCTTCTTGGTTGACGCCGCGGTCCTCGAGCGGGTCGCCCCGCAGGCGCGGTCCCTGATTGAGGGCCGGAAAGACTCTCTCAAGATGGCTAGGGCCCTGGGCTTCTCCTTCGTCCTCCGGCTCCTGCTCGGGCGGCTCAGCGTGGCCGGGCTTGAGAAGCACATCCAGAAGACCTTCGGCTGCGTCGGCCGGGCCATCTTCGTCCCCTGGCCGGAGATCGGCATCGACATCGACAAGCCGGAGGACGTCGAACTGGTTGAGGCCTATCTCGCCGAGCGTGGGAAGTAGGGTCGGGACACCCCGCCCGGGGCCTTTGGGGAGATTGGGGTGGCTTCCGGTGGCTTCGCGGCAAAGACGGGGAGAGCGCGTGGCGGCTCTCACCGCGTTTCTGCACCAGAACCCGGGCCGGCAGTTCACCCTTGGCGAGCTGGCCGACCGCTTCGGGGCGTCTCGCTCCAGTCTGAGCGAGGACGTGGCGGTCATCCGCGCCGCCGTTGAGGAACATGGCCTTGGCCAGATCGTCACCCAGCCCGGCGCGGCGGGCGGCGTCCGGTTCATCCCGACCCTGGGGCTGGAGGCTGTCCGGGAGACCATCGCGAGCCTCTGCCGCGAGTTGTCCGACCCACGGCGCCTGGTTGCCGGCGGGTACATCTACATGACCGACCTCGTTTTCTCCCCCACGTGGTCGAGCCGGCTGGGACAGGTCTTTGCCCTTCTCTTTTCGAGCGCCGCTCCCAAGGCCAAGGGGACCGAGGCCGACTACGTGGTCACGGTTGAGACCAAAGGCATCCCGCTGGCCTTGATGACGGCTCGCTGCCTCGGACTGCCCCTGGTGGTAGCCAGGCGCGACCTCCGGGTGACAGAGGGCTCATCGGTGACCATGAACTACGTCTCCGGGTCGACCGGGCGCATCCAGACCATGTCCCTGCCGCGCCGCTCCCTTCCGAGCGGGGCACGGGTCCTGGTGGTTGATGACTTCATGCGCGCCGGGAGCACGGCGCGGGGGCTACGGGACCTTCTCGGGGAGTTCGGGGCGCGTGTCCTCGCGGTGGGCATCCTGACCGCCAGCGCCGTCCCGGTCGAGAAACTGGTTGACGACTACCTTGCTCTGACGGTGCTCCAGGGAATCGACGAACGCCGGCGTCTCGTGTCGGTCATCCCTGGTCCGGCCGTGGTTGGACTCGGAGCCTAGACTCCCGGCCGGCTCCGCTCGGCCGGGTTTCGCCTCGCCCGTCGCTTCCCGCCAGAACCGCGCCGAACTTGCGGCCCGTCTCCGCCAAGGTCGGCCAAGGGCGGGCCTCCCCGAAGGCGAATTCCTGCCGCCCCAGGCGAACACTTGGCGAAGGCGGTGGCAGGCATGATGAAGGTTACGGACGTGAGGGTCAGGCGGCTGAACCCGGAGGGGCGGATGAAGGCGGTGGCCTCGGTGACCCTCGACGGGGAGTTCGTCATCCATGACGTGCGAGTGGTCGAAGGGCACAACGGTCTGTTCGTGGCGATGCCGAGCCGCAAGACCCCGGAGGGCGAGTTCCGCGACATCGCCCACCCCATCACCACCGAGGCGCGTGAGCGCGTCCAAGTGGCCGTTCTGAAGGCCTTCGGTGACGCGCAGGCTATGACGGTCGAAGGGGCCGCCGAGGCTGCGGCCGAGGCGCTCTAAGAAACCCTGCCCTCCGAGCCGTCGGGCTCCCCATCCTCGCTGCCGGCGGGGGCGGGGAGCCCGGTTCTCGCAGGGTTTCCCCGGCGTGGACAGAATACCGACCGGGAAACGACGGGCCGGTCGAGGGAGGAGCGCCTTGAAACCGAGGCTCCTGAAAGTCGCCATCCTGGCCGCCGGCCAGGGAACGAGGATGAAGTCGAGCCTCCCCAAGGTCCTCCATCCCGTCGCCGGCCGCCCCATGGTGGGCTACGTGCTTGATGCCGCTCGGGCCCTGGAGCCCGAGCGCGTCGTTGTCGTCGTGGGCTACCAGGCCGAGAAAGTGGAAACCTACCTCGGCGACAGAGTCACCTACGTTCGGCAGGAACCCCAACTTGGGACCGGTCACGCCCTGCTCATGGCCATGGCGGCCCTGGGCGCCGACGAGGCCGACCTCCTCCTCCTCTACGGAGATGTCCCGCTGGTCCGGTCGGAGACCCTCCGGCGCCTGCTCGACCACCACCGCGCCACCGGAGCGACCGCCACCATCCTGACCGCCGTGCTGGAGGCTCCTACCGGATATGGCCGCATCGTCCGCGACCCGGGCTCCGGGTCCATCCGCCGCATCGTCGAGGAGGCCGATGCGACCCTCGATGAGCAGGCCCTCCGAGAAGTGAACACAGGCATTTACTGCTTCAAGCTGCCGGAGGTTCTCCCGCTCCTAGACCGGCTGACGGTCGCCAACCGTCAGCGGGAGTTGTATCTCGTCGATCTCATCGCCCTCATGGCCGGTCAGGGCGACCTGGTCGAGGCCTTGGTCGCGCGCGACCCCGGGGAGGTCGAGGGGGTCAACAGCCGACGCCAATTGGCCCAAGCCGAGGCCCGGTGCCGGGCGGACATCCTGGATGGCCTTATGCGTTCAGGCGTCACGGTCGTTGACCCCGCCTCGACCTACGTGGATTGGGGCGTGGAGATTGGACCGGACACCGTGCTCGAGCCGGGCAGCGTCCTGCGCGGCCGGACCAGGATTGGGCGGGACTGTGTCATCGGGCCTTGGAGCCATCTTGTGGACACCGTGGTGGCCGACGGCTGCCGGGTCTGGGCCTCCGTCGTGGAGGCGAGCGAGTTGGAGCGGGGGGCGAGCGTCGGTCCGTTCAGCCGCCTTCGCGCCGGCACTCGGGTCGGCCAGGAGGCCCGGGTCGGCAACTTCGCCGAACTCAAGAACACCGCCGTGGGACGCGGGGCCAAGGTCCCCCATCACAGCTACGTCGGAGATACGGACATCGGCGCGGAGGCGAACATCGGCGCCGGCGTGGTGGTCGTCAACTACGACGGGCTGAACAAGCACCGCACCCGCATCGGTGACGCGGCGTTCGTCGGGTGCAACACGAACCTCATCGCCCCGGTCGAGGTGGGAGACGGCGCCTACACGGCCGCCGGTTCCACCGTCACGCTGGACGTCCCGCCGGGCAGCCTGGCGGTGGCCCGCTCGGGTCAGAGGAACCTCGAAGGCTGGGTGGACCGGCGCCGGCCGGGCACGCGCGCCGCCCAGGCCGCACGGCAGGCCCGGGAACGGGCGTCCGGGCGCCCCGGCCCGTCGGCCGACAAGGGAGCACAAGAAAGGACTGAGGAGTAGTGGGCAGGTTTTCGAGCGGACCGCTCAAGATCTTCCACGGGAGCGCCAATCCCGCCCTGGCCGAGGAGATCGCCACTCATCTGGGATTGCAGGTTGGAGACTGCGATGTCACCCGGTTCATGAACGGCGAGATCCAGGTTCTCATTAACGAGAGCGTCCGCGGCGACGACGTCTTCATCGTCCAGTCGACCTGCTCTCCGCCGAACGAAACGCTCATGGAACTCCTCATCCTCATTGACGCCCTCCGCCGCGCCTCGGCGCGCCGGGTCACGGCGGTCATACCGTTCTACGGGTACGCCCGGCAGGACCGCAAGTCCCGCGGGCGGGAGCCCATCACGGCCAAGCTGGTCGCCAATCTCATAACCACGGCTTGCTGCGACCGCGTCCTGACCATGGACCTTCACGCCGGGCAGATCCAGGGTTTCTTCGACATCCCGTTGGACCACCTGACCGCCCTGCCTCTCTTGGCCGAGTACATCGCGGGCAAGCGCATTCAGGACCTGGTTGTCGTGTCTCCCGACGTCGGGGGGGTGGCCCGGGCTCGCAACATGGCCGACTGGCTGGGCGCCCCCATAGGCATCATCGAGAAGAGGCGAGCGCGGCCGAACGAATCGGAGGTCATGGCCCTCATCGGCGACGTGAAAGGGCGGACGGCCGTCCTGATGGATGACATCCTCGACACCGGCGGTTCCATGGTCCGGGCCGCCGAGGCTTTGGTCAAGAACGGCGCCAAGGAGGTCTACGTCTGCGTGACGCACGGCGTCTTCTCCGGCGACGCCTTTGCCCGGCTGGCCAAGGCGCCGATAGCCGAGATAATCGTGACCAACACCATCCCGGTGAAGGTGCCGGACGCGTGGCCGCCGGTGCCGCCGGTGACGGTCCTCTCCGTCGCGCCGCTCCTGGGCGAGGCCATCGTCCGCATCCACGAGGACCTCTCGGTGAGCAAGCTCTTCGAGCAGCCGAACCGGAACAACCACTAGACGGGTGGACCGATAGAGCCGCCCAGGCGCCGTGCCGACCGGCCGCCGGCTAGCGGGGGATCCCCGCCATCAGTCTTCGGGCGTTCCCGCCGAAGATGGCCCCGATATCCTCTTCTTTGAGGTTCAGCCAGTAGCACACCCGGAGTTGGTCCTGGAGGTAGCGGTAGGAGAACCCGCGTGGCAGCCAACTGGAATCGGTCCCGAAGAGGAGACGCTCCGGACCGACCGTCTCGTAGGCTTTGCGGAACAGGTCCTCAAGGCTCAGAGGGTAGGGCATCCACCGGGTCCACTGGTTGGAGCCCGAGGAATCCACGTACACGTTCGGGCAGCTCCAGCAGAGCTGGAGGAGTTCTTGCCAGTAGCCGCAACCGAAGTGGGGGACGATGAAGGGTATCTCGGGATACTGGGCCGCGACCGGGTAGAGGGTGAGCGGGTTCAGTCTGGGGTGATAGACGAGCCCCCCGGCGTGTCCGAGCAGCCCGAAATGGATGAGGACCGGCAGGCGTTTCTCCGCGCAGTACTTCCAGACCGGCTCCAGGGTCTGGTCCTCGAAGGGTACCGCCACCAACGGCGCCAGCAGCTTGTAGCCGACGAGACCGAGTTCCTCGACGGCCCGCCTAAGTTGGTCCACGGCGTCCGGGGCGGTGATGCCGTGATGGGCCATCCCGGCGAACTTGCCCGGATGGCGGCGGACCATGGCCGCCAGGGTGTCGTTGTCCCGGCCGGTCACGAAGACCACCCGCTCCAACCCGTACCGGTCCACCTCCGAGGCCCAGAAATCGGCCGTCTTCTCCAGGCCCTCCGGGGTGCCCGACACCTTCTCCCGCAGCGGCAGGTCCCACTCGCGACGCATGCGTTCCGAGCGGGCCCGCGCGTACTGGGCGGTGATGGGGTCGAGATGGTCATGCCAGTCTCCGGTCGGGAAATGGGCGTGGAAATCGATGACGGGTGGGCGGGGGGCCCCATTGGCTTCCGGCAACCCGAAGCACCTCCTGAAGTCGAGCATCGGCGCCTGGACGTCCGCGCCAGTCTTCTATTGTTTCTCTCGTCTCCATCCATTCCTGCCTCTAGCTGCCCATCTGGTTTGACAGGTTCAGGGAAACGGGGTAATATATATCGCGTCATTTTGAGCGGTCCAGCCACATTCCGCCAAGCCTCCGAGGGAGAAGAGAATCGTGGAACTGGTCACCTTGCAAGCCTCCTCGCGCGTCCCCAACAAAGGACTGACTCACTCCATGCGGCGTGAGGGTTTCCTGCCTGTGGTTCTCTACGGTCAGGGCGTGGAGACCCGCCCGCTGAAGGTTCGGGCCAGGGATTTTGAGCACATCCTCCACATCGGCGCCGGACGCAACAACCTCATCCGCCTTGAGATCGAGGGTCTGACGGGCGCCGAGCCGCCCACCGTGATGATCAGGGAGATTCAGAGTGACCCGGTGAAGGGCCGGCACATCCACGCCGACCTGCAGCAGATCAGCCTCAAGGAGAAGATCGAGGCCAAGGTCCGCCTGGTCCTGCACGGCGAGGACGCCATCAGCAAAGAGGGCGCCATCGTCCAGCACCAGATGCGCGAGATCGAGGTCGAGTGTCTCCCGACGGCCCTGCCCGAGTACGTCGTCTTCGACCTCGCCGGGTACGGCATTGGCGACACGGTGACCCTCAAGGACCTCAAGCTGCCTTCCGGCGTCGAGCTTCTCGGTGAGCCGAACGCGATCGTCATCTCGATCGTGGCGCCCAAGCAGGTCGCCGAGGCGCCGGTCGAGGAGGAAGTCGTCGCGATCGTGGGCGAGCCGCTCCGAGCCGAACCCGCCCGGGTCAGTGAGGAGAGCAAGGAAGAGGAGTAGTCTCTTCCGGAGAAACGAGCTAGCCAGGAAGAGCGCGGCGACCTGCTGCGCTCTTGCTTTTCCCGGAGTCCGCCCCCGGGTTTGCGCCGGGGCGGGCCGTCGGGCTTTGGGGGAGGTGGTCCGGTGCGGCTCGTCGTGGGGCTCGGCAATCCCGGGCCCGCTTACGAGGGGACCCGCCACAATCTGGGCTACCAGGCCGTGCGCCGGCTGGGCCGCGAACTGGGTCTCCCGCGATTCCGTCGGGGGCGTCACGGCCTCGTCGTCACGACAAGCGATGTCACCCTCCTCCTGCCGACGACCTTCATGAACCTAAGCGGTTCCGCCGTCACCGCGGTCCTGCGCGGTCGGCGTGTCGGCCCGGAGGAACTCATCGTCGTGCACGACGACCTCGATCTCGCGGCCGGACGTCTCCGCGTGCGGCGCGGCGGTTCGAGCGGTGGACACCGGGGCGTGACCTCCATCATCGAGGAACTCGGCTCCGACGACTTCGTCAGGGTAAAGGTAGGCATCGGACGACCGCCCGAAGGCGTGGACCCCGTCGAGTTCGTGTTGCAGAGGCCGGAACCCGACGAGGCTTTGGCTCTGGCTGACGCTGTCGCCAGGGCGGTCGATGCCTGTCTGGCCGTCCTCCGCGAAGGACTTGCGGCGGCGATGAACTCCTTCAACCGGAACGCGGAGTCGGGCGAGGTCGACCGGAGTTGAGCCCCGGCGCGGCGGCCGTGCGAGTGGCCGTCGCCGCGCTCGTCGCCGCGGCGGGCGCCTACGCCGGAAACCGTCTCTTCCGCGGGCGCCTCGGTCCGAGGGCCATCGTCCTGATCGCCCCGGGGCTTGAGGAGGCGCTCAAGACCGGACTGGCCCTCCTCCTGGGCGCCCCGGTTCTGGTAGCGCACGTATCTTTCGGGCTGCTCGAAGCCGCCTATGACCTGATGGCCGGTCGAGACCGCCGGGGTAGCCGACGCGCCGCGGCCGCTCTGTCGGGACTCGGTGGTCACACCCTTTTCGGTGCCCTGACCGTCGCTGTCGCCGGGACGCTCACAGGCGCGGGTTCTCTCGGAGCGCTAGCCTGGGTGGCGGGGAGCGCGGTCGCCTACCTGGTCCATGTCGGGTGGAACGCTCTGGTGATGGGAAGGGTGACCCGTTGAGCAGGGACTTCGCTGAGCGACCCGGTCCCACGGCGCCGAGCCCCATTGAGCAGGTCCTCGATGAGGTCGCCTCATCCGTGGAAGTCCGGGCCGTCGTCGACGCTCTGAGCCCGAACTCGGCGCAGGCCGTCCACGGCGTGGGCGGCTCGGCCAAGACCCTCCTCGCCGCGGCCACGCACCGCGAACGCACCCTGCCCAGCCTGTACGTGTGCGGCGATATGGAGGCCGCGCGTCGTCTTGAGACCGACTTCATCACCTGGCTCGGCGAGGACGCGGTGGCCCTCTTCCCCCCGCGCGAGTTCTCGCCGCTGGGTGTCGTCGCGCAGTCCGGGGAGATCCAGGCCCAGCGCCTCTGGGTTCTCGACGCGCTCCTAGCGGAGCGTCCGGTCCTGTTGGTGGCCCCGGTCGAGTCGGTCATGGGCCTCTGCCCGTCGCCGGGCCGTCTGGGGCGCGTCCTCTCCGTGCTGCGGCGGGGGATGAGGCTGGAACCGCACGGCCTGGCCTTGCGCCTGGTCGAAGCCGGCTACCAGCGCGCCCCTCAGGTGGAGCACCCCGGGGACTTCAGTCTTCGCGGCGGCATCGTCGACGTCTTCCCGCCCTCCGTGAGCGACCCCTTCCGCTTCGAGTTCTCCGACGAGGCGATAGCGTCCATCCGTAGTTTCTCTTTCTCGACACAAAAGTCGTTTCGGGACCACCTGGAGGCTCGGTTGGGACCGGCCCGGGAATGGGTCCTCGACGCCGGCGAGACGGCCGGCCTGGCTCGGGCCGTCCGCCAAGCGGTGAACGAGGCGGCCAAGCGGCTCGAGCGCCTCGGCCGTCCCGAGGCGGCCCAGCGTCTCCAGGACAAGGTGCTCGCGGACATTGAGAAGATGGAGTCAGGGACGTTCCTCGAGGACGCCGATGCCTACGCTCCTTTCCTGGCCGGCGGGCCGGAGGCCGCGGACGGCCGTCGCCACCATCTCCCGCTCATTTTCGAGTATCTCCCTCCCGGGGCGGCCGTCTTCCTCGACGAGCCGGCGCGCCTGGAGCAGGCGGCCAAGAGCCTGGCCGTCGAACACGCCGAGCGCTTCGCCGTCCTAATGGAGAGTGGCGGCCTCCTGCCCGACCAGGCGACTTGTGGCGTCGGGTACGGCGACGTGGTCGCCAGGTCCGTGTCCCACGCCACCGTGTACTTGACCCAGCTCCTCCGGCGCACCCCGTCGCCGGAACTCCGTAACATCGTGAATCCGCGCCATCAGACCATCCCGTCCTTCCACGGGCAGTGGAAGGACTTCCTGGCTGAGCTGGGGCGCTGGCGGCAGGCCGGTGACCACGTCCTCGTCCTGGCCGGCTCGGCCGACGGGGTCCAGGGTCTCTCCCGCGCGTTGCGCGAGGCCGAGGCCGGACCGGCGCCCGTCTTCACCCCGCGGCGGACGGCCGCCCAGACCGTCGTGGCCCGGGGCGTGCTCGAAGAGGGTTTCTACCTTCCCGCGCTCCGGCTCCGCGTGGTCACCGACGCCCAGATCCGGGGCCGCTCCCCCAAGCGGCGCCACCGCCGCACGGCCCAGGTCTTGGGTGAGGGGGTGGCCCGGGCCCTCGCCTCCTACCGCGACCTGGAGGTCGGGGACCATGTGGTCCACGTCAGCCACGGGATCGGGGTCTACCTCGGCGTCAAGAACATGGAGACCCTGGGGGTCACGCGGGACTACATCCTCATCAAGTACGCCGGCGAGGACCGTCTTTACGTTCCCGCCGACCAAGTCGGCGCTTTACAGAAGTACGTGGGGGTCGAGGGCCAGGAGCCCAAGATCCATCGACTGGCCGGCAGCGAGTGGGCGCGGGTCAAGAACAAGGCCAGGGAGTCTCTTCAGAAGCTGGCCGTCGACCTCCTCAAACTCTACGCGGAGCGGGAGACCCGGGCCGGTCACGCCTTCGCCGAGGACGGCGCCTGGCAGGCCGAGTTCGAGGCGGGCTTCCGGTACGAGGAGACCCCGGACCAGATCGTGGCGACCGAGGAGATCAAACGGGACATGGAGCGCCCGGTGCCCATGGACCGCCTTCTCTGTGGCGACGTCGGCTACGGAAAAACCGAGGTGGCCGTGCGGGTCGCCTTCAAGGCCGTCACTGACGGCCGGCAGGTCGCCGTCTTGGTGCCGACGACCGTCCTGGCCCAGCAGCACTACCACACCTTCCGCGAGCGTTTCGCGGGCTACCCCGTCAACGTCGACCTCCTCAGCCGGTTCCGGTCGCGCGCCCGTCAGGACAAAACCATCCGCGATCTCAAGGCGGGGCGCGCCGACATCGTCATCGGCACCCACCGCCTCTTTGGCGCGGACGTCGCTTTCAAGGATTTGGGCCTCCTCGTCATCGACGAGGAGCATCGGTTCGGCGTCGGACACAAGGAGCGCCTGAAGGAACTCAAGGCCGTGGTCGATGTCCTGGTTCTCACGGCCACCCCCATCCCGCGAACCCTGAACATGGCTCTGGTCGGCCTACGCGATATGAGCGTCATCGACACGCCGCCCGAGGACCGCTATCCGGTGCAGACCTACGTGGTCGAGTACGACGAGGACCTCGTCCGGGACGCCGTTCTCCGCGAACTTGCCCGGGGCGGCCAGGTCTTCTACGTGCACAACCGGGTGCAGACCATTGACACCGTGGCCGCGCGCCTGCGCGAACTCCTGCCCAAGGCCCGCGTCGGTATCGGGCACGGCCAGATGAAGGAGGAGGACCTCGAGCGGGTGATGATGGAATTCCTGGATGGTGAGTACGATATCCTTGTGTCCACGACCATCATCGAGTCGGGCCTGGACCTGCCCAACGTCAACACGCTCATCGTCGAAGACGCCGACACGCTCGGCCTGGCCCAGCTCTACCAACTTCGGGGGCGGGTCGGGCGCTCGAGCCGGGTGGCCTACGCCTACTTCACCTACCGTCCGGGGCGGGTCATCTCCGAGCTGGCCGAGAAGCGCCTGGAGGCCATTCGCGACTTCACCGAACTCGGGTCGGGGTACAAGATAGCCCTGCGCGACCTTGAGATCCGGGGGGCCGGCAACCTCCTCGGACCCGAGCAGCACGGGTTCATCGCCTCGGTCGGTTTCGAGCTCTACTGCCGGATGCTCGAGGACGCCGTCCGCCGGCTCAAAGGGGAGGCCGGGGCCAGCCGGCCGGAGACGTCGATCGACGTCAACGTCGATGCCTTCCTGCCCGACAGCTACGTCCCGAACGCGCGCCAGAAGATGGAGGCCTACCATCGCATCGCCGCCATCGCCGAACCGGCCGAGGCCGACGATCTTCAGGAGGAGCTGGCCGACCGCTACGGGCGGCCGCCGGAACCGGTGCGGAACTTGTTGACGGTGGCCCGGGTGAAGGTGGCCGTGGGAAGACTCGGTGGGGTCTCGGTCGCCCGTGAGGCCAGCGGGGGTCTCGTGGTCAGGTTCGACCGCCCATCGCCCGCGGCGCGGGAGGCTCTCAGCGCCCTCGTGGGCAAGCAGAGCGGGGTCGCCGTCCGGGCGGCAGGGAAGGCGATGCTCCTCGGGTACCGGCCGGGGCGGCGCGCAAGTCTCGGTACTCCGAAGACAGGCGCCTCACGGGAGAACGTGGAACTCTTGGAGGGGTTGCTGGACCTCCTAACCCTCGTCGCGGGGCGGGTGGCGCAGGAGACCAGCGGGGCGCGGGCCGACGGGCCGCGCCAGCGAGAGGAGAGTCGCAATGTCGAGAACTGAGAGGCGCGCCAAGCAGCGGGCCGCGGCCAGACGCAAGCAGATGGTGGCGTCCAGAGAGAGGACGAGAACCACCTTCCTGCCCCCCCGAGTGTCCCGGATCATCAACCTCACCCTGGTGATAGGGCTCGTCCTTGGGCTGGCCGGCTGGGGGGTCTACTCGCTCATCACCGGCCGGGCGGCGGCCGCTAAGGTCCTGAAGACCGTCAACGCCGTGAACATCACCCAGCACGAACTCGACACGCGCACCAGGATTCTTCAGTTCGTCAACGACCTCAAAGAGGGTGTGGAAGAGGCGACCAAGACGCTCATCCTCGACTCCCTGGTCGACGAGCAGCTCATCCAGGCCGAAGCGGCGGCGAGGAACCTCGTGCCCACCGACCAGGACATCAAGGACAACGAGACGCGGCTGGCGTCGGCTCTCAAGATTCTCTACACCACGCCGCTGCGCATCACCGTGGCCAGGCTCCGCTATGGCGTCAGTTCCGGTGACCTGGCTGCCTACGTGAGGAACCGGGCCCTGAATGAGAAACTGCAGACGGCGGTCACGGCCGACACGACGGTCACCGAGCCGGACATCATCGCCTTCTACGAACAATACAAGGAAGCGCTGGACGCAGAGGGGTTATCTTTGCAGGATGTCAGGGACACACTAGGCCAGGAAATACTCCAGCAGAAAAGGAGCGAGGTCTATTCTGGGTTCCTACAGACTCTTCGGGCAAAGGCCACGATTGCCGACCCCAAGTAGGCCGAGGCGGGCGCGGAACGGGGGCCTAGTCACCGGGAATGGCTAGTCCAAATGGCAGAAATGAATAAAGGTGTCAGCGGAGCTATACTATATCAAACGAGAACTAAACTGGCTTTCTTGCCCATGAGGAGGGAATCCTAATGAAGGCCACGGGTATTGTTCGGAGGATCGACGACCTGGGCCGAGTCGTCATACCCAAGGAAATCCGTCGCACCATGAGAATTCGCGAGGGAGACCCTCTGGAGATCTTCGTTGACCGCGAGGGGGAAGTCATCCTCAAGAAGTACTCCCCCATCGCCGAACTCGGTGATTTCGCCAAGGAGTACGCCGACTCGCTCTACGAAGCCGTGGGCCACATCTCGATGATCGCGGACAGGGACGCCATCATTGCTGTGGCCGGCGCCGCCAAGAAGGAGTTCTTGGAGAAGCGGATCGGCCCGCTCGCCGAGCGGACGATGGAAGAGCGCCGGAGCGTGCTCCAGAACCGGGCGCCGGAACAGGAGTTCATCCCTGACGCCTTTGTCACGGAAGACGAAGATAAGTGCAAGTTCACCGCCTTGGTGGTCGCCCCCATCATCTCGGGTGGCGACCCCATCGGCGCGGTCATCATGGCCTCGCGCGACCCCGAGACGGAGATGACCGCCACGGAGTTGAAGCTCGCGGAGACAGCGGCCGGCTTCTTGGCCAAGCAGATGGAGCAATAGGAGCCGCCGGCAAGCCGAGACCGGAAGACAAGAGGACTTGAGCGGGCCAAGCCGGCCCGCTCTTTCCGTCTTCAGGCCGCCTCCCCGCCGGCGAAGGGTTCCCGGCCCGCCCGCGACCATAGGTAGCGGCGGCGGCCCGCCGTTGTTTCCCGGACGAGCGGTGGTATAATTCCCGTATGTTGCCTCACTAGGTCGGACACCGGGTGTGATGCTCGTTTGACGCAGCAGGCGCCCGCCCGCGGCGACCGCGACACCTACCTCCAGGGCGCTTTCACCCTGGCGGCGGCCGCGATGTTCAGTCGCATCCTCGGCGTCGTCTACCGCATCCCCCTGGGCCGCGTCATGGGCGACTACGGGATGGGGCTCTTTGGGGCCGGGTACACGATTTACATGCCCATCCTGGGCATCTCCACGGCGGGCATCAACGTCGCCATCTCCAAGGTCATGGCCGAGAAGATTGCCCACTCCGACGAACGCGGCGCCTACCGGGCTTTTCGCATTTCCCTCGCCCTGCTCGCGGTCGTCGGTCTGGTCTCGGCCATCGTCCTCGGCTTGGGCGCGCACGCCATCGCGGACCGCGTCATGGGGAACCCCGATGCCTACTACGCCATCCTCGCCCTCGCTCCGGCCATCTTCCTGGTGGCCATCGAAGGTTCCCTGCGCGGCTATTTCCAGGGCTACCAGCGGATGACCCCGCCGGCCATTTCCCAGGTCATCGAGCAGCTCTTCCGGGTGGTCTCCGTGCTCATCCTGGCCTTTGCGCTCCTGCCGCGGGGCAACGCCATAGCGGCGGGAGGCGCGGCCTTCGGGGCCACGGTCGGAGCGGTGTTCGGCTCGCTCTACCTGGTCATCCCGTACTACCTTTCCCGGCGCGACATCGGCCAAAGGGTGGCGGCCGCTCCACCGCCGGCGCCGGACGCCGAGTCGGTCCGGTCCATCGTCCGTCGCATCGTTCTGCTCGCCGTCCCCATCTCCATTGCCGCGGTGGTCGTCCCCCTCTTCGGGGTAGCCGACCTCATCGTCGTGCCGCTGCGCCTCCAAGCCATCGGCTTCTCCGTGAAGGACTCGACACGGCTCTTCGGACAGCTCTCCCAGATGGCCATGGTCCTCATCAACCTTCCCGCCGTGGTCACCTACGGTCTTCAGACGAGCCTGGTGCCGGCGATCTCCGAGGCCCAGGCTCTCGGAGACAGAGCCGGCATCCGGAGCAAGACCTCGTCGGGCTTGCGGGCTACCTTCCTCATCGCCCTGCCGGCCATGGTCGGACTCTGGCTCCTGGCCACGCCCATCTGCGAACTTCTCTACCGGCACGGCGAGGCCGGCGTGCCCCTGGCGGCCCTGTCGGGCGCGGTGCTCTTCCTCATGGTCCAGCAGACGACGTCAGGTGTCCTCCAGGGGCTCGGGCGCACCGACCTCCCGGTCCGGAACCTCATCATCGGGGCTTTGGTCAAGGGGGTCCTCGCCTGGGTCCTGACGGGTATCCCGGAGTTGAACATCCGCGGGGCGGCCTACAGCACGACGGCCGGGTTCCTCGTGGCCTCTGTCCTAAACGTGTACGAGGTCTATCGGCACGTCGGCTTCAAGGTGGACCTGCCGGCCACGGTTCTCAAACCCCTGGGCGCGTCGGCGGCGATGGGCCTGGTCCTCTTCTTCGGCTTCCCGAGGCTCCTCCTGGCTCTGGGAAACGATGTCGCGACCCTGGCCCTTGTGGCCGGGGGCGGCCTCGTGTACGTCGCGACTCTGCTGCTCCTGGGTGGAATCCGGGAGAGAGACTTCGCCTTCCTCCCGGTCATCGGTGCCCGGCTCGCCCGCCTGTTCAAAGACCTGGGGCTCGTCCGTGAGTAAGGCGGGCGGGATTTCCCATTTCTCCCTCGACCCGCTGGTGGAACTCATGGACCGCCTCCTGGCCCCGGACGGCTGTCCGTGGGACCGGGCCCAGGACCACCGGTCGCTCCGGTCCTTCGTCATCGAGGAGGCCTACGAGGTCGTTGGAGCCATCGACAGCGGCGACGCCGGGAAGCTCAAGGACGAACTGGGCGACCTTCTCCTCCAGGTGGTCTTCCACGCGGCCCTGGCCCAGCGTGACGGGACCTTCGACGTGAACGACGTCGTGGCGTCCATCACGGCCAAGCTCCGCCGCCGCCATCCCCATGTCTTCGGCCTAAGCCGGGTGAAGTCGGCCAAGGGCGTGCTGCGCCAGTGGGAGGACATCAAGAAGGCCGAGGCGGCCGAGCCCGCCGAGGCGTCGGAGCCGGGCGGCGGCGTCCGGCTTGAGGCTCACCTGCCCGCCCTGATGCAGGCCCAGAAGCTGCTGGAGCGGGGGGCCCGGCTCGGTCGGTCCTGGCCGGACTTGGCCGAGGAGACCGGCGACCGTGCCCCCGAGGAGACCGGCGGCCACGTCCCCGAAGCCGAACTGGGACGGGCCCTTCTGGCTCTCCTGGAAAGGGCCCGGCTTGAGGGTCTGGACGCTGAACTGTGTTTGCGGCTGGCCTGCGTCCGGCTGGCCCGCCGTCTCGACGCCCCGGGAGCGTGATTTCCCCAAGATTCTCCTAACCAAGAGGATTCACGGACAGCGCCCCAGAATAGGCACGCCAACCTGCTTGTAGGAGGGACCCGATGTGAACAAGGCTGAACTGGTAGCAAAGGTTGCGGAGAAGTCAGGCCTGACGAAGAAAGACTCCGAGAAGGCGGTCAGTTGCGTGTTCGAGAGCGTCGAGGATGCCCTGGCGAAAGGGGACAAGGTCTCCCTCGTCGGTTTTGGCACCTTCGAGCGGCGGGTCCGCAAGGCCCGCGAGGGGCGCAACCCGCAGACGGGAGACAAGGTCAAGATCGCCGCGGCCAAGGTTCCTGCCTTCAAGGCCGGCAAGGCCCTGAAGGACCGGGTCAACAAGTAGGGCTCATTGACACCAAGGCCCCCCGGCGACTGGTCGGGGGGCCTTACGGCGTCTTGGGGGGAGAAGCAGGAATCCTGACATGGCGAAGATGCCATAGAAGGAGGAACGGAGGACCACACGATGCGTCTGGATATGTTCCTGAAGGTCAGCCGGCTGGTCAAGCGCCGGCCGGTCGCCAAGGAGGCCTGCGACAACGGCCGCATCGGCCTAAACGGCAAGCCCGGGAAACCCGGGAGCCCCGTCAAGCCGGGAGATATCATCTCTCTCGACTACGGGCCGCGGGTCGTCACGGCGGAGATCCTCGAGATTCCGCCCGGCCCGGTTCCCAAGTCGGCGGCGGCCGCTCTCTATCGCGTCGTGAGCGACGCCCGCGTCGCGGGACGGGCGGTCGAGTGGCTGGAGGACAAGGAAGAGTAGCCGCCGACTACTGCCCCACCCGGGGGAAAGACTATCCCCGGGAGGTAGAAAGCCATGAACGAACGCCGGCAGTGGATTTGGCTCGTGGCGGTGGCGGTCGCCGTGGTCGGCCTGGGCTTCCTGTCCTGGAGCAGACTCGGCCCCGCGCCGCTGGCCCGTCCTCAGCCCAACTCCAAGTGGACCAGCGCGACCACCGAGCCCGACGTCCGAGTCTACATGAGTGACTCGGGGACCATCACGACGATGAAGTTCGAGAAGTACATCGAGGGCGTGGTGGCGGCAGAGGTGGAGCCGACCTGGCCGCTTGAGGCCTTGAAGGCTCAGGCCATCGTGGCCCGGAGCCTGACCGTCTGGGAACTTGAGAACAGCGGCGGAGTGGCCAAGCTGCATCCCGGAGCCGACGTTTCGACCAACTTCGAGGAGTTCCAGGCCTACAACGCCTCGCGGGTGAACGACACCGTCCGCCGGGCTGTCCAGGAAACCCGCGGCCAGATTGTCGTCTGGCAGAACCGGCCCGCCTGGGCCTTGTTCTGCGCCGACTCCGGCGGGCAGACGGCCAAGCTCGACGAAGGTGGCTTCACGCCGCCCGCAGGGACCGACACGCCCTATCTCCGCAATGTCAGCGTGAAGTGGACCGCGCCCAATCCGAACTGGACGGCTACCTTCAGCCTGGAAGAGGTCCGCGCCGCGGCTGTCCGCGCCGGGAGCGACCCGGGAGCGGTGACCTCGGTCACCATCGCCACCAAGGGACCGTCGGGTCGCACCCTCGACCTTAAGATCGGCAACGCGACGGTGCCGGCGCCGAAGTTCCGCCTGGCTATCGGGTCCACGCGGATGAAGTCGACCTGGCTCACGTCGGTCGCCATCGAGGGCGACAAGGTCACCTTCAAGGGCAAGGGGTACGGACACGGCGTCGGGATGTCCCAGTGGGGAGCCCAGGGTATGGCTTCGGCCGGCCAGAGCGCCCGTGACATCATCGCTTACTTCTACCCCGGGATTCGGATCGCGAAGATCTGGCCGTAGGTTCAGAGCTGTCGGAAGCCGTGACCGCCCGGGTGGGCCGCCCCGCCCGGGCGGGGCGGTCTAAAGGACTTGCCTCCACATACCCTTTAGCGAATTATCCCAGCCGGACGGACCGGGGAGGCAGGCCACATGGATGAGAAGGACTTCAGCGGAGCCGAGGGTCACGTCGTAACCATAACCAACCGCGAGCAGGTCTCCATCGGCGGCGTCATCCACGTCGACAGCTTCGATGACCAAGAGATCGTGGTCGACACCGACCTCGGGAACCTGAACCTCAAAGGGGAAGACCTGCACATCAAGCAACTCAACCTGGACGAAGGCCTGCTGGATGTCGAGGGTGTCGTCAACTCGGTGACCTACACCATGCGGGCCAAGGGCCGGGGCGCCAAGGCCAAGAACATTCTGGAGCGCATTCTGCGCTAGGCGAGAAGGTCGGCAAGTCCCTCCAGGCTTCCCGCCGGGGCCTGGAGGTTTTTCCCTATCGCGGCTAGAATATGCAAGCCCACCAGTCCTGACATATCCTGTACCAGGCACCTCGCGCCGACCTGGCCGCACACCACCCTAGCTCACGCGGACGGAGGAACGCCCTTAGCTTCCCATCCCGGCACGACCCAGGCTCCTCTCCAGCGTCTCGGCTCCCGGCTGGCCAGGGAGACATGGCGTCTGGCCGGCCGTCTCCTCGGCGCTCTCCTGCGGGGGCTGGTCTACCTCCTGGCCAGCCCGGTCATCCTCCTGGCCGACCTCATCCAACCCGACCCGCACTTCGACCGGGGGTGGATCGTGGGGTTCATGGGCTTCATCACCCTGGCCATCGTGCTGACCTGGGGTTTCGGGTATCTTGTGGCCATCGAGACCCTGCAGGGCAACGCCCTGGTAACCGGGTACGTCGAGGTCACCCCGGACCTGGCCAAGGTCCCCTACTTCAACCGCATCCAGGTGGCGGCGGCGAAGAACGACGTGGACCCGGCCCTCATCGCGGCCATCGTCTCCCAGGAGAGCAGTTCCAACCCTGACGCCATCTCGCGGGCCGGCGCCCGGGGCCTCATGCAGATCCTGCCGTCCACATGGCGCCTCCTCTGCCCGAAGGCCCACTGCCAGGGGGAGCACCTGCCGCCGGCCTGTGGGACAGACTGCATCTTCAACCCGGAGGCCAACCTCCGGGCCGGGACCGCGTACTTCGCCGGCATCCTCCGCCAGTTCGACGACAACATCGTCTTGGCGTTCGCGGCCTACAACGCCGGGACGGCCGCTGTCCGGCACTACGCGGGCGAAGGGGACCCGGCGGCGGGCAGTGACCCTTCCGGCGACCTGGACAGCCTTCCGCCCTTCGCCGAGACCAGGGCCTACGTTCGGAAGGTCCTGGCCTTCTGGGTGAGGCTCAGGTCGACGAGCCCTCCGGACGTGGTGACCCTCACCGTCGAGGAGTGCCTCCTCCTGAGGCAGCTCGCTACGGTGTTACCCGTGGTCGTGCTCGGCCTGTGGGCCCTCTTCGGGGCCTGGGTCTTGCGGCGCTTCAACCGCCCGGTCGCGGCAACCAAGACCTAGCGAGCGGAGGTCGCGGCCCCATCGCGGAAGAGGCCCCTCCGTCTCCGCATATCATTCGACGGAGGCGGCGGGATGGAGTGGCTCGATAGGCAAGTCCTCACTGTGGCGGTCATGTTCCTCACCGGCGTGGCCTTGGGCCTGTTCTTCGACCTGTGGGGAGTGGCCACCGGCCGGGTGACGGCGCCGCCCGGCGCGGCGGTAGGCCGGCGCGTTCCCTCCCGGCGACGCGCCACGGGCCGTCCGGTCTTCCCCGTAAGCGATCTCCTGCTCTGGCTCCTGGTCACGCCCGTGGTCTTTGTGGCCGCCCTCCTCGCCAACCGCGGGGAACTCCGGTCCTTCATCTTCGTCGGCATCGCCCTAGGCGTGGCCGCCTATGCCGTCCTGGCCAGGCGGGTCTTCGTTTGGGCGGCCCTGGAGGTGCAAGCCGGCGTTCTGAGTGGCGCTGCGGCCGGCCTGCGCTGGGGAGAGCGACGGGTGGTCCAGCCGGTGAAGGCGGCGGGGGTCCGGGGCGCCCGGGCGGCCGAGAAGACGGTCCAGGGGGCCGCGGGGGCGGTCCGGAGAACGGCGCGGGGGGCTGCGGGGGCGGTCCGGAGAACGGCGCGGGGGGCTGCGGGGGCGGCCGTGGGGGCCGCGCGGCGGCTTCTTGGAGGATTCCGGAGGGGGCCAAGGAATAGGCCGCGCGGGTGATGCGCGTGGAGCGGGCGGGTGTCCGCCCGGCAGCGTTCCGGCCGGGAGCCATGCGGATACGCAGCGGCGCGGCCAGGCGACCGCTGGACGGAGACGTGCCTGCCGCTGGACGGGGCGGGCTGTCGCCGATCGCCCGTGTCGCGTTTCTCGTTGTTTTCGTATATTTGATTGCCGGCCTTTGTTTTCAAGTAGTTGAGGTTCTGCGGATGAGGGGTCTTGTCTTGGGACTCGAGGACCAGGTGGCGGCCTTGAGGGCTGAGAACCAGCGGTTGGCCCAGGAGATTGAGTTCACGAAGACCGACGAGTACATCAAGCAGGTGGCTCGCGAAGAACTCGGCCTCGTCTGGCCCGACGAGATCCCGTACGCCCGCGGTGTCCGGTCAGGTCCGTAGCAGGCAAGATGCGGGGCCGCGCCTTGACACCCCGGCAGGCCTGCTCTATACTTTTGTTTTGCGAAAGAATTCCTAACAGGAGGACCTTATCTGAATGGCGGTAGTCGTCGGCAGCATCGTGGAAGGAACCGTGACGGGGATAACGCATTTCGGGGCCTTCGTCCAGCTGCCCTCGGGCGAGACAGGGCTTGTCCATATCTCTGAGATAGCGGATTCCTACGTTAAGGACATCCGAGAGTATCTCAAGGAACAGGACAAGGTCAAGGTCAAGATCCTGTCCTTCGACGGCAAGAGCAAGATCGGTCTCTCGATTAAGCAGGCGCTTCCGCCCAGCGAGCGCCGGACGTTCAACCGTCAGTCGTTCGAGGATAAGTTGTCGCGGTTCATCAAAGACAGCGACGAGAAGCTGACCGACCTCCGGCGGAGCACCGACTCCCGACGCGGTGGCCGGGGCGGCGGGCGGAACTCGGGGGGATACTAGGGCGGTCTCAAGTTTCGGTGGCGGCGTAGCTCAGCTGGCTAGAGCATGCGGTTCATACCCGCAGTGTCACTGGTTCGACTCCAGTCGCCGCTACCAGTTTTTTGTGATGGACGGTAGAACGTCTTGGGCCATTAGCTCAATTGGTAGAGCATCCGACTCTTAATCGGACGGTTTAGGGTTCGAGTCCCTGATGGCCCACCAGGATTGTGTCAGGCAAGCTTCAAGCCGACGGCCCGCTCGCGAGAGCGGGCCGTCTTGCTTGTGTACGGCGGGGAAGGCGGGAGAGTGCAGCCGAAGGTGTCCATCACGGCTGACCTCCGCTCTTGCAGCAGCGGCTCTCGAGGGCCGCGGAAAGACCCGTAGTCTCGCCCGTTCCGGCGGCTCTTAGTTGGCGGACCAAACCGTTTGGCAGGAGTGCCCTGGAGAGGGAAAGAACGTAAGGCCACGTTTCTTCATCACAACCCTTGGCCGGGAACAGGGGGGGTGACACGTGCGCTTCTACGCAGGCCGCATTTCTCTTCTCCCAGTTGAGAACCTCTTCGCCGGGGTCGGGAAGGGCAGCAGGACGCAGGCTCTCGAGCAGGTCCTTTCGTGCCCGTTCGAGTTCACGGGCAAGCACAACGCCCATCTGGTCCGGTCGCACGGGCTGCTAGCCGCCAATGGTCAACTTCTGGGCGGTGTCCTAGGTCGAGCATCCAGGGAGCGCCTGCCCCAGTGGGAGGCAGGGCATTTCATCAAACGCCAGGCGGAGTTATGGCCGCATGTCTACTACCTCTATTCTCGCGCTGACACGCGAAGCCCCCCATTCCCCTTCTAGTTGCGGCAATACTGGACAGGAGAGGTTCCCAGAATACTCAGCAAAACGGCCCCAGCGAACCCTCAATCGGACGGTTTGGGGTTCGAGTCCCTGATGGCCCACCAGACTTCTGCGGGTAGACGGCCCGTCGCTGACGGGCCGTTTGTTCCTTCAAGGGGTTCTCCGCGGAAACTTTGCCCCAGGGCCTCTCAGGCCCGTCTCTATTGGCCTTCGAGCTTATCGCAGTAGGCGTGCATGGCCTCCTTCATGAACTTGGCCAGGCCCGGCTGGACTTTCTCGTAGTTGGCGGCCGCGAACCGCTCGTCGGCCGCATCGGTCTCGCCGAGTCCCCGGTAGACCTCGGTCGAGCAGGTGTAGAAGTAGCGGTCGATGTGCTGGTGGTGCCGGCGGACGAGCTCCTGCACCTCCGGGTGGGCCGGTGCAAGGCCCTGGGCAATCTTGGAGGCCAGCCCCAGCGTGATGTCCCGGTGTTCGCCCATGATTTTGTCCCAGTCTCCCCTGCTGTACTTGCTGGTGCGCTCGACCGACTGTTGGTACTCTTTGCTCCTGACCCACCGCTGCTTGACCTCTTCCTCGTACTTGGAGGGGTCGAATCCGTTGAACATGTCCTTGGGGTCCAAGCTGATTCCCCTTCCCATCAATTGGAGCGTGCGGTCGACCGATTGCACAAGACGGTCCAGCTGCTCGCGCCTCTCCAGAGGAGGAGCTCCTTGCGCCGGAGGAGGGCTTGCCTTCGGTCGAAGCCCGGGCTGTCCGGATGCCTTCCATCACGACCTCCCGGCCGAAGCCTCTCCGGCGGTGGTCGGGGTGGGTGCCGACCGGCTCCAGAATGGCCATGCGGTTTGGCAGGTCGAGCCAAACCAGGCAAAAGGCCACGTACTTCCCGTCGGGGCTGACCACGGCGAGGTCGAGGTCCTGGCGGTAGTCCGGCGCCCTCTGCAGTTCCTCTTGGGAGAAGAGGCTGGGCCACTCCAGGGGGTCGGTGTGGTTGAACGACCGGCCGATGATCTCCCGGCGGGCCTCCAGGTCGTTGTCGTCGGCCATAGACCTAACGGTATACCCTGGGGGTAGACGCTAAGGAAGGCCCGGTCCGGGGCCGTGACCCACCTCGAACACGGTGTCGAAGTCGACCGACGCGTCATCGCGCTCGTAGCCCCGCTCCTCGACCAGCCTCCGGAGCGGCTCGTCGTGCTCGTAGACCCGGACCATCAGGGCAAGCTTGGCCGGGTCGGCGAGCCTGGCCTCGGCGTGCTCGAGCATGGCCGGGAGAAGCGAGTCGAAGCCCGGCCGCCGCTGGAGAAAGGCCCCGCCCGGCCAGGGGTTCTCCGTGGTCACTACCCCCACGATGGCGCCGCTGCCGGTCTCCCAGATGGCGTTCTGCCCTTCCCAGACGGCGATGGCCTTGAGAGAGTCAGCGACGTAAGGCTGGGCCTTCCGGTAGGTTCCCAGCATGGGAATGACATGGTAGCGGGCCCAGTTCCATTGTTCAATCCGCCAATTGGGCGCGGCATCGAAAGAGGGGTACGTATCCGAGAGGAAGTCCCGCACGTGAATGAAGTCCTCGGGTCTGTACGGCCGCTGGGTGATGGCGATGGCTTTCAGGTCTCCTTCCCTAGTCGCGCTTCGGGAGAGTTGGGGGAGCCGTTGTGGCGGTAGCAGGCCTAGCGGCACGAGTCGAGTCCGTGTGTCATTCCTCTTGTGCGGGCCCTTCCCTTGCCCATTCGGGGGGTCAGCATCCCCTCTTGACCCTCACGTCACGTCAGGGTCTAGTATGGGGGCTGGAGGCGACAACGTGGCCTACACGGTCGGCCGGTGGTTCCGCCTCATCAATGAGCCCGCCAGCCGAGAACTCACCGGCTTGCTCCCCGCCGTTTGACGCCCGGGATGTTGGCGCGGGTGCCGAGGACATGACCGGGGAGAAGTGTGGACTCGTGAGAGAAGGACGGTGTGAGCATGTCTAACCAGGGTAACGACACCGGGGTGTCCGTCACGGCAGCCGTAGACCGCCTATGGGCCGATCCCAGCATCCTGGCCGTGGGCGTCTTCGGTAGCGCCGACGCCGGCGGGGCTGACCCCGAGTCCGATGTTGACCTGTTGGTTGTGGAGCAGGGTGAAGGGGAGGTCTGGAAATCCCCCTATTTCCGAGAGGGCGAGGCTCTCGTCCACCTGCAGTACTTCTCGCGGGCCCAGTTCCTCGAGAACGCCAAGCTGCTGCGGGGCGGCCCCTACCACCACATGCTCGCCTCGACGCGGCTCCTGGCGTTGCGAGACGAGGACTTGGGCGAGGTTTTCCGCCGGGTCCGGGAGTTTCCCGAGGCCGACCGGAGCCTGCGCATCCTGGAGGCCGCAGGGAATCTGTGTCTTGATTTGCGTTTGCTGACAAAGTCCTTTACGGCCGGTCCCTCTTTGGCCTTCAGCCACTACGCCCTCGTCCAGTCAGCCAAGGTTCTGGATGGCCTAGCCAGGATCACCCTGGTAAGCCGGGGTCAGATTCCGGGCCGGGCCCCGCTCACGGAAGCCGCCCCTCTGAATCCGAAACTGGCCGAAGCCGCGTCAGGGCTGGTCGATGCAGGGGCGCGGGCAGGGGGGCCGGCGATGGCGCCAACGGTGGTCAAGGCGACCATCGAGCTGGCCGAGGCCTGCCTCCATCGCCACCTGGCAGAATGGTCCGAGCCGCTCCTAGCGTTTCTGAGGAGGGCGGATGGTCCGCTTCCGCTCGGGGAGTTCGAGGAGATGGACCCCTTCAACAAGCTGAAGACCGACCTGGAGAAGCTCACCTTTCGCCTGGTTCGGGCCGGACTGGTCCGTGAGAACGTTCGCCCGTTCACGGCCACCGTCTCGGCGGCTGTCCTCCTGAACGAGGTCGTCTACTCGGCCGGCTGACAGAGGGAACAAACACCTACCGCTGGCCGTAGTAGCCATTAGACTTGCCCGCTCCATCCCCTCCGCTTGACCCATCCGATGTTGGCGCGGGCGCCGAAGCCATGACCAGGGAGAAGTGGTGGGATCCGTGAGAGAAGAGCAGTTCCGGGAGTACTGCGCTGGGCGCGGTTTCGGCCCCGAGCAGACGGACGCCCATGTTTCGGATGTGCGGGGTTTTGAGGCCTTCGTGACAGGGCGGGGCAAGTCGCTGGACAGCGCCGGTGTGGAGGATATGCGCGACTACCTGGCGGTCCTGGTGGACCAGGGGCTGAACTCGGAGGAGAGGCTGTTGGCGCTCGGGCGCTACAGCTTCGCGACGGCCAACTACCCCCTCTACGTCTACATGACCGGTATGCTCGGAGGCCGAGAGGTCGTGCCCAACATCGCCGGCCGGGCGACCAAGATAGCTGGGCGGGCTGTCCGGAAAGCGGTCTTCTCCGACCTCCAATTGCCGCCTCTGGGCTCGCCGCAAGAGCGGTTCGTTGAGCCGACACGGCGGCTGGTCGCGGGACTCAAGGCGAGACTGCCCGTCGAGACCTGTCAGGACGTCCTGGCCGGAAACAACCACGGCGTTCCGCAGCGGGCGTTCTTCCCCCTCCGGCGCATCTATCGCGAATCCGGAATCGACGCCGCGCTTCGCTTCCGCCACGAGAGCCTGCTGCAGACGCTCGAGGAGCACGCCCGCAGCGGGAAACCCTGGTATGAGCAGATGATCACCCCGGAGGTCGTGGCCTTCGTCCGCCGCAACCCGGAGATCCAGTCGGGCGTGAGGGTCGGCCCATCCATCTTCGTTACGAAGATTCCCTTCGCTCCGGACCTGTACCTCAGAGAAACAAACCCCAAGCTGAGGCGGTACCATGCCTGCCACTGCCCGCTGGCCCGAACCTCCATTCTGGAGGACGGTCCGGCGGTGCCGACGCTCTGGTGCTACTGCAGCGGCGGCTACGAGAAGCTTCCGTTCGATGTCATCTTTGAACAGCCGGTTCGCGTGAAGGTCCTGGAGAGCGTTCTGGCCAACGAGGACAGGTGCCGCTTCGAGATAGAGATCCCCGAGAGCAAAGCGAGGTCGGGGCTCAGTTGAAGAACCCGGCCCGGGCGTCTATAATCAACCTCTGTGCGGCGTGAGAGGCTTCTTTGGCCTGCGCGCAGCCACACATCCTCCCAAGAAGCGGCGGCGCCGACAACCTTGCTGACTTGCGGCCTCATTGGACTCCCCGCGTGCGGGAAGTCGACCCTCTTCGCCCTCCTCACCGGCACTCCCGACTCCCAAGCTCTCGCCGCCTCAGGCGAGATACGCCGGGTCATCAAGGTGCCCGATCTGCGCGTGGGTGCCCTGGCCGCTCTCTTCGGGCCGAAGAAGGTGACCTTCGCCCAGATCGAGATTATCGATATCCCCGGCCTCGTGCCCGGGGCGCGGAGCCGGGCGGCGCATTTCCTGGAGGCCGTGCGCGGCTCCGACGCCCTCATCTTCGTCCTTCGCGGCTTCCGGGACGACGCGGCCAGCGACCCGAATCCCATCTCCGAACTGGGCACCTTGGAGGCCGAAATCATCCTGGCCGACCTGGCGATGGTGGAGAATCGCATCGAGCGCCTGGAGCGGCCTGCCCGCGGCGAGGAGACGTCCGCCCACGTAAACCGCAAGGACCGGGTCGCCCACGCCGCCTTGGGCCGGGTCCGGGACCATCTTGCCGGGGGTCTCCCCTACAGCGACCTGACCCCAGCGCCGGCTGAGACGGAAGCCCTCGCCAACCTGCTCTTCCTGACGGCCAAGCCGGTCGTCTGGGTTCTCAACGGGGCCGAGGGCGACTTGCGAAGCGCCGCCGGGGAGACAAACCTGTCCCGGGCCGCGCGCCGGCGGGGCATCCCGCTCGTCGTCATGTCGGCCCAGGTCGAGAAGGAGATAGCCCAACTGCCTCCAGGTGATGCCGCCCTCTTCCTGGCCGATATCGGCCTGGAAGAGTCGGGCACGTCACGTCTGGCCAGGGCGGTCTACGAGCGCCTCGGCCTCATTTCCTTCCTGACCATCGGGGAGGACGAGGTCCGGGCCTGGACCATCCGCCGCGGTCTGGGAGCCAGGGAAGCCGCCGGAAAGGTCCACTCCGACATCGAGAGGGGTTTCATCCGCGCCGAGGTCATCGGGTTTGGCGACTATGCGGCCCTTGCCGCACTCAAAGATGGCCCCGGGGGGAAGCGCGGCTCGACCAACCCGGGCGAGCGGCTCCTGGCCGTCGCCAAGGAGAAGGCCCTCCTGCGTTTGGAGGGAAAGGACTACCTTGTCCGGGACGGCGACATCATCGACTTCCGGTTCAATGTCTAGGAAGGCGGGACGGGTATGATGACCGTGGGGCCGGGTGACCGCCGGTTGGTCATGGTTCCTCGGCCCGGCTACGAGCCGGAGATGGGCCGGTGGCTCTGGGCCCTGGAGGACGTGCGCCGGGTTCTCAAGAGCGCGCTCGCCGGGAATCCGCCGCCGGCCTCGAGCCGAAGTCCCCGCCCGCCGGTCTCGGCGGCGGTCCTCGACCGCCAGCCACCCGGCTCTCACGGGATTGGCACTCTCCTCTACCACATCGCGGTCATTGAAGCCGACTGGCTCTACGAGGACGTTCTGGGCTCCTCGTGGGACCCGGCCATCCTCGCCTTCTTCCCCCATCCGGTGCGGACGTCATCGGGGCAACTCGCCCCGGTCGCCGATGCCCTGGCCACGCATCTCCGACGCCTTGACGAGGTGCGGGCCGTGTTTCTGGAGCAATTTGCCGGCATGAACCTTGAGGACTGGCGAACACCGAGGCCGCGGGCGGAGTACGCCGTGAGCCCCGAGTGGGTCGTCTACCACCTCTTGGAGCACGAGGCCCACCACCGGGGACAGATCTTCGACCTCCTCCGGGGGGAAGGGTAGCCGCCGGACTCGACTTAGGAGGGGTGCCTGGTGGGTAGGGTCTATCGGGGTCGGTTCTGGCAGGACAGCCTTTGGCTGCTCGTATTCTCCGGCATCATCGGTCTTGTCATCCTTCTTGGAGCCATCGCGGGGGGCGTCGCCGTCGTGAGTCTCGCCTCCCGCGGCGGGATGGCGTTAGGCACGGGCATCGCCTTACTGGTCTTGGTCGTGATCCCAGGGTTGGTCGGCGGTTGGGCCTGCTTCTACGTCTTCCTGGGGGGATTGGGGGAACGGCTCCAGGTCCAGGGCGACACCCTCGACTACCGGGCGCCGTTCTTCCGGCGCCGTATCCCCATCCGGGACATCCTCATCGTGCATCGCTGGCCCCGGATGCTCCTCCGCTACCAAACGTCCAAGCGTGTCGTCGCGCTGCGCCTCCCGAACTGGAGCCGAGGCTGGTACGCCGACGAACTCATGGGGGAACTCATCATCATCAACCCCGACATCGAGGTGATCACCGGGCCGCTGGACGCCGACCAATGAGGCGACAGGCTGAGACGGCTGAAGGAGGCCAAGATGGCTCGGGCCGAGGCGGAGCGGTCGGCGGCGGTCAGATCTTCCTCAGTCTCACGCTCCGGGCCTGGTGGTCCGCCTTCTTCTCCAGGATGAGGCGGGCCCGTTCGCGGGTCGGGAGGATGTTTTCACGCAGGTTGATGGAGTTGATGTCCCGCCAGATACGCTCCGCCACATCCACGGCTTCGTCGCGGCTGAGGCCGGCGTACTTGTGGAAGTAGGAGGCCGGGTCGCGGAAGGCCGTCTCCTGCAGGGTCAGGAACCTATCCACGTACCAGCGGCGGATGTGGGTCTCGTCGGCGTCGACGTAGATGGAGAAGTCGAAGAAGTCGGAGACGAAGACCGTCGTCGGCCCGGTCTGCAGGACGTTCAGCCCCTCGAGGATGACCACGTCGGGTTTCCGCACCACCTGCGCCTCGTTGGGAACGATGTCGTAGGCCAAGTGCGAGTAGATGGGCGCCGTCACCTCCGGCACCCCCGACTTCACGTCGGCGAGGAAACGGATGAGCCGCCTGATGTCGTAGCTCTCGGGGAACCCCTTCCGGCCCATCAGACCGCGCTCCTCGAGGATCCGGTTGGGATGGAGGAACCCATCCGTGGTAACCAGGTCCACGCGGCGGTGGTCGGGCCACCGGAGGAGGAGCGCCTGGAGGATGCGGGCCGTGGTGCTCTTCCCGACGGCCACGCTCCCGGCGATGCCGATGATGAAGGGGACCTTGGGGGTCCGGGTGGCGAGCCGGTCGCGCGCGGCCACCCCGGCGCCCCCGAGGAACAGGCGGGTGGCCCGGTAGAGGTCCTGGGTCGCCGCCACGTAGAGGTTCAGGAGTCGCGAAAGGGGCAGGTAGACCTCGACCACTTCTTCGAGGGAAAGCCGCTCGTTGATGCCTTGCAGGTCGGCCAGGTCGGCTTCGGAAAGGGTCAGTGGGGTGTCGGCGCGGAGGCCGGCCCATTCATCACGGGGGAACCGGACATAGGGAGAGAAGTCGGACCGGTCAGTGTCTACGGTCGTCGCCTCCCCTTTCCGTCGATGTCTACTTTACCAGCGATAGCCTGCTCCCTGCCGGCGATAGCCTGCTCCCTGCCGGCGACCGCCGGCTCCGAGCGGTCAAGAGGTTCTTTCCCTGCCGGCGTTGAAACTCGGACCTGCCTGGAGAAGGCCTGAGAGGAGGCGTTCCGGATGGAGGATGATCTCAAGTCTCTCCACGAGGCCGTCCTAGTCGCGGACGAGGACGCGGCCCTGAAGGAAACGCGAAGATTGCTGGAGGCTGGGGCTGATCCGCGGACCATTCTTGAGACGGGTCTGGCGGCGGCCATGTTCGAACTCGGCCAGAGGTGGAACAGGGGCGAGGCCTTCCTGCCGGAGGTCGTGGCGGCGGCCGACGTCTTCAGGCTCTGCGGCGAACTTGTGGAACCGGCCCTGGCGGCCAGAGGCGAGAAGCAGGCCCGCCACCTGATGGTCATCGGCACGGTCAAGGGCGACCTGCACGACCTGGGGAAGAACATCGTCGCGGCCTTGCTGAGGACGGCCGGTTTCGAGGTCCGGGACCTCGGCAAGGATGTCTCGGCCGAGCGGTTCGTCGAGGCGGTCAGAGAACTCCGGCCCAAGATCCTCGGACTCAGCGCCCTCCTGACCACGACCATGCTGGAGCAGAAGACCGTCATCGAGGCCCTCGCCGGGGCCGGGCTGCGTCCCGCGGTAAAGGTCATCGTCGGGGGCGCCCCGGTCACGGCCCAGTGGGCGAGGGAGATAGGCGCCGACGCCTACGCGGCCAACGCCCCCCAGGCCATCGAAGTGGCCTTGGGGCTGGTCGGTGGAGCCGCGTCGGGCGGCGGCGGAGGTGGCGGCGGTGGCTGAGATGGAGGGCTTACGGGTCCTTTCCGAGAGCGAGATAGCGGAGATCCACGAGGCCGCCCTCGCCGTGCTGGCCGAGTGCGGCGTGTTCGTCGACAGCCCGAGGGCGCTGGAACACCTCGCCGCCAAGGGGGCGACCGTGGACTCGGCCACGGGGCGGGTCCGAATCCCGCCGGCCCTGGTGGAGGGGGCCCTGGGGGGGTGCCCCTCCTGGTTCACTCTTTACGACCGTGACGGAGGCGAGGCCTTCCGCGTCGGTGGCCGCGAGATCCACTTCGCGACGGGCTCGTGCGCCATCCGCTACCAGGAGGGGCGCGAGGTGCGGCCGTCCCTGGCCGAGGACTTGGTGCGGCTGGCCGTCGTGACCGACGCGCTCCCCCAGGTCGAGGTCCAGTCCACGGCGGTTGTGGCCGGCGAGGCCCCCAAGACGCTGGCCGACACCTACCGTCTCTACCTCGTCCTCAAACATTCGCCCAAGCCCGTCATCACCGGGGCCTTCAGCGAGAAGGGCCTCTTTGACATGATGGCCTTGCTTGGCGCGGCGACAGGCAGCCGGACCGGGGAGGCGCCCTGCGCCATCTTCGACGTCTGCCCGTCACCGCCCCTGAAGTGGACGGCCATCAGCGCGGCCAACGTGATGGACGCCGCCGCGGCCAGGCTGCCGGTGGAGTTCGTCTCCATGCCCATGCCTGGCGCGGCCTCCCCGGTGACCCTGGCCGGGAGCGTGGTCGTGCACACGGCCGAGACGCTAAGCGGCATCGTGCTGGCCCAGACCGTGCGCCGGGGAGCGCCGGTCGTCTGGGGTGGCGCGCCGGTGGGGTTCGACATGCGTTACGGGACGACGCCGCTCAGCGCGGTGGAGGCCACCCTCATCGCCGTGGCGACGGCCCAGATGGGAAAGCACTACGGGCTGCCCACCCACACCTACGCCGCCCTGAGCGACGCCAAGGTCTTGGACGCCCAGGCCGGCGCGGAGACAGCCCTGAGCGGCGCCTTAGCCGCCCTGGCCCGCATCAACCTCATCGCGGGAGTCGGCGCCCTCGACTTCGTCGGCACTCAGAGCAGCGAGAAACTGGTCCTCGACGCCGAGGTCTGCGGGATGATCCAGCGGGCCCTGCGCGGGGTGGAGGTGTCCCCGGAGACGCTGGCCCGCGACCTAATCAAGGGACTTGGTCCGGGGGGCGACTACCTTTCGCAGAAACACACCCGAGGCCACTTCCGGTCGGAGACCTGCGTCCCCGGCCTGGTCATCGACCGCCTGGACCGTAAGGGCTGGGAGGGGAAGGGCGGGCTCGACGCTTCCGCCCGGGCCAAGGAACGCGTGGCGGCTATCTTGGCCGACCACAGGCCGCGTACGCTCGAACCGGAGCGGGCCGGCAAGCTCGATGCGGCCATGCGCCGGGTGATGGCCTACGCCGGTTGTGAGAGCCTGCCGTTCGTCGGAGAGGGGTAGAAACGAATGCCCAAGGTTCTGGTCCTGGGCGCCGGGCTGATGGGTCCGGCCATCGCCGGCGACCTTCTGAGGTTCGGTATCGCCGATAACATCGTCATCGCCGACCTCGACTCCGCGCGAGTGGCCGAGGCCGTGCGTTACCTCGACCCGTTCCGCCGTGCGGGCCGGGGGATCGAGGGTCGGGTCCTGGACTTGCGGGACCGCAAGGCTCTGATCGAGGAGATGCGCCGGGCGGACGTCGTCGCCGGGGCCTACCCGGTGGCGGCCGTGCGCGAGGTCACCGAGGCTTGCGTTGAGGCCGGCACCCATCTTTGCGACCTCACCGGGTCGGCGGCGGGCTTTGACGTCTTCGACTACCACGACGCCGCCCTCAAGGCGGGTATCACCATCCTGCCGGGATGCGGGGTGGCCCCCGGGCTCACCAACGTCCTGGCCGGGCAGGGGGCGAGCCGGTTCGACCGGGCCGACGAGGGGGTCCTCTACGTCGGCGGGTTGCCGGTGCGGCCGCTCCCGCCCCTCAACTACCGCATCGTCTTCTCCATGGACACGGTCATCGACGAGTACGTGGCCCCGGCCCTTATCGTCCGGAACGGCGCCATGGCCGAGGTGCCCGCGCTGGACGGTCTGGAGGAACTCGTCTTCCCCGAGCCGGTCGGGCGGTGCGAGGCTTTCTACACCTATGGCCTAGGTACCCTGGCGCAGACCGGCGTCGGCCTTGGCTTCCGGGAACTCGGCGAGAAGACGGTGCGCTACCCCGGTCACCGTGACCAGGTCCTTCTGATGCGCGACTGCGGCCTCTTTTCCCAGGCGCCGGTCGAGGTGGACGGGGCGATGGTCGTGCCGCGCCGCCTGACGGGCAAGGTCCTCACGCCCATTCTCCAGCGGGGCGACGAGGCTGACGTCACCGTCCTCCGGGCGGTGGTCAAGGGAGAGAAGGGCGGGCGCAAGGGCACGTGGGTCTTCGAGATGGTCGATTTCTACGACGCGGAGGCCAAGGCCACGTCGATGGCTCGCACCACCGGGTACACTTGCTCCATCATCGCCGGGATGCTCCTGCGCGGCCGCATCAAGGCCCGCGGGGCGGCCCCGCTCGAACATGTCTTCGCGGACGGCGCTCTCTACGGCGAGCTTCGCGACGAACTGGCCAGGCGCAACATCGTCGTGCGGGAGAGGTATCAGGAGAAGTAGAGGGGGTGAGGCCCTTACTCATCATCGGTGAACGTCTCAATACGACAAGGGAGAGCGTCTCGGCCATGGTTACCTGGCGAGATGCCGCTGCCGTGCAGCAGGAGGCGGTCCGGCAGGTGGAGGCGGGAGCGGACTACATCGACGTCAACGCCGGGACCTTCGTGGCCGACGAGCCCGAATGCCTGCGTTGGCTGGTGGAGACCATCCAGAGGGCTGTCCCGTCCGTGCCGCTCTGTATCGACAGTCCGAACCCGGAAGCCATCCGGGCCGCCCTGGCCGCTCATCGCGGCAAAGCCATCGTGAACTCCATCAGCGGAGAGAAGGCGCGTTTCGAGCGGGTCTTGCCCCTCGTCTTGGAGCACCGGGCGGCGGTAGTCGTCCTGTGTCTTGACGACGCCGGACTACCGGCAACCCCGGTGGATGCCGCCGCCAAGGGTTCGCGGCTCGTGCAAAGCCTGCTCAAGGCGGGAGTGCATCCGGGGGACATCTACGTCGACCCTCTCGTGCGTCCTGTCGGCACGGACCTCAGCGCCGGCACGGCAGCGCTTGAAGCCCTCCGGCGCCTCCGGGAGAAGTTCCCGGGGGTCCACTTCATCTGCGGGGCGAGCAACGTGTCCTTTGGGCTCCCGCAGAGGTCCCTCCTCAACCGGGCCTTCCTCGTCGCGGCCATGGCCGCCGGGCTCGACGCCGCCATCCTCGACCCTCTCGACAGGCCGCTCATGGCCGCGGTTCTCGCGGCCGAGGCCGTCCTGGGCCAGGACCCGCACTGCTCGCGCTACCTTAAGGCCTACCGGGCCGGGAAGCTCGGGGGACCGGGGCGAGGACCGGGGCGGGAACCGGGGCGGGGACCGGCGCGAGCATGACCGGCTACCGCCGCGTGCGGGCCGCCCTCACCTGGCAGAAACCGGATTACCTGCCGGCCGGAGAGTTCGAGCTGGACGCGGCGGCCGTCGCCCGCCTTGAAGCCGACACCGTGGGCGTGCTGGCGGGAAATCCAGGCTGGACGGAACGCCTGGCCTTCTGGGCGGGCCGGGACCTGTTCGTCTGGGCGATCGTGGATGGACCCTTCCAGCAGCAGTTCTTTCCTCGGGATGGACGGGGGGAGTGGCTCGCCGGTCTGGCGAGGCCGGCCCTGGTCGAGTCTGCCGGTCGGGCTCTGGGACTGGCCGGTCAAGCCATCGACCTTGGCGCCGACGGCGTCGTCCTCGGCGAAGATGTGGCCTATTCCAAAGGCCTGTTCTGCCGTCCAGACGACATCCAAGAGAACCTCGCCCCGCTGTGGGCCGAGTTCACGGCCGGAGTGGGGCGCTGCCGCACCCGGAGAGGCAACGAGCGGCCCCTGGTCATGTTTCACAGCGACGGCCGGGTCCACGAGGTTCTCGACCTCGTTGTCTCGGCTGGTTTCGACGGCCACCATTCTCTCGAGCCCGAAGCCGGGATGGACCCGGAGGTCCTGCTCGCCCGGTACCGTGGTCGCCTCGCCTTCTGGGGCGGCCTTTCCCTGCCCCGGCTGTTCCGGTCCCGGCCGGAGGAGATAGCGACCGACGTCCGGCGGCTCGTCGCCGCGGGACGTGACGGCGGCCTGGTTTTGGGCACCTCGTCCGGCATCGTTCCCGAGGGGCTTCCGGCCCGGAGTCTGGTCTTGGCTTACGCGGCTCGAAGGTGGGGGGTGGGCTCATCGTCAAGGTGACTCTCGGACCCGCCGGTCCGGACGCCGACGTCAGCCCGGGCATCACGCTCCTGGAGGCCTGGCCGGGGCGGGCGGGTCTTGACCCGGTTTGCGGGGGGAAGGGCCGCTGCGGGGGCTGCCGGGTCCGCATCCTGGACGGTGACGTCTCCGGGGCCGATGAGGACGAGATCGAGGTCCTGGCGCGTCTCGGCAGCCGGCCCGAGCACCGCCTGGCTTGCCGCGTCCGTGTGCTGGGCGACGTGCGGGCTCTGGCCGACCCGCCGGGCGGTGCCGCCCGAACCCCTGACCATCGGGGGTCCGTGCCCGTCTCCACCCCGGCCGCTCCCTCCGTCGCCGCGGCCGGCCGCCTCGGCCTCGCTGTCGACTTGGGGACCACCAAACTCGCCGGCTATCTCGCCGACCTTGGCACCGGCACGCTCCTGGAGACGGACGCCATCCCGAACCCGCAGAGGCGCTTTGGCGCGGATGTCATCTCCCGCCTCGGCTACGCGTTAACCTCTCCCCGCCACTACCGCCAGGTCCGCGAAGCGGTGGCCTTGGGGGTGACCGAGTTGGCCGACCGGCTCTGCCGTAAGGCCGGCCGTTCCCGGGGTGCCATTCGGGAAATGACCGTCGCCGGCAACCCGGCCATGCATCACCTTCTGCTCGGGCTCGACGTGACCACGCTCGCCCGGGCTCCCTTTCAGCCCGCCACGGTCGAACCCATCACCGTGCCGGCCCGGGAAATCGGCCTTCCCATCCCCGCCCTCGTCTACTTCCTGCCCTGCATCGCCGGGTTCGTCGGCGGCGATCACGTCGCGGCCCTCCTCGCCACCGGGGCCGGGACACTACGGGGTGGGGCGCTCATTGTCGACATCGGGACCAACGCCGAGATCACGCTCGCCCGCGACGGGACCCTCACCACCTGTTCCTGCGCTTCGGGACCGGCCTTCGAGGGGGCCCAGATCTCCCGCGGAATGCGGGCCGTGGCCGGGGCCGTCGACAAGGTGTGGTTGGAGGGCGGGCGTCTAAGGTTTCGAGTCATCGGCGGCGGGGCGCCGGCCGGAATCTGCGGCGCGGGCCTTCTCGATCTTGTGGCCGCCCTGCTGGCCACGGGAACCATCGACCGCAGCGGTCGCCTGCGAGCGGGAGCCGAGGGAGTCGGGCTGCTCCTCACGCAGGCCGACATCCGGGAACTCCAACTTGCCAAGGCCGCGGTGCGAGTGGGCATCGAGGCCCTGCTCCGGGAGACGGGGACCGCGGTCGAGGCGATAGAACGAGTCTACCTCGCCGGCTCTTTCGGGACGAACCTCGACCCGGAGAAGGCCGTGGCCATCGGCCTTTTCCCGCCGCTATCGCCGGACAGATTCGTCGCCGTGGGGAACGCCGCCGGACAGGGCGCGCTCTCCACCCTGACCTCGCCGGAGAAGCGGGCCGAGGCCGTCTGTCTGGCCCGGAAAGTGAGGCACCTCGACCTCACGTCCCGGCCTGGGTACCAGGAGCACTTCCTGGGGGCGCTGGGGTTCTAGGAACGGCCGACCATCTCCACGCCCTCGGCCGGGCGGGTCCTAGCGCAGGAGCGCCACACCCAGCAGCCCTGCGGCCACGAGCTGTCGAAACCTGACGCCGCCGGTCGTTGTTTCGTGCCTGCCCGTCCCGTGAACTGACAAATCCCCTGATATGAGGCCAGTACAATCGCCTCGAAGCGTGGTGGCTGATTCCCAGGCCCTCTCGCGGAGCTTGTCGTAGCGGGAGTGACCCCGGCTGAACACCAGGACTCACATCGGCAAGATCGGGCCGTCCCGAGCCATGTCCACCGGGACCAGCTTCCTGAAGGCGGCCTTCTCCCTGGAGGCTTTGCCCCTGAACGTCCTGGCCTTCCTCATCGGCCGGGCGACTGTCCTGCAGACGATCTCCCCATTTGGCCTGGCCCTCTTCGCTGCCGTGCTGGTTCTGTGCCCGCGGCGCGCCATCGGGATAGGGGCCACGGGGGCCATCGGTATCTTTTCGGCCGGGGCTCTGGACGCCGGCCTTGAGTTCATCGGGGCGGCCGTCGGCCTGACCGTCCTGCTGGCGGCTTTCGATCGGCCAGGGAAGACCAGGTCGGCCGTCACTCTCGCCGCCCTGGCTTTCACCGTGACCGTCATCGCCGGGGCGACGAAGGCCTTCCTCCTCGACGCGACTCCTTACCGTTTCCTCATGGCCTTCTTCAGCGGCCTGCTCACCTTCATCCTTACCTTGGTCTACATGTCGGCCCTACCCCCGCTCCTGTCACCGGCCCGGAGGCCGGTGGCCTACAGCGCCGAGCAGCTGATCGCCACGGCCATCGCCGTCACGACCGCCCTGGCCGGCCTGTCCGGGCTCGGCTACGGCACCCTCCGTTTGTCCGGGGTCGTGGGCGGGCTCATCATCCTCGTCGCCGCGTCCACCTCGGGTGGCGGCATCGGCGCGGCCGTCGGTACGGTGGCCGGAGCGGTGTCAGCCCTTTGCGGGGCGGGAGGGGTGTCCAGTGTGGGGTTGGCCGCTCTCTCCGGTCTTTTGGCGGGCAGCTTCCGTGACTTCGGCAAGCTGGGTCCGGCCGCCGGCTACTTCTTCGGAACCCTCCTGCTCTCGCCGCTGGTTGAGGAGCCCCTGTATCTTCAGGCCGTCGTCCTCGAGTCGGCTCTGGCGGCCGCCCTCTTTCTCCTTATCCCGGCCCGCCTGCTAGAGCCGGTCCGCGAGGCCCTCGGGAGCGCCGCGGCCCTGGGTTCGCCTTCCGCCCCGGCCGGCGACGCCACCCGCGAGCGCGTCGGGGAACGGTTGATAGACTTCAGCCTCGTCTTCGGGCAGCTGGCCTCGACCCTGCGTGAACTCTCGGCCACCGCTCCGGGTCCGGTCACCTCCGGCGTCGTCGCCGGCGCCGAGGAAACATCGGCCGAAGGAGGCCGGGGCCTCGAGACCCGCAACCTGGCCGAAGCGGCCGGCCGGGTCTGCCAGGCTTGTCGTCTCTTCCGGACGTGCTGGAAGGGCGACTTCGAGCGCGTCTACGCCAGTATGTCGAATCTGCTCGCGGTAACGGGCGAGCGGGGCCAACTCGAGGCGAGGGACGTCCCGCCCCAGCTTCGCCGCAGGTGCGTCCACCTCGGAGAACTGGTGACGACGCTGAACTTCCTCCACGAGATTGCCGCTCTGAACCGACACTGGAGGAGGAAACTCGACGACAGCCGGGGCGTGGTCCAACAGCAACTCGACGGGCTGGCCCAGATCCTGCGCGGCCTGGGCGAGGGCCTCAAGTCCGAGGCTGCCGGAGACGCGCTGGCCGCCGAGGACCTGGCCGACCGGCTCGACCGGGCGGGCTTCCCCGTGCGGGACGTGGTCGCGGCCAGCGTCCCCGACGGCGAGCCGCAGTTCCTGGTCACGGCGGACGCCTGCTCGAACGGGCAGGCTTGCCGGACCTTAGCCCTGCCGGTGGCCACGTCGTTTACCGGCCACACGGTGGCCGTCACCGACGTCCACTGCGGGCTGGCCGCCGGGCGCGACGACTGCTCCTTCCGGCTCGAGGCGCCCCGGCAGATGGACTTCAAGATGGGGGTGGCTCAGGCCCGGAAGTCTTCGAGCGGTATCTCGGGCGACTCCTACCTCATCCGCGAACTCCCCGGCAACCGCCTCGCCGCCGTCTTGTCCGACGGCACGGGGGCCGGTCCGCGGGCGGCCGAGGAGAGCCGGACGACCATCAGGATGCTTGAGGAACTCCTCCGGTTGGGCTTCGACAACGAGATGGCCGTCAGGACCATCAACTCCATGGTCCTGCTCCGTTCGTCGCACGAGCGGTTCGCTACCCTCGATCTACTCACCGCGGATCTCTACGGCGGGCAGGCCCGTTTCGTCAAGATAGGGGCGCCGCCGAGCTACATCCGGAGAGGCAGGGAAGTGAGCGTCATCCAATCCCCCAACCTGCCTCTGGGCGTTCTACCCGAGGTGGCGACCGACGGCAGCTTTGTCACGCTCCGGCCGGGCGACCTCGTCGTCATGGCCACGGACGGGCTCTTGGCCGCAGCCGGGGAACGGCCCGTCGCGCTCGGTCCGGAGGATGGCTGGCTCGTCAGCTTCCTTCGGGATGCCGGCGAGGCTGGACCGCAGGAGATTGCCGACGCGCTCATCGAGGCCGCCGTGTCGCTCGGCAGCCGGAGTTTCGCGGCTGTGGCCGGCGGAGGGCCGGGGTTTGGCTCCTACCGAGGCCTGCGCGACGATGTGACGGTGGTGACCTTACGTTTCGGTCCTCCCGAAGGGGCCTAGAGCCCCGCGAGGGCCCACTCTTTCCTCCCCCAACTCACGGGGTGCGCCAGAACCTGGGCGCACCCCCTTTCTTGGTTCGGGCCGCCACAGGTATGCCATAATGCTTCCATGGACACCAACGGTCCCAGGAACGACGCCGACCCTCTGGTCAGGGCCGTCGGGGAGCGAGCCGTGTCGACAACACTCCTGCGGCCTGGGGACAGGGTCCTGGCCGCTGTTTCGGGCGGGCCGGATTCGCTCGCCCTCCTGCACATCCTGTGGTCGCTGAAAGGAGAACTTGGGCTCGACCTCGTCGTGGCCTCTCTGGACCACGGGCTGCGGGGCGCGGCCGGACAGGCCGACGTGACCTTCGTCGGCGAGACCGCTCACCGCCTGGGACTTCCCTTCCGGAGCGGCCGGGTCGAGCCGGCCGCGGTCGTGGACGGAGCGTCCCTCGAGGAGGCGGCCCGGCGCGCCCGCTACGAGTTCCTGGGGCGGCTGGCCCGCGAGTGGGGACCCGGTCCGGCCGGGCCGGTGCGCGTGGCCACCGGGCATACCGCCGACGACCAGGCCGAGACAGTCATCATGCGCATCATCGAGGGTACCGGCCCGCGAGGGCTGGCCGGAATGCCGGCCCTGCGCCAGGAAGACGGTTGGGTCCTCATCCGGCCCCTTCTCCGGACGAGACGGGCCGAGATCGAAGCCTACTGCCGCCGCTGGGCTCTTGAGCCGCGTACGGACGAGACGAACCGAGACGAGAGGTTCCGCCGCAACTTCATCCGGGTGCGGGTCATGCCGCTGCTCCGCGAGGGCAATCCTAGGGTCGAGGAGGCCCTGGTCCGCCTGAGCGACCTGGCTCGGGAGGAGACGAACGCCTTTGAGGCGGCTCTGGCCGAAGCTCTGAGCTCCCTTGACCTCACCGTCGGGCCTTGGGCCGGCGACGCCCGCGCTGAACCGCACCCCGCCGAGAGCCCTTTCGCGGGTCTCCCCCCGGCCGGGGGGCCGGTCGTCTCCCTCGACCGGGAGGCTTTCCGCCGGCTCGCCGACGTGCTCCAGCGTCGCCTGGTCCGGCAGGTCTTGGCCGAGATTGCCGGGGAAGAGGTCCTCCGGGATGTGGGCTTCGACGGTGCCGCGCAGGCCGCGCGAGCCGCCGCTACCGGTCTCCGGGTCGGCGGGCGGCTCTATCTGCCGGGGAAGGTCGTGATGGAGGCGGGGTATCGCCGCATCTTCTTCGCCGCCACCGGCCCGCCGACCGGCGCTCCCGAGGGCGAACCTCCGGCCGCTCCCGTCCCCGTCGAACTCAGGGTCCCCGGGTCCACCGTGGTCGACGGGCTAGGCTGGGCGTTTACCGCCACCCGGGCCGCGGCTGCCGTCTTCGCCGCCGCCGGCCCGCCCCCCGTTCGGGGCCTCACCGTCGACCTCGACCCGGAGGCCGTCCAGCTGCCGCTCTCCATCCGCACGAGGCGGCCTGGCGACGCTTTCCGCCCGGTCGGGCAGGGGGGCGGCAAGAAACTCAAGGACTTCTTCATCGGCGTGAAGCTGCCCCGGGCCGAGCGGGACCGCTGGCCCCTGTTGGTGGACGCGGAGGACCGTATCGTCTGGGTCGTCGGGTTCCGCGCCGACGAGCGCTTCGTCGCTCCCGCCGGTCCAGGCGAGGTGTTGCGGGTCACGGCCGGACGTACCGTGTGAGCCTGGCCTCTTTGGCCGTCCGGCCCGTTGTTGCCCGCAAAGCGTGTATGATAGAATACCGTTGTTGTGCCTGGTCCCAGGCGGCGGCAGCGGTGCTGCCGCGCTTGTCATCTTAGGCGGCTTCACCTTCAGCGCCCCGACGAGAGGAGGCAGCCGGTTGAACCGGACGGTGAGGAGCGTCACGTTCTGGATCCTGCTCGTTCTCATCGCGATCTCCCTGGTCAACCTGCTCGACATCAAGCAGACGCAGCCGTTGGTCCTGAACTACACGGACCTTGTGGCGCGCGTGGACCAGGGCGAGATAGCCGAGGTCACCATCGTCGACAAGGAGGTGACCGGGAAGCTCACGGACGGCCGGGAGTTCACGGCCGTCGTTCCGGAGGACCCCGCGCTCTACGAGAAGATGCGCGTGGCCGGCGTGACCGTCATCTTCGACGTTCTGGCCCCGCCTTCGCTTTTCTTCACGCTCCTGACGACCTTGGGTCCGGTCATCCTTATCGTCATCGCCCTCTTCTTCATCATGCAGCAGTCCCAGGGCGGCGGTAACCGGGTCATGCAGTTCGGCAAGAGCCGGGCCCGCCTCCATACGGTGGAGGAACGGCGTAAGGTCACGTTCGACGACGTGGCCGGTGCCGAGGAGGTCAAGGAAGAACTCCAGGAGATCGTCGACTTTCTCAAACACCCCAAACGGTACGTCGACATGGGCGCGCGGGTGCCCAAGGGTGTCTTGCTCATGGGTGCCCCCGGGACCGGCAAGACCTGGGTCGCCCGGGCCGTCGCCGGTGAGGCCGGTGTGCCGTTCTTCAGCATCAGCGGTTCCGATTTCGTCGAGATGTTCGTCGGCGTCGGCGCCTCCCGTGTCCGCGATCTCTTTGAGCAGGCGAAGAAGAACGCGCCCTGCATCATCTTCATCGACGAGATAGACGCCGTTGGTCGGCAGCGAGGCGCCGGCTACGGCGGCGGGCACGACGAGCGCGAGCAGACCCTGAACCAACTCCTGGTCGAGATGGACGGGTTCGCGGCCAACGAGGGCATCATCATGATGGCCGCCACCAACCGCCCCGACATCCTCGATCCGGCCCTCCTGCGGCCCGGGCGGTTCGACCGTCAGATAACCATTGACAAACCGGACGTCAAGGAGCGCCTGGAAGTGCTGCGCGTCCACGGGCGGGGCAAGCCTCTCGAGCCGGCCGTGGACCTCGCGGTCCTGGCCCGCCGGACGCCGGGCTTCACTCCGGCCGACCTTGAGAACGTCATGAACGAGGGCTCTCTCCTGGCTGCCCGGAGACGCCACCGGAAGGTGAGCATGGCCGACCTCGAGGAGGCCATCGACCGCGTCATCGCCGGCCCCGAGAAGCGGGCCAGGGTCCTTTCGGCCAAGGAGAAGCGGATCGTCGCCTTCCACGAGGCGGGGCACGCCCTGGTCTCGCGGGCCATACCGCACGGTGACCCCGTGCATAAGGTGTCTATCCTGCCGCGCGGAGCCGCTCTCGGCTACACCTTGCCTCTGCCGGTGGAAGACCGCCATCTTGTGACCAAGAACGAAATCCTGGCCAAGGTTTCGGGCCTTCTGGCCGGCCGTGCCGCCGAGGAGATGGTCTTCGGCGAGGCCTCTACGGGCGCCCAGGACGACCTGGAGAAATCCACTCGCGCCGTCCGCCGGATGGTGACGGAGTTCGGGATGAGCGATGTCCTCGGCCCGCTGACCTTCGGGAATCGCTCCGACTCGCCCTTTCTCGGACGAGACTTCTCCCGTGAGCGCAACTACAGCGAGGAAGTGGCCGCCACCATCGACAAGGAGGTCAGGGCGACCGTTCAGGCCAGCTACGACAAGGCTCTGGCCATTCTCCAAGAGAACCGAGCGGCCCTGGACCGTGTCGCCGAGGCTCTCCTGGAGCGCGAAGCCCTTGATGGCGACGACCTTGAGGAGGTCCTGATCGCGTCGGGCGCCAAGCTCCCGCCGCGTCCGCAGGCCCAATCGGTCGACGGGGGCGCGCCGCACCCTGTCCGGCCCCGGTCGGGCGCGGGCGCTGAGACGGCGACCGTCGGCAAGAAGGGCAAGCGTCTGGCGCCCAAAGAGGCTCTGTCTCCCTGAGTCCCCGGGAAGAAGACAGCTGGCCGGGGCCCAGCTTGGGCGCGGCGGTCGGACTCGGTCTGCGGTTGGCCGGAATCCGGTTGGCCGGAGCCCGGGCCATGCCCAGGCACGTGCGCTGGGTGGTCACGACGTTGGTGGGCCATGGTTTCCGGGCCCACGCCGTCGGCGGGGCCGTTCGCGACCTCCTCTGGGGCCTCCGCCCTGTTGACTGGGATGTGGCCACCTCGGCCGAGCCCCGCTACGTTCTGAGCGTGTTCCCGCGCGCCATCCCGACCGGAGTCAGGCACGGCACGGTCACCGTGCTCTGCCCTGCCCCTGAGGCTTCGTCCCCGCTCCAGGTTGATGTCACGACCTATCGCGCCGAGGGCCCCTATTCCGACCTGCGCCACCCGGACAGCGTGCGCTTCGGCGTGTCTCTCGCCGAGGATCTGGGGCGGCGGGACTTCACGGTGAACGCTCTGGCGCTAGGTCTTGAGGGACGGGTGACCGACCCCTTCGGGGGGCGGCGCGACCTCGTCCGGCGGCTCATCCGGTGCGTGGGGGACCCCAACAAGCGTTTCGCGGAGGATGCGCTCCGGATGATGCGGGCCGTCCGCCTCTGCGCCGACTTGAGCTTCGGCCTCGACAGAGCCACGGCGCAGGCCATCCGGGCCTACGCCGCCCTGCTCCCGCGCATCGCCGTGGAGCGCGTCCGGGAGGAATTCGATCGCTGCCTGGTGGGTCCGGCGCCGGGTCGCGCCCTGGAACTCATGCGGACTCTTGGCCTTCTGGGGTTCGTCGCCCCGGAGCTCCTGGAGGGTGTCGGTTTCGAGCAGAACGAGCATCATGCCCATACGGTCTGGGAACACACCTTGGAGACCGTGGCCAAGGTGCCGGCCGACCTGCCCCTTCGCCTGGCCGCCCTCCTGCACGACGTGGCCAAGCCCCGCACTCTCAGCGTGGAGGACGGTCGCCGGCACTTTCTCGGCCACGAGAAGGTCGGGGCCGAGCTCGCGGTGGCCATCCTGTCCCGGTTGCGCTACGACCGGGTCACCACGGACAAGGTCGTCCACCTCGTCCGTCACCACATGGGGCACTGGCAGCCCGAGATGAAGGACGCCGCCGTCCGCCGCCTCATCAACCGTGTCGGTCCCGAGAACATCCCGGACCTTGTCGCCCTCCGGCGGGCCGATCGACAGGCCGCCGGCCCCCAGGAGGGCCCGACCGGACCGAGGACGGCCGTCTTGCTCGTGCGGATAGAGCGCCTCGTGCGCGAGGACCAGGCCTTCACCATCGCCGACCTGGCCATCACGGGGGAGGACGTCATCCGGGTGGCCAGGATCCCGCCCGGGCCGCAGGTCGGGCTGATCCTCCGCCGCCTGCTCGAGGAAGTGCTGGAAACCCCGACCCTCAACGAGAGTTCGCGCCTCGAGGAACGCGTGCGCGAGATGGTCCACCCCGCTACACGGCCCGGGACGCGATAGGAGACAGCCACTTGGCCTACGTTGCCGAATACCTGGCGTTCATCCGGGGCTTCTCCCGGAATGCCAAGCTCTTCATCTGGTTTTCGGCCCTTTCTTCTCTAGCCGCCGGGCTCACCTACGTCGTGCTCAACCTGTATTTCCTGAGGGTCGGGCTCCAGGAGGGCTTTCTCGGCGGGCTTGTCTTCTACTCCTCCATCGCCGGGGTCATCTTCGCCCTCCCGGCCGGCCGGGCGAGCGACCATTTCGGGCGTCGGGACGCCCTGGTCGTTTCGGGCCTAGTCATGGTGGGAGGCTCTCTGGTCCAGGTGCTGTTCCCGGTTCCCGCCCTGCTGGTCCCGGCCACGTTCATCACCGGAGCCGCCTGGGTCGTCTCCATGGTCACCGGCGGCCCTCTCCTGGTGGAATCGAGCGGGCGAGAGGAGCGCGCCCACCTCTTCGGTTTCCAGTTCGCGCTCAGCATGGGCATCCAGGTCATCGGCTCGAACCTCGGCGGGCTCCTTCCTAAGTTCTTCGCCGCGCTGGGCGGTGCCTCGCCCGGAGACGCCGGACCGCTTCGGGCCACTCTCCTGGTGGGGGTGGCCATCCTGGCCCTGTCGCTCCTGCCCCTGTTCCTGATGGAGCGGCGGCATGCCGGTCAAGCCGACCGCCCCGCCGAACCGACCGCCGTCTTCAAGCTCAACCTGACGAACCCGGGGCTGGTCTGGAGGCTCATCCTGCCGCAGACCATCGTCAGCTTCGGGGCTGGTTTCGTCATGCCTCTCCAGAACGTCTTCATGGACCGGCACTTGGGGGCCAGCGCGGCCCAGATAGGGCTCATCGCCGGGCTCGGCGCCATCCTCACCGGGATTGGCTCGCTGCTCGCCCCCATCGCCGCCCGGCGCTGGGGCAAGGTCCGGGCCGTCACGGTGAGTCAGGGGGCGTCTCTGCCCTTCCTGGCTCTGATGGGTCTCGTCCCGAACCTCGGGGTCTACGGGGGCGCCTCGCTGGTCCGCGTGGCCCTGATGAACCTGGCTAATCCGCTCATCTCGAACTTCAGCCTCGAGGTCGTCGATGCCCGGGAGCGGGCCACGGTGAACAGTCTTCTCAACATGTGCTGGAGCCTGGGCTGGGCCGTGTCGGGGTGGGCGGGCGGCTGGATCATGCAGAACGTCTCGTACACCCTGCCCTACGCCTTTACGTTCACCCTTTACTCCATCGGTATCGCCGCCTTCTACCTCTTCTTCCGGACCTACGACCCACCCCTGGCCTCCCTCCGGTCCCCGGAGCCGGAGCCGGACGACCGCAGGAAAGGTCTTCCGGCAGGGGAATAGCAAGGCAGATTGCGGCTGGGGCGGTGACCGCTTAGTGGTCCGGAGCAGGCTTCTTGACGGCGCGGGGCTGCGCCGGGTCTTCGCCTGGCAGAACCCCTTCCGGGCGGCCGCAGGCGACCCGGTCAGCCTCCTGGGCGCCAACGGTAACTTTCCAGCGGAGCTACAGGTCAAGGCTTTCTGTCTGGCCGCCGCCCACGGACCGGGCTCCCCCCTCGTGGTCCAGTTCTCGCACAACGCTCTCAAGGCGATGGGGGAATTCCCGGGGAGCCGGGAAGCCGACGCTCTCGTCACCGGGGCCGAGGTGGCGCGCTTTCTCTTGGAGCGCTACGTGGGCGAGGCCGGCGGCGGCCACGTCGCGGCTGGGCTCGACCACTTCCGGGTGCCGCCGTTCCCGGCGGCCGGCGACGCTCCCGGTGCTTCCCGGGCGGTGCGGCTGGCCCGGGCCTCGGTCGACGGCGCCCTCGAGGCGTCCCGGGGCGTGGTGTCGCCGGAACCGGAGTCCGAGCTGGAGGCCTACGCCGCCTATCTCGCTTCCCCGGCCTACGCCGATTTCAAGCGGACCTTCTTGGCCGTCGTGGCCGCGCTCCAGCCGGCCTGGGCCATGATCGACACCGAAAGATTCCCGCCCGTCCTCGATTTCGCCCTGACCCGGGACGTCATCGACTTCACCCGGCGCGAGACGGGCCTCCGGGACACGATGCTTGAGGCGGAGTACGGCGCGACCGGGGTCTCGGGACAGGCGCGCTCCTACGAGGCGCTCCAAGGCGAGGACCTCGCCCGTTTCGCCGAGGAAGTGGCCTGCTTTGTGTCCTACACCGGGGCCGACGGCATCGCCTACCCCATCGGCATGGAGCACGGCGCCTCCTCCGGAGAACGCCACGAGCCCGATGAGGCCCGCCTCCGGGCCGTCCAGACACGCATCCTCCAGGTCGCCGGGCGGTACGTTCCTTTCGCCCAACACGGGGGAACCGGGGCGGCCCGCCTCGTGCGGGGCCTTGTCGGCAAGAGCAACGTTAACACGCATTTCCTGGCGGCGGCCGCCAATGGCCTGGCCGACCGGGTGGTGGCGGACGTGGCGCGCATCCGCGCCGGAGTCAAGGAGGCTTGCGGGTCCGGTCTGTACGCCGGGGCCGTTGACGCCGTGTCTGGCGCCACCATCGAAAAGCTGAAGGAAACCGGCAGCTTCGGGGCTTCTCCGGAGCTGAGGACCCTGGCCCGGCCCTCTCACGATTTTCCAGTGTCGCCTATTGTCCACAAGGAGAGCGGATAGGGGTAGCCAATTCTTGCCGATGAGACGGCTACGTGGGCCTACGTCCCAACGCGGAGGGGGAGATGCGGTGCCGCGCATCACCTTCCGGCAGGTCCTTTCCCGAAGGGACTTCTTCAGGGTCTGGCTCTCGCAGGGCATCTCGTACATAGGCGACCGTCTCACCCAGGTGGCCTTGATGATTTATGTCCTCGAACTGGCCAACGGGTCGGCCGCCGCCGTCGGCTGGTTCATGGTCTCGCAGTCTCTGCCGGTGATCATCCTCGGCCCCATCGCGGGTGTCCTGGTAGACCGGTGGGACAAGCGGAAGGCCATGGTCGTCTGTGATCTCCTGCGGGCGGCCATCATCGCCACCGTCCCCTTCCTCGGCGACGCCCGTCTCGTCTACCTTACCGGCTTTCTCATGTCGGCCGTGTCCGCCGTGTTCAGCCCGGCCTTGAACGCCTCGCTCCCCGAACTCGTGGAGGGCAAGAGCGAGATCCTCGTTGCCAACTCCCTGCTCTTCTCGACCAAGTACTTCACGGATTTCCTCGGTTTCGGCCTGGCCGGCCTCATCGTGGCCGTGGCCGGGCTCAAGGTGGCCTTCCTCGTGGATGCCCTCACCTTTATCGCTTCCGCGATCTGCCTGGTCGGAGTCACCAAGCGGCTGGTGGCCGGCCAGCCGAGACCGATCGACCTGGCCGGTTTCTGGGCCGACCTCAAGGCCGGCATCAGGTACCATCGCGAGAACGCCGTGGTCCTGTCCCTTCTCATCTCGTTCGCCGCCGGCGTGCTGGCGATGGGCGGCTTCAACACCCTCCTGGTGGTGGCGGTCAAGAAGCTTCTCCGGGTCAGCGAGTTCTGGTGGGGCTTCATGCTCTGCGCCCAGGCCGTCACGATGTTCGCCACGGTCGCCGCCATCGGCCGCTGGGGTCAGAAGGTGCCGCGCCCCTATCTCATCCTGCCCGGGTTTCTGGGCATTGGGCTCGGGGCGATGGGGCTGGCCTTAGCCACGAACCTCCCGCAGGCCTTTGTCCTCTACGCCCTGATCGGCGTGGCCAACTCGCTGTTTCTGGTCCCGTCAATGAGCTGGATCCAGGAGATCGTCCCATTCGAGTTCCGGGGTCGCGTCTTCGGCCTGCGCGGCATGGCCCTCAACTTGGCGGCCATCATCTCGTACGGAGCGGTCGGGCCCCTGGCCGACGGCTTCGGCGTCTCGAAGGTCATGTTCGGTATCGGAGTCCTGCTCTGTGTCATCACCGCCCTCAGTTCGGCTCTGCCCGGTTACCGCGAGATCTATCGCCGGCGCCCCCCCGCCCAGGCGGCAGCCTGACCCCGAAGGGATGAGCCAGATGGTCATCGCACCCGACATGGGGAGAGACATCCAGGGGTACGTCGATACCCTGGCGCCCGCCCTCATCGACCTGAGCCACCGCATCCACGCCAACCCCGAACTCGGTCTCCGCGAGACGAAGGCCTCCGCCTGGTGCGCCGAACTCCTCCGCTCCTACGGTTTTGAGGTCGTCTCGCCCCTGGCCGGGATGGAGACGGCCTTCCGAGCCTCGAAGGGAGCCGGCCGTCCGGCTGTCTCGTTCCTGGCCGAGTATGACGCGCTTCCCGGCGTGGGTCACGCCTGCGGGCACAACGTCATCGGCGCGTCGGCCGTCGGGGCCGGCATCGCCTTGGCCGCCGTCCTCGAGAAGGCCGGTCTCGGCGCCACCGTCATCGTCGACGGTACTCCGGCCGAGGAGACCGTGGGCGGCAAGATACCACTGGTCGAGCAGGGTCTCTACAAGGACATCGACGCCGTCATCTCGATGCACCCGGACACCCGCAGTTCGGTGGGGGGAACCTGTCTGGCGGTGAAGTCCCTGGTCTTCTCCTTCCACGGCAAGTCGGCCCACGCCGCCGCCGAGCCGGAAAAGGGCATCAACGCCCTGGACGCCGTCATCCAGACCTTCAACAACATCAACGCCCTGCGACAGCACGTGAAACCGGACGCGCGTCTCCACGGCATCGTCACCCAGGGGGGGCGGGCCTCGAACATCGTCCCCGACTTCGCCCAGGCCGAGTTCTCCGTGCGGGCCGCCGACATGGGCTATTTCCGAGACCTCCTGGAGAGAGTCCGCAACTGCGCCCGGGCTGCCGCCACGGCCACCGGGGCCAGGCTCGACATCGCCGAGGAGCCCACGTTCGAGCCGGCCAAAGACAACCGGACCCTCAGCCGCCTCGGTCTCGAAGTCCTGGCCGAGTTGTCCATACCGGCCGAGGACCACAGTGGACGCCTCCAGCCGGCCTCCACGGACTTCGGGAACGTCAGCCAAGCGTTGCCGGCCGTGGCCTTCTCGCTTAAGATCGCCCCCTCCGGCACGGTGTGCCACCATGCCGACTTCGCCCGTGCGGCCGCTTCGACCGAGGCCGACGCCTGCGTGGTGAGCGCGGCCAAGGCCATGGCTATCCTGGGGGCCCGGCTGGTCGGGAATCCGGAGGTCCTCAAGGAGGCGTGGGCCGAGTTTCGCCAGGAATAGCTCGATTGCAGCGTCCCGTCGCCGGAGGCCGCCCAAAACCGGGAATACTGGCCCGGGGTGATTCCCGACGCGCCTCGATGCCAGCCTCCTGTCCGGTCAGCCGGTCGTGCGGCACGCGCTCGGCCCCGGCGCCGACCTCTACGTCCTGGCGGCCCAACGCTTTCGGACCGCGCATCTCCTCGTCGCCTTTGAGCAGACCCTGGCCCCGGAGACAGTCACGTTCGGGAGCCTCCTGCCTCGCGTCCTTCGCCGCGGAACCCGCCGCTGGCCGGACATGCCCAGCCTGGCCGGTCACCTCGAGGACCTCTACGGCTCCTCGTTCGGAGCCGCCGCCACGAAGCTAGGCGACCTCCAGGTGGTGGAGGCGTCCTTCTCGTGTCCCGGCCCGGTTGGTCTGCTGGAGGCCGTTCGGGCGGCCAGGAGGGGCGAGAGGCTTACGGGAAGCGACCCCGCCGGCAGCCTGACCCGGCAAGGCGCGGTTCTCCTGGCCGAGACCTTTGGCAGCCCCGTGCCCGCCGGAGTCTGGGGCGACTACGTCGCCGAGGAGAAGGATGGCCTCGCCCGGGACATCGCCTCTGTCGGCGACGACCGGATGTCCCACGCTCACTACCGGTGTGTCTCCGAGATGTGCGCGGGCGAGCCGAACTCCCTGCATTCCCTCGGTCGGGCCGAGGACCTGGAAGAGATGACCCCCGACGCTCTGGAACGCTTCCGTCGCTCGCTCGTCTCGGAGGCGCCCATCGTGGCCTACCTGGCCGGCCCGGCCGACGACGCGGCCGTGGAGGAGATCGAGGAAGCCCTGGCCCCTCTGGTCAGGACGTCCGCCCGGACCCGGCATCCGGTGGCTCCGTCGGCCCCCCATCCCCGGCCATCACAGGAGCGGGAGGTCGTCGAGGTCGCCGACGTGGAGCAGGCCCGGTTGGTCATCGGTGTCCAGACCGGAACGGTCCTGGGCGACCCGGACTACCCGGCCCAGGTCCTCTACAACGGCCTCCTGGGAGGGTTCGTCTCGAGCCGGCTCTTCCGCCGCATCCGGGAGGAGGCCGGTCTGGCCTACTACGCCTGGTCGCGGCTCATCGCCACCAAAGGCATCATCCTCATCTCTTGCGGCATCCAGGAGGCGAACTACGGGCAGGCGGTCGAACTCATCCGGCGCGAACTGGACTCCCTGGCCAAGGGGGACTTCACCGACACCGAGTTCGAAGGCACCCGGAACTCGGTCGTGGCCCTGGCCAAGGCCCTTTTGGACACGCCGAGCGGACTCATGTACGGGCACCTCGAACTCCGCTCGACCGGCCACGACGTGGATGAGATCGCTCCCTGGCGTCTGCTCCAGGCGGTCACGCCGGACCAGGTCCGCGACTTCGGGCGAAAGCCGGCGCTGGACATCATCTACCTACTCGGAAAGCAGCCGACCGGACGGACTCAGGAGGCGAGGCCATCTGGAGACTGATGCCCGCGCGGGCCATCCCCTGAGGATTATCGGTGAGGAGTTCCACTACCGGCGGCTGGCCGGGGGGCTCGAGGCCTGGGTCTGGCCCCGGCATGGCTTCCAGAACTGCCACGCCGTCCTGGCGACACGGTTCGGGTCCATGGACGCGAGCTTCGAGACCGGCGGTCAGGTCCACGACGTGCCCGACGGCACGGCCCACTTCCTGGAGCACATGGCCTTCGAGACGGACCAGGGGAACGCCCTGGCCCTCTTCGCCCGGCTCGGCGTCCGGGGCAACGCCTTCACCTCCAGCGTCGCCACCGCCTACTACTTCACGGGGACCGACAACTTCTGGCCGGCCTTGCGCCGCCTGGTCGAACTGGTCGCCGTCTCGCGTCTCACCCCGAAGGGGGTGGAGGCCGAGCGGCGGGTCATCGCCCAGGAGATTCGCATGTACGAGGACAGTCCGGCCTCCCGCCTCCAGGAACGCCTTCTGGAGGCCCTGTACGCGGTTCACCCCATCCGCCGGAGCATCGCCGGGACGCTGGAATCGGTGGAACGCATCACGCCGGACGGGCTCAGACGGTGTCATGCCACTTTCTATCACCCCTCGAACCTAGTCTTCGTGGCCGCGGGCGACCTCGACCCGGAAAGGGTCTTCGACGCGGTGGAGGGAGAGATGGACCGGCTCGAGGTCGCCAAGCCGGGCGAGCCCTTCCGACGGCTGGTTCCCGACGAGCCGCTTCTCCCGGCCAGCGCGAGGACGGTGACCACCCTGCCCGTGAAACGCCCATCCTTCATGCTGGGGTGGAAAGACAGGCCCTTCGGCGAGGACCACCCCGAGGCGCTCTTCCGCCGGGAAGTCGACGTCAGCCTCCTGGCCGACGTCGTTTTCGGGCCCACGTCCGGGCTCTTCAACGACCTCTATCGCGCCGGGCTCATCGATGAGAGCTTCTCGGTCCGCTACGCGTCCGGCTCCACCTTTGCCCATGCCGTAGCCGGGGGCACCACACGGGATGCGGACCTCGTTTCGGAGCGCCTGCTGGAAGGGATTTCACGTTGGCGACAGAAGGGCATAACCTGGCCGGAACTCCAAAGGAAACGGCGAAAGGCCCATGGTCAGTTCGTGGGGCTCTTCGACTCTCTGGAAGGGATGGCCACGCTTTTCCTCATGTACCGGCTCAAGGGCATCAATCTCTTTTCCTACCCGGACGTTCTCGAGACGACCCGGCTCGAAGAGGTCAACCGGGCCTTCGGCGAGTTGTTTGCCCCGGAGCGAGTGACCGTGGCGACCGTGACTCCGGGATAGCCCTCGGAAGGGTGTGATTCGCTTGGCTGCGGACACCGCCCACACGAAGAAGGTTCTTCGCCCCGGTCCTTCGCTTTACCCGTTGCCGGCCGTCCTGGTGAGTTGCGCCGGCGAGGTGGACGGGGTCCCGCGCCGGAACGTCCTCACCCTCGCCTGGGCGGGGATAGCTTGCGGCGAGCCGCCCATGGTCTCGGTGGCGGTGCGCCCGACGCGGTTCTCGCACGGTCTCATCGTCTCCTCCGGCGAGTTCGTCGTGAACGTGCCGTCGGTCGCCATGTGCCGGGCGGTCGACCTGTGCGGCAATCTGTCCGGACGCGACGGCGACAAGTTCGCCCTGGCCGGCCTGACCGCCGCCCCGGCGAGCCAGGTGGGGGCGCCGCTCGTGGCGGAATGCCCCATCTCGCTGGAGTGCAGGGTGCGCCACACCTTTAGCGGCGGCAGCCACGACCTGTTCATCGGGGAGATAGTCGCCGTCCAGGCGGATGAGGCGGTCCTCGACGCCAACGGCAAGATCGATATCGTGAAGGTCGATCCTCTCTGCTACGGCGGCGGCTTCTACTGGCCCCTCGAACTGGGCCGGCGCCTCGGCGACTACGGGTTCAGCCGCAAGTAACCTGCGGCCGGGATTCTGGCCGGCCTAGCGGAGGAGTCTTCTTGCCCAGACCAGTCAGCATCGATCGCGGCGACCTGCGCCTGGGGCACCTGACGTCCGTCGCCCGCGGCCGCGCCCAGGTGGTCCTCGGACCCGAGGCCCTAAGCCGCATCGCGGCGTCCCGGGAGGTTGTCGAACGGGCCGTGGCCGGCGGGGCCGTCGTCTACGGTGTCACCACCGGTTTTGGCCGCTTCAGCGATGTCGTCCTGCCCCCCGCCGACGCCAAGACCCTGCAGCGGAACCTCATCGTGAGCCATGCCACCGGCGTGGGGCCTCCTTTCGGGGCCGACATCGTCCGGGGCATGCTCCTCCTCCGCGCCAACGCCCTGGCCCTCGGCCACTCGGGCGTCAGGCCGGCGGTCGTAAAGACCCTCATCGAGATGCTCAACCGGGGCGTCCACCCGGTCGTCCCGCAGCAAGGCTCGCTCGGGGCCAGCGGCGACCTAGCGCCCCTGGCCCATCTGGCCCTCGTCGCCATCGGCGAAGGTCTGGCCCACGTGCCGGGGCGGTCGGAGCCGGTTTCTGGGCGCGAAGCTCTGGCGGCCGTGGGTCTGGAGCCCCTGGTCCTGGAGGCCAAGGAAGGGCTCGCCCTCATCAACGGCACCCAGGCCATGACGGCCACCCTCGGGCTGGCCCTCGGGGACGCCTTCCTTCTCGTCGAGGCCGCCACTGTGGCGGCCGCCCTTACGCTCGAGGCCCTGCGAGGCGTGCGCGACGCCTTCGACGCCCGCATCGCCAAGGTGAGGCCTCATCCCGGGCAGGCCATGGTGGCGGAGCGGGTCCGCTCCCTCATCGAAGGCTCCCGGTACACGACCGGGGCGGCCGAACTCCGCGTCCAGGACGCTTACTGCCTCCGCTGCGTCCCCCAAGTGCACGGGGCCGTGTTCGACACCCTGGCCTGGGCGGCCCGGGTCGTGGAGACCGAGATGAACGCGGTGACCGACAACCCGCTGGTCTTCCCGGCCGAGGCCGGCGACCCGGGTCGCGAGGTCGAGGCCATCCTCTCCGGGGGCAATTTCCACGGTGAGCCGGTCGCCTTCGCCGGTGACTTCGCCGGCATCGCCCTGGCCGAACTGGCCAATATCAGCGAGCGGCGCACGGCGCGCTTGGTGGACCCGGCCTGCTCGGCGGGCCTGCCGGCCTTCCTCACGCAACGCGGCGGCCTGAACTCGGGTTTCATGCTCGTCCAGTACACGGCCGCCGCCCTGGTCTCCGAGAACAAGCTCCTGGCCTCGCCGGCCAGCGTCGACTCCATCCCCTCCTCGGCCGGCCAGGAGGACCATGTCAGCATGGGGACCATCGCCGCCCGCAAGGCCCGCGACATCGCGGCCAACACGGCCCGGGTCGTCGCCGCGGAACTGCTCACGGCCGCCCAGGCCATCGACCTGCGCGGCGGGTTGGAGGGCGTGGCCGAACCGGGGAGCGACCCGTCGGGCCTGGCCGCCCCGCTCGGGCGGGGTACCCGCCTGCCCTACCTGGCCATTCGCCGGGCGGCGCCCTTCCTCGGCGACGACCGGAGCCTGTCGGGGGACATTGAGCGACTGGCCGCGCTGGTCCTGGACGGACAGTTCCACTGGGAGTGAAGGGGAGGGGATGGCCTTGGCCAGGCAGGTGCGAGCCCCGCGTGGGGCGACCCTGACCTGCAAGGGATGGGGTCAGGAAGCCGCGATGCGGATGCTGATGAACAACCTGGACCCGGACGTGGCCGAGCGTCCCGAGGAACTCGTGGTCTACGGAGGGCGCGGCAAGGCCGCCCGCAACTGGGAGTGCTTCGAGGCCATTGTCCGGACCCTGCGCGAGCTGGAGAACGACGAGACCCTGCTCGTCCAGTCCGGAAAGCCGGTAGGCGTCTTCCGCACCCACGCCGGCGCCCCGCGCGTCCTTATCGCCAACTCCCTTCTCGTCCCCCACTGGGCCGACTGGGAACACTTCTGGGAATACGAGAAGATGGGCCTCACCATGTACGGGCAGATGACCGCTGGGAGTTGGATTTACATCGGCACCCAGGGCATCGTCCAGGGCACCTACGAGACCCTGGCGGAATTGGCCAGGCAGCGCTTCGGCGGCAGCCTGAAGGGACGCTTCGTCCTGACGGCCGGCCTCGGCGGTATGGGCGGGGCCCAGCCTTTGGCCGTGACGATGAACGGCGGAGTGGCCCTGGTCGTCGAGGTGGACGAGAGCCGCATGAGACGTCGCCTGGAGACCGGGTACCTCGACCGGACGACCTCGGACCTCGAGGAGGCCGTGGGGCTCTGCCGGGAGGCCTTGGGTAGGGGGGAACCCCTCTCGGTAGGCCTCTTGGGCAACGCGGCCGAGACCCACGCCGCCATCGCCCTCCAGGGCCTCGTGCCCGATGTCGTTACCGACCAGACCTCCGCCCACGACCCGCTCGGCGGGTACATCCCGGCTGGTCTGGGCCTGGTCGAGGCCGACCGCCTCCGGGCCGCCGACCCCGGGGAGTACATCCGCCGGTCGATGGAGAGCATGGCCGTGCAGGTCCGGACGATGCTCGACTTCCAGCGCCGGGGCTCGGTCGTCTTCGACTACGGCAACAACCTGCGGGCCCAGGCCCAGAAGGCCGGCGTGACCGACGCCTTCGCCATTCCGGGCTTCGTCCCGGCCTTCATCCGTCCCATGTTCTGCGAGGGCAAGGGTCCCTTCCGCTGGGTGGCCCTCTCCGGCGACCCCGAGGACATCTACCGCACGGACGAGGCTCTGGCCGAGCTGTTCCCGGAGAACGAAAGACTCATCCGCTGGCTCAGACTGGCCCGCGAGCGGGTCCGCTTCCAGGGCCTGCCCGCCCGTATCTGCTGGCTCGGCTACGGCGAGCGTCACCGGGCCGGTCTCCTCTTCAACGACCTCGTGGCCAAGGGCGTGGTGAAGGCCCCCATCGTCATCGGTCGCGACCACCTCGACGCCGGTTCGGTGGCCTCGCCCTACCGGGAGACGGAGGGCATGAAGGACGGCTCCGACGCCATCGCCGACTGGCCCATTCTCAACGCCCTGCTCAACACGGCCGCCGGCGCCACCTGGGTCTCCGTCCACCACGGCGGTGGCGTGGGCATCGGCTACTCCATCCACGCCGGTATGGTCGTGGTCGCCGACGGCACGCCGGACGCGGCGGCCCGCTTGGAGCGGGTCCTGACGGCCGACCCGGGAACCGGGGTCATGCGTCACGCGGACGCGGGGTATCCCGAAGCCGTCGCGGCGGCCCGGCGGACCGGTCTCCGGATTCCGATGCTCGGGCCGGAGTAGCCGACGGCGCCGGAGTCTAGCCGGCGGATTAGGGGAGGCGGTCTGCGCTCTTGTTCGACTACCACGTCCACCTTCACCGGGGTCCCTACGCTTTGGACTGGCTCGACCGCTTCCTGGACACCGCCCGCCAGGTAGGCGTGACTGAACTCGGCATCGCCGAGCACTTCTACTTCTTCCGTGAGTCGTTCCCCATTCTCGACAATAACTTCGTCCGCCGCCATACCGAGCGGCGGCTGAACGGTCCGGGGGGATACCTGGCCTTCATCGAGGAGGTCCGGTCGCGGGGGCTGCCGGTGAAGGCGGGGCTGGAGGTCGACTACGTCCCGGAGAAGGAGTTGGAGACGGCCCAGGCCATCCGCGGCCTGCCCATCGATTTCGTCATCGGTTCCGTCCACTGGATCGGCGACTGGGGGTTCGACCTCGACCCCCGTTCTTGGGAGGGGCGCTCCGTCGCGGAGTCCTACGACCGCTACTACACCATCCTGGCCCGGGCGGCGGAGAGCGGTCTCTTCGACATCCTGGGCCATCCCGGGAACATCGGTTACTTCGGTCATCGCCCGCCGGCCCCGCTGCTGGAGGAGTTCGAGGGACGCTTCTTCAAGCGGGTGAGTGGTCTCGGCCTCTGCCTGGAGATTAACAGCGGCGGCTTAAGGCGCCCCTGTCGGCACCTCTTCCCTCGCGAGGAGACGCTCTCCGAAGTGAGGCGGACCGGGCTGCCCATTGTCGTCTCCTCCGATGCCCACGGCCCGGAGGAAGTCGGGTACGGCTTCACCCGCGTGCGCGCCCTCCTCAGGAACGCCGGGTTCGCGGAGACTTCCCGCTTCACCAACCGTCAGCGGACACTCGTGACTCTCTAAACCTCGACCGACTCCCGACCCGCCGTCCTTGATCGACTTCCCATGGCTCTGTCAGTCATGAGCCATGTTCGCGCCGCCTATCAATGAGGGGATGGAAAGGCGGTGCCCTGTCATGGTCGTCTTGAAGCTCAAGTCGCCCCTCGCCGCAGTCGCGCTGGCCCTGATCGTCGTGCTGGTGACCGGTCTGTCGCTCCTCCGCGTGGACACGGCCTGGGTGATGAGGTCGGAAGCCGTGGTCGAGGGCGGATGGGGCAGCGGGAGCGGCGAGTTCGGCCGCGGCGCCGGAGCCGACGGCCGGCCCCGGGGTCCCCAGGCTGTCGCGGCCGACGCGTCCGGGAACGTCGTTGTGGCCGATAGTCTCAACTATAGGTTGCAGATTTTCGACCGGGGGGGCCGTCTGCTCGAGGTTGTCCCCGTGCCTGCGGGGGCGGCTACCCCGCAGACCGAGGACGACCGGGCCGGGGCCTACGGGCTTCTCCGCCCGAGCCTCGACTGGGGCACCGGCTTCCGGCCCCGCCCCGAAGTGGTCGCTCCGGCCCGGTCTTCGGACGAGCCGGTCCCGGTCGCCAAAGACACGGGGGAGGCTTTGTTCTCCACCCGCCCCCCCTACGTCACGGACATCGACCTCTCCGCGGGCGCCTGGCGCGTCCGGAACGAGGCCGGGCGCATCGACCCTGGCGCCGGACCCGAGATTTACCTCCTGGCGGGCTGGGAAGGCATCGTGGCCGCTACTGACGCCGGCGGCAACCTGAGGTGGAGCCGGGACCTCTCCACCTCGGAGAGGTTCCTGAACCTTCCCGACCCGTCGCTGCCGAACGCGCCTCCCGAACCTGAGACGTGGGCGGGGTATCTCATCGACCTTGACACCTTCCCCGGCGACAAAGGTCTTCTCGTCTCAGGGTACGAACTCCAGCCCGACAAGCTGGTCTACTTCGTGCGCTTCCTCGAGGCGGCGGAGGCCGAGCCCCAGGACCTTGCCTCCTACGAACTGGTCCGCGACGGTTCGATCCGCATCGACGAGGCGGCGCCCATCGGCCTCGAAGTGGAGTCGGTAGCCGTGGCTGACAGTGGTCTTCTCTACATCGTGGCCGCGGGGCCGCCGACCGGAAGCCCGGCCGGCGAGAGCGGCGCCTCGCCTTTCGCCCGGGACATCTGGATCTACACGCGGGAAGGCCGGGAAAAGGGCAAGCTCCAAATCGACTGCGGGGTCTACACGCGCCACCTCCGTCTCGTCGGGGTGGACGCGCGCGGGCTCATCTACGCGCGCCTCGGGGGGCCGGGGACTCCGGGCACGCTGGCGGTCTTCGATGAGAAGGGCCGTCGAGCGGCATCAGCCGCCCTGCCCGAAGGGGCCGAGGCAGCCGACGCCTACCTCGCCCGGGACGGAACACTCTACGTTTCCCTGGCGACGGCCGAGGGCTACCAGGTCGTCCGGTTCGAAGTTCGCGGTCACAGCCGGCTGGTGTGGCGCTGGGCCGGTCACCACTGATTCAACCGACCGGGGCTGTCGAGGCAGGAGTTGACGGCCCGGACCCTAAAAGGCAGCCGGGACCGGCCCGAGCCGGAATCCGGACCCCGCGGGTCGGGAGGCCGGCTCTCACAGGAGGACATCCTTGGACAAGCTCGTCGAATGCGTCCCCAATTTCAGCGAAGGCCGCCGGCCGGAGGTCTACGGCGCCATCGCCGCCGCTGTCTCCGCCCGGTCCTCGGAAGGAGTCCGCCTCATCGACACGGCGCCTGACTCCGACCACAACCGGGTCGTCATCACCTTCGTCGGCCCGCCCGGGGCCGCGGCCGCCGCGGCCTTCGATGCCTGCGAGGTCGCCACGCGCCTCATCGACCTGGGCCAGCACCAGGGCGACCACCCACGCATCGGAGCCACGGACGTGGTCCCCTTCATTCCCCTTCGGGGCCTGGCGATGGCCGAGTGCGTGACGCTCGCCCGGGACCTCGGCCGCCGCATCTCCGCCGAACTGGCCATTCCCGTCTACCTCTACGAGGAGGCGGCCCTGCGTCCCGAGCGGCGGAGCCTGCCCGACATCCGCAAGGGCCAGTATGAAGGTCTCAAGGTGGAGGTAGGCCGCGACCCGGGCCGCGCTCCCGACTTCGCTCCGGCCGGTCCGCTCCGGCTCCACCCGACCGCAGGGGCCACCGTGGTCGGAGCCCGTTGGCCGCTCATCGCCTTCAATGTCAACCTGACGACCCCCGACCTCGCGGTCGCCCGCGAGATAGCCAGAGCCGTCCGGGAGTCTTCCGGCGGGCTACCGTGCGTCCGGGCCATCGGCGTCTTCCTGGCTGGGACAAGCCAGGCCCAGGTGTCCATGAACCTCACGAACCACCGCGTCACGCCAATCCACAGAGCTTTCGAGGCCGTACGGCAGGAGGCCGAGAAGCGAGGCGCCGGCGTGTCCGGAAGCGAAATCATCGGGCTGGTTTCGGCCGAAGCCATGGCCGAGGCGGCGGCGCACTTCCTCAAGGTTGAGGGGTTCGGTCCGAGGCAACTCCTGGAGAGCCACCTCTAGCCGTGACGGCGAAACGACGAAGGAGATGCGTCCGATGAGCGATGGGGTTCTCCTGGACGCCACCGCCGGTCTGTCCCGTGATCAGCTCATCCGTTGGCTCGGCGATGCCGCCAAGCTATGGTTGGCCCATGATGGCCTTTGGTTCCGGGCCGTTGAGGGCGCCGGCGGTCTTGAGGAGGCCATCCGCTGCGACGAGGCGGCCATGTCGGCCTGGACGGTCCTTGAGGCCAAACGCATCCGGGAAAGACTTAGCCTGCCCTCCGACGGGGGCCTTGGGGCCCTGGAAACCGCCCTGCAGGCCCGTCTCTACGCGCTCTTGAACCGCCAGTCCATACGACGCGAGGGCGAACGGCTGGTCTTCACGATGCACACTTGCCGGGTCCAGGACGCCCGTAACCGCCAGGGTCTGGCGCCCTTCCCGTGCCGGAGCGTCGGCCTGCCGGAGTACGCGGGCTTCGCCGCCACCATCGACCCTCGCCTCGTGGTGACGTGCCGTCACTGCCCGCCGGACCAGACGCCGGTGGGGGAATGGTGCTCCTGGGAGTTTGCCCTCCGGGGAGACTAGGCGAGGCGCGGCTGCGGCAGGGATGGCCAGGGAAGAGGAGAGCAGGTCATTAGTGGGAAAAGTCTCACAAAAGGGGCGGACCTTTGGACCGTAGAAACTTCAGAGTGTCGGATTGTCTCGAGAGACCGGCCGTGCCGCAGGCAGCGGACCTCATCATCCGGAACATCGGCCAACTCCTTACGCTGCGGGTCTTGCCGGAACGCCCGGGTCGGCCCGCCGGCGCCGATGGGGTAGGCGCCACGGAGCCCGGCTGGCTGGGCCTGATCGAGGACGCGGTTGTCGCCGTCAGGAACGGATGCGTTCTGGCGGCGGGATCGCGGACGGACGTTGAACCGCATCTGGCGGAGAAGCAGGACACGGTCATCATCGACGCGGCCGGCGGGGTGGTCTCCCCCGGACTCGTCGACCCCCACACCCATCTTCTCTTCGCCGGGTGGCGGGAAGCGGAGTTTGCTCTGAGACTCGAGGGACGGACGTACCTTGAAATCCTGGCGTCGGGTGGCGGTATCCTGAGTTCCGTGGCCCGGTTCAGGGCCGCCTCCGACGAGGAACTGCTCGGTTGGGGCCGCTCGGCTCTGGACCGGATGCTTCTTTCCGGCACGACCACCGTGGAAGCCAAGACGGGCTACGGGCTCGACGCGGCCCAGGAGTTGAGAGCCCTCCGGTTGTACCGGAGACTGGGCGCCGAGCATCCGGTCACCGTGGTCTCCACCTTCCTCGGGGCGCACGCCGTGCCGGCCGAGTATCGGAACCGGCCCGGCGCGGCCGCGGCCTACCTGGATGAGGTCTGTCTTCCGCTGCTCTCCGAGATCGCCGGAGAAGGTCTGGCCGAGTTCTGCGACGTCTTCTGCGAGGCCGGGGTCTTCGGAGTCGCCGAGTCGAGGCGACTTCTCACCGAGGCGGCTCGCCTGGGCCTCCCAGCCAAGCTCCACGCGGATGAGTTCGAGCCGACGGGAGGCGCCGAACTGGCCGCCGAACTTGGCGCGGTCTCCGCGGACCACCTGGCCCGAGCGTCGGACCGGGGTCTGGAGGCGATGGCCAGGGCCGGGGTCACGGCCGTGCTTCTCCCGGTCACGACCTTCACGCTCGGCCTCCGGGACTACGCCCCGGCCCGGAAGATGCTCGACCTCGGGCTGGAGGTGGCTCTGGCCACGGACTTCAACCCGGGGACTTCGCCGGTGGAGTCGATGCCTTTGGTCATGGGCATCGCCTGCCGGGCCTTGCGGCTCACGCCGGCCGAGACATTCCGGGCCGCGACCGTGGCTGCCGCCAGGGCGGTGGGTCTGGAGGGTAGGGCCGGGCAGATACAGGCCGGGGTTCCCGCCGACCTCGTCATCTTCGAGGCGACGGACTACCGGCAGATACCTTACCGTCTGGGGACGAACCTGGTCCGGACGGTCCTGAAGAAAGGGAAAATCGTGGTCTCCGAGGGCCGCCTCCGGCGGCGCCGGTAGGAGACCTCACCCCGCGCAGCCGATGTTTGAGAGCGAGGAGGATGAGGATATGCCTTCGAAGTTGAACCCGGTTGACCACCCCGACTGGGAGATAGCCGAAGACGCCGAACAGAGCATGAAACCGGTGACCCAGATCGCCAAGGAGATGGGCCTCCAGCCGGACGAATTGCTCCCCCACGGCCACTATGTTGCCAAGGTGGACTTCAAGAAGGTCCTGGCCCGGCTGGGCAACCGTCCGGACGGCAAGTACGTGGACGTGACGGCCATCACGCCCACCCCGCTGGGCGAGGGCAAGTCCACGACGACGATGGGTCTCACCGAGGGCATGGGCAAGCGTGGACTGAACGTCATCGCCACCATCCGCCAGCCCTCCGGCGGCCCGACCATGAACGTCAAGGGTTCCGCGGCCGGCGGGGGTCTGTCCCAGTGCGTGCCGTTGACCCCGTTTTCTCTGGGCCTCACGGGCGACATCAACGCCATCATGAACGCCCACAATCTGGCCATGGTGGCTCTCACGTCCCGCATGCACCACGAGGCCGTCGCCACAGACTCCTTCCTGACCAAGCAAGGCATCACCAAGAGGCTGAACATCGACCCCAAGAACATCCAGATGAAGTGGATCATCGACTTCTGCGCCCACGCCCTCCGGAACATCGTCATCGGTCTTGGCGCCAAGAGCGACGGCGTGGCCATGGAGTCGGGCTTCGCCATCGCCGTGTCCTCCGAAGTCATGGCCATCCTGGCCGTGGCCAGGGACCTCAAGGACATGCGGGAGCGCATCGGCCGCATCGTGGTCGCCTACGACCGTCAGGGCAATCCCGTCACCTGCGAAGACCTCGAGGTCGCCGGAGCGATGACGGCCTGGATGGTCGAGGCCGTGAACCCGAACCTCCTGCAGACCATTGAGGGCCAACCGGTGTTCGTGCACGCCGGACCGTTCGCCAACATCGCCATCGGGCAGTCATCCATCATCGCCGACCGCATCGCCCTGAAGCTCGGGGACTACGTCCTCACCGAGTCCGGGTTTGCCGCGGACATCGGCTTTGAGAAGTTCTGGAACCTCAAGTGCCGCGTGTCCGGCCTCAAGCCGAACGCCGCGGTCCTCGTCGCTACCATCCGGGCCCTCAAGTGCCACGGCGGCGCGCCCATCCCGGTACCCGGAAAGCCCTTGGATCCCGGCTACAAGACCGAGAACGTCGCCTGGGTCGAAAAGGGCGTCGAGAACATGGTCCACTGCATCAACCTCATCAAGAAGGCCGGCATCAACCCGGTCGTCTGCGTTAATGCCTTCCACACCGACACCCCGGCCGAGATCAAGGTCGTCCGGCGGGCCGCCGAAGCCGCCGGGGCCCGGGTCGCGGTGTCGGAGCACTGGGCCAGGGGTGGCGACGGCGCTCTTGAACTGGCGGACGCGGTCGTCGACGCCTGCGAGCAGCCCAACGACTTTAAGTTCCTCTACGACCTCACCATGCCGCTCCGGCAGCGCATCGAGCTTATCGCCAAGGAAGTCTACGGCGCGGACGGTGTCGACTACACGCCGGACGGGCTGGAGAAGGTCAAGAAGCTCGAGGCCGATTCGGAGATCGCCAAGCTCGGGGTCTGCATGGTGAAGACGCATCTGTCTTTGACCGACAACCCGAACTTGAAGGGTGTGCCTAAGGGCTGGAGGCTGCGCATCCACGATTGCCTCGTCTACAAGGGCGCGGGGTTCGTGGTTCCGATGGCCGGGACAATCAAGCTGATGCCCGGCACCTCGTCGAACCCGGCCTTCCGCCGCATCGACATCGACTCCGACACCGGCAGGGTGAAGGGGCTGTTCTAGACCGCTCCTCGCGAGGAGTGTGAGGCGCCGCCCCGGCCGGAGGCCTGGGCGGCGCTTTCTTGCCTGGCAGGGATTGCGCCGGTTCCCTCCGAAATCCTCAGTCCACCGGTTCCCCCGCCGGCCTGACGCTAGAGGAGGGACTGCCGTGAAGAAGTTGCTTGTCGCCGTCCTAGTTACCGCTATTCTGGGTGCCTGGAGTGTCAGCACGGTCGTGGCCGCTCCGGGCGACCTCTCTCCCTCCCGGGCCTTCTCGGACATCGCCGGCCACCCAGCGGAGGAGGCCCTGACCATTCTGGGCGCCCTAGGCGTCTTTACCGGGGGCTTCGGCCTTGGCGGCCCGGTGGAGCCTGACGGCGCCATCAGCCGGGCGCAGTACTGCAAGGTCGTCATCATCGGTACGGCCAGGGAAGCTCTGGCCGAAAGCCTGGAGCACTCAAGACCGTCTTTCAAAGACAGCGGCCTGATTCCCTCGTGGGCCTGGGGCTTCGTCAACGCCGCCGTGGGCCAGGGCATCATCAACGGCTACCCGGACAAGACCTTCCGGCCCGGCGACCCGGTGACCTACGGCGAGGCCGTCGCCATGCTCGTCCGCTCCATCCCGGGCCACAACGGGCGGGTGCCTCCGGCGACCTGGCCGACCAACTACACCTCCTACGGGGCCACCAAGGGCTTCACCGGAGGCGTGTCCGCCAGCGTCCCCAACGCGCCCTGCACGCGCGGGGACATGGCCCGGATGCTCGTGGCCACGATGCAGGTCGACCCCCTGGACGGAAGCGGCCTCCCCGATACCGACGGCGCCATCCTCGAGGACCACCAGAGATGGTGGACGGGAACCCTGGCCGGCCGGACCGGGGGCGAGATCAGCCTGGGTGACCAGGCCGGTCCGATAGCCCTCGGTGACCCCGTGTACATGCTCAACGCCTCAAGCTACGACGTATGCCGGGGCGGCGAGGTCCTGTGCGTGGCCGACGCGGCCCGCCGGGTCGTGGTCATCAGCCGGAGAAGCGGGGGCGCCACCGCCGGTTACTTCCGGCAGCTGGGTGCTGACGCGACAGGCCCGTACCTGGAGGTCAAAGAAGGCGACAAGAGGTTCTACTACACGGGGTCGGTGAGGGTCGTCCTGAACAAGGACGGCGTGACCCCAGCCAGCCTCAGGGAAGGCGACTACCTCGAGGTCACGCTCAACGCCTCCGGCCTGGTCACGGCGGTGAAGGCTACCCGGTACGACGTCATCTGCGTGAGAACGGGCTCCGGGCCGGACTACGCGTACGCTCCTCACCCCGAAGACTACGTCGCTTCCTTCAGCCCCTCGAGATTGGGCCAACCGGCCCGGCTCGTCCTGCCGGTCATCTCTCCCTTCCACTACTTCCGGCCCGGCTCGGGCTGGCTCATGACCGCCTCGGCGGGGTTTGACATCGGTGCCCAGGCCGAGGTCTATGTCAACAGCCTGCGGCGGACCCGCGACGAGCTCGCCGAGAAGGACGTCGTCAAGATGGCCACTTTCGGCGCCAAGGGGTACGCCGACCAGAACTCCATCGTCTACGTCAGGGCGACCCGGAGCGTGGTCGAGGGCACCGTGGTCTCCAACGGCTCAAAGACCGACGCCGAGGGCGTCCACTACTACACGAGGCTGAAGACCGGGGACGTTGAGAGGGACTACGAGCGTCACGACGACTATCTCTCTTCACGACCCGGCGTCGGCACCCGTCAGCGGTACGGGGCGGACGGGAACGCCGCGCTTCTTTGCTCCATCCCCTATCCGGACGAGTTCCCCGTCGTCTTTGTCAACCAGGCCGGGACCACGACCGATGGCACGACGACGCGGTACCACATCACCTGCGACGTCCGTGGCACGACCTTGACCTACGAGTGCTCGGCGGACCGCTCATCCTGGGTCCAGTCCTTCCGCTGGCTGACCATCGAGGGCTCGACGGGTAGGGTCATCGCCGGCACCCTCCTGACACCTGAGGGCTCGTACACAGTGATGGCCCACACGGCGACGACGGTCACCCTTCAGAGGGATAGCGTCACTCGCTTCGGGAACGCCCCGGTCGTCTACCGCAAGGCCGACGACACCTACGCCTATATCGGCTGCGAGGGACTGACCGACGGCTGGACTGTGTCGGCCTTCATCATGCCGGACGGTTCGATAGGGTGCGTAGTCTACATGCCATAACCTATCCTGGCAGGACATGACGTACCGGGGGCGAACTCCCAACCCATCACTCATCCGCCTCCGTTCTCGTCCTGGCCCTGTCTTTAGCCTGACCAGCCAAAACGAAGGTGTGTCTGGATTGGAGGAAACGAGATGAAAAAGCTTCTGATCCTGCTTCTCGCTGTGGCTATGCTCGGCGCCTACAGCGGTCTGGCTATCGCCGCCCCCGGCGACCTTTCGCCGAACCCGGCGTTCTCCGACATCGCCGGTCACCCGGCGGAGGCCGAACTGACGGCCTTGGGGGCCCTCGGCGTCTTTACCGGGGCCTCCGGTCTGGGCGGCGCGGTCGAGCCGGACAGTTCCATCCTGCGGTGCCAGTATTCCAAGGTCATCATCATGGGCACCGGCCGGGCGGCTCTGGCGGAGAGCCTCAAGAACATCAAGCCTAACTTCACCGACGCGAACCAGATCCCGACGTGGTCCTGGGGGTTCGTCAACGCCGCGGTGGCCGCCGGCATCATCGACGGGTACTCGGACGGGCCGTCCACAACGACCAAGTCGTTCAAGCCCAACAACCCGGTGAAGTACTCCGAAGCCATCAAGATGCTGGTCTGCTCCGTCCCGGGCCACAAGGCGCAGGTCGACCCGACGACGAGCTGGCCCTTCAACTTCATGTTCTACGGGGCGGATCACGGCTTCACCGGCGCCGTCTCGCCGGCGGACCCCGGCGCGAACTGCCCCCGAGGCGACATGGCCCGGATGCTCTTCGCTACCATGCAGGTCGACCCGCTGGAAGCCGGCGTGCCTGACACCGATGCGGCCTTCCTCGAGGAAGGTCACCGCATCTGGAACCTCAAGCTGGTCGGCCGGACCGGCGGAGACCTTAGCCTCTTCGGCGTCATGGGCTTCATCCCCCTGGGCGACCCGGTCTACATGCTCGGGGCCACCGACTACGCCCAGTGCGTCGCCAATGACGTCCAGTGCGTGGCGACCGCCAGCGAGCCGCATAAGGTCGTCTACATCCGTCGGAAAACCGGCAGCAATCTGACGGGCATCTTCGTCAGCCTCGGGTCGGATGCGGGCGGCACCTACCTCAGCCTCAAGACCGGTCCGAAGGTCTACTACACCGCGCCGGTGCCGGTTCATCTGAACCAGGACACCGTCACGCTCAATAACCAGACCGACCTCGACCCCGGCGACGCCCTGACCATCAACCTCGACGCCGGCAGCAAGGCGGTCCTCGTCACGGCCAAGCGGTATGACCTGATCATAACCGTCGCTATCGTCCCCCACCCCGAGGACTATCTCGACGTGGTGACTCCGTCTACCCCGGTTCTGAACACGCGCCTCCAGTTCTCGGCGCTCTCGCCCTTCGGGTACTGGCGCTCCGGCGGGACGAATGCCCTCCACAGCGAAATCCTGGAGGTCAGCACGGGGGCCGTCGTCACCATCAACGGCCTGGTCTCCAACCGTAACGCCCTGGCCAAGAACGACGTGGTCAAGATCGCCTCTTTCGGGGCCAAGGGCTACTGGGACGCCACCTCCATCATCGAGGTCGCAGCCACGCGCCAGCCGGTGACGGGAACGGTCGTCAGCAACACCTCGGTCACCGACAGCGAAGGAACCCACTACTACGTGAGGATGAACGTCGGCGGAGGGGAACAGACCATCGAGCGGGATGACGACCATTACGTCACCTGGGTGCCGACGGTGGGGATGAGCTACACCTTCGCCCGGAACGAGTCCAACATGCTCTTCTCCCCGGTCATCGTGCCCGACACGTTCCCCATCGTCTACGTGAAGAGCGTCTCGACCGTCTCCGGGATCCCGGACCGCTACTTCATCACCGTCGATAACCGGGGCACGGAGCAGGTCTTCGAGATTAACTTCCCTCCGGTAGGCATGCAAGACCACTTTGTCCGGTTGACCGTTGACTCCGCGACCGGCAAGGTGACCGCCGCCGATAACTTCGCGCCGGGTGGGAGCTACACCGTCCTCGCCCACACGTCATCGAGCGCGACCCTCCAGGCCTTGCCCAACACGTATTTCGGCGCCGACCCGCCGCTGGTCGTCTACCGCAAGGACGGCGCGGTCTACACCTACATCGGGTGCGCGGGCCTGACAGACGGTTGGTCGGTTCACGTCCGGTTCGACACCGGCGCGGTGGCCGTCATCCTCTACGAGGCGCCGTAGATCCGGGCTAGGTTCGTCCGCCCTACCGGGCGGGCCGCCTCGGCTGGTCCCGCGGCCTGGCCGGTAGAAGGACTGGAGTGGAGGTCAAGGGGGGATTCCTTCGGGGATCCCCCCTCTCTTACTTTCCTCCAGGGAAAGCTGCCCCGCGGACAGAATCGGCAGGTATCGTGTCCCGTCGAGGGAGGAGACAGTGATGAAGGCCTTCTCTGGGCGCCGGACCTGAGTCTCGGGACCCGGCGCCGGTCTCTGGCTGTCCTTAGTGCTCCGGCCCGATCTCGCCTGTCCCTCCGCGGGTTTGCTCCCGGTGGCTCTCGGCTTCGGAGTCGTGCGGCCCTGCGGGAACTTGGGCTGGCTTCCGACCTCAAGTGGCCCAAAGACGTCCTCTGGCGCGGGCGCAAGCTCGCCGGCCTTCTGGTGGAGAGCCAATCGCGCGGCGACCGGGTCGTCCTGGCCGTCGCAGGTACCGGTCTCAGCTGGACCCTCCGGACCTCGGCGGGGACTCCGGGCGGGCGACCGGCATGGTGGAAGCGTTCGCTGGGAACGCTCCCCCGCCGGAAACTGTCCTCATCCGGATTCTCGACCCCGTCGAGAAAGCGTATTTCCTGCTGAAAGCCTCCGGCCCCAGCCCTTCGTCAAAGCCTGGCCGGGTGTTTCCGCCGGCCTCCGGGGCGAGACGGCCCTGGCCGAAAGGCTCCTCCCCGACGGTTCGATAGGGTGCGTGGTCTACATGCCATAACCTATCCTGGCAGGACATGACGTACCGGGGGCGAACTCCCAATTCATCACTTATCCGCCTCCGTTCTCGTCCTGGCCCTGTCTTTAGCCTGACCAGCCAAAACGAAGACGTGTCTGGATTGGAGGAAACGAGATGAAGAAGCTTCTGATTCTGCTTCTCGCTGTGGCTTTGCTCGGCGCTTACAGCGGCCTGGCTATCGCCGCCCCCGGCGACCTTTCGCCGAACCCGGCGTTCTCCGACATCGCCGGTCACCCGGCGGAGGCCGAACTGACGGCCTTGGGGGCCCTCGGCGTCTTTACCGGGGCCTCCGGTCTGGGCGGCGCGGTCGAGCCGGACAGTTCCATCCTGCGGTGCCAGTATTCCAAGGTCATCATCATGGGCACCGGCCGGGCGGCTCTGGCGGAGAGCCTCAAGAACATCAAGCCTAACTTCACCGACGCGAACCAGATCCCGACGTGGTCCTGGGGGTTCGTCAACGCCGCGGTGGCCGCCGGCATCATCGACGGGTACTCGGACGGGCCGTCCACAACGACCAAGTCGTTCAAGCCCAACAACCCGGTGAAGTACTCCGAAGCCATCAAGATGCTGGTCTGCTCCGTCCCGGGCCACAAGGCGCAGGTCGACCCGACGACGAGCTGGCCCTTCAACTTCATGTTCTACGGGGCGGATCACGGCTTCACCGGCGCCGTCTCGCCGGCGGACCCCGGCGCGAACTGCCCCCGAGGCGACATGGCCCGGATGCTCTTCGCTACCATGCAGGTCGACCCGCTGGAAGCCGGCGTGCCTGACACCGATGCGGCCTTCCTCGAGGAAGGTCACCGCATCTGGAACCTCAAGCTGGTCGGCCGGACCGGCGGAGACCTTAGCCTCTTCGGCGTCATGGGCTTCATCCCCCTGGGCGACCCGGTCTACATGCTCGGGGCCACCGACTACGCCCAGTGCGTCGCCAATGACGTCCAGTGCGTGGCGACCGCCAGCGAGCCGCATAAGGTCGTCTACATCCGTCGGAAAACCGGCAGCAATCTGACGGGCATCTTCGTCAGCCTCGGGTCGGATGCGGGCGGCACCTACCTCAGCCTCAAGACCGGTCCGAAGGTCTACTACACCGCGCCGGTGCCGGTTCATCTGAACCAGGACACCGTCACGCTCAATAACCAGACCGACCTCGACCCCGGCGACGCCCTGACCATCAACCTCGACGCCGGCAGCAAGGCGGTCCTCGTCACGGCCAAGCGGTATGACCTGATCCGAGCCGTCGGGCTCCTCGTGCACCCCGAGGAGTATCTCAACCTGGTCAAGGCGTCCACCCCGCTCCTGAACACGCGCCTCGTGTTCTCGGGCATCTCGCCCTTCGCGTTCTATCTCAGTGGCGGGCCGATTGCGCTCGCCGCCGCCAGCCTGGATGTCGGCACGGGAGCGCTCGTCACCATCAACGGCCTGGTCTCCAACCGTGACGCCCTGGCCAAGAACGACGTGGTCAAGATCGCCTCTTTCGGGGCCAAGGGCTACTGGGACGCCACCTCCATCATCGAGGTCGCAGCCACGCGCCAGCCGGTGACGGGGACGGTCGTCAGCAACACCTCGGTCACCGACAGCGAAGGAACCCACTACTACGTGAGGATGAACGTCGGCGGAGGGGAACAGACCATCGAGCGGGATGACGACCACTACATCACCTGGGTACCTACGGTGGGGATGAGCTACACGTTCACCCGGAACGAGTCCAACATCCTCTTCTCTCCGGTCATCGTGCCCGACACGTTCCCCATCGTCTTCGTGAAGAGCACGTCCATCGTCTCGGGAGCGCCGGACCGCTACTACATCACCTGCGACAACCGGGGCACGGAGATGACCTACGAGACGACGTTCAACCCGACCGGCATGGCCGAACACTTCGTCCGCCTGACCATCAACTCCGGCACAGGAAAAGTGACTGTCGCCGACAACTTCCCTCCGGCCGGGGGCTACACCGTCGCGTCGCACACGGCGACGAACGTGACCATCCAGGCGGGGGGCAACACCTACTTCGGCAGCGACCCGCCCCTTGTCGTCTACCGTAGGGACGGCGCGGTCTACACGTACATCGGGTGCGCCGGCCTCACCGACGGTTGGACGGTCTGGGCCTATCTCGACACCGGCGCGGCCGCCGTCATCCTCTACATGGCGACGCCCTAGTCCGCGCCGAACGTGCCCTCGCCGGTCGGGCCGCCTCGGCTGGTCCCGCGGCCTGGCCGGTAGAAGGACTGGAATGAAGGTCAAGGGGGATCCCTTCGGGGGTCCCCCTCTCTTACTTTCCTCCAGGGAAAGCCACCCCGCGGGCAGAATAGGCAAGTATCGTGTCCCGTCGAGGGAGGAGACAGTGATGAAGGCCTTCTCTGGGCGCGCGGTCTTGACCGCCGTCCTCGCGGTTGTGGTCCTCGCCGGCCCGCTCGCCGGCCCCTTGGGGTGCCGGCCGCGCGATACCGGAGCGGGGGGAGACCTCGACCCGCAAGCCTTCGCCGCGGCCGTGGCCTCGCTCACCTGGACGCTCGAGGTTCTCGCCGCGGACCCGGTCGCCGGTGAACGCTACGAACTGCGGGCCGCCAACCCGGGTGCCGCCACCGTGAGGTTGGGCCCGGTCACGGCCTTCCTGGCGGTGGACCTTGGCGCCGAGGGCGCCTCGCCCCAGAGTGAGGCCGTCCCCTTTCCGGAGACGGTGGTCCCCGCGGCCAAGGTCTCGGCCGTCCTGACCCTGCGCTCTACCGCCGCCTGGCCCGACGAGTTCACCGTCCAGGCCTGGCTGAGGCCGGCCGTGGTCGCCGGCGCCCCGGTGGTCGCCACGGAGAAGGCCTTCCGCCCCGGCGCCATCGCCCTCACTCCGGTCTGGCCGGAACCCGGGTACCTGGCCTTTCCGGTTTCCGGGGACTACCTGGTCCTGCGGTTCGACGTGGCGGTCAGCTTGCCGTCGCTCACCGCCAATACACGGCTCGAGGCCGACCCCGGCCCGGGTGGTGCGGCGCCCGTCTTGGTTCCGGTGAAGGTGATGGTCTCACGCAACAGCGAGCCCCTCACCTACGAGGTTGAGCCGCTCTCCGACCTGGCCCCCTTCACCCGCTACCGTCTCACCGTGACGAGCGGCCTGGAGTCGGCGGACGGCAAGGTCCGAATGGGGCGCGACCGGTCCGTTGTCTTCGCCACGTCGGGCGGTTCCGCCGAGGTCGCGGGAGCACCGGTCTGGTCGCCGGACGGAACCATGGTCGCCTGGACGGCCGCCGACGCGGGCGGGAAGTTCCGCCTGTACGTCGGTGACGTGGCCACGATGACTGCCGTCGCCAAAGCCGGTCCGGTGCTTTCGGGGACGGGCACGCCGCGTGTGGCCTCCGGGAGTTGCGCTTTCGGCGCGGATTCCGGTTCGGTCTTCTTCCCGGCGCTCGCGTCCGGCAGCGTCGGTGTCGGACGTCTGGACCTTGTAAGCGGCCAGACGGCCATCGTCGTTTCCCCCAGCAAGCTGGGCGAGCCCTGTTCCGTGGCCCTGGCCGTCTCACCCCAGGGTCGCTACCTGGCCATTGAGGCCAACCTGGGCGGTGTGGACGCCCACTCCGACCAGATGCTGTCGGTGTGGGTCCTCGATCTTGAGGGCGGGACGCTGGTAAAGCTTCCCGGTCACGGTCTGACCTCGGCTTTCGTCGGCTGGACCGGCGAGAGACTCCTGACCGCCGACACCTACGAGGCTTTCGACAATTCGCATCATTTCCGTTACGATCTCTACGGCCACGACCCCGCCGCCGCAGGGGGGGCGCCGGAGGCGCTGCTTAGCGGGGGCGAACTCGACAACGTCGGCGGTTACTCGGTCTCGACCAGCGCGGCCTCGCCGATTGCGGCCTACTGGACCTGGCAGGCGCAGTCCCAGGCTCACTGGATCGTGCACCGACCGGCCGACATCTGGGTGATCTGGGGCCTCGCGGAGTCCGTCGTCCAGCCGCCCGTTAAGCTCACGGCGGGCGGGCGCTACCGCCAGGTCGCCCTGGCCCCCGACGGCACCCTGGCCGCGGCCGCCAAGGTCGGCGACGGTTCCTGGGACCTGGTCATCCTGGACACGGCCGAGGCCATCGAACGCGTCGTCGCCACCGGCCCGGCCGCCCAGTTCGCTCCGGCCTGGTCGCCGGACGGGGCGAAGATCGCCTACTTCGAGGCTCAAGGCTCCTCCCTGGCCGTGATGGTCCTGGATCCGGTCACCGACGTGGCTTCGCCCTTCAGGGTCGGCCCGTAGCCGGCGACGCGGCGTTGGACCCTTAGCCGTCACGCCGGGACCCGGCCTGAGCCGGGTCGAGCACGAAAGGAGTTTCCTTTGACGGACGCCGACGAGAAGCTTCGCTGGGCCGAGAGGCTCAAGGCTCAAGGCTGGGGCTACTACCGGGCCGCCTACACGCACGGCCGCCAACTCTGGGAGCATGCTCTCACCGCCTTTGAGCAGTCGGAAGCCCTCTTTCGGGAGGTCGGGACCAACGCCGCCCGGGCGGGCCTGGTCGGGACACTGTCTGGTCGGGCCACCGTCCTTCGCTCTTCGGGAACCCCCGACGCCATCCGGCAGGCCCTCGGCCTCTACGAGGAGGAGGTCGCTCTTCTCCGGGAACTCGGCCGCCACGACGACGTGCCGGAGGCCCTCGTGAACCTGGCCCTGGCCCACCGCGACCTGATGACCGTGGAGCCGGCGGAGACGCCGGGGTTGGCCCAGGCGGTCGGAGTGTGCCGGGAGGCCCTGGACGGGGCCAAGAGGACCGGCGACGAGGGCGTCCAGGCTCTGGCCCTCAGCACTCTGGCCGACCTCTGCCTGGTCATCGCGGGCATCGACACCCCCGACCACCGGGAACGCCACCTCAAGGAGGCTCTGGCTTTCTACGGCCAGGCCGAGAAGCTCTGGGAGGGCCGTGACGAGGACGGGCGTGCCCTGGCTCGGATGGGCATGGCCGAGGCCTACATCGCTCTGGGGCGGAACCTCGAGGGCGCGCGGGACTTCCTGGCCGAGGTCCACCGCTACTACGCGGAGTATGCCGGCGCTCCGGTCAAAGGGCCGGTCCGCTATCAGATGGCTCAGGTAAAGGAACTCGAGGCCAGAATCCTCGACGCCGAAGGCAAGCCCGAGGAAGCGGCCCAAGCCCGGGAGGAGGGTCGGCAGAACCTTGACGCCCTCGGCTTCCGCGACGACTGACGCCCCCGGCCCCTTCGACCCTGAACGGCTCTTCCGAGCCTACCGGGCGGGTCTGAAGCGTATCCTCCGGGCCTCCCGGTTCGGACGGCCCTTCCGCTTCTGCGGGGAGGTTACGTCAACTAACGACCTGGCTCTCGAGTGGGCCCGGTCGGGCGCTCCGGAAGGGACTCTCGTTGTGGCCTCGTCCCAGACCAAGGGGCGCGGCCGGGCCGGCCGGACTTGGGTCTCGGGACCCGGCGCCGGCCTCTGGCTGTCCTTGGTGCTCCGGCCCGATCTCGCCTGTCCCTCCGCGGGTTTGCTCCCGGTGGCTCTCGGTTTCGGAGTCGTCGCGGCCCTGCGGGAACTTGGGCTGGCTTCCGACCTCAAGTGGCCCAACGATGTCCTCTGGCGCGGGCGCAAGCTCGCCGGCCTTCTGGTGGAGAGCCAATCGCGCGGCGACCGGGTCGTCCTGGCCGTCGCGGGTATCGGTCTCAACTGGACCCCTCCGGACCTCGGTGGGGACTCCGGGCGGGCGATCGGCATGGTGGAAGCGTTCGCTGGGAACGCTCCCCCGCCGGATACCGTCCTCATCCGGGTCCTCGACCACATCGAGAAAGCGTATTTCCTGTTGAAAGCCTCCGGCCCCGAGCCCTTCGTCAAAGCCTGGCCGGGTGTTTCCGCCGGCCTCGGTCGCCGGGGCGAGACGGCCCTGGCCGAAGGGCTCCTCCCCGACGGTTCGCTCGAGGTTCTTCTCGCCGGCGGCAAGCGGGAGCGGATGGTCTCCCGCGAGGCCGGAAGCCCCGGCCTGGCCGGCCCCACCGGACACCCCTTGGAAGGACCCCTCGAGAAGCCCCCCCCCAAAAGACATAACATAAAGACATAACTCCCGGGAAACAAACTCTCTGGGCGTGTCGTATTACGGGCCAAGACGAGGGGCGAGGGGCACCCGGGAATGGCGCCCGCCCTGAGCCCGGTCCCAGGACGCCTCGTCGATGGCCAGAACATCGTCTGAGAAAGGAGGGGTAGTAGCTATGTTGAACCGTCCGCATCGGCTCTACCTGACCCTGCTGATCGTCTGGCTGGCGACCATCTTGTTCGTCCGGCCGGAATACTGGCTCACGTTGGCCGCGGGAAGCATCGTTCTCGGCGTGATCGCCGCTTTCTACTTCCAAGCGTCGGCGGCCGCCTTCGCGACCCGTCTTCTGGCGCGTGCCGGCACCGGGGACGAGGGGGCCAAGAAGCTCTACGTGGCCAGGGCTCGTAGTCGCTTCGGCGACATCGCTCGGGAGTATCTGACCACCCTGCTCAAGACCGAAGACGAGAAACTGCTCCCCATGGTCGTGCAGCAGCTGGGCCATCCAGACGCGCAGGCGCGGGAACTGACTGAGGATAGGCTCGCCCGTTGGGGCAATCGGGCCGCCGAACCCCTAGTCCGTGCCGCCGTGGGCCGTGAGTTCTCCGGCGACGGGGCCTTCCGGGCCCGGCGTCTGATCTACCGGTGGCGCCCCGAGCTGCCGCAGAAGCTGACCGCCCTGCTCGACGCTGCCGGCTACTGGAAAGAGTAGACTCGGCTCCGCCAACGCTCTGTGCGGGCCCGCCCTTCGGGGCGGGTCCGTGCTGCTTGTGCGGAGCCGTCCAGACCTAGTTGTCTGAAGTCTGTCCGAAGGAAAGGCGTTGCCGCAGTCTAGGTCGAATGTTCGGAATCGGCCCGGGGCCCGTAGCCGCACTGTTCGGCACGAGACCCTGGGTCCAGAACGGCGCCGTTCCCTGAGCCCGGGGGCGATGCCCGGACAGGAGGGCAGGGTGGTCGGGCCGTCCGTCAATCAAATCTGTCCGGCATCCTCGCGAGCCGGAACGGAGGTTGCCAACCATGTCCCAGCCCGTTTCGCCGAACCGGCCCAAGCGGCCGTTCCGCCTGACGACAAGGCAGATTGTCATCTCGGGCCTTCTGGGTGGCCTGACGGCCGCCATGGGGGCCATCCCCACCATAGGCTTCATTCCCATCCCGTTCTCGCCGGCCGGCCACGCGACCCTTCTGCACATCCCGGTCATCCTGGCGGGTATTCTCGAGGGTCCGGTCGTCGGCGCCTTCGTCGGGGCCATTTTCGGCTTGTTCAGTTTTCTGAACGCGACTTTGCCGTTCTTCAAAGACCCGCTCATCGCTTTCGGGCCGCGCATCCTCATCGGCGTCTTCGCCTACTACGCCTATCGCGGCGTGAAGCAGCCGCAGGCCCGGGTCATCGTCGCCGGGGTCCTGGGTCTGGCCGTGGCCCGCACGGTTTACGAGACAGGCGCCTTCCTCAACACCCGCTGGGCGGCGAGCGACTACTTCCCAGGGTTCTTCGGCCGCTTGTTCCATCCCCTTACCGCGCAGGTCCCGGCGTGGATAGCCGTGACGGCCGTCCTCGGGCTGGCCGTGGCGGGGTCGGTCTGGGTCCTCCTCCGGGGCAGGAACGCGCCTCCGGCCATGGGTGCCATCGTCGGCACCCTGACCAACACGGTCCTGGTGCTGACGCTCATCGTCGTCCGCTACAAGACCTTCACGCCGGGCATGGCCTTCTTCGTCGGGTTGACCAACGGCCTGCCTGAGCTCATTCTGGCGGTCCTCCTGGTCGCCCTGGTCTACCGGGGGATACGGGCGTCCCTGGACCGCAGGTAGGGGGATTGGGCTCCGTGCTTCTGGTCATCGACATCGGGAACACCAACATCGTCGCCGGAGGCTACCGGGAGGGAGACGACAGTCTTCTCTTTCACTGGCGCCTCAGTACCGACCCGCATCGCACGGCCGACGAGTTCGGCCTGTATTTCAATGGTCTTTTCGCCTACGAGGGACTGTCCCTCAAGGACGTGCGCGCGGTCATCATTTCGTCGGTGGTCCCGCCGCTCACCCCGGCCCTGGAGGGGATGGTTGAGAAGTACCTGGGGCTGCGGCCGCTCACGGTGGGCCCCGGCATAAAGACCGGCATGAACATTCTGTACGAAGACCCCAAGGAGGTCGGGGCCGATAGAATCGTCAACTCCGTGGCCGGGTACGCCAAGTACGGCGGCCCGCTCATCGTCGTGGACTTCGGGACGGCGACCACCTTCGACGCCATCTCCGGCGACGGGGCCTATCTTGGCGGGGCCATCGCCCCCGGCCTCGGCATTTCCACCGAGGCCCTCTTCGAGCACGCCGCGAAACTATCGCGTATCGATTTGGTTCGCCCGAAGTCGGTCATCGGGCGAACCACCGTGTCCAGCATGCAGTCGGGTATCATCTTTGGCTTTGCCGGTCAGGTGGACGAGCTTGTCCGCCGGATGAAGGAGGAATTGGGCGGCCGGGCCAAGGTTGTGGCCACGGGCGGGTTCGCTCCCCTCATCGCCAAGGAGACCTCCACCATCAACGTCGTGGACGAGTTCCTGACGCTCGAGGGTCTGCGGCTGATCTACCTGAAGAACAAGGAGTAGGCGGGGGGCCGGCCATGGCCGCGCGGTCCAGGGACGAGTAGCGGAGTTTCCTCGGGCGACGGCTGGCCGGCAGCAAAAGCTGAAACCTCGTAAAGGAGCATGGTTTCGGGCACCGAAATATCCCGGCCATGCCCTCGTCCCCGCCGACCAATCCGACCGTCGCCCCGGAGCGCCGCCAGCCCTGGCGCCGCCGTCAAGGCGGCCGGACCATGCTGCTCCTGCTTGCCGCGGGCTCTCTCACCTGGCAGTTCGGCTTTGCCATCTACCGGGGCGTCTGGAACAATTTCCTCGTCGAAGTCCAGGGCGTCCAGTCCACCCAACTCGGCTTCATCGAGGGTATCCGCGAGATCCCCGGCTTCTTGGTGGTCGTCCTCGTCGGCCTCGTGGCCAGCCTGGCGCCGTCGATTGTCTCGGGCTCCGCGTGTCTTCTGATGGCCTTTGGGCTCCTGCTCTACCCGATCTCCGGCGGGTTCCTCCAACTCGTGATGATCACTTTCCTGTTCTCAATCGGTTTCCACATGCTCTTCCCGCCCCAGGCCGTCCTGGTCCTCCATCACGCCGGCGAAGGGCAGAGGGGTAGATGGCTGGGCTGGATGGACAGCGTGGGCTCCGCGGCTTCGCTCGTGGGGATGTTCAGCGTCAGCATCCTTTTCGCCAAGCTCGGGTTCAATGGCCTGTTCCTCCTGGCGGCCGGGGCGGTCACCGTGGCGGCGATCGTCCTCTTCTCGACTCCGGGGCCGAAACGCCTCAGCGTCGGGGTCAGCCTTCTGAACATCCGCAGGGAGTATGCGACCTACTACGTGATGACCGCTCTCCAGGGGGCCAGGCGCCACATGTACATGACCTTCGCCCTCTTCAACCTGGTGAAGGTTCACGGGATTGAGACCCTGACCATCGTCCTGCTCCAGGCCGTGGGGTACGGCACCTCGATCATTACCCGGCCTCTCCTCGGCCGACTGGCTGACCGGTACGGCGAGACCAAGGTCCTGATGTGGTGCTACGCCCTGACCAGCCTGGTCTTCACCGGGTATGCCTTCATCCAGAACCACACGGCCCTCTTTATCCTCTTCACTATCGACAATATCCTGAACTTCGAACTGGTCATCACCCTCTACGCCTACACCGTGGCCCGGGAGGGAGAGGTGGCCTCGATCCTTTCCGGAGGCAGCACCATCGGACACATCCCCGGAGTCCTGGTGCCCATCCTCGGCGGCCTCCTCTGGAAGATAGCCGGACCGGCGGCGACCTTCCTGTGCGGCGCGACGCTCTGCCTGGTCGGGTTTGCCTACGCCGTTTGGCTGGGGCGCCGGATTGCCGCGAGGAAAGCGGCCCGCGCGGCCCCGGCCGGCTAGTCCGACATTCCTCTGTCAGGCGCGAAACTTCGAGGCCCTACACGGGTACCCTAACCCTCTGAGTCGGCCGCGGCTTCGCGCCGCGGCCAGACCGAAACCGGCTGCGGTGTCCTTCGTCGTGGCCGCCATCTCCTGGGGGTGACCTCGTGTCCAAGCCCGAAGACTCCACCGAATTTTGCGCTCAGAAGCGGTTCGAGATCAGCCGCACCCTATTTGACCTTGACGGCAAGGTGGCCATGGTCACCGGCGGTAGCCGGGGCATTGGCCGGGCCATCTGCCTCGGGCTTGCCACCTTCGGCGCCGACGTGGCGGTTCTGGCCCGGGACCCGGCGACGGGTCAGGATACGGCCCGGGAAGTCGAGAAGCGGGGCAGGCGCGGCCTGTTCATCAAGGCCGATGTCGCCGACGCGGGCCAGACGAGCCGGGCCGTCGAGGAAACCGTGGCGAAGCTCGGCCGCGTCGACATCCTGGTCAACAACGCCGGCATAGGCGTCCAGGACCCGGCGGAGAACGTGACCACGGAAGAATGGGACAAGGTCATCGGCATCAACCTCAAGGGGCTCTTCTTTATGAGCCAGGCGGTCGCCCGGGCCATGATCGCCCGGGGCGAGGGCGGGCGAATCATCAACATCGCCAGTATCTTCGGCATCGTCGGGAGCGAACTCGGGGCGAGCGTGTACCACGCCTCCAAGGGTGCGGTCGTGAACCTCACCCGGGCCCTGGCCTGCGAATGGGCTAAGTACGACATCCTGGTGAACTGCGTCGGTCCGGGGTTCATCGTGACCGACATGACCAAGGCCCTGCAAGAGATTCCGGCTCTGAACGAGCTCCTCAAGAAACGGCATGCACTAGGACGCTTCGGCTGCCCCGAGGAGTGCGTGGGGGCCGTCATCTTCCTGGCCGGCCGGGCCTCGACCTTCGTGACCGGTGAGAACCTCTTCGTCGACGGCGGGTACACGGCCTGGTAGGCGCCTCCCAAGGTCGTCCCTCTCACACCTTCAGCGCTATCTTCCCGCACCTCCCTGACAGGGCCAGTTCGAAGGCAGTCTTGAATTCGACTAGGGGGAAGGAGTGGGTGATGAGCGGCCGGAGCTCGACCCGGCCCGAGGCCAGAAAGGCTCTGGTCCTGTGCCAGGTCCCGAAGATGTGCCGGCCCGTGATGCCGTGCATGGTCAGACCCTTGAAGATGAAGTCCTCGGAGAGGTTGAGTTCGACCGGTCCCGACGGCAGGCCGAGCAGGGTCACCCTTCCCCCGTTGCGCGCGGCCTTCATGGCTTGGGCCATCGCCGGACGGGCCCCGGACATCTCCAGGACCGCGTCCACGCCTTCTCCGCCGGTGAGTTCCAGGACCTTCGCCACGGTGTCGGTCGAGCCCGCGTTCCAGGCGGCGCAGGCTCCGAGCTTCCGCGCGAGGTCCAGGCGGTAATCGGAGAGGTCGGCCGCGAAGATGGGCGCCGCCCCCGACGCTCGCAGCAGGGCCACGGCCATCAGGCCGATGGGTCCGCACCCCAGCACGAGGAACGACCTGCCCGGCACGTCGCCGGCGAAGACGGTGTCCACGGCGTTGCCGAACGGCTCCTGGATCGAGGCCACTTCCGGGGGAAGGTCGGGCGGGTTTAGCCAGGCGTTCGAGGCCGGGATGCGGACGTAGTCGGCGAAACAGCCGTCGCGGTCGACCCCAAGGATGGAACACCTCCGGCAGACGTGGGACTGCCCGGTCTGGCACTGGTAGCACTGGCCGCAGACGACGTGCGACTCGGCCGAGACGTAGGCGCCGACCCGGAGATCGGTCATTTCCGTCACGCCCGCTCCGAGGGCGACGACCTCGCCCGCGAACTCGTGCCCGAAGATGATCGGGGTCTTCATCCGGCCCTCGGCCCAGCGGTTCCACTCCCAGATGTGAATGTCCGTGCCGCAGATGGAGGCGACCGTGACTTTCACCAGGACCTCGCCTGGCCCGGGGCGCGGCACCTCGACTTCCCGCAGTTCCGCTCCGGGGGCGGGGGCGGCTTTGACCAGGGCTTTCATCCGGGTGGGCAGGGTCACGGCAGGCGGCCTCCTTTGGTATTCTTGTCAGATGTTCGCCAGCATGGAAGGCGACCATTCTTTCTAGCGGCGGAGGGGGCAGTCCTCCCGCGGCGAAGCGCGCCAGCCAATCCGATGTCGGCCCGGCCGGCGCTCAATTGAACGGGTCAAGCCAGCTGTGTTATGCTCGAGTCGCCAGCCACCCTGGTCCGGGAGGCCTTCGCCCTGATCTCCCTTCGGGTTGACAAGATCGGACTCGATCCCGAGCACGGCCAGGCCATCGTCCTTCTCAAGGACGACGATGGGAATCGCTACCTGCCCATCAGTGTCGGACCCTTCGAGGCCAACGCCATCGCCATGGCCATCGAGGACGTCAAGCCGCCGCGCCCTCTCACCCACGACCTTCTGAGGACCGTCCTCGACAATCTTGAGGTCAAGGTAACCCGGATCCTCATCGACGACCTCAAGGAGACCGGTGACGGGACCGGCACGTTCTACGCCCAGATCACCCTGGAGACCGGGGGCCGGCAAATAGAGATAGACTCCCGGCCCTCCGACGCCATCGCCCTAGCCGTCCGCACCGGCGCCCCCATCTTCGCCCTCGAGAAGGTCCTCACCGCCGCCGCGGTGTCGGCCGACACCGATGAAGGGCCCCAGGTTCATTGAGCGTTGGCTGAGGGCGACGTGGACACCCTAATCGCTTCCCCCGTCATCCTGGGTGGGCTCCGTCTGGCCAACCGGCTCGTCTCGGCCCCCATGGCCGGGGTGAGCGATCGCACTTTCCGCCGCCTGGCGCGCGAGGCCGGGTGCGCTCTGGCTTTCCCGGAGATGGTGAGCGACAAGGCCCTCCTCTTCGGCAACGAGAAGACCATGACCCTGGCGGCGCCCTACCCGGGCGAGAACCCCTTCGTCATCCAACTCCTCGGCCGCGACCCGGGCACGCTTGCCCGGGCCGCCCGTCTGGTCGTGGAGCGGTTCGCCCCCCATCTGGTGGACATCAACATGGGCTGTCCCGTGCCGAAGGTCGTCCGGAACGGTGAGGGTGCCGCCCTCCTCCGCGAGCCGTCGCTCTGCGCCGCCATCATCGAGCGGGTGCGGGCGGCGGTCCCCGCGAGCATCCCGGTCAGTTGCAAGATTCGCCTTGGTTTCGACGAGCCGACCGCCCTCGAGGTCGCCCGGGGCGTGGTTTCCGCCGGGGCGGCCTTCATCACCGTCCACGGCCGGCTGCGGACCCAATCCTACTCTTTGCCGGCGGACTGGGCGGCCATCGGCGAGGTCGCTTCCGCCATCTCCGTGCCGGTCGTCGGCAACGGCGACGTGTTCGAGCCGCCTGATGCGGGACGAATGCTTCGGAGCACCGGGTGCCAGGCGGCCATGGTCGGCCGCGGCGCCCTGGGGAATCCCTGGCTCTTTGCGCGCACCCTGCATCTGGCCCGCACCGGCGGCCCCGGGCCGGCCCCCACGCCACGCGAGCGGGTGACGATGGCCCTACGCCACCTCGAACTAGCCGGCCAAGACAAAGGGGAGCGCCTCGCGGTCCTCGAAATGAGGCACCACGGTTCGTGGTACATCAAGGGTCTTCCCGGCGCCGCTGCCGTTCGCTCCCGCTTCATGAGGACCGCGACCGTCGCCGCCCTCGCCCGCGTCCTGGAGGACTACCTCGAGGTCCTGACCCTGGGGGCCTTCCCGGATACGCCGTGAAAGGATGTGAGCCGACCTGCCCGAGTTCAAGCGGATAGGCGACAAGCTCATCAGCCGTGAGCGCATCCTGAGTGTGATCGACGAAGTCCTAGGCCTCCGCCAGTCCGGCCTTTCGCAGCAGGACGTGGCGGAACGCGTCGGAACGGACCGCACCTTCATTTCGCGCCTGGAGACCCTGGGGGAGATCAGGAAGGGCGGGAGCATCGCCCTGGCCGGCGTCCCGGTGGCCAACAAAGACGAAATCCTGAAGGTGGCCGAGGACGAGGGCGTGGACTTCACCTTTCTTCTGAGCGAGGCTGAGCAATGGTCCTTCCTCCAAGGCAAGAGCGGTTTCGAGCTCTTTGGTGAGGCCGCGGATCTCCTGGAACGGCTCTCGGCCCACGAGATCGTGGTTATCCTGGGCCATAACCGGCCGGCCCAGATTCTGAGCGCCCTGCTCGCCAGGAGGTCGATTGTCCTCCACCTGGCTCAGGTCGAGGGGACAGACGGCCACTTCGATACCCTCTCCCTGGCCGAAATCCTCGACCGTTTCCGGGTCTAGGTCCCGGGGCGGCCGTCGTCGTCTCGCCGTGACCGCCATCGGCCTCGCGGTAACCCTCCGTCCTGCGCCGCCCGCGTCCGGCATACTGCTTAGCCGGCAGCGCGGTCGAGGGAGGCTGCGGCGCGTGGGGTCGGACGGACTCGACTTCGTCCTGCTTACCGATGTTCCAGCCCGGCCGTGGGGAGGTCGCCCGTCCGTTGGGCGCCTCGTTTCCGTGGGTCTTCGGACTTTGACCGCGCATCTCAACTCGGGCCGCTGGAGCACAGTGACTCTGGATGTTTTTCCGTCTCGGCCTGTCCGAGGGGCGGTCATTCTCTCCGGCCCGGACCCCGGCGCCGCCAACGACCGGCTCCTGGCCCGCTGTCTGGCGCGAACCCGAGGCGCCCGGCGGTCCGGGGCGCGGGTCATCTGCCTCGGAGGCCCGCTGGCCGGCCGCTCGCGGCTGGCGCGGCAACTGGCTCGGCAGACCGGACTCCCCTGTGCCCCAGGCGAGGCGCTGGAGCGGACGACTCTCCTGGACGCGGCCCTCGTGGTCCTGCGCTGGCGAGGGGTGGACCCGGCTCGGACTCAGGCCGTGGTCCTGGCCGGGCCGGACGAGTCCCGCGCGGCCGAGGCCGCCGTCGAATACCTGGCCGACAGGACGGGCCGCGTCGGCGTCTGGGGTCTGGACAGGCTGAAAGGCCAAGTCCTCGCGGAGCGCTTGCGGGCCGGAAGCGGCGCCGTCCTCGAGACCTACCGCTCGCTCGAAAGATGCCTTACCTCAGCTCAACTCGTCGTCATCGCGTGGCCCGGGCGGGCTGTCGCCCCGGAGCCGATCTCCATTGACGCCGGGCGCACTCCTCCGGCCGTCCTCGTGGACCTTCGCCCGGGTCGCGCCGCGGCTGGTGAGCGTCCGGACCGGCTGGCCGTCCTGAGCGGCCGCGAAGGCCCGCTCACCAGGGGCTCGGTCTGGAGTTCCCCCGCCCTCGGCCGGGTTCCCTTCGCGGGTCCGCCCTGCCTTAGCCGGGTTCTCTACGCCCGTCCGCCTAATCTCGCCGGACTCTCCGAGCCGGGCCTGCCCCCGGGTCTGGTGAGCGCGTCACTGGCCGAGGCTTTTTGTTCGGCCTGGCTGGCGGTCTCCCGGCCCGACCGCCGCTCCCCCCGCTGGACGGCGTGGACAGCCGGGTTGGCAGGGAGAATGGGGTTCTTCCCCTCAGCGCTCGCTCTGTTGGCGCCAAGCTCCGCCCCCGTCCGTTTCTTGACAGGGCACGGAAGCGGCCCATATAATCGGCTTGACCTTCCGGGACCTTGGTTTGTGAACGAATAGAAGCAGGCCAAATGCATATATTCAGTGCCGCGGACGGCGACGGAGTTTCTTCCTCGCCGTGCGTTATCACTATAGGGGGTCTACGAGGGTCTTGGCGGGCTTGGGTCCGCCACTCGGCCCCCGAGGTGTCGGGGATAGCCCCTACCCGAGAAAGCGTTAGCGAAGGAGAGACCGGGATGCCTGATAAGGAAGTCATCCTATCCGCCGAAGGCCTTCGCAAGCTTGAAGACAAGTTGGAGCACCTCAAGTCGGTGAAACGCCATGAGGTCGCCGAGCGCATCCGCAAGGCCAGGCAATTCGGAGACATAAACGAGAACTCCGAGTACGAGGACGCTAAGAACGAGCAGGCCTTCGTCGAGGGCGAGGTCCTCCAGCTCGAGAAGGTCCTGCGCAACGCCAAGTTGGTCGACGATGTGTCCATCGACCCCCACATCGCCAGCCTGTGGTCCCGGGTGAAGATCCAGGACCTCGGCAGCAGCGAGGTCTACGAATACACCATCGTCGGCTCGACCGAGTCCGACCCGGTCAAGAACCGCATCTCCGACGAATCGCCGGTAGGCCGCGCCTTCCTCGGGCGGCGCGCCGGGGATGTCTTCGAGGTCCAGGTGCCGGCGGGGACCGTCAAGTACAAGGTCCTGGAAGTGGGCCGCTAGAGGCGCCGCCGGCGGCCAGGCGCAGCCCTGCCTCCGGGGCCGCCCTCCGAAAAGGGGTCACCTTTCCGTGGAACAGGACGTCATCTCGGCCCGCCGCGAGAAGCTGGACAAGCTTCGCGAGTTGGGGTTCCGCCCTTTCGGCCACCGCTTCCCTCGAACCCACACCTGTCAGGAGGTCCATGCTTCCTTCGACCAACTGCAGGGACCGCCGGCGGCCGTTCCCCAGGTCGCCCTGGCCGGCCGCATCATGGCCCTCCGGAGCCACGGCAAGGCCGGTTTCTTCGATCTCGTCGATCAGACAGGCAAGCTTCAGGTCTATGTGCGCCAGGACCGGGTCGACCCCCAGACCTTTGAAGCCTTCTCGCTCAGTGACCTTGGCGATATCGTCGGCGTGCGGGGTGTGGTCTTCCGGACGCGAACCGGCGAAGACACCCTTGAAGCCCAGACCTTTGAAGTGCTGGCTAAGGCTCTGCGGCCCCTGCCCGAGAAGTGGCACGGTCTGCAAGACGTAGATACCCGCTACCGCCAGAGGTACCTCGACCTCATCGCCAATCCGGAGGTCCGCCGGGTCTTCGATGTCCGCAGCGAAGCCACGAGGGTCATGCGGGAGTTCCTCCATGGGGAGGGGTTCACCGAGGTCGAGACCCCGGTCTTCGGCTCTTTGGCCGGTGGTGCGAACGCGCGTCCTTTCGTCACCCACCACAACGCCCAGGACATGACTGTCTACCTGCGTATCGCCACCGAACTCTACCTGAAACGGCTCGTCGTCGGCGGCTTCGAGAAAGTCTTTGAGATCGGGCGCATCTTCCGCAACGAGGGTATCTCGACCAGGCACAACCCCGAGTTCACGATGCTCGAGCTCTACCAGGCCTACGCGGACTACACGGATATGATGGACATCACCGAACGGCTCATCAGCCACACGGCCACCGCTGTCCTGGGGTCGCCGCGGATCACCTACCAGGGGACGAGCCTTGACCTGACCCCGCCGTGGCCTCGACTGTCCATGGTCGAGGCCCTCCGCCGGCACACGGGGCTCGGCTTGGAGGATCTGGGCGACGACGCCCAGGCCTGCGAGGTGGGCCGGGCCAGGGGTCTGGACATCCCGTCCCACGCGACCAGAGGCATGGTCCTTGACAAACTGGTCGGGGAGTTCGTGGAGCCCCACCTGGTCGGACCCGTCTTCCTCGTCGACTATCCCCTGGAGCTTTCGCCCCTCGCCAAGAGGAAACCGGACAACCCGGGGCTCGCGGAGCGTTTCGAGGCTTTCGTCTGTGGCGGCGAGGTGGCCAACGCCTTCTCCGAACTCAACGATCCGGACGAACAACGCCAGAGATTCCTCGACCAACTGGCCGAGAAGGCCAAGGGCAACGAAGAGGCCCACGTCATGGACGATGATTATTTAAACGCACTCGAGCATGGCCTGCCCCCGACCGGGGGACTTGGCATCGGCCTCGACCGCCTGTTCATGCTGCTGACCGACTCCCCGTGCATCCGCGATGTCATTCTTTTCCCGCTCCTGCGGCCGCTCGAGGAGTAGCGGTCCGGAGCGGCCGGCCATCGAGTATCAGCCGGGAAGGTCTTCCCGGGTTGGCAATCGTGCGAAAAATCGGTAAGTCGCCACAATGCGTGACTCTCTATTCTGACAACAACCGTGACGCCCGATGGCCCGTGCTATAATTGGTTGCGCACGAAAGGCGACATAGCAGCGGTCATGTCGGGCCAAGAAGGGACTTGACCCGTGACGTCTGTTCCGGGCGCTCCGGTTCTGACCATGTCTTTCGACATCGAGGGCCGGAACTTCAAGGCTTCCGGAGAGGCCTCCGGCCGCATCAAGCGAACCCTCGAGCAGGTCGGCCTGGATTGGAACGTGGTCAGGCGGGCCGCTGTCGTGCTGTACGAGGCCGAGATGAACATCGTGATTCACGCTCACCGGGGTGTTCTCAGAGCCGAGATATCCCCCCAGAAAGTGGTTATCGTCGCCGATGACGAAGGCCCGGGCATTCCGGACGTTTCCTTGGCCATGAAAAGGGGCTTCTCGACGGCTCCGGCGGAAATCCGGGAGATGGGTTTCGGGGCCGGGCTGGGCCTTCCCAATATAGAGAAGCACTCCGACCAGATGAGCATAGAGACCGAGGTCGGTAGGGGCACCAAGGTCGTGGCCGTAATCATGGTTCCCGGGGTGGCGCCCGATGTGACGCCGCCCGATGTGACGCCGCCCGGCGCGACGCAGGCCGACGCGACGTAGCTCTAGACTCGTTCCCGAGATAATGTTGAGAGGAGCCGGGCGTTGGGTCAGTACTTTCACTCGGTTACCTTGGATAGGGACAAGTGCCGTGGGTGCACCAATTGCATCAAGCGGTGCCCCACGGAGGCGATTCGCGTCCGGGAAGGCAAGGCCCGCATCTTCGAGGAACGCTGCATCGACTGTGGTGAGTGCATCCGCGCCTGCCCGAACCACGCCAAGAGCGCCCTGACCGACCGGCTCGAACGCCTGTCCGAGTTCGAGTACACGGTGGCCCTGCCCGCGCCGTCGTTCTATGGTCAGTTCCGCCGGACGTCGACTCCCGAGACGGTCCTGCGGGCCCTCCTGGGCGTTGGCTTTGACGACATCTTCGAGGTTCCCGTGGCCGCCAGCGCGGTCGGCTACGCGGTGCGCACGTTCATGAGCCAGGCCAGCCGGACGCGTCCGCTCATCTCGTCGGCTTGTCCGGCGGTCCTCAGGCTCATCCAGGTCCGCTTTCCGGCGCTTCTGGACCACATCATCCCGCTCGAATCGCCCATGGAGGTCTCGGCTCAACTGGCCCGCAAGCGGGCCGAGGCGGCCACGGGAATCCCGCACGAGCGTATCGGGGTGTTCTTCATCACGCCCTGCGCGGCTAAGGTGACTGCGGTCAAGCAGCCCGTCGGCCGGGCCAAGTCGGCCGTTGACGGGGCCATCTCCATGTCGGAGGTCTACGGTGCGGCGGTCAGCCACCTCAAGGACGCCGAAAACGGGCGCCGGCTCCAGGTCGCCCTCGCTGCGGGCCTCGGCTGGGGTCGCGCCGGAGGCGAGAACGCCGAGATCAATCAGGGTGAACTTCTGGCCGTGGATGGCATCCACAACGTGATTACCGTGCTGACCGAAGTGGAGAAGGGGCGCCTCACCGACGTGGACTTCCTCGAGGCTCAGGCCTGCGTGGGCGGCTGCATCGGCGGGCCGCTCGTGCCGGAGAATCCCTTCGTGGCCAGGGCCAACATCAAGGCCATGGCGGACATGGTCGACAGTGGAAACCCGAGGCCGCCGTTCGGCGAGGATGAACTCGCCGCTCTCTATGACGCAGGCCTCTTCACGATGGTGGAGACCATCCCGCCCCGTCCCGTCCTCAAACTGGACGAGGACGTGACCCGGGCCATGGCCAAGGTCGAACGACTCGAGGAGACTCTGGCGCGCCTGCCCAATCTTGACTGCGGTTCTTGCGGCTCGCCGACCTGCCGTTCTCTGGCCGAGGACATCGTCCGGGGGTTGGCGTTCGAGACCGACTGTCTGTTCAAGCTGCGCGAGAGGGTCCGCGACCTGGCGGCCGAGATGAAGGAACTGGCTGAGAAGGTCCCGCCGTCGATGGACCAGCCCTCCGGCAGCGAAAGGACGCCCGAAGTAGGTTAGGAGTGTGAGCGGGACATGAAGGTCTCCGAAGTGGCCAAGACACTGGGTCTGGATGTCGTCGCCGGGGTGGCGGGCCTCGACCGCGAAGTGACCGGCGGTTATTCGGGTGACCTGTTGAGCGATGTGATGGCTCGCGCCAAGCCTAAGGACCTTTGGATAACCATTCAGGGACATCAAAACATTGTGGCCGTGGCCGTCCTGACCGAGGTCGCCGGGGTCGTGGTCTCCGGAAGCGTGGAACCCGAAAGGGACACGCTCGAACGGGCCGATCGCGAGGGCATCCCGGTCATGCGCACGCCCCTGTCCACCTTTGAGGTGGCGGGCAGGCTGCACAAGCTGCTCTAGGGACGGCGGCGAAACTTGCCAGGACCGGGAGCGGGCACGGCCAAGGCGGGAAAGCCGCGGGTCTTCGCCGCGGACTTGCACGTCCACACGGCCCTGTCGCCGTGCGCCGAGACGGAGATGTCCCCGGGGAACATCGTCGGGCTGGCTCTGGAGTACGGCCTCGACATCGTGGCCGTCACGGACCACAATTCCGGGGCGAACGCCCGGGCGGTCAGCGAGTTCGCGACCGGGACGGGCCTGGTGGTCTGGCCGGGGATGGAGGTCCAGACCAAGGAGGAAGTGCACCTGGTCGTGCTCGCCGATGACTTGGATCTCTTGGAGGACTGGCAGGAACTCGTCTACCGGCATCTGCCGTCCCGGCCCAATCGGCCGGACGTGTTCGGGGAGCAGACGCTCTTTGACAAGGAAGGCAGGGTCACTGGGGTTCTGGAGAGGCTTCTTCTAACCTCGGTCGACCTGTCCGTGGACGAAGTCCGCCGGGAGGCCCGGCGGCGCGGGCTGGTCTGCTATCCGGCCCACGTCGACCGTCCCGCGTACGGCTATATCTCCAACCTGGGGTTCCTTCCCCCGGCGAGCGACTTCGACCTCATCGAGGTGTCATCAAGATTGACGCTCGGGGAGGTGAAGGCGAAGTTACCCTCTCTCGAGGGACGAACCATGGTCATCTCTTCCGACGCGCACCGGCTCGAGGAACTCGGACCAGCCCGGACCTGGCTCCACATGGGCCAGCCGACCCTGGACGAGTTCCGAGCGGCGATAGTCGGTCGCGACGGACGGAAGGTTGAAGCACTCTAGTGGGAGCGGAGGGATGTGAAGTCATGGCTGCGAAAGCCGAGTCCGCCACTGGCGCCAAGCTGAAGCTGGCGCCGGGGCAGCCTCTGCCGGCAGATCTGGCGAAGGAGATCGATGTGATCATCGCCAGGTACGACGGGAACCCGAGTTCACTCATCAACATCCTGCACGAAGTGCAGAAAGCGGTGGGCTTTCTCCCGGAGCCGGTCCTCACTCACGTCGCTGAGAAACTGGGTGTGTCCGTGGCCGACGTGCACGGGGTCGTGAGCTTCTACACGCTGTTCAGCATGAAGCCGAAGGGTAAGCACCGCATCGCTGCCTGCAAGGGTACGGCCTGCTACGTGAGGGGAGCCCCTCGGGTCCTGGAGCGCATCGAGAAGGAACTCGGCGTCAAATTCGGGGACACGACCGAAGACGCGCAGTTCTCCCTCGACATCGTCCGGTGCCTTGGCGCCTGTGGCCTGGGCCCCGTGGCGATGGTCGGTGACGACGTTCACGCTCGCCTCAAGCCCGACCGCATCCCGGCGATGCTCAAGCCGTACCGCTAGCCGGTGGGGAAGGGCGCGTGACAGTGGTTGTTTTCGGGAGCAGAGGAGATATGGGGTGAAGGAGATCTCGCTGCACATCCTGGACATCGTCCAGAATTCCATCGAGGCCGGAGCCACGCGTGTCGCCATAACGGTGACCGCGGACTCCCAGCGGGATCTGCTCACCGTTGCCATCGCCGACAACGGCCGGGGCATGCCGCCGGACATGGTGGCCAAAGTCACCGACCCCTTCGTGACCACCCGCACGACCAGGCGGGTCGGCCTCGGGCTCCCACTTCTCGCCGCCACCGCCCGGCAGAGCGGCGGTACGTTGACCGTTGCCTCCGCCGAGGGCGAGGGGACAAAGGTAAGCGCGACTTTCGGACTTGGGAACATCGACCGCCCACCCCTGGGCGACATGGCCACGACCCTGGCTTGTCTCCTGGCGGCGAACCCGTCCCTCGAACTCGAGTACCGGCACCGTGCCGGCGGGCGCGAATTCAGGTTCGGGGCGAGTGAGTTCCTAGGAAAGCTCGACGGCGTGAGCTTCTCCAGCCCGGTGGTCTATCGGGTCGTCAAGGAGCATGTCGACGCCGGGATCCGCGAGGCGCAGTCCAAGAGCGGCATTGCGCTCTAGATCGTGCCCAGCGCCACAATGCTGTTTTGGGAGGGATAACGTGGTCAAGACACTCGAGGACCTAGCCAAGATTAAGGACAAGGCCAAGGCGACTCTCTCGGCGCGTTCTGCCGAGCAGTCGACAAAGGTCGTCATTGGCATGGGGACCTGCGGTATCGCCGCCGGCGCCCGTGAAGTCATGGCGGCCATCCTTGATGAACTCGGCAAGAGGAACCTTGCCGCGGTGACCGTGGCCCAGACGGGCTGTGTCGGGCTTTGCGACAAGGAACCCCTGGTGGAGATCATCCGCTCCGGGAAGCCCAAGGTCATGTACGGGCGGATCAACGCCGAGCGGGCTCGCCGTATCGTGGCTCAAGACATCGTCAACGACCAGATCATCGGGGAATGGGTAGTGGGAACGAAAGCCTAGACCCCATGGCGACTATGGACTCAGGGAGGGGAAACCATGGCATTGCAGAGGACCCACGTTCTGGTCTGCGCCGGTGCGGGCTGCGTCTCCTCGGGATGCAAGGCGGTCGAGGAGGCCCTAGTCAAGTCGGTTAAGAGTCTCGGTCTGGCCGACGAAGTCCGCATCATCGAGACCGGATGCATGGGGCCGTGCGACATGGGGCCGGTCATCGTGGTCTATCCGGAAGGCGTCTTCTACCGCAAGGTGAAGCCTGAAGACGCTCCGGTTATCGCTGAGGAGCATCTCCTCAAGGGCCGGATCGTCACCCGTCTTCTCTACAAGCAGCCTGGTGTGGAGGAGCCCGTGGCGAGCTATGACGACATCACCTTCTTCAACCGGCAGACCCGGATCGCCCTACGGAACACCGGTCTGATCGATCCGCTTTCCGTGGAAGAGTACATTGCCCGCGACGGATACGCCGCGCTGGGCAAGGCTCTCAGCAAGATGAAGCCGGCCGATGTGGTTGCGGAGATGAAGAAATCCGGTCTCCGCGGTCGCGGCGGCGCCGGCTTCCTGACCGGCGCCAAATGGGAGTTCGCCATGAAGGCCGCCGGCACGCCGAAGTACGTCGTCTGCAACGCCGACGAAGGCGATCCCGGCGCGTTCATGGACCGCTCGGTCCTCGAAGGCGACCCGCACTCCGTCATCGAGGGTATGGCCATCTGCGGGTACACCATCGGCTCCAGCCAAGGCTACGTCTACGTCCGGGCCGAGTATCCGCTGGCGGTCGAGCGTCTCACCCACGCCATCAACCAGGCGCGCGAGTACGGGCTCCTGGGCAAGAACATCTTCGGTCTCGGGTTCGACTTCGACCTCGAGATCCGCGTCGGCGCCGGCGCCTTCGTCTGCGGCGAGGAGACCGCGCTTATGGCGTCCATCGAGGGCCGCCGCGGCGAGCCTCGCCCGCGACCCCCGTTCCCGGCGCAGAGCGGTCTCTGGGGCAAGCCGACCAACATCAACAACGTAGAGACCTGGGCCACGGTCGCGCCCATCATCCTAAGAGGCGGCGACTGGTTGGCCTCCATCGGCACCGAGAAGTCCAAGGGCACCAAGGTCTTCGCCCTGGCCGGCAAGATCGTCAATACCGGCCTCGTCGAGGTCCCGATGGGCATGCCGCTCGGCGAGATCATCTTCGACCTTGGCGGCGGCATCCCCAACGGCAAGCAGTTCAAGGCCGCCCAGACGGGCGGACCGTCCGGAGGCTGCATTCCCAAGGAGTACCTGAACACGCCGACCGACTATGAGAACCTGGCGTCCCTCGGGACGATCATGGGCTCCGGTGGCCTCATTGTCATGGACGAGGACACCTGCATGGTCGACCTCGCCAAGTTCTTCCTGGAGTTCGTCCAGGACGAATCATGCGGCAAGTGCGCTCCGTGCCGCATCGGCACCAAGCGGATGCTCGAGATCCTCGAGCGCATCACGGTCGGGGAAGGCAAGGAAGGCGACGTCGAACTCCTCGTGGAGCTTGGCGAGCAGATCAAGAACTCGTCTCTCTGCGGCCTCGGGCAGACCGGCCCGAACCCGGTCCTCTCGACCATCCGGTATTTCCGACACGAGTACGACCAGCACATCCGGGACAAGAAGTGCGTGGCCTCCGTGTGCGCCTCGCTCTTCTTGGCGCCTTGCGAGAACTCGTGCCCGGCCGGCATCGACGTTCCTCTCTACGTCGATCTCGCTCGGCAGGGCCGGTTCGGCGAGGCCCACTCCGTCATCCGGATGGACAACCCGCTGCCCATGATCTGCGGCCGGGTCTGCACGCACCCGTGCGAGGGCAAGTGCCGGCGCGGCCAGCTCGACGTGCCCATCAACATCCGGGCTCTGAAGCGCTTTGTGGCGGAGTACCCGATGGACGGGAACGGCGCTACCTTCGCTCTTTCCGCTCCGGCGGGGAAGAAGACGGAGAAGGTCGCCGTCGTGGGTTCCGGCCCAGCCGGCCTCACCGCCGCCAACTACCTGGCCCGTAAGGGCTATCAGGTGACGGTGTACGAGTCGCTGCCGGTCATCGGCGGCATGCTGGCGGTGGGCATCCCAGAGTACCGCCTGCCGAAGAAGGCCTTGCGGAAGGAGATCGAGCTGCTGGAGAAGCTCGGGGTCACCTTCAAGACCAAGGTCCGGATCGGCCAGGACATCTCCCTCGCCGACCTCAGGAAGAAGCACAACGCAGTGTTCGTGGCTGTCGGCGCCCACCTCGGCCAGAAGCTAGGTCTCCCGGGCGAGGACGCCGACGGCGTCTTCGACGCGGTCACCTTCCTCCGCGAGGTCAATCTTGGCCAGACCAAGAGCCTGAAGGGCAAGACGGTCCTCGTCATCGGCGGCGGCAACGCCGCGGTCGACGCGGCCCGGTCGAGCCTGCGGCTTGGCGCCAAGAAGGTCTCCCTGGTCTACCGGCGCTCGAAGGCTGAGATGCCGGCCCTGGAAGAAGAGATCGACGAAGCCGAGCGCGAGGGTATCGAGATTCGCACCCTCGTGGCGCCGAAGCGCATCGTGGCCAAGAGCGGCAAGGTCGTCGGCCTCGAGTGCGTGATGTGCAGCCTGGGCGAGTACGACAAGTCCGGGCGCCGGCGTCCCATTCCGAAAGACGGCTCCGAGTTCACGCTCGACGCCGAAGTCATCATCGCCGCCATCGGCCAGGCCGTGGAGCTGGACGGCATCGCCGACAAGGCGGGTCTCGCCGCGGAGCGCGGCCTGGTCCGGGCTTGCGACAAGACCGGCGCGACCAATCTCGACGGTGTGTTCGCCGGCGGCGACTGCGTGACCGGACCCGACACGGTTATCGAAGCCATCGCGGCCGGCAAGCGTGCCGCGTCGGCGATGGACAAGTACCTGGGCGGTGACGGCAGCCTCTTCGCCAAGCCCGAGGTCGTCCGCAAGCTGACGGCCCCGATTATCGAGACCGAGACACCGCGCGAGCACGTGCCGTGCGTTCCGGTTGAGAAGAGGATCTCCGACTTCACCGAGGTCGAGCTCGGGTACACGGCCGGTATGGCCCAGAAGGAGGCCGCTCGTTGCCTCCGCTGCGACGTGAGGGACTAACCCCGCGAGGGAGACGTAACCGAACGGAGTGTGACACACATGGCTACGGTCAAGCTGACCGTCGATGGAGTCCCGGTAGAGGTTGAAGCCGGGTCCACCGTCCTCAAGGCCGCGGAGAAGGCCGGGATCAACATCCCGACCCTGTGCTACCTTGAAGGAATCCACGAGGTCGGGGCCTGCCGGGTTTGCGTGGTCGATGTCGGGGCCAAGGCCCTCCAGGCCGCGTGCGTGGCTCCCGTCGCCGAGGGTATGAAGGTCCTCACCAACACCCCGGCCGTAAGGACAGCCCGGAAGACCACGGTGGAGCTGATTCTGTCCAACCACCCGGACAATTGCCCGAGCTGCGTCCGCAACCTGAACTGCGAACTGCAGGCTCTGGCCGAATCCCTGAATATCCGGGGGAACCGGTTCGAGGGCGCCCGGAACGAGTGGAAGCCCGATGTCTCGAGCCACTCGATCGTGCGCGACCCGAACAAGTGCATCCTCTGCCGGCGCTGTGTCAGCGTCTGCGAAAAGGTGCAGGGCGTGCAGGCCATCGGCCCGATCAACCGTGGTTTCAACACGGTCATCGCCCCGGCTTTCGGCGAGCTGCTGGCCGACAGCGTCTGCGTCAACTGCGGCCAGTGCATTCTCGTCTGCCCGGTGGGCGCGCTCTACGAGAAGGACGGTATCGCCAAGACCTGGGCCGCCCTGTCCGACCCCGGAAAGCACGTGGTCGTCCAGACCGCCCCGGCGGTGCGCGTGGCCCTCGGTGAGACGCAGGGCGGAGAGCCCGGTGAGGTCGTGACCGGCCAAATGGTGGCCGGCCTGCGCCGTCTCGGGTTCGACGGCGTCATGGACACCGACTTCACCGCCGACCTGACCATCCTGGAGGAGGGCACGGAACTCATCGAGCGCCTCACCAAGGGTGGGGTCCTCCCGATGATCACCTCGTGCAGCCCCGGGTGGATCAAGTTCATCGAGCACTTCTACCCGGACCTTCTGCCGAACCTGTCCACCTGCAAGTCGCCGCAGCAGATGTTCGGCGCCTTGGCCAAGACCTTCTACGCCGAGAAGAAGGGCATCGACCCGGCGAGCATCTTCTCCGTGTCGATCATGCCCTGCACGGCCAAGAAGTTCGAGTGCGAGCGTCCTGAGATGCGCGACAGCGGCTACCAGGACGTAGACGTCGTCCTGACGACCCGCGAACTCGGCCGCATGATGAAGGAGGCCGGGATCGTCCTTGACAAGCTGCCCGAGGAGGAGTACGACCCGCCGATGGGTCTGACGACCGGCGCGGCCGTCATCTTCGGCGCTACGGGCGGTGTGTGCGAGGCCGCCCTGCGGACCGTCTACGAGGTTGTCACCAAGGAGCCGCTGAAGGACGTCAACTTCAAGTTCTGCCGCGGCCTCGCGGGGGTCAAGGAGGCCGAGGTCGACCTGAAGGGGACCAAGGTCAAGGTCGCCGTGTCCCACAGCCTGTCGAACGCGCGGAAGGTCCTGGACATGGTCCGCGCGGGCAACCCGAACGGCTGGGCTTTCATCGAGGTCATGTGTTGCCCCGGCGGCTGCATCGGCGGCGGCGGGCAGCCCATCCCGACGAACACGGCTATCCGGCAGAAGCGCATCGACGGCACCTACACCGCCGACGAGCAGCTGGCCATTCGGAAATCGCACGAGAACCCGGCCATCACGGCCATCTACAAGGAGTTCCTGGGCCAGCCTCTAGGGCACAAGTCACACGAACTCCTGCACACGAAGTACACGCCGCGCGGGCGGTACAGAATCCGGAAGGAGAAGGCGGCCGACTAGAGCGGTCGCCTGGACCGGCTGGTCCCGGTCAGGCCAAGCTGGCACAAGACCAGCGAGAGCCTGGCCGGAGGAAAGCCAGCGCCAATTGAACAGAAGCTCCCAGGAACTGAAAGTCCGCCCGCGAGGGGGCCGGCGGTCTTCCGGACCGGTCCCTTCGCTTTTTTGTCGGGGAGCCGGTCGCCGCCGGCCCGCTTGCTTCGGCAACCGCGGTCTCGGTAGATCAAGGAGGTGAGAGGATGGCTAAGCAAGAGAAACAGGCTATCGACGTGGACCGTGTCGACAAGATCGTTGCCCGGCACGCCAGCCGCGAGGGAGCGCTCCTGCCGGTTCTTCAGGAAGTCCAGGACCTCGTCGGCTACCTGCCGGAGGAGGCTCTGAAGAGAGTGGCCCTCGGACTCGGGCTCTCTCTGAGCCGGGTCTATGGTGTGGCTACGTTCTACTCGCTCTTCTATACCACACCGAAGGGTAAGTACGTGGTGCGGGTGTGCGAGAGCGCCCCCTGCCACGTGCAGGGCGCCCCGGAGGTCATCGCGGCCATCGAACGCGAACTCGGCGTCCCCTTCGGGGAAACGACGCCCGACGGCCGGTTCACTCTCGAGATGGTGAGCTGCCTCGGCGTCTGCGGGGTCGCCCCCGCCGTCATGGTTGAAGACCGGGTCTACGGCAACCTCACCCCGGAGACGGTCATCGCCGTTCTCCAGGAGTACAGGTAGAGGATAAGGAGGGTTGACCATGAGGCTGTTCCGCGCGCACGTGCTGGTCTGCGCTGGTACCAACTGTTCGCTGAAGTCGAACAAGGCGGTCCAGGACAGGCTGGTCCGGGAGGTAGAACGTCGCGGCCTCGCCGACGAGATCAAGGTCGTCGAGACCGGCTGTTTCGGTCTTTGCGAGCAGGGACCGACCGTGGTCGTCTATCCTGAAGGCGTCCTCTACTGCCGTGTGACACCGGACGACGTTCCGGAACTGGTAGAGGAACACCTTCTCAAGGGCAGACGGCTCGACCGGCTGCTGTACCGGGAAGAGGTCCCGGTGGCGGGCGCCGCGGTCTCCGCGGGTCCCAAGGCTTTCCAGACCGTGCCCGAGATGAACTTCTTCCGGGGCCAGGTGCGCATCGTCCTGCGTAACTGCGGCATCATCGACCCCGAGTCCATCGAGGAGTACATCGCCAATGGCGGCTACGAGGCCCTTGGCAAGGCCATCACGGCGATGACGCCGGCGGCCGTGGTCGAGGAGGTCAAAGCTTCCGGTCTCCGCGGTCGCGGCGGCGCCGGCTTCCCGGCCGGCCTGAAATGGGAGTTCGCCGCCAAGGCCAAGGGAGACACGAAGTACATCGTCTGCAACGCCGACGAGGGCGAGCCCGGAACCTTCAAGGACCGGCTCATCCTCGAGGGCGACCCGCACGCCATCATCGAAGGCATGGTCTTGGCCGCCTACGCTATCGGCGCGACCCAGGGCTACGTGTACATCCGCGGCGAGTACGGGCTGTCCATCGACAGGCTCCAAAAGGCCATCAACCGGGCGAAGGAGATGAAGCTCCTGGGCCGGGGGATTTTCGGGTCGAAGTTCGACTTCGACATCGAGATCCGGACCGGCGCCGGCGCTTACATTTGCGGCGAAGAGACGGCCCTGTTCGAATCGCTCGAGGGCGGGCGCGGCGAGCCGCGACTCAAGCCGCCGTACCCGACCGACTCCGGCCTGTTTGGCAAGCCCACGGCCATCAACAACGTGGAGACTCTGGCCAGCATCGCTCAGATCATCGCCAACGGGGCGAAGTGGTACCGGGGCTTCGGCACGGAGAGCTCCCCCGGCACCAAGGTCTTCACGCTCACCGGCGACATCGTCAACGAGGGCCTCATCGAAGTCCCGATGGGCATCACCCTGCGCGAGATTATCTTCGGTATCGGAGGCGGCGTGCCGAACGGCCGCTCCTTCAAGATGGCGCAGAGCGGCGGCACTTCCGGGGGCTGCCTGCCGGCGGCCCTGCTGGATGTGCCGATGGACTACGATGAACTCGCCAAGGCCGGCGCGGCCCTGGGTTCCGGGGCCCTGCTCATCATGGACGACACGCACTGCATCGTGGACATCGCCCGGGTGTTCGCCCGGTTCTTCATGCACGAGTCGTGCGGCAAGTGCGTCCCGTGCCGCGAGGGCACTTTCCGGCTCCACGAGTTCGTGGAGAACGCGACCAAGGGTAAAGCGACCCCACAGGACCTCGAGACCGTGCACGCCCTGGCCCGGACGATGGCCTTAGCCAGTTTGTGCCCGCTCGGCCAGGCGGCGCCGGTCCCGCTCCTCTCCACGCTGCAGTACTTCCGCGACGAGTACGACCAGCACATCAATGAGAAACGCTGCCCGACGGGTACCTGCCGTGGCCTGGCCACGCCGGCGAAGGCCCTGTCGGCGGCCGGAAAGGGGGCGTGAGGCCGTGAAACTGACCATCAACAACCTCCCGGTCGAAGTCCCGGCCGGCACCACCGTCCTCGCCGCAGCCGAGCAGGCCGGGGTCCGCATCCCGACCCTATGCCATCATCCTGACCAGGACGTCAAGGGCGTCTGCCGCGTGTGCGTGGTCGAGGTCGAGAAGTCCCGCACTCTCCAGGCGGCCTGTGCGTTCCCGGTGGCCGAGGGCATGGTCGTCCGGACGAACACGGCGGCCGTCAGGGAAGCCCGGCGCGTCATCGTCGAACTCATGCTCTCCAGGCACCCGAAGGACTGCCTGGGCTGCGCGCGCAACCGGCGCTGCGAACTCCAGGCCCTCGCCGAGGAGCTTGGCGTGCGGGACGTGCGCTTCACCCATATCGAAAAGAGCCACCCCAAGGACGAATCCACGCCTTCCCTCGTCCGCGACCCCGCCAAGTGCGTGGTCTGCCGGCGGTGCGTCTACACGTGCAACGAAGTCCAGGGCGTCGGCGCCCTCTTCCCCGCCTACCGCGGGCACGAGACCGTCGTCATCCCGGCCTACGACAAGCCTCTGCTGGACATTGCCTGCTCCCTCTGTGGGCAGTGCGTGAACGCCTGCCCGGTCGGCGCCATAACCGAGCACGACGACACCGACAAGGTCTGGGCGGCCCTGGCCGACCCCAAGACCCACGTTGTCGTGCAGACGGCGCCGGCCATCCGGGCGACTCTGGGCGAGGAGGCCGGTCTGCCGCCCGGGACGCTGGTCACCGGCAAGATGGTCGCCGCTCTGCGGCGTCTCGGTTTCGACCGCGTGTTCGACACCGACTTCACCGCCGACCTGACCATCATGGAGGAGGGCTCCGAACTCATCCAGCGGCTCACGACCGGGGGTACGCTTCCCGTCATCACCTCGTGCAGCCCGGGCTGGGTTAAGTTCATCGAGCACTTCTACCCCGAACTGCTGCCCAACCTCTCCACGTGCAAGTCGCCGCAGCAGATGTTCGGGGCCCTGGCCAAGACCTACTACGCCAAGAAGGCGGGCATCGACCCGGCCAGCATCTTCGTCGTGTCGATCATGCCCTGCACGGCGAAGAAGTTCGAGGCCGCCCGTCCCGAGATGAACGCGAGCGGGTACCGCGACGTGGATGTCGTCCTCACCTCTCGGGAGCTCGGCCGTATGTTCCGCGAATCCGGCGTGGACTGGGGCCGTCTGGCCGACGAGGAGTTCGACGATCCGCTAGGCCGGTCCACCGGGGCGGCGGCCATTTTCGGCGCCACCGGCGGCGTCATGGAGGCGGCCCTGCGGACGGCGTACGAACTGGTAACGAAGAAGGAACTGAAGAACCTCGATTTCGTAGCCGTCCGGGGTATGACCAAGATCAAAGAGGCCACCATCGACCTCGACGGGACGAAGATCAACGTGGCCGTGGCCCACGGGCTGGGCAACGCGAAGGAGTTGCTGGAGCGCATCAAGCGCGGCGAGAAGACCTACCACTTCGTTGAGATCATGGCTTGCCCCGGCGGGTGCATCGGAGGCGGCGGCCAGCCGATCAAGACGACGAACGCCGTGCGCGAGCAGCGCATCGACGCCATCTATCGCGAAGACAAGCGTATGCCGCTCCGGAAGTCGCACGAGAACCCGGCCATCACCCAGATCTACGCCGAGTTTCTCGGCCAGCCGCTCGGGCACAAGTCCCACGAACTCCTTCACACGCACTACACGGCGCGCGAGAAGGTGTAGGGGACACTTGTCGGTTCGGAGGGCAAGGAGTAAGATGGTTTCGTAGCGAGCCTGATAACTAAGACTAGTCCTGAGGTCAGGCTTGGGTCCGGCCGAGGCGGCGAAAGCCGCGACGGCGAGGGTCCAAGCTGAAGCCGGGGGAGAGGCAAGGACGGCTCGCCGCCCGCCGCCACATCTGGAGGGTCCTCTCCCTAGTGAGAGGGCCCTCTTCGTTTCGGGGTTCCCCGCTCGCGGCTGGTCCCGGTCGACTCAGGGCTTTCGTCGGACGAGGAGCGTGACGTCGATGGCCGGTGGGACGGAACCGAAGACCGCTTCCCCGGAGCTGGTGGACCGGAGGCGACGCATCGGGGTCGTCGGCATCGTGGTTACCGACCGGGGAGCTCAGGCCCGCAAGGTCCAGGAGATCCTTTCCGACGACGGGGATCTCATCGTCGGGCGCCTGGGCATTCCCTACCGGGAGCGGGGCGTATCGGTCATCGCCCTGATCGTGGACGGCGACACAGACCGTCTCGGGGCCTTGACCGGGAAGCTCGGCGGGCTCGAGGGCACGCACGTGCGAAGCGCCTTGACTTCGTTTGCCGACCCGCTGGATAGCGGGTCGGGCGCGGGCCCGTCGGATGGGCGCGAGTCCGCCGGTCGGGCGCGAGTCCGTCGGTCGGGCGGGGGCCCGTCGGTCGGGCGCGAGTCCGTCGGGTGGTCCGCGGTCGGTGCTTCAACTCCAATTCGAGAGAGGCGCAAGTTGTGAACAACCAGAGGACAAGTTATCGGCCCGCAAGCGCCGGGAACTGGAAGTGGCTGACTCAAGCCGCGCTGCTCCTGGCGCTCGCTCTTGGCGTCCAGAGCCTCCATCTGCCTCAGTTCATCACGGGCACGGTCATCAACACCGTGCTCCTGGTCGGCGCAGTCCTCCTGTCACCGTGGGGCGGTGCGACCATCGGCCTCCTGACGCCGGTCACGGCTCTTCTCCTGGGGCAACTGAGTCCCATCCTGGCGCCGGCCGTGCCCTTCATCATGGCCGCCAACGCCAGCTTCGCCCTTGTCTTCGGGTTCGGGCGCAGAGTAAACTTCTACCTGGCGGCGGTCTTGGCCACCTTCCTCAAGTTCGGGCTCCTCGCCGTGGCCGTCAGGTTCGTGTTGGCCCTGCCCAAACCAGTGACCTTGGCCCTGCAGGTGCCGCAGCTTGTCACCGCGCTGGCCGGCGTCGTCGTGGCCGCCCTGGCTCTCGAGGCTCTTGCCGCCGCCGGGGTCGTCTCCAGAGAGCAATGGCCGGGCCTCTCGGCTCGCGCGCCGCGGAGACCCGGGCCGCGCGGGCGGTGACGAGACCCGGGACGGGCCTGGGCGGAGAAGACCGCTGGAGAAGGGAAAACGCCCCCTCCCGCCGAACAGCACAGCGTTTGTGGCAGGAGCCTGCTACCCATCTTAGTCAGAACATTCGCCTAATGGAGCGTGTTCTCAACTTATTTCTCCGACAATGAGTTTCGCCGGCGGTATCGGGCGATGTTTCCCTCCGCTCCGCCGCAGGCGATTCCGGAGCTGTTCCCTAGGCGGTGGCCTGGCGGACGGCCCAATTCCCGGCGAACCGGGGGCGAAGGCCCCCTCCCTGGCTCCCGGTTCGCCGACCTCTCTTTGCTGTTTTCGATTGTCGTTTCGTTTCGAATTGTCGCGTTGACGCGCCGCGGTTGAATCGACCTTCGGCTTGCGCCGGTCGGACCTCCGCCTTCCTTGACACTCCGGAAAGGGCCATGCTAGTATTGCATCTCACCTTCCCGGCTGCTAAACTTGGTGCTGCCTACTTTGGGGTGGGCGTATAGCTCAGTTGGTGAGAGCGCGCGCCTGATAAGCGCGAGGTCGGTGGTTCGACCCCACCTATGCCCACCAGAACTATGATGCCGGGAGCCGACGCTTCGGGCATCATTGTTTCGAGTGGGGATGTAGCTTAGCGGGAAAGCGCCTGCCTTGCACGCAGGAGACCGGCGGTTCGAATCCGCTCATCTCCACCAAGCTTTGGCCTGCGGTGGTCGCCGCCGGGAGACTATTATGCATCGATTCATTGACCATCGACGCCCCTGGACCGGAAGGTCCAGGGGCGTTGCCGTTCCTGCCGCCCGGGGCGGGGCGACTAGTCGTCGTATCCGTGCGGGTGCTTCTCGTGCCAAGCCCAACCGGTGCGGATGATGGTCTCAAGGTCGGAGCCCGTCGGACGCCAGCCCAGTTCGGCTCGGGCCTTTGCGGAAGAGGCCACGAGGACGGCGGGATCGCCCGGCCGCCGCGGGCCGATCTCGTACGGCACCGACCGGCCCAGGACCTTCTCCACGGCCCGGATGACCTCGAGGACGCTGTAGCCACGTTCGGCGCCTAGATTCAGGACCTCGTGGAAGCCTCCGTTTCCGAGGCCCGCCAGCTTCTCCACGGCCAGGACGTGGGCGTGAGCCAGGTCGCCGACGTGGACGTAGTCGCGCACGCAGGTGCCGTCGGGTGTGTCGTAGTCGTCCCCATAGACGGTCAACTGGCCGCGCCGGCCCGCGGCGGCCAGATAGACGAGGGGGATGAGATGAGTCTCGGGGTCGTGGTCCTCGCCTATCTCGCCCGCGGGGTCGCACCCGGAGGCGTTGAAATACCGTAGCGACACGGCCCGGAACCCGTGGGGGTCCGCCATCCAATGGAGTATCCGCTCGACGGCGAGCTTGGTCTCGCCGTAAGGGTTGATAGGCCGCGGCGTCGCATCCTCCGAGACGGGAACCCGTTCGGGGGTCCCGTAGACGGCCGCTGACGAGGAGAAGACAAAGGGGCCGACGCCGACCCGCGCGAGTTCCTCGAGCAGGGTGAGGCTGGCCTCGACGTTCTGGCGATAGTAGAGAGAAGGCTGGGCGACCGACTCCGGCACGTTGGTCAGACCGGCCAGGTGGATGGCAGCCTCGGGTCGGAAGGAAGCGATGATCTCCCGCAGCCGGTCCCGGTCGGCGAGTTCGCCCTGATGGAACTCCTCAGCCAAGACAGCCTTCCGGTGCCCCCGGATGAGGCTGTCGTACGCGGCCGTCCGGTGTCCCGCATCACGCAAAGCCTTGACGACATGGCTCCCGATGTACCCGGCTCCTCCGGTGACCAGGACCTTCACGCTCGTTCCCCCATCCGCGTCGGCTTCAACCCGCGACCACATCCAATTCCGTCCTGGGCCGGGCAGTTCCTCTCCGCGGCCGCCGAGGCGGTCGAAGGAGCCCCGGCCTTGGCCGGAGAAGTCCGCATCCGACTCGGGGCCGTCCGCGGTCCCCGACCGTGAGACGCAGGGGGCGTAGCCTCAAGATGACCCGAACCGTACGCAAGGCCATCATCCCAGCCGGGGGGCTCGGCACCCGCTTCCTGCCGGCCACGAAGGCCCAGCCCAAGGAGATGCTGCCCCTCGTCGACAAACCGACAATCCAGTACGTTGTCGAGGAGGCCGTCGCCTCCGGCATCACGGACATCCTGATTATCACGGGCCGGGGAAAGCGAGCCCTGGAGGACCATTTCGATCGTTCCCTGGAACTCGAGCAGTCTCTGCACCGCAAGAATGAAGCCGGACTCCTGGCCGACGTCCGGGGCATCTCTGAACTCGCCGACATCTACTTCGTGCGCCAGAAGGAGCCTCTGGGCCTGGGGCACGCCATCCTCACCGGCCGCCGCCACATCGGCGAAGAACCCTTCGCCGTGCTCTTGGGCGACGAGGTCTTCACCGGCCAGGAGCCCTGCCTCAGGCAACTCGTCACCGCCTATGAACGGACCGGGGCCGCGGCCATGATCGGCGTGAGGGAAGTTCCCTGGGCCGACGTGTCGCGCTACGGCATCGTGGCCGCTTCCAACGCCGAAGAAGAGGCCTTCCGCCTATCGGACCTGGTCGAGAAGCCGGCTTCCGGCCGCAGCCCCTCCAACATCGCCATCATCGGGCGGTACATTCTGCCACCCGAGGTCTTCGCGATTCTTGAGGAGACCAGGCCCGGACACGGCGGCGAGATCCAATTGACGGACGCGCTCAAGGTCCTGGCCGGGAGTGGCGATGTCTGGGGGGCCAAGGTGCGCGGGAAGCGTTTCGACATCGGGGACAAGCTGGGTTTCCTCAAGGCCACCGTGGAGATGGCCCTTGACCGGCCGGACCTGGCCGGCGGGTTCCTGGAGTTTCTGACCGAGATCGTGGCTTCGCGGCTTAAGGAAGCGCCGCGAGGACCGCGGACGACGGAGGGACGGTCGGGCTAGTAGGCGCCGCGCCTCCGGAGAACCGCGCCGACGGTCTGGATCCGACGCAGGTCTGTTGTTGGCCAGACCCATCCTCCGGGCGAAGTCATCGTGCTCGACGACGTCTCCACCGACGGCAGTGGTGACCTGCGCTCCCTGTCTGGGATGAGGAGACTGACGCTCTGGCCCAGGCAATCACGGGTCTCCAACCGCCCCCCCCGCCTCCCAGACCCGCTGACCTCCGCAAGAAACCAAATGCCGTGACTTTGCTCGTGGCACCGGCTGTGCCAGGCGCCTTCCGGGGCCGTTTGGCATAGCCTGTCGTCTGTACCGAGGGTACCGCGTCAGGCGAATTCGTTCCCGGAACAGGCGTTTGGTGGGCGCGAGCCGGCGCTAGGCGGCCCGGGAGGAGGTGGCAGGTCATGACGCCGAAGGTCAGCGTCGTCATCCCGATGCTCAACGCTCGGGCCTACGTGGCCGACACCTTGGACGGAGTGTTCGGGCAGACGGTCCCGCCGCACGAGGTCATCGTGGTCGACAACGGTTCGACAGACGGCAGCCCGGCCTTTGTGCGGGAGCGCTATCCGCGGGCCCGGGTCATCAGCGAGCCGGTGTCCGGCCCTTCCGCCGCGCGGAACGCGGGCGCGGCGGCCGCCTCGGGAGACTTCCTGGCCTTCTGCGACTCCGATGATGTCTGGCTCCCCTGGAAGCTCGAACGGCAACTGGGTCTGCTGGCCGAGGTCAAAGCCAGGGACGGGGCCTATCCGGGGGTGGCGACGTGCCGGGCCCAACTCGTCCCTGACTCGAGGATGCGGGGCGCGATGGGGGACTGGTCTCACCGACCCCCTCTCGCCACCGCGACCGTCACCGAACTTGGCTTCGAGGGCCTGCTCCACCGGAACTCCTTCTATCCCTCAGGCGCCCTCATGCCGGCGGGTGTGTTCCGGCTCGTGGGAGGCTTCGACCCCGGCAGCGACGGGGCCGAGGATCTGGATCTCTGGGTGCGCGTCGCCGCGTTCCGGCCGGTCCTGAGGCAGGAGCAGGTGCTTTTCCTCTACAGGACGAGGGCGGGCAGCTACAGCGGTGATGCCGGCCGGGTCCACTCCGGCCTGGCCGCCATGCTCCGCAAGTGGGCGCCCGGGAACGGGGTGCGGCCGGTCGATCCCAGTTTCTACCGCACCGCCTGCACCCGGCGGATGCTTAGCGCCGCCCTACGTCTCCGAAGGGAAGGCCGAGCCTTCCCGGCTTCTTTGTTCGAGGAATTCCCTGTGGACCCGCCCCTGGCGTCGTTGTTCGGGTTCGGTCTCTGGCTGGCCCATCGGCATCCCCGGCTCTTCTCCGCCGTCTGCCGCCTCAATGCGTTCCGAAGACAGGTGCTCTCGCGACGGTGGATCTGGCGGAACAAACTCCTCCTCACCCGCTCGGCCCGAGCCGGGCGGCGGTGAAGGTCCTCCGACTGTTCGCGTACACGCCGACCGTGAGAAGGGCCATCCTCTCCAGGCCGAGGTGGGCCAGCGCGTAGTCCCGGCCGTTCTCGGCCAGCCCCTGGCGCAGCCCGGAGTCTTTCGCCAGCCGGTCCAGGTCGTCCAGGATACACTTTCCGTCGGGCGGGGGTCGCGACGGATCGGTCCCGCTGAAGTCATGGCCCAGAGCCGGGTTCAGCGAGGCGGGGGAGACTAGTCCGCGGTAGGCCGAACCCAGCAAGAGACACGGCTTCCCGCTGGCCAGACCTTCCCGGATGACTCGCCCCGACCCGACGACGACATCGACCTCCCGGAAGACCGGGGAAGGGTCGGCCAGCCAACCCCGGAAGTCCAGGACCGCCTTGAGCGCGCCTTCCAAGGGCTCGCCCAGGGGCGGCACGGACATGGCCAGCACGGTCAGCCGAACGGACCGCCGCTGGGCGAGGAGGCAGGCCGCTGAAGCCAGCGCCCGGAACGAGGTCAGCCTTAGGGGGCCGATGCGGCCGGCGTAGAGGATCGCGAGTGGGTTCGTGCCGGCCATATCGGAAGATGCTCCCCGGCCGGGCTCGGGCGGATGGAAGCGCTCCGTGTCCACGCCGTTCTCGATGACCACGACTCTGGGGGTCATGGTCGAGACCTCCTCAGCCACGCGCCGCCCCACGGCGATGACCGTGGCCGCTCCGGCTAGGTACTGGCCGGCGACGATGCCGCTGATCCCCAGCCCGTGGGCGGTCAGGACGTACGGCACCCCAAGCTGGGCCGACAATGAGGCGGCTAGCGCGAAGTCCAGGGTCGAGTGGGCGTGGACGACCTCCGGGTGAGGCCCGTCGCGGAGAAGGCTATCGGGGTCGATCCCCGCGGCCGGCGCCAGGATCACGCGGACCCCGGCGGTCTCCAGGTCTTGGAGGTGCTCGGCCCGATTGACCTGCAAGTAGTTGGTGGGGATTGTGTTCAGAAGGGTCACGTCGTGCCCTAGCCGTGCGAGAGCCCGGGCCAGGTCGACCACATGCGTGGTTTGGCCGGCCGGGAAGAAGCGAGCCAGAAGCAGGAGGATCCTCACCGCGAAGCACCCCCGCCAACGTATGCGCTGCTAGAAGACGAGGGAACCACGGCGGAAGCCGTCCCGGCAGGTCGCCCCGGCCGGCGGTCGGCGCGGGTCGTCGAGCTGTCCGGCCGCGAAGGATAGCCCTGGCCGGCGCAGAATAGGCTCGCCGGCAGTCGCGGCGACAGGCGGCGGCCGGCAAGGGAGACGAGGCCCCCTCCGTGCCCAGAGACCGTCTCTCCGGTGGCCCCGGCTTGCCTGTTCTTCTCATCACGGGAGCCAAGGATTGCGGCAAGACGACGCTGGCCATCGAACTCATCCGCTGCCTGCGGGCGTCGGGGATATCCGTCTTCGCCTTGAAGCACGCCTCGGCTGTGGCCGCCGTGGAGCAGCCGGGCACCGACACCTGGCGGTTCGCGCTCGCGGGCGCCGAGGTCACCGGCCTTACCTGGCCTGGCGGGTCCTATGTCGCCTGGCACGGACCCGGAACGCCGGATGGTGGCTACCCGCCGGTCCTTGCCTCCCGCCGGCTCGACCGGCCGGCTCGGCTGGAGGAACTCGCGGAAACCGCGCTCGGCCTCGCTCCGGCCGGTCCGCGTCGTCTGCTCCTGGCGGAGGGTTTCTCCTCGACGCCGTACCCGCGGATCCACGTCCTGTCCCGGCCCGGTCACCCAGAACGGGCCGCCGGCGGTCCGATCCTAGACACCTGGTCGCTGGAGGGCGGCGATGCCGAGGCCATCGCGGGGAAGGTTGACAGAAGCCAGCCCGTTCTGGCCCGCTGGGCCGAGGAGGCGGCGACCTCCAAGCCCGGCTCGAGCCGCACCGTGGCGGCCGTCATCGCCGGCGGTAAGGGGCAGCGCCTCGGCGGTCGGGACAAGTGGAAGCTTGAAATCGGAGGTACGCGCCAGTCCGAGCGCTGTCTTACGAAGTTAGCGGAAGTCTTCGACGAGATTCTCGTCGTCGGTCGCCCGGAACTGCCGGACTCCGGGGGCGCCCCTCTCCGACCAAGCAGGACCTCGTGCGGGGGCCCTGGGGTGAGCGTCTCCTACCTCTCCGACCTGGCGCCGGACGCCGGTCCTCTGGGCGGACTCTTGACCGCGCTCCGGGCGGCACCCGGACGCCACACCGGGGCTTTCGCCGGGGACCTGCCCTTCCTGAACACCGGTCTGATTCGCCACATGGTCTTCTGGGCCGAAAGACACACCGGGACCTTCGACGTCCTCCTGCCGGTCTGGGAAGGCGCCGGCGGTCGGTTCGCCGAGCCGCTGCACGCCCTCTACGCCCCCACCTGCCTCAGCCGCCTCGAGTCGCTTCTCGCGACCTCGGGGACCCTGGCCGGTCTTCGGCTTACGGCGGCCTTCCACGGTCTTCGCGTCCGGGAGATCCCCGACGCGGAGATTCGCCTGTTCGGAGACCCACGCGTCTTCTTCCACAACCTCAACACGCCCGCCGACGTGGCCCTGGCCGACGAGCTGGCAACCCGCGTCTAGCCGCAGTTCCGGGCCCAGGTTCCAAGCATGGCCGGCCTGCTCCGGCAGGATTAACGCCGTCCCCGGCAAATGGCTCACCATATGCGTTCGCCTGGCCTGTCACTCGGCTCCGCGCTACCGCATTTGCCGCCGGCGTCCAGTCCGCCGGCGGCTGCCCTTCGTTCGCGGGGGGCGTCCCCGCGACCTTGGGTCCGCCGAGTCGTCCTGACGGTTCTTGTCCTCTGTCTGGCAGCCGGGGCGGGGCTTGTTTCCGGGCCCCTGGCCGCCCTCGATGTCGGGTCGCGGCGCCCCGACGGCTACGGCGACCTGGCGGCGGCGCCAAGCAGGGGAGCTCTGCTGGCCGCGCGCCGCTGGCCGTCCTGGGCGGCGGCTTTCCCGGGCGGCGCCTTCCCCGTCTACCGTCCAGCGGGCTCAGCCGTGGATTCCTCGGTCACCTCGGCGCTTTCGACTGGCTACCGGGGCTGGAGTCCGGCTACTCCGCCGGCCATCCTCGCCCCCAGCCCGCAGTTCGCCGGCCAGCCCAGCCCGCTCGGGAACCAGGCCCGGGCCGTCTTCCTTACCGGGTATTCGGCTGGACACCCAGCGGCCCTCCGATACTTCGTCAACCTCATCGACAACACGGCCCTGAACGCTCTTGTCGTCAACATCAAGGACGAGGAGGGCAGGGCGACATACGACACCCAGGTTCCCGCCTTCCGGGAAGCCGGGGCCGTTTCCGTCCAGATCCACGACATGCAGGAGTTCCTGGCGCTGACCAGGGCCCACGGCATCTACACCATCGGCCGGCTGGTCACCTTCGAGGACTCGACGATGACCTACTACAATCCGGACCTGGCCGTGAAGCGCAGGGATGGGAGCATCTGGCGCGACGCCGCCGGGAATGCTTGGCTGGATCCCTTCCTACCCGAGGCCTGGGACTACGTTCTCTCGCTCGCCGAGGAGGCGGCCGGGCTGGGTTTCGACGAGATTCAGTTCGACTACGTCAGGTTCCCGACCGATGGCGCGGTCAAGAACGCCGTCTTCAGCCAACCCGACGGGCCGAAGTGCGCCAACCGCGTGCGGGCCATCACCGAGTTCCTGCACTACGCCCGGGGCCGGCTGGCTCCCTACGGCACCAAGATCTCTGCCGACGTCTTCGGCGTCGTCTGCTCCACCGACGTCAACACGGCCCTTGGCCAGGTGCTCCGCGAGGTCGCCAGCGCCGTGGACTACGTGAGCCCCATGATCTACCCGTCGCACTACGGCAACGGTCACTTCGGCCTCTCCGAACCTGATGCCCAGCCCTACGAGACCATCAGGGGCGCCCTCTCCGCCGCCCTGCTGCGGGTCGGCCCGGAAGGCAAAACCAAGCTTCGCCCGTGGCTTCAGGACTTCACCATGTATCACACCTACGGACCCGAGCAGATTCTGGACCAGATTCGGGCTACCCACGAGCTCGGCATCAGGGGGTGGATGTTCTGGAATGCCTCAAACCGCTACACAACGTCCGCCCTCTATGCCTACACGTTCGACTTCGAAGCCTACATGGCGAGCGGCGCGGACTAGACCGGGAGTCCGGCGCGGCTGGGAGTCCGCCGCTCGACTACCGGTCGCCGCCGGCCTGTGTATGCCTTCCCGCTTGGGCTGGCCAGACTACCCCCGGGGAAGGAATCTAATGCCTATCGTCGAAACGCTCCCCGGACACCCCGGCCCCGGACTTCACCTGCTGCGCGGAGGTTTATTTTTTTGCCTGTTCTCGGGCGCCCGGCCCCCCCGGCGCGGTGAGGCCCGGGAGGGGCCTGCCGGGTCGCCTGTTTAGTTCCGTCGCCTGCGAAAGGGGCGCTCACCTTTGAAGAAGTACAGCATCACCGATGTCCGGAACGTGGCCCTCGTTTCTCACGGTGGGGCGGGGAAGACCTCGGTGGCCGAGGCCATGCTCTTTGACGCCGGGGCGATCGACCGGCTGGGCAAGACGACGGACGGCAACGCGACGATGGACCACGACGCCGAGGAGATTCGCCGTCAGGTGTCGATCAACGCCTCGCTCGCGCCCATCGAGTGGCAGGGCGTGAAGATCAATCTGGTGGACACACCCGGCTACTTCGACTTCGTGGCCGAGGTCAAATCCTCGCTCCGAGTGGTTGATAGCGTCATCGTGGTCGTCGACGCCGTAAGCGGGGTCGAAGTCGGGACGGAACTCGTGTGGAAGTACGCGGACGAGAACAACCTGCCGCGCCTTGTTCTCATTACGAAGATGGACCGCGAGAACGCCAACTTTGAGAAGTGCCTCAGCGGCCTGCGTTCCGCCTTCGGCCGGCAGTTGGTCCCCGTAACCCTTCCGGTCGGCGCCGAAGCCGGCTTCCGCGGGGTGATCGACCTCCTGGGCGAGAAGGTCCTCACCTGGGAGGAAGGGAAGGGCCGTGACCCCAAGGCCGAGCCTCTCGACGGGGAGCAGGCGGCCCAGGCCGCGTCGGCTCGCGAGGCCCTGGTCGAGGCGGCCGCCGAGACCGACGACGAACTCACCATGAAGTATCTCGACGGCCAGCCGCTGACGTCCGAGGAACTGACGAAGGGCCTCCGCGCCGGTGTCGCCTCAGGCAAACTCGTGCCGGTCCTCTGCGCCTCAGGGCTCAGGAACGTGGGCATCCAGCCCCTTCTCGACATCATCCGGCTGGCGGCCCCGTGCCCGGCTGACCGCCCCCCGGCGCGGGGTAAGAACCCGAAGACCGGCGCGGACGAAGAGCGGCCCCCGGCCGACAGCGCGCCGTTCTCCGCGTTCGTCTTCAAGACCATGGCCGACCCCTACGTCGGACGGCTGACCCTGTTCCGCGTGTATTCGGGGACAGTCGCTTCGAACACGCAAGTCTACAACTCGACGCGCGGCCAAACCGAACGCATGGGCCAGCTTCTCGTCATCCGCGGCAAGCAGCAGGAGCCTGTAGATAAGGTCGGGGCCGGCGATCTGGGCGCGGTGGCCAAACTCCAGGAGACCTCGACCGGGGACACCCTTTGCGATGAGGCCCACCCCATCGGTTACCCGCCGACGGAGTTCCCGAAGCCGGTCTTTCAGGTCTCGGTGCAGCCGAAGAGCAAGGGCGACGAGGAGAAGATAAGCCTGGCCCTGGCTCGCCTCCGCGAGGAAGACCCAACGATCACCACCCGCAAGGAGACGGGCACGGGCGAGATTATCCTCTCCGGGATGGGTGAACTCCACCTCGGCGTGGCCACGGAGCGCATGAAGCGCAAGTTCGGTGTGGATGTCATCCTCAAGACGCCCAAGGTCCCCTACAAGGAGACCATCCGCAAGACCGTGAAGGCCGAGGGCAAGTTCAAACGGCAGAGCGGTGGCCGTGGCCAGTACGGTCATGTCTGGGTCGAGTACTCCCCGGAGCCGAACGAGGAGTTCATCTTCGAGGAGAACATCTTCGGCGGGTCGGTGCCGCGGCAGTACATCCCCGCCGTCGAGAAGGGTCTCCGCGAGGCCAAGGACCAAGGCGTCCTGGCGGGATACCCGGTCACAAACTTCAAGGCCAGCCTGTACGACGGCTCCTACCACGATGTCGACTCATCGGAGATGGCCTTCAAGATTGCGGCCTCGATGTCGTTCAAGAAGGGCATCATCGACGCCGGCCCGGTCCTGCTCGAGCCTATCGTGAGCGTCGCCGTCCTCATCCCCGACTCCTACATGGGCGACGTCATCGGCGACCTCAACCGCAAGCGCGGCCGCATCCTCGGAATGGAGCCGGAAGGGGCCATGCAGCAGGTCAGGGCCCTTGTTCCTCTGGCGGAGATGTTCACCTACGCCATCGACCTCCGCTCCATGACCCACGGGCGGGGCACGTTCAGTATGGAATTCGACCACTACGAGGAGGTCCCGGGCAACATCGCTCAGACCATCATCGAGAAGCATCAGGCGGAGAAGAAGGACGAGCAATAGCGAGGAGAACCACGACCAGAGCCGCCATGCCCTCGCCCTGGCCCGCGAACCCAAGTCCTTCGGCCGTCTTCGGTTTCACGCTGACCACTTCGGGTCCGCATTCCAGCAAGCCGGCCAGCCGTTCGCGCATCGCCCCGAGGTGGGGGCCGAGGCGCGGCTGTTCGGCGATGATGACGCAATCAAGGTTGACGACGCGCCACCCGGCGGCCGCCAGATCGCGCCAGACCCGCCCCAGCAGGATCGCACTGTCGGCGCCCTTGTGGGCGGCGTCCGTGTCCGGGAACCACTCGCCGATGTTGCCGCGGCCCGTCGCGCCCAGGAGGGCGTCGACCACGGCGTGGATGAGGATGTCGCCGTCGGAGTGGCCGCCCAGGCCCATCTCGAACGGAAGCCGTGTTCCCCCGAGGACAAGCGGGCGACCGGACTCGAAGCGATGACTGTCGAACCCCAAACCCACTCTCTCGCTCATCGTGGCCTCCGCTTCCCGTCCGTCCGTGCCGGAGCCGGCGCTCAGGCGCGAGCCTTCTCCCGGCTAGCCAGGATGGCCCTAGCCGTGAGCAGATCAAAGGGGGTCGTGACCTTGATGTTCTCCTCGAGTCCCTCCAGCACCAGGACCGGGTGGCGCAGCAGTTCGACAAGAGTGGCGTCGTCCGTGGCGATGACGCCACGCTCGGCGGCTCGAGCGTGAGCCATCTGGATGAGGTCCCGCCAGAAGACTTGCGGCGTTTGAATCTGCCAAAGCCGTCGGCGATCGAGGGTCTCGGCCACGCGCCCATCCGCGCCGACGCGCTTGACCGTGTCTTTGACCGGGAGGCCCACCACCGCGGCCCCGCTGCGGCGCCCGGCCTCGATGGTCCGCACGAGCAACTCGTGCGGCAGCAGCGGTCTCGCCCCGTCGTGGATGACCACCAGCCCGGCCCCGGTCCCGACGTAGCGAAGGGCTAACCGCACGGACTCCTGGCGGCTGGCCCCTCCCCGGATGACTCCGGTCACTTTGCGCAGTTCGAACGGCTCAAGGACTTCACGCCGGCAGGCGTCTTCCTCTCCCTCGCCGACGGCAACGACAATCTCGTCCACGAGCGGACAGGTCTCTAAGACGCCGAGGGCGTGAGCCAGCACAGGTCTGTCCCCAAGAAGGAAAAAGGCCTTGTTGGTTGCGCCGCCCATGCGCTCGCCCCGCCCGGCCGCCGGAACCACAGCCACCGTGCGCTCGGAAGCCACTAGAAGGCGCTGCTCCTCTCGGATCCCCGGACTTCCAGTCCCTTCGGCCGGGCGAAAATCATCCGCCCCGCCGCGGTCTGGAGGACACTTGTCACCAGCACGTCGATGGTCTCGCCGATGTGGCGCTTCCCGCCATCCACGACGATCATCGTTCCGTCGTCCAGGTACGCCACACCCTGGCCCGTTTCCTTCCCATCCTTGATCACGTGGACCAGCATCTCCTCGCCGGGCAGGGCCACGGGCTTGACCGCGTTAGCGAGTTCGTTGATGTTGAGGACCTTGACTCCCTGGAGTTCAGCGACCTTGTTCAGGTTGTAGTCGTTGGTGATGATGCATCCTCCGGTCAACTTGGCGAGCTTGATGAGCCGGGCGTCCACGTCGAGGTTGGCACCCAAGTCACGGTCGTAGATCTCCACGGGAAACTGCAATTCCTTCTGGATACGGTTCAGCACATCCAGACCCCGGCGGCCGCGGTTGCGCTTGAGCGTGTCGGACGAGTCGGCGATGTGCCGCAGCTCCTCCAGGATGAAGCCCGGAACGACCAGGGGGCCCTCCACAAAAGACGTTTGGCAGATATCGGCGATGCGTCCATCAATAATCACGCTGGTATCGACGATTTTGGGCAAGGCCGGGTGGCCCTTGTCGCGGCCAATCGCCCTCTTGACGGAGAACAGGGCCCCAATCTCGTCGCGCTTCTTGACGGCCAAGCCGAGGCCGAGGTATCCGAAGAGCAGGCTCCCCACCGTGGGCAGCACGATGCCGGCGACTGGGATGCGGGCGAGAGGCGCGGCCAGGAGATTGGCGATAATAAGACCTACTATGAGTCCAAAAGACCCCGCCAATATGTCCTGGATCGGCACCCTCTGCAGGCGGCCCTCCAGCCACATGGTGGCCTGCCAGACCCCGGCGATGAGCCACGGGGCGATGGCGTAGGCCCCCAGCCCAAGGATGAGGCCGGAAACGGCGATGTAGAGAAGGTTTTGCCAGAAGGCGAAGTGCACCCGGAAGAGAGTCTGCGCGAAGCTCGCGGTCCTGTCGGCCACCAGGATTCCGATGCCCACACCGCAGAAAGCCACGACGATGCGGGCGATCCGTCTGATAACCAAGTCTGTCTCACCTCCTCCTCCACCGTCTGGAGAAACCCAAGCTTCTCAGTCCCGGCTTACTCTATTATAAGACATCGAATACCGGGCCAACAGGGCCGCCTGTCAGCAATAGCGTGGCAAGGGGGACAACAACCGTCAGGCCGAAACACCCGGACGTGACGTGTGCGCCAATGCGAGGAGAACAGCTTCAACCTCGTGACTTGACTGGTACGGGGGATGTCCCATGGTCGTGTGGGCCACGTACCGTGGTCTACTGGAACAGGCCGTCGATCAATTCCTTGGCCTTGTCTTCGTCGATGTTCTCGGCCAGCACGAGCTCGCTGATGAGAATCTGCTTGGCGTTGGAAAGCATCTTGCGCTCTCCGGTGGATAGCCCCTTCTCCATATCCCGGAGCTGGAGGTTCCGGACGACTTCGGCCACTTCGTAGATGTTCCCGCTCTTGATCTTTTGCATGTTGGCTCGGTAGCGGCGGTTCCAATTGGTGGACATCTTGGTCTTCGTGTCCTTGAGGACGGCGATGACCTGTTTTACCTCGTCTCGGTCAATGATGTCGCGCAGGCCGATCTCCACGACGTTGTCCGTAGGAATCATCACTTTCATGTCCCCAAGCGGCAGGCGCATTATATAGTAAGTCTTGCGCCTGCCGAGAATCTCCCGGTCCTCGATGGCTTCGATGACCCCGGCTCCATGCATCGGGTAGACGACCTTGTCGCCCACGCTGAACACGGTGCTTCACCCCCATAGAGCCAGTCCGGAACAACAAACACTTACCCAGCAGCTTATCATAACTGGGCACAGCCCGTCAAGAAAATAGTAATCATACCATGGGTTTCTAAGTGTGTCAAACTCTTTTCGGCCCGCAATTTCGCGTTCTGCTCCGCTCCGGCCTGCGACTCGCTGGAGCCCCCGGCTCGCTTGACGGTGAAGCGGGCGTCGGGTACAATTCCAAGCGCAGGCTCTGGCCGCTATCTAGGCTGCCACCGTGGCTCCTTCGAAACTACAGAGTTGCCATCTTTGTGTGGGTGCATAGCTCAGCTGGGAGAGCGCCTGCTTCGCATGTAGGAGGTCGGGGGTTCGAATCCCCCTGCATCCACCAATTACTCTTCTTCGACTTCCGGGCCTTCGAACCGTGGGACGCCCAGGGGCGTCATCCCGCTCCAGCCCGGGACCATTGTGGGAAAGAGGCCAGGAGATGGCGGACCTTCTTTGTCGCGAATTCCAGGAGACAGTCGGCAAGTACCTGGCGAGGCACAGAAGCGTGCTCGATGTCATGTCGAAGCTTCAGGAGGCCGGAGCTAGGACCAACCGGGCGGTGGCCAAAGCCGTCACGTCCTGCGGCTGCGTGCAGGTCAGCGCGGCCAGGCAGAAAGTCCCCGACAATTCCGGCTACCGCGATCTGGTCCAACACATGCAGACCCACGTGAAGGGGACCCTCTGCGAGGGCTGCCGTGAGACCCTCGAGAGCGAGGTCGGCCTCCAGCTCCTCTACCTGGCCGGCCTGTGCGAGGTTCTCAAGCTCGACCTCGGCGAGGTTCTCCAGCGGGAGCATAACCGCCTGTCGGCCCTGGGTCCGTTCTACTTCTGCTAGTCCGGCTCGGGCACCACCGTCCGGCCGTGCCGGTTGGCCCGCGCCGCGGCTAGTTGGGCGTGCGTCCGAGAAGGGTGTGCTCCTTTACCCGCCGGAGGTTCTCCTTGAGGGCCCTCGCCCGAACCTCGCCAATCCCTTCGACCGCATCCAACTCGGCGTGAGTAGCCCCCAGGACGCGCTGGAGGCTTCCGAACGCGGCGACCAGGTTCTCGACCACCGAACCGGGCAGCCGCGGAATACCGTGCAGGATGCGGTATCCGCGCGGGCTGACAGGCATGCTCACTCCGGTCTCCCCACCAGGGTACCCCATGAGCTTGGCAACGTCCTCCAGGTCGAGGAGACCTTCGGCCGACCACGACCGCAGTCGCGCGTGGACGTCCTCAGCCTCACACTCGCGCGGCCCGTTCCAGTAGTCGCGCACCACCAGGAGGGCGTTGGCCCGCACGGCCGGGACGACCTCGCTCATCTGGATGCTCACCAGGCGCCCCTCGGCGCCCAGTTCGGCCGCGTAGGCCTCGATCTCCTCGGCCACGTTGAGCACGAGTTCCGAACGCTGCAAGACGGTGGCGAAATCGGACACGGTTACGAGGTCCTCGAATTCAAGGGCGGTAAGCGCGGCCAGGACCTCGTTCAAGATGACGCGATATCGCTCTAGAACCTCTACGGCCTCATTGGCCTTCTCCAGGATGAAGCCGATGTCACGCAGGCTGTACTTGAGCCCGTCCCGGTAGACCGTGATGACGCTGCGCCGGGATGAGACGGCGATGACGAGCTCTCCTGTCTGACGCGACATGCGCTCAGCCGTGCGGTGACGGATACCCGTTTCCTGGGAGGGGATGGCGGGGGACGGGTTGAGCTGGACGTTGGCGTAGAGAATGCGGGAGGCGTCGCGCGTGAGGATGATGCCCCCGTCCATCTTGGAGAGTTCGTACAGGGCGGCCGGCGAGAACGGGGCGTTCAGCTTGAACCCTCCGTCCAGCAGTTCCAGGACCTCGGGCGCGTCGCTGACCACGATGAGCGCGCCGGTATGACCCCGCAGGATGCCGTCCATGCCTTCGCGCAAAGGCGTGCCGGGAGCGACCAGGCGTACCGTGCTGATGAGGTCGGCCCGGGGGTGCTGGCGCCGTCCGGAGGCGGCAGCGCGCCCCGCGGACGCTCTCCGCCCGTCCCCGGTGGACCGTGACAGAGCCTGCCGGCCGGCCGGGTCGCGCTGGTCAGGCAGCGGGTGAGGCTCTAGGTTCCCGACGTCGCCGACGGTGTCTCCTTGCTCGATCGAGGTTGCTCCTTTCCGCCCGGACGGGGGGCGTCGCCGGCGGCGCCAGTCGCGCCAGCCGACCCGCGCTCGGCCAGCGTCTTGGACCCCGCCGCCGCGCCCACGTCCTCGAAGGTGAAACCCTTCTCGGGTTCGTAGTCTGCCCGGACTTTGCGGCCGGACTTGAACCGCCCCTTCAGGTACTCCTCGGAAAGCCGGTCTTCGATGAGCCGGACGACGGCCCGCCGGAGTGGCCGCGCGCCGTAGGTGGGGTCGTTCCCTTCCTCGGCGAGCTTGGCCTTGGCTTTCTCCGTTGTCTCGAACTCGATACCCATCTCCAGGAGCCTGTTGGCCACATCGCGGAGCATCAAGCCCACAATCTGGACCAGGTGCTCCACTTCGAGCGGCCGGAAGACGATGATGTCGTCCACGCGGTTCAGGAACTCCGGTCTGAAGTCGCGCTTGACCTGTTCCATGAGACGCTCTTTCATGACCTCGTAGTCCACCGCCGCGGCGCGCCCTCCGGCCTTGAAGCCGAGACCGCCCTCCTTAGTGATAAGGTGGGCCCCGATGTTGGCGGTCATGACGATGACCGTGTTACGGAAGTCCACGGCGCGGCCCTGGGCGTTGGTGAGCCGGCCGTCCTCAAGGATCTGGAGGAGTAGGCCAAAGGCCTCTGGGTGGGCCTTGTCAATCTCGTCGAAGAGCACGACCGAGTACGGGCGTCGGCGGACCTGCTCGGTCAGCTGGCCGCCTTCCTCGTAACCGACGTACCCCGGAGGCGCGCCGACCAGACGGGAGACGTTGTGCCTCTCCATGTACTCGGACATATCGATGCGGATGACGGCGTCCCTGTCGCCGAAGAGGGCCTCGGCCAGAGCTAGGGCCAGGTGGGTCTTGCCCGTCCCGGTCGGACCCAGAAAGATGAACGAACCGATAGGCCGCCTCGGGTCCTTGAAGCCGGCCCTGGCGCGACGGACGGCCCTGGCCACGGCCTTCACGGCGTCCTCCTGATCGATGACCTGCTCGTGAAGAACCTCCTCGAGGTTGAGGAGGCGCTTTGACTCCTCGACCTCGAGCCGCGTCACCGGGATACCCGTCCACGAGGAGACGATGTGGGCGATGTCTTCGGCCGTAACGACACTCTTGGGCCGGACCTTGGTCTCTTCCCACTCTCTTTTCTCGGTCTTGAGCCGGTCGCGAAGCTGGCGCTCCTTGTCCCGCAGGCCGGCGGCTTTCTCGAACTCCTGGGCCGAGACGGCGGCCTCTTTCTCTCGGGCGACCTCCTCGAACTGCTGTTCCAAGTCCTTGAGGTCGGGCGGGGCGGTGAACGCGCGCAGCCGCACCCGGGAGCCGGCTTCGTCGACGAGGTCGATGGCCTTGTCGGGGAGGAAGCGGTCGGCGACGAACCGGTCGGAGAGGCGGACGGCGGCCTCGATAGCCTCGTCCGTGATCTCCACGCCGTGGTGCGCCTCGTACCTGTCGCGCAGGCCCTTAAGGATGGCGAGGGTCTCCTCCACCGATGGTTCCTCGACGACGATGGGCTGGAACCGGCGCGCGAGGGCCGCGTCCTTTTCCACATGCTTGCGGTACTCGTCAAGGGTGGTCGCGCCGATGCATTGGAGTTCGCCGCGCGACAAGGCTGGTTTGAGGATGTTGGAGGCGTCGATGGCTCCCTCGGCTGCGCCGGCTCCCACGATAGTGTGGAGTTCGTCGATGAAGATGATGATCTCGCCCGCGGTAGCCCGGATCTCGTTCATGACCCGCTTGAGCCGCTCCTCGAACTCCCCGCGATACTTCGAACCGGCCACCAGGGACGGCAGATCCAGGGTGACCACGCGCTTGCCTTTGAGAATCTCAGGCACGCGGTTCTCCACGATGCGCTGAGCCAGGCCCTCAGCGATGGCGGTCTTGCCGACGCCGGGCTCGCCAATGAGGGCCGGGTTGTTCTTGGTCCGCCGGCTCAGGATCTGGATGACCCGCTCGATCTCCTTCTCGCGACCGATGACCGGGTCGAGCTTGCCCTCCCGGGCCATGGTCGTCAGGTCGCGGCCGTACTGGTCCAGGGTTGCTGTCTTGGAGGCATGGGCCCCGCGCCGACCTGTGGCGGCGGCGTGACCCGGCTGTCCCATCGCGCCGGAAGGCGCACCACCGGCCGGGAAAAAGGTCTGGGCCAGCGAGGACCCGGAAAGGAGTTGCGCTACCAGGCCCTTGGCCCGCTCGAGATCGACGCCCATCCCCTCGAGGGCTTTGGCCGCGATGCCTTCACCCTCGCGGAGCAGGGCCAGGAGCAGGTGCTCGGTCCCGACGTAGTTGTGGCCCAGGTTCTGGGCCTCGCGGGGGGCGAGTTCCATGACCACTTTCTTGGCCCGCGGCGTGAGCACGACCCCTTCCACCGGACCCTGCGGGCGGCCGCCGCCGCCGCCGCCGATGAGTCGTTCCACCTCGGCCCGCGTTCGGTCCAGATCCACGCCAAGGGCCTGGAGGACCTTGACCGCGACGCCCTCCCCCTCCCGGAGCAGGCCCAGGAGCAGGTGCTCCGTCCCGACGACGGTCTCCTGGCGGCTCTTGGCCTCCTCTTGGGCGAGGATGATGACCCGCTGCGCTCTTTCCGTGTACCGTCCCAGAGACATAACCAGTATCCTCCTCTCAGTTCCCCAGCTTCGAGCGGAGAAGGTCCGCCCGCTTGATGTCCCGCTCGCGCGCGTCCAATTCCTGCCCGGCCAGCTTCTGCAGGAACCCCGGTCTCATGGCCACCAGGAGTTCGTTGAGGACGCGGCGCTCCACACCCTTGAGCAACCCGAGTTCCACGCCCAGACGCACGTCGCTCAGGAGCTGCATGGCCTCCTGGGAGGAGATGACGTGGCTCCAGAGGAGCGTCCCGTAGGCCCGGCCCACCTTGTCCTCGACCTGGTCCCGCATCTCCGACAAGAGGCTGTGCCGCAGGTGCTTCTCTTGTCCGATGACCTGCTCCACGACGTTCCTCAGGTTCTCGGCTGTCTCGGGCTCGGACTGACCCAAGGTGACCTGATTGGAGACCTGGAAGATGTTGCCCGCGGCCTCGGTGCCCTCGCCGTACAGCCCACGCACCAGAAACCCCAGCTTGACCACTGTTGAAAGGACGCGGCCAGCCTGGTTGTTGATGACCAGGGCCGGCAGGTGGACCATGACCGAGGCCCTGAGGCCCGTCCCCACGTTGGTGGGGCAGGCGGTCAGGTACCCGCAGCGCTCGCCGAACGCGTACTCCAGCTTGCTCTCCAGGAGATCGTCCACCCGGTTGGCTAGGGTGAGGGCCTCCCCGAGTTGCAGGCCAGGGAACAGGCACTGGATGCGCAGGTGGTCTTCCTCGTTGACCATGACGCTGACAGCCTCACCAACCCCGACGACCATCGCGCCCTTCTCGGCTTCCCGGGCCAGGTCGGGGCTGATGAGGTGCTTCTCGACCAGAACGGCTCTGTCCAGGGGCGACAACTCGGACATGCGGACCAGTTCGCAGCCTGACAGGTCGGCCTTGGACGCCTCGGCCGACCGGAAGGCCTTGCCGACCATGCCGATGACCTGGGCGGCCTGCTCGGCCGTCATCAGGTGGGGGAACGGCATGCCCTCGATGTTGCGGGCCAGACGGACGCGGCTGGAGATAACGGTATCGTTCTCGGGCCCCTCGGCCTCCATCCAGCGGCTGAGGGCCTTCGTCGTCAGGTCGGCGGATGGGGACATGTCCATCACTCCAGTTCCTTCTCAAGCTTCCGGATCTGGTCCCGGAGGTTGGCCGCCAATTCGAAGTCCTCGGTCCCGACCGCCTTGGCCAGGTTCTCCCGGAGTTCGCGGAGGTCCCGGCGCAGCTTGATGGTCCCGCCACTGCGGGCCGGCACCTTCCCGGTGTGTTGCGAGGCCCCGTGGATGCGACGCAGGACGGGTTCCAGGCGGTCGCCAAGCTGGTCGTAGCAGTGCGAGCAGCCGAGCCGACCCGCCCGGGCGAACTCCCGGTAGGTCAACCCGCAGTTCAGACAGCGCTGGGCCGCTCCCGCCTTGACGGACGCCTGGGTTTGCGCTCCTTGTTCCAGAATTCCGGCCAAGAAACTCTGGATGGAGAATTGGGACTCGGCGAGAAAGGGCAATTCCCCCTGCTCGCGGGCGCATTCCTCGCAGAGATCGGTCTCCGTCTTCCGGCCGTTCACGATGCGGGTCACATGGACGGTTGCCGGCCGCTTCCGACACTCCTGACAGAGCATGGTCCAGCCTCCTTAGGCCCGTGACATGAGGCTCTTGAGCATGGCCTGCATGAGCCGGCCACGAAGGACGCCGTCGCTGTCATCCGGTGCGCTGACAAGGGGTCTCCCGACCGCGGCCTCCATGAGTGTGGCCTCCCGTTCGGTGACTATCCCCTGCCCGGCGAGCAGGCGAACGAGGTGCTGGGCCTGGAGAGGCGTCAAACCTCGCGAGGATTGTTGGTAGGCCGCTCGGAGTAGGTCGGTCGCCCCGTCGTGGGTGACCGGGACAATGAAGATGCAGCCGCCGCCGCCCCGACGGCTCCGGACGACGAAACCGCGTTCCGGGGTGAAACGCGTCTCCAGCACGTAGTTTATCTGTGACGGAGCGCAGCGGAATCTCTCGGAGAGTTCGCGTCGGCTGACCTCGAGCATCGCCTTCCGGGCCTCGACCAGTTGGAGCAGGTAGGCTTCGATGGCGTCGGCCAGGGTGAGGGGCACGGTGTCGCATCTCCTCTCGCCCGGGGTGGGGTCTGACCTTGACTGACCTTGACCATTATACGCAGCCCTTTCCGCGTTGACAAGGGGATCTACGGCCGCCGGTTGGCGAGGGGTTGCCCCGGTGGGCCGGGCTCCGCTGGGCGGATGACCCCGCCGCCGACGACCTTGTCACCGTCGTAGAAGACGACGGCCTGGCCTGGCGTGATGGCCCGCTGCGGCTGGTCGAACTCGACCCTCACCCGGCGCCCCGGGAGGGGCGTGATCCGGGCGGGCGCCGCCGGCCCGCGGTACCTGACTTTGGCTGTGGCCTGCAGGGGTCCGTCCGGCCAGTCGAAGGGGATGAAGTTGAGGTCGTCGGCCTCGAGACTCAGGGTGAAGAGTTCCTCCACCGGGCCGACGACGACCGCGTTCTCGCCAGGCAGGAGGGCCGTCACGTACCAGGGTCCCGGTCGGCTGACGCCGAGACCCCGCCGCTGGCCGACGGTGAACAGGGCGACACCGCCGTGCCGGCCGACCACATCGCCGTCTTTGGTGACGATAGGCCCGGGCTCGAGGTCCGCCCGGCCGGCCTGCCGGCGGAGGAAGGCGCGGTAGTCGTCATCCGGCACGAAGCATATCTCCTGGCTTTCGGGCCGGTCGGCCGTGACCAAATCGCGAGACCGAGCCATCGCCCGGACCTCCGTCTTGGTCAGGCCTCCGAGGGGAAAGAGAAGCCGGGCGAGCTGGTCTTGCCCGAGACCATAGAGGACATAGGACTGGTCTTTGCTCTTGTCCAGGCCTCGCCAAAGCAGGCGCCGGTGCGCGGGCAGACCACCCATCTCGCCGCCTGTGGTCCGAGCGTAGTGACCGGTGGCGACATGGTCGCAATCGTAGGCTAGGGCCCGGTCGAGCAGGGCTCCGAACTTGACCGCGCGGTTGCAGTCGATGCAGGGGTTGGGTGTCCGCCCGGCGAGGTAGGCCCGGATGAAAGGCTGGATCACTCCCTGCCTGAACTCAGCGCGAAGGTCCAGGACGTAGTGGGGGACGCCAAGGTGGGCCGCGACGCGGGCAGCTCCCTCGGCCGCTTCCGTCGTGCAGCAGACCTTGGAGGTTCCGGGGCGGGCCCCGTCGTCGACGAGCCGCATCGTCACGCCGACGATTTCATGGCCGGCTTCGACCAAGAGGGCGGCGGCCAGCGAACTGTCGACCCCTCCGCTCATGGCTACCAGGACCCGCTTCACCGCGACCTCGCCCTCCCGTCCGCGCCTGGTTCCCACCGTAAGGACCGGTCAGACAATAGTGGGCACACTTGGCCCCGCGAGTCAACCGTCCTGCTCGAACGTGGGCCGCGCCTTTCTCCTCCCGTCCGCACCGCCGCCGGGACCCGGGCCCGGGAAGGATTGTTATTCGACGCGGGGAACGGGATGGGCCGACGGGCCAGAGGGTCCGGTGACCCCGGAGCGGGAGGTATGGGCAATGGCCATCAGGGTTCTCGACACTCTTACGGGTCGCCGGAACGAGTTCACTCCGACCCGGGGTGACCGGGTCCGCATCTACGTCTGCGGGGTCACTCCCTACGCCGACACCCACATCGGCCACGCTCGTCCGAGCGTCTTCTGGGATGTCGTCCGTCGCTACCTAGAGTACCGTGGCTACCAGGTCTTCCTCGTCCAGAACTTCACCGACATCGACGACAAGGTCATCGCCAAGGCTCAGGAAACCGGCCGGGACGCCCTGGCGATATCGCGGGCCTTCAGCGACGAGTACCTCGACTTGATGGAACGTCTCGGAGTCAAGCGGGCCGACGTCAACCCGCGGGTCTCCGACCACATCGATGACATCGTCGAGGTTGTCCGGGGCCTTGTCGAGCGGGGGTCGGCTTACGAAAGCGAGGGCAACGTCTGGTTCGATGTCTCGAGTTTCCCGGGCTACGGTAGGCTCTCCCGCCGTTCCCCGGAGGACGTCAAGGCCGCGGCCAGGGTCGAGGTCGACGTGACCAAACGACACCCGTCCGACTTCGCCCTCTGGAAGCGGGCCAAGCCGGGCGAACCCTCATGGCCGAGCCCCTGGGGTCCGGGACGGCCGGGGTGGCACATCGAGTGCTCGGCCATGGCCCTCAAGTACCTGGGTTCCGGGTTCGACTTCCATGGCGGGGGCACCGACCTCATCTTCCCGCACCACGAGAACGAGATCGCCCAGTCGGAGGCCTACACCGGGCAGGTCTTCTGCCGGAACTGGCTCCATAACGAGATGCTCAACCTCCGGGGCGAGAAGATGTCGAAGTCCCTGGGGAACACGGTAACCCTACGAGAGGTCTTGGACCGGGTCCCGGGCGGAGCCGTCCGCCTCCTGCTCCTCGGGGCTCACTATCGGAAGGCCCTCGATTTCGATTTCGAACTGCTCGAGGAGAACCGGCGAGCCTGGCGCCGTCTGAACGAGGCGGCCTCGAGGCTGCGGGCGTGCCGGCCCGCTCCCCCGGACAGCGCTCCCGGGGGTCTGGCGGTGGCGGCGGCGGAAGCCCGTCACAAGTTCGAGGCGGCCATGGACGACGATCTTAACACAGCGGGGGCCGTGGCCGCTCTCTTCGACCTTGTCCGCCAGGTCAACGTGGCCGTGGCCGGCGTGGCTGCGGGCGGCGTGGCAGCAGCCCCGTCTCCGGACGACGGCATCGCCGGCGCGACCGAGGCCCTCCGGGTCTTGGACGAACTGGGGCGAGGCGTCCTCGGTGTGGTCGAACCGGCCGGTGCGGCGGGAGCCGCGGCGGCGACCTCCGCTGACGCCGAGGCCCTCCTCGGGCTTCTTGTCGAGATTCGCAGGCGGCTCAGGGCGGAACGTCAGTTTGGGCTCTCCGACTTCGTCCGAGATGCCCTGCAGGACCTGGGTTACGAACTCCGGGACGGCCAGCAGGGGACCGCGGCGAGGAAGAAGAGCTGAGGAGGCCCGGAAGATGCGGCGAGACACGGCCACGGGTGGACCGCCTAGCGCGGCGGAAGAGCCCGTCGCGGACGCGACCACGGGTAGCAGCGGGCGGGAGACTCCCAACGAGATTCGGCCATCGGCCCGGCTCGTCTCGCACACGCCCGAACCGGAAACAGCCGTGGCCCTGGCCGCGCGCCTGTGCTACTCGAAGTCCGGGCTGGCCGAGGTCGTCGCCGGTCTGACCGAGGCGGAGACCGCATCCTTCATCGACAAGCTTCGCGAGGCCGGCCATCTCTCACCCTTTGAGCACGCGTCATTCCAGTTCTACATCGAAGGGTCTCGGGCGATGCTCGCCCAGCTCACCCGGCACCGCATCGCCTCCTATTCCGTGCAGTCCATGCGCTATGTCGCACCGGCTCGCCCCGAGTACGTCGTCCCGCCGCTCGTCCGCCGGGACGAGGCCCGGCTGGTGGTGTACCGAGCCCAGATGGACCAGGCCTTCGCCGCCTACCACGACCTCCTGGCTCGCGGCGTGCCGGCGGAGGACGCTCGGATGGTTCTCGGGCAGGGCGTGGCCACTCGGTTGGTCTGCACCTTCAACGCCAGGAGTCTACATAACTTCTTCCGTCTCCGCTGCTGCCGGCGCGCGCAGTGGGAAATACGGCAGATCGCCTACCAGATGCGCCGTGAGGTCCGGCGGATCGCCCCGGCCCTCTTTTCCGACGCCGGCCCCGCTTGCGAAAGCCTTGGACACTGCACCGAGGGACGGTTCTCCTGCGGCCGGCATCGCTTCCTTGGCCGGATAGGCCCCGCTCCGGCGGGTAATTCCTAGGTAAGTCACGGGATGGTGTTGGGCGTGGAACATGTGGAGGGTCGTCACCCGGTCCTGCAGGCCTTGCGCGCCGGCAGGCGCGTCCACAGAATCCTGTTGGCGGCTGGGGCGAAGAAGGGTTCGGTCGAGGACATCCTTCAGGTGGCGCGGGAGCGGAACGTCCCGGTCGCGTACCTTTCCCGCCAGGAACTCGACGCTATGACCCAGGGACGGGTGAACCAGGGCGTCATCGCCCTGGCCGAACCCCTGGCCTACCAAGACACGGACGGCATACTCGCCGCTGCCGCCCGGTATGGTCAGGTCCCCTTGATCGTCCTGCTCGACGGGGTGGAGGACCCCGGGAACCTAGGTTCCATAATCCGGACGGCGGCGGCCGCCGGGGCCCATGGGGTGGTCATTCCCAAGGACCGCTCCGCCGGTCTCACGCCGGCGGCCGTGAAGGCCGCGGCCGGGGCCGCCGATCTCCTCCCGGTGGCCCGGGAAGTCAATCTGGCCAGGGCGATGGACCAGTTGAAGGAGAAAGGCCTTTGGATGGTAGGGGCGGACGCCGCCGCGAGCCAACTGTACACGGACGTGGACCTCACCTCCCCGACGGCCATCGTCGTAGGTGGCGAGCATCAGGGGTTGCGGCGTCTCGTTCGGGAGAAGTGCGACTTCCTCGTCCGGATCCCGATGGCCGGACCTCTGAACTCCCTCAACGCGTCGGTGGCGGCGGCCATCCTCATTTTCGAGGCCGTCCGCCAGCGCGGGCTCCAGGGCGAGCGCGCCGTGCCGGCCAAGCCTCCGCGCCCGGCTGGGTCCAGGTAAGAGGCGTCCTCCTTCACCGGCACGCGCTGTGGCGGGGCGGGCTCCCGCTTCTCGTCCTCGCCGGACTCTGGCTCACCCTTCTCGGCGGCGGCCTTCTCTGGTTCGAGGCCGGGCCGCGCGTCTACCCGAACGTCTCGGTCGGTCCCCTCGCGGCCGGCGGCCTGACCCGCGCCCAGCTCGAGACCGAGTTGGGCCAATGGCTCCTGGCCATGGGCGCGGGTCCCGGGGCAGCTCTGTCCGGCTTGACCGTTGAGTTCGCCGACACCGCCACCGGTCGGACATGGCGTCTCTCCGGGCCATCCCTGGGTCTGGCGGCGAACGTTCCGGCGACTCTCGACCAGGCCACGGATCGCGGGCGCGGCCTCGGCGGACTCCTTCGCTGCTCCCTGCGGGGCCGGTGGATCGCTCCGGTCTTCGAATTCGACGCCCCCCGCCTGGAGGCCGCCATGGAGGGGCTGGGAGCGGATGTCGACGTGGTTCCCGGCAACGCCTCCCTCGACCCCGAGACCGGCAAGCCCCGCGAGGGGCACCGCGGCCGCCTCTTCGACGCGGAGGCCACTACCAGGAGTCTCAGCGAGGCTCTGGGAAGCCTCGGCCGGCTCTCCCTCCTGAGGGTCGAACTCGTCATCGCCGACGTGCCACCCCGCGGCGACCTCGCCCGGCTCGCGGCGCTGGATCGCGACCGCTTGGCCACTTTCTCGACGCGCTTCGATGCGTCCGAGACCGGGCGCTCCTGGAACATAGTCCTGGCCGCCGCGCGGCTCGACGGGACGGTCGTCGAACCCGGAGGTTCCGTGTCCTTCAACTCCCTGGTGGGCGCCAGGACACCGGAAGCCGGCTTCCGGCAGGCCCCGGAACTGGTGGCCAACGAACTGGTTTCCGGGTGGGGCGGCGGTGTCTGCCAGGTCGCCACGACCCTGTTCAACGTCGCGCTGCTGGCGGATCTCGGCGTGGCCGAACGCTACCATCATTCGCGCCCGCTCGCGTACATCGGCCTCGGCCGGGACGCCACCGTCTCCTACCCCAACCTCGACCTGGTAATTCAAAACCCTCGCGCCTTCCCTGTCGTCCTGACCGCCTGGGTCCGTCAGGGCGACGTGCACCTGGCCTTCTGGGGGCGCCGGACGGTCGACGCGCAGGTCACTCTGACGACCGAGGAGTTGAACCTGAAGCCGGCCGAGTGCGTCTTCGAGCCCGGCCCCGAACTGCCCGCCGGCACGCGGCAGACGGTGAAGGAGCCGTTCGATGGGCGCGACGTACGTCTCTGGAGGGCGGTGTCCCAGGCCGGGACGATCGTCAGGAGGGAACTCGTGTGGGTGGACCGCTATGAGCCAATCGCCGGGCTGGTCCGGGTCGGCCCGGCCCTACCGACTGTTCCAACCACGCCGACTGTTCCAACCACGCCGACTGTTCCGGCCGCGCCGACTGTCCCGGCCGCGCCGACTGTCCCGGCCGGCCCTCCGCCTACCGGCCACGGGCCACGCTAACGGGGGAGATGCAGGCTCCGCACTCCGTCCGGCCGCCCCGGCTAGTCTCCTTTAGCTGCGCTTCCAATAGAGCCCGCCGGGACATGCCTTGACTTGTCCAATCACCCTTTCTATAATAGTGACATAATCAGCCAGACACCACAGCTACGTCAGAGGCTGGCCTGTTCCAATTCCCCACTCCCAAAACGGAGGATTGCTGCTCCTTCTCTTCCTACTCATCCGCGGCTGGAGGCGACGTGCGTGGCCGTTAGTCCGCAAGCGCATCGCGAGGAGTTCTCTCCGTTCGAAGGCATGTTGGACGAGGAGATTGTCGAAACCGCCCGCAACGGCAATCGCGTCGCCCAGGAGTTCCTCATCAACAAGTACCGCAACTTCGTCCGGGCCAAGGCTCGCTCGTACTTCCTTATCGGCGCCGACCGCGAGGACATCATGCAGGAAGGTCTCATCGGCCTCTACAAGGCCATCCGCGACTTCCGGAGCGAGAAGCTTTCCTCGTTCCGCGCCTTTGCCGAACTGTGCATCACGCGACAAATCATCACGGCCATCAAGACGGCGACCCGTCAGAAGCACATCCCGCTCAACTCCTACGTTTCCCTTAACAAGCCGATTTACGACGAGGACTCCGACCGCACTCTGCTCGACGTCATCTCCGGCACGAAGATAACCGACCCCGAGGAACTCGTCATCAGCCGCGAAGAGTTCGGCAACATCGAGGAGAAGATGGTCGAGATTCTCAGCGACCTTGAGTGGAAGGTCCTCATGGCCTACCTCGACGGCAAGTCCTACCAGGAGATTGCCAACGATCTCACGCGCCACGTGAAGTCCATCGACAACGCGCTCCAGCGCGTGAAGCGCAAGCTTGAGAAGTACCTCGATCGCCGCTTCGACGCCGAGGAACGCGGTGCCCGGGTTTCACCCAGCCGTTCGCAGGCTTCGTGACCGACGGATCGTTTTCGACCCGTGGGTGCCTCCGCGGGCCGCTGTGATCTGGGGGCCGTCGTGACCTGGGTTTCCTTGACCCTCCAGTCGAGAGCCATTATAATGATGAAGCGCCCGGCGCCAAAGCCGGGCGGCACTTTGACAACGGGCCACAAGTGTCGCGCTGGCGTAGCTCAATGGCAGAGCAGCTGATTTGTAATCAGCCGGTTTTGGGTTCGACTCCCATCGCCAGCTCCACGCTGTCATGAGTGGTGGGGTACCCAAGTGGCTAAAGGGGGCAGACTGTAAATCTGCTGGCGAACGCCTTCGCTGGTTCAAATCCAGCCCCCACCACCATCTTTCAAAGGCTCATCCTTTGATAACCGCGGGGTGGAGCAGTCAGGTAGCTCGTCGGGCTCATAACCCGGAGGTCGTGGGTTCAAATCCCACCCCCGCAACCAGTACACCGAGCGGCACGGTCCTTCCGGGCCGTGCCGTTAGTTGTCCAGCCGCCGTAGCTCAGAGGCAGAGCACCCGCATGGTAAGCGGGCGGTCATGGGTCCGATTCCCATCGGCGGCTCCATGTTTTTCGCGCCCCGGCCGCCAACGTCGGTGAACATCCTGTCCGCACCAAGGCGCCGGACGCTGGCCCCAGGGGAGGATATGGTCCCCAAGCCACGAAAGGATAGGGACCTTCCGGGGCTGACATAATTAGACGAAGGTAGCAAAAGGAGGTAGACCTCGATGGCCAAGAAGAAGTTCGAGCGAACCAAGCCGCACGTCAACATCGGGACGATTGGCCACGTGGACCACGGCAAGTCGACCCTGACCTCGGCGATCACGCTGGTGTTGTCCAAGAGCGGCAAGGCCGAGTACGTGCCGTTCGACCAGATCGACAAGGCCCCCGAGGAGCGGGAGCGGGGCATCACGATCAACACGGCGCACGTGGAGTATCAGACGGACAAGCGCCACTACGCGCACGTGGACTGCCCGGGTCACGCGGACTACATCAAGAACATGATCACCGGAGCGGCCCAGATGGACGGGGCCATCCTGGTGGTCTCGGCGGCGGACGGCCCGATGCCCCAGACCCGTGAGCACATCCTGTTGGCTCGCCAGGTCGGCGTGCCGGCGATGGTCGTGTTCATGAACAAGGTGGACATGGTGGACGACCCCGAGCTTCTGGAGTTGGTGGAGCTCGAGGTCCGGGAGCTGTTGACGAAGTACGAGTTCCCCGGGGACGAGACCCCGATCATCAAGGGCGCGGCCGTGAAGGCCATGAACTGCGGGTGCAAGACCCCGGCGGAGTGCCCGGACTGCAAGCCGATCATCGCCTTGATGGACGCGGTGGACAGCTACATCCCGACACCGGCGCGGGAGACGGAGAAGCCGTTCCTGATGTCGGTGGAGGACGTGTTCTCGATCACGGGCCGGGGCACGGTCGCGACGGGCCGCATCGAACGCGGCCGGGTGAAGGTCGGCGAGGAAGTCGAGATCGTGGGCCTGATGGACAAGCCGCGGAAGACGGTGGCGACCGGGGTGGAGATGTTCCGGAAGCTGCTGGACGAGGGCCTGGCCGGCGACAACGTGGGCGTGCTGCTGCGGGGTGTCGACAAGGACGAGGTCGAGCGCGGGCAGGTTCTGGCCAAGCCCGGCTCGATCAAGCCGCACACCAAGTTCAAGAGCCAGGTCTACGTGCTGACCAAGGAAGAGGGCGGGCGGCACTCCCCGTTCTTCAACGGGTATCGGCCGCAGTTCTACTTCCGGACGACGGACGTGACGGGCTCGACGAAGCTGCCTGACGGTGTGGAGATGGTGATGCCGGGTGACAACATCCTGATGAACATCGAGCTCATCACCCCCATCGCCATCGAGGAAGGCCTGCGCTTCGCCATCCGCGAGGGTGGCCGCACCGTCGGCGCCGGCGTCGTCACGGGTATCGTGGAGTAAGGGCGGGCGCCCTGGCGGGTTTGGCTGCCGCGGCGGCGTCCCCGGTTCGCGCTGAGTCCGGGCGGCGGACGCGGCTCGGCCACCGCTTGTTGACTGGGTTTGCCGAGCTGTGGTAGATTTGATACCGCTGCTGCCTGAAAGAGGCTCGGGGCTGGGAAGCTGTAGGGAGACGAGGAGGGTCGGCGTGGCTGGGGACAATCGGGAGATAATCACTCTGGCTTGCTCGGAGTGTAAGCGACGGAACTACACCACGATGAAGAACAAGCGCAACGACCCCGAGCGCTTGGAGATCAAGAAATATTGCAAGTGGTGCGGCAAGCAGATGCCGCACAAGGAGACGCGTTAACGTTGCTGGTAGGCCCGTAGCTCCAACGGTAGAGCGGCGGACTCCAAATCCGCGCGTTGGGGGTTCGAATCCCTCCGGGCCTGCCAATTCCTTCAGGGCGTGATCAAATGAGATGGCTGAGTCAGCTTCCGGCGCGTATCGCTCGCTACTTCCGGGAAGCTCGGTTCGAACTTAAGAGAGTGGTTTGGCCGGATCGCCGCCAGACCATCGTCTACACCGGGGTCGTCATTGTGTCGGTTGTGGTCGTGGCCCTGGTTCTTTGGGTCGTTGATGGCTTCCTCAGCGCGCTTCTGAAGCTTCTGCTGTTCGGGACGGGCGGGGCCTAGTCCGCCGCCGGCCATTCCAGACCCAGGTCGTGGAGCCTTGACGGCTCCGTTGGAGGTGGGGGCCTTCGGGCCCCTCGAACAATGCCCAGGGCCAGGAAAACCAGTGAGGCCGAGACAGCCGCGGACAAGACCGAAGCGGCGGAAGTGACCGGTCAGGGCGCCCCGGTGAAGGCCAAGGCCAGCCGCAAGACGGCCGGCAAGGCCAAGGCGGGGGAGCCCGCTTTGGCTATTTCGCGTCCTGTCGACGAGGTTCCGGCCCCGGAGGTCCCTGAGGTCGCGGAAGCCGACCCTGCGGCTGGAAGCGAAGAGGCCGCTTCCGGCGACGGAGCGGTTGGGGTAGTCGCCGCCGTGGCCATAGACCCGAACCGCAAGTGGTACGTCGTCCATACGTACTCCGGGTACGAAGGCAAAGTGAAGGCTAACCTCGAGAAGCGCGTCGAATCGATGCTCATGCAGGACAAGATTTTTCGTGTCGTTGTCCCCACCGAAGACGAGATCGAGTACAAAGATGGCCGGAAGCTCATCACCAAGAAGAAAATCTTTCCGGGATACGTCCTGGTGGAGATGGTCATGAACGATGACTCCTGGTATGTGGTTCGGAACACCCCGGGGGTGACCGGCTTCGTCGGTTCCGGGGCCAAGCCGGTGTCGCTCGACGCCTCCGAAGTGAAGGGCATTCTGAGGCACATGGGCGTCGACGAGCCTCGGCCGAAGGTCATGTACGAGGACGGCGAAAGCGTCAAGGTCGTGCACGGGCCCTTCATGGGGTTCATCGGCAAGGTCGGCGAGGTCAACCTCGACAAGGGCAAGCTGCGGGTCTTCGTCTCGATGTTCGGTCGCGAGACCCCCGTGGAACTCGATTTCTCCCAGGTGGAGAAGCTCTAGATCATAGGACGGAAGAAGGTTCCCCTACGTGGCCAAGAAGGTTCGCGCGATTGTGAAGCTACAGATACCTGCCGGAAAGGCGACTCCGGCTCCTCCCGTCGGCCCAGCGCTCGGCCAGCACGGCGTGAACATCATGGGCTTCTGCAAGGAGTACAATGAGCGCACCTCCAAGCAAGTGGGTCTAATCGTTCCCGTCGAGATAACGGTGTTCGAGGACCGATCGTTTACCTTCATCTGCAAGACCCCGCCCGCCGCCGTGCTCCTGAAGAAGGCCGCGGGCATCGAGATCGCCTCGGGCGAACCGAACCGGAATAAGGTCGGCAAGGTCACACGGGCCCAGGTCAGGGAGATCGCCGAGTCGAAGATGGTTGACCTCAACGCCGCCGACGTCGAAGCGGCGATGCGAATGGTCGAAGGCACCGCCCGGAGCATGGGCATCACGGTGGAGGAGTAGCCGGATGAAAAGAGGCAAGCATTACAGGGAAGCCGCGGCCAAGATAGTCACCGGACAGCTCTACGAGGCTCCGGACGCGCTGAAGCTCGTCAAGGACACAGCTCACACCAAGTTCGACGCGACGGTCGAGGTGTCGATTCGTCTCGGCATCGATGTGAAGCACGCCGACCAGATGGTCCGCGGTACCGTCGTCCTCCCGGCCGGGACGGGGAAGGCCGTGAGGGTCCTCGTCTTTGCCAAGGGCGAGAAGGTCAAGGAGGCCGAGGCCGCCGGTGCCGACTTGGTGGGGGCCGAAGATCTGGCCCAGAAGATCACCGAGGGTTGGCTGGACTTCGATGTGGCCGTGGCCACTCCAGACATGATGGGTGTGGTCGGCAAGCTCGGTCGGGTCCTCGGCCCGCGCGGGCTGATGCCGAACCCCAAGGCCGGTACGGTGACCTTCGAACTACGCCAGGCCATCGAGCAGATCAAGGCTGGTAAGATCGAGTTCCGCGCCGACAAGCAGGGTATCGTCCACGCGCCGATCGGGAAAGTCTCTTTCACCGAGGACAAACTGGTCCAGAACTTCCAGACCCTGATGGACGCCCTCGTCAAGGCGAAACCGGCCTCGGCCAAGGGCCAGTACTTGAAGACCGTGGTCGTCTCCTCGGCCATGGGGCCCGGTGTACCGATCAACCCGGGCCGGTTCATGTAGTCTCTAAAGGCATCATGCTGCTGACAGCAGCTTCACTACCGCTTGACCGGCCGTAGACAGCGGGTGCTCCGCGGAACGCGGCGCCTAAGGGACTTCAGGTCCGCCCGCCGAGGCGATGGGGTCGTTCTTTCGACCCTGCGCCCGTGCGGCGCAGGGTTTTTTGACGGCCGGAATAGTGTGGCCGGGAGGTGAAACAGAGTTTGGTGACGCGCCGGGAAAAGGAACAAACAGTATCTGAACTCGCGGGCAAGTTCAAGCGGGCCCAGGCGGCCATCCTGGCCAACTTTCAGGGGCTGACGGTGGCCGAGATGAGCCGCCTCAGGAAGATGGCCCGCGAAGCCGGAGTCGAGTTCGAGGTGGTCAAGAACACGCTGGCCGGTCTGGCGACGCGTCGGGCAGGCATCGAGGGGCTGGAGACGCTCCTGACCGGTCCGACCGGAGTGGCTTTCGGGTACGACGATCCCGTGGCCCCCGCCAGAGTGCTCCACCAGTTCGGAAAGGCTTTGCGGGAGGTGCCCTTCAAGGGCGGCTGGCTCCCCGGCAAGATCCTGAGTGTCGCCGAGGTGAAGGACCTGGCGGTCCTTCCGGGTCGGAAGGACCTCCTCGGTCGGGTGGCCGGCGGTCTGCAGGCGCCCATCGCCGGGTTGTGCCGGGTGCTTGCGGGCAACCTGCGCGGCGTTGTCGTGGCTCTGAGCCGCGTCGCCGAGAAGAAGGCGGCGGCGGTAGGCTAGTCATCCTGGGAGGTGTTTGAGAAGTGGCTAAGGTTCAGGAGATTATCGAAGCCGTCAAGAAACTGACGGTTCTTGAACTCTCGGAGCTCGTCAAGGCTCTCGAGGAAGAGTTTGGCGTCTCGGCCGCGGCTCCCGTCGCGGTGGCTGCGGCTCCGGCGGCCGGCGGGGCTCCGGCGGCGGAAGAGGAGCAGAGCGAGTTCGACGTCATCCTCATGGCGGCCGGCGATAAGAAGATCCAGGTCATCAAGGTCGTGCGCGAACTGACCAGCCTGGGTCTCAAGGAGGCCAAGGATCTCGTCGACGGAGCTCCCAAGTCTGTCAAGGAGAAAGTCTCCAAGGCCGACGCGGAAGCCGTCAAGGCCAAGCTCGAGGCTGAGGGCGCCACGGTCCAGATCAAGTAGGATCGCTCACCAGCGGGGGCGGGGGGAGGCTCCCTTCCCCCGCCGTCTCTGGCGGCCGTCCTCTCGTTCAGCCGAGGCCTATTGACAACTCTGGAGGACCATGGTATTCTACTAAATTGCTTATTCCAGCCGCTGCCGGAACGGGCTGGATGAATTAGACTCCTCCTGAGAGGCAATCCTTATCTTATCCAGAGAACCAAACTTTGGGCCTTTCGCCAGTGCGACCTTGAATCAGATTTCCCCTGACGAGAAAGGGTTCAGGGGTCTTTAGTTCTTTTTCGGGAGGAGATTCTCGGCATGCCGGAAGGCGCGAGGAACAGACAGAACTTCGGGCGCATCAACGAAGTCCTCGAGATGCCGGACCTGATTGAGATTCAGCGCAAGTCGTACGAGTGGTTTCTCAACGTCGGTCTCCGCGAGATGTTCCGAGACATCTCCCCCATCCAGGACTTCACGGGCAACCTGGTGTTGGAGTTCATCGAGCATCGCCTGGACAATCCGAAGTACGGTGTGGCCGAGTGCCGCGAGCGGGATGTCACCTACGCGGCCCCGCTTCGCGTCCGCGTGCAACTGATCAACAAGGAGACCGGCGAGGTCAAGGAACAGGAAGTCTTCATGGGCGACTTTCCCTTGATGACGGACAAAGGAACGTTCATCATCAACGGGGCCGAGCGGGTCGTCGTCAGCCAGCTGGTCCGGTCGCCCGGAGCCTACTACAACGAACAAATCGACCCCAACGGCAAGCAATTGTTCTTCTGCACCCTCATCCCCAACCGAGGCGCCTGGCTCGAGTTCGAGTCGGACAGCAACGACATCCTGTGGGTCCGGGTCGACCGCACGCGCAAGATTCCGGTCACCGTCCTCCTCCGCGCCTTCGGGTTCAGCACGCGTGAGGCCATTCTCGGGACCATGGGCGAGACGGCTCACATCCTGAACACCCTCGACAAGGACCCGTGCGAATCGGAGGACGAGGCCCTCATCGAGATCTACAAGCGCCTTCGCCCCGGAGAGCCTCCGACCGTAGAGAGCGCCCGCAACCTCCTTGAGTCGCTCTTCTTCGAGACCCGTCGGTACGACCTGGCCGGAGTCGGCCGCTACAAGTTGAACAAGAAGCTCAGTCTCAAGCGCCGCCTCCCCGGCACGACCGCCGCCGCGGACATCCGCAGCGCCTCCGGCGAACTCATCGTCGCCGCCGGCACGGAAATCGACCGCAAGATGGCGGAGCGCATCGAGGCCGCAAGTATCCACCAGGCCGAGGTGCTCGTGTCGGATGGAGCGCCGGTTCGCGTGATTTCGAACGCACGCCCGGGCGAGGGCGTGCCCCCGACGCAGATGAAGGTGCTCACCAAGGAAGACGTGGTCGCGTCCATCAACTATCTCCTGACCCTGTACAAAGGTCTCGGGAACGTGGACGACATCGACCATCTCGGCAACCGCCGCCTGCGTTCGGTCGGTGAACTCTTGCAAAACCAGTTCCGTATCGGACTGTCCCGGATGGAGCGCGTCGTCAAGGAGCGCATGACCATCCAGGACGTTGACATCATCACTCCGCAGGCCCTCATCAACATCCGGCCGGTGGTCGCGGCGGTGAAGGAGTTTTTCGGGTCCAGCCAGCTCTCGCAGTTCATGGACCAGACCAATCCGCTGGCCGAATTGACCCACAAGCGCCGCCTCTCCGCCCTGGGTCCCGGTGGCCTCACCCGCGAGCGCGCCGGGTTCGAGGTCCGCGATGTCCACGACTCCCACTACGGTCGGATGTGCCCGATCGAGACGCCGGAAGGTCCAAACATCGGCCTCATCGGCAACCTCTCGACCTACGCGCGCATGAACGAGTTCGGGTTCGTCGAGACCCCGTACCGCCGGGTCGACAAGGAAAACCGCATCGTCACGGACGAGATTCACTACCTCACGGCCGACGAGGAAGACGAGAACATCATCGCCCAGGCCAACGAAGTGCTGGAGAACGGTTGGTTCGTGAGCCCGACGCCGACTTGCCGGCATCGCACGGAGATTCGGCTCGTTCCGGCCGAGGAAGTGGACTACATGGACGTTTCGCCCAAGCAGGTGGTCAGCATCGCTTCGGCCCTGATTCCGTTCCTGGAGAACGATGACGCCGGCCGGGCCCTCATGGGCGCGAACATGCAACGTCAAGCGGTTCCGCTTCTCGTCAGCGAGGCTCCGCTGGTCGGCACGGGCATCGAGGACCGGGTTGCCCGCGACTCCGGCATCCTGGTGACGGCTCGCCGGGCCGGTGTGGTCTCGCGGTCCACGGCCCGGGAGGTCACCGTCCTCACCGAGGACGGCGACACCGACCGGTACGAACTCACTAAGTTCGGCCGGTCGAACCAGGGCACGTGCATCAACCAAAAGCCCATCGTCCGCGTCGGCCAGAAGATGGCCAAGGGGGGCGTCCTGGCGGACGGCCCGTCCACGGACATGGGCGAGTTGGCCCTGGGCCGGAACGTCCTCGTGGCCTTCATGCCCTGGGAGGGCTACAATTTTGAAGACGCCATCCTCATCTCGGAGAAGCTGACCCGGGACGATGTATTTACCTCGATTCACATCGAGGAGCATGAGTGTGACGCCCGCGACACGAAGCTCGGCCCGGAGGAGATCACTCGCGATATCCCCAACGTCGGCGAGGATGTGCTGAAGGACCTCGACGAACGAGGCATCATCCGGGTCGGAGCCGAGATCATGCCGGGCGACATCCTGGTCGGCAAGGTGACGCCCAAGGGCGAGACCGAGCTGACCGCGGAAGAGAGGCTCCTCCGGGCCATTTTCGGCGAGAAGGCCCGCGAGGTCCGCGATACCTCGCTCCGGGTACCCCACGGGGAGAGCGGCATCGTCGTGGACGTGAAGGTCTTTTCACGCGAGGCGGGCGACGAGCTGAGCCCGGGGGTAAACCAGCTGGTACGGTGCTATGTGGCGCAAAAGCGCAAGATTTCCGAGGGCGACAAGATGGCCGGCCGGCACGGCAACAAGGGCGTCGTCGCCAAGATCCTCCCGGACGAGGACATGCCCTTCCTTCCCGGCGGCGAGCCCGTGGACATCGTGCTGAACCCTCTCGGGGTTCCCTCCCGCATGAACATCGGCCAGATTCTTGAGACCCACCTCGGCTGGGCGGCCAAGGCCCTGGGCATCTACGTCTCGAGCCCGGTCTTTGACGGGGCGAACGAGACGAACGTGGCCGAGTACTTGGCCAAGGCCGGCTGCGACCCTGACGCCAAGACGGAACTGCGCGATGGCCGGACCGGTGAGAGGTTCGACGGTCGCGTGACCGTCGGGTACGCATACATGATGAAACTGGCCCATTTGGTGGACGACAAGATCCACGCCAGGTCCACCGGCCCCTACTCCCTAGTCACGCAGCAGCCTCTGGGCGGCAAGGCCCAATTCGGCGGGCAGCGCTTCGGGGAGATGGAGGTTTGGGCCCTTGAGGCCTACGGCGCAGCTTACACGCTGCAGGAATTGCTCACCGTCAAGTCCGACGACGTGATCGGCCGGGTCAAGACCTACGAGGCCATCGTCAAGGGTGACAACGTTCCCGAGCCCGGCGTGCCGGAATCATTCAAGGTCCTCATCAAGGAACTGCAGAGTCTGGCCCTGGACGTGAAGGTCCTCTCCGAGGATTCGCGGGAGATCGACATCCGGCAATCGGACGAGGATGTCATCGAGAAAGCCCGTGAACTCGATCTCGACCTGGGTAGCGACGAAGGGTTGGACGAGGGCGGCCTGGCCGCCAGCGGCCTGCGCCGGGCGGCCACCCGCCGCCGGGAGGCCAGGAGGTTCCTGGCCGGTGCGGCGGATGAGGAGGCGGAGGTCTCCTTTGACCTGCGCCCCGATGAGCGTTCCGCCGTCAGGCCGGGGCTCGGCGAAGCCGCGCCAGGGGAGACGGATACGGCGGTCGACACCGAACTCGAAGCCACACGCCGACGGGCACGCGCCCTTCTCCTCGGTGAACCCGAGGGGGCCGGTGAGATTCTCGAAGACACGGAAACGCCCCTCGAGGCCGCGGATGGCGACGAGGCGACCGAGGACGTCGAGGCTGAAGGCCATCTGGCCGACGAGCCCCTGGTCGCGACAGAGAAGCCCGTCGCCAAGCGGCGCGACGATGCTCCAGGCGATGACCTTGGTGGCGGCGGACCAGCCGAGGGCGACGAGGAAGAGGACCAGGACCTGGACGATGCTGATCTCAACGAGGAAGACGACGAGGCCGAGGACGTCCTGGAGGACGACGAGGATGACGCCGTGCCGCCTGCTTCGGACGCGGGTGAGGCTGGACCGGACGAGGATCTCATCGCTCGCCGTCTGCGGCGCCGCTCTGTTCGCGACGATCGCCCCGGACCCCGCCCCCTGGAGCCCGGTGAAGGGAACGAACCTGCTTCGGACGACGACGAGGAGCTTTAGCTGGAGGATTGCGCACCCAGTCCATTGACCGCCGGAGGAGATGGCCTGTGCTCGACGTCAACAACTTTGACTCCCTGAAGATCGGGTTGGCTTCGCCCGAGCAGATTGTGCAGTGGTCCCGGGGCGAAGTCAAGAAGCCGGAAACCATCAACTACCGTACCCTGAAGCCTGAGCGCGACGGCCTGTTCTGCGAGCGCATCTTCGGCCCGCAGCGCGACTGGGAGTGCCACTGCGGCAAGTACAAGCGCATCCGGTACAAGGGCATCATCTGCGACCGCTGCGGGGTCGAGGTCACCCGGTCGAAGGTGCGCCGGGAGCGCATGGGCCACATCAAGTTGGGCGCGCCGGTGTCCCACATCTGGTACTTCAAGGGTATCCCCAGCCGTATGGGGCTGCTTCTGGACGTGTCTCCGAGGGCGCTCGAGAAAGTCCTGTACTTCGCGGCCTACATCGTCACCGAACCCGGGGACACGGGCCTCATGGCGCGGCAGGTCCTCTCCGAGCAAGAGTACCGCGAGGCCCGTGAGAAGTATGGGCAGTCCTTCAAGGCGGGCATGGGCGCCGAGGCCGTCGGCAAGCTGCTGGAACAGATCGACCTGGACGAGATGGGCAAGGAACTGCGGGTCGAGATCCGCCAGGTCTCCGGGCAGCGCAAGATCCGAGCTACCCGGCGACTGGAGGTCGTGGAGGCCTTCCGGAAGTCCGGTAATCGCCCGGGGTGGATGGTCTTGCAGTTCATCCCGGTCATCCCGCCCGACCTCCGGCCGATGGTCCAGTTGGACGGGGGGCGCTTCGCCACCTCAGACCTCAACGACCTGTACCGCCGGGTCATCAACCGGAACAACCGTCTGAAGCGGCTTCTGGATTTGGGCGCCCCGGACATCATCGTCCGGAACGAGAAGCGCATGCTCCAGGAGGCCGTTGACGCCCTTATCGACAACGGTCGTCGCGGCCGTCCGGTGACCGGGCCCGGCAACCGCCCTCTCAGGTCCCTCAGCGATATGCTCAAGGGCAAGCAGGGCCGGTTCCGCCAGAACCTCCTCGGCAAGCGGGTCGACTACTCGGGCCGTTCCGTGATCGTGATCGGCCCGGAATTACAGCTCCACCAGTGCGGTCTGCCCAAGGAGATGGCGCTCGAGCTCTTCAAACCCTTCGTCATGAAGCGGCTCGTCAACCTGGGACACGCCCACAACATCAAGAGCGCCAAACGGATGGTCGAGCGGATGCGGCCCGAGGTCTGGGACATCCTCGAGGAGGTCATCAAGGAGCATCCCGTCCTCCTAAACCGCGCTCCGACCCTGCACCGCTTGGGCATCCAGGCCTTCGAGCCGGTCCTCGTGGAGGGCCGGGCCATCAAGGTCCATCCGCTTGTCTGCACGGCCTACAACGCCGACTTCGACGGGGACCAGATGGCCGTCCACGTGCCCCTTTCCTCCGAGGCGCAGGCCGAGGCCCGCATCTTGATGCTCTCGGCCAACAACCTGCTTTCTCCCAAGGACGGCTCACCTGTGGTCACGCCGTCCAAGGACATGGTCCTCGGCATCTACTACCTGACCCTCGATAAGCCCGGGGCCAAGGGCGAGAACCACATCTTCTCCACGCCCGAGGAAGCCATCATGGCTTACCAGCTCGGGGTTCTGGACCTTCACGCTTCCGTCAAGGTTGCTTTCCCCGACCGGCGCGAGACGACCACCACGGGACGCATCATCTTCAACGAGAGCCTCCCTGGGCCGCTGAGATACGTCAACGAGACCATCAACCGTGACAAGCTGGCCGACCTCGTCTCTCGCTGCTACCGTCTTTGCGGCCAGGCGGAGACGGCCAGGATGCTCGACCGGATAAAGAGCCTCGGGTTCATCTACGCCACGCGGTCCGGCACCACGATCGCCCTGTCCGACCTCCAGGTGGAAATCGGCAAGAAGGAGATTCTGGAGCAGGCGGATGAAGAGGTGCGCCGGATCGAGACGCAGTACCGGCACGGCCTTATCACCTGGGAAGAGCGGTACCGGAGCGTCATCGACATCTGGAGCAAGGCCAAGGACCGGGTCACCGACAACCTCATGTCCTCGCTGGAACCTCTTAACCCGGTGTTCATGATGGCCCAGTCCGGCGCCCGCGGCAACGTGAGCCAGATCTCGCAGCTGGCCGGCATGCGCGGCCTCATGGCCGACCCGTCCGGCCGGATCATCGAACTCCCCATCCGGGCGAACTTCCGAGAGGGCCTGACCGTCTTGGAGTACTTCACCTCGACTCATGGCACCCGCAAGGGTCTCGCCGACACCGCGCTCCGCACCGCCGACTCGGGCTACCTGACACGGCGCCTGGTCGACGTGTGCCAGGACGTAATCATCCGGGAGTGGGACTGTGGGACGGCGAACGGCATCTCCGTCGCGGAGATCCACGAGGGCGCCGAGGTCATCGAGCCCCTTGGCCGGCGTATCGTCGGCCGCGTGGCTTTTGAGGACATCATTGATCCGGCGACCGGCGTGGCCATCGTCAAGGCCAACGAGGAGATCGACGAGGAAGCTGCGGACGGGGTCAACGCCTCCGGCCTTGAGAAGGTCACTATCCGGTCCGTGCTCACCTGCCGGACCAAGCACGGGGTCTGCAGCCTCTGCTACGGGCGCGACCTGGCCACCGGATCCATCGTCAACGCCGGCGAGGCCGTGGGCATCATTGCCGCGCAATCCATCGGTGAGCCCGGCACCCAGCTCACCATGCGCACCTTTCACACCGGCGGCGTGGCGGGTGAGGACATCACCCACGGTTTGCCCCGGGTCGAGGAGCTCTTTGAGGCCCGCAAGCCCAAGGGCCAGGCGACCATCACGGAGATCAGCGGCGCCGTGCGCATCACTGAGGGTCGCGGCAAGCGCGAGATTCAGGTCACGGCTGAGGACGCCGAGACGGCGTCCTACGTCATCCCCTTTGGGGCCAGGCTCAAGATTCGGGACGGCCAAATGGTCGAGGCCGGCGACGAGCTCACCGAAGGCTCGGTCAACCCGCACGACATCCTGAAGATCAAGGGCGCGCGCGGCGTGCAGCTCTACTTGCTCCACGAGGTCCAGCAGGTGTACCGGATGCAGGGTGTGGACATCAACGACAAGCACATCGAGACTGTCGTCAGACAGATGCTGCGCAAGGTGAAGGTCGAGGAGCCCGGGGACACCGACCTTCTCCCCGGCGGTCTCGTCGATGTCTTCGACTTCGAAGAAGCCAACCGGAGGGCAACGTCCGGCGACGGCAAACCAGCCACCGCCCGGCCCGTCCTCTTGGGCATCACCAAGGCCTCGCTGGCCACCGAGTCATTCCTGTCGGCGGCCTCCTTCCAGGAGACGACCCGGGTTCTGACCGAGGCGGCCATCAAGGGCAAGCGCGACCACCTCTTGGGGCTCAAGGAGAACGTCATCATCGGCAAGCTCATCCCCGCCGGCACCGGCATGGGTCGGTACCGGAACATCCGCATCAGGGCTGAGGAGGCCGAAGACAGTGACTCGCTCGACCTGAGCCGCTTGGGCGAGCTGGACGACCTCGACGCGGGTGAGGGCGCCTTGCGGGATCGGAGGTTCGACCTTCTCGACCTGGCTACCGGCGACGGAGCCGACAGCCAGGTCGGTCCGCCCGAAGCCGGGGAGGCCGAAGCCGAGGTGGAGCCAACCGTCGGCGTCCAGAAGGGCGCACCGGAAGACGAGGCGGATGAAGCGGGCGAGGCGACGGTCGGCGGTCGGGACGACCAGGCCGGGTAGGCCGAATCGCTCGACCCCTTACAGGCTCTGTTGTTTCGTTGACACTCCCATACCCTGGTGCTAAAATAGTAAAGTGTTTGCCCGGGTGCACCCGTTTTTTCCAGGGTCAGGAGGCGGCCACGTGTCTCTCGAACGCCTTTCCGGGGCCAGAGCGCGAACGGTCGGCACCAAGCAGACGCTCAAGGCAATCCAGAAGAGCCAGACCAGTCTTGTCTGGGTGGCGCGTGACGCGGACGAGCATGTTCTCCGTGAGCTTCTGAAGCTGTGCAAGGACAAGAACATTGAAGTCGTCTACGCCGACTCCATGGCGAAGCTAGGGCAAGCCTGCGGTATTCAGGTTGGGGCGGCGTCCGCAGCCGTCCTCGAAGAGTAACGAGGGGGGCGCACCTAGGCGGCGACAACTTAAGAGCTTGGGGCAAGTCCTTTTTTGGTCTTAGCCTGACTGGGAGGTGTGTCGTGCCAACGATCAGCCAGCTCATCAGACACGGGAGGTCCACGAAGAGCCGCAAGTCCAAGGCTCCCGACCTCCAGGGGAACCCCCAGAAGAGGGGCGTCTGCACGGTCGTCAAGACCATGACTCCCAAGAAGCCCAACTCGGCGCTGCGTAAGGTGGCCCGGGTCCGCCTCACCAACGGCGAGGAAGTCAGCGCCTACATTCCGGGCGTGGGACACAACCTCCAGGAGCACTCCGTGGTCCTGGTGCGCGGCGGCCGCGTAAAGGACCTGCCGGGCATCCGCTACCACATCATCCGGGGAACCCTTGACACCGCGGGAGTTCAGGACCGCGGCCGCAGGCGGTCGAAGTACGGCGCCAAGCGGCCCAAGAAGTAGGAGGAGAACATCAGTGCCTAGGCGAGGAAGGGCTCCGCATCGCAAGGTTCTTCCCGACCCCATATACGGAAACGAGGCCTTGGCCAGGTTTACAAACAAGGTCATGTACAGCGGCAAGAAAGCCCTGGCCCAGCGGACCATGTACGGGGCCATGGACCTCATTCGTGAGAAGACCGGCAAGGAGCCTATCGAGATCTTCCAGCTCGCGCTGAAGAACGTCGCACCGGTCTTGGAGGTCAAGTCCAGGCGCGTCGGTGGCGCCACGTACCAAGTTCCCGTCGAGGTACGGCCGGAGCGTCGCTCGTCTTTGGCCATGCGCTGGCTCATCGACTACTCGCGGGCTCGCACGGAGCGCACGATGACCGAGCGGCTTGCCGGGGAACTCATGGATGCAGCCAATAACGCCGGGAACGCGGTCAAGAAGAAAGAGGACACGCACCGGATGGCCGAAGCGAACAAGGCCTTTTCCCACTATCGGTGGTAAACACCGCGGGGCCGGCCCCCTTCGAGGGGCGCTCAGCTACGCCTGAGGGTTGGCCGGTGGGACCTAGGTCCCAAGGGACCTGGCTCCCGAACGTCGGTTCACGGAAGGGAGGTCAAGCGAGAGTGGCTAGAGAGCATCCGCTTGAGGTCATCAGGAACATCGGCATCATCGCTCACATCGACGCGGGTAAGACGACCACGACGGAGCGCATCCTGTTCTACACCGGTCGCCTGCACCGCATGGGCGAGGTCCACGACGGCACGACGACGATGGACTGGATGGTCCAGGAGCGCGAGCGGGGCATAACCATCACGGCCGCGGCCACTGCCTGTGACTGGAAGGGTTTTCGCGTCAACATCATTGACACGCCAGGGCACGTAGACTTCACCATCGAGGTCGAGAGGTCTTTGCGGGTCCTGGACGGAGCCGTTGTCATCTTCTGCGCCAGGGGCGGTGTCCAGCCCCAATCGGAGACCGTGTGGCGCCAGGCCGAGAAGTACGGCGTTCCCAGGATGGCCTTCATCAACAAGATGGACGGCGTGGGCGCCGATTTCTTCGGTGTGGCCGACCAGATACGGACCAAGCTCGACTGCCGGCCGGTTCTCCTGCAACTGCCTCTCGGAGTCGAAGACACTTTCCGGGGCGTGGTCGACCTCGTCACCGGACGGGCCATTGCCTACGCCGACGAACTCGGGGTCCAGGAAGTCGTGAGCGACCCTCCGGCGGACATGGCCGAGCTCATTCGCGAGCACCGCGTGGCTCTTCTCGAAGCCGTTTCCGAGTTCGACGACGAGCTTATGGTCGAGTATCTCGACGGCAAGGACATCCCCGCCGAACTCATCCAGCGGGCCATCCGCAAGGGGACGGTGACGGCGAAGATCATCCCGGTCCTGTGCGGCGCCGCGTACCGCAACAAGGGAGTCCAACTCCTCCTGGACGCGGTCGTCAATTACCTTCCGTCTCCGCTTGACCTGCCCGACACGATGGGGACCGTGCCGTCGACGAACGAACCGACCAGCCGTCACCCGAGCGACGACGAGCCGGCGTCGGCCTTAGCTTTCAAGATCCAGTCCGACCCGTACGTCGGCCGCCTCACCTACATCCGTGTCTACTCGGGCGTCATCAAGACCGGGCAAGTGCTTCTGAACGCGACTCGGGGGACGCGCGAGCGCATCGGGCGCCTGCTCAGGATGCACGCCGACCGGCGCGAGGAGATGGAAGAGGCTCGTACCGGCGACATCGTCGCCGTGGTCGGGCTCAAACAGTCTAAGACGGGCGACAGTCTCTGCCGGCTTGACCGGCCCATCATCCTGGAGCCGATGCACTTCGCCGCCCCCGTCATTTACGTGGCTATCGAGCCCAAGACCAAGGCCGACCAAGACAAGCTGAGCCTCTCTCTCGCCCGCTTGTCTGAGGAGGACCCGACCTTCCGGTTCTTCACCAACGAGGAGACGGGTCAGACCATCATCGCCGGTATGGGTGAACTCCACCTGGAGATCATCGCCGACCGCCTGCTCCGCGAGTTCAAGGTCGAAGCCAACGTGGGCCGGCCCCAGGTGGCTTACAAGGAGACCGTCCGCCACTCGGCCAAGGCCGAGGGGCGCTTCATCAGGCAGACCGGCGGACACGGCCAGTACGGCCACGTCTGGCTCGAGATTGAGCCTTCGACCGAGATGTTCTCCTTCGTGAGCGCCATTAGGGGCGGTGCGATTCCCAGCGAGTACATCCCAGCCGTCGAGCAGGGAGCCCGCGAGGCTTGCGAGAGCGGTGTCCTCGCCGGCTACCCCGTGATGCGCGTGGCCGTCCGGCTGGTGGACGGGTCGTTCCACGAGGTCGACTCTTCGGAGATGGCGTTCCGCATCGCCGGTTCCCTGGCCATGCGCAAGGCTCTTTCCCTGGCCGACCCGATCATCCTGGAGCCGGTCATGGATGTGGAGGTCGTGGTCCCGGAGGATTACGTCGGCGAAGTTCTGGCGGACATCAACGCCCGGAGGGGGCGCATCGACGACATGGAGAGCCAAGGGAACCTTCACGTCGTGAAGGCCCGGGTTCCTCTGGCCCAGATGTTCGGCTACGCGACCGATCTCCGGTCGCGAAGCCAGGGGCGGGCCACCTACACGATGCAGTTTGCCAGCTACGAACCTGCCCCTCCCGCCGTCTCGACGGCCGCCATCGGGGCCAGGGGCGTGGGCCGGAAGTAGACCTTTTGATTGTGTTGTCTGTTGCTGCCGGATTGGCGAAGGGTTCACAGTTCGGGCGAACGGGCGGTGGAGTAGGCCCGGGGGGCCCAGTAAGGGAGACGGAGTCGAGATGGCCAAAAAGAAGTTCGAGCGGACCAAGCCGCACGTCAACATCGGGACGATTGGCCACGTGGACCACGGCAAGTCGACCCTGACCTCGGCGATCACGCTGGTGTTGTCCAAGAGCGGCAAGGCCGAGTACGTGCCGTTCGACCAGATCGACAAGGCCCCCGAGGAGCGGGAGCGGGGCATCACGATCAACACGGCGCACGTGGAGTATCAGACGGACAAGCGCCACTACGCGCACGTGGACTGCCCGGGTCACGCGGACTACATCAAGAACATGATCACCGGAGCGGCCCAGATGGACGGGGCCATCCTGGTGGTCTCGGCGGCGGACGGCCCGATGCCCCAGACCCGTGAGCACATCCTGTTGGCTCGCCAGGTCGGCGTGCCGGCGATGGTCGTGTTCATGAACAAGGTGGACATGGTGGACGACCCCGAGCTTCTGGAGTTGGTGGAGCTCGAGGTCCGGGAGCTGTTGACGAAGTACGAGTTCCCCGGGGACGAGACCCCGATCATCAAGGGCGCGGCCGTGAAGGCCATGAACTGCGGGTGCAAGACCCCGGCGGAGTGCCCGGACTGCAAGCCGATCATCGCCTTGATGGACGCGGTGGACAGCTACATCCCGACACCGGCGCGGGAGACGGAGAAGCCGTTCCTGATGTCGGTGGAGGACGTGTTCTCGATCACGGGCCGGGGCACGGTCGCGACGGGCCGCATCGAACGCGGCCGGGTGAAGGTCGGCGAGGAAGTCGAGATCGTGGGCCTGATGGACAAGCCGCGGAAGACGGTGGCGACCGGGGTGGAGATGTTCCGGAAGCTGCTGGACGAGGGCCTGGCCGGCGACAACGTGGGCGTGCTGCTGCGGGGTGTCGACAAGGACGAGGTCGAGCGCGGGCAGGTTCTGGCCAAGCCCGGCTCGATCAAGCCGCACACCAAGTTCAAGAGCCAGGTCTACGTGCTGACCAAGGAAGAGGGCGGGCGGCACTCCCCGTTCTTCAACGGGTATCGGCCGCAGTTCTACTTCCGGACGACGGACGTGACGGGCTCGACGAAGCTGCCTGACGGTGTGGAGATGGTGATGCCGGGTGACAACATCCTGATGAACATCGAGCTCATCACCCCCATCGCCATCGAGGAAGGCCTGCGCTTCGCCATCCGCGAGGGTGGCCGCACCGTCGGCGCCGGCGTCGTCACGGGTATCGTGGAGTAGGCGCTAGACCGGCGGGGAGGTTGGGTCATGGCGAGTCAAAAGATAAGGATCCGCCTGCGGGCCTTCGACCACAAGATTCTGGATTCGGCGGCCGAGAAGATCGTGCACACGGCGCGGCGCACCGGGGCCAAGGTTTCCGGACCGGTGCCTCTCCCCACGGAGAAGAGCATCTACACGGTCCTGGTCGCCCCGAACGGGGAGAAGGACATCCGCGAGCAGTTCGAGATGCGGACCCACAAGCGACTGATTGACATCATGGAACCCACGGCCAAGACGGTCGACGCCCTGATGCGGCTCGACCTGGCCGCCGGTGTGGACATTGAGATAAAGCTCTAGCCGGCTGGTGGGCCTCGGGTCTGCCGCTTTCGGCAGTCTCGCGAAAGAGGCGCCGCCCGGGAGGCGGCGGTCAGTGGACGTACCCTCCCGTGAATGGAGGCAGGTTTCATGCCTAAGGGCATCTTGGGACGCAAGGTCGGTATGACCCAGCTCTTCGACGAGCGGGGGCACATCGTTCCCGTGACTATCATCCACACCGGCCCCAATGTCGTCGTCCGGCGGCGCACGAAAGAGCAGGACGGCTACACGGCGCTTCAACTCGGGCTGGGTGAGGTCAAGGAACGAAGGGTCTCCAAGCCCGTTCTCGGGCAGTTCGCCAAGGCGAACGTGGCCCCGACCAAGATCCTCCGGGAGATACGGACCGAGGATGTGTCGGGCTACGAGGTCGGCCAGAAGATTGGCGCGGAGATTTTTGAGCCCGGGGACATGGTCAGCGTTACCGGCCGGTCTAAGGGCAAGGGGTTTCAGGGCGGCATCCGCCGGCACGGTTTCTCGCGTGGGCCGATGAGTCACGGCTCAAAATACCACCGGGGGCCGGGGTCTTTATCCCCCCGTGACGGAGCCCGGGTCTTCAAAGGTCGCAAACTGCCGGGCCACCAAGGCGCCGTGCGGGTCACCGTTCGCGGCCTCAGCGTTGTAAAGGTCGATGCGGAGAAGAGCCTCCTCATTCTCAAGGGGGCCGTACCCGGACCCAAGGGCGGCCTCGTGGTGGTCCGCGAAATCATTTTGGCCCGGCGGGAGAAGGTGTGACAATGCCCAAAGCACCCGTCTACAGCACCAAAGGTGAGGTCGTCGGCGACATAGAGCTCTCCGACGCCCTGTTCGGGGTAGAGGTGAACGAGGCTCTCATGCACCAGGCGATCGTGATCCACCAGGCTCGCCAACGGCAGGGGACGTCCTCGACGAAGGGCCGTTCCGATGTCTCGGGTGGCGGCCGCAAGCCGTGGCGTCAGAAGGGCACCGGACTTGCCCGCACGGGCAGCATCCGGTCGCCCATCTTCCGGGGCGGCGGCATCACTTTCGGCCCCAAGCCTCGCGACTACGCTCAAGAACTGCCCAGGGCCATGAGGCGCAAGGCCCTGACCTCGGCCCTTTCGGCTAAGGTGAGGGATGGGGACCTTCTCGTCCTGGACGGTCTCGTTTTCACGGTTCCGAAGACGAAAGAAGTGACCGAACTGCTCGGGCGGTTCAACGTCACCGAAGCCACGCTCATCGTGACCCCTGAGACCGACCCGACCCTGGTCCTCTCGGCCCGGAACATTCCGGGTGTGGACACGCAGCGGGCCGCCAACCTGAGCGCTTTCGACGTGCTCGTCCATGGGAAGCTCTTCATGACCCGGGACGCCGTCGCCAAGGTTGAGGAGGTGTTCGGGGCGTGAGCGGAGCTCGCGACGTGATCATCCGTCCTCTGGTTTCCGAGAAGACGACCAGCGCCATGGCCGACAACAAGTACACGTTCCTGGTCGACGCGCGGGCGGACAAGACTCAGATCAAGAGGGCCGTGGAGGAGATCTTCGGGGTGAAGGTCATGGGCGTCAACACTGTCCGGCAGCTCGGGAAGATGCGCCGGATGGGCGTGTTCCGCGGCCGCCGGCCTTCCTTCAAGAAGGCCATCGTTACTCTGCAGGAAGGCCAGAAGATCAAGGTCTTCGAGGAGCTGTCCTAGCAACTGTCTGGGTCAACGGCTTTCCGGAAGGGGTGAAACAACGTGCCAATCAAGAAATTCAAGCCGACGTCACCCGGCCGCCGGCAGATGACTGTCGCCGACTTCAGCGACATCACAAAGGACCGGCCGGAAAAGGCCTTGATCATCCACAAGAAAGAGTGGGCGGGTCGGAACACCCACGGCAAGCTCACCGTCAGGCACAAGGGCGGCGGTCACCGGCGGTTTATCCGCATCGTGGACTTCCGGCGCGACAAGGATGGGGTTCCGGCGAAGGTGGCGGCCATCGAGTACGACCCGAACCGGTCGGCTCGTCTGGCGCTGCTGCACTACGCGGATGGCGAGAAGCGGTACATCATCTGCCCGCTGGACCTCAAGGTCGGGGACACGATCGTCTCCGGCCCCGACTCGGACATCAAGGTCGGCAACAACCTGCCCCTGGCCAAGATGCCGAGCGGCACCGTCGTCCACAACGTGGAACTGTCCGTGGGCAAGGGCGCGCAGATGTGCCGGGCCGCGGGGACTTCCGCCCAGCTCATGGCTAAGGAAGGTCCGTTCGCCCACCTGCGTTTGCCGTCGAGTGAAGTCCGCCTGGTGGACATCAACTGCCGGGCTACCGTCGGGCAGATGGGCAACGTCGACCACGAGAACATCACGATCGGCAAGGCCGGGCGCAGCCGCTGGCTGGGTATCCGCCCAGGCGTACGCGGCGTGGCCATGAACCCGATCGACCACCCGCACGGCGGCGGCGAGGGCCGGTCTCCAATCGGTCTCAAACATCCCATGACGCCGTGGGGTGCGCCGGCGCTCGGTCACCGGACTCGCCACAAGCGGCTCAAGTCTGACCGGTTCATCGTAAAGCGACGCGGCAGCAAGTAGGGGAAGGGGGGCACGCGGAAGTGGGCAGGTCAACCAAGAAGGGTCCGTACGTAGACGACGCGCTGATGCGAAAAATCACGGCGCTCAACGCCAAGAACGACAAGCGCGTCATCAAGACGTGGGCTCGCGCCTCCACCATCGTGCCGGAAATGGTCGGGCATACGGTCGCCGTCCACGACGGGCGGCGTCATGTTCCCATCTATATCAGTGAAGAGATGATCGGTCATAAGCTCGGCGAGTTCGCGCCGACCAGGCTTTTCCGGGGACACGGGGCCCACACGGAGCGCTCCACGTCTCTGAAGTAGTCCAGACGGGCCCGCGCGCGCGGGCTCGCGCCGGGCGGGAGGTATCGTTCATGGCACGGACCGACACGGCCGTAGTAGGGGAAGAAGCCAGAGCCATCGCCAAACATCTTTGGATCGCTCCAAGGAAGGTTCGCATCGTCCTGGACGTGGTCCGCGGAAAGGACGTCGAAGAGGCCCTGACCCTGCTCAAGTTTCTGCCGAAGCGGGCCTCGCTCATGGTGTCCAAGGCCATCAAGTCCGCCGCGGCCAACGCGGAACAGAACCACGGGATGAAACGCGACAGCCTTTTCGTGGCGGAGGCCTTCGCCGACGGCGGGCCTACGCTCAAGCGCCACCAACCCCGCCAGCGGGGCCGGGCGTTCCCGATTAAGCAGCACACGACGCACATCACTGTCGTCGTCCGTGAGCGCCGCTAACGGCAGCGGACGAGAGGAGGGGACCAAGTGGGACACAAGGTTCACCCAAAGGGTTTGCGGCTAGGCATAGTTGAGGACTGGGACGCGAAGTGGTTCTCCGACAAGAAGCAGTACGCCGACCTCCTCTTCGAGGACGACAGGGTCCGCAAGCATGTCTACCGCAAGTTCGTCATTGCCGGGGTCTCCCGGATTGAGATCGAGCGGGCCGCCAATCGCGTCAAGGTGACGTTGCATACGGCTAAGCCCGGGATGGTCATCGGGCGCGGTGGCGCCGGAGTCGATGAACTGCGCCACGAACTGGAGCAACTCACGGCCAAGCAGGTCGCGGTGAACATCATCGAGATCAAGCAGCCCGAGATCGATGCCAAGCTGGTGGCGGAGAACATCGCCTCCGCCCTGGAGAAGAGGATCTCCCACCGCCGGGCCATGAAGCAGGCCATCGGCCGGGCCATGAAGGCCGGCGCCAAGGGCGTGCGCGTGGCCGTAGCCGGCCGCATCGGCGGCGCCGAGATTGCGCGGCGCGAGCGGTCCTGGGAGGGGTCCGTTCCCCTGCACACGCTTCGGGCGTGCATCGACTACGGAGCGGCCGACGCTAACACCAACTACGGGAAGATTGGCGTCAAGGTCTGGATCTATAAGGGCGAAGTCCTGCCCCAGAGAAAAGAGAAGACTCCCGTTGCGGCTCCCGAGGCCGCTCCGGAAGGAGAGGCAGGCGAATAACCCGTGCTGATGCCGAAGAGAGTCAAGTTCCGCAAGGTGCACCGCGGTCGGCGCAAGGGCAAGGCCTGCCGTGGGGCCGAGGTCTTCTACGGCGAGCACGGTCTGCTGGCCCTCGAGCCCTGTTGGGTCACTGACCGGCAGATCGAGGCGGCCCGTATCGCCCTGACCCGGCACACCAAGCGCGGCGGGAAGGTCTGGATTCGCATCTTCCCCGACAAGTCCGTGACGGCCAAGCCGGCTGAAACACGTATGGGCAGCGGCAAGGGCTCCCCGGAATACTGGGTTGCCGTCGTGAAGCCGGGCCGCATCATGTTCGAGATCGGGGGCGTCCCGGACGAGGTAGCCAAGGAGGCCCTGCGCCTGGCAGGTCACAAGCTGCCTCTGAGGACCCGAATCGTCAGCCGCGAGCGGCTGCAAGGTGGTGAGGAACTTGAAGGCTGAGCAGATGAGGCAGATGACCGATGAAGAGCTGGACGCCAAGCTCAAGGAGCACAAAGAGGAACTCTTCAACCTCAGGTTCCGGATGGCGACTGGTCAACTCGACAACCCGATGCTGCTCCGGGCGGTCCGCAAGAGCATTGCTCGGGTGAAGACCATCCAGCGCGAGAGAGAGTTGGCTGCCCTGAAGGAAGCCCAGGGTCAGTAGGGAGGTTCTGCCGTGCAGGTCAGGGGGACCAGGAAGTCGCGAGTGGGGCGCGTCACCTCGGACGCCATGGACAAGACGGTTGTCGTGGCCGTGGAGACACTGGAGAAGCACCCGGTCTTCGGGCGCCGCATCCGGCGCACCAAGAAGATGAAAGCCCACGACGAGAAGAACGAGGCTCGCGTCGGCGACCGTGTCCGGGTCATCGAGACGCGTCCTCTCAGCAAGGACAAACACTGGCTCGTGACCGAGATTCTCGAGAGGGCCAAGTAGAGGCCGTCTGGGGGACCGTTTGAAAGGGGTGGACCCGGGTTGATCCAGACACAAACGAGACTCGTCGTCGCCGACAACACAGGGGCCAAGGAGATCATGTGCATCAAGGTCCTGGGTGGCTCTCGCCGCAAGTACGGCAACATCGGCGACATCATCGTGGCCTCGGTCAAAGTGGCCAGCCCCGGCGGCGTGGTCAAGAAAGGTGATGTGGTGAAGGCGGTCATCGTCCGGTCGACCAAGGGCTTGCGGCGCCCGGACGGGACGCATATCCGCTTCGATGACAACGCCGGCGTCCTTCTGGGTGATGAGAAAGAGCCCAAGGGCACCCGCATCTTCGGACCTGTGGCTCGCGAACTTCGCGAGAAGGAGTTCATGAAGATTGTTTCGCTCGCTCCGGAAGTGCTCTAGCCGGGCTGGAAGTGAGGTGGGCCAAATGCCCAAAGACAAGAGCGAAGCCAAAGCCAAACCGAAACTGAACGTGCGCAAGGGCGATACGGTGATGGTCCTTTCCGGCAAGCATCGCGGCCGGCGGGGCAAGGTTATCCGCATCGAGATTGACAAGCGGCGGGTGGTCGTGGAAGGGGTCAACATCGCTAAGAAGCACATGAGGCCCAGGGGCAAAGTGATGCAGGGCGGCATCGTCGACCAGGAGCAACCGCTCCCGCGCGACAAGGTCATGTTGGTGTGCCCCCGCTGCAGCAAGCCCTCGCGGGTTGGGCGCACGAGACTCGAGGACGGACGGCTGGTTCGCACGTGCCACCGGTGCGGCGAAGTCGTGGACCGGTAGGTAGGGAGGACAGGCCAGGATGTCAAGACTCAAACAGCACTACGTCGCCAACGTCGCCCCGGCGCTCCGGGAGCGCTTTGCCTATAAGAGTCCGATGCAGACCCCGAAGGTCAAGAAGGTCGTTGTCAATATGGGCGTGGGCGAGGCGACGCAGGATCCCAAGGTCCTGGACTCCGCGGTGACGGATCTCCAGACGATCACCGGCCAGAAGCCGATCATCACGCGGGCCAAGCGGTCAATCGCCGCCTTCAAGCTCCGCGAGGGCGTGCCCATCGGCACCTGCGTCACGCTTCGCGGCGAGCGGATGTACGACTTCCTGGACCGGCTCTTCAGCGTGGCCCTCCCGCGGGTCCGCGACTTCCGGGGCATCCCGTCCAAGTCCTTTGACGGCCGGGGGAACTTCAGCCTGGGCGTCCGGGAGCAACTCATCTTTCCGGAAATCGATTACGACAAGGTCGAGAAGATCCGGGGCATGGACATCACCATCGTGACCAGCGCCAAGAGTGATGAGGAAGCCAAAGCGCTCCTCACTCTCCTGGGGCTGCCGTTCCGCGAGCAGTAGGAGGGGGGCTTCGCGAATTGGCAACCAAGGCGTGGCTGGAGAAGTCGCGGCGCCCGGCCAAGTTCAGCACGAGGAACTACCATCGCTGCCGGATTTGCGGTCGGGCGCGGGCCTACATGGGGCGCTTCGGCATGTGTCGCATGTGCTTCCGCGAGAGGGCTCTCCGGGGTCTTGTCCCGGGCGTGAGGAAAGCCAGTTGGTAGGACCCTGGTCGGGGAGCTGGTCGTGTCCGGCCGGCACCGACGAGAAGGGTCCTAGCGCAAGAAGGGGGTTTTGGGCGTGTCCATGACCGATCCCATTGCCGACATGCTGACCCGTATAAGGAACTCCAACACGGCCCGTCACGACCGTGTGGACGTCCCGGGCTCCAAGATCAAGAGAAGCATCGCCGACATTCTCAAGCGCGAGGGCTACATCCGGGACTACGCCTGGATCGATGATGGTCGCCAGGGGGTAATTCGGGTCTACCTCAAGTACGGCCCGACCCGGGAGTCAGTCATCAATGGCCTGAAGCGGATCTCCAAGCCCGGCCTGCGGGTGTACGCCAAGAAGGAAGACGTCCCCAGGGTGCTGGGTGGCTTGGGCATAGCCATCCTGTCCACACCGGGTGGTATCGTCTCTGACCGTGAGGCCAGGACGAAGGGCGTCGGTGGCGAGATCATTTGCTACATCTGGTGAGGTTCCCGGCGCCAGAGGCCAGGAAACGGGGGTAAGCGCAAGGTGTCAAGAGTGGGAAAGAAGCCAGTTCCGATCCCTGCCGGGGTCGAGGTAACCAAGACCGGCGACACCATCAGCGTCAAGGGGCCGCGCGGGACCCTGCAACGCTCCTTACACCGGGACATGAAGGTGGAGGTCGGCGCCGGTGCCATCACCGTGGAGCGGCCGACGAACCAGCCGCTTCACCGGGGCCTGCACGGCGTAACCAGGAGCGTCATCGCCAACATGGTCGAGGGTGTCACCCAGGGCTTCCAGAAGCAGCTCACCGTTGTCGGCACCGGCTACCGCGCCGCTGTCTCCGGCGGGAGGCTGACCTTGAACGTGGGTTTCTCGCATCAGGTCGAGATTGTGCCGCCCGAGGGCGTGACCATCGAGGCGCCATCGCCCACGTCCATCATCGTCAAGGGCTCCGATAAGGAAGCCGTCGGCCAGATAGCCGCGAACATCCGCAAGGTGAAGCCGCCCGAGCCCTACCACGGGAAGGGCATCCGTTACGCGGGCGAGAAGGTCAGGCACAAGGCCGGCAAGACCGCGAAGTAGCGACGCGGGCAGGGCCGCGAGTAGCGACGCGGGCAGGACCGCGAGTAGCGCCGAAGGCCGAGGTCTGGCCCGGGAGGTTGACTGATCGTGGGGAAACTGACCAAGAAAGAAGCGCGACAGAGGCGGCACCACCGCATCAGGCGTAAGGTGGTTGGCACTCCGGAGAGGCCGCGCCTCAATGTCTTTCGCAGTATGAAGCACATCTACGCCCAGGTCATCGATGACCAAAGCGGGCGGACTCTCCTTTCGGCTTCGTCCCTGGATCCCGAACTCGGGATCAAGAGCGGCGGGAACATCGCCGCGGCGAAGACCGTGGGGGAACTCCTGGGCAAGCGGGCGCTGGAGCATGGCGTGCGGAAGGTTGTCTTCGACCGCGGAGGCTACGCCTATCACGGTCGCGTGAGGGCCCTGGCCGATGCGGTGCGTGGGGTCGGCTTGGAGTTCTAGAGAACTGTCGGCGCGGCCCGGCGGCAGCGCGGGGCCGAAGACGGTGGGTCCAGCCGCGAGGCGGACTTGGGGGGAAGGTGATTGAGGGTTTGGCGCACATTGATGCGGCTGATTTGGGGGAACTGACCGAGAAGGTCGTGAAGATCAAGAGGGTGGCCAAGGTCGTCAAGGGCGGCCGCCGTTTCAGCTTTAGTGCTCTGGTCGTGGTCGGCGACGGCGCCGGGCATGTGGGCGTCGGGCTGGGCAAGGCGACCGAGATTGTGAACGCTATCGCCAAGGGCGGCCAGGACGCCAAGAAGAACCTGATCCGGGTGTCTCTGGTTGGGACGACCATCCCCCACGAGGTTGTCGGCACCTTCGGGGCGGGGAAGGTGCTGCTGAAGCCAGCCTCCAAGGGCACCGGCGTGATTGCCGGTGGTCCGGTGCGGGCGGTGTTGGAGGCGACCGGGGTCCGCGACATCCTCACGAAGTCTCTTGGCTCTAGTAGCGCGGCCAACGTGGTCTACGCGACTTTGGCCGGTCTCAAGACCCTCAGGAGCGCGGACGACGTGGCGAAGCTGAGAGGCAAGTCCGTCAGCGAGATTATGGCCTGACCCTTGCTTTCCGGCTCGTCGGGGTTGGGCTTTCGGGCTTAGGCTCGAGTGCGGAGGAGAGATAATGGCTTTGATGCTGGACATCAAGCTCACGAAAAGCACTATTGGCTACTCGAAGCGTCAGGGGCGGACGGCCAGGGCTTTGGGCCTGTCGAAGATCGGGCAGATGGTGTCGCATCGCGACACCCCGGCCATCCGCGGGATGGTCCGCGTCGTCAAGCATCTTATCGAGGTCAAAGAACGCCCGGAGACGGCGGAAGAGGCCGCCACTCGGAAGGCTCGGATGGAAATCCGGGCGGCTGCGGCCGCTCCGGAGCCGGTTGCGGTAAGGCCCGCGAAGGCGGCCAAGGCCGCGAAGCCCGCCGCGGGCGGCAAGGGTGAAGCTGCGGAAGCGGTCAAGAAGGCGGCTCCGGATAAGGGGACCATGAAGAAGGAAGAGAAGAAGCCGACCAAGGAAAAGGCCAAGGAAGAGGCCCAGAAGAAGGCCAAGGTCGAGCCTAAGGCCAAAGCCCTCTTGAAGAAGAAGCCGGCGAAGGCCGCGGCAAAGCCCAAGGCGCTGCCCAAGGAGAAGCCGGCCAAGGAAAAGGCCAAGGCCGAGCCTAAGGCCAAAGCCCTCTTGAAAGAGAAGCCGGCGAAGGCCGCCCCCAAGAAGCCCGCGACCAAGACCGAGACTGAGCCGAAGGCGGCCAAGAAGACGACCAAGGCCCCTAAGGCGGAGAAGAAGTAGCTGGGCAAGGCTGATGAAGCTCCCGCCCGCAGCCGGTGAGGCCGGTGACGGGGGATGTCACTCTTAGAGTAGAGGTGGAGCGGCCGTGAGGACGCATGATTTGGGACCGGCTCCCGGTTCGAAGCATCCCCCGAAGCGGGTCGGTCGAGGCGTGGGCTCGGGACACGGCAAGACGTCCGGTAAGGGCCACAAGGGCCAGAAGGCCCGCTCCGGTCATGGTAAGGGACCTCGTTTCGAGGGCGGCCAGATGCCGCTCAGCATGCGTCTGCCGAAACGCGGGTTCAAGAATCCTTTTCGTAAGGTGTTCGCTCTAGTGAACCTGTCGGCTCTCGAGCGTTTCGAGCCCGGGACCGTGGTGACCCCGGAGCTTCTGAAGGAGAAGGGCGTTATCTCTAACCTCAGGGAGGGCGTGAAGGTCCTCGGAGGGGGCGAGCTAGACCGGGCCCTCACCGTCCGGGCGCACCGCTTCTCACGCTCGGCGGCCGAGAGGATTGAAGCCGCAGGAGGAAAGGCCGAGGTGATTTAGGTGCTCCAGACGCTCAGAAGCGCGATGCGGGTTTCGGACCTCCGGAAGCGGGTGCTCTTCACCCTCTGGATGTTCCTCATCTTCCGCGTCGGCACCCACATACCGGTGCCGGGCATCGACAGCACCAAGATAGAACAGCTCTTCCAGTCGGGCAGCCTCCTCGGCCTGCTCGACATCTTCTCGGGCGGCGCCTTCAAGGCTTTCTCGGTGTTCGCCATGAGCATCACGCCCTACATCAACTCCTCCATCATCGTCTCGCTCCTTACGGTGGTCATCCCCGCCTGGGAGAGACTGCAGAAAGAAGGAGTCGACGGCCGCAAGAAGCTCACCCAATACACCCGGTACGGAACGGTGCTCCTAGCGGTCATCCAGGCGTTCGGCATGTCCTGGGGGCTGCAGAGCGCGATCATCAGCCCGACGATCTGGAGCGTATCCCTCATCGCCCTGACTCTTACGGCCGGGACGGCCTTCCTGATGTGGATGGGCGAACTCATCACCGAAAAAGGCATCGGAAACGGAATCTCGCTCATCATCTTTGCCGGCATTGTCTCCCGGCTGCCCAAGGGGGCCGCGTCCATTTGGACGTACCTGTCCGCCGGGAGCATCAACATCCTTAACGTCGCCATTCTGGCCGTGCTCGCTCTCGTCGTTATCGCCGCCGTCATCTGGATGCAGGAAGGTCAGAGGCGGGTGCCGGTCCAGTACGCCAAGCGCGTCAAGGGCCGGAAGTACTACGGTGGGCAGTCCACGCACATGCCCATTCGCGTGAACACGGCGGGCGTCATCCCGGTCATCTTCTCAACGTCGCTCCTAGCGATTCCGATGACCTTGGCCCAGTTCGTGAAGGCGCCTTGGGCCCAGACCGTTGGGAACATCTTCGGCTACAGCGGCCCGCTCTACATCGTGGCGAACGCCTTGCTCATTGTGTTTTTCACCTTCTTTTACACGGCAATTCAATTCAACCCGGTGAACGTGGCCAACGACCTTAAGAAGTGGGGCGGTTTCGTGCCCGGGATCCGTCCGGGACGACCGACGGCCGAGTACTTCCAAAAGGTGCTGGTGAGGGTCACCTTGCTCGGGGCCATCTTCCTGGCGTTCATAGCTGCGGTGCTGCCTTGGGTCGTCCAGAGAGTCACCGGGGTCGGCAGCGTCTACTTCGGAGGCACGGCTCTCCTCATCGTCGTCAGCGTGGCCTTGGAGACCATGAAGCAGATCGAAGTCCATCTGGTGATGCGCCACTACCAGGGTTTCCTGAAGTAGCTGGGAGGCGGTCCGGTGAACGCCGTGATCATGGGTCCGCCCGGTGCGGGAAAGGGCACCCAGGTCAAGATGCTCGCCGACGGCTACGGCTTCCTCCACCTGTCGTCGGGGGCCCTTCTCCGGCAAGCGGTGAAGGAAGGGAGCGACCTCGGGGCGCAGGCCAAGACCTACATGGAAGACGGGCAATTGGTGCCGGATGCGCTGGTCATCGAACTCCTCCGAAGCCGTCTGGCCGAGGCCGAAGGGAGCCGGGGAGTGGTGCTCGACGGGTTCCCCCGGACCCTGGGACAGGCCGAAGCCTTGGGTGAGATGCTCGCCCAGAGCCGACAGAACCTTGACATGGTCATCAATATCGAGTTGCCGGAGGCGGAGGTTGTCCGCCGCCTGACCGGGCGGCGCGTCTGCCGGCAGTGCGGGACCAACTACCATCTTGTGGCCCAGCCTCCCGCGAGCGAGGGACGCTGCGACTCGTGCGGCGGGCCTCTCTACCAGCGGAGCGACGACAACGAGGAGACGGTGAGGGCCAGGTTGGCGGTCTACCGCCGCGAGACGGAACCGCTCGTCGAGTTCTATGCCTCCCGAGGGGTTCTTCGGAGCATCTCCGGGCGGGGCGGCGTGGCCGACGTCAGGGCCAGGCTCGAGCGGACCCTGGGACTCGGGCGATGATTATCCTACGGACGCCGGGAGAAGTCGAGTTGCTGCGCGAGGCTGGTCGGCTTGTGGCCAGGGTTCTCGCCGAAGTCCAGCGGGCGACCGTGCCGGGAGTGATGACGCGGGACCTCGACGCCCTGGCCGAAAGGCGGATCCGCGAAGCCGGGGCCGTTCCAGCCTTCAAAGGTTACCGGGGCTATCCGGCCAGTCTGTGCGTGTCCATCAACGAAGAGGTCGTCCACGGCATACCCGGTTCTCGCCGGCTGAAGGCCGGCGACTTGGTGAGCCTGGACGTCGGGGCCTTTCTGAAGGGCTACTGCGGTGACATCACGGTGACCGTGGCCGTCGGCGGCTCGCCCGACCCGGTCGCGGCGCGGCTCCTGGAAGCGGGTCGCGGCGCCCTGGCCGCCGGTATCGACGCGGCCTGCCCGGAAGGGCGCCTCGGGGACGTGGGGGCCGCCATCCAGAGGTTCGCGGAGGCCCGGGGGTTCTCGGTGGTGCGGGACTATTGCGGCCACGCCATCGGCCAGGCCATGCACGAAGACCTGCAAGTGCCGAACTTCGGCCCCGCGGGCCGTGGGCCGGTGCTCAAGCCAGGGCTCGTCCTGGCCATCGAACCCATGGTGAACGAGGGCACCTTCGAGGTGGAGAGTCTGGAAGACGGTTGGACGGTCGTGACGCGCGACCGGAAGCGCTCGGTGCACTTCGAGCATACGGTGGCGATCACCGAAGAGGGCCCGGACATCCTGACTCTGGTCTAGGTGTGGCTGGGCCGGGAGGCACCCCTCGGGTGCCTGCAATTGAATAGAAAGCAAGGCAAATGCTATACTAAAGAGCAAGTTTTTTCTGGAGATAATTGGCAGTCCTCGGGGAGAGGTTCCGGCCTGATGAACGCGGAGGATTTGCGCGTCGGTCAGTTGGTGCGGTCCAAGGCTGGCCGCGACGCGGGGTTCTACCTCCTCGTTCTTGGGGTCAGGGACGCGCAGTTCGTGGTCGTGGCCGACGGCAAGCTGCGCCGGGTGGCTCGGCCGAAGTTGAAGAGGGTAAGGCACCTTGAGGTTCTTCCCGTCCGAGTGAGAGAGGCCGAGGTCCGTTTCGCGGCGCCGTCCGTGGTCACGGACCGGACCGTGGCCGAAGCCATATCAGAGCTCCTGGCCGAGCTAGGCCTTACGCAACCACCCACCGCGGCCGTGAGGGGTGGTCGGGGGGCCGGCCAGGCCGGGGGAGGGAGACAACCGGAGGAGGACGTTGGAGGGTATGGCCAAGAAGGACGCGATTGAGATTGAAGGGAAGGTTATCGAGCCGCTGCCCAACGCCATGTTCCGTGTGGAGCTTGAGAACGGCCACCGGATTCTGGCGCATGTGTCCGGCAAGATCAGGATGAACTTCATCCGAATCCTGCCTGGTGATCGAGTTCTGGTGGAGCTCTCGCCCTACGACCTCACTCGCGGGCGTATCCTCTACCGTTTCAAGTAGGGCCGCCGGGAAGCGGGCTCTGGGGTTTCCCGGTCGGGCGATGGGGAGGTTTTGTCTGTGAAGGTCAGACCGTCCGTCAAGCGGATCTGTGAGAAATGCAAGATCATCAAGCGCAAGGGCCGGGTCGTCGTCATTTGCGATAACCCGAAGCACAAGCAGAGACAGGGTTGAATACCCCGCTCGGGGAGGTGTGAGAGCTAGTGGCACGTATCGCCGGTGTGGACTTGCCGAGGGAGAAACGGGTCGTGGTGGCCCTGACCTACATATTTGGCATCGGGTCCTCCACCGCAGCTCGGATTCTTGTCACGACCGGGATCAGCCCGGACACGAGGGTCCGTGACCTGACCGAAGAGGAGACCGCCAAGCTCAGGGAGACCATCGAGCGCAACTACAAGGTTGAAGGAGACCTCCAGCGCGAGGTCCAGATGAACATCAAGCGCCTCATCGACATCGGAAGCTACCGCGGGCTCAGGCACCGTCGGGGCCTGCCGGTGCGGGGTCAAAGGACCCGCACGAACGCCAGGACCCGTAAGGGGCCTAAGAAGACCGTTGGTGTTCGACGCAAGAAGACTTAAAGCCGGTCAGGGAAAGCCGACGAAAGGCGGTGGACAGATTTGTCTCCGCGTAAGGCCAAAGGGCCTGTGGCCCGCAAGAAGGAGAAGAGACTGGTCGAGCGAGGCATGGCGTACGTCCGCTCGACGTTCAATAACACTATCGTGACGATCACCGACCGTCAGGGCGCCACGCTGGCGTGGGCGTCCGCCGGGACCCAGGGTTTCAAGGGTTCCAAGAAGGGGACGCCGTTCGCGGCCGGTCTGGCGGCGGAAACGGCCGCGAAGACGGCCATGAACTTCGGCCTCAAGGAAGTCGAGGTCTGCGTCAAGGGGCCTGGCTCCGGACGGGAGGCGGCCATCCGCTCTCTCCAGGCGGCCGGGCTGGAGGTCAACGCCATCCGGGACGTGACTCCGATTCCACACAACGGCTGCCGCCCGCCCAAGCGGCGCAGGGTCTAAAGGAGGTGCTCGCAATCAATGGCTAGATACACCGGTCCGGTCTGTCGGCTTTGCCGCCGTGAAGGGACCAAGCTCTATATCAAGGGTGAACGCTGCTACAGTCCGAAGTGCGCCTTCGAGCACCGCCCGGACCCCCCTGGCCCCCGGTCTCGCTTCCGCAAGAAGCCGACCGCGTACGGTCTCCAGTTGCGGGAGAAGCAAAAGGCGCGCCGCATCTATGGCGTCTTGGAGAAGCAATTCCGGGCGTATTATCGGAAGGCGACACGCATCCGGGGCATCTCCGGCGAGATCTTGCTCCAGCTCCTGGAAAGGCGTCTTGACAACACGGTCTTCCGGATGGGGTTAGGCTCCTCTCGGGCCGAGGCGCGGCAGCTGGTCCGCCATGGTCACTTCACGGTGGACGGCCGGCGCGTGGACATCCCGTCCTTCCAGGTTCGTGTCGGAACCGAGATTGCTGTCCACCAGGCCAGCCGCAACGTGCCCAGGTTCAAGGAACTGGCTGGGGTCGGCGGTCAGCGGGGAGTCCCTCAGTGGCTCGAGGTGAACCACGAGGAGATGAAGGGGCGCGTGGTGAGGCTCCCGCAGCGGGAGGATGTCGATGCCCCGCTCCAGGAACACCTCATCATCGAACTCTATTCCCGCTAGCCTGAACGGCAGGGAGGCGTCAAGATGCTGACTATCGAGAAACCCAGGATCCAGTGCGTCAACCGCTCGGCAGACAACACCTACGCCAGGTTCGAGGTCGAGCCTCTCGAGCGGGGATTCGGCACCACGCTGGGTAACTCATTGCGCCGCGTCCTGCTCTCCTCGCTGCCTGGCGTCGCCGTCACGACGGTGAAGATAGACGGCGTTCTGCACGAGTTTTCCACGATACCAGGAGTCCTCGAGGACACGACAGACATCATCCTGGCTCTGAAGAGGCTGTGCATCAAGATGCACGGCACGGACGAGCTACGCATCCTGCGGGTAGAGGCTGAGGGTGACGGTGAGGTCACAGCCGGAAGCATCCTCTCCGGCTCGGACATCGAAATCCTGAACCCGGACCTCCACCTGGCCAGTCTAGACAAGGATGGCCGGCTCTTCATCGAAATGACGGCGGAGCGCGGTCGGGGCTACGCGCCAGCCGATCGCAACAAATGGGCGGAGCAGCCCATCGGGGTCATCCCGGTGGACTCGATCTTCACCCCGGTTCGCCGCGTGAACTTCTCGGTCGAGAACACGCGGGTCCAACAGATCACCGACTACGACAAGCTATCCCTGGAGGTCTGGACGAACGGGACGATGACCCCGGACGAGGCGGTCAGTCTCGGTGCCCGCATCCTTACCGAGCACATGATGCTTTTCGTCGGTCTGACCGAGGAGGGGCAGGGAGTCGAACTGCTCACCGATACCCGGGAGGAAGAGCGCGACCGTGTGCTCGACATGCCCGTTGAGGAACTCGAACTCTCGGTGAGGTCGTTCAACTGCCTGAAGCGCGCCGGTATCAATAGCGTCGGCGAACTTATCGCCAAGACCGAGGCGGAGATGATGAAGGTCCGCAACCTCGGCAAGAAGTCGCTTGAGGAAGTCAAAGGCAAGTTGGGTGAGCTAGACCTGTTGTTGGCTGAGCCGGAAGAGTAGTCCCGGCGTCGCCAAGAGGATTCTCGAACGGAGGTAGCCCTCTCGTGGTACAAGCTAAGCTCGGACGGACCTCTAGCCACCGTCGGGCCCTATTCCGGAACATGGTCACGTCCTTGTTCGCCGCGGAGCGGATTGAGACGACCGCGGCCAAGGCCAAAGAGGTGCAGCCGATAGCGGAGAAGCTCGTCACCCTGGCCAAGCGGGGGGACCTGCACGCCCGGCGTCAGGCCGCGCACTACCTTATGAGCGAGGACATGGTCAAGAAGCTCTTCGATGTCATCGGGCCCCGCTACGCCGACAGGGCCGGGGGATACACGCGAGTCGTCCGTATCGGCAATCGCAAGGGTGATGCGGCGCCCATGGCGCTCTTGGAACTCATCCACTAGGAAACGGACAGAGTGGGCCGGCCCCCTGGCGGTTAGGGCCTTCGGGCTCAGCGGGTGTTAGAGCTGGCCTCCGTTCCGGCAGCGGGCGACCGGCTGGCGGTGCCAGAACCCGGGTCGCCTGCTTTCGTTTGGACCGGCTTCGCCGGCCGCACCGGGGAGGGGCCGCCAGAAGTGGCGTCGGAAGACTTTATCATCGTCAGCGGTCTTGTTCACCGCTACTCCGCCGGCACCGAGTTCGAGGTGACCGCGCTCGAAGGCGTCGACCTACGCGTGGCCCGCGGCGACTTTCTCGTCGTCATCGGGCCCAACGGGTCGGGTAAGTCTACCCTGGCCCGGCACCTGAACGGTCTCCTCCTGCCGACGGCCGGAACGGTGACGGTCGCCGGGATGGACACTCGCGACCCCGCTCACCTCTGGACCATCCGCCGGACCGTGGGGATGGTCTTCCAGAATCCCGACAACCAGATTGTGGCCACGGTCGTCGAGGAGGACGTAGCTTTCGGCCCGGAGAACCTGGGCATCCCCTCGCCCGAGATTCGCCGCCTCGTGGACGAGGCGATCGAACTCGTCGGAATGAGAGCCTTCCTCCGCCACGCCCCTCACCTCCTGTCGGGCGGCCAGAAGCAGCGCGTCGCCATCGCCGGCGCCCTGGCCATGAGGCCGTCCTGCCTGGTCCTGGACGAGGCCACGGCGATGCTGGACCCTCGCGGCCGCGAGGAAGTCCTGGGCACCGTGCGGCGCCTGAACCGGGACGAGGGCCTGACCGTCATCCTTATTACTCACTTTATGGAGGAGGCGGTCGGCGCCGACCGCGTGCTGGTCATGGACCGGGGGCGTGTCGTGATGGACGACAAGCCCGCCTCTGTCTTCGAACGGGCCGCTGAACTCGAGGCCGTGGGCCTGGCCACCCCGCAGGCGGTCGAAGTGCGGCGGCGGCTTGGCCAGGCCGGGTGCCCGGTACCGTCCTCGGTCTTGACCGGCGAGGCTTTGGCCGACTTCCTATGTCGATAGAGACCCGCGACCTCACCCATGTGTACATGTCCGGAACCCCGAGGGCCATCGCCGCCGTCGACGGCATCAGCCTGCGGATCGAGGACGGCGAAGCGGTCGGCATCGTGGGACCCACGGGTTCCGGCAAATCGACCCTCGTGCAGCACTTCAACGGTCTCTTGCGCCCCACGTCCGGGCATGTCCTCGTGGACGACACGGAGCTGTGGGGGGCGGGCGCGGCTGGCCGAGGCCGGGGGCGCCGCGGCGACCTGCGGGGCGTGCGTCGCAAGGTCGGCCTCATCTTCCAGTTTCCCGAACACCAACTCTTCGAGGAGACCGTGCTCGCCGATGTCTCCTTCGGCCCCCGGAACCTCGGACTGCCCGAAGCGGAGATCAAGGACCGAGTGGCAGAGGCCCTGCGAATCGTGGGCTTGGGCGCCGACGGGGCCGAGGGCATCGGACGCCGCTCTCCGTTCGGCCTTTCGGGCGGGCAGATGAGGCGAGTGGCTATCGCGGGAGTGCTGGCGATGCGTCCGAGCACTCTCGTGCTCGACGAGCCGACGGCTGGGCTTGACCCGCGCGGCCGAGCCGGCCTGCTCGATACTCTGGCCGACCTCCACCACAAGCTGGGCCTGACGCTTGTCGTGGTCTCGCACAACATGGAGGACCTCGCGTTCCTGGTGGACAGGGTCATCGTCCTGGACAAAGGCAAGATCGTCGGGGACGGCCCGACGCGCGAGGTGTTCAGCCGCCCGGACCGCCTGCGGTCTCTCGGTCTTGACGCTCCGCCCGTCGTCGGCCTGATGCACGCTCTGGCCGCCCGGGGGGCGAAGGTCCGAACCGACCTCCTCTATCCTGAAGAGGCCGTCGCCGAGATCATGCGGTGGCTCGGAACGCGGGCGAAGGGCCGGCGGGGCCGCAGGCCAAGCGACGGCGCCCGCGGGAAAGACGGCGCGTGCGAAGGGGGTGACGGCGCGAGTGTCCATGTTTAGGGACATCACCATCGGCCAATACCTCTCGGGCGCGTCCGTCGTCCACCGCCTCGACCCCCGGACGAAGATAACCATCGTCGGTGTCTTCATGGTCGTGCTCTTCACGGCCGCGAGCGCGACGGCCTACGGCGTTCTCATCGCTTTCACCGCCCTGGCCGTGGCCCTGGCCCACGTCCCGACCGGGATGCTTTTCCGGGGCCTGCGCCCGATACTCTTCTTGCTCCTTTTGACTTTCGTGCTGCAGCTCTTCCTGACCCGGGGCCGGGTGCTCTTCGAACTCGGTCCGCTCGTGGCCACCTGGGAAGGATTGCGCCTGGGCGTCTTCATGGTCTTAAGGCTCCTTCTGCTCCTGGTGGTGGCCTCGCTCCTGACCCTGACGACCTCGCCGGTCGCCTTGACGGACGGGCTCGAGGCTATCTTGGCTCCGTTCGGGGTGGTCGGGGTTCCCGCTCACGAACTGGCGATGATGATGACCATCGCCCTCCGTTTCATCCCGACCCTCATGGAGGAAGCGGACAAGATCATGAAGGCTCAGATGGCTCGTGGCGCTGACTTCGAGACGGGGAACCCGCTCCGGCGTGTCCGCAGCCTGGTTCCCCTGCTGGTTCCCCTCTTCGTGTCCGCTTTCCGCCGAGCCGACGAACTCGCCACGGCGATGGAGTCGCGCTGTTATCGCGGGGGCACCAAGCGCACCAGGCTGAACCGTCTGAAAGCCGGCGCGCTCGACGCTCTGGCCGCGGCGGCCACCGCCGTCATGGCCCTCGTGGTTATCGGCCTCAGGTGGTGGCCGTTCCGATGAGCCACGGAGGCAGCGAACCTCTTCCCCGGTACCGTCTGGTCGTGGCCTACGACGGCGTCGCCTACCACGGCTTCCAGCTCCAGGGTCCGAATCTCGATACCGTGGCCGGGCGCCTCGAGGACGCCTTGGCGCGCATCTGCCCCGAGGGTCAGGAGGGCGGCCGGGTCACGGTTGAAGGAGCGTCGCGGACCGACGCGGGGGTCCACGCCTTGGGCCAGGTCTGCGCCTTCTCCAGCCGCCTGACGGTGCCCCTGGACCGGCTGCCGGTGGCCGTGAACAGCCACTTGCCGGCGGACATCTCGGTCCTGTCGGCGGAGCGAGTGCCGCCGGAGTTCGAGCCCAGGCGGCACGCCCGGTCCAAGACGTACGCATACCACCTGTGGCGCTCACGGGTGCCTTCGCCCTTCTGGCGGGACCGGGCTCTGCACGTCGTCCAGGAACTCGATCTAGAGGCCTGCCGGGCCGCCCTGGCGCCCCTGGAGGGCCGTCATGACTTCGCCGCCTTCCGCGACATGGGCAGTTCGGCGAAGACGACGGTGCGCACGATTGCCCGCGCCGAACTCGTGAGCAGCCCGCTTCGGTCCGGCTGGCCGCGGCCCGGGGAATTCATCACTCTCCGCCTTACCGGCGATGGCTTCCTCTACCACATGGTGCGCATCATCCTGGGCACCCTGCTCGATGTGGGTTGGGGACGGCTGCCGCCGCTCATCACGCGGCAGGCCTTGGCGAGCGGGAAACGCGCCGCGCTAGGGCAGACAGCGCCGGCGCACGGTCTGTGGCTTGAGCGAGTGGTCTACGGCGACGGCGACGGGGACACGGCCGGCTCGGCTCCCGGCCCAGAAGACCTTGAACGTCGCGGCTTTGGCGGCTTTCACTTTCCTTGACACTGGTAGATGCCCATATTAAGATTGCTTTGTGTCTTTTTGAGGAGGCAGCTTGATGCGCACCTATGTCCCCAAACCAGCGGACGTCGAACGCGAACGGCGCTGGTATATCGTCGATGCCGACGGAAAGACCCTCGGACGGCTGGCCAGTCAGGTGGCGGCCATCCTTCGCGGTAAGAACAAGCCCATCTTCATTCCCTTCCTGGATACCGGAGACCACGTCATCATCGTCAATGCCGACAAGATTGTCGTCACCGGTCGAAAGCAGGACCAGAAGATTTACTGGCGCCATTCGGGATACCCCGGCGGGCTGAAACTGACCAGCTTCCGTAAGCTGATGCAGACCAGGCCTGAGCGGGCGGTCGAACGTGCCGTCAAGGGGATGCTGCCCCACAACCGGCTCGGCCGGGCCATGGCCAAGAAATTGAAGGTCTACGTCGGCCCGGCGCACCCCCACGAGGCGCAGCAGCCCGTGAAGCTGGAGCTGTAGAAAGAGGTGATGGTTTTCGATGCCCAAGACGACTAAGAGTCTCGCGCAAATCACTGTCGACTACCAGGGCACCGGGCGGCGGAAGACTTCCGTCGCGCGCGTGCGCCTGCTGACGGGTGAAGGTCGTATCCGCGTCAACGGTAAGCCCGTCGAGGACTACTTCCCCTCGCCGATGATTCGCGCGGCCCTCACTCTGCCGCTGCAGCTGACGAACATGGCCGACAAGTACGACACGGTCGTGCTCGTTCACGGCGGCGGCATCAGCAGCCAGGCGGGAGCCATCCGCCACGGTATCGCCCGCGCCCTCCTCGGCGTCGACGACACCTTCCGCCCCGTCCTCAAGAAGGCCGGTTTTCTGACCCGGGATCCCAGGATGAAGGAGCGGCGCAAGTACGGCCTGAAGAAGGCTAGGAAGGCGCCGCAGTTCTCCAAGCGCTGATTGGCGCGGTTTGATTGTGCGAGGACCCGTCGAGGCGGCCCACCGGCCGCCTCTTCTGTTTCGTCCCCCCGGCCGGAGCCCCCTGGTGCTAGCTCTTCTCCCGGGGGGCATAGGAATGGCCGGGAGGCGTCCCCGTGGGTCTTGCGCCGCCGGCCTCTCCAATCCGCTGGAAGACGTTCGTTCTTACCCTGGTCCTGGCGGGCAGCCTGATGGGCTGGGCTTCATCGGGCCTCATCGTGACGGCGGCTTTCGGGGTCGCTTGGTTGCCCGACCCACCCGCTGTGCCCGCCGCTCTCATCCTGGGGGGGCTCACGGTGGGCATCGACCCGGGCCACGGTGGCTACGATCCCGGAGTGCTGGCCCTGCCGGAGACGCGCCAGGTCCGGGAGTGTGACCTCAACCTCGCGGTCTGCCTCAAGCTGCGCGAGATTCTGGAGCGCGCCGGCGCCAAGGTCATCCTGACCCGCGAGACGGACACCGACCTGGTCAAGCCGGGCGACGCGGAGAAGTACGGCTCCGTGGCCAGGGCCGAACTCACCCGGCGGGCCGAAATCGTCCTGGCCGGACGTCCCGACCTCTTCCTGAGCATCCACTGCAACTCTTTCTCCGGCCCGACCTGGCGTGGGGCGCAGACGTTCTACCTCAGCGACGGCAGCCGGCTCTCAAGGGTTCTGGCCGAGTCCGTCCAGGCCGAACTCGAGCGGGTGACGGGCGAGACGGACCGTTACCCGAACACGAGGCAGGGCATCTTTCTCCTGACCCAGATGGGCTCGGTCCCTGCGATCACCGTCGAACTCGGCTTCCTCTCCAACCCCGAGGACGTGGCCCTGCTTCAGAACCCGGATTACCAGCAGCTCTGCGCCCTGGCCGTGTTCTTCGGTGTTTGCCGCTTCGCCGGGCAGTACCTGCCCGGCGGAGAGTGACGCCGGCGCCTACCGGCGCATACCGACGCCTGCCCTCGCCTGCCCTCGCATACCCGAGCCTGCCCGGACGCGCTATCCCCGCTTCCTCACGGCCCGCCCTGGGCGGCATCAAACCCCAGACCCACGGCTAGACTACCGCCGTCGCCCACTGCTATCATTACTCACAGGTGGAAAGTATCTCTAAACTCCCCGAGAGGTGGTGGATGACCCGAATGTCGCCAACCGCGCCTTTGGTCCAACGCTCCCAGGAGGAGCCCGTTCGGGTGATTTTGTGGGGGCTTGGCGCCATGGGCAGACTGATGGCCCGCATGGTCCTGGCCGATCCGGACCTGAAGCTTGTCGGCGCCGTCTCGCGCCGTGTCTCCGAAAACCGGGCCGCTGGAACAGACATCGCGGAGGTGGCCGGCCTCAATCGCCCTACCGGCATCGCGGCCTCCCCGACCCTGGCCGCGGCCGTGGAGCAGGCTGGGGGCGCGCAGGTCGTCCTTCAGGCCACCAGTTCGTTTGCCGCCGAGTGCGCTCCGGAGCTTCAAGCCTGTCTCGAGCACGACCTCGACGTCGTGAGCATCGCCGAGGAATTGGCCTATCCCTGGGCCGGGAATCCGAAACTGGCCGACCGGCTTGACGAAGCGGCCCGCGAGGCCGGCCACACCATCCTCGGCACGGGGGTCAACCCGGGCTTCGTCCTGGACACGCTCATCATCGTGCTGACCGGCGTCACCGGGCATGTGGCCTCCGTCTACGCCCGTCGCGTGAACGACCTCTCGCCCTTCGGGCCGACGGTCATGCGCACTCAGGGCGTAGGCCTCTCCGTGGACCAGTTCCGGGAGAAGGTCGCCGACGGGACCGTCGTCGGGCACATCGGCTTCCCCGAATCCATGCACCTCATCGCCAAGGCCCTCGGCGTGCGGCTCACAGCCATCGAGCAGACCCGCGAACCCATTGTCTCCAAGGTTCGTCGGCAGACGCCGCACGTCGTCGTGGAGCCCGGGTACGTCGCCGGTTGCCGTCACACGGCGCGCGGGCTGGTCGGCGGAAAGGTCTTCATCGAGCTGGAACACCCGCAGCAGGTCAGGCCTGAGGCGGAGGGCGTCCAGACCGGCGACTACATCAAGATAGCCGGCTATCCCGACATAGAGATCAAGACCGCGCCGGAGATACCTGGAGGCATAGCCACCGCGGCCATCGCCGTGAACATGATCAAGCCGGTGCTCGAGGCCCGGCCCGGCCTCCTGACCATGCTCGACTTGCCCATCCCGCGCGGCAGCGCGAGACGCGCGGCTGCGGTGGTCGCCGATGGCTAGGGCGGCCCTGGCCGGGAACTGGGTCCTGGTCCACCGGGTCGTCCTCCCGGCCGGCGAGCGGGCGCCGAGCGCGCCGCCGGAGACGCAGACGGTCCCCCTGGAGATGCGGGTCAAGGGTTTTCTGGTGGACGCCGCGGCGTCCCCGGGCGACACGGTCACGGTAAGAACGCTTTCCGGGCGGCACGTCGCGGGCCGGTTGGTGGCCGTCAACCCGCCTATTCCCCCCACTTTCGGTTCCCCGGTCCCCGAACTCCTCGACATCGGACCCGAACTGAGGCGGCGCGTGGGCGGCGGGAGGAAGGAGGAGCGCCCGTGAGCGACAGCGCGGCCTACGGCGCGGTGATGGCCCGCCGGGCTGAGATCCTCCGGCGTTCCACCGGCATAGACTACGAATCCTTCCGCCGCGGTCGGTTTGCCTTCGACTACGAGAGCATGATGTCCAGTACGGGGTACTCCCTGGACGAGGCCAGGCGCATCCAGGCCGAGGTCAACGTGGGGAGCACTCCCCTGTTGGAACTCCGCAACCTGACCGGGCTTGTCCGGTCCATGGCCCGTCCGGGCCACGGGGCGCGCCTCCTCGTCAAGGACGAGGCGGCCAATCCCTCCGGAAGCTTCAAGGCCCGGCGGTCGGCCCTGTCCGTTCACGAGGCCTGGCGCCGGGGTTACCCCGGGGTCATCGCCGCCACCAGCGGCAACTACGGGGCCGCGGTGGCCTCTCAGGCGGCGGCCCGGAACCTCCCGTGCGTCATCGTCCAGGAGGTCTTCGACAGCCGCGGGGTCGGCCAGCCCGAGATCCTCGAGAAGACACGGGCCTGTGAGGCCTACGGGGCCGAGGTCATCCAGCTGACGGTCGGGCCTGAACTGTTCTATGTTCAGCTAGCCCTCCTGGAGGAGACCGGGTACTTCAACGCCTCGCTCTACACGCCGTTCTCCGTGTCCGGCATCGAGACCTTAGGCTACGAGGTGGCGCAGGATTGCCGTCGGGTCGCCGGCAAGGACCCGGACTTGGTGGTCATAACCCATGCCGGCGGCGGCAACGTCACCGGCACGGCCCGCGGGCTCCGCCAGGCCGGCTGCGACCGGACCCTGGTCGTGGGCGCCAGCGTGGACCTCAAAGGGCTGCACATGGCTTCCGACCGGGACTTCAACCGCAAGTCGTTCACCACCGGTCACACCGGCTTCGGGGTCCCCTTTGCCACCTGGCCGGACCGGGCCGACGTCCTCTTCAACGCCGCCCGTCCCCTGCGGTATCTGGACCGCTACTACACGGTGACCCAGGGTGAGGTCTTCTACGTGACCGAGGCTTTGGCCCAACTGGAGGGTCTTGAACGGGGTCCCGCCGGGAACACGTCCTTGGCCGTCGCCGTCGCGCTGGCCCGAGACCTGCCCGCCGAGGCCGTCGTCGTTGTCCAGGAGACGGAATACACCGGGGCCGGGAAGCACTCCACGGCCCAACTCACCTTCGCTCGGGAGAACGGTGTCGAGGTTCGCCGCGGCGACCCGGCGGAGAGCAAACCCGGACAAGTCATTGTCATCCCGGAGAGGCCCGAGCAGATCCAAGCCCAGGCGTCTCCGCTCGACGAACTCCGCCGCTCCTATCTGCGCCACGCTTGGCAAGTCTCGGGCGGCGACCTCGGCCAGGCCGACAGGGACTTCTTCCCCGCCGACCTTGGCGCCAGCCCGGAGTTCGTCGAGAAGACGCTGGCCGCGCTTGACGCCGGGGGGAAATAGACAGTGCTTAATTGAGGGAGGTCCACCCTTTGAAGCCCAGAGAAGACGATTTCGCCCGCCGCCGCGCCCACCTCGCCAAGCTCGACGACGAAGCCCTCGAGCGGCGCTTCTGGGAACTCACTCGGAAAGCGGTCGAGCCCATGCTCGACCTGGCCCGTCACAACACCAGCCCGGCCATCGAACGGTCGGTCCTGGCCCGTCTTGGCGTGCCCAGCCACGAGGCCAAGGCCATTGTCGAGGGCTGTCTCTCCAGAGGCCTTCTCGGCCACGGAGCCGGGCACGCGGTCATGAAAGCGGCCCAGGCCGCCGGATGCTCGCCGCGGCAGGCGGCCAGCGGACTGGCCACCGGCCGCCTGTGGGCTTCCGTCGAGAGGGCGTGGCGCCATGACGCCTGAGCGAATTGCCCTCGACCCCGACAAGCCCATCGACATCGCCGCGCTCCTCGTTGACCTGGAAACGTACCAGCCACGACGCAAGGGCTGGGTCTGGCGGGACAGGCTTCCCTCCGGCGCCGGTTTCCCACCCGCGCCTTTCGGCTACCATCAGATTTCCCGTCCCCTGGAGCGGTACGTCCCTCTCCCGGCGGCGGCCCGCCATTTCTGGTCCATCGATCCCCAGCCGGACCTGACGGTGACGACCGAAATCGCCTCAGGCCGGTTCGAAGACGACATAAGGCGGATGCGGATGGCCGCTTGGCACGGCGCCGACCACATGATGGTCATCCGGACGGCCGGGCAGAGCCACTACGACGGCCTCATCGAGGGCACCCCCGAGGGCGTCGGCGGCGTCCCCATCACCCGCAAGCAACTCCGAGCCACCCGCAAGGCCCTCGACCTCATCGAGGACGAGGTCGGCCGGCCCCTGAACCTGCACTCCTACGTGAGCGGTCTGGCCGGTCCGGAGATGGCCGTGCTCTTCGTCGAGGAGGGCGTGAACGGGGCCCATCAGGACCCTCAGTACAACGTGCTCTACCGCAACGTCAACATGATCAGGTCCTTCGTCGACGCGGCGGAGGCGAAGACGGTCCTGAGCTCGGGCGGCATCGCCCAGATCGACGGGGCCCATAACGCCAACGCCACCGCCCGCGAGGCCTGGAAGGTCACCCCGGAACTCCTCGTGCAACACGGCATAAACTGCGCCTACTCGGAGGCCGTGGGGTACCCGCGGCGGCTGGTCTGCCTGTCCACGGTGCCGCCGACCTCGCCGCCCGCCCCGGCCCTTCGCCTCGACCTGCCCTACGCCGTGGCCCTCCGCGACGTCTTCCGGGGGTTCGGCCTGCGGGCCCAGATGAACACGAGGTACATCGAATCCGACCTGCGGGAGGCCACGGTGACTCACGTTCTGAACCTGCTCGTCTCCCGTCTGACCTCGGCCGACATCCAGAGCACCATCACTCCGGACGAGGGGCGGAACGTGCCCTGGCACTACAACAACATCGCCGCCGTGGAGACGGCCAAGCAGGCCTTGGTCGGGATGGACGGCCTGGACCGCCTGGTGCGGCTCGACCGTGAGGGAGAACTCGGGAAGGCGGCCCGGGAGATCAAAGAGCGCGCCGTGCTCTTCCTCGAGGAGATTCTGGCCGACGGTGGGTACTTCAAGGCCGTCGAGGCGGGCATGTTCATCGACTCCGGCTACTATCCCGAGCGGGCCGGTGACGGCATGGCGCGCCGGGCGGACGCGGGCGTCGGGGCCGGGACGGTCATCCCCCGCGCGGCCGACTACTGGGCCCCGGTCTGCAGTCACTTCGGCCGGAGCCAGGCCCCGGCCGACCTGGGCGGTCAGCATCACGCCTGCACCCTCTGCCGGCCGGACCTCATCCCCTACGTGGACGAGCTTGACCCGGAGGACAACGTCCATCGCCGCCTCGAGGCGGCCGCGGAGCGCCGCCCGGACGGCCTCCTGCGTCCCGAGGTCCAGTGGGCCGGCGACGGGGTCATGACGCTGACCCTCTTCCTGCCCGCCGGCAAGGACGTGGCCGGGGCTGCGGCTCTGGAGATCGCGCGACGGCTAGGGATTGAGGAGCCCGAGGTCATCCACAGCCACGTGGCCCATCCGGCCGAGGGGACTCTTGTCGAGGTGAAGGGTGTCCTTCCCTTCGGTATCGACCCCACCACTCTTGTCCTTCCCAAAGAGGACGAGATTCTCCCGGACGACATCATCCGCCAGGACATCATTCTCCGCCCGATGACCGTCGTGGCCGCCACCGTCGGCGAGGACGAGCACTCCGTCGGGATGAGGGAGATCATCGACATCAAGCACGGCGGCCTCGAGAAGTGGGGGGTCACCTGCCACTACCTTGGCACTTCAGTTCCCGTCGAGAAGGCGCTCGACGCGGCCATCGAGGCCGACGCCGACGCCATTCTCATCAGCACCATCATCAGCCACGCCGACATCCACAGAAAACAGATGAGGAAACTGGCCGACCTCGCCGTGGAGAAGGGCGTCCGGAAGCGCTTCCTCCTGGTGGTCGGGGGCACCCAGGTCACGGGCGCGATGGCCGTGGAGTCCGGGCTGGACGCCGGCTTCGGGCGGGGGACGAAGGGCCAGCACGTGGCCAGCTTCCTCGTGCGGGCCAGGGCGGCCCGGGCGGGACGCCCGATCGGTGGTCCCGACGCGTCCGCCGGCCGGCCTCTGTCGGGTGCGCCCAGGACGGCCGGCTCTCCCAAGGCCGATGCGCGCTGACGCCCTGGTCGCCGAGATAGGGAGTACGGTGACCAAGGTCCATGCCTTCAGCGGGCTCGGTGCCGGACCCGGCCCTGGGCTGCGGGGCGTCGCTGGCGCCGGACCCGGCCCCGGGCTGCGGGGCGTCGCTGACGCCGGGCCGGCCTGGCTGGGTTCGGGCGTGGCGCCCACCACCGTTCTCGGGGGAGACGTCACGGCCGGTCTGCGCCAATCTGTCCTGGGACTGGAGATGTCTTTGGGGCTCTCCGCCGGCGGTCTCGCCTGGGACCGGATGATGGCCGCCTCCAGCGCCGCCGGCGGTCTGCGCATGAGCGTCCACGGACTGGTCTACGACATGACCGTGCGCGCCGCGCGGGAGGCGGCCTTGGGCGCCGGCGCCATCCTCGACCTCGTGACCGCCGGGGAGATGGGGCCGGGCGAGGTCGAGGCCTTGCGGAAGACACGACCAGGCATCATCCTCCTGGCCGGCGGGGTGGAGGGCGGAGACCGCGCGGTCATCCTTCACAACGCCCGGACCATCGCCGCCGCGGGCGTGAAGGCGCCGGTGGTCTACGCCGGCAACAGCGGGGCCAGAGGCGAGGCTGTGGCCATCCTGGAGGCCGCGGGTCTGGGCGTCAAGGTCGTGCCGAACGTCTACCCTCGCTTGGACCACCTCGATATCGAACCGGCCCGCCGGGCCATCCAAGACGCTTTTGAGGAACACATCGTGGTCGCCCCGGGCATGGAGCGCGTCCGAGAGATGGTCGGAGGCACTATCTGGCCCACTCCGGGCGCGGTGATGGAGTCGGCCGTGGTCCTAGCCGAACGGTTGGGCGACCTCGTGGTCATCGACGTGGGCGGGGCCACCACCGACGTCCACTCCGTGACCGACGGTTCGACCGAGATGAGCCGAATCCAGATCCACCCGGAGCCGCGGGCCAAGCGGACGGTCGAGGGGGACCTCGGCGTCTACGTCAACGCGGCCAACGTCGTGGACCTGGCGGGCGAGGAGGAGGTCGCCGCGTACATGCGGGACCTCTCTGGGGCCGCGTTCGACGCGGCCGCCGTCCGCCGCCTCCTGGAGGAACTCCAGCCGCTTCCGACGGAGGCCATGGAGGACGACGCCCTGACCTTCGTGCAGGCCCTGACCTGTATCGCCGCGGAGACGGCCCTTCTGAGGCACGCCGGTCGGCTCCGCCACCTCTTCGGTCCCAGTGGGCGGGTCGCCGTCGCCGAAGGTAAGGACCTGACGGAGGTCGAATGGCTCATCGGGACCGGGGGACCTCTCACGCGCTACCCCCGCTCTTTGGACATTCTCTCCAGGCTGGCCGGCCTGGCACCGGGGGCCGCCGAGGCCCGCAGCCGCCGGGCCGACGGCCGGCTGAGGGTATCGGCCTTGGGGAGTGGGGGCCCGGCCGGCCAATATCTCCTGCCCGGTCGGGGCGCCCGGCCGAGGCTCGACACCAGGTACGCCATGGCCGTTCTCGGCGTCCTTCATCACGAGTACCCGGAGGCGGCTGAGACTTTGCTCGTCCAGGGTTTTGGAGGTGCTTGGCCACGTCCCAAGGACTCCCCGCTCCCAGACTTGTCATAGACCTCGGCAAGCTCAGGCACAACGCCGGCGTCATCACCGGCTGGTGCCGAAAGGCGGGTATCGAGGTCCTCGCCGTGACCAAAGGGGTGAGGGGCGACCCCCGGGTCGCCCGGGCCGTCCTGGCCGGGGGCGCGGCGGGTCTGGCCGAGTCGCGGCTGCCGAACCTCCGCGGTCTGCAGGATTTGCGTGCCGCCGGGGGCCACGCCGGGCGGCAGCCCCGTTTCTTGCTCCTGCGGGCCCCCTCGCCGGCGCAGGCCTCCGAAGCCGTGAGTCTTTCCGACGGTGTCCTTTGCGCCAGCGCCGGCACCGCGGAGAGTCTGGCCCAGGCCGCCGCAGCCGTGCGGCCGGGCCGGCCCTACCATGTCTTCGTCACCGTCGATCTCGGGGACTTGCGCGAAGGGGTCCTGCCGGAAGAACTCACGGGAACCGCCGTCGCCATGGACCAGCGGATGGCCGCGGCCTCCGGCGAGCCCGACCCGGCCAGGCGGGCGCACGTCGCCGGCCTGGCGACCAACCTCGCCTGCCTGTGCGGGCTCATCCCGACCCGGGCGCACCTGGCCGAACTCGTGACCCTGGCCCGCGCGGCCGGGGAGGCTCTGGACCGGAGGCTGTCCGTCTCGGGCGGCAACACCGCGGTGCTCCCGCTTCTCCTGCGCGGCGAGGTGCCGCCCGGTATCGATGACCTCCGGGTCGGGGAGGGGATCCTCCTGGGCCGGGAAAGCCTGTACCGGGAAGCGTTGCCCGGCTGTCACGTGGACGCCTTCACCTTCTGGGCCGCGGTTATCGAGGTCGGGCGCAAACCGACCTTCCCGGCCGGCGAGTGCGCCCAAGACGCTTTCGGTCACCAGCCGGTCTTCGTCGACCGGGGGCGCCGCCGCCGGGCCTTGGTTGCCGCCGGCCGCCAGGACATCGTGCCCGAGGGTCTCGCTCCGCTCGAGCCGGGTATCGAGATTGTGGCCGGCACAAGTGATCATCTGGTGCTGGACGTCGAGGACTACTCCGGACGCCTCGAGGTCGGGTCGGAGATCGGTTTTGCTGTGGCTTATCCTTCGCTTTTGCAGGCGGTGACGTCACCCGACGTGACTTTAGTCTACGTCGGAGAAGCCTAGAGGTGGTTGCCCGATGAGTCCAGCGGGAATCGTGTTTGGCGCTCTCTCGCCTCACCCGCCTGTCGTCGTCCCCGAGATCGGCGAGCGGAATCTGGAACAGGTCCAAGCCACGCGCGACGGACTGCAGCAGATGGCGGCCCTCGTCGCGGAGATCCGCCCGGACACGGTCGTCATCATCTCTCCCCACGGCCCGGTCGTCCGCGACGCGGTCACCCTGCTGGCCGGCCCGACCCTCGAAGGGAGCTTCCGCGAGTTCGGCATCGCCGGCACATCGTTGCGCTACGGCAACGACCTTCGCCTCGTCAGTCGCATCGCGGCCGAGGGCGCCGAGCGGGAAGTCACGGTGTTCCCGGCCGACCCGCGGCAGCTGGACACCTTTCAGTTCTCAGGGGACCTCCATTACTCGATTTTGGTTCCCTTGTACTACCTCAAGCAGGCCGGAGTCGAGGGCCGCCTCGTGGCCGGGGCGGTCGGCCCTCTGCCGGACGACCAGCTCTACGCCTTCGGCCAGGCCGTTGCGGCCGCGAGCCGGGAACTGGGCGTCCGGGTGGCCTACATCGCCAGCGGCGATCTTTCCCACCGTCTTACCGAAGGCGCCCCGGCGGGGTACGACCCGCTGGGCGAGGTCTTCGACCAGAAGGTGGTGGAGGCGCTCTCCCGCGCCGACGTCTCGGCCCTCCAGAAGCTTGAGCCGTCGCTGGTGGAGCGGGCCGGGGAGTGCGGCCTTGGCCCCATCCTGACTCTGTTCGGCGCCTTAGACGGTCTGCGTGTGCTGCCGGAGATCATTTCCTACGAGGGACCCTTCGGGGTGGGCTACTGCGTGGCCACCTTCATACCGAAGGGCCCCGCGGCCAAACCCGCGCCGGAGCCGGTCGCCAAGACGCCGCCACGGCTCGAGCCCGAGGCCGGCCCTGGAGAGGAGACCGCCCCGCCCGACGAGGGCGGCCCGCCCCATCCGTACGTCCGGCTGGCCAGGCTCTCGCTGGAGACGTACGTGCGGGAGGGCCGCCGCATCGCGCTGCCCCCGGTGAGCCCGGGTCTGGACCGCCGCGCCGGAGCCTTCGTCTCTTTGAAGAAACACGGCGACCTGCGCGGGTGCATCGGGACGATTGAGGCGACCGCCCCCAACTTGGCCGAGGAGATCATCCGCAACGCCATCCAGGCGGGTACGGCCGACCCGCGCTTTCCCAGCGTCACCGAGGCCGAACTCGCCGAACTCGTCTACTCCGTCGACGTCCTGGAGCCGGCGGAGCCGGTCCGCGGGCTGGCGGACCTCGATCCCAAGGTCTACGGCGTGATCGTCACCAAGGGCCGCCGTACCGGGTTGCTGCTTCCGGACCTCGAAGGCATCGACAGCGCCCAGGACCAGGTGAGCATAGCCCGCCAGAAGGCCGGCCTCCAGCCGGACGAGACCGAGGTGGAACTGTACCGCTTCAAGGTCACGAGGTACCGCTGATGCCGACCGCCGCCGGGGAGAAGACCAGCGAAGCCCGCTACTGGGAGAAGCTTGAGGACGGAGTGGCGCACTGCCTCCTCTGCCCGCAGGACTGCCGTATCCGCCCGGGCCAGGCCGGCCTCTGCCGCATCCGCGTGAACGAGGATGGGACGCTCAGGGCGACCAAATACGGCCGCTGCGCCTCGGCCGCCGTGGACCCCATCGAGAAAAAGCCCCTCTACCACTTCTTCCCCGGGTCCTACGTCTTCTCCATCGCCGCCTTCGGCTGCAACCTCCGCTGCCGCCACTGCCAAAACTGGGAGCTCTCCCAAGGCGACGGGGAGGATGCCGCGCTGACTCCGGCCGAGGCCGTGGCGGCCGCGGAGAACTGGCGGGGCGGAGGGCGTCGCTGCGTGGGTCTCGCCTACACCTACAGCGAGCCGATGGTCTGGATCGAGATGGTCCAGGACACGGCGAAGCTGGCCCGCCGGCAGGGTCTGAAGAACGTCATGGTGACCAACGGCTACGTCCGGGAGGAGCCGCTGGCCGACCTCCTTCAGGTCATCGATGCCATGAACGTGGACGTGAAGGCCTTCACGGACGACTTCTACCGGGAGGTCTGCTCCGGCCGGCTCGCTCCGGTCCTGCGAACCGTTGAGGCCGCTCACCGCGCGGGTTGCCACGTCGAGGTGACGACCCTTCTCATCCCGGGTCGGAACGACAGCCCGGCGGAGGTCACCCGGCTCGTGGAATGGCTCGCGGGAGTGTCTCCCGACATCCCGCTGCATTTTTCCCGCTACTTCCCGAGCTACAAGATGGACGAGCCGTCCACTTCTCTGGAGAGCCTCCGGCAGGCCCGGGACATCGCTTCCCGTCGCCTGCGCCACGTCTATGTCGGCAACGCCTGGGAGCTTGACGCCAACGAGACGCTCTGCTCTGCCTGCGGTGCGGTCCTGGTGCGGCGAAGCGGCCACGCGGCCGACCCGGCGGGACTGGACGGCGAGCGCTGCCGGGAATGCGGGGAGAGGGCCAACATCCGCGTCGGAAACGGGGAGAGAGCATGAGCTTCGTGCCCGAGACCATCGTGGTGGCGCTCGGCGGGAACGCCATTCTTCAGCCGGGGCAGAAAGGAACGGCCGCCGAGCAGATCCACAACATCGAGGCCACGGCGGGAGCCATCGTCTCGCTCATCCAGATGGGGCACAAGGTCGTCGTGACCCATGGGAACGGCCCCCAAGTCGGGAACATCCTGCTCCAGAACGAGGCGGCAGTGGACCAGGCGCCGGCCATGCCCCTAGACGTCTGCGGCGCCCAGAGCCAGGGGCTCGTCGGGTATATGGTGCAGAAGGCTCTGCGCAACGAACTCGGGGCTCGCGGCCTGCCAACCTCGGTCGCCGCCATCGTCACCCAGACCGTGGTGGACAGGTCCGATCCGGCCTTTGCCGGCCCGACCAAACCGGTCGGGCCGTTCTACCCGTCCGACCGGGGAAAAGCTCTCATCGAGGAGCGGGGATGGGTCATGAAGGAAGTGCGGCCGGGCCAGTTCCGGCGCGTGGTTCCCTCGCCCGATCCCCTGTTTATCGTCGAGCGGGAGGAGATCCGGGCCCTGGCGGCCGCCGGGACGATCGTCATCGCCTCGGGCGGGGGTGGTATCCCGGTTGTCCGAGAACCCGACGGCCGGCTGGTCGGGGTCGAAGCCGTCATCGACAAGGACCTGGCCGGGCAGCGCTTGGCGGCCGACATTGGGGCGACGGTCTTCGCCATCTTCACCGACGTGGACCGGGTCGCCCTCGCCTACGGCACCCCGGAGCAGAAGTTCCTGGACCACCTGACCCTGGAGGAGGCCAGGGGCTACCTGGCGGCGGGGCACTTCCCGCCGGGGACCATGGGTCCGAAGGTCCTGGCCGTGATTCGTTTCCTCGAGGCGGGCGGCAAGCGCGCCGTCATCGCGGCGATGCGGGAATCGGCCGCCGCTCTCGCCGGCAAGGCCGGCACGACCGTGACGCCCTGACGGCGCACGGTTGAAGCCCCTGTCACCGTGGCGGGGCCGACAGCCGTAGGTTAGAAGTCTAAGGAGGGGATCTGGAGGCAATGGTCGTCAGCATGAAGGGCAAGGACCTCGTCGCCATCCACGACCTCAGTGTCGAGGAAGTGCGGCAGATTCTCAAGACCACCGAGCTTCTGAAGCTCAGGTGGAAGAGCGGTGAGCATGACCAGCCCCTCGCCGGGAAGACCCTGGGGATGATCTTCTCCAAGCCTTCGACCCGCACCCGGGTGTCGTTCGAGGTCGCCATGTACCAGCTCGGCGGATACGCTCTCTACCTGGGGGCCAACGACCTTCAACTCGGGCGGGGCGAGACCATCGGCGACACGGGGCGCGTCCTGTCGCGCTACCTCGACGGCCTCATGATCCGCACCTTCAGCCACCAGGACGTCATCGATCTGGCGGCGGCCGCGTCGGTCCCGGTCATCAACGGGCTCACCGACCTGCTCCATCCCTGCCAGGGCCTGACCGACGTCTACACCGTCTACGAGAAGCTCGGGCGGCTGGAGGGCGTGAAGCTCGTCTACGTGGGCGACGGCAACAACGTGGCTCACTCGCTCATGAACGCTGGAGCCAAGACCGGCATGCATGTCGTCGTCTGCACCCCGCCCGGCAACCAGCCCGACCCGAAGGTGTTCGAAGGCGCCAAACGAGATGCCTTGGAGACCGGGGCCCGCATCGAACTCACGCACGACCTCCGGGGTGCCGTCAGCGGGGCGGACGTCATCTATACCGACACGTGGACGAGCATGGGCCAGGAGGCTCAGAGGGAGCAGAAGATCAAAGAACTGGCGCCCTACCAGGTCAACCAGGCGCTCATGAAAGCCACGGGGAAGCCGGGCACGATCTTCATGCACTGCCTGCCGGCCCACCGGGGCGAGGAGGTCACCGACGAGGTCATCGACAGCCGGGCCTCCGTCGTCTTGGACCAGGCCGAGAACCGTCTCCACACCCAGAAGGCCATCTTGGCCCTGGTGATGTAGCCAGCCGAAGCTTTGGAGCCAAGGGGGAGAAAACATGGCCAGGAAGACACGCGTCCTCATCATGGGCGCGGCCGGTCGCGATTTCCATAACTTCAACGTCTTCTTCCGCGGGAACCCGGACTACGAGGTCGTGGCCTTTACGGCGACACAGATCCCCAATATCGAGGGGCGCACCTACCCGGCGGTCCTGGCCGGTCCGAGCTATCCCGAGGGCATCCCCATCTACCCGGAGGAGGACCTTGTCAAGGTCTGCCGGGATTTGTCCGTGGCCCAGGTCGTCTTCGCCTACAGCGATGTGACCCACGAGTACGTGATGCACAAAGCCTCGACCGTCATCGCCGCCGGCCCCGACTTCGTCCTCCACGGTCCGGCCTCGACCATGGTCGCTTCGTCTAAACCCGTTGTGGCCATCTGCGCCGTCCGGACCGGCGCCGGCAAGAGCCAGACGACGCGGCGCGTGAGCGAGATCTTCCAGGCCGCCGGCAAGCGGGTCGCGGCCATCCGCCACCCGATGCCCTACGGCGACCTCGCCAAACAAGCCGTCCAGCGTTTCGCCACCTACGCCGACCTCGACAAGCACGACTGCACCATCGAGGAGCGGGAGGAGTACGAGCCTCACCTCGACCGGGGGAGCATCGTCTACGCGGGTGTCGACTACGAGGCCATCCTGCGGCAAGCCGAGAAGGAAGCCGACGTCATCCTCTGGGACGGTGGCAACAACGACCTCCCGTTCTACAAGCCGAACCTCCACATCACGGTCGCTGACCCGCATCGCCCCGGGCACGAACTGCGCTATCACCCCGGCGAGGCCAACCTTCGTCTGGCCGACGTTATCGTCATCAACAAGGTGGACACGGCGAACCCGGACTCGGTCGCCCAGGTCCGGAGGAGCATCGCCGAGGTCAACCCCTGGGCCATGGTCATCGAGGCGGCCTCACCCATCACCGTGTCCGGCGACCCCAATGAGCTGAGGGGCAAGAAGGTCCTGGTCGTCGAGGACGGTCCGACCCTGACTCACGGTGAGATGGCCTACGGCGCCGGCCTGATCGCCGCCAAACGGTTCGGCGCCGAGCCGGTCGACCCGAGGCCCTACGCCGTCGGCTCCATCGCGGCGACCTACAAGAAGTACCCGACCACGGGCCCCGTCCTGCCGGCGATGGGCTACGGCGACGCCCAGGTGAAAGAACTCGAGGAGACCATCAACCTGACGCCGTGCGACGTGGTCCTCATCGGCACGCCCATCGATCTCCGCCGGGTTCTTAAGATTGCCAAGCCCGCCGTCCGCGTGAGCTACGACCTCCAGGAAATCGGCCAGCCGACCCTCGAGGATGCGCTGAAGGCGCTGCTGGGGTAGAGTGTCGGCGGGCGCCACCCCCGACCGGGGCCGGCCTCTCCGCCGAGGCTTCGGTTTCCAGGACGCATTTCGCCGCCCGGGCTGGCCCATACTACCCCCGGAGGCGAGGAAAACATTGGCTTACCAGGGACCGACCCGCGTCATCATCATGGGCGCCGCCGGGCGCGATTTCCACAACTTCAACGTCTTCTTCCGGGACAACCCGGCGTATGAGGTGGTGGCCTTCACGGCCACCCAAATCCCGGACATCGCCGGGCGCCGCTACCCGCCTGAACTGGCCGGGCCCAGCTACCCCCAAGGCGTGCCCATCCATCCCGAGGAGGACTTCCCCCAAGTCGCGCGCGAGACCCGGGCCCAGCGGGCTGTCTTCGCCTACAGCGACGTCTCCCACACCTACGTGATGCACGCCGCCTCCCTCTGCCTATCATTGGGGCTGGACTTCTGGCTCCTGGGCCCCGACGCCACCATGTTGCCCTCGCCGAAGCCGGTCGTCGCCATCTGCGCCGTGCGCACCGGCGCCGGCAAGAGCCAGACCACCCGCCGCGTCGTCGACCTCCTCAGGGCCCGGGGGGCCAAGGTCGTCGCGGTCCGACATCCGATGCCCTACGGCGACCTAGCCCGCCAGGCCGTCCAGCGTTTCGCCGTCTTGGAGGACCTCGACCGTCACCAGTGCACCATCGAGGAACGCGAGGAGTACGAGCCCCATCTCCGCCGCGGGGTGGTCGTCTACGCCGGCGTGGACTACGGCACCATCCTGGCCGAGGCCGCCCGCGAGGCGGACGTCATCCTTTGGGACGGCGGCAACAACGACCTGCCCTTCTACCGGCCGGACCTGCACATCGTCGTGGTCGACCCGCACCGCCCCGGCCACGAAACGTCCTACCATCCCGGCGAGACCAACCTCCGGATGGCCGACGTCGTCCTCATCAACAAGGTGGACACCGCCCGTCCCGAAGGCGTGGAAGCTGTCCGAGAAGCCGCTCGCCGCCTCAACCCCGCCGCCATGGTCATCGAAGGCGCCTCGCCCATCTTCGTCGATGACCCGGGTCTCGTCCGCGGCAAACGGGTCCTGGTCATCGAAGACGGCCCGACCCTCACTCACGGCGGAATGAAATACGGGGCCGGGGTCATCGCGGCTCGCAAGTTCGGGGCCGCTGAACTAATCGACCCGCGCCCCTACGCTGTCGGCTCCATCCAAGACGCTTTTCGCCGCTACGAGGTGGGCCAGCTCCTTCCGGCCATGGGCTATGGCCGCCAGCAGATGGCGGACCTCGAGGCCACCGTGGACCAGACCCCGGCCGACCTCGTGGTCATCGCCACCCCGATCGACCTCCGGCGGGTGGTCAACATCAGGCAGCCGGTCGTCCGCGTGAGCTACGAACTCGAGGAAATCGGTCGGCCCAACCTGTCGGACGCTCTCGACCTGGTCTTCGGCCGGCCCTCGCCCGCGCTGGAGGACTACCGGGGGCTGGAAGTCCCGCCGTTGCCGGCCCAGAGCCCAAGCCCGCCCGAGCCCTGGCCGACCGCACCCTGGCCGACCGGGTCCGGGCCGACCGGACCCGGTCTGAACCCAAGCTGAACCGATAAGGCGGGGGCCCAATGGGGCACACGTCCTACGTCCTGGTGATCGCCAAGACCGTCGGGCTCTACGCCCTGGCTCTCCTCATGTTCCGCCTGATGGGGAGGAGGACCCTGGGCGACATGGAGCCCCTTGACTTCGTGGTGGTGATCGCCATCGCGGAAATCCTCGGCGCGCCGCTGGCCGATCCCGCTCTCTCGCTCCTGCCCCCGATTGTGGCCATCGTCGCCCTCACCCTGCTGCAGATAGGGCTGGCCTATCTCAGCCTGTCCAGCGCCAGGGTTCAGGCGTTTCTCGAGGGCAAGCCCATCGTCGTCATCCGGGAGGGGCGCGTCCTGGCCCGCAACCTACGCCGCGCTCGCGTGAGCCCGGGGGAACTGGCCGAGAGGCTTAGGGAACGTGGGTTCCTCGGACCCGCCGACGTCGAGTTGGCGGTGTTCGAGACCGACGGGATGCTGTCCGCCATCCCCAAGCGCGAGGCCTCTCCGGTGACCCCTCGCTTTCTGGGCCTGGAGTCCTCGACGACGCTGCTTCTGGAGGGTCAGCCTGTGCCGGCCGGTCTCCGGCAAGCCGGTGTCACCGAGGCCGAACTGGCCGAGCGGCTCAGCCGGCGCGGGCTCTCCCCAACGGACGCCGAAGAGGTGTTCATCGACCCCGACGGCTGTCTTCGCGTCATCTACAGCCTCACATCCAACCTCCCCAAGACCAAGCCCCCGGGGGCTTCCCGCGCCACGCCCCGGCCGGACGGTTCCGGTCGGCGCCCCGCGACTACAACCTCCCCCGCCCGCGTAAAGAGAACAAAGCGGCGCCAAGCCAGAAGGTTGCCCTGAAGCGTTCCCCACCGGAGGGACGGCCCGTGAATCTTAAGGTTCTCCTGAACACCTTCGCCCTGGTCTTCGTCGCCGAGTTGGGGGACAAGACGCAACTCGCGACCTTGGTCCTGGCCGCCCAATCGCGGAGTCCCATCTCGGTCTTCGTCGGAGCGGCTCTGGCCCTGGTCGCCACCACCCTCCTCGGAGTGGTCCTTGGCTCAGCCGTGAGTCACGTTATGCCCCTCAAGTACATCCGGATGGGGGCCGGTGCCCTCTTCCTGGTCTTCGGCGTCCTTCTCATTGTCGGCCGCGGGTGAAACGCGACGAGCCTAGGAGCCTGTCGACAGGGCTCCGGGCCGGCGTCACGAAACCTTCCTGGTTGCCGCCCGTAACAAGCGGGAGAGGCGAACCGCTTGCCCCAGAGCCCCGAGCAGGACAGGATGGATCTTCGTCTCCTAGAGCGGTGCCGGCAAGGTCACCTGGAGGCCTTCGGTGACCTTGTTTCCCGTTATCAGAGCCGTATCCACACTCTCGCCTATCGCATGCTCCACAGCCGCGAGGAGGCCGAGGACGTCACTCAGGAGACCTTCCTGAACGTCTACCGCGCCCTCGGGACCTTTCAAGGGGAGCGCTTCTCGCCCTGGATCTACAAGATAGCCTCAAACCTGTGCCTGGACTTTCTGCGGCGCCGGCGCCATAGCACGGTCTCCCTCAACGCCCCGATCGGCCCGGAGGGAGACATCCCGCGCGAGATAGCCGATGAGACACAACTGCCCGAGGATGTTGCCCTGGCGGGGGCTTTGGGGCTCGACGTCCAGCGGGCCATCGACGCTCTGCCGCCGAAGTACCGCACGGTCATCGTCCTCCGGCACATCGAGGACCTGACCTATGAGGAGATTGCCGAGATCATGGTCTTGCCCCTCGGCACCGTCAAGACAAGGCTCTTCCGGGCGCGGGAAATCCTGAGGGTGAGTCTGGCGCGGAGCGATTGACGCCGGTAGGCGGCACGACCGGCCCCGGGCTGGAAAGACTACAGGCCACGCAGGTTCGCGTGGCCGGACTCTGGAGGAGGGTCGCTGGTGGAGTGCCTTGAGGTCTACGCTTGGCTCCAAGCCTACCTCGACTCCGGCGTGACGGCGGAGCAGGAAAGGGCGGTCGAAGCCCACATCCGGGCCTGCCCGTATTGCCGGCGTAAGTTGGTCGCCATGGCCCGGGTCGTCAACGCCCTTGAGCGGACGAGCGACATCTCGCCGCGCGCCGAGTTCACCCGCCGGCTGTACGAGGCCCTGGAGAAGGAGGCGGGGCACCCCCTCGCCCCTCGCCCCCGCGAGCCGCGCCGGTAGGCCCACGCTGGCAGGTTAAGGTCGGCAAGCCAGAGAAACTACGACGCGGAGCCTTTCCGGCAAGCGTCGGGACGGCCTATCCGGGGAGGGTTCAGCCGTGACGGACGAGACTAGGAACGAGCATATCGCCAAGATGGAGAAGGTCGTCGCCACCTGTGACGAGGCCCTGAAACGGGACCCGAAGGCCTGGGCGGCCTACCACGACAAGGGTGTCGCCCTCCTGGAACTCGGTCGCTTCCCGGAGGCGGCCCAGACCCTGGATCGTGGACTCGAGTACAACAAGCGGGACCTGGAGGCCCTCTACCTCGCCGGGGTGGCCTACGGTGAGGCGAAGGACTACGACCGGGCCATCAGCCGTTGGCGCGATGTGGTCAAGGCCAACCCCAAGCACGCCATGGCCCATCTGATGCTGGGCAAGACCTACACTTTCAAGGGCATGTGGGACCCGGCGGTTTTCGAATTCCGGAAGGCCATCGAGTTCCAGCCTGACGCCAAACCACCCCTGGCCTACGCGTACCTGGCCGAGGTGTACCTGACCCGCGGTCGGATCGCCGAGGCCGCTTCGTGCCTGGAGAAGGCCAAGGCCACCTCTCCGGAAGACCCCCAGATCCACCTGAACCTCGGGGCCCTGTACCTCGACCTCGGTCGCCCGGAACAGGCTCTGGCCGAAGCCCGTGAGGCCGTCAAGCTCGGAGCCAGGAGCGCGACCGCCCATCTCAACGCCGGCATGGCCCTCATGAGGCTTGGCCGGGCCGAGGAAGCCGCCACCGAGTACCGCGCGGGCTTGGCCGTGGACAGCACGGACCCCGAGCTTCACATCAACCTCGGAGAGGCTCACTTGGCCACCGGGGCCATCGACGAGGCCATCGCCTCGTGGAAGAGCGCCCTCGCCGCCGCGCCTCGCTACGCCAACGCCCACCACAACCTGGGGGTCGCCTACTTCCGCCAGGGCCTGTTCGACGCGGCCATCGCCGAGTGGCGCAAGACCCTCGAACTCGAAGCCAGGCACCGGAGCGCCCGGGTGAACCTCGCCGCTGCCTACGCCGGCGCGGGAGAGTTTGACAAGGCCATCACGGAGTGGAAGCCTCTCCTGGAGACGCACCGGGGCAACCCGGACATCCTCGCCGGGTTGGCCGAGCTGTACTTGAGGAAGGGGGACCTCGGCCTAGCTGCCGACTACAGCCGGCAAGCGGTGATTGCCACACCCGGACACCCGAGGGCGGAGTTCGTCCTCGGCGTGGTCTTGGCCCGCCGCGGACAGGTCCGCGAGGCCCTTGGCGCGATGCGGAAGGCCGCCGCCCAAGGGGAGCAGTTTCTCTCCACCCAGACCTCGACCATCCGAAACTGCCTGGACGAGGTCACGGTCAAGGCCCTGGAACGGGAGGCCGCGGCGACGCCCGCCACTCAGGACGCGGCCCTTATCGCGAAGGTCCGCGAACTCCACGCCAAGGCGCCGTAGAGGCTCAGACGACCCTCTTCCTGGGCCGCGAGGGATTTGTTTCGGCTGGAGGAGAAGGAGCCGCCAGGGATGCGTCCCCGCCGGAGGGGTCACCCGGGAGGGCCTGGGCTTGGCCGCCGGTGTCCTTCTCCGTGGCGGCTCTAAGACAGGTCAGGGCGATGAGGGCGAAGGCGACCACCTTGACCCAGACACTCGGAGCGAAGAGCGCCACCCACAGTCCGGCGGCCACCCACAGGGCATACTCCAGGAGCGCGAGCACCAACCGCAGCCACCTCCAAGGGCAAGTTTCCGCGTCGTCCCCGATGTTCCTACCAGGCCTCGAAGTCCGTACTTAGCGAGGCGGGCGCCACGCGCGACCCGTCGCCCGCGCAGGACTTGCCCCAGGACCGCAGAACACTCGCCGGTAATTGGCACCAACGTGTGGCCGAAGCTGTTATGCCCATGTTGACGGACAGACTATGATGGGGCCGCGGAACGGACGAGCGGCCTCCCGCGGGGGAGGAACATGCCGCAGCCTGGCAGTCAGGAGATGGGCGGAAAGCGCGGTCTTCTCATGGTCATCACCGGCAACGGGAAGGGCAAGACCACGGCGGCCTTCGGGCTCGCGCTACGGGCCGCGGGTCACGGTCTCCGCGTCATTGTCATCCAGTTCATGAAGGGCAGCCCGAACTACGGGGAGTACATCGCGGCCCGCGATCACCTGAGCGGTCTGTTGAGCGTTGAACAGTACGGCCGCGCTGAGTTCGTCGTCAAGGGTAGTCCTCTCCAGGTGGACGTCGACCACGCGCAGCGGGGCTTGGCTCGGGCCCGGGAAGTCCTGGCGGACGGGGAGTTCGACCTCGTCGTGCTCGATGAGATTAACGTGGCCATGGATTTCGGGCTTCTCTCCTGGTCGGAGGTCGAGGGACTCCTCGCCGGGCGCAACGCCGCGGTGGATGTCCTTCTCACCGGACGGTACGCTCCCGGCGCTCTCGTCCAGATGGCGGACCAGGTCAGCGAGGTCCTGGACATCAAACACCATTTCGCTGACGGAATACCGGCCCGCGAAGGCATCGAGTACTAGGGCGGCAGGACTTCAATCCTTGCGGGGCGAATTGTTCGCCAATCTTGGATACATTATCCCAAGACCCGTAGCGTTCTTCCAGATAGAACCGCTAGAGCGCCGTCTTGGAGGTAGGACGATGGAGACTCTCTCAACCGACGTAGTCGTTCTTGGATCGGGTCTAGCCGGTCTGATGGCCGCTCTGACCATCCGCGAGGACGGCGGCGACGTGGTCCTCGTCACGGAGGCCACGACCACTTCGGCCAGCTACCGCAGTGGGGGCAACTTCCGTGCTCCCGGAGCCGACTACACGGCGGAGCAGCACTTCCTCGACACTATCGCCGCCGGAGGCTATCTCTCGCAGCGCTCACTCGCCAAAGCGTTGGCCGAAGATGCCGCCTCGGTCTACGGACGGGTGCGGAAAGCCGGCGTGGAGGTCGAGCCGACCGAGACAGGCTTCCGGGTCGCCCCGGATGGACAGAGGCCTGGCGAGAGGCTTGTCGGGGGCCTCCTGACGGCCGCCGCGACGGCGGAAGTTCGGATTATCGAGGCCTTCGGCTGGGAACTCCTCCAGGCCATGGACGGCTCCGTCAGCGGCCTCTTGGCCTTCGACGCCCGAAGGAACGACTGGCTGGCCATCTCGGCCCGGGCGGTAATCCTTGCCGCCGGAGGGGCGGCCGGGGCCTACCTGTGGACCGATAACTCCCCCGACGCCACGGGAGACTCGCTGGCCATGGCCTTTCGAGCGGGCGCCGTCTTGGCCGACATGGAGTTCGTGCAGTTTTGGCCTCTCACTATCGCCGAGACCCCGGTCTGCGGCCTGCTTCCCCTTCGGGATCTCGCTCGGGCGCGCCTGCTTGTCCGGGGTGGGTCCGATATTACCGAGAAGGTCGGGCTCTCGACCCTGGCCGGTGGCCAGGGTGCCCCGGCCCTGGTGGCCCGGCGCGTCTACGAGGAGATGGTGCGACCCGAAGAGGAGTCCGACCTGTCCCTCGAACTCATTTCCCGGTCGTCGGCCGGAGCAGGGGCCGCCCGTCAGCGCGCAGCGAAAAACCCGCTGCCCGTAGTTCCGGCCGCCCACCACACTATCGGGGGCGTAGTCTGCGGCGACCACGGCCAGACTCGCGTCCAGGGGCTATTCGTGGCCGGTGAGGCCGTGGCGGGGACGCACGGCGCTGACCGCGCCAGCGGCAACGGTCTGACCGAAGCGGCCGTCCTGGGTCGGCGAGCGGGCCTCCTGGCGGTTGCCTCCGCGGGCGCTAACTCGGCCGTCCGTCCGGCGGTCGGGGATCTCGAACGGCAGGCCCGGGAGCGCGTCCGCCGCACCATGTCTTTCCTGGAACCGGCGTCGCCGGGGAGTCTGACGCCGGAGGAGACGACGAGCCGCATCCGCCGGGTCATGTGGCGCCACGCGGCGCTGGTTCGGACCCGGGAAGGTCTTGACGCCGCCCAATCGGCCATCAACAAGATCAAGCGGTCGTTGCCCCTGGCCGCCGATCTCGGTGACGGCGGGGATGTCCGGTCCGCCCTGAAGACCCTGAACCTGCTCCTCGTGGGCGAAGCCATCGCCCGCTCCGCGCGGTACCGCAAGGAAAGCCGCGGCGTCCACTATCGTTCCGATTTCCCCGACCGGGATGACGCCGAGTGGCTCAGGCATGTGCGTGTGAAGCTCCTGTCGGGCGAGATGAGTCTGGATACGAGTCAGGGGCTGGAGTTGATGGGCCCCTAAGTCCTTCTCCAGGCCAAGGGCAGGAATCGCGTTCCGCTATGTGGAAAGGATGGCGCGCGCTTCCGTCGCCCCAGCGCACCAGGCCGAGGGGAGACGCGCAAAGGGAGGCCTCGGATCGTGGGTTCATGTCTTTCGGTCACCCACTACCGGCCGCTCTCCCAGGTCGTTTGCGACCAGCTTCGCCAGGCCATTCACACCGGAGAACTCAAGCCGGGGCAGCGCCTTATCCAGGCTGAACTGGCCGACCGACTTGGCGTGAGCCGCATCCCGGTACGGGAGGCGCTCCAGCGCCTGACCGAGGAAGGCCTGGTGGAGTACAGGCCTCGCCGCGGCGCGGCTGTCCGGCGCCCGACCCTGGAGGAAGTGGAGCAAGCGCTGGCTACCGCCCGGATTCTGGTCCGGGCGGGCATGCAGATCATCGTCGAGCGGATTACGGTTGCCGATATCGAGTCTCTGGAACGCCTTCTGACCGCCGGCCTCAGGATGGCGCATTCGGGGCGCCTGGCAGAGGCCATCGCCCTGGACGCACGCTATCATCGCGAACTCTACGGCGCTTGCGGTCTGCCCAAACTCTGGGAGTGCATCGAGGGCCTGTCCCAGTACTACCCCCAAGGCAGGCGGCTGGCCATCGAGGCGCGGGCTGCGGTCGCTATGTCTGAGCAAATGGAGATACTGGCCGCGCTCAGAGCGCGCGACCGGGACACGCTTCTCGACATGGCCGACCGCCACTTGGTGAACAACGCGAGGGCCGTCCTTCTTGAGTTGGGTGGCGGCGTTCCGGATGACCGGGCCGCCGGCTAGGGTCCTCGTCCATGTGCCGGCGCGAGCCCTGGAGTACGCCCAGGCCCTCACTTCGGCGGTCCTACGCCCCGCTAAGATTGCCGCTCCTTGCGCCATCGAGGTTCGTGTCGGCGTCACGGCCGCCGAAGCCCAGTCTCTGGCCCCCTGGCCCGACATCTTCTTTGGGGCTGGGCTCGCGCCGGAGGTTCTTCTTGAGATGCCTCGCCTCGGTTGGATCCAGTGGGCCTGGGCCGGTGTCGACAGGCTCCTGGACCATAGGCCCTTCGCGGAAGCCCTCGCCCAGAGCCGCTTCCGCCTTTCGCGGGCGGTGGGGCTGTTCGGACCGCCTCTCGCCGAGTACGTCCTGGCCTACTGCCTCTGCCTGACCCAAGGCATCCCGCAGGTCTTGGAGGCTCAACGCGAGCGGGCCTGGCGCCGGTTCCGACCGGGCCGCCTGGCCGGTAAGCGACTGGGCGTGGCCGGTCTCGGTTCCACCGGTGGCGAGATCGCCCGTCAGGCCGCCCGTCTGGGACTCGAAGTCTGGGGGTGCCGGCGCTCGGGGGCCTCCCCCGGCCCCACGCCCGAGGGCATCGCCCGCGTCTTTGGCCCAACCCAACTAGACGTCTTCGTGAGCGGCCTGGATTTCCTTGTCCTCGCCCTGCCGCTCACACCCGCCACGCGGGGCCTCTTTTCCGCCGGCCTCCTGGCCCGGATGAAGCCCGCGTCGGTCCTCATCAACGTCGGCCGGGGAGCGCTTGTGGACGAGCGGGCCCTCGTCGAGGCGCTCAGGGCGGGGCGCCCCGGTTGGGCCGTTCTGGACGTCTTCGAGCGGGAGCCCCTACCTCCGGAGAGCAAGTTGTGGTCGCTCCCCAACGTCATCATCACGCCCCACCTGGCCGGTCTCAGCCGGCCGGACGACATCGGCGACCTGTTCCTGCACAACCTCGCGGCCTATCGCTCCGGTGGTCCGCTCGCCGGCGAGGTGCGGGCGGACCTCGGGTACTAGTTCCCCCTCCCCCCGAAGGACCTCGGGTCGCGACCCGCCTCACCCTCATCAGTCTTGGGCGGGCCGGTTCGGGAGTAGGATGGGGGCGGGACGCAGGTTTTCCGGCTCTTTCCGGCGAAACAAAGCTAGCCGCGCCAGCGTTCTATCTGATGGTGTCTTTTGTCTTTGTCAACCAACCGAGGAGGGGGTAGAACGAAATGGGCAAGTTCGCACGCGTCATCACCGACCTGCCCGGTCCGAAGTCCAAGCGACTCATCGAGAAGAAAGAGCAATACGTGGCCAACGCGTTTAGCCTGTTCCTGCCGGTCATCATCGATCGCGGTGAAGGCGCGGTTTTCACGGACATCGACGGGAACAGCTTCATCGACTTCGCCGGCGGCGTCGGCGTGCTGAACGTCGGGCACTGCCCCCCCACCGTGGTCGAGGCCATCCAGAACCAGGTCGCCAAGTTCATCCACACCGACTTCAGTGTCGTCCCCTATGAATGCCTCATCGAACTCGCCGAGAAGTTGGCGACCCTCGCTCCGGGGCCGAGCCCGAAGAAGTGTGGCTTTTTCAACTGCGGCGCCGAAGCCGTCGAAAACGCCGTCAAAATTGCGAAAAAGTACACGAAGCGCAAGGCCATCATCACCTTTGAGTCGGCCTTCCACGGCCGCACGCTGATGGCCATGACCCTTACGAGCCGCGTGAATCCCTACAAGGAAGACTTCGGGCCTTTCGCCCCTGACGTCTACCGGATACCCTCGGCGTACTGCTACCGCTGCAACTACGGGCTCACCTACCCGTCTTGCGACCTCCAGTGCGCCAACGCGCTCGAGCGCTTTTTTGTCACCACCGTCTCGGCCAAGGAAGTCGCCGCCGTCATCATCGAGCCCGTCCAGGGCGAAGGCGGTTTCATCGTGCCGCCGAAGGGCTATTTCAAGCGGCTCAAGGAGATCTGCGTCAAGCACGGCATCCTCCTCATCTGCGACGAGGTCCAGACCGGTTTCGGCCGGACCGGCACGATGTTCGCCATGGAGCAGTTCGACGGGGTCGAGCCTGACCTCATGGCGGTCGCCAAGTCGCTGGCCGCCGGCATCCCCCTGAGTGGCGTCGTTGGCCGGAGAGAGATCATGGACGCCCCGGAGGACAGCACCATCGGCGGCACCTACGTCGGCAGTCCGGTCGGCTGCGTCGCCGCCCTCGAGGTCCTCAAGATCATCGAGAGCCAGAGGCTGCTTGACCGCTCCAAGGTTATCGGCCGCCGCATCAAGGAAGCCTTCTCGGCCTACCAGGACAAATACGACTTCATCGGCGACGTGCGCGGCCTTGGGGCCATGGTTGCCATGGAGTTTGTCAGGGATCGCGCGACCAAGGAGCCGGCTCCGGAGAAGGCCGCGGGTATCGCCAAGGCCGCGCAGAAGAAGGGTCTGCTAATTCTGAAGGCCGGCGTGCAGGGCAACTGTCTCCGCGTGCTCTGCCCGCTCGTCATCACGGACGAACAGCTTGAGGAGGCCATCGACATCATCGGCCAGTGCCTGGCCGAGGTGGCCTAGTCGACGACCGAGCCCTGGCCGAGATTCCGATTCTCGGGGCTGGTCACTAGGGAGTAAGGATTAAATATGAAGACCAGAGAACTGGCAATAGGCGCTCTGCTGGCGGCTCTGTCGCTGGTCATCCCCACGGCTTTCGGCTTCCTGCGCGTGACCATCCCGCCGTGGACGGCTACGCTCACGTCTCACGTACCCACGATGCTGGCCATGTTCGTCAGCCCCATCGTCGCTCTAGCGGTGGGCTTGGCCTCCGGGATCGGCTTCCTCATCGCCACCGGTCTGGCCATCGTGGCCGCCCGCGCCTTCACGCACGCTCTCTGGGGCGTGCTCGGCGCGATGCTCTACAAGCGGGGGATGAAGCCGTGGCTCGTCCTGGCCATTATCCTTCCGGTGCACGCCCTCTTGGAGGCTCTGGTGGTCTTGCCCTTCGGCTACAGCCTCTCCCAGGGCCTCTGGGTCGTGGGTGTGGGGACCGCCCTCCACCACACGGTGGACGCGGCCATCACCCTGGCCGTCCTGGGCGTTGTCCTCAGGGCCGCCGGCCGGCCGGCAGTCAAGGTCTGACAGGGGAGACGAGGGTCGGAATGGCGCTGGAGACGGAACGAGCGGGGAGGCCGACGGCCTCCCCGCTCTTACTTACAGGCCCGGTCTTCGCGCCGCCGCGGCTCACTTGACCGGGGCGTCGCTGGTCACGAGATTGGCTTTCTCCCATACCGGAGCGAGACCGCCGACGCTCCTAAGGATGACCTGCATCAGCGAGGCGTAGACGGGAATCAGGATGGCCTGGGCGATGACCCGCGGTATCATGGTCGCGGCCAACGGCATACCGAAAAGCATCTTGAGGCAGAGCGGCGTCAGGAACACGGCGCAGGCGACCTGAGTTGAGGCGATGGCGAGGACGAGGTGGGCCAGAGACGGTGTTCCCCCGCGCCTGAGCCGGAGAGCGGCCAGGAGCAGCGCGGGCAGGGCGCCGGTCAGCATGGCGATGACCGTGAAGTGCGGCATGTACGGCCCCATGGGGCTAAGGAAGTAGCCGATCAGGTCGGAGGCCCCGCCAACAATGGCCCCGGCCAGCGGACCGTAGAGCACGCCGGCCATGAGGACCGGGAAATGGCCGAAGCCGATGCGCACACCCTCGACCCCTAACAGGACCAGCCTCACGCTGGCATAGCGAGTCAGGACCACGGTGAGAGCCATGAGAAGAGCCAGGTAAGCCAGACGCCTCGTGGGGAACGCCAAATGAAAACACCTCTTCCTCTGGCGGCGGCAGCAGGGCCACACCAAGAGACGGAGGCGTCTTTGATGTGACAGCGGAAGCGATGTCCCACCGCAGGAGAGGTCCTCGGGCCGTTCCAGACCGCGGACCCGCCTTTCGTCCAGAGGCAACTTCCCATCCCCTGGCACTTGACGCGGGAACACCTACTCTGCCACTTGCCGAATGAACTGGCTGTCAAGCTGCGGATTACCGTCTCAGCGTAGCATTACCGCTGGGGCGCGTCAACCCGCCGCGCCGCCACCCGGCGCCGCCAGGCGGCGAACAGGATGACGGCCGCAGCCGCCGCCAACGCGCCGGCGGCCAACGGGACGACGACGCCGGGCAGGGGGAGGCCGAGCCAGAGGTAGTAGCGGTTGTTCAACCGGTGGAGGTCAAGAACCTTGCGGTCCGGGTCGGAGACCAACGCCGTGGGGGGCTCGGAGAACTCAAGCTTGTTTTCCCCGCACAACGCGGTGACCGTCTGGGTCCGGCCGCCTCCCAAAGACACCCGGACTTCGGCGCGCGGGAACCCCAGGCCTCCGCGGTCCCGCAGGGTGAAACTCAAAACGTAGACGTCTTCCCGGCGGGCCAGGGAAACGTGGGACAGGGCGAGGTCCGGTTCGCCGGGTTGGCTCGCCCATAGTTCGACGAAGCCGGGCAGGTAGGGGTCGTCTCGTCGGGCCTCAGCTACGAGCAGGCCCAGGTCCGCGGCCGTGGGCTGCCGTCCCACGAAGGTCGTCAGATACGAACGTAAAAGTCCGGCGAACTCCTCCTCGCCAAGAAGGAACCGCAGCGTGTGGAAGACCCAGGCGCCCTTGTCATAGACGATAGTCTCCTGCCAGTCGAGTTCGCGCGTGTTCGACTCAGCGATGGACGAGGCAATACGGAAACGCGTGGCCTGGGCGTAGCTCGCGGCCTTGGCTCGCATCTCCGCGGCCAGCGCGGCCGGTCCGCCGCAGGCTTCCGCGTAGAGGGCCTCGGAGTAGCTGGCGAGCCCTTCCCAGAGGAACCACTCCGGCTCCCGGCTGATGGGGATGACCTCCCCCCACCACTGGTGGGAGAGTTCATGGGCGAGCAAGCTTCGGGTGCCCGTATCCCACTCCGGGTTCGACAGCCAAGTCTTCTCCAGCAGGACGAACGAGCGGGCCGAGACTCCACCGTAGTAGAAGTCCTGAGCCTCAGCCAGGGTGAGGTTGGGGTAGGGGTAGCCGCCCATGAGGTCGGAGAAGAACGCCAGAATGCGCTCGGCTTCCGCCAGGCAGACGTCCGCCCGCTCCGCCTCGCGGGCGTAGAAGAACGACCGCACCGTGACTCCCGTCGCCGTGATGCGCTCGGCGACCAGGTACGGGCCGGCCGCTAGGTACAGCTTGGCCGGAGTGTCGAGCCCCCACGTGAACGTCCGCGACTCGTCGACCTTGCCGACCGGCGGGGCCGCAATCAACCGGCCGGGCGCGGCCGCGGCCCACCAGGAGGGGACGGTCACCGTCAGGGTGCCTCGGACGAAGTCGTCATCCTCCGGCTGCGGGTACCACCCGGTGTCTGGTCTCAGGTAGATGCCGTCGACCCCGAGGTACTCGAGCTTGCCTCGGCGGGCGGTGCCGCCCGGCGTGACGTACCCTGAGTAGGAGAAGGTGAGCGACACGATCTTCCCAGGCTCGGGCCGGGCCGGCAAGGTCACTGAGATTGTCTCGCCGTTCCGCTCCCAGGGGAGGTCGCCGGCTTCCCCGCGCACCGAGGAGACCTCGAAGGTGGTGGCGAGCTCGAAGTCCAGCCTCCCGCCGGCCCTCGGGAACCCCGGGAAGAGCGCGTAGGTCACTTCGGCCCGCAGCCGGCTGTCGAGGGGTTCAAGGGTGACGCTTCCGGTGAGCCACACCGGCCAGGACAGACGGGCGGTCTCCTCGTCGACGACGAACCAATCGAAGACCTGCCACACCGGGGACTCCGGCTGAGGGTCGGGCGCCGGGCGGAGCCGCTCCAAGGCACTGACCAGAAGGAAACGCCTCTCGCCGGCCAAAGTCCGGTAGCCGATAGCATGGTGGGCCAGGACGTCTAAGGTGTTGCCAGAGCCGGGCACGATGAAGACCGTCGAGATGTCGGTCTGTTCGACCACGGCCCCGTCGCCCATCGCGCCGAAAAGACAGCGGCGAACGCGGTCCCTGGGGTCGCCGATGACGCCGCTCGGAAACGGTTCGGGCGGGACGGGCAAGGGAGCGAACAGGACCGTGTACGAAACGAGGTCGGTCGCGCCCAGAGCGGTTTCCTGGAGCGTCAGTATCTCCCCTACCTGCTGCGCCACCTCGGGCGCCAGAGGCTCCCGCGGCACGTCGACCGTCGGGTCGAGGCGGAGGGGCGCGATAGCCGGCACCGAAGTCGCCGCCCCCGAGCAGGTGGCGGAGGCCGCGGTCAGGACCGCCATGACCAGAGCCAGCCCGAGCGACAAACCCTTCCGGGACGCTCCAGCCGGGCGAGGCAACACGGCGGTCCGACCTTCCTTGGGCGCTAGACCTTCTCGGTTCGCCGGGCGGACCGTCGTTCCCCCGGGGAGGCTCACAGGAAACGTTTTGCAGCAAGGAGAAATACTAGCCCTGACCGGAGAGACCGAGATCGTCACCGTCGGGGGGGGGCACCGTCTTGGACGTGGTCTTCACCCTCTGGGTCGCGGTCGCGGCTCTCGTCGGCGGAATTGTCGGGGCCTTGCTCGGGCTGGGTGGGGGCATCATCATCGTGCCGATTTACACCCTGGCCCTGGGCCTCCCGCCGCAGATAGCGGTGGGCACGAGTTTGGTGGCCGTGGTGGCCAACGCCTCAAGCGCCGCCACCATCTACCTTAAGTCACGCCTCACCAACCTGAGGCTCGCGCTCATCCTGGCCACGGTCACCGCGGCGGGGTCGCTGGGCGGCGGGCTTATCGGAACATCCGTCACCGGCCCGTTCATCCTGGCGGTTTTTGGTTTCGTCCTGGTCGCCGCCGGCATCCTGATGTTCGCCCGGCCGGAGCGCGACGCCCGGACGCGCGCGCCGGATGAGGCGGGGAACGTCGGGTCGGACCCTCTCGAGGGTCGGTACTTCGATCCGGCCTCCCGGACCGAGGTCGTCTATCGCCCAAAGGCCGTGCGCTCAGGTCTGTTTCTCAGCCTGCTGGCCGGGCTCGCGTCAGGCTTCCTGGGCATTGGAGGGGGCATCATCCAGGTCCCGGTCATGAACCTTATGTTCGGCATGCCCATGAAGGCGGCCACGGCGACCTCGAGTCACATCATCTCCCTTACCGCGGTGGCCGGGGCCGTCGTGTACCTGGCCCGGGGCTTCATCGACCCGGGGGTCACGGCCGTGACCATCCTGGGCGTCTTCGTCGGCGCCCGGATGGGGGCCAGGCTGGCGCAGGTTCTTCCGGGAGCGCTCATCAAGCGCGTCTTCGCTGTGGTGTTGTTCTACATGGCCCTCCGGATGCTGGCCGCGGCTTTCGGACCCTTCCTGTCCTGAGAGGGCGGCCGCGCCGGCGTCACTAGACCCGTGAGACGAGGTGGCTTTGTGGACGACAGACCGACGCTCCAGCCGGAGGACCGGCCGAAGGTCCATGCCGTCGAGGCTGACGCGCCCATCTACGGGCGGCTGGCCTCGCTCCTCCGGGTCGGGGTCGGGGTTGGGCTGGCGCCTGTGGCGGTCGGCCTGGCCGTCGCGCTCGTCCAGGGGTCGGTCGGGGAAGCGGCCGCCGCTCTCATCCGGGCCGGAGTCGTGATGACCCTGGCTCTTCCGCCGCTCCAGGCTCTCGTGGCGGCCCTCGCCTACCGAAGCCAGTCCAACGGCCGGTTCGCGCGGGTCGCCGGCGGCGTCTTAGTCGCCCAACTTCTCGCTGTCTTGGTGGCCTGGACGAGGTAGTGGGGCTTGGATTGTGGAACGGGGTTTGGACCAAGTAGGAGAGAGGGTGCCGGTCTATGTCTCGACCCTCAAGTCGTACGGAACCGCCCACGTCGTCGCTCTTCGGGGAGGGGTCGGGCTCCGCGCCGGCCCACGAGGGCCAGGCGCCCTCCGGCTCGGCCCGGGTCTTTGTGTCCGACCTCCGGAAGGACCAGCGTGTCGCGGGCGCCGTCTTCCTGGTGATCTCCAAGAGCCTGCGGTCCACGCAGTCGGGCAACGCCTTCCTGGCCCTCGAACTGCGCGACCGGACCGGGCGTATCCAGGCCCGGCTGTGGGACAACGCGGAGGCCCTCCAGAGTCTGGCGGTCCTGGACGGGTTCGTTCGCCTAGGGGGTCACGTGAGTGAGTACGGCGGGCTCCTCCAGGTCAACATCAACGAACTCGAGCCCGTGGCAGTGGAAAGCGTGGACCTGGCTGACTTCCTGCCCGCCAGCACCCGTGACCCGGGAACGATGGAGGCCGAACTGCGCGGGCTGGTGGCGGGAATCGTCTCGGCGCCTCTCCGGACCCTCGCCGAGAGCTTCTTCGGTGACCCGGAGTTCTGGCCGCTCTTTCGCCGGTGTCCGGCCGCCAAGCAGATCCATCACGCCGTCCTGGGTGGCCTGCTCGAGCATTCCCTGGCGGTGGCCGGGCTCTGTCTGGACATGGCCGGCAGGTACCCGCCTTTGGACCGCGACCTTCTCTTGACCGGGGCGCTCCTTCACGACATGGGGAAGGTGAGAGAACTCTCCTGGACCCGGCGCTTCGACTACACCGACGAAGGACAACTCATCGGGCACGTCGTCCTGGGCGCCGAGATGGTCTCCGAGCGGGCGGCGAAGCTCACCTCCCCGCCCGATCCGGAGACGCTCCTTCGCCTGCGGCACATGATTCTCAGCCACCACGGACAGTACGAATGGGGCTCGCCCAAGCGCCCCATGACCCTGGAGGCCGTAGCCCTCCACTACGCCGACGACCTCGACGGTAAGTTGAACACGGTCGAGGACACTCTCCGGACCGAGGGGGAGCGTGATCCCGACTCCCGCTGGACCCCGTATCACCGGACGCTCGATCGGTATCTCTACAAGGGGTCGCGAGGAGACGGTCGTTAGATGGCGTTGGCTATCCCCGAGAAGAGGAACGGGGATGGCCCGAAAGGTGCGGATGACCGGTGCGGGTGATCGGCGGTCAGGCTCGGGGCCGGCGGCTGAAATCGGTTCCCGGCGAGGGGACGCGGCCTCCCCTGGCCCACGTGAGGCAGGCCCTTTTCGACATCCTGCGGGCGGCGACTCCGGGAGCCGCCTGGCTAGACCTTTTCGCCGGGACGGGCAGCTACGGCATCGAAGCTCTGAGCCGCGGAGCGCGCGAGGTTGTGCTGGTCGAACTGAACCCCAAGGCCGCCGCGGTCATCCGTCAGAACCTGGCGACCACGGGGTTCACCGACCGGGCCCGGGTCGTGCGGGGCGATGTCTTCTGGGAGATACCCAGGCTGGCCCAGGAAGGACTCCGGTTCGACGTCGTCGGCATCGCCCCGCCGTACTTTCGTGGTTTGGGGCCAAGGGTTCTGGCCCTGGTGGATGAAACAGGTATCGTGTCGCCAAGCGGCTACGTCTACGTACAAAGGCACAAGACGGAGGAAATCCCTCCCAAGACGCGAACTCTGAGTTTCGTGCGCGACTATGTCTACGGAGAGAGTGTCTTGAGCTTCTTCCGGCCTGAGCGTGGGAGAGGGGAACCCGCAGGTGAAGGAGTGGAAGAGAGCCGCTGAGGAGGTCATTGCTTCCGGACGGCGGCCCCTAAAGGTCTTCCTGCTCGGCCCGACCGACAGCGGCAAGACCACGCTGGCCGCCTTCCTGGCCAGTGTGGCTGCGGCGGCCGGCCTGAAAGTGGCCGTGGTGGACGCCGACGTGGGACAGTCGGAGATCGGCCCGCCCGGTTGTGTGGGACTCGGTTTCGCCTCCGGGACGGTGGAACGGCTGCGGGACGTGCCCGCGACGTACTCGTATTTCGTGGGGTCGAACTCCCCCGAACTCCTGAGCTTCACGACCGCGATGGCCGCCGGAAACGCCGTGGACCGGGCTCTGGCCGCCTCGCCGGACCTGGTCATCATCGACACGACCGGTCTTGTCTGGGGTCGGACGGCCCGGTTCCTGAAGAACACGAAGATAGAACTCATCGACCCCACGCACATCCTGGCTCTTCAGAGGGACTTCGAGGTCGAGCACATCCTCCGGTCCTGGGAATGCCTCGGCAGTTCGCGCCTGACCGTCATGCGTGTCCCGCTGTCGCCTAAGGCCGCGGACCACAGCCGGCGCGACCGGAGGGCCTCGCGCGAACGGGCTCTTCGCCAGTACTTCGCCACCGCCACGCCCTGCGAGTTCGACCTGGCCAAGCTGGCGCTCTTCCGGACCACCTACCTCACCGGGCGTCCGATGGACGAGCGCGAGGTCGAACTCCTCGCCAAGGACTTTCGCTGCCAGATCGCCCACGCTGAGCGGCTCGCCGATGGCATCTTCGTCGTGGCGGGAAGCTACTTCGACCTCGACGGTCTGGACCGTGTCAAGGAACGCGAAGGAGTGCCGGATGTCTTCCTAACCAAGGCCGACCGGTTTGAGAACCTCCTGATGGGGATGGTCGACCGGGAGGGCGGCCTACTGGGTGTCGGGGTCCTGACCGGCCTGGACTTCCAGCGTCGGGTCGGGACCGTCCTCAGCCCGCTCGACCGCCCGGTCTTGGATCGGGTCGCCGGCCTGCAGTTCGGCATCCTCAAGGTCTTGCCGACGGGCGAGGAAGTCGGGAAGATACACCCGAACGACATCTAGCGCCCTCAACTAAGTAAGGGGTTGACGCAGAGACAATGGTCAGCCTGCGTTTCTCGTCGGGCCCCGGGCCCGACCCGCGCTACCCCTTGTCCGGTCTCTACCTCGGCGATTACTCGCGGGTCGCCCACCTCTACGACTACTCCCCCCATGACCCGCGGGCTTTCCCCGAGCGGGCGCGGGAACTGGCCGGCCACGACTTCGACCGGCCGGGTCTCGCCGGTCTCCTCGAGGAGTACAACCGGGGGCTAGGGGCCCCCCCGGAGGCCCTGGCCTCCGCCCGCCGGCTGGGGAAGCCCGGGGCGGTGGCCATCATCACCGGCCAGCAGCCCGGGGTCCTGGTCGGCCCGCTCTACACCTTCTGGAAGGCGGTTTCCGTCATCCAGTTGGCCCGGGCGGTCGAGGGTCTCCTGCCGACCGGGACACCGGTCGTGCCTGTCTTCTGGATCGGGGGCGAGGACCACGATCTGGCCGAAGTCGCCCGGCTAACCATCCAGGCTCCCGACGGCAGTCTGGCCCGGCTCAACTACAGGCCCAGCGCCGGGACGGGCGCGCTCTTTCCTGCCCGCGCCTCGGTGGGACATTTGCCCGCGGGGCCGGCGGCGCAGGCCTTGCTCGATGAATTGGAGCCGCTCCTGGGGCAGACCGAGTTCAGCCCGGACGTTCTGGCGCACCTCCGGCGCACGGCGGAGGCCTCGGGCAGCCTCAGCGGCTGGTTCGGCCGCCTGCTCCTCAGTCTCCTCGGCCACCTGGGTTTGGTCCTGGCTGACCCTCTCCTTCCGGGGATGCGCCTTCTCCAGAGGCCGGCCCTGGCCCGGATGGTGACGGATAATCCGGCCATCGGGACCCTGTTCGCCGAGGGCCAGCACCAGGTGCGGGAACTGGGCCTCGACCCGCAGGTGGAGAAGGACCCGGACTCCGCCAACCTGTACCTGTACCGGGGCCTAGAACGGGTGCCGCTCCGCCGGGCGGCCGGCGACGGCCGGTCGTTCACGGCGGGCCAGGGGCCAGAGGCCGAGGTCCTCACGGAGTCCGACCTTCTGGGCCTCGCTTCCTCCCCCGAAGGCCTGAGCCCCAACGTCGTCCTGCGCCCGCTGGCCCAGGAATGGGTCTTCCCCGTCCTGGCCTACGTGGGCGGGCCGGGCGAGACCAGCTACTTCGGCCTCTACAAGGGTCTCTTCCATCACTTTGGCCGGCGTCTCCCGGTGATCTACCCGCGCCCGAACGTGACCATCGTCGAGCCGGCCGTCGCCCGCCACCTCAGCCGGTGCGGTCTGGACCCCGGGGAGTCGCTCGCCCTTGACACTCTGCGCGGGGCGCGGGCTCGCTACCTTGACGACGCGGACCCGGTGGGTATTGACGGCCTGTTCGCCCGGCTCTCGGACCAGGTGACCGACCTCTATGCCTGCGCGGACAGGGAGTTGGCTCGTCTGGACCCCGGCCTGGCCGACCTGGGGGTCAAGAACCGGGACCGGGTTCTGGCTGAGGTCGAATGGCTCCGGAAGAAGACCTGGCAGCAGCACCGCCAGAACTGCCAGGAGGCCGTCCGCCGCTACGACGCGATCGAGACCGCCCTGCGCCCCGGGGGCGACTTCCAGGAGCGCGTCTTTAACCTGTTCCCCTATTTGGCCAAGTACGGGCCCGGCCTCACCGGCGAGATGGCGAGCCAGCCTATCGTGCCCGGCGACGCGACCCTCAGCGCCGGGCACCGCTTCCTATTCATTTAGGAGGCCTCCCAGGTCCTTCACCGCGTGGCATTAAATGGTTGACTCCGGCCTGTCCCCGGGAATATCCTGGGGTTGTTCCGGGAAACTGCTTCTAGCAGGGCTTTTGCGCCAAGCGGGAAAACCGCCCCCGGCGGCAAGGACGAGGAGGCAGTCTCTTGCTCGACATCCTGGTGCGCGGTGGACTGATCGTGGACGGTACCGGCAACCCTCCCTATCCCGGCGACGTGGCCATCTCCGGCGGGCGCATCGTGGCCCTTGGCCGCCTGGAGGGGGCCAAAGCGACGACTGTCATCGACGCCGACGGCCTGGCGGTCGCGCCCGGGTTCATCGACATGCATTCCCACTCGGACCTCTCCCTACCCCTTCACCCCAAGGCCTCGAGCTCGCTGTCCCAGGGCATCACGACCGAGGTCGCCGGCAGCTGCGGCTGGTCGCTCGCTCCGGTGAAGAAGGAGACAGCCGGCTCGGTCCTGAGGGGCCTCTGTGAGGGGCTCATGGGAGAGGTGCCCGGCGGTCTCGACGCGGAGAGCGGCGAGGGCGCGCCCGATCTGGGCTGGTATTCCTTCGACCAGTATCTTGAACACATTGAGAACCAGGGGATGGGCGTGAACCTGTACCCCATCGTCGGCCAAAGCCTGCTGCGCGCGCACGTCGTGGGGACGGACCGGCGTCCGGCCACGCCCGGAGAGATCCGGGCCATGCAGGAGTTGCTCGTGGCCTGCCTCGCGGAAGGCGCTCGCGGCCTGTCCACCGGGCGCGCCTACCTACCCGGCGCCGGCGCGTCGATCGAGGAGATCATCGCTCTGGCCAAGGTCGTGGCGGCGTCGGGCGGCCTCTACACCTCGCACCTCAAGGACGAGAGCTCGGGTGTGGTCGACGCGGTGGCCGAGGCCATCCGCATCGGCCGGGAGAGCGGTGTCAGGGTGGAGGTCTCCCACCACAAGGCCATCGGCCGCGCGAACTTCGGCCGGGTCGCCGAGACCCTGACCATGATGGAGGACGCCCGCCGGTCGGGGGTCGACGTGACCTGCGACGTCTATCCCTACAGCTTCGCCCAGGTCTTCTCGCTCCTGACGGAGATTCCGGGTATCTCGCCGTCCCAGTCCGACGACGAAGTGCGGGTCCTTCTAGCGCAGGAGGAGTTCAGGCAGAAGACCGTCGACCAACTCCTGAAGGCTTGCGCGAGTGAGAATGGGGCTCCGGGTTTCCTGTCCAGGCCTGAGCACATAATGCTCATATCGCTTGGCGCCAGCCATGAACTCGAGGGTCAGCCTCTGGCTTCCGTCATGGGGGGCTTCGCTCTCCTGCCGTCCAGCCCGTCCGCCCCGGCGGTGGGCGCCCCCGACCCGGCGACGATCCGCGCCCTTGTGGACCGGCTCCTCGACTTTCTCCGCGAGCAGGACCTTCGCGTCAACCTCGCGGCCATCATGGCCGAGGAGGATGTCGTCGCTGTCCTCGGCCAGGCGGAGACGATGGTCGGCACGGATGCCTTCACCCTCGACCGCGAACTCGGTGGCCGGACGCCCATCCATCCCCGCCACTACGGGACTTTCCCGCGGGTCTTGGGCCACTACGGTCGGGACAAGGGCTTGGGCGGCCTGGCCCCCATGGTCCGGAAGGTGAGCGGTCTCCCGGCGCGCAAGCTACGCTTGGCGGATCGCGGTCTCCTCGCCCGGGGAATGTCGGCCGACGTGGTGGTCTTCGATCCCGGGACCATCGCCGACCGGGCCACGGCCCAGTCCCCCTATCTTGAGCCGATCGGCATCGGCTGGGTCATCGTCAACGGCCGGGTCGCCGCCAAGGACGGTCGGCCCACCGACGCGCGAGCCGGCATGGTCCTGCGCCGCTAGGTTCCGCCGGAGTGACCGCCTCGGCTCGACCGACCCCGGTGGCAGGATTCCCCTTTCCCAGGCCGAACACACACGCGACCTGTTTCCACAATGATTCCGGCAGTAAAGGGAGGTTCGGGTGTGGCTGCGGCAGTCCAACCACTCGGTACGAGGGGGAAACACTTGCTCCTGGCCCTTCTCCATAAGGATAGCCCGGTCGTCATCGCCGACCTGGCCAAACAGTTCGGGGTGAGCCCTCGTTCAATCCGGTACGACCTCGACGAGATAGAGGTCTGGCTCGGGAACACGCCTATCCGGCTCTGCCGGCGCCCGCGCGTCGGCATCTGGGTCGAAGGGGCCGAGGACAACCTGGCCCTCACCCGGGAGAAACTGGGGCTCGTCGAAGACTACCGTCCCGTCCTCTCTCCCGAGCAGCGGCGCAACATCATCGTCGCCCGGCTCCTCCGGCACGATGAGCCGGTCACGAGCCATGCCCTCGCCGACGAACTGCACGTCTCGCGAACGACCGTGTTCGCCGACCTCGACAACGTCCAGGCCTGGCTGGGCGAGCGTGGGCTATCTCTGGTGCGCCGCTCCAACTACGGTCTCCGCATCATGGGGGAGGAGACGGCGTGGCGGCAAGCTGTCTCGGACCTCTTAAACGATTTCGCGGAGTCCGGTGAACTCGGCCGGCTCCTGATGCAGATCGGAAAGGAACCATCGGGCGGGGAAGACTCGCTGGCCTCGGGTTTCGCGGGCTCCCCTCATCTTCTCGCTCTCCTTGGCGGCCTCAGCCTGCGCCAGGTCGAGGAACTCGTGCGCCTGGCCGAAGACCTGGCCGGCGTGGAGTTCACCACCGGCTCCTATTCATCCCTTGTCTTCCAGCTCGCCATCGCCATCGGGCGGCTGACCCACGGCAAGCAGGTGGAATTGCCTCGCGACAGGATGGCGGCCCTGCGCTCCTATGCGGAGTACACGCTGGCCGGTCGACTAGCGCAGCGGGCCACGGAGATCTTCGGGGTCGCCCTGCCGGAAGCGGAGGTCGGACATCTGACCCTGCATCTCATCGGAGCCAAGGTGAGGGGTCCGGCGCGCGGGCGCACCACCGACAAGACAGGGGCCAGGCCCGGTATCCTTCCCGCTTTCGACATCGAGGCCGCGGCGGCGGCCCGTCTCATCATCGCCTCGGCCGCCCGTGAACTGGGCTTGCCCTTGGGCGACGCGGAAGGCCTCCTCCCAGGGCTGGCCCTCCATCTCCGCCCGGCGCTCGGCCGGCTCCGCTTTGGCCTTCCGATGACGAATCCCCTCCTGGCTGAGGTCCGGGTCCTGTACCCCCGCATCTACGCCGCGGCGGAACAGGCCTGCCGGGAGATTGGCCCGATCGTCGGCCTTTCCATCCCGGCGGAGGAAGTCGGGTATGTGACCATGCATCTCGGGGCGGCCATCATCAGGCGGCGCCAGGTCTCCAGTGGCCGGCGGCGCGTCGTCGTGGCCTCCACCGGCGGCGTGGGGGTGAACGAAATGCTGGCGGCCCGGCTGGGCGCCGAGTTTCCCGAGCTTGAGGTCGCGGCGACCTCATCCGTGCACGGGCTACACATCACTCTTACCACGTCCCACCCGGACTTCGTCATCAGCACATCGTCCGTCCCGGGCGTGGAGGTGGAGGTCGTGGTCGTTGATCCACTGCTGAACACCGAGGACATCGCTCGCGTCCGGGCTTTCCTGGACCGCAGGTACAGCCCCAGCGAGCACAGGCTCCTCTCCGAGGCCGACTGAATGGCCGCACGAGGTTCTTTTCCCCAGCATAGGCTCTTGTAGCAGGGGGTTTCGCGGGCCGCCTGGGGAGGGCTCCCGATTGTGAGCATCGCCGGCCGCATCATCAGGCACTTCAATCTCGCCGACACCCCGGGAGTTCGGCCGTCCTCGGCGGCGGCGGACCGGCGCCCGGGGCCCTATCCGGGCTTGGGTGAGTCGGCCCCCGGGACCGGGAGTCTCGACCGCTACCGGCCGGGCACGGCCCGACTCAACGGCCCCGCCGCTGGGGAGATTGTCGGGAGCGTCGACGACGCTTCACCGGCCGCTCCCGTCGCCCCCCTTCTCGCTCCACCGGGACGCCCCGCGCCTCTCATCTACACCCTCCTCCACTACGTGGTTCTGGTCCTGGGTGTCGTCTCGAAGTGCTTCATCGAATCCCTCAGCCGTGGCGGACGGATGGGCTGGGTGACCCTCGTGTCCTCGGCTATCCTTGCCGCCGTGATCTTTCCCTTTGTCTACAAGAGGGTGTGCAACCCCACGCAGGTAGGAGCGATGCAGTTCTTCGTGTCCTTCCAGCATGGGTTCTTCTTTCAGACCATCCTCGAGGAGATCCAGAAAGCCCTCATTTAGACGGACCGCCTTGCGGCTCCGGCGGCGGCAGGAGTATCCCTACGGTTTGCCGAACCCGAGGGGGCCGGGCATCCGTTATGCGCTAGGCGAGTCTTCTTGGCCCGTCCCCAACCTACCGATTGGTAGAACTGGGTCCACTCTCTCGGCTCCGGCCAGTCGGTAGGGAGCCGGTCGAACTCAGGGGCGGTGTTTGCCAGGAGCTTCGTTCGGCATCCCAACTTGAAGCGAGGAGGCTTGAGCTTTGCGGCCAGTCTACATGATTGCCGGTGGCATGACCAAGTTCGCTAAAGCCAGTCCGGACAAGGATTTCCGCTACATGGTCAAAGAGGCCTTCGACTACGCCATGAACGATGTCCCCAACCTCACGCTGGACATGATCGATGGCTCCGTGGCCTCGTATTTCTCCGACCACTTCACCCGCCAGCTCATGGCGGCGATTATGGTCCAAGACTACCTGGGCCTTTGCCCCAAGCCTTCGCGTCGCCAGGAGGGCGGCGGGGCCACGGGCGGTCTCAACTTCCAGGCCGCCTGGGAGTCCATCGCCTCCGGACGCATGGAAGTCTGCCTGGCCTTCGGTTTCGAGACCATGTCCCACGTCAACACGTGGAAGGGTAACGAGTTCATCGCCCTGGCTTCCGACACCAACTTCGACTACCCGGTCGGCGGCTTCTACAGCGGCTACTACGCCATGATGGTCCGGAGGCACATGCACGAGTTCGGGACCACGGTCGAGCAGATGGCTAAGGTCTCGGTAAAGAACCACGGGAACGCCTTGCACAACCCGTGGTCGCAGTACCCGATGGACATAACTGTCGAAGACGTGCGCAAGTCCGAGATGGTGGCCGACCCCCTGACGCGCCTGGACATCTGCGTCATGTCCGACGGCGCGGCCGCCTGCATCCTCTGTTCGGAGGAGGCCCTCGAGAAGTACAAGCTCACGGACAAGCCTGTGCGAGTCATCGGCGTGGGCTGCGGCACGGATACGATGCGCCTGGCCGACCGGCCCCACGGGAAGGTCGTCCTGCTTCCGCACGAGACCGAGAGCGACTACAAGCATCTCAAATACCCCGGGGTCCACTCCTTCCGCGGCGGCCGGAACGCTGCCAAGCTGGCCTATAAGATGGCCGGCATCGGAAACCCGCTGGAGGAACTCGACTTCGTCGAACTCCACGACGCCTACACCTCGTCGGAGATCCAGACCTACGAGGACCTCGGCCTCTGCAAGTACGGCGAGGGCGGCAGCTTCATCGAAGACGGGCACTCCTCGCTGACGGGCAAGATGCCGGTGAACCCGTCCGGCGGTCTTCTCGCCTGCGGCCATCCCGTCGGGGCGACCGGCCTCATGCAGGCGGTCGTGGCCTTCTGGCAACTCCAGGGGACCATCGGCAAGCACTGCGGTGGCGACGCTTTCCTGCAACTGAAGAACCCGAAGCGCGGGCTCATCCACAGCCACGCCGGGACGGGCACCTACATCACCTGCACGGTTCTCGAAAGGGGGTTCTGACCGTGGCCGACAACTTGAAGGACGGTCTGGATCGGGACTTCAAGATGCTCGAGGTTGAATCCGGGACGGTCGTGTACAATGTCGACCCCCTTATCGTGAAGTACCATTACGAGGTCGACTACATCCACAGCTACTGCCAGGACTCGCCCTGGTTCCGCGGCCTCATGAACGGCCAACTCCTGGGCTCGAAGTGTGTGAAGTGCGGGTACGTCTTCACCACCCCGCGCTCCCACTGTATGGAGTGCGGCGCCAAGACGGAATGGGTCGAGCTCCCCACGGAGGGCACCATCCACACCTGGACGACCTGTTACTTCGGCGGCCAAGAGTTCCTCAAGGAGACCCCTTATCACCTCATCCTGGTCGAGTTCGAGGGGGCCAACACCCTCCTCCTGACCCGGCTGATGGGCGTTCCCGTCGGGCAGGTCAAAATCGGCATGAAGGTCAAGGCCCGCTTCCGCCGGCTCTCCAAGATCTCGCCGACGGACGTCTACTTCGTCCCGGCCTAGGGTCGAGGCTCGCCCCGGCTTAGGACCGGGGCCTGGAGAGTAAAGATGACGCGGGGCCGCCGGCGGCGGAGGGAACCTCGGGAGGTTCCGGCTGCCGCGGCGGCCCCGCGGCTAGAGGCCCTTATGGGGGGTTGCCAATGGACTTCGAACTCAGCCAAGAGCAGCGCCTGACCCAGAAGATGGCCCGCGACTTCGCCCAGAAGGAAGTGGCGCCGCACGCCACCGAGTGGGAAGAGAAGAAGGCCATCCCGCGGGAGGTCTTCCAGCACATGGGCGAGCTTGGCTTCTTCGCCTTGCCCTTCCCCGAGGAGGTCGGCGGCCTAGGCGCCGGGTATGTCGGGTACGCCCTGGCGGTGGAGGAGGTCTCCCGCGCCTCGGCTTCGCTCGGCATCTCCTACGCCGCCCACTGCTCCATTGGGACCGCGCCCATCTTCCTGTTCGGAACGGAGGCTCAGAAAGAGCGTTGGCTCGGCCCGTTGCTCCGGGGCGAGTTCCTGGCCGCCTTCGGTCTGACCGAGCCGAACGCCGGCTCGGACGCCGGCGGGACCGAGACGACAGCCGTCCTCAAAGACGGCGAGTGGCTTCTCAACGGAGCCAAGTGCTTCATCACCAACGCCAACCTGGCCGGCGTGATCGTCGCCACGGCGGTGACCGACAAGGGCCGGGGGTCGCGCGGTATCAGCTCGTTCATCGTCCCGGCCGACGCCCCGGGCTTCTCCGTGGGCCAGAGCTACGGCAAGCTCGGCCTCCGCGCCTCCAACACGGCCGAACTTGTCTTCAGCGATTGTCGCCTGCCCGCCGAGGCCCTGCTGGGCGAGCGGGGGGGAGGCTTCAAGCAGTTCCTCCAGGCGCTGGACGGGGGCCGCATCGGCATCGCGGCCCTGTCGGTGGGTATCGCCCAGGCTTGCCTGGACGCGGCGCTGCCCTACGCCAAGACGCGCGTGCAGTTCGGCCAGCCCATCTCCAAGTTCCAGGCCATCCAGTTCAAGCTGGCCGACATGGCCATGGAGACCGAACTGGCCCGCCTCATGACCCACAAGGCCTCCTGGCTCAAGGACAGCCATCTCGCGTTTAGCCGGGAAGCGGCCATGGCCAAGCTCTACGCTTCGGAGACGTGCGTCCGGTCCGCCCTCCAGGCCGTGCAGATTCTCGGCGGCTACGGGTACATGGAAGAATACCTGGTCGAGCGGTACCTGCGCGACGCCAAGTTAATGGAGATTGGCGAGGGCACGTCCGAGATCCAGCGGCTGGTCATCGCCCGCGGTTTGGGCTGCTAGATTGGCGTCCGCGCCCGCCGCGGCCGGGAGCGAACCAAAAGAGCGAGAGGTGAACCCGGATGGGTTGTGAGGTCCCGTATTCGACCAAGCAGGTAACCTACCGGCGCACGGGAGAGGGCGAGCTCTTCCAGGACCCGAACGTCGACCGGGCCAGGGAGCATTTCCGCGCGAAGTCGAGAGCCATGGTCTCCAAGGTCATGACCGTGGCCGAGGCCGTGAGCCGGTTCGTCGCCGACGGCGAGTACCTCTCGGTCGGCGGCTTCGGCGGGACGCGCATCCCCACGGCCGTCCTCCACGAAATCGTCCGGCAAGGGCGGAAGGGGCTCGGCCTGTCGGGCCACACGGCGACCCATGACTGCCAGATTCTCGCCGCTTCCGGCTGCTTCGACCGCTGCGATGTGGCCTACGTCGTCGGGCTCGAGGCCCGGGGCTTGTCGTCGGCCTCGCGACGGTATTTCGAACGCTCCGGTGTGCGGGTCACCGAATGGTCCAACGCCGCTCTGGCCTGGCGGTACAAGGCCGCGGCCATGGGTGTCCCGTTCGTGCCCGCCCGGAGCATGCTGGGCACCGACACCGAGCGGGCGAGCGCCGCGGTGCGCATCGAGTGCCCCTTTACGGGACAAACCCTGCTCGCCCTGCCGGCCCTCTACCCGGACGTGGCCGTCATCCATGTCCATCGGGCCGACGTCTACGGCAACGCCCAGATCGAGGGCATCATGGTCGCCGACTGGGATCTCGCCCGGGCGGCCAAACGGCTCATCCTGACCACGGAGCGGCTCGTGCCCAACGCCGAGATTCGCAGCCACCCCGACCGGACCGCCATCCCGTATTTCCTGGTGGACGCTGTCTGCGAGGTGCCCTACGGCTCCTACCCAGGGTGCATGCCCTACGAGTACTACTCCGACGAGAAGCATCTCCGGGAGTGGCTCGAGGCCGAGGAGGACCCGGAGCGCTACAAGGCTTTCCTCGACCGCTACATCTACGAGGTCAAGGGTTTCTCCGAGTACCTCGAGCGCTGCGGGGGCATTGAACGCCTGCGGCAACTGCGTGACGAGGAGTTCTGCGTGGACCGCGAAGGGAGGAGTGGCCCGTGACCTACAATCGCATGGAACTCATGATCTGCACGGCCGCCCGCTTCCTCGAGGATGGCTCGACCGTCGTCGTCGGGACCGGCGCCCCCTGCGCGGCGGCCATGCTGGCCCAACGAACGAGCGCCCCGAACCTCATGGTCTTCTTCGAGGCCGGCGGTGTGGGCCCCATCCTGCCGACGATGCCCATCTCGGTCGGCGATTCCCGGACCTTCTACCGCGGCCTCGTGGCTTCGAGCATGGCCGAAATCATGGAGCACTGCCAGAGGGGCTTCGTCGACTACTGCTTCCTTGGCGGGGCCCAGATCGACATGTACGGTAACCTGAACTCGACGATGATCGGCACGGACCTCCAGCACCCGAAGGTGCGCTTCCCCGGGAGCGGCGGGGCGAACGATCTGGCCTCCCTGGCCTGGCGAACGATGATGATCACCGTTCAGGACTCGCGGCGCTTCACGCCGAAGCTCGACTTCATCACCAGCCCGGGGTATCTGACGGGTCCGGGCGCCCGCGAGGCCGTCGGCCTGCCCCCGGGGACCGGGCCCTACAAGGTCATCACCGATTTGGGCGTGATTGGCTTCGACGACGAAACAAAACGGATGCGCGTTGAGAGCGTGCATCAGGGCGTCACCCGGGCGAAGGTCGTCGAGAGCACCGGGTTCGAACTGCTCTGGGCTCCTGCCGCCTCCGAGACCCCGCCGCCGACCGAGGACGAGTTGCGTGTCCTTCGCGAGGAGGTCGATCCGTACCGGTACATCATCGGGCGAAGCTAGGCGCCCGGCCGCGCCGCCGCCGGCCCGCCCGCCTGGCTCAACCATCCTTCCCCGCCGGTCCGGTCACCGGGATTTGCGGGTCCGGCCGGGAAGGTCTTGTTCGGCCACCTGTAGAAGACAAGAGGCCGCTCGCCAGCGCGACCCAATCTGCCGATAAGGTGAACCCGGTGCCCTCAATTTTCAGTGATTATCGCCTGATCTGGGACACTCTGGACATCGCCATCGTCGCCTACGTCTTCTTCCGGTTGTTCCTTCTCATCCGGGGGACGCGGGCGGTTCAGCTCGTCAAGGGCATCGTGGTCCTGATCATCGCGGGCATATTCGCCCACTGGCTCGAGCTTACCACGGTCGTTTTCATTCTCAACTACGCCCAGATGGCCCTTGTCGTGGCCGTGCCCGTCGTCTTCCAGCCCGAACTGCGACGCGCCCTGGAGCAACTCGGCCGGGGCCGCCTGTTCGCCCCGTCCGCGGCCATGCTGCCGGACGAGGAACTCGCCAAGGTCATCCACGAGATTGCCGGGGCCTGCGATGTCCTCGCCCGCAACAAGATCGGGGCGCTCATCGTCGTCGAACGCGAGACGGGTCTCAAGGATGTCGCCGAGACCGGGACGCCCATCGACGGGCTGGTCTCCTCGGCCTTTCTCATCAACCTCTTCGTGCCGAACGCCCCGCTCCACGACGGCGCGGTCATCGTGCGCGGCAACCGCATCGTCGCCGCCGGCTGTTTTCTGCCCCTGTCGGAGAACCAGAGCCTCGGAAGGGAACTTGGGACCCGGCACCGCGCCGCCGTCGGGCTCACCGAGCAGTCCGACGCCCTGGTCCTGGTCATCTCTGAGGAGACCGGGACACTGTCTTTGGCCAACGCCGGAAAGCTTATGCGTCATCTCGACGATTCGACCCTGCGCGACATGCTCAAGCTCTTCATGAGATCGGCGGGCTTGTCCCCCGCCGCGGGTGGCGGGCTCCTGCGTTTCCTGGCGACACGGGCGACGAGTGGCGCTTCCAGGACCGGCCGGAGGAAGGGGACGGGAATTGGGCCGCCTGCTGAATAGGGATCTCGGGCTGCAGCTCCTGGCCGTCCTCGTGGCCCTCGTCCTCTGGGTCCAGGCCTCGGCCGTCGGGAACCCAGTGGCCCGTTTCACCTTCGACGCAATCACCGTGACTCCGGGCGACGCGCCGGCCGATCTCATCGTGACCGGCGCCCCCCACCCGGCCAAGGTCAGCATCACGGTCAGTTGCCGGCGCCGCATCGCGGACAAACTCTCCGCCAAGAACTTCAAGGCGACCGTGTCGCTGGAGGGGGCGCGGGCGGGCACCGCCGACTATCTGGTCGAGGTTGTCTTGCCGCCCGCCGTGGAACTCGTGGAGGTCAGTCCGGCTTCGGTGACCGTGACCATCGAGCGCCTGGCTTCAGCCAAGGTGCAGGTGGACCCGAGGGTCGTGGGCATCCCGGAGGGTTTCGTGGCCGGGACGCCTGCCGTTGAGCCGGCCATGGCCACGGTCCACGGTCCGGCCTCGGTCGTCGAACAGGTGATGAAGGTCGTTGCGGAACTTGACGTCGGGGCCGCCGGGTCCAGCGGTTCGGGCAAGGCGCGGCTCATCGCTCTCGATGGCGGCGGGCTGCCGTTGTCCGGAGTGACCTTCACCCCGGCCGACATCGTCGTCACGGTGTCCCTTAGTCCGCTGCCCGCGGCGGAGAGCATCGACGTGGACCCCATTCTCACCGGGAGCCCCGCTTCCGGGTACGCCGTCCTGCGCATCACCTGTAACCCGGGTAGGGTCGAGGTCCGGCCCGCTCCGGGAGGAACCATCGACTTCGACCATGTGGCGACGGTGCCGGTGGACATCTCCGGGAGCACGTCCGACGTGCGCGTCCTGGCCGACCTCGTGGTCCCGGCGGGAGTGGTGTCGGTGGTGCCGCTTCAGGTCGAGGTCGTCGTCGAGATCGGGGCCTCGCTCGGCTTCCTGGCCCTGCCCGTGACGGTGCGCAACGCCCCGTCCGGGCTGACGGCCACCGTCTCCCCGCTCACCGTCGACGTGGTGGTCAGAGGGCCGCGAGCTCTTCTGGACCGGCTTGTGCCGGGAGACCTCGCCGTCTGGGTGGACGCTACCGGGCGGTCCGCCGGCCAGTCCACCCTCACCGTGAACGTCGATTTCCCGGCTTGGTCCGAGGGCCGCCTCAGCCTCTCGGAAGTCACGCCGTCACAGGTCACGCTGCTTCTGGGTCGGTAGGCATCGCTCTTGGTCTTGGGGAGGAGATAGGCCCTTGCCCGGTTTGTTCGGTACCGATGGCGTCCGCGGCGTGGCCAATGTCACCCTTACTCCCGAACAGACCCTGCGCATCGGGCGGGCCGGGGCCGACCATCTCGCGACCCGGGGGAAGGGCGGCGACGGCCGCGACGCCAAGGCTGCGGACCGGCCCCTCCTGGTGCTCGGGCGGGACTCGCGTCTCTCAGGCGACCTGCTGGCGGCGGCGCTGACCGCCGGCTGCTGTTCGGTAGGAGTGGATGTCCTGGATGCCGGCATCGTTCCGACTCCGGGTGTGGCCTTCCTTGCCCGGCACCTCGGCGCGGCCGGCGGGGTGATGATCTCAGCTTCGCACAATCCCGTCGATGACAACGGCGTCAAGTTCTTCGACGCCGCCGGGTACAAGCTCTCGCCGGAGGCCGAGGAGGACGTCGAGGCCAAGGTCCTCTCCAAGCAGGACCGGATGCCCCGCCCGAGCGGCGCCGGCGTGGGCTGCCGGAAGGACGGACACCAGCACGCCCGGGCCTACGCCGACCATCTCGTGACCTCCGTCGGTGGCGAAGGGGCGCTGGCCGGCGCCTTGCCGCCCTTTGTCATCGCCGACCTGGCTTTCGGGGCCACCGCCCGGTTCGGCGCCCAGGTCCTCCGGCGGGCCGGGGCCAGGGTCGTGGCCATGAACGACATCTGGGACGGAAGCCGCATAAATGTGAGGTGCGGCTCCACCAACCCCGAGGCCATGGCCAAGCGCGTTACCGAGGAGGGGGCGATCGCCGGTCTGGCTTTCGACGGCGACGGTGACCGGGTTATCGCCGCCGACGAGAAGGGACGGATCGTGGATGGCGACCACATCCTCGCCGTCCTCGGCCTAGACCTCGTCGCCCGGAAGGCTCTGCCGAAGAAGACCGTAGTGGCCACGGTGATGTCGAACCTAGGCCTCGACCTGGCCCTGCGCGAGGTGGGTGGGAAGGTCACGCGGACGCCGGTCGGAGACCGGGCGGTCCTGCGGGAGATGCTGGCCTCCGGGGTCGCGCTGGGCGGGGAGCAGTCGGGTCACGTCATCCTGGCCAAGTACGCGACGACCGGGGACGGCATCCTGGTCGGGCTGCACCTTCTGTCCGTGGTCGCGCGGTCGGGACGGACGCTCTCCGAACTGGCCGGGAAGGTCGTCAAGCTGCCGCAGGTGCTCGTTAACGTGAAGGTGCAGAAAAAGGATAAACTCGAGACCAGCGAGAAAGTGGCCACCGCCATCGAGCGGGTGCGTGAGGCTTTGGGCCACACCGGGAGTGTGCTGGTTCGCTCGTCAGGTACCGAGCCGCTCGTTCGCATAATGATAGAGGGTCGCGACGCCAAGCGTATCGGCGAGATGGCCATGACCCTGGCCCGGGTGGTTGCGGCCGAATTGGGGGGTGAGATAGTCCAAAGCCAGGAACCCCCAAAAGAGTGAACCCCCTCCGACGGGGAAGGTCACCAGACGCGAGGAAGGCAAGCGGCAGATTGGTTCAAGCGCCAGGGCTCCCAGGGTCGCGGGAGTCGACGAGGTCCGGGATATTCGAAGCTTTCGGCGGGTGCCCGGCGGCCTAGCGCAGGCCGAACGGCTCCACAAAGCCGCCCGGTGACGGGCGGGACAAAGGGAGCCTGATGCGACGTAAACAAATCGCCGCATATATGCTTTCTTGCGGGCCATGCTGACCGCGTTCCCCCCTGGTGGAGGTAGCGCGGTTTTCACTTTGATTGGAGGAACCGGTAGATGTGTGGCATCGTGGGCTACATCGGCCGCCGACCGGCCTTGCCGGTTATTCTTGAAGGACTCAAGCGGCTCGAGTATCGCGGCTACGACTCGGCCGGAGTGGCCGTGGCCGGGAAGGGCAAGGTCGGCCTGACCAAGACCGAGGGGCGCATCGACGACCTCATCGAGAAGTTGGCCCGGCAGAGCCCGCCCCAGAGCACCGTGGGCATCGGGCACACCCGCTGGGCGACGCACGGCAAGCCGTCCGACCAGAACGCGCACCCGCACACGGACTGCGAGGGCAAGTTAGCCGTCGTCCACAACGGGGTCATCGAGAACTACCTCATCCTGAGGCAGCGTCTGGAGGCCGCCGGACACCGCTTTCGCTCGGAGACCGACTCGGAGGTCATCCCGCACCTGGTCGAGGAGTACTACGCCGGCGACCTGGTCGCGGCGGTGCGGCGGGCGGTGGCCGACCTCGAAGGCTACTACGCCATCGTCGTTCTCCGGAGCGACGAGCCGGACCGCCTGGTCGCCGTGCGCAAGGATAACCCGCTGGTCGTGGGGATCGGCGACGGTGAGAGCTTCATCGCCTCCGACATCCCGGCCATCCTCCGGCACACGCGGCGCATCATCGTCCTGGAGGAAGGGGACATGGCCGTCGCGGAGCGCGGGGGGGTCAAGATCACCGACCGTGCCGGCCAGGCGGTTGAGCGCGAGCCCCTGGACGTGGAGTGGGACGTGGAGGCGGCCGAGAAGGGCGGCTTCCCGCACTTCATGCTCAAGGAGATCTTCGAGCAGCCCGCCTGTCTTAAGCAGACCCTGGCCGGGCGGCTCGTGCCGGGCGGACCGAAGAGCCCGGCCGAGACGGGTATCCTGTTCGACAAGGGCGTCCTGGATACCGAGGAGGTCGTGGCCCTCGACCGCGTGTTCATCACCGCCTGCGGCACGGCCTTCCACGCCGGTCTGGTCGGCAAGCACCTCATCGAGCGGCTGGCGCGCCTTCCCGTGGAGGCGGACATCGCCTCCGAATTCCGCTACCGTAATGTCATCATGAAGCCCGGGGACATGCTCGTCGTGGTCAGCCAATCCGGAGAGACCCTGGACACTCTGGCGGCCCAGCGCGATGTGACGCGGCGGGGTGGCCGCACGGTGGCCATCACGAACGTGGTCGGCAGCTCGGTGGCCCGGGAGGCCGATGAGATTATCTACACGCGGGCCGGACCGGAGATAGCCGTGGCCTCGACCAAAGCCTACACGGCGCAACTCCTGGCCTTCGCTCTCCTGGCGACCCACATCGGGGTGGCGCGCGGGACCCTGCGGGCCGAGCGGGCGGCCGAAATCCTTGACGAATGTCGGCGCCTGCCGGAACTGGCGGAGAGGGTCCTCGACCGGGCCGAGCAAGTGAAGGCGGTCGCCCGGCGCCTCGCCGAGTGGAACGACGTCTTCTACATCGGGCGCGGCCTGGACCTGGCCGTGGCCATGGAGGGCCAACTCAAACTCAAGGAGATCTCCTACATCCACGCCGAGGCCATCGCGGCCGGCGAACTCAAGCACGGGACGCTGGCCCTCATCGAGAAGGGGGTGCCCGTGATCGCGGTGTCCACGCAGCCGGAGTTGAGGGACAAGACCCTCTCGAACGTCCAGGCCGTCAAGGCGCGGGGCGGTCACGTCATCGTCGTGGCCACAGAGGGCGACGCCGAGATTCCCAAGCACGCCGACGAGGTCATCTGGCTGCCGAAGACGGACCCGCTCCTGGCCCCCATCCTGGCGGCCATCCCTCTCCAACTCATCGCCTACTACGCGGCCATCGAGCGCGGCTCGGACGTCGACAAGCCGCGCAACCTGGCCAAGAGCGTGACGGTGGAGTAGACTACGGAAGAGGTGCGAGAGAGGGTCCCCCCGGGGCCCTCTCTCCGTGAATGTCCTTCCCCCAAGTCCTCCACCTAGGTCTGCCGATACGGCATCAGCTCGATGCGCGGCGGCCCAAGACACCCCCGCTGCGCACCCCAAGGTGAGTGGACCTCACTACTTCGGCAAGGCGCCTGGGGTCCATGGCCGACGCCCCGGAGGGCTCGCCCTCAAAGGGGAGGCGATGAGGAAGGTGAACCCCCAGACCACGACTAACGAGAACCAGGAGCAGGGATGAAGGCCGGGCGCCGCTTCGCTCCGAAGAGACAGGGACCCGACTATCCTGCGGCCGGCAGAGGTAATTGTGAGCAGCAGGCAAATCCTGGACGTCGGGGGGGGGGAGCGGAATGGGGTACACCCTGGGCATCGACCTCGGCACATTTAACTCGGCGGCGGCCGTGGCCCTTGGCCGCGATAACGTATTGATTGTGGATTACCTTGGGGACTACACCATCAGCGTGACGCCTACGGACGAGCTTCGCGTCGTCAACATCGAGCTTCGGGTGACGGACAAGAAGCGCTTGGTAGGAACACTGAAACGCCGCCGCACTTGGTGCGACTCGACGGTGTGGCGCAACGGGTATTGGCGCTCGTCAAGGATAAGAGCAACCCGACAATGCGAGGCCCCGTGAGCCCACTTGAGCGGGCCCTGTCAAGTGCCGCGACAAACCCTGACGACCCAAATGGAGTGTGCCCGGACATTTCAAACCGCACGAAGGACCTCGTGGACGCCCTCCGCCAACCCGGGGTGAAGCAGCCGATCGACGAGGCCACCTATCGCAGCTACCTCGACGAATTGAGCAGCATCGCGGGGGGGGTGATGAAGCGTGCTGCCAGACGAGGCCCAACGGATATTGGACCTAGTCAGGACAGGAAGGCCTCACGAGGCGCTGGGGGTTAGCCCCGGGGCGCCCCCGGCTGAGATCAACCGGGCCCACCTGAGGTTGGTGGCTAGGTTCAGGGCCCATCCGGAGGTCGTCGAGGCCCTGAACGGGGCGAAGGTTGCGCTCCGGCAGATGGTCCGGAGTGGTGCCGGTGACGCAGGGGCAACGGCCGTCGTCGAGCCTCGGCGGGCGGCCCGGGTTCCGGCCGAACCGATTCGCGCTTCCAGCACAGCTGACGCGCCGCCCAAGAGGGCGGCCCGGGCCCGGCTGCTATATGCTCTCGCGATAGCGGCGGCGCTCGTTCTGGTCGTCGTTGCCGTCTACTACGGCACCATGAGGGCGCGGGGGCTCGGAAACGTGGTCTGGGTCGCCGCGGGGGGCGAACACACGGTCGCCCTCCTCGGCGACGGCACGGTGACGGCGTGGGGGATTAACGAGAGCGGCCAACTGGGCGACGGGACAGGGACCGACCGGTCGACCCCGGTCCAGGTGCTGGGGCTCGCGGACGTGACCGCCGTGGCTGGGGGGGGCGAGCACAGCATCGCCCTCCGCCGTGACGGGACGGTCTGGGCCTGGGGAGACAACGAATACGGTCAGCTCGGCGACGGGACCATGACCGACCGTCTAACCCCGGTCCAGGCGCAGGGGCTGGCGGAGGTGGTGGCCATTGCTGGGGGGTACTGGCACACGATAGCCCTCCGCCGTGACGGGACGGTCTGGGCCTGGGGGGACAACGAAGTGGCTCAGCTCGGCGACGGGACCACGACCGACCGCTCGACCCCGGTCCAGGTGCAGGGGATGGCGGACGTCGTGGCCATTGCTGGTGGGAACTGGCACACGATAGCCCTCCGCCGTGACGGGACGGTCTGGGCCTGGGGGTACAACGAACATGGCCAGATCGGCGACGAAACCACGACGGACTGGGTCCGCCTAGCCCCGGTTCAAGTTCAGGGGCTGGCGGACGTGGGGGCCATTGCTGGTGGGAGCGACCACACGATAGCCCTCCGCCGTGACGGGACGGTCTGGGCCTGGGGGAACAACGAAGGGGCTCAGCTCGGCGACGGGACCACGACCGACCGCTCGACCCCGGTCCAGGTGCAGGGGATGGCGGACGTGGTGGCCATTGCTGGGGGACATTGGCACACAGTAGGCGTCCGCCGTGACGGTACGGTGTGGGTGTGGGGAACGAACTGGTGGAGGATCTTCCCGGTGACCACCCAGGCGGCCCCGGTCCAGATGCGGAGGCTCGCGGACGTGACCGCCGTGGCTGCCGGCCGCACGCACAGCATCGCCCTCCGGCGGGACGGTACGGTGTGGGCCTGGGGCCGCAACCGGTGTGGCGAACTGGGCGACGGAACGACGACCGAACGCTGGAGGCCGGTCCGGGTGCATGGACTGACGGACGCGGGGCGATAGCGCGGACGGCCGTCGTTGAGCCTCGGCGGGAGGATGTGCTCCGTCAGTTAGAGACTAGCGTGGCCATGTCCACCGGCAGCCCGAGTTCCTTGAGGTAAGTGAAGAGTTGGGCCCGGTGGTGGTAGGTGTGGGTGATGATGTCCAGGAGCCACGACCAGAGCGGGGCCACATGCCCGTAGAAGGCCTTCCCCTCCCCGGTCATGAACTCGGTGTCGCTCAGGCCGCCGTAGAAGGCAGCCACCCCCCCGACGCCGCCTCGCCAGACCGCGGTCAGTTCGGACGGCGCCGCCCGTCGCAACTCCCGCTCCCTCTCCTGGACGGCCTCCTGCGAGGCGCCTTCCAAGATGAAGAGGTCGATGGCCGGTACCTGGGCCAGGTGGTTGGCCACCTCCATCAAGGTGCGCATGTTCTCCCGCGGCCGCCATTCGAGCTTGTCGGCGGGCAGGAGAGCGAAGAGGCGCTCCGCGCTCGGGCCGACGCTGTTCAAGCCTTCTAGCAGGTGCTGCTGGTTCATGCCGCGTCCATCCTCCTTAGGGTCTCCGGGTGCCCTGGCTCTCGGCGACCCTCCAGGCGAAACCCACGTAGTGTCCGCATAGCTATTCTCGACCGAGGTGTCCGCCCGTGCGAGATAGCCTGTCGAGCCTTGACCATACGGTGGCGGAGCCCCTGGTGGCGTCGCTGGCCCCGGCGCTCCCCGGCTTGCACGTACCGGCGCCCCAGCTCAACCTCCTGCAGCGCCTCCTCTACTCCGGCGGCCTCGTCGGCGGCTACATCGCCGACACGGCCATCGTCACCTGGGCCCTGTACTACTATGCCCCGCCGGCCGGTCACGGCCAAGCCCTGGCCCCCATCACCTGGGTGGCGGCGGCCCTGGTCTTCGGGCGCATCATCGACGCGGTCCTCAACCCCCTGGTCGGCTATTGGTCCGACCGCTCCCACGACCCGCGGGGGAGGCGCATCCCCTTCATGGCCAGGAGCGCCTTCCCGATGGCTGTGGCCTTCATCGCCCTCTGGTCGCCGCCGACCCACTCGGCCTCCGTGCTCAACGGCGTCTACGCCGCGCTGGTCATCGGCCTCTTCTACTTCTGCTACACCCTCTACTACTGCCCGCATGAGGCCCTGCTGCCCGAGATTACCGGGCACGGGGGGGAGCGGGTCTCGCTCTCGGTGTTGGCCGCCATCTTCTCCGTCGTGGCCACGGCGTTCGTCGGCGTGGCCTCCGGATTCCTCGTGGAGCGGTTCGGCTTCCGGGCCACGGGCTGGGTTCTGGGGCTCCTCGCCCTACCCTTCCTCTACGGGCCGGTGCTCGCCATCCGGGAAAAGCCCCGGGGGAAGGCGGAGGACATCGACTTCACCTTCCGCGAGGCCGTCGCGGCGACCATCCGGAACCGGCCCTTCATGCTCTTCGAAATCAGCACGGTCTTCACGCTCCTGGCCCAGAACGTCCTGGTCGGGGCAATGCCCTACATTATCACCGTGATTGTCGGAGGGACGAGAGCCAGATGGGCCTGCTCATGGGTGGGAGTTTGGCCGTGGCTCTGGCCTCGTTCCCGCTGTCGATGAAGCTGGCGGCCAAGTACGGGAAGGGCCGCGTCTATCGGACCTCGCTCTTCTTGGGGGGCCTGATCTTGACCTCGCTGTTCTTTATCGGGCGGCTCGACATCCCGTTCACGCCGCTGCAGCAGACGATGTTCATCGTTGCCTTGTCGGGGGTCGCGTTCGCCCCGTCGATGGCCCTGCCGCGCGCTATCCTGGCCGACACCATCGACTACGAGTACGAACTCACCGGCAAACGCGGCTCGGCCATGTACATCGGCATCCAGGGGGTCCTGCAGAAGACGGCCATGGCTCTGGCGCCGGCGGTGCTCTCCGTGGTTTTTACCATCTTCGGCTACAGCCAGGCCCACCCGCTAGGAGTCTACCTGGTCGGGCCGGTGGGAGGCCTCTTGTTCCTCGGGGCGTGGCGGGTGTTCTCCGGCTACGAACTACGGGATGGGTGAGGGGGGCCGTCGGCCCGGGCTAGTCCGACGACTTGACCTCCACTCTAGCCCGCGGGCCATCCCAGGATACAGCGGCGCCCATGGCCTCGGCGGCGAAGCGCACCAGAGCGACATTGCCGCCCACGTCCAGGGTGACCTCGCGGGTGACCTCACCGGAAACCCGTTTCAGGCCAATCCGCCCGGCCTCTCCGTCCCAGGTGACCTCCAGGCCCAGGCCTCGGCGAGGACCCGGAGCGGAACCAGGATCCGGCCCTCCACCATGCGGGGCGGCACTGCGGAGAGGACGACCTCGCTGTCTATGACCAGACGAACATCGGCGACGGCGAGGCCAGGGACCCTTGGGTCGAGGGTCGTCGTGACGATGGAGGAGTTCCCGGTCGCCCCAGACGTACGCCCGGACGAACGTTCCGGGGGCCGAGTTCCCGGCCGGTAGACCGGCTGTGATGACGTCCGTTCCGGAGTAAGCCGGCGGATCCCTGTAGCCCGAAAGCTTGACGCCGCCGTTCAACCGCCAGCCAGCCGGCGCCACGCCCGGCGGGAGAGGCGGCTAGCCGGAGGCGGCGGGGGACGCCCAGGCCGCAGCCGACAACCAAAGATGGACGGTCGGGTCAAGCGGATCGAACGCTTCGGGCGGAGCGTCGAGCCAGCCGGAGGGGAACTCCACGAAGAAGCTGCCGACCGCCAGGCGGACCCGCCCTCCCTCGGGCGCGAGACGGGAGTCGGCCTGCTGGTCAAGCCTTAGGCGAACACGACCTCGGGCGTGGGGGTCAACAGGACCCCCTTGCCAAATGGCAAGGCGTCGCCCTGCAACTGGTTCTCCGCCGGCTCGAGGGTGCCGGCCACCGTCAGGATGGTCTCCGCCGCGCTGGCCAGGTTCTTGCGGACAGATGCCGTCACGTCGGTGGGAGGAACTTTGTCGAGGAGCATGTCTACTGAAGCCGTGCCTTCCTCGGGCGCACGGTTCCCGCTTGGACGGCGGCGATGATCTGATTGAGATCATCCATGGAATTGTGCGCCTGCGCCCCGACCAGCGGCGAGGCTAGCGCGAAAACCAAGGGTAGCAGGCCTATGGCCATGGCGGTTCGGCCGGTGATCAGGCGCCGCCTCCTGCTGTGACAATGCGAGGCCCGTCCGGCAACTGGGAGTTGCCTACTCATCGGCCCTGCCCCCTCAGAGACGCGTGGGCAGCGCAGCGGGCGCGCGGCCGCCCGCTGCGCTGCGCTTCGCAGCCTTAGTGGTTGAGATGGATGTCGACGTAGTCCTCATAGTACTGGCAGCCCGTCGGTATCGTCAGATGGATGTTGCTGGTTCCACTGGGATACAGGACTGTACCGGAGGTGCGGGTGGACGTCCAGAGACCGTAGCTGGAACTCTTGTACGCGTATACGTTGTACCAATGGGCGCCATTGAACCACGAGCCAGACTGCAGGTTCTCGGGTTTCTGGCCGATACTCACGACCCTGTATACGCGGATGTTTGAGTTTGTGGGGGTGAAGCCCCAGTCAGACGTTACGCTTATCTGCAGGGTGCCGAGCGTGACCCAGGTCGCGGCATCGATTGCGGTGACTTTCGCTCCATTCGTGATTACCTCGAAGATGAGGTAGATCGTTGAACCCCAGGGGCGGTTGATCTGCAGGCTAACCCACCCGTTGCCAGGTTTGGTGCTATCGTTGGGGAACATGAACATGTGCCAGGACGAGTTCAGGTGGGGATCCGTGAAAATGCCGGCATCGCAGGCGCGTCCGGTACTGGTGTTCCTGCAGCCGAAGAACATGTATCCAGCGTCATTGCTCGTGGAGTTGATGTTGATGAGCCCGGTCGACGGTGTCTGGGCCCACCCGGTGGACTTGAAGTGTGTGCTCGTAGAGGTGACCTCCCAGTACGGGCCCGTCGCGGAAGCCAGTATCCCGACGTCGTCGTCTGTGCTGCGAGGAGGCGCAATCGTGCCGCCGGGCGTTACGAGCAGACCGGATTCCATGGGGTACGAATCAATGGGCAGCTGCGGCGGGTTCAGGAGGGATGCCACAAGAGTCATCACCTGATCGCGGCGGATTTTTCCTCCTTCAATGAGCGACTGCACGACCCAGGCATCTGTACCCAGTTTCTGGACCTGGTCGTCAGTCACACCATAGGAACGAAGCACGTCCATGTTGATTTGTGAGTCTACATGCTCGGCCATTGCTATGCCGAAAGGCCACATCAGAACGACCGCCAACGTCAGACAAGATAGGACAAGTCGGATTCTGCTCATTGTCAGACTCCCCTCGCTTGGTCTAGTGCAGGAAACCGAGGCAATTGACTCGTGGGCCCCTCCTTCGAATCCGGTGTCCGCCGGTAGATGCAGCCGTAGCGCCAGCTTACCAGGACATGGGTAACTAAGCAAGTTGCTGGAGTCGCAAGTAACCGAATGGGCAGAGTAGGCGACAGGCTGGTCTTTCGTCTTCGGCGGTCCCTAACCCCAGTGGGCGTCGTGGGGCGCGAGCCCGCCTTGCGTCCGGGGGCTGAGGTTGACCCGGAGGACGTTTGCCGGCGTGGGCGTATCAGACGGCGCGAGGCTGCCGACCCTGACCGCGAAGAGGTCCGGCCGCTCCTCGCTCACCGCCCGGACCTCGAGCGGGGGGAGCGGGAAGGTCCGGACCAGGAAGGTTCGGGCCTCAGGCTCGAGGCCGGCCACCGAGTCGGAGAACGACTGCATCCCGCCGACCGTCGTCGTCACCTCGTAGAGGGTCCGGCGCTGGGCCGGGGTGAGACGCGACTTGCCCAGGATGAAGACGTCCGGGTCCAGGACGAAGAGCGTCCCGTTCATGAACCAGCGGCCAAGGACGGTTCGCAGGGCCCCCAGGTTGGAGACACGCTCCCGGTAGCGGCAGAAGGACAGAAGCTTGCCCTCCCAGGTCGGGGCGGTATCGGCGCCGAGGCGGTTGTAGTCGCAGAGGCCGGCGGCCGAGGCCAGGGGCGCCCCGCAGGCCAGGAGACGCCCGGGCGCGACCTCCCGGAGAAGGCGCATGGCCTCGCGCATCCGCTGCGCCCGCGTTCGACCGCCCCAGGGCCGCAGGGCGGCGGCGTAGAGGAAGTCGGCCTTGACCAGGCCGAAACCCCATTCGTGGATGGCCTCGCCGACCTGGCGGACGTAGTCCGCGACCTCGGGCCGGGAGAGGTCGAGCGGGTAGATGGACGAGCCCCATCCGGGGTTCCAGCCCGCCTTCCAAGGTCGCGTCCAGCCGCGCGCGTAGGCCTCTGACCGGCGAATGGCCACGAAGGGAGCCACCCAGAGACCGGGCTCGAAGCCCTTGCCGCGGATAGCGGAGGCCAGATCCTTCATGACCTGATTGGCGACCGGGCCCTTGATGGCGGTCGGGGCGCGGGTCGCTGGGTTCGCCGGCCCTCCCGCAGGGGCGGCGCCTGCGAACCGGGGCGAAAGCTCCAGCCAGTCCCCGACCGCCGCCTGCCAGCCATCATCTATCTGGACGAAATCGAGGGGGAGCCCGGTCGAACGTAGGGTCTCCGCCTCGGCCAGGATGTCCTTGGCGGTGACCCGGGTGTAGTAGTTGTACCAAGAGTTCCAGCCGCCAGGACGGTGGGGAAGGCGCGGGACGAGAGTCCCGGGGGCCCAGTCGGGGGCGCCCCGGCCGAGTTCGCTTCGGGTGACCTCGGCCAGCCGCGCCGCGTAGGCCCTGACAAGAGGGAGAAGGGGGCTGTCCGCCGCGTAGGCCCCGACGAGAGGTAGGAGGGGAGGCCCCTCTCCCGCGGAGGCCTCCGCCCAGAAGAGGTGGGCGAGGACGTCTCCGGGCGATGGCTCCCAGCCGGCCACGTCGATCTCGGCCCACAAGCGTCCGGCTCTGTAGTCCGCGCGGAAGACCGTGTAGGCGTTGGCCTCGTTGAGCGAGCCCAGGAAGGTGACGCCGCGGCCGGATTCGTTCGTCGCGGTCCCGCCGGACGCTGGGTCACCATCATCGACCGTGTAGGTCAACCAATGCGAGTGCAGTCGCCCCGCACGACCGTCGTAGTCGACCCAATCGTAGTCGCCGTAGGGGCGGAGGAAGCCAAGGAGGCGCACGCCGGGAAGCCGGTCATCCGGCCCGAGGAGCCGCGTCTCCGACCAGGACTGAAAGCCGTTGGCGAGGAAGCGGTCGCGAAGGTTGATGCCCTTCAACTCGACGGTCAGCCGCACGAGCCGCAACCCTGGCTCAGCCGCGGACAGGCAAAGACCGGCCTCGACCGAGGACACCGGCCCAGAGGTGGGCAGGCCACTCCCGAACGGCTCCAGCCCCACCAGGCTGTCCCGGAGGGGCAGGAGACCCACGAGCCGCTCAAGCCGCCCCGCCCGCGTCAGGTATTCCAGGCGAACCTCGCCCAGCCGCACCAACTCTCGCCTCCGTCTAGGCCTTGGCCGCGACCTTCGCCTTCGCCGCCATCTCCTCGCCGAGTTTCCGCATGCCGTCGCGCAGGCGCTCGACGTCCCTCGGGAAACGGTTCACCAGCAGGATGAGAAGCAGGCCGCACGGTAGCCAGAAGAGGCTGGAGATAGCCAGGGCGGGGCCGATGGTCAGAAGCTGCACCATCCAGCCGCCGACGAAGCGGCCGAAGCCCGTGCCCAGCGAGTCCGTGAGGTTGAAGATGGAGAAGATGGCCCCGCGGTTCTCGGGGACGTTCACGTTCATCAGCATCGTCTTCACGTTCGGTCCGGTCAGGGAGGCCATCATCGCCGTCAGGAAGCCGAGGGCGACAATGGTCCAGTAGCTCACCAACGGAGCCGTGAAGACCACGACGGCCATGGCCGCGCCCACAATGGTGGTGATGCCGGAGAACAGAGGCACGCGGGAGGGCGCTTTCCGGTAGAGAACCCCGCCGACCAGCCCGCCACTGACGATGCCGACGATATTCCCCAGGCCGAAGAACATGAAGACGGTTGTGGCGCTGGTGAGGTCGAACCCTTTGACCCGTTGCAGGTAGGCCACCAGAAAGAGCGGGATGGCCCCCCACGGCACGGTGCCCGCCATCCCCTGGAGGAAGAGGAGGAGGTTGGTCGGGATGGTGAAGAGGCGCTTGTAGTCCGAGAGTTGGATGGACCTCGGATAGACGAAGCCCTGCTCGATCATCTCCCGCAGGTTCTCCTCGGACAGGGCCCGCGGGGGCTCCTGGACGGAGAGCCAGAAAAGGAGAGCGAAGAGGAAGTTCGGCGCGGACACGATGATGAACGGCACGCGCCAGCCCCAGGCTGCCCCGCCGTAGCCGCCGATGATCATGCCCAGCACCGACCCGAAACCGATGGCCCCGGAGATGAGGGCCGTGGCCTTGGCCCGCTCCTTCTCGGAGAAGAAGTCGGCCACCAGGGAGAAGACGATGGGAAAGGAGGCCCCGAGACCTATGCCGCACAGGATGCGCAAGATGAAGAACTGCGTGTAGTTCGCGGCGAAGGCCGTCAGGAGACAGGGCAGCTCACCGATGATCACGCTGAGAAGAAGGAGAATCTTGCGCGACCCCTTGTCGGCGAGGTAACCCCAGGCCAGGCTGATGATGGCCCCGATGACCGTGAAGAGGGCCGAGATGTTGCCGATGTCCGCGTCGGTAATCCCGAACTCCTGCTCGATGGCCGTGATGTTGGGAGAGAGGACGAGGTTGTCGGCGTTGAGGAAGATGGCCATGAACACCATCAGAAAGAGAACCCAATTCTTGGTGAAGCCCTTCGTGCCCTTCGGACTGCCGCCGGCACCGGCGCTGCTACCCTTGCCCACGAGCGGAAGCCTCCTTCCGATGGTCTGCCCGGCCTCACCGGAGGGTCCTCACCGGCTGGACTCTCCCTTGGGCCGATTGTGCCGGGTAAGACCTTAAACCATGGCCCCAAGGTCTCCTGTCGGGTCGGAAATTACCATCGGCAGGAAGGCACGGCCCCCTCGCCAAGGCCTTCACGTGGGGGACATATCGCTAGGGGGGAGGAGGCGTGTCCAGGCGGTTGGCGGTGGGGCTGGCGGTTCTCGCGCTGGCGCTCGGTCTGGGGGCGACGGCCCTTCTTGCCCTTCGCTTCTCCGCTGAACGCCAGGCCGGCAAGCCCGGAACCCAGCCGGGAGACGGAGCGGCGCGACCATCCGCCGTCATGACGGTAGAACTCCGCTTGGAGGGGGCCTGGGTGACTGGGGGCCAGCCCTTCGGGGCGGCGCCCTGGCTTGGGGCGCCGGGAGGGGACTGGCGCGACCTTTCGGAAGCTGCCGGATGCACGGACTGGGACGTCGCGGTGTGGTTGGGCCCGGAGAGGCTTGTCCTACATCTGGCGGGCAGCACCGTCGTCTACGACCTCGCCCGGGACGAGCGTGCCCTCTGGGCGCCCCTACCCGATGACCGCGGGCGGGTGGCCATCGCCCTCTCTCCGGATGGTCGCGTTGTCGCCTGTCGCGAGGGGCCGCGGGTATTCGCGGCGGAGCCTACCGACCTCGTGCTCCGTGCGCCCGGCGGCGAGGAACTCCGCCGGTTCCCGGCTCTCGGGCACACGTCGCCGGGAGAGATCATCCACCACCAGACCCTGTCCATGGCCTGGCTTGGCGACGGTTCCGGCGTGGTCTACGTCGACCTCGATCCGGAGCGCTCCGTGACCAGCGTGGCGTACTTGGACCTCACGTCGGGCAGGGTGAGCGAGATTGCCGCGGTTCCTTCCCCCTCCCTGGAGGGGCGCGCTCCCTACAATGTCGCCGTCGCCGGCGCCGCGGACGAGTTCACCGTGGTCGGCCAGACGGTCAGAGGCGTCTATGTCTATCGGCTGGGGGCGCCACCCGTCGGGCCGTTGTCGTCCGTGTCGGAGCTGGCGTCGGAACCGCTGGTTCGGGTGAAAGCTGGGCAGGCCTTTGCCTGGGGGAACCTCCTGGCCGAAGAGGCCGGGCGCGCTGTTTACGCCCTCTATCTCTGGCCGGGGCCGTAGCCGCTCCCCCGGAGGTCCTTCACAGCGGCCCGAAGCGCCCGGAGGGCCTCGATCGTCCCGAACACGGCGTAGGCGTCTCCATCCTCGGAACTCCACGACCCATCCGGCTGCTGCAGGGTGGCGAGCCGTCGGGCCAGCGACGGCAAGGGAGGTTTGTCAGCCGGCATTCGACCCTTGCGGAAGCTGTGGAGCATCCAGGCTATCGCGCTCGCTTCCCAGTTCTCCAGCGCCGGGGAAATCAGGGCAGCCAGCCCTTCCTCGACGACCAGGTCGTCCGGACCGCGCCTAGCGGCCACCGCCGACAAGGCCAGCCACGTCGTATGCCAGAAGCCCTCAAATCTCCCGTCGGGTCGGCGGCGAGCCAGGAGATAGTCCAGTCCCCGACCGACGGCGACTTCCGCTCGCTCGTCCAGCCTTTGCCCCGCCGCGGCCAGTTCCAGCGTTGCCGCGGCCGTGAGATAGGCGCGGGCATTGGAGTCGCCCGGGACTTCCCAGGGCGGCGCGTTCGGGCCGACTTCCTCGAGACGTTCATCCCAACCGCCGTCGGCCTCCTGGCGGGCCAACAGGAAGCCGAGGGCCAGAGCGAACGCTTCCGACTTCGCCAGTCCGAGGGCCTCAAGGTGCACCATCTCCGTAATCGTGCGTCCCACCCCGCCGAACCCCCCGTCAGGCCTCTGGCGGCCAAGGAACGCTTCGACCACCTTGGGGTCGGGCGGGCGACGGTCCAGGACCCACAGTCCCTCAGCCTGCTCGAGGGCCGTGCCTTGCTTCGTGATGAAGCAGCGCGCTCGGTCAGTGTCCATCCTGACTCCTCCTCGCCGGGACATTCGCTTCGCCCACGGCGGTCGTCTCCGCCGCCCGAGCAGCATCCGGCCAGATCGTGTCCGCAAAGACCTTAGACCACGACCCTAGGTCTCCTGCGGCCCAGCCTCCCGCACGGCTGCGGTCGCCGTGCCGAACCGGGCGAAGTTGGTCCGGAACCTGGCCGCCAGCTCCTTCGCCGCCCGGTCGTAGCCGGACCTGTCGGCCCACGTGTTGCGGGGCGTCAGGAGGTCCTGGGGCACCCCTGGACACGCCTCCGGGACCATCACCCCGAAGACCGGGTCGGGCCGGAAGGGCACGCCGGCCAGCCGGTCGTCGATGACCGCCCTGACCAGGGTCCGGGTGAGCGGCAGGTCCATGCGTCGGCCCACGCCGTAGGGGCCGCCCGACCAGCCCGTGTTGACGAGGTAGACCTCCGCCTCGTGCCGGCCGAGTCGCTCGCCCAAGAGTTGCGCGTAGACCTCGGCGCGGAGGGGCAGGAACGGGGAGCCGAAACCCGCCGAGAAGGTTGCCTGGGGGTCCGTTATGCCCCGCTCCGTGCCGGCAAGCTTCGACGTGTAGCCGGAAAGGAAGTAGTACATGGCCTGGTCGCGGCTGAGGCGGGCGATGGGCGGGAGCACGCCGAAGGCGTCGGCGCTGAGGAAGAGCAAGGTCTGCGGGTGCCCGCTCCGGCCGGTCGGAAGGGCGCCGGGAATCAAGGAGAGCGGGTAGGCCGCCCGGGTGTTCTCGGTCACGCTGTCGTCGGAGAAATCGCACTCCCGCGTGGCGGGGTCCACGGTCACGTTCTCAAGGACGGCTCCGAACCGCAGAGCCTCCCAGATCTGCGGCTCCTTCTCGCGCGAGAGGTTGATGCACTTGGCGTAGCAGCCGCCCTCAAGGTTGAAGATGCCGGCGTCGTTCCAGCCGTGCTCGTCGTCGCCGATGAGCCGCCGTTCCTCGTCGGCGGAGAGGGTTGTCTTGCCCGTCCCGGAGAGGCCGAAGAAGAGGGCCGTATCGCTGCCGCGGGGACCGACGTTGGCCCCGCAGTGCATGGAGAGGACGCCAAGGCGCGGCAAGACGTAGTTCATGAAGGCAAAGATGGACTTCTTCATCTCGCCGGCGTAGCGTGTGCCTCCGATGATGACCGTCCACGCGGTGAGGTCGAGGATGATGAAGGCCTCCGAGCGGGTGCCGTCCTCGGCCGGGACCGCTTCGGTGGTCGAGGAGGCCAGGACCGTCAGGGTGGGCCGGACGGGGGGCGCCGCGAAACCCGCCGCGGCGGCCGCCCGGTCGTCGGCCTCGGCTTCCTCGCCGCGGATGAAGAGGGTGCGGGCGAAGAGACTTCGCCAGGCGTCGTCGGTGACGACACGGACCGGCCAGCGGTAGGCGGGGTCGCGTCCCACGAAACCTTGGAAGACGAAGGTCTCGTCCGCCCGACCGAGGGCGGCCTCGACGCGGCGCCGCAATCGCTCGTACCGGTCGCGGGCGATGGGCACGTTGTCGTGGCCCCAGTCCACCGCGTCATGGACCTCGGCGGCGTCGACGATGTAGCGGTCCTCGGGCGACCGCCCGGTGTACTTGCCGGTGCTCACGGCGAGCGCTCCGGCGCTGGTCAGGATGCCCTCGCCGCGGCGGAGCGCCGCCTCGAGAAGAGCCGGGACCGGTGGGTTCTGGTGCGTTCTGGGCCGTGCTTGGGGCTGACGCATGCTGCTCTCCTACCCTTTTGGTTCATATGCGGTCGTTGGCTGGAAAGACAGACACATTCGCATCTCCCGACGACACTCCTGCCCAGCCACCCTTCGCCCCCGCCCGGGCCACGCTCGTAGCTGGCGCATAGGTTGAAAGGCAGGTAGAAGTAGCTTCTGGCGAGGGGGGTGAAGAGAGAAATGCCAGATAATCCAGAAAAGACCTCCCCTCCCGAGGTCCTGGCCATCACGTGCCGCGAACTCCGGCTGACCCGCCCGAACACGGTGGGCACGGACGTTTCGGCCGTGCAGCAGGCCCTGATCGCTCGGGGCTACAGTCCGGGAGCGGTGGACGGCATCTTCGGACGCAACACGTCCAACGCCGTCGCCGCCTTCCAGACAGCCAACGGACTGCCGTTCACCGGCAACGTCTGCGCCCAGACCTACACGCTTTTGGCAATCGACTGCGTGTCCGTCCCGCCCTGCACTGGTCCAGCGGCGTGCCGCGTGCTCATGCTCACCAGTCCGTCCATGGAAGGGACCGACGTCAGGGCCGTCCAGCAAGGACTAGCCGCCAGGGGCTTCAACCCCGGCGCCATCGACGGCGTCTTTGGTCCCGACACCCAGGCCGCGGTCATCGCCTTCCAGAGGGCAAGCCGGGTTGAGCCTACGGGTATCGTCTGCGGCGCCCTCTATGAGGCGCTTGGCGTCTACTGCCCGGCCTACCCGGCGTGTCCGGTCCCACCGGTGATCACTTGCCGCGTTCTGGCGGTGACGAGTCCCTTCATGTCCGGGTCCGACGTCCTGGCCGTGCAGCGGGCTCTCGGGGCCGCTGGGTTCAACCCCGGAGCCGCCGACGGCGTCTACGGTCCCAGCACGGCGAACGCCACGAGGAACTTCCAGACCGCCATGGGGCTAACCGTCACCGGCGTCGTCTGCGGCGCGACCTACGTCCGACTCGGGGTGAGTTGCCAGACCGTGCCGGACTGCCCGGTCCCACCGGTGATCACTTGCCGCGTTCTGGCGGTGACGAGGCCCTTCATGTCCGGGTCCGATGTCCTGGCCGTGCAGCGGGCTCTCGCGGCCGCTGGGTTCAACCCCGGAGCGGCCGACGGCGTCTACGGTCCCAGCACGGCGAACGCCGTCGAGCAGTTCCAGGCGGCCAGGAGTATCCCCATCACCGGTCAGGTCTGTGGTCAGACCTATGTCCTTCTGGGCGTGAACTGCCAGAGCGTCCCGGCTTGCCCCGCGGGTCCCATCACGTGCCGCGTCCTTCAGGTCACCAGCCCCTACATGTCGGGCCAGGACGTCTTCGCCGTCCAGCACGCGCTCGTGGCGAGAGGCTTCAGCCCCGGCACGGTCGACGGCATCTACGGACCGAATACGGCGGCGGCGGTCAGGGCTTTTCAGACCGCCAACGGATTGCCGGTCACCGGCATCGTCTGCGGCCAGACGTATGTGCTCCTGAACGTGGGCTGCCAGAGCGTACCGCCCTGTCCACCCCTTCCCGGCGACTGTCGCGTCCTCTTTACCGCGAACCCGTTCATGCGGGGTCTCGACGTGCTTGCGGTCCAGCAGGTCCTCCGGACGCAAGGCTTCTACGCCGGGGCGCTCGACGGAATCTACGGCCCCAACACCGCGACCGCTGTACGGAACTTCCAGGCCTCCCGCGCGATACTGATGACCGGCAACGTCTGTGACGGGCTCTACGCCACGCTGGGCATCGTTTGTTCCAGCCCTCCGCCATGCCCGAACCCGCACCCGATCGACACTTGCCGGAGGCTCCATCTGACCAGCCCGCTCCTTCACGGCAGCGACGTGGCCGCCGTCCAGATCGCCCTGGCCAACCGGGGTTTCAACCCGGTCCAGGTGGACGGGATCTACGGCCTGAACACCGTTTCCGCCGTGCAGGCGTTCCAGACCGCCGCCGGTCTGTCCGTGAACGGCGTGGTCTGCAGCCTCGAGTATCGGGCCCTGTTCCTGAACTGTAACAGCTTCCCGGCCTGCTAGGGCGAGGGAGGGTGGAGGGCTGGTTCCTCCACCCTCCTGGGAACTTTCTCCGCGCCTCGTCGTCTCCACTGTTCAGACACATGTTGCATCGGCTGGACAGACCGGAGGTGCGGGTAATGAGAAGAGGGCTCGCGATTGTCGTGGCTGTGGTTATCCTGGGTGGAGTGGTTTTCGGCGTCAACTGGTATCTAGGCCGTCGGGCCGTAGCCTCGAACGAGGAAGGCGTGATTACCCTGGAGGTCGGCAAGACGGCCGAGATTAGTCTGGCGTCGAACCCATCGACCGGGTACTCCTGGGTGGCGAAGTTCGACGCCTCGCTCGTCGAACTGGCTGACCAACGCTACGTCAATCCCGGGACGGGTGCGCTCGGAGCGGCGGGCACGGAAGTGTTCGTCTTCAAGGGCCTCAAGAAGGGCAAGACCACCGTGGTCCTCGAGTATAAGCGGTCCTGGGAGACCCAGGTGGCCGACAGCAAGCAGGTCGTGCTCGACATCCGGTAGCGCTGAGGCCGTATAGGTCGCGCGCGGCCCCCAACGATTGCCGCCCGAAAACCAACACCCCCGTCGGCCGATACGGCCTGGCGGGGGTGTTCGGCGCGTGGCGGCTCGGGCCGGGGCGCCGGGCCGCAACTCGCGCCCGGCTAGGCCGCCTACTTCCTGTGGTGCAACTCCGGCGCGGCCACGAAGGAGAGCCCGTGCTCGGTCAGGGCCCGGGCCGTGGCGTTGACGGCCGCATGCTTGTCAAGGTAGTTGCCGAGCAGGGCCTCCATCTCGCCCTTCTCAAGGATCTCGTCCTTGGTCCGGAAGTAGTCGAGGATGTCGGAGGAGTGGGCCCGCGTGGCCTCGACCTGGGGATCGCCCCCCTCGTGCTTGGCCGAGATGTTGGCCACGTGGCCGGCCAACTGCACCAGTTCAGCCCGGCGGGTGTAGGGCTGGATGACGATGCTCCGGTAGGCCTCGGTGATGTGGTGCTCGAAACGGACCACGTCCTCGAAGCCGAGGGCCTTCCGGAACTGGGCCGTTATCTCCAGGGTCTCGTTGTTCACCGAGTTCGAGAGGTTGAACCCGATGAGCGGGCTCGTCCCGTCCTCGCGCGAGAAGAGCTTGGCGCCGATGAGGGTCCACAGCGTGGCGTAGGGGTTGTCGTTGCCCATGAAGACGGAGATCTTGAACTCGTTGTCGATACCCAGCTTGTAGACGAGGTACCCGAGCAGGACCGTGCCTGGGTTGATGTTCAGGACCTGGCGGACGCCGTAGTTGGTGTAGTAGTAGAGGAACTCGTCGAGCCAGAGGAGCGGGTGGTCGTTGGGCTGCCCCACGCCGCCGAAGTACCCCGTGATGGTCGCCGGTCCGCCCAGGTGGATGTTCGACCCGTCGGTGCCCTTGGTGTCGAGGGTCTCGACGTAGGAGGCACCCATGACCTGCATGGCGGCCAGGTTGGCCAGGAGGTCGCCGCTATCGGCCTCCGATTCCTTCATCCGGCGCACCCGGATGTAACGCCCGGGCATCAGGTCTCTTTTGGCGATGGCCTGACGGGCCTCGGTGATGAGCCAGGGGAAGTACTGCAGGGCGCTTATCTCCAGGGTGACGGCGAAGTCGTCCTTGAAGGCCGTCTTGTCAGCCTTCGAACCTAGCACCCCGCGCCGGTACTCGGCCTCGCTGACGAAGGCGCCCTTGTCCCTCTGGGCGATGAGCCACTCCACGTCGGCCACGTAGGGTGAGCCCAGCTTCCGCAAGCGGGCCATGAGGTTCTCCAGCTTCCGGGCCTCGTTGGCCTTGGCGTTGATCTCCTCCGGCGTGCCGTACCTGGCCACCACGGCCAGAAGGTCGTCCACGACGCGGCTGTTCGGGCCGAGCAGGACCTCGTTGATGCCCTCAAGACGGCTCTCCGGGATGCGGAGCCTGGCGCGAAGGCCGGCGACCTTGACCATAGACGCAACCTCCCATCGTATTCCGGCGCCCTTGGCGGGGCGTGGGTTCCCTACTTCTCGCTCTTCAGCATCCTGGCCAGTTCCGCGTACTCCTCGTCCTTCATCCCGAAGTACCGCTCGGGCTCCGGGAAGACCTTGCCCTGCACCTCGGCCACGTACTGCCGCAGCCCGTCAGCGATGAGCTGGCCGGCGTTCCCGAACTGCTTGGCCATCTTGGGTGTGAACTTGGGGTAAAGGCCGAACATGTCGTGGAAGATGAGGAGTTGGCCGTGGGCCGCCGGGCCACAGCCGAGGCTGATGATGGGCACGCCCGAGCGCTCCGTGATGAGGGCGCACACCCGGTCGGGGATGAGTTCGAGCAAGGTGGCCACCACGCCGGCCTCCTCAAGCGCCGCCGCGTCGTCGACGATCTTCTTGGCTTGCGCCGCGCTCTTGCCCTGGAGGCGAAATCCGCCCAGGCTGGCCGCGCTCTGGGGGGTGAGGCCGAGATGGCCCATGACCGGGATGCCGGCGGCGGATATGGCCCGGACGCGCGAGGCCATCTCCCGCCCGCCCTCGAGCTTGATGGCGTCGCACCCGGCCTCGGCCATGAAGCGGCCGGCGTTCCGGACGGCCGACTCGTCGGAGGCCTGGTAGGACATGTAGGGCATGTCCCCGACCAGCCAGGCGCTCGGCGTCCCGCGGCGCACGGCCTGGGCGTGGCGGATCATGTCCTCCATCGTCACGGGCAGGGTCGAGTCGAAGCCCAGGATGGTCATGCCCAGGCTGTCGCCGACCAGGACGATATCGATACCCGCCTGCTCCTGAAGGTAGGCCATCGGGTAGTCGTAGCAGGTGACCATGGTCAGGAGCGGTCCCGCGGCCATCCGTTCGTAGAGGACGGACAGGGTGACTTTCTTGCGCTCGCTCATCTGTGTTGGACTCCTTTCGGACCTCGTCCGCCTAACCAAGTTCTAGGTGAGGTAGCCGGCTCCTGGCCCTTCGCGGCAACTCAGGAATCCTGCCCGGGCGCCCGCGTCTTCATCATGGCCGCCGTGCGGCCTCAATACGATTGGGCGTATGTCCTTCCTTGTCGCCTTCCTGGTCGGCTTCGTGGCCGAGAGCATCGACGGAGCCCTGGGCATGGCCTACGGGCTCATCTCCACTACCGTCATGCTCAGCTTCGGTTACCCTCCGGCGGTGGCCAGCGCCAGCGTTCACATGGCCGAAATCGTGACCGCGGGCGTGTCGGGCCTTTCGCACCGGCGGCTCGGCAACGTCAAGATGGCGATCGTCAGGGCGCTCCTCCTGCCGGGAGTGCTCGGCGGGCTCCTCGGGGTCTACGTCCTGACCTCCGTCCCCACGGCCTACCTCCGTCCGGTGGTCGCCGGCTACATCCTGGTCATGGGTCTGGTGGGCATCATCAGGGTTCTCCGGCGGGCCCCGGGCAGGGAGGTCCAGGCGCGGCTTCCGGCGCTAGGGTTCGTCGGCGGGCTGTGCGACGCCATGGGGGGAGGGGGCTGGGGGCAGGTGGTGACCTCGACCCTCATAGCGCGGGGCAACCCTGTCCGCTACACCGTGGGCTCGGTGACGTTCACCGAGTTCTTCGTGGCCTTGGCCGAGTCGGGGGCCTTCCTCCTGACGATCGGCATCCAGGACTGGCGCATCGTCGGAGGCCTGATGCTGGGCGGGGCCCTGGCGGCGCCCCTGGCGGCCTGGACGGCGAGTCGACTTCCGAACCGGCCGTTCGCTATCGCGGTCGGCGTCTTCGTGGTCGCCACGAGCGCCCACATCCTGCGGGAGTCGCTCCCCGCCCTACTACGACTTCTGTAGCGGCGTCTCTCCCTGCCACAGCCGCCGCATCTCCTCGCAGCGCCCCAGGAGTTCGTCCAGGCTGCCCTCGTCCTCGACGCGGCCGTCCTTGAGGACGATGATGTGGTCGGCCCGGGTGAGAGCGACCCTCCGGTGCGAGACGACAAGGCAGGTGACCGCGTTGTCGGACCCGGAAGCGCCGCCGCCCGCGCCCGTCCGGTCGAAGAGCCTCTCCCAGAGCAGCCGTTCCGTCTCGACGTCCAAGGCGCTCGAGAGATCGTCAAAGACGAGGAGTTCGGGGTCGCGCGCGAACATGCGGGCCGCCGCCACGCGCTGGACCTGACCGCCGGACAGCTTCACGCCCCTGGAGCCCACCAGGGTGTCCAGCCCCTTCTCCAGGCCCGCGAGGTCGGGTTCGAGGATGGCCGTCCGCACGGCGCCGGCGAGGTCCGCCCTGTCCTCGGGGAGGCCCATCAGGATGTTTTCCTTGATGGACTCGCTGAAGAGCGTAGGCACCTGCGGCGTGTAGGCGCACCGCGGGGGAACGAAGAAAGTGGACGGGTCTTCGACGACCCGGCCGTTCCAGTGGATTTCCCCGCCGCTCCGCGGCAGGAGCCCGAGGACGCCCCTCAGCAGGGTGGTCTTGCCCGACCCGATGCGCCCCGTGATGACCGTGACCGACCCGCGCTCGATGAGCAGGTCGACTCCCTCCACACCCCGCCCGGATTCCGGGTGAAGGCAGGTAAGGCCGTTCACCTCGAGGCGCTGGAGCTTGTCGGTCTCGGCTTTCTCCGGCCACGCTATCTCCGGTATGCGGGCGGCCGCGTTACGGCCGGTGAGGTAGAGGGGAAGGTGCTGGACCAGAGCCGCCCCGGACGCCCCTCCCAGGATCTCGATGAGCCGCCGGAAGGATACCGCCGTCTGACGGTAGTGGGAGAGGTACATGCCCAGAAAGAGAGTCAAGTCGGTGACCCAGGCCAGGTAGTAGACGAAGAGGGAGAAATCGCCGACGGTGAAGGTCCCCGCCTGCATCGAACCCGCCGCCAGGAGGAGGATGAGCCCGGTCCCGAGGCTCACCGTGTTCCCGTAGATGGACTCCAGGACCAGGCTGAAGGCGCGGTCCCTGAGCATCGCCTGCCGGCGGTCCTCATTGAGCCGGGAAAGGTGGGCGACCACGTCGTCCTCGGCCCCCGCGACCTGGATGGCCTGGACGGCGCCCCAGACTTCACCGATGGCATCGGTCACTCTGCCGGTGGCCTCGCGGGCCAGCTTGCGGTACCGGTCGACCTTGGCCGACCCCACCTGGGCCGCGATGAGCACCGCCACCAGCGGCAGGAAGACGAAGAGCGTGATTCGTGAGTTGACGCTAAACAGCACGGCGATGGAGGCGACGGCGAAGGACACGGCCCCGATCATGTCCGCGGTCCAGCTGAGGTTGTCCTCCACCTGGGTGGCGTCCTCGCGGAACCGCGTGATGGCCTCACCCGGCGACTCGGGGAGGGCCCTGGCACCGGGCAGTTGGAGGATGCGCTCCAGCGCATTGCGGCGCAGGAGCGTACTCATCGTGAACCGGTGCAGGATGTCGGTCAGGGCCCCGCCGAGGACGAGAACGACCCGGCCCAGGGCGACGCCGATGAGGAGGGCGATGAGCCCCCAGACGCCGAGGCTCACGCGAGCGCTGCCGGTCAGCGTATCGAAAAACTCCCGGGCGAGGAGCCCCGGAATCATCGGCAGCAGGGCGATGGAGGCCCAGAGGATGGCGTTCAGCCCATAGAGCCACGGGCGGTAGCGGATGAGGCGCCAGAGGAGCCGGTAGGCTTTCATGCCAGGAGGTCCTCCAAACCGGTCTGGAGCAGGCGATGGAAACGCGACTCGGGGTCGACGGCCAGAGCCTTGCGGTCGCCGTGCTCCAGGACCCGCCCGTCCTCCAGAATGAGGATCTCGTCCGCGCGAAGGACGGTCCCCAGCCGATGGGCGATGATGATGCCGGTGCGTCCGGTCAGGGCCTTCGTCACGGCCGCCTCCAGGAGCCGTTCCGTGGCCGGGTCCAGACGGGACGACGCCTCGTCCAGGATGACCAGGCCGGGATTGCCCAGGAAAAGACGGGCGAAGGCCACGAGTTGGGCCTCACCCGCCGAGAGGCCGCCGCTCCCGGACGCGAGTTCCGAGGCCAGCCCGGCCGGCAGAGAGTCGAGCCACGGGCGCAGACCCAGGTCGTCCAGGACCTCGAGAACGCGCTCGTCCGGGATGGACGGGTTGAAGAAGGTCAGGTTATCCCGAACGCTCGCGTGGAAGAGTTGCACGTCCTGGGTGACCATGCCCACCCGGCGCCTGAGGTCGTTCAGCCGAGCCTGGCGCACGGGCCTGCCGCCGAGGCGAATCTCGCCCTCCGTCGGGTCGTAGAGCCGGAAGAGGAGTCTGGCCAGGGTGGTCTTGCCACTGCCCGTCCGCCCGAGGAGCCCCAGGACGCGCCCAGGCTCGAGCCGGAGGTCAAGAGCGGCCAGAACCGGGTCCTCCTCGGCTTCGTAGCGGAAGGACACCTGCCGGAAGTCGACGGACAGCGGGCCCGCAGGGAAGATCGTCCCCCCGCCGCCGGCGTGGGCGGCGCCGCTTTCGGCGGTCGTGCCGCCGCCGGGTCCATCCTCAATCTTGGGCTTGGTGTCCAGGAGTCCCTGGATGCGGGAGATGCCGGCCGCCGCCCGCTGCAGGTCCTGCATCTGCGTGCGGATCTGGTCAAGCGGCCGGCGGATGAGTTCGGTGTAGGTGAAAATGAGGTAGGCCGTGCCGATGGTTATCTCGCCGCGCGAGAAGAGGTAGGCGGAGAGGGCGAAAGCCACGGCCGTGCCGAGGGCGAAGACGATGATGTTGGTCTGCCACATGGCGTAGCCCCAGAGGGAGGCCTTCCTCTGCAGACCGAGCCATCGGCCGACGATCTCGTGGAACCGGCGCATGACGTAGGCCGCGGCCCCGTTGGCGCGGATGTCCTCTGTCCCTGAGAGTCTCTCGCCTAGGAAACCATAGAACTCCGCGCTGACCTGCCGGACGGCCACCCAGTGGGGCGAGGCCTCGCTGCGCAGGCGGAACATCAGGACGAGGGCCCCGATGGCGAAGGCCGAGATGCCGAGGCCCACCCTCACGTCGATACCAAACAACAGGACGAGGACACCGATAAGGAGCAGGGCGTTTCCCACCAGGCCGACGACGAACTGGGAGAAGAAGTTGGAGAGCGTGCTGCAGTCACCGTCGGCGCGTTCGATCATCTCGCCCGGGGTCCGGGTCTTCTGGAAACCCATGTCCAGCCGGAGGCAGTGCGTGGCCAGGTCGCGGCGGAGGAGGTTCGTGGCCGTCCAGCCGACCTTCTCGCCGGCGTACCGGGCGAAAGCCGAAAGGAATTGGTTGCCCAGAGCGAAGACCATGTAGACGGCGGCGATGGCCAGGAGTGTCCTCGGGTCGCCGCCCGTTGTGGCCGTGTCGATGAACCGGCGCAGGAACTGCGGATTGGCGAGTTGAAGGGCGATGCCGGCCAGGAGCAGCAGGGCGAGCGACAGTGCCCGGGCCCGCTGGGGCCGGAGGTAGTTGACGAGCAGATGGTAGTACTGCCGGAGCGGGATGTTCATGATTGTCGGATAGGGAACCCCTTGGCCCGGTGACGGGTAGGCGCGAACGAAACGAATCTACCTGCTTTCCCGGCCCACGGCAAGAGGTAATCAGTGGCTCCTGGCATTGGGAGGAGTCGGCCGTCCTGGCGGCAAATGGGAGAGCGTCGCGGTCCCGGTCGACGGACTCCAAGACCGGACACGAGGGCTCCTATGCCGCTCCGCCTAAGACGCCGTGGTAAGTGGATGCTCCGGCTGGTTTGGAGTCCCGCATCTTATCCGGATCAATAGAATCACTGTTGGCCCGACTGGGCGAGGCTTTGCCTCACCCCAGGCCCTATCTTCTCGGACGCCACGCCCTATCGCGACTCTGGTCACCTCGATTACCAGTGGCCGCTACTTGTCGCGAGGGGTGATGGGTGAGGGGCCAGCGGCCGGCAGGGTGCCGGTGCACGCACGCCGAATTCGTGTAGGCAGGACATTCCATAGCGCTGGGTTAACACGCACCTTGAATCGAGGGAATGGCCGATGAACCTTCTTGGGCGCTGGTCTCCGTCGTTCGGCTTGCACCGGCGCGATGAAGAGCGTGTCGAGCACTGCAGAGCGCTGCACGAACTTCAGGGAGACCCGCAGCTCTGGCGCGAGTTCGCTTTCTGGTACGACAACCTCTCAATCCTTGACGCGAAATCCTCTTCCCTCCTCCAGTTCAACTCTGTGATCCTTGCGGCGATTGCCATCATCTTCGCTCTCAGTCAGACCGGGTCTGTCCGATACTGCCTTGCTTCTGTCCTGGGGCTCAGTATTACCTCCTGCCTCCTCTGCCTTGCTGTGGCTTGGATCCACTGGTCGGCCACGGCGGACCTCCGCGACAGTGAGCAGCAGGGGCTTCTTCTCCTGCAAGTCAGAGACCGGCGGACGAGGCTTTACCGCATCGCGTGGTGGCTAGCCGTCTTGTCTCTCAGCGGCTTGGTGTTGGGCATCCTGCTGTCGCTGGTCTTCGGCGGCGCTGGGTAGGCACGGAGCCCGCCGAGCAGCGAGTTCGCCCGAAACACTTCGAGTGTCTGTGAGCTCCCTGCTCCCGCAGGCTTCGGCGGTGGGCAGGGTCTGGGCCGAGGTGAGGTGAATCGCGGCCCCGAGGGCTTCAGTCGCGCTGGACCAACACGGTCGCGCCCTTCGCGGTCGCCCACGTGGTGGACCTCAAGCGCGGGGTATGAGGTGAAGGAGTCCTGGGTGCGCACCCGAGTGAGGGGGGGGCTGGTGTCCAACTATGGCTTCAGTCGGGAAGCCTCGGTCGGAAGCCGAGAAGCGGGTACTCATAGTCCTCTACAACGGATTCATGGAGTACGAGTATGAGTTCGTCGTCCTGGCCCTCTACCACAACGGGATTCTTCGACGTTGTCGGCCTCGACCGCCGGGAAGTATCGGGGGCGCTGGACATGTCCACGAGGCTCCCGAGAGTCCTGGGCGATGTTGACAGCCGGGAGTTCGCGGCCTTGGTTCTTCCAGGGGTGGCTAACGGTATCCTTAAAGCGAACGGGGCTGAAGAGCCCGTCGACCAGCAGACCGTGTTCTTGAACCCAGTACTGCAGGAGACCGTTCGCCAGTTTCACCGCGAGGGGAAGCTGGTAGCCGCTATCTGCTCTGCCACGGTGGTCTTGGCCGCGGCGGGCAGGCTGGGTGCACCGAGTGGGAGACAGCCCCGGCGCCGCTGAGCCGCCAGCGCCGACGGCGCGAAATTTGCTTCTTCGTCGACGCTTTTCCAGGCCTTCCATCCGCGATACTATGGCAGGACATGGAGGTGCCTCATGGGCGAAGTCGAGCAGCTCGCGAAACGGGTGCAAGACCTCAGGCCCCGGGATTTCGCGGAGTTCCGGGCGTGGTTTGTTGAGTTTGACGCCCGGGTCTGGGACCGTGAGATCGAGGCGGACGTGAAGGCTGGGAAGCTGGACGGCCTAGTTGCCGAGGCTCTCGCAGACTACAGAGCCGGGAAGGCGCGGGAGCTTTGAGGCATTTCGCGTCGCCGCGGTTCTGGGCATCGCATCAGGCCAAAGCCGCCAGGCGTTGGGCACGACGAGTCTATGAGAGGGGGAACGGAATCCGTGACCCAGGCTTCGAGGGAAAACCCCGGCTGTCTTGGTTGGCTACTGCGCCTCCGTGGAATCGGGCCACGTGGAACACCGAGCCTTCCGTATCGACTACGCGATGATTTCCTTTCGCCGGCAGAGATGACGTTCTACCGGGCGCTTTGTTCGGCGACCGGCAATCGGGCCGTCGTATCTCCCAAGGTGAACCTCGGAGATGTGTTTTTCGTGGCTCGCCGAACGAGAACCAGAGCTACCGAAACCGCATCGACCGAAAACATCTGGACTTCCTGCTATGCGACCCCATGACGATGCGCCCTGTCCTTGGGATTGAGCTGGATGACTCGAGCCACAAGCGTGTATCCCGCCAGGAGCGCGATCAGCTCGTGGACGACGTGTTCAAGGCAGCCGGGTTGCCGCTGGAACATGTCCGGGTCCACGCCAACTATGACGTTGCCGACCTGTCCCGATGGCTGTCTCAGTATCTTGGCACGGGGTCTGCAGGCACGGCTGCCACGCCAGCTTCTGCTGGGTCGCCACCGACTCGGATTGCCGACAAGCCCGTGTGTCCGAAATGCGGAGTGCCGATGGTTGTGAGAGTTGCCTTGCGTGGCGACCGGCAAGGAGAGCGGTTCTTCGGGTGCCCCAACTACCCCAGGTGCCGTGAAGTAGTGCCAATGACGAGTCGACAAGGGTGAAGTGTGCCTGACAAGCGTTTCGGCGCCGTGCGCGTTCAGTGGCATGACGACCGCATCGAGATTTCCAATCCCGGCGGCTTTCCCGAGGGCGTGCGGCTGGACAATCTGCCCGTCACTCAGCTGCGGCCGCGCAACCCTCTGCCGGCCGACGCTTTCAAGCGCGCCGGGGTCGTCGATCGAGCGCACCGCAAGCGCATCGACACCATCTTCTTCGAGCAACTCAGCAACGGCCGACCGGCGCCGAACTACGCGCGCAGCAACGAGACACGGAGAGTGGCCGCCTGCCCCGCCACGGAACAAAGAAGGGCATGGTATGAGGGTCGCGCGTAAGATAACCGCGCGCGGTTATGCGATAACGGCGCGTTCAAATATATGCCCGGTCGGGGTGGTGGAGGCGCAGGAGGTACACTGTCCGTCTCATGCGACCCCGTGGCTCTTCCTCCTCAAGCATGGACCAACGGTCGGCAGGCGTCGGCGCGGGCAGCGGCGAGCTCTAGCGACCGCCTCGCCGGCCCCGCCGTTCTCCCACTCCAACAACAACCCTTTGACCCGCCCCAGAAGTTCCTGTAACTTGATGATGACGAGTACCTCTCGTCGCCAGAACCCCCGGGGGACCTTAGCCAGGTTGGACCCGGGGGTTCTGCATTACTCCGCCTAGAATCAAAAGGCCGGCGGGCTTCACCGCCGGTTCTCCCTCAAACCCTTCCTACCTACCAGGCCAAGGACTATGAGAAGAAGGCATCACCTTCCGGCCAAGGAATGTGAGCCTCTACACCAGAACCGAGCGCCGATGACCTTCACCGAGATCTATCTCGGTCGGGTATCTGTTGATGACTTCAGGCGGAACCCTCGGGGCGAACTCGGTACACGTACAGCGACGCTGCATCGCGACGGCCTGAAAAAGCTACGCCAGAATTGGATCTACCGGCGCTAGACCTCTCCGCTTGTGGGTAACCCGGTCAGCTTTGGGATTGCGTTTCTTGCCATTTCAAAGTAATGGCGGTCCTTCTCAATTCCAATGCTTCTGTACCCAACCGCTTCGGCTGCGGCGAGGGTTGATCCCGCTCCGGCAAAGGGGTCAAGAATCAGGCCCTCGCCCAGGGGGAGCGCACCCCTGACGAGTTGCCTCAAGAAGGCCTGAGGCTTGAGGCTTGGATGGGGGGCAAGCGCACGTTCTTTCTTTCGGGTGGGCGCCGACTGTATGACGTCACCAAAAGGCCTTTCCTCGGAGGGACGACGGAAGCCTCCTGTTTTCCATTTGCGGAGGCTATCTTGCACTCTTCCTTCAACCGGTTTCCTGAACACTACCCATGGCTCCCACATGGACCTTGGCATCACGCTCACGTCTTCAAACTCTGTGTGCGCCCCCTTGGGCCTGTCCCCACCGCGCATGGTCATAACCAACCTTGCGATGGTCCCTCGACTCTCAAGACCGGCCTCCGCCAAGGCTCCCGACACAATGAACGAAAGAAGCGGGTTCGAAGCGACAACGACATTGGCCCCGGGCACAAGCTTCGGTAGCAGCAGCCGCGCCCACACGAAGAAATAGGTCCTTAGTTGCTCACGCTGCTCGTCCGTCAGCGTCGTGAAGCGCGGCAGGGGTGATCTCAGGTGGCCGTCGAAAGCCGGGGGTATTCGCCACACTCCCCCCCGGCCGTTTCGCATTTTCAATTGTTGTTGCGGAGAGTACTCGTGTAACCCGTATGGCGGGTCCGTGACCACTGCGTGGATGCTGTCATCCTCGCGAGTATCCAGCCAATCGAAACAGTCCGCGTGGACGAGCGTGGCCTTGCCGACCGTGACGGGTTCTTCCCACTCGTCCGGACAAGTGAGTTCGAGTTGGACGCCGCTCTGATACGGTCTCACGCGGTAGACGCCACGATCCTCTCGAATGAACAGCTCGGGGGTGTTCAGCCGTAGGTAGGACCTCACGGAAGACTGTGGAGTAGGCCCAATGACCTTTGCCACCCGTTCCTCTATCTGCCTAACCGACAGGCCAGCAGAGGTTAGGGCGAGAACCTGGAAAATGGCGTCGCGAACGCGACCTGGGGCATATCTCGTGCGCCTTTCCTTCATAGTATTATCATAGACGTCCAGACGTCCAGACGTCAAAGGTCAAGTGCGAGTGAGACCCCGGCAGGCGGTTTGGCCGACAGACGCCCAAGGTGCCCGTCCGGCTTGGCCCTGGTCGAAGAGGCCGAATCTGTTTTCGCTCCAGGAGGTCGGAGCGCAGCAGAAGAATATCTGTCCAGGTCCGTGGCCGACGCGCTTCGCGCCGCCGCTGACGCCGAAAACGTTGGGAGGACTCGCCGATGAAGACACCAGCAGATCCGGGACGCAGACTCGCGGACCCCGCCAGAATCCTTGAACACCTGGGCATCGACGCCTGGTTCGCCGACCGGGACAAGACTCTGGCCTACGTGAACACCCGGTCGCGCCGGACCCGTGAGGACATCATGGCCGCCCTGGGGAAGAATGTGGAGGGCTGCCACAAACGGCCGGAGTCGCACGAGGAGATCCGGGTCCTCTACGGCCGGTGGGAGACAGGGAGCACCGACGTGAAGCTGAGTTCCCACGACGTCGAGGGCGGGAAGAAGTACAACATCCTCATCCCGGTCCAGGGACCGGATGGGTTCGAAGGCTGCCTTGAACTGGCCTTCACGGTGAAGGAGGAGGGCTAGCCCGCATGACCACCGGCGCCGGCCGTGAGTTCATGGAGAAGACGGAATACCCGAGCATCGGGCCGTCGGACCAGTCCAAGGGTTTGCCGCAGCCGCCCCTGGAGAAGGGGGCCCGCCCGGACCAGACGCTGATCAACCTTCCCAAGCCGGCTCAGGTCAAGGTGCGTCCGGTCGACCTAACGGCGGCCATCAACGCCCGCCGGTCTATCCGCAAGTACTCCGATGTGCCCTTGACCCTGGGGGAACTCTCCTACCTCCTCTGGTGCACCCAGGGCGTCCAGAAGGTCACCGACCGGCCGGCCACCTTGCGGCCCGTACCGTCGGCCGGCGCCCGCCACGCCTTTGAGACCTACGTCCTGGCCAACCGGGTGGAGGGTTTGCCCCCGGGGCTCTACCGCTTTATCGCCGTCCCCCACAAGCTCGTGGCCGAGGACCTTGACGAGAGCATCGGTGAGCGCATCGCCGCAGCCTGCTTTGGCCAGTACGTGACGCAGAGCGCGGTGACCTTCGTCTGGGCGGCCGATGTCTATCGGATGGTCTGGCGGTACGGGGAGCGCTCCTACCGGTACTTTCTCCTGGACGCCGGCCACGTCTGCCAGAACCTCTACCTGGCCGCCGAAGCGGTGGGGGCGGGTTGCTGCGCCATCGGGGCCTTCCTGGATGACGAGTTCAACATCGTGCTCGGCCTCGATGGCGAGAACAACTTCGTGGTCTACGCCGCGACACTCGGGAAGGGTTGAGTACTGGCCCGCGGCCTCGCCTGGCAGGGTTGGCGCTCTAGGCCCGCTGGGCGACGCCCCGGCGCAGGAGCATACTGTGCTGGGCCTGCTGAATCATCTTCTCCCACGTCTCTTGGCGGAGACCGCCCACAACCGCGAGTTGGCGCTCGATGTCGGCCAGCTCCTGGAGGGTGCACTCGCGGCACACCGCGGGGGGCATGACCTCGGCGAGCATCCGCTCCGTCGTCGTCAGGACCCGGCCGCAGCATTCGCACACCTTGCCGGCGACCCGCGACTTCCCGGTCTTGGCTCTTCTCTTGGTGTTGGCTTCGCTTGTGGCCATGGTCCCTGCTCCTCGTCTCGGTGACCAGAGAAACGCGTCCTCTTGTTCTAGAAGACCGCTCTTCCCCTTGGAAAGTTTCAGCCGGTTCGGCCATTCCGCTTCTATCCTGACAGTATCAGGAACCCAGGGCCGCCTCTTCGGACGCAGGGGTAACGGGGTACCTGTCCCAGTGGCCGGGGGGGGGCTGGCCGCGAGGTCGGAAGAGCACGGTGGTGGCGTCGGGAGACGCGGACTGGGCGGGGCTCGGCCACCGCCGGGGCGGGGCGGGCAGCGACGCCTGCCCCGCCCCGGCGAAATCCCTAGTCCCCGGTGAGCATGCTACGGGCCGCCTCGGCCAGGAACTCGAGGGAAAGACCCTCGGAGCCGGGGACGCCCGCATCAGAGCACAGCCGATACCTGAGGCCGCCGACGCTCCAGCTAAGCGTACGCTGGGAGTAGGGTCCCCCGCTCGACAGGAACACGCCCTTGACGCCGGGTCCCAATTCCACGGGTTCGCCTGGTCCCAGGTCCTGCGGGGAGGCGTTGGTCACCTCAACCTCAAGCCAGGCGCCCTTGACCAAGAACCCATAGCCGGGCAACTCGGGCAGCTGGCTGAGGATTCCCCCCTCAGGCCGGTACGACCAGGCCAATCTCCACAGCGCGACTGGCGCCTTGTCGCCGTCGGGCGGTTCCTCCCGGATGGAGAGGGTCGGAAGACCGAGCGTCCAGTTGGCTGGGAGTCCGACCGGCTCCCGCACGCTGATACCGACCCTGGCCGCCAATTCGCCGAGAGCGCCGGCCTGCACCCGGGTGACGACCGTGCCCTCCGGGAAGACGGGCTCGAAGACGGAGAGGTCCGCGGGGGGCGTGAGATCCAGTGACACGTATCCGATGTGGCTGTCGGCGCCATCCAAGCCGACGCCTTCACACTCGAGAAGAAGTCCGGAGCTCTCATCCACCCAGTGCGTCCGGTCGTCCCCGAGAGTGAGGTTCGAGAGGCGGAGAAGCGCGCGGGCCGGTCGTCCGGCTATGACGCCCCGAGGCCCGAGTCGCACTTCGAGAAATGCGGCGAGAATCTGTGATGACCCCTGAGCCCGAGACTGGATCACCTTGGTGGAGCCTCGCAGACCGGCGACGACGTTCCCGAGTCCGTTCGGGAACCACTGCTCCCAATACGAGTCAGGAGAGCTCGCCCCAGAATCCCTCACCTCCGCGTAGACCGGGTCGCGGTGGAAACTCCACGTCCTGCCGCCGTTCCTGCCGGCATACTCGTTGCCGTCCCTGCCGCGGACGAACCACTTGTCGGGCGCGAGGTAGAAGACGTCGAACTCCTGCTTCCGACAAGAGTCGAACAACACCCCCGTGTAGCCGGTTATCCCGGCCGCCACCGGGTCACGGGCCGTTGCTTCCATCAGGGTGAGGAGCTTCTCGGCCGGGTTCGGGCGGAAGCTCAGGGCGAAGAGAACGCCGCCGGCGGCGACCGCCAGGACCACGACGATCACGGCCCATCTGACAAGTCCAGCTTGCAGCTTCACGGTAGCCAATGGGGTACCCACCGTCCTTCTAAGGTGCGTTGAGTAGTGCTTCCGGGGAGGAGCCGGCTCGCGCAACGACCTCACAGCCAGGGCAGAGGAGTAGGCGCGGTCCTCAAGGCTCGAGCCGGGACGCCCGCGGCTCGGCGACCTCTCGCGGATGAGGCGGTCCACTTGCCGGGACAGTTCCGTCTCCAACGCATCCTGTCTATCGCGCAAGACCGTCACCCCCACTCTCGTCGTTCAGGAGGTCGCCCAGCTTCTGGAGACCCCGGTACTGAAGCGAGCGCACCGCCGCCTCGGTCTTGCGGGTGATGCGGGCCGTCTCGCGGATGGAGAACCCCTCGAGGAGCCGGAGTTCAACGACCATCCGCTGCTCGTTCGGGAGGCGGTCCAGGGCGGCCCGCACGGTGAGACGCTGGGCGCTGCGGGCGGCCTCGTCGTCTCCGGGCGAGTGGGGCACGCGCTCGGCCTGCTCGAGGGGCACGACCGGTCCGCGGACCTCCGCACGGCGCCACCCGTCGCGGGTCAGATTGAGGGCGATGGTGCGGAGGAGGCCGAGGAGCGCTCCGTCCCGGGTCTCCACGCGTGGCGCCGCGCGCAAGAGCCGGGCGTAGGTCTCCTGGGTGATGTCCTCCGCGTCCTCGCGGTTCTGGACCCGCCAGTAGACGAAGGAGTAGAGAGCCCGCCAGGTCGCCTGGCAGATCTCCTCCAGGGCGTCTCTGTCTCCGTTCAGGGCTCTCTCCAATAGCGGCCGGTCGGCCAAGGCGTCTCCTCCCTCTTGACTGACACGCGCCAGCCACCCGAAACGTCGCGGTCAATGAGCCGGAAGTGAGGTCGGGCCGATGGCGGCCCGGGGGTGGGGAGGTGCCGGTTGGGGGCGATGTCCCGGGACAAGGATAAGGCGTCGGTCGCCAGAACCCTCTTGCTGGACGGTGGAAAAGACATGCCCGAGGTTCTCGGTATCGGTCTAGATCTCGTCGAGGTCGCCAGGATTGAGCGGGCCGTGGCGCGGTGGGGAGATTGCTTCCTGTCGCGGGTCTTCACGCCCCGGGAGATGGCCGACTGCCGGATGGACCGGTCGACCCGCCCTGGAGACCCGGCGCCTGTCGGGCGCGGCGGGTTCCGGTCGGAGGCGCTCGCCGCCCGCTTCGCCGCCAAGGAGGCGGTTTTCAAAGCTTTGGGCCGTGGGCGGCCGGAACTCGGATGGCACGACGCGGAGGTTGTGTCGGATGCGTGGGGGAAGCCGCAGGTCGTCCTCTCGGGGCGGGCTCTGTCCCTCGCGGCGGAATTGGGCGTCGTCCGCGTCCTGGTCAGTCTGACGCACTTGCGCGGCCTCGCGGGGGCACAGGTCGTGGCGAGCGGCCGGAGCGCGGTCTGTCCGGCGGAGTAGGCCCTAGGGTTTGAGGGAGGCGTCGGAGGGCCGGCCCGAGTCGAGCCGACCCTCCGCTCTCTGGCGTCTCGCCCCTACCGGCCGGGAGCCAAAGCCCCGGCCATCTCGAGAAGTTGGTCGAGGGTGAAGAGGCCGTAATCGTCCGTGATGTTGTAGCGGATGTCGCCCAAGGCCCAGGAGAGGGTGGAGCGCCCCACGGGCTGCCCCTGGTTTGATGCGACTTGATAGGCGCCCGTGACTCCCCCCAGGACCTCGACGGTGGTGGTGCCGGAGAACTCCGGCGGCCAGGGCAGGCGCGAGGGGACGTTGGTGATGACCAGCGAGAGATCGCCCTCTTGGCCGGGGCTGACCGCCGCACCGAGGTCGCCCTGGGGGCGCCGGCCGGCATTGCTGTTCGCGGCCGATGGACGGCACCAGAGCAGCAGGGACCAGTAGCCGGCGCTGTCCGGGGCAGGAGGGAACTCCGCCCCGAGTTCTCTCTCGAGGGCCTCGTGAGGATAGCGGGTTAGCCCAGCCGCCATCTCCCAATCGGTCGGAAGGACGGGCAGACGTTCGGGGAGAAAGAGACCGATTTGGGCGGCCAGGGGGGCAGGCTCCGCCCATGTCGTCCGGATGACGGGCACGCCTTCGGGAATGGCGGGTTCGAAGACGCTGAGGTCCGACGGTGGCGTCAGCTCGAACTGCGTAAAACCGCAGTCGCCTCCCTCGACGGTCTCGACGATGGTCCCGCTTTCGTCCGGGAGCACCTGGGCCATCCGGAGCACGAGATAGGTCTCCGTGTCGATCCAGAAACGCAGGCGGCTGGTCCGTTCCGGGTTCACCGTCGCCGCGACCTCGACGACGCGGGTTTGGCGTCCGGCGACCACATCGTCACCGGCAAAGGACACCTCGCCGCGCCAGGTTCCCGTCCGGCGGACGACGGATATGACGTCCCACAGGCCCCCGCCGCCCGGGATTGCGCTCGTGAACGGCAAGCTTCCCGGAAACGGGCTCTCGATGGTCTCGGCCACCTGCCTTACCGGGTCGTACCACCACTTGACCTTTCCGTTGCTGCCGGACACCCGGCCGGTGGCCAGGTTTCGGGTGAAGAACTTGTCGGGGGCGACATAGAGACACTCCGACTCGTGGGCGACGTACTCGCCGTTCTCGTACTGGGCGTCATTATGCATAATGCCGCGGAAGCCGGTGATGCCGGCCGCCGCGGGGTCGGCGGAAACCTCGGCGGCTTTGGTGAAGAAGGCCAGCGCCGACCGGCTCCCGGTGTTCAGGGACACCAAGACCAGGGTGACCACCAGGGCTGCCGCGACAACGCCGGCGGCGATCCGGCCGAGGCCACGGAGCCCTTGCGGCCGGACGGCTGCGGGCCATGAAGCCTTCCCAGGGAGCGCTCCGTGATTTGCCGGAGCGGCCGCTCCCATCGCCTTGACCAACCGTTCCTGGAACGACGGGCTGGCCGGCGTCTCCGGGCGAACCGACTTCACCGCCCGGGCGGCCGCTCGCAGCGCCTCCGCCCCGACTCCCGTCACCGTGCGGTGATGGGGCGCCTCCTGGTTGAGTTCGTCGATGTACTTCGAAAGACGCTCTTCGTCTCTCATGGACGTCTCCTTCCTCGGTCGCCGGAGTCGGCCAGGAGTTCGGCCATCCTCTGGAGACCTCGGTACTGGAGGGAACGGACGGCCACTTCCGACTTGACGACCATCGCCGCGGTTTCCCGGACCGAGTACCCCTCGAGCAATCGGAGTTCGATGACCCTCCTCTGGTCCTCGGGCAACTCGGCCAAGGCCGTGTGCACCGCCAGCCGCTCGGCGCTCCTCTGAGCCTCGTCCAGCGCCGGCGTTTCCATCGCCGCGTCGAGCGGAAGGAGCGGCCCGCGCACCGCCTGGCGTCGCCAACCGTCCCGGGCCAGGTTCGCGGCTATCGTCCGGAGCAGTCCGGCCACCTCTCCATTCCTGGGTTCCAGCCGCGGCGCCGCGGCCAGAAGGCGGCAGTACGTCTCCTGGACGATGTCTTCAGCTTCGTCCCGGCTCTGGACTTGCCAGTAGACGAAGCTGTAGAGTCTGGGCCAGGTGTCCCGGCAGAGACGCTCGAGCGCCTCGCGGTCGCCGGACAGGGCCCGGGCCAGAAGTTGGCTGTCGGTCAAGGCGTATCCCTCCATGAGCTACCACGCGCCAGACCGCCGGGCGTGGCGAGAGACTTGCGCTCTTTCTTCCGGACAAGGATAAGACTGGAGTCGAGCCGAACCCTTCGCTGGCTTGGACGTGATGCCTTGCCGGCCTTGTGGGGCCGATGGGGGGAGCGGGGATGGTGCGCCTGTTCTCGGTCGCCCAGATGCGGGCGGCCGACGGTCTAGCCGCGGAAGCCGGCGTTCCGGGGGTCCTTCTCATGGAAAACGCCGGCCGGGCCGTGGCCGAGGTCGCGGCCGGGTTAGTCGCGCAAGCGGCCCCGGGCCTCGGGGTCAGCCCCCAGAGCCGCCATCGTGGTGCCTTGTCGGCCGCGCCCATCACCATCCTGGTCGGCAAGGGCAACAACGGCGGGGATGGTCTGGTCGCGGCAAGGCACCTCGCGGAGCAGGGCTTCACGGTTCAAATCGTCTTGGCCGAACCGGGCGAGACCTTCACCGGCGACGCCCTGGTCAACCTGAAAGCTCTCGCCGACAGGACGTCCCTTCGGACCACGGTCTTTTCGGGCGAGTCGCGCGACCTTGAGCCGCTCCTCGCCCGGTCCTCGGTCGTCATCGACGCCCTTCTCGGCACCGGCGCGAAGGGCGCTCCGCGGGCTTCGGTGGCCGCCCTTATCCGGCTGGTCAACGAGGCCCGGGCGGGCGCTTCCGGGAAGGCTACGCCCCCCACCGGCCCGAGCGTCCTGGCCGTCGACCTGCCTTCCGGTCTCGACGCCGACACCGGCCAGGCCGCCAAGCCCTGCGTCCGGGCCGACGTCACCGTGACCCTGGCCGGCGTGAAGACCGGTCTTGCCCTTCCCGAGGCGGCGCCGTACGTCGGTCGCCTCTATCTCGCTCCCATAGGCCTCCCCGAGGACTGTCTGGACCGGGCCCTGTCGGGGTCAGGCGGGGGCGCGGCCGCCGCGCCGTCTTGGCCCACCCATTGGCTCCTCCCGGCGGCGGCGGCCGCCTTTCTTCCCGCTCGGCCGGCCACGGGCCACAAGGGAACCTTCGGCCACGTCTGGGTCATCGCCGGCTCGCCGGGGTACACGGGGGCGGCGGCCCTCGCCGGCCTGGGTGCCCTGCGGTCCGGCGCCGGCCTGGCCACCGTGGCCTGCCCGGAAGGCTGTCGTCCCGTCATCGCCTCGGCGCTGCCCGAGCTTCTCACCCGGGGACTCCCTGAAGGTCCGGATGGCCGCCTCGTGGGCGCCTCCGCCGGAGATCCGGCTCTCGCGCTCGGCGGGAAGGCGAAAGAAGGGCAGGAAGGAAAGAGCCTGGCCCTGGTCGTGGGGCCGGGTCTCGGCTCGAGCCCTGAGGTGGCGGCCTTCGTCTCGGCCATCCTCCGTGACTCCGGACGCCGGCTGCCCTTGGTCCTCGACGCCGACGCCCTGAACGCCATCGCTCTCGCCGGAACGGACGCGGTCACCGGCCTTCTGTCCAGCGTCTTGGGTTCATCCCGGGTGGTCGTCACCCCCCACCCGGGCGAGATGTCCCGGCTCTTGGGCCGCCCCGTCGCGGAGATCCAGGCCGACCGCCTGGGAACCGCCCGCCGGGCCGCGCGAGCCTGGGGGGTCGTCGTCGTCCTGAAGGGCGCGGGCACCGTCGTCGCCGCCCCGGACGCCGCCGCCTGGCTGAACGCCACCGGGAACCCCGGCCTGGCCACGGCTGGCAGCGGCGACGTCCTGGCCGGGGCCATCGGGACGTTCCTCGCCCAGGGGTTGCCGCCGCTGGAGGCCGCCCTGGTTGGCGTGTCGGCCCACGGGCTGGCCGGAGACCTGGCCGCGCGGGACATCGGTCGCCGGGGTCTCTTGGCGTCGGACATCGCTCACCGCCTGCCCCGGGCTCTGGATAGCTTGGCGGAGGCCACCGGGTACGGACCGACGTTCGTCGCGGTCTGAGCCGGGAGGCGCCCGTCGCGGCGTGGCGCCGCCGGGTGGCTGAGCCTGACCAGACACGAGTTTAGGAGGCGACATCAAGACCGTGGTCTTTGACTACCGCTCTCCCGGCAGTGAGGCCGAGACCGTGTTCCGGCCGACCTGGGCCGAGATTTCCCTCGACGCCGTGGCCGCCAACACGAAAGCCCTTCTCCGCTTGGCCGCCCCGGCCGACCTTCTGGCCGTGGTCAAGGCCGACGCCTACGGGCACGGCGCCGTCGAGGTGTCGCGGACCGTGCTTGAGGCCGGGGCCACCTGGCTCGGCATCGCCGCCCTCGAGGAGGCCATCGAACTCCGCCGGGCCGGCATCACCGCCCCCATCCTGAACCTCAGCCCCTCCATGCCGTCTCAGGCGGACACCATCGTCGGAAGCGACGTGGCGTCGGCCGTTTTTGACCTCGAGACAACGGAGGCCCTGGCTGCCGCTGGTCGCCGTCACGGCCGCCCGGCCCGGGCCCACCTCAAGGTGGACACGGGGATGGGCCGCATGGGCGTCACGCCTGACCAGGCCGGCGCGGACTTCGCGCTTCGTCTCTCCCGCCTGGAGGGACTGGAACTCGAGGGTGTCTACACTCACTTCTCGTCGAGCGACGAGGCCGATCCAACCTTCACGCGGCAGCAGGCCGCGCTCTTCGAGGGTTTCCTCGCTCTTTGCGCCAAGGCCGGCCTCAAATTCCGCTGGCGGCACGCCGCCAACACCGCCGGCATCATCTCGCACCCGGAGACGCGCCAGAACCTGGTCCGGGTCGGGATAGGCCTCTACGGCCTGTACCCCTCCGCCGAGGTGGACCCATCGCGGGTCGCCCTCGTGCCGGCCATGACCTGGAAGTCCCGGCTTCTCTTCGTGAATCGGGTCGCGGCCGGGACACCCGTCTCCTACAACCGGGAGTTCATCACCGAGCGACCGACCGTCGTCGGAACTCTGGCCGTCGGCTACGCCGACGGCTACCGCCGGGCGAACACGCGCGGCCGGGTCCTTGTCCGGGGCGCCAGTTGCCCGGTTTTGGGGCGCGTCTGTATGGACCACATCATGGTCGGCCTGGACGCTGTCGTAGGCCTGGGGGACTCGGCCGCGGGTCCCGGCGCGGCTTCCGTCCTCGACTCCCTCGTCGGCGAGGAGACCATCCTGCTCGGCGGCGGCCCTGGCGTCTCCCTGCCGGCGGAGGAGCTGGCCGCGACCTGTCAAACCATCAACTACGAAATCGTCTCCAGCGTCAGCCGCCGGGTGCCCCGCGTCTTCATTCGCGGCGGGCGGCCGGTGGCCATACGCTCCATTCTCGGCACCGCCCCTCTCGGCGGCGCCGCTCTCCCCGGAGGTGGCCCCAAGTGAGCCTTTTCGGACGGCCTCGCGCCCGCCTCTCCTCCTGGCCGACTCCTCTGGAGGAGTGCCCGCGGCTCTCCGCCGCTCTCGGCGGGCCCCACATCTGGGTGAAGCGCGACGACCTGACCGACCTCGGTCTGGGCGGGAACAAGGTGCGGAAGCTCGAGTACCTCTTAGGCGAGGCGATCGGCCAGGGCGCCGACACCGTCGTGACGGTCGGGGCTCTCCAGTCCAACCACGCCCGCCTGACCGCCGCCGCCTGCCGGCGATTGGGTCTCGAAGTGGTCCTGGTCCTTGCGGACCAGGCCGGGGCCGTCGCGGCCGCCGCGTCCGAGCCCGCCCGGGGCAACCTGCTCCTGGACCGTCTCTACGGAGCGCGGGTCGTGGTCCTCGACGACGACTCCGACCCGGCCATCGCCGCGGCCATGGACGAGGTCGCTTCCGACCTGACCCGCCGGGGCCGCCGCCCCTACCTCATCCCGGTCGGCGGTTCGAACCCGATCGGGGTCTTGGGCTACGTCGGGGCCGCCCTGGAGATCGCGGGGCAGGCCCAGACCGAGGGGGTCGCCTTCGACCACCTCTTCGTCACGACCGGGTCGTGCGGGACGCAGGCCGGCCTTCATCTCGGCGCCGCCCTCTACCTTCCCGGGACCCACGTCCACGGGGTGACCATCAGCCGCGGGGCCGGGGCGCAGATGGCTCGGGTCGACGCTCTGGCCGCGGAAACGGCCGCCCTGCTCGGTCTCCCGGGCCATCCGGCTCCGCCCGCCGTCGTCCACGACGGTTACGTGGGGGAGGGGTACGCCGTCCCGACCAGGGAGGGCTGGGAGGCCATCCTCCTGGCCGGCCGCACCGAAGGGCTCGTTCTTGACCCGGTCTACACGGGGAAGGCCCTCTCCGGGCTCATCGGGCTCATCCGCGAGGGAATCCTGGGGACCACCGGGAACGTCCTATTCGTACACACCGGTGGCGCCCCTGGGCTCCTGGCCCAGGCCGCGGCTTTCCACCACTACCTGACCCAGACGGGAGAGGTCTAGCCCTGTGAGACCGCGCATCGGTATAACCTGCGGTTTGGTCATCGAGGGAGAACTTTGTTTTGCCAGGTTGGGCCTGGACTACAGCGGGGGCGTGGAGGAGGCGGGCGGGCTGCCGCTCGTCCTGCCCATCCCCTACCGGATCCGCCACGGGCTGGCGCGGGAAGCTGAGGCCGTCGCGGCCTCGCTCGCCGCCGACAGCCTCGAGACCGTCGACGGCCTGCTGGTCTCGGGAGGAGGCGACCTCGACCCCGAGTCCTTCGGCGAAGGTCCCATCCCGGCTCTGGGCAAGCTCGAACCTCCCCGCGACCGTTTCGAGTTGGCTCTCGTAAGGGTGGCCCTGGCCAAGGGCCTTCCCGTCTTCGGCATCTGCCGCGGCATCCAGATTCTGGCCGTGGCCGCCGGGGGCGCTCTCTACCAGGACTTGCCCAGCCAGAAACCCGGCTGCCTCAAGCACTTGCAGGAAGCCCCGCGCGACGCCCGGACGCACTTGGTGGAGGTGGAGCGGGACACCCTTCTGGCGGAACGGCTCGGGTCCGGCCCGCTCAAAGTGAACTCCTTCCACCACCAGGCCGTCTCCCGGATACCGCAAGGCTACCGGGTTTCGGCCGTCGCCCCGGACGGCGTGATCGAAGCCATCGAGTTGGCGGGGATGGGCCAGGCGCCCGGGGCCTCCGCCGGTCCCGCGGGGCGCGAGACGGGCTTCGCCTTCGGCGTGCAGTGGCATCCCGAAAACCTTTGGGCCACGGAGCCCGTCTTCCTGAAGCTCTTCGCCGGCCTCGTGGAGGCCGCCGCGCGCTACCGCGAAGGCTGAGGCTCGCCGCGGCCGCGAGTGTTGAAAGGGGGCTCACTCTACGGGTCGGAGACCGCGCGCCAGAGACGCCGGCATCTCGCTTGGCCGCCTTCCCTGCGGCCCGCTGAACGCCATCACCGACGTTCCCGGCGTCCTTGTCGGTCACGTGACCCTGACCCGGGGTGAGACTTCGCCTGACCCGCGTGCGGCGGCCGCCTTTCCCGTCGTCCGAACCGGCGTCACGGCCGTGATGCCCCACCCGGGGAACCTCTATCGGGAGAGGCCGCGGGCGGCGTCCTTCACCCGGGCTCTGGCCGAGAACCCGGACATCGGCCTCACTGCGGGAACAGTCAACCCGGTCGTCGGCGAGTGTTCCGACGCCTATCTTAACGACATCCGCGGCCGGCACGTGACCGAGGCCGATTGCCTGGAGGCTCTGCGCCTTGCGGCGCCGGACCCCGTGCCCGAAGGCAACGTGGGGGCCGGGACCGGTCTGTCCTGCCTCGGGTTCAAGGGCGGCCTGGGGACGGCTTCGCGCCTGGTCACCTTCGGAAACGGCGCCCGCTTCACTCTCGGCTGTCTGGTGCTGGCCAACTTCGGCCGCCGGGCCGACTTCCGTCTGGATGGTGTCCCGGTGGGCCGCGACCTGGTCGCCGCTGAGTGGTCGGACGCGCCTGGACCACCCGCGACGGCGGACGAGCAAGGGCTGGACCAACTCCCCGGCGGGTCCATTATGATTGTCCTGGCCACCGATGCCCCGCTAACCTCGCGGCAGCTCACGCGCGTTTCGCGCCGGGCGGCCCTGGGTCTGGCCCGCACGGGTTCCGTGGGGGCTCACGGCAGCGGGGACTTCGTCCTGGCCTTCAGCACCGCCGGCCTCGAGCCGGCCTTCCCCAGCGAGCCCGTCCTGGTCCGCTACGCTCTGGCCGAGGATGATCGCCATTTCGGGCCCCTCTTCGAGGCCGCCGTCGAAGCCACCGAGGAGGCCATCGTCAACGCCCTCTTCGCCGCCGAGACGATGGCCGGGCGCGACGGGCATGTCCGGGAGGCTTTGCCGATAGAGGAAGTCATCAGCATCCTGCGCCGTCACGGTCGGGTTTGAGCGTCCGGACGATTACCGCGGCGCAACCAAGGGAGAGCGAGAATGCCTGAGTCGGAGATCCTCGTGAAGGTCTGGCGCGGTGACTATGTCGAGAGCCTCCACCGCGGCAGCATCGCCGTCGTCGATACGGCCGGCTCGGTCGTGGCCGCCGTGGGCGACCCGGACTACTACACGTTCATGCGTAGCGCGGCCAAACCCATCCAGGCCCTGGCCGTCATCGAGTCTGGAGCCTACGCGACCTACGGGCTCACCGAACGGGAACTGGCTGTCGTGTGCGCGTCCCACAGTTCCGAGCCCGACCACGTCGAGAACGTTCTGGGGATTCTGGCCAAGGTGGGTCTCGACGAAACCCACTTACGGTGCGGGACCCACCTGCCGACGCATGGCCCATCGGCCCAAGCCCTGCTGCGCGAGGGGCGCTCGCCGACGTCCGTTCACTGCAACTGCTCGGGGAAGCATTCCGGTATGCTGGCCGTAGCCAGGCGAATGGGCTGGACTCTCGAAGACTACTGGCGCCGCGAGCACCCGCTCCAGCGCCTTTGCCGCGAGAATGTGGCGGCGGTGGCCGGCTACCCCATCGACAAGATGGGCACGGCCACGGACGGGTGCGGGGTCTCCGTCTTCGCCCTGCCCTTGCGGAACATGGCCCGGGCCTTCGCCCGGCTGGCCAACCCGGAGGACCCGCGGTCGGCTTTCTCGCCCGAGCGAGTCGCGGCGGCGCGACTCGTGGCTCGCTCGATGCGGGCCTATCCGGAGATGGTCGGCGGCACGGGCCGCCTGTGCACGGCGCTCATGAGGGCGACGCCCGTCGTGGCCAAGAGCGGCGCCGAGGGCGTCTACTGTTTCGGTATTCCCGGGAGAAGCCTGGGCGTGGTCCTGAAAATCGACGACGGCAACGCCCGGGGGACCCACCCGACAGCCGTCCGCGTCTTAGAGCAACTCGGCCTTCTCTCGGCCGAGGCGGCCGCGGCCCTCGAGCCGTTCCGGCGACCGGCCAACATCAACAACCGCGGGGAGAACGTCGGCTACACGGAAGCGGTCTTCGAGATCCGGAAGTCCCGCTAGGACGCGACTCGCCACAAGAGAGGAGCCAGGACCATGGCCAGCGATTTCAAGTCCGACATCCGGCCCCACAAGCTCCAGCGCATCTTCATTTCCTGCGATATCGAGGGCATCAGCGGCGTGGTTCACGGCGACCACACCGGTCCCGGCCAGGGCGAGGAATACACCCGCGCTCGCCGCCTGATGACCCGTCAGGTGAGCGCCGCCGTCTCCGGCGCGATTCAGGGCGGGGCCGACGTCGTCCTCGTCAACGACAGCCATGGTGGGGGGCGCAACATCCTCATCGAGGAACTCCATTCGGGGGCCCAACTCCTCACCGGCTCGCCGAAGCCCCTGAGTATGATGCAGGGGGTGGCCGACGGCTTCGACGGCGCCTTCTTCGTGGGCTACCATTCCCGGAACGGCACGCCGGGCGTTCTCAATCACACCTATTCCTCCGACACCATCCGTGAACTCCGCATCAACGGCCGGCCCGCCGGGGAGACCCTGCTGAACGCCTTCATCGCGGGGCAATACAACGTCCCGATCCTTCTCATCACGGGCGACTCCGAGACGGTGTCCGAGGCCTCGGCCGTCTTGCCGGGCATCAAGGCCATCGCCGTGAAGGAACCCGTGGGTCGCTTCGCGGCCCGCTGTCTTTCCCTCGAGGAGGCCAACGCCGAGATCCAGGAGGCGGCGGCCGAGGCCCTCGGCCTCGTCGGCGAACTCCGACCCCTCGTCCCGCCGCGCCCGGTGACCATCGAACTCGACTTCAACAGCACGGCCATGGCCGGGGCCGCCCTGATGGTTCCCGGCGCCCAGGCCGTCGGCCCCTCAGCGGTCTCGTTCACCCACGACGACTACATCGCGGCCTTCCAGGCCATGCGGGTCATGATCACCATGGCCAGGAGCGTGGGCTCGTAAGGGACGCAAGGGGGACAATCGACCCTCTGCGAATCGAAGGAGGAGGGGATGGACTTGAAGGTCCGGACCAACAGGGACAGGGTCGTGACCATCTCGGTCCAGGGCGAGGTCTCCGCGCCCGTGATGCGGACCTCGTACCGCGTGGGGTACGACGGCGTGGCGCGGGTCAGCCCGGCCACGGGCGGCATCGTCTACAACGTGCGCGTCGGCGACACCGTCTACGGCTGGGCCGGCGACCACGTGGAGCCAGGCGTCAGCAGCAAGGACAAGGATGAGGCGGTCAACACGGCCTACAACACTCTGGCCTGCGTCGGGAACCGGGCGGTCGTGGTTTCGGGCGAGGCCAAGGGGTCGAGCGGTGTCGTGACCGGCAAGCATGGTGGTATCGAGCATGTCATCATCGATTTTGCGCCGTCGATTCTCGAAAAGCTGGCCATCGGCGACAAGATTCTGGTCCGGGCGGCCGGACAGGGGCTTGAGATTACCGATTTCCCCGAGGTGAAGGTCATGAACCTTGACCCGGACCTCTTCGAGCGAATGGACATCGAGGTCACGGGCGCCGCGGCGGGGCGGGGACGCAAGGCCAAGCTTTCCGTCCCCGTCGTGGCCGAAGTGCCTGCGGTCCTGATGGGTTCGGGGCTCGGGGCCAGCACGGCTCACAGCGGCGACTACGACATCACGACCCAGGATCCCCCGGTCCTGGCCAAGCTGGGTCTGGACAAGCTGCGGTTCGGCGATCTCGTGGCCATCCGCGACGCTTCTTCGTTCTATGGTCGAAGCTACCGGCGTGGCGCGGTCATCATCGGCGTCATCATCCACAGCGATTCCAAGATCGCCGGTCATGGGCCTGGGGTCACGACCCTGTTGACCGCCAATCATGGGGAGATTGAGCCGAGGCTGGACCCGAAGGCCAACGTGGCGGTCCTTCTCGGCCTCCGTCCGGAAAGCGAGTTTCCAGCCTGAGCCCGGTCCTCGCGGGCGGCGTTCCGGTGCCGGTTTGGCGGCGACTTCGCGCCGCGATGGCGGTTTGAGAGGGAATAAGCCCGAGAAGTCGAAATACAGCTTGACCTTGAAGACAATGTCGGGAGGTCCAGCATGACCAAGGACAAGCCCAAAGCGGGAGAGCAGCCGGCGAAGCCCGGAGCCTTCGCCCCGGAGGTCACGCTTCTCAAGTGGTCGAGCTCCTTGATGCGGCGCAAACCGAAGACCTTTCTGGCGGGGGTGGCGGCCACGCTGGTCGGCTTGGTCTTGGTTTGGTTCGCGTTCGGCTCGGCTGTCTACGTGGGCCTGGCCATGCTCCTTCTCGGCGGGGCTCTTGCGCCGGTCTACTTCCCGCAGGGTTTCGTTCTGACCAACAAGAAGGCGTGCCAGGTTGTCTTCTTCTCACGGGAGGGCTTCCGTTGGCAGGACTTCGATGAGTACCGCCTCTTCGACGATGGAGTCTTCCTCCGCCTCCGCCCCACCGACATGCGTATGCGCTACCTCAAGGGACTCACGCTCTACTTCGGTCTCTCAAACCGCGAACAGGTGTTGGACCTCATCCGCCAGCGCATCGGGACGCTCGACCATCCGGCCGGCCAGACCTAGCCCGCACGGCCGCGAAGCGGGAACCAGAATAAAGGTGGCTTCTGGAGGAGGAGGAGAACCGACTCTGTCGAAAAGGCCACTGTCGTACCATAGCAGTTTCGAGTCTGTCTCAGTCCGTCTGGCTGGCTATAGCTCCGAGGGAGCAAAACCCTTCCGGCTCCCACGGGGTGTAGCGCATAGTAAGAACTCTAGGTCCAGGAGGTGAGACAACATATGATGTGGTTGCTAGCTCAAGAGCAAGCCCCTGTGCCCACGTTGGGAATCTTCACGACGGGTTCGGTCATCGACTTCGCCTGTGTCCTAGTGCTCGGCGTGATCATCTGGGTTATGGTGGCCCGTGCTCGTACGGGTCGTAAGATCCCCGATATCAAGAAGATCGCCGGGCTCGAGGCCGTCGACGAGGCCATAGGCCGCGCCACAGAAATGGGCCGTCCGGTCGCGTTCATCCCGGGTATCCAGAGCGTCGACAACCCGCAGACTCTGGCCGCATTCGGAATGGTCAGCCATATCGCCCGTCAGTGCGCCCGCTATGATACCCGGTTCCTCGCCCTGAACTGCGACCCGCTTCCGTACGCCGTGATTGAAGAGATCACGCGGCAGGCCTATCTCGAAGAGGGTCGTCCCGATGCCTTCAACCCGGACGACATCCGCTTCCTGTCGGCGGAGCAGTTCGCGTTCGTCGGCGCCGTCATCGGTATTTTCGAGCGCGAGCGTCCCGCGGCGAACATCATGTTCGGCTCGTTCTACGCCGAGTCCATGATTCTGGCTGAAACCGGCTCGTTCCAGGGGATGATCCAGATCGGCGGAACGGCCAACACGCACCAGCTGCCGTTCTTCGTGGCCGCCTGCGACTACGCCCTGATCGGCGAGGAGATGTTCGCCGCCAGCGCGTACCTCTCCAAGGAGCCGGTCATGTACGGCACGGTCGTCGGCCAGGACTGGCTGAAGATCATCATCGGCCTGGTCATCGTGGTGGGGGCGATCCTTGCCACGGTCTCGCCGGACAGCACGTTCCTCAAAGACATCATCGGCGGGTACTAGGTCACGACAGACACGTAAGGGTTTCGCCGCGGAAGGGACAGTTGTTGCGAGAAGGAGGTGTCTAGATGCGTAAAGAGGGTCCGATGATCCTGACAGTCATCTCCTCCCTGGTTGTGGTGTTTTCGACCTACTTCTTCCTGGGTCAGAAGTGGAACTTGATGGCTCCGCTGAACAACTGGTTCCAAATCAGCTATTCCATCGCTATGGCCTTGGGCTTCATCAACCTGACCGCGATTCACGGTAAGTACATCCAGCGCAAGCGGGAAGGCTGGTTCTACAGCATAATCCTGCTTGTGAGCATGTACGCCTATCTCGTGCTGGGTATGATTCAGACCCACAACGGGCTGCAGTTCAACTGGATTTACGAAAACGCGTACTCTCCGCTGAGCTCGAGCATGTTCGCCCTGGTTGCGTTCTTCATCACCTCGGCGGCTTACCGAGTGTTCCGGATTCGGACGAAGGAAGCGACGATTCTACTGGTCTGCGCTGTCTTCGTGATGCTCGGGCGGGCGCCGATCGGGGACGCCATGTGGGGGGGCTGGAGCGGGTTCGTGAACAAGTGGGTCATGGGGACAATGAACGTAGCCGGCATGCGTGGTATCAACCTAGGTATCTATGTCGGCGCGTTCGCCACGGCTCTTCGTATCATGCTCGGTCTCGAGCGCGCCCACATCGGCGGCTCGGGGACACAGTAGAGGCGGTATGAACAGGCTGCTCGTGTTGGATGAGTTGCAGTGGCTTGAAAGTCCATCTCCGGAAGGAGGTGCCTATTAGTGGAAAGACTGATGAAGATCGATCGTCGGCTTCTCTACCTCGTCGCGGTGGTGGTCGTTGCGGTGACTGTGTTCTTCCCGCTAGGCCTGCCCGTGAAGGTGTCCCCGCTGGCGGTCCAGACGTACGACGCCATCCAGAACCTGCCCGATGACTCGGTGGTCTTCATATCCAACATGTACGACCCGGGCGCGGCGGGCGAACTCAGCCCGATGCTGAAGGCCATGCTCTATCAATGCATGGAGCGCAAGTACAAGATCATCCTCGGTAACACGAGCTGGACGCTGGGTGCCGGGCTTGCTCACGAGATTATCACTCCGATCGCCCAGGAGTTCAACTACGTCTACGGGACCGACTACATCGAGCTCGGCTCCAAGCCGGGCGGTGTGGTGTGGCTGCAGTCCGCCAGGATCGACTTGGCGGGCGCGGCTCTCGTGGATTACAACAACGACCCGATCGGCCAGTTCCCGCTGATGCAGGCGGTGCCGAAGCTGACGCAGGAGTACGTGGCGGCCGCCCTGGTCCTCGACTGCGGGACCCCGGGGGCTCCCGATTGGCTGGCTCAGATCACGCAGGGGACCAGCATGAAGCTCATCGTCGGTGAGATTCAGATGACCGTTCCGGACGCGTTGACCTATGTCCAGTCGGAGCAGTACACCGGGATGATTGCGGGTAGCCGAGGCTGCGCTGAGTATGAACAGCTTATCGGTCATCCGGGCGCTGGTCTGAAGACCCAAGACACTATGTCCGTCATCACCCTAATGATCACGCTGTTCATCGTTCTTGGCAATATCGGGTATCTCGCTCGGAAGAAGTAGGGCGGCCCCTTGGGTGGGGTCTCTGGCTTACACGCGAGGAGGTGAACTACAGGCTATGCATCCACACATCAGCCATGATTTAGCTATCTGGTGTCAGGCCATCTGCACCTTGGCCGTGTACACCTATCTGTATAAGGACAACCCGATCTTCCGCGTCGCGGAGAACGTCTTCCTCGGTCTCGCCACGACCTACATATTCGTTTTTCAATTCTTCAACTACATCAAGCCGGCGGTGATCGAGTGGATTTGGACGAACGGTGAGTACCACTATATCCTGGCCATCCTTCTCGGGCTGGCGATCTTCTTCCGGTACGTGCCGTCGCTGTCCTGGATCGCCAGGTACCCGATGTCCTTCTGGGTCGGGTACGGCACCGGGTACACGCTGGCCTTCTGGCCGGCCGTCTGGCTCGATCAGGTCACAGCCTCGTTCGTGGCCCTCAACTCCCTGCAGAACATACTGATTTTCGTCGGTGTGCTCTGCACCCTGGTCTACTTCTTCTTCACGCTAGCGAAGGAGAACCCGGTGGTGGCCGGGGTAGCCGAGGTGGGCAAGTGGTACATCATGATTGCCCTCGGCTCGGCCTTCGGCAACACGGTCCTCTACCGGTGGAACCTCTTCCTGACGAGGGCCAACATGCTCCTCTTCAAGTGGCTGGGCTTCGCGAGCTAGTTCGCAGCGGTTTGAGCTCGGTACGGTACCTGAAGGGGTGGGCCTGGTCCGTCCGGACCAGGCCCGCCCCTTGAACACTGAAAGGGGACCTTTCGCCTCCCGAAACGGCTGGGGTCTCATCCCTTGAGTCGCTTCGCATCGGGCGAAACCACTTGCGCACCTTTTCCGTCATAGTCGCAGTCCGACTTGGGCCTTTGAGCTGTTCAGGGCTGAAGACGGCGAACGAGTCTAATCCGAGAGAGAAGGAGGGGACGAAGTGGCCGGAAACCAGCCGCAGTCGATACTAGCCACGGACGTTGGCAGTACAACCACAAAGGCGGTTCTGATTGAGAAGCGTGGCGATGAGTATCGACTTGTCACCCGAGGCGAGATGCCGACCACGGTCGAGGCGCCGTGGGAGAACGTGATGATTGGGGTCCGTAAGTCCATCAAGCGGGTCGAGGAACTCATCCAGCGCCCTATTCTGGACGACCAGGGCCACCTCTTGCGTCCCAGACAGGGAGACAAGGGAGTCGACTACTACGTCTCAACGTCCAGCGCCGGCGGCGGGCTCCAGATGATGGTCGCCGGGCTGGTCACGCACATCAGCGCGGACAGCGCCCATCGGGCGGCCCTGGGCGCCGGGGCTGTCGTTCTTGATGTCATCGCCGTCGACGACGGCCGGTCGACCTCCGAACAGATCACGCGCATCACCCATTTGCGTCCCGACATCATCCTTATGTCCGGCGGCGTGGACGGCGGGTCGGTCTCCTACCTAGCCGCCATGGCTGAGACCATTGTCCAGGCGAACCCGCAGCCGCGGTTCGGCGCGACGTACAAGCTGCCCCTGGTCTACGCGGGCAACAAGGACGCCGCCGACATCGTGGACTCGGTGTGCGAGGGCATCATCGACGTCCACATGGTGGAGAATGTGCGGCCGCGCTCCGACGTCGAGAACCTTGGGCCGGCCCGGGAGGCCATCCACGACCTGTTCATGAACCACGTCATGGCCCAGGCGCCGGGATACAGCGAACTCATGAAGTGGGTGGACGCGACCATCATGCCGACCCCTGGTGCCGTGGGGTACATCGTGCAGGTGATGGCCAAGCAGTACAAAACGACGATTATCGGCGTGGACATCGGCGGGGCGACCACGGACGTCTTCTCCGAGTTCTCCGGCACGTTTACCCGGACGGTCAGCGCCAACTTGGGGATGAGCTACAGCATCTGCAACGTCTACGAACAGGCCGGCTACGAGAACATCCGCCGCTGGGTTCCTTTCGAAGTGGACAAGGAAGGCCTCAGCAACTGGATCTCCAACAAGATGGTCCGTCCCACGACCATTCCTCAGACGCTGTCAAACCTTATTCTAGAACAGGCTCTGGCCCGTGAGGCCCTGCGCCTCTCCTTCGAGCACCACCGGCAGCTGGCCCGGAAGATTGAGCAAGAGGAACTCTCGGTCGTCTGGCGCAGCATGAAGGAGGCGGTGAAGTCATCCTTCGGAACCGAGATCATCGACTTAAAGAAACTCGGTATCCTGGTCGGCAGTGGTGGCGTCCTCTCGCATGCTCCCCGCCGCAACCAGGCCGCGCTGATGCTCCTGGATGCGTTCCAGCCCGAGGGCTTCTGCCAGCTCGCGGTCGACAGCATCTTCATGATGCCCCACCTCGGGGTCCTCGCCAGCCAGTACCCGGAAATCGCCGCCGAGGTCTTTGACAAGGACTGTCTCGTACGGCTCGGAACCTGCATCGCGCCGAGCGGGAGCGGTCGGGACGGTAAGCCGGCCCTGAAGGTGAAGGTCACGATGCCCGACGGGCGGGTTGTGGACGAGGCGGTGGCTTTCGGGGAGATCAAGCGCATCCCGTTAGGGGTCGGCGAGACGGCCACGGTCGACGCCGAGCCGGTCGCCCCGCTCGATCTCGGCGCCGGTAAAGGGAAGCGGGTTGTGGCGCAGGTGGTCCAGGGCGGGCTCGTCGGCATCGTCTTCGACTGCCGCGGCCGCCCGCTGGTTCTGCCTTCAGACGACTCGCTGCGCGTGGAGAGACTCGTGACCTGGATCCAGGCCATGGACGCCTATCCGATGGACGCCATCCGCAAGTACGTCGAGGAAAGCCCTGTGGCCGCGGCCGCGGTGGCCGCCCAGGATGAGAAGGGGGGTAAGCGCGGTGGTCTCCTCAGTCGAGTCCGTCGTTAAGGAACGGATAGCGCTCATCCGCAAGACGCGTATCCTCCCGCAGGTCGGGGTGGTCTTGGTCGAGGATGGCCAGCCGGTGGAGCCGACCACCCCTATCGCCAGGATCAGCCTGCGACCCGGCATCCCGTGGGTTGTGCCGGTGGCGAGGCTTATCGGCATCGCCGACGCCGACCTGTCCAAGTGCATGTTGAAGAAGGTCGGAGAGCGGGTGAAGATCAAAGAGATCATCGCCCGAGGCCTTGCGGGCGGTCTCTACGGGTCAAAGGACCTGGGCAGCCCGACCGATGGTGTCATCGAGGACATCTCCGATCGCTCCGGTCGCGTGGTCATCCGCGAGACTTTTGGTAAGGAGGAGCCGCCGGTTGACTTCGACGTCGCCTTCGACCTTGGATGCCGGCCGCGCGACCTTGAGAAATTCATGACCTGCAAGCTCGGGGATGAGGTCAAGCGCGGCGAGGTCATCAGCAAGAAAGGCGAAATGGCCGCCTACTACACCCGGACGTCGAAGGCGCCCATCTCGGGTGTCGTGACCAACATCAACTACCAATCGGGGTTCGTTACGATCGCCAGGCCCTTCAAGGAGGTTGTGGTCACCGCCTACCTGCGGGGTAGGGTCTCCTCGCTCATCCCCCAGCGTGGGGCGGTCGTCGAGACTCCCGGGGTCCGGCTCACCGGCATCTTCGGGGTCGGAGGCGAGCGCCACGGCGAGATCAAGGTCCTAGTCGACGGCCCCGGCGACGTCCTGACTCCCGACCGCATCACCCCGGACTGCGCGGACAAGATTCTCATCGGCGGCTCCATGGCCACCAATGAGGCCATCGCTGCGGCGATGCTGGTCGGGGCTCACGGCATCGTGGCCGGCACGGCCAGCTATCTGAACGTGATCGAAGCCCTCGGCGTGAAACTCGGCGTCGGCATCACCGGACAGGAAGACATCCCGATGACCCTCATCCTGATGGAGGGTTTCGGGAAACTTGACATGCGGGCGGAGGCGTTCTCCGTCCTTCGGACCATGGAAGGACGCTCGGCCTGCATCAACGGCGCGACGCAGATCCGGGCCGGAGCCATCCGACCCGAGATCGTCATCCCCTTTGCCGAATACTCCGGCCGGCTCGACCAGCACGAAGTTGTCTACGAGGACCTTCTGAAGGGGTTGGGCGTCAGAGTCATCAACGACCCGTACTTTGGCGCCCGAGGCACGGTTGCCGAACTCCCGCGCGAGCCCCAGGTCATCGAGACCGAGTGCAAGACTATGGTGGCCATCGTGGAACTCGAGGACGGCCGTCGCGTGACTGTCCCCCGCGCCAACCTGGAAATTCTCTAGCCGTGGGCTGGGGCGGGCCGCCTCCGACGGCCCGCCCCACATAAGCCCCAGGTCGGCGGAGAACCCTTGCCCCGAGAGACGACATCACTAGTCGCGGCGGGGGTGCGGGAATGGCAACGGGGAAGCGGACGACGCCGGGCGCGTCGGCCAACAGGAGACGAAGCTTCTGGCGGTTTCTCAGGTCGGAGTTGGACGCGGCCGGTCGGCTCATTGACAGCGAGGACGGTGAGCGCCGCGACCGCGAGCGGGGGCTCGTGGATGCGCTGGCCCTGGAGGCGTCGAGGACGGGCCTCGGCTCCGCCGCCATGCTGATTGCCGAGAGCGCAAGACCCTTGAGCCGCCTTGGGTCGCACGCCCTTCATTTTCTGACTCCCAGCGCGGGGCTCTTCCTGGGTGAGCAGCGTCTGCAGAACTTAGCGTGTCTGCTCGAAGACCGGGCCAATCTGGAGCGCTTCGTGGACAAGGTGGAGGAGCTGGAGGAAAGGCGAGGCGCCCCGGCCCGGCCCAAGCGGTGACAGGAAAGCCAGGCCCCGCGAGAGAAGACTGGAAGTGAGGTGAGCCAGCATGAAGGGCGATCGCATGGATGAGCATGTTTCGCCGCTCTACGAGTTCACTCCCGAGCAGAGAGACAAGATGCTTGAGGATGTAGCCCAGAGGATTGCCAGAGCCGGAATGGCCGCGCCGGCGATGATCTTCCTCGAGTCGAACAAGCCGTTCAGCCGGATTGCCGGAAACGCTCTCCACATCGTCTCTCCCGCCATCGGTGTCTTCCTGCCGAACATTGATGCCTACGGCGCTCTCCTCCAGGACCGGGAGAACGTGGACATGCTCATCTTCCGGCTCCAGGAGATTGAGGAGGAGCGCGGGCAGCAGCAGCGTGCGTTGCGCGGCGAGCGAAAGGCGAGAATCAGGGAGCGCAAGTTACGGGCCAAGGGCCTCCCGACGGAGACTGAGCCGGATCCCGGCCAGCCCCCAGACTCCGCGGAGCCGCCCAAGCAGCGGTAGGGACCGAGAGACGCTCCCAACTGGACCCGGAGACGGGAGTCCGCCTGGGCGGCGGGCCTCGGTCCGGAGGGGAAACCGAAAGGGGAAAGCAGATGACTCGTCCGAAGTACGACCTGGGCCGGGAGATCAACTCCATCCTGGCCACGGACTGCGGCAGCACGACCACGAAGGCCATCCTCATCGAGAAGCGTGACGCCGTGTATCGCCTCGTCGTCCGAGGCGAAGCGCCGACGACCGTCGAGAAACCCTTCGAGGACGTGACGGCCGGTGCCAGGAACGCCATCCGCGAGATTGAGGAACTGACCGGCCGCAAGCTCCTGGATGACAAGGGCATCATCACCCCGCGCAAGGGCGATAGCGGAGTCGACGTTTTCCTGTCAACCTCGAGCGCCGGCGGAGGGCTGCAGATGATGGTGGCGGGCGTCGTCAAGTCGATGACCGCCGAGAGCGCCGAGCGGGCCGCCCTAGGGGCCGGCGCCATCGTGATGGATGTCATCGCGGTCAACGACGGACGCAAGATCCATCAGAAGATCCAACGGATACGGCAGCTGCGCCCAGACATGATGCTGCTGTCAGGGGGAATTGACGGCGGGACACAAAAGCACGTTGTGGCGATTGCCGAACTCATCGCGGCGGCGGAGCCGAAGCCCCGGCTGGGCGTCAATTTCAAGCTTCCCATCATCTACGCCGGCAACCAGGATGCGACTTCGGAGGTCGCTAAGACCCTTGGCGCCAAGATGGACCTGCGCGTCGTGGCCAACCTGCGCCCCGTCTTGGAGACAGAAGTCCTGGGTCCCGCCCGGGAGGAGATTCACCGTCTCTTCATGGAGCACGTCATGGCTCAGGCGCCCGGGTACGACAAGCTCGTGAAGTGGACGCCGGTGCCCGTCATGCCGACTCCGGCCGCTGTTGGCAGTCTGGTCGAGACCGTGGGCCGCCAGCGGGGTATCACGGTCATCGGAGTGGACATCGGTGGCGCCACGACCGACATCTTCTCTTTCTTCCACGACACCTTCAACCGGACCGTGAGCGCCAACCTCGGGCTGAGCTACAGTATCTGCAACGTGCTTTTAGAGGCTGGGCTGGCGCGTATCGCACGCTGGCTGCCCTTTACCATGGACGAGGGAGACCTACGGAACCGCATCCGGAACAAGATGATCCGGCCGACGACCGTGCCCCAGACCCTTGAGGAACTCCTGATTGAGCAGGCCATCGCTCGCGAAGCTCTCGCTCTCGCCTTCGTGCACCACAAGTCTCTGGCCACAGGACTGAAGGGTGTCCACCACGGGGGAACCTTTGACCGCTTCATGGATCAAAAGGGCCTGGCCCCGGGCGCCCAGAGTCTCATCGACATGATGCGCCTCGGGCTGCTCATCGGCAGCGGCGGCGTTCTCTCCCACGCTCCACGCCGCGTCCAGGCCGCTCTCATGCTCATCGACGGCTTCGAGCCCTGCGGCGTCACGCCTTTGGCCGTGGACAGCATCTTCATGATGCCCCAACTCGGAGTGCTGGCCACCGTCCACCCGGAGGCCTCAGCCCAGGTCTTCGACCGTGATTGCCTCATCCGCCTGGGTTGGGTCGTGGCCCCGGTCGGCCAGGCGCCGGCAAAGGGGGAGGTCGAGATCATGCGCTTGAAGGGTACTCTTCCCGGTGGCCAGGCTTTTAACGAGGGTCTGAAATACGGTCAGATGAAGCGCTTCCCGCTGGGCGAGGGGGACAAGCTGACCGTCCAGATCAACCCGACGCACGGCTTCGACGTCGGAGCGGGCCCCGGGCGCGCCGTGGAGGCGCAAGTGGAGGGAGGCGTCTGCGGCCTGATTCTGGACGGCCGCGGTCGCCCGCTGGCCCTCCCGGAAGACGCAGAGACACGGGCCAAGAAACTGATTGAGTGGTTCCGGTCCCTGGACTGTTATCCCGCCGAGCCGTTCAAGCGGCTCATCGAGAGATAGGGGGGAGACGACATGGCTCACGCTTACACACCCGGTCTCAAGGTTACCGACCAGGCCGTCCTCCGGAAGCAGCGGCGGCTCCCGATCGTTGCTGACATCTTGGTCAAGGTGGGCGATCAAGTCGAACCGTGCACCGTGGTGGCCAGGACCAGTCTTCTGGGCGACCCGCAGACGCTGAACGCGGCCAACATCCTTTCCCTTTTGCCCGGGGAAGTCCGGTCGGCAATGAAGGTCAAAGAAGGGGATAAGGTCAGCACCGGCGACATCATAGGTCTCTCCTCCAGCCTCTTCGGAATGGTGAAGAGGAAGCTCGTCTCGCCCTGCGACGGCACGGTTGAGCGCATCTCCGACGTCTCGGGTCAAATCACCCTCCGGGAGCCCCCGACGCCGCTCGAGGTGGCCGCGTATGTCAGCGGCAAGGTCATCGAAATCATACCCAAGGAGGGCGTGGTCGTCGAGGCCGTGGGGGCCTACATCCAGGGCATCTTCGGCGTCGGCGGCGAGAGGTACGGGGCCATCCGTCTCCGGGCGAAGGCACCCGACAAGCCTCTCCTGGCCAGCGACCTGGACGCCGATTGCCAGGGGGCCATCGTAGTCGGCGGCTCCCTCATCACCGGCGAGGCGATTGAGAAGGCGGCGAAGCTCGGCGTCTACGCGCTGGTCGCCGGGGGCATCATTGACACCGACCTCGTCAAGTACTTGGGGTGCGACATCGGCGTGGCCATCACCGGGCACGAGGATGTCCCGACGACCCTCATGGTGACCGAGGGTTTCGGCCCGATGCGCATGGCCGACCGGACCTTCGCACTCTTCAAGACCCTTGACGGGCTCGAGGCGTCCATCACCGGGGCGACCCAGATTCGCGCGGGCGTTATGCGTCCGGAGATCATCGTCTCCGGCTACCGGCCGCCCCAGCGGCACATCGAGGCCCAGGTGACGGAAGGCCTTGTTCCGGGGACGCCGATTCGGCTCATCCGGGAGCCGTACTTCGGACGCCTCGGCGTCGTGGTGGAACTCCCGCCGGAACTCCAGGTCATCGAGACCGAGGCCCATGTCCGCATCCTTAAGGCCAAGCTTGCCGGAGGCGAGGTCGTGACCGTGCCGCGGGCCAACGTGGAGATTATCGAGGGCTAGGGCCGGCCAAGGCCGAACCGAGAGTTATGAACGCATCGCGCGGCCTTCTTTCTCGCTGGCGGCGCCCCGCGAGTCACTGGGTGCGCCGGGGCCGCGCTGACGGTGGCCCGACCCGGGCGGCAGGTGAGACCGTCCGACCGCGCGAACTCCGTCCCGACCGCGAGGGGAGGACCAGTCGCATGGTCGAGAAGCTCGAGCAGATGACCCTTTTCGGAGTCCCGGCCACCGTGGCGGAGGTCGCCGCGGCCGCGACCCTGTGGCCTCCTGCCGTTGCGACCGGCTCACTGTCCGCGGCCAATGAGTTGCCTGCCGCGCTGTCCCCTGCCGCGCTGTCCCCCGACATCCTCGTCCCCGGGCAGGAAGGTTTCTTCGGCGTCAGGGCTACCCGTGCCGAAGCTCTCGCGAGCCTGGCGGCCCGCGCCCGGGAGTGCCGTCGCTGCGGTCTCCGCGAGGGCTGTCGCGGCGTGGTCTTCGGGGAGGGAGATCCCGACTCGGGTATCGTCTTCCTAGGGGAGGCCCCCGGGGCCGTGGAAGACGAACTGGGGCGGCCCTTCGTGGGACAGGCCGGCCAACTGCTCGACAGAATCCTCCTCGCCGTAGGTTTTCGCCGCGAGCAGGTCTACATCACCAACACCGCGCTGTGCCGGCCACCCGGCAACCGGGCGCCCCTGCCGGAAGAGACCGCTGCCTGTCGGCCATGGTTCGAGGAGAGACTGGCTGTCCTGCAGCCGTCTATTATCGTTTGTCTGGGGGCCTCGGCCGGGCGGAACCTCCTGGGTCCGGAGTTTGGCATCACTCGGGACCGCGGGCGCTGGTACAGCTTCGGCCAAGCGAAGCTCATGGCCACCTTCCATCCCGCCGCCCTGCTGCGCGACCCGGCCAAGAAACGGCCGGTCTGGGAAGACCTGAAGGCCGTCCGGGCGGAGTGGACCCGTTTTCGCTCCGAGTCGGAGGCGGCGCGGTCGGGAGGAAGGCCCATTCCTCCCGGGAATTGATTCCGTGGCTTGCGGCCACGCTAGCGGCTGATTCCCCGCGGAGGTGCCCTGACTTGACCAGCCCCGGTCTGTCCCCGTTGGCGCCCCTGCGCCTGCCGGCCACGGTCGAGAGCGCCTCCGAGGCGGAGACCGAGGCCGCCGGAAAGGCTTTGGCACCCTACCTGGTCGCGGGAGATGTCGTGGCCCTCTCCGGACCTCTCGGAGCGGGCAAGACCTGCTTTGTCCGGGGCCTGGTTAAGGGACTGGGCGCCATGGACCCGGTGGTCAGCCCCACCTTTACCCTGGTGAGGGAACACGCCGGTCCGACCCCCGTCCGGCATGTGGACCTCTACCGGCTCACCCCCGGCGAGGTTGCTGAACTCGACTGGCGCGACCTTTTCTACGGCCCGGCCGTGGCCGTTGTCGAGTGGGCCGAGCGGGCCCGCTCGTTTCTTCCCGAGCGGGCCTACGGCGTGCGGATAGGGTTCGACCCGGGTGGCGACCCGGGCCGTCGGGTCATGGCCATCATGCCCCCGCCCGGTCCGGCCGCTGTTGCGGCGCCGCCCATCGGGAGGGCCGAGGCCGGGCCGCCCCTCGAGTCTCGGATACCGGCGCCTGAAACCGCGGCCGCGCCGCCATCCAGCGTTCTGGCCATCGATACCTCGACCCGGACCCGGAGTCTGGCCCTGCTCGCCGGAGGCGTCATCCGGGAACTCTTCTGGGGTCCGACCGACGGCGGGCTCGCCGCCGAAGACATGGCCTGGAATCTCCGCGAGTTGTTAGACGTCGCCGGCCTCCAGCCGCGGGACCTTGAGCTCGTGGCCGTGGCTCTTGGCCCGGGGTCCTTCACCGGGGTCAAGGTCGGGTTGGCTTCGGCCAAAGCCTTGGCCTACGCTCTCGGGTGTCCCGTCAAGGGCGTCAGCACCCTCGACGTTCTCGCGGCCGGGGCCTTCGCCTGGCGCGAGGAGGAGGAAGCGGGCGTGCCCTGCGGCGGTGGTCCCCTGGCCGCTATCGCGCTCATCGATGCCCGGCGGGGCGAGGCCTTCGGTTCCGCCTACTTTGGGGGCCCTGAGCCCCTCCCGCTGCCGGCGAGCGTTGACCGCTGCGCCTCCGACCCGCACGGCCTGCGTCTAGTCGGCCCGACCGCCGATGTCCTCAGGGTCCTCGCCGACGCGCTGCCCGAGGTCCCTGGGGAGACCGCGCCTTGGCTGGCGATAGCGGGCGACGGGCTGACCGGACACTCCTCGGCTGGGGACGGCTTCGCCGGGGAAGCCGTGGCCGAACTCGAGAGCCGGCTCGCCGGACGGTGGCGCATCCTCCGGCCGCAGGCCCGGCCTCAGCGTCCTGGTCTCGGCCGGGCGCACCCTCTCGGCCGGGCGCACCCTCTCGGCCGGGCGCACCCTCTCGGCCGGGCGCACCCCCAGGCGGCCGACCTGGCTCTTCTGGCCCGGGAACGCTTCCTCGCCGGCGCAGGGGATGACCCCTTTGCCCTCCAACCGCTTTACCTGAAGGAGCCCGAGGTCGGCAGGCCCGGAGGACAGGGGGTGGGCTGCGGTGCGGGATGAAAACACGGCCGGGCCCGGGCAGGACATCGTCTCCGCCCTGCGCTATGAGGCGATGCGTGTCGCGGACCTCGACGAGGTTCTGGCTATCGAGCAGGCTTCGTTCTCCACTCCCTGGTCGCGGGCGGCCTACCATCGCGAACTCATCACCAACGGCTACGCCACCTACCTCATCGGGCGCCTCGATGGCCATGTCATCACCTACGGCGGCATGTGGGTCATTCTCGACGAGGCTCACGTCACGAACATCGCGGTTGACCCCGGGTTCCGGGCTAGAGGGGCCGGACGCCGCACGATGGCTGCCCTGGAGGAGAGAGCGGCGCAGCTCGGCGCCTCCCGGATGACCCTGGAGGTCAGAGTGTCCAACCTCGCGGCGCGCCGCCTCTACGAGGCCCTGGGCTACCACGGTACCGGGGTCAGGCGCAACTACTACAGCGACACCCACGAGGACGCCATGGTGATGTGGAAGGACCTCGGTCCGCCCCCGAGCGGCGGCGGGCCGAGTGGCGGCAGGCCGAACGGGGGGCGCCCGTGAGCCTCATCCTGGGCCTGGAGACGTCCTGCGACGAGACGTCGGTCGCCGTGGTCGAGGACGGGCGACGGGTAAGGTCCAGCGTCGTCGCCTCGCAGGCGGACCTTCACGGCCGTTACGGCGGCGTGGTCCCCGAACTCGCCTCGCGCCGGCATCTTGAGGCCCTGCTCCCAACGCTCGACCGAGCCCTGGCCGAGGCGGGCACCAGGCCGTCGGACCTTGACGCTCTGGCCGTGACGACCGGCCCCGGATTGGCCGGCGCCCTCGTCGTCGGGCTGGCCGCCGCGTCCTCGCTCGCTCTGGCCTGGGGAAAGCCGCTCGTCCCGGTGAACCATCTGGAGGCTCACGCCTACGCCGCCTTCCTCGACTCGACCCTCGAACCGCCCTTGGTCGTCCTCATTGTCTCGGGCGGCCACACGGGTCTGGCCGAACTGACCGAGCACGTCCGCTTCCGGCCCCTCGGCGAGACACGCGACGACGCTGCCGGGGAGGCCTTCGACAAGGTCGCCCGCCACCTCGGCCTGGGCTACCCGGGCGGGCCGGTCATCGACCGCCTGGCCGAGACCGGCGATCCCGGGGCCTTCCATTTCGCGCGCGCCCTCCTGGGACCGGCCAGTCTCGACTTCTCCTTCAGCGGTCTGAAGACCGCCGTCCTGTACCTCGCCCGCGACGCCGCCCAGCGAGGGGAGACGCTGCGCCTGGCCGACGTAGCGGCCTCCTTCCAGGCCGCGGTTGTCGATGTCCTCGTGGAAAAGACCTTTCGGGCCCTGGCTTTGACCGGTCGAAAGAGCCTCGCCGTGACGGGCGGAGTCGCGGCCAACGGGGGTTTGCGCCGGGCGATGGCGGACCGGGCCGAGGTGGCAGGCGTGGCCGTCCACATCCCGGCGGCGAAATACTGCACCGACAACGCGGCTATGGTGGCCGGACTCGCCCATTTTCTCTGGGCCAGCGGGTCTGTCCCCCGGGGGCCCCTGCGGGTCGAGCCCTCGCTCGCCCTCGGCGGGGGGAAGCGCCGGAGAGGCCGGGCGAAGGGCGTTTGAGGGCCCGATGTGGAACAGCCGTTCGCCATCGAGACACCGAACGCAATCCCAGCACGGGATAATCGCGGGGTCAAGCGATTATGTGGATTATCCTGTGGATTATGTGGATAACTTTCCTAAGTCCCAGCTAGAAGAGGTGGGGTCTGTGGGTGGTCTTCCGGGTGAAGCGGGGCCGGCGGTGGATTCAGGCCTTCAGGTCGCCCTCGCCGAGGCCGAGGCGGCGGGTATCCTCCCGATCACCTCGACCTGCAACATCTCCTGCCTCTTCTGTAGCAATCGCTCCAATCCGCCCGGGGCAAGAGTCTACGCCCTCAGTCACCGGCCGGTTGGCGAGATAGCTCGGGCCCTCGCCGGGATGGCCCGTCTCCCCGCGATCGTCATCGGCGAATCCGCCTCACGCGTGTCCGAAGGGGAGCCTTTGACCCACCCCGACTTTCCCGCCGTCGTCCGCCTGGTCCGGCAGAACTGTCCGGACGCCACCATCCGCCTGACCACGAACGGGACGCTTCTTGACGCCGATCTCACCTCTCTTTTGGCCGCCCTTGGCCCGGTCGAGGTGACGCTCTCGCTGAACACGGCTTCGTCCGAGGCCTACGGGCGGCTGCACGGGCGGACCGGCGACCCGCGGCGGGCCGCGAGGCTCCTCGCGGCGTCCGGCCTAGGCTTCGAGGCCAGCGTGGTGGCCGTTCCGGCCGTGACGGGTCCGGGAGACCTCCAGGCCACGGTGAGCTTTCTCGCGGACCAGGGCTGCACCCACTGCCGGGTCTTCGTTCCCGCGTTTACCCGGTTCACACCGGCGTCGGTGCGCGCCGTGCTGCCGGAACGGGAGGAGGTTGCCGGTCTTGTGGAGGAGGCCCGGGCCCTGACGCGGATGCCCTTGAGCCTGGAGCCGCCGCAGCTGGGGGACCTGGAGGCCCGCGTCACGGGAATCCTGGCGGGAACGCCCGCCGAGCGGGCCGGGCTGCGGGCCGGCGACGTGGTGACAGTTGTTGAGGGGATCCGACCTTTTTCGCGTGTCGACGCTTTTCGGCGCTGCCAGGACGGGCTGCGATGTCGTGGGCGGTGCCGCGTGCGGCTGGCCAGGCTAGGCGAAGCGGAGGTCATGCTGACCGCTGACGACGGCCGTACGGGCGGGCCCCTCGGGCCGGCGGGTCGCAGCCGCCCGGGCCTCGTCATGGACCGGGACTGTGACCCCGACGACGCGAGGGCCGTCCTGGAGCTGGCGGACGACCTAGGCGCCTCCCGCGCCGTCGTCTTCACGGGTTTCCTCGCCGGTCGGGTCATGGAACTGGGTCTAGCCGAGGCGGCTCGCGAGCGCGGGGGCCGTCCGCCGTGGCTCGTCGTGGCTGTTCCCTGCGAGACGTTCGGAGGCTCGATCACCGCGGCCGGGCTGCTCACGGTGGAAGACGCGGCCGGCGCGCTGGGCCGGTCTAGCCCGGTCGCTCCAGGCGACGCTCTCTTCCTGCCGCCCCTGGCCTTCGACCGCAACGGTCTCGACCTCCTAGGCCGGTCACCGGCTGACCTCAGAGGTCTTCTCCCGCGCGGGACGCGTCTGGTCGTCCCAGGTCTGGCCACACTCTAGCGACGCCATCCCTGCCCTCGCCGGCCGCCCTACGACCGGCTCCACCCCCGGTCCAGCCACTCGCCGTGGCGACGGATGTCCTCGGGTCCCCGGCTCACGCGTTCTAGGTTCTGGCGGCAGAACCCGGCGTAGATCTCGGCGAACTCCGGGCGGACCTGGGCCAGCAGGGCCCGGGCCTGGCGACCGCGCGCCTCGGCTTCCGGGCAGTCTGGCCGGCACGGGAAGAAGTCCTTGACCCAGAAGGCGGAGAGCGCGGGGCGGCCATCACGGATCTGTGCCGCCGCCCGGTCTTCCGGGATGCCTCCGGCCGCCTCGGTCCGCACCCGGCCGCCGACGTACGCCTCGACGCAGCACTCAGGATACCCAAGGAGCTGCCCCAGGGACCTGAGGTAGTCTGCGTCGGTCTCCTCCGGGTAGACGTAGAGCGTGACCGGTTGACTGGGCTTGTGCTGGGCCCTTCCGCGCCTTTGTAGTTCGCGCCTGCGGCTCAGCAGGTCAAGGATCTTCGCCCTGTCCTCCGGACGAGACACGAACCACTCCCTGATGGCGGGACGCACCTCCGTCTCCTGAAGGTCAAGGCCGATGGACTTGCCCGCCTGCTTGTGGGTGAGGTAGGAATGGCTCGCCAGGACGATGTTGGCGAAGCTTGACCGCAGGAGAAAGGTCTTGAAGGCGACAGGTTTGAGGCGTCTCCGTTCGATCGCGTCATTGAAGCGGGTCTTGAGGTCGCGGGCTTGTCCGACCAGGCGGCCCCGAAACTCAAAATCGACCTGGGCGCCGAGCAGGTCACCATCCGGGAGTTCGGCCGGAAGGGTCACGATGGCCAGAGTCCGCACGCCCAACCTTACCAGGAGGAAGCACTCCAGGGCGACGCGGGGGTCCAGCCTTCCCTCCAAAACCTCGTCGCCAAAAGCCTTCAGGGAGTCGTCCACGCCCCACCCACCTTTCAGAGAAAAACCTTCTTCTCGGGCTGTCGGCCCACCTGCTCGCCGGACGGCACGGCCTTGTCCTTGTTCGGCCCCCAGCCGGATGGTATCCTAGAGAAAACCTGCGGCCGCCCACACGGCCTGATGCCGCAAGGGGAGGGACCCGGGCATGGAAGCCCCGCGGAGCGGACTCACTTTCGACGATGTTCTCCTGGTGCCGAAGCAGTCGAACGTCCTGCCCCGTGAGGTCGACGTCTCGACCAGGCTTTCCCCGAGCCTCAGGCTCAACATCCCCCTTGTCAGCGCCGGCATGGACACGGTCACGGAGGCCCGCATGGCCATCGCCATCGCGCGCGAAGGCGGAGTGGGCTTCATCCACAAGAACATGCCCATCGCCCGGCAGGCCGGCGAAGTCGACAAAGTGAAACGGTCCGAACACGGCGTCATCGTGGATCCGTTTTTCCTCGGTCCCGACAACCGGGTGGCCGAGGCCGTCGCCCTCATGGAGCGGTACCACATCTCGGGCGTGCCCATTGTCGAGGATGGACGGCTCGTCGGCATCATCACAAACCGCGACATCCGCTTCGAGGAACGCTTTGAGCGTCCCATCCGCGAAGTGATGACCAGCCGCAATCTGGTCACCGCCCCGGTCGGCACGACCCTTGAAGAGGCCAAGAGCATTCTGGGCCGGCACAAGATCGAGAAACTTCCCCTCGTTGACGACGCCTTCCGGCTCAAGGGTCTCATTACCATCAAAGACATCGAAAAGGCCGTGAAATACCCCAATTCTGCGAAAGACGCCGGCGGGCGCCTCCTGGCGGGCGCGGCTCTCGGCATCGGGCCGGACACGCTGGAGAGGGTCAAAGCCTTGGTGGCCTCGGGTGTCGACATCGTCACGCTCGACAGCGCGCACGGTCATTCGGCCAACGTCGTCAAGCTCACAGGCCAGATCCGGAAGGCCTTTCCCGACCTCTGCCTCGTCTCCGGGAACGTGGCTACCGCGGACGGTGTACGCGACCTCGTCGAGGCGGGCGCCCAGGTGATCAAGGTCGGCGTCGGACCAGGCTCCATCTGCACGACGAGGGTCGTCGCCGGTGTCGGCGTGCCGCAACTGACGGCCATCCTCGACACGGCGCGGGAAGCCCGGAGGCTCGGTGTCGCGGTCATCGCCGACGGCGGCGTCAAACATTCCGGGGACATAACCAAGGCCCTGGCCGCCGGCGCTCAGGCCGTGATGGTCGGGGGATTGTTCGCCGGAACGGAGGAAAGCCCGGGGGAGACCGAAATCTATCAGGGGCGCAGCTTCAAGGTCTATCGGGGCATGGGCTCCCTGGGCAGCATGAAGGAAGGTTCGGGGGACCGCTACTTCCAGGGTCAGGAATTCAGCGAGCGGAAGTTCGTTCCCGAGGGCGTCGAAGGCCGAGTTCCCTACCGCGGAGCGCTCGCCGAGACCGTCTACCAGCTGCTCGGCGGCCTGAGAGCGGGGATGGGTTACTGCGGTGCCAGCAGCATCAAGGAACTCCAGGAAAGGGCAGAGTTCATGCAAATTACCGTTGCCGGCCTCAAGGAAAGCCACCCTCACGATGTCGAAATCACCAAAGAACCTCCCAACTACTCTTGCGACATCTAGCGCTCGAGCCTGACGAGGTTTCGACTGGTGGTGACACTGGTTTGGCGGTAGTCGTTCAGCCGAACATCAAGAATCGTGTCCGCTTCCTCTACTCGCCGTACATCGAGACCGTACTCAGCCTTCAGGTCCTCTACGATCCCCACCATCACGGCGCGCTCCTGCCGTGGGTCATCCGCTTCAAGGAGAGAATCTCACCGGAGGACTACTGGGAGATTCGGTATTTCGGCGACAATATTCGCGAGTGGCTCTTCCTCATCGACCTCGTCCTGGACCACCCCCAACTCGGGCGCTTGACCTTCGCCGACTCCGTCAACCACATCGCGTCCATGCCGCCGGCGACCTTCGTCTTTCGGCTGCTCGGTGAACAGGTTCCGATGACCGAGATTGAGGCGGCCATCGCGGACCCGGCGGGCAACGCCGTCGCCGGCATCTTCGGGCGGCTGGACATCACCAACCCGCGCCGCCGCGAGGAGATGACCCACCTTTTCGAGACACCGGAGAAGATCCAGAAGGACCTCTGCGTCTTCCTCCTCTCCTATTGGAACCAGTATTTCGAAGAGGAGTACCACTGGGTCGAACTGCTCCTGGTGAAAGGGGTCAAGGACGAGGCCAAGCGGCTCGCCGAGGAGTCCCTGGCGAGGTTCCTCACCCGGCTTAGCGGCGGCCTCATCTCCCGCGACAAGAAGCTGCGGCGGACCCATCCCGACCACGTCTTGATCGAGAGCGGGTCCGGGCCGGTCGAGGTGTCCATGAGCGACCTCTCGGAGATAGCGCTCTTTCCGTCCTTGTTCGTCTCGCCCCAGAGCATCTTTGAGCTGTCGGGCGGGCGGCTGGTGATGTCCTTTTCCGTCCCGCCCGGGGTCTATCTGCGGAGAGACACTCTCGTGCCGCCGGAGCAGCTCTCGCGGCTCCTCAAGACCCTGGCCGACGAGACCAGGCTCAAGATCATGAAACTCATGATGCAGGACCGGCAGTTCACCCAGGGTCTGGCGGTGGAACTGGGGCTGGCCGAGCCGACGATCTCCCGGCATCTGAAGGTCCTCCGGGAAGCCGACCTTATCTCGAGCGTCAAGGAAGGCAACTACATCTACTACACCCTGAGGCTCGAACGCATCGCGGAACTGCACATGAAAATCCTGGATTTCTTGCGGAATTAGTCGGGACGGGCGGCCGTGTATCGGCCGCCAGGCGGGCGCCGGCCGTCAGTCGGCTGCCTCCGGGACGGGCGAGTTTCGACAAAACAGCCAGGGCGGGGCCGTGACAGCGGTCCCGACCTGGCGTCGTACCCCCGCCTCAGTTCTTTGTTCCCACGCTCACCCTGTCCAGCAGGACGTGGGGCAGGTAGTAGCTGGGCGGCGCGAACTCGCTCTCCCGGCTGCGGGCCAGGAGGGCGTCGCGGAAGGCCTCGAAGACCGGGACCAGGACCATGCAGTCCTTGACCCGGCCGACAATCTCCCCGTTTTCGATCTTGAACCCGATGTGGACGTTCCCGGAGACCTGACCGGCGTAGGGGTTGCCCGCCCAAGCGCCCATGAGGCGCTGCACGTACAGGCCCTCCTTCACGCCGGTGACGAGCTTCGCCCAAGGTTCGCTGCCGGGCTCGAGGGCCAGGTTCGACGGGGCCGGCGCCGGGGCGGTCTGCGGCGAGGGTCGGAACCCGTTGCCTGTGCTGGTCCGGCCCAGGGCCTTCGCCGAGCGCAGGTCGAGGTGGAATTCGCGCAGGACACCCTTCTCGATGACCGCGCGGCGGCTGGTCGGCACACCCTCGTCGTCGAACCCCCTGGTCGCGACGCCCCACGGTAGACACGGGTCGTCCCAGAGAGTGAAGCCGTCCGCGAACAGCTTGTCGCCCAAGCGGTCCTTCCAGGGTGACTCGCCCTTGACGACAGCCTTACCGTTCAGGCAGGCCACGAAAGGCGCCACAAGGTCCGCGACCGCCGCGGGCGAGAAGACGACCGGATAGCTGCCGCCTCGGAACGGCACGTTGTGCCGGGCGTTGCGGTAGAGCCAGGCGACGCGCTCCCCGATGACCGAGGGGCTGAGGTCGGCCAGCCGGCGCGAGGCCTGAAAAGCCCAGGTTTGAATCATGTTCTCCGGCTCGACCAGTTCGACCGAGGAGACAAGAACGCCCGCCGTTCCCTCGTGCCAGGCTGCCTGCCCGGCCGAGGTCGCGACGCGCGTGTACTCCACGCTCTTCTCGACCGTGACGCTGGCGAGGACCCCCGGCTCGAGCCCTCTCCCCGCTTCGACGAGGCCGGCGCCGGCCGCCAACATCTCCTCCTGCGACCAGTCAACCACCGCCGGGTCGTAGGTGGCCAAATCGGCCTGGGCCGGGCTCGCCGGAGCGAAATCCAAGTCTGCCGACGGGCCGAACTGCGAGGCCCTCACCGCCATCTCCACGACCGCGTCGTCGCCGGGCCGGGTCGACGTGGCGAACCCACGCCGCCCATCCTTCATGACGCGGACCGCGACCACGGCTGTCTCGGCCGTCTGCACCGACTTCAACTCGTTGTTCTCATAGTTGACCGGAGTCGTAACCCGTCCGGTCTCGAACACTTCGGCCTGACTGCACCCCAGCTTCTGGGCCTTGCCGAGGAGGGCCTCGGCGTTCCAGGCCCCCTTGTCCCTGGCCGTGTCTCTACTCACCGGGCCTTCCCTCCCAGGATGACCTTCTGGATGCGGATGTGCGGGCTCCCCATACTCGTCGGAAGGGGCGCCTGGGCGCCCTTACCGCAGCCCCCCGCCCCCTCCGGCACGGTGAAGTCCTTTCCAATCATGTCGATGTTCTTGAGGGTGGCAAAGACGTTCCCCGCCAGGGTCACGTTTCGTACGACCTCGGCCGGCTTGCCGTCCCGGATCATCACCGCGTCGCCCGCGGTGAAGGTGAACATCTCACCGGAGGTCTCGCCGCCGTAGCTCTCTCGGACGTACACGCCGCGCTTGACGCCCTTGAGCATGTCCTCGAAAGAGGCGTCACCCCCCTCGATGCACGTTGAGCGCATGCGGCAGATGGGCGGGAAACGGTAGTCCAAAGCCCGGGCGTTGCCGGTCGGCCGCTCCCCCATCTTCCCCGCGGTTTCCCGGGTGTGGAGCCGCCCGACCAGCTTGCCCTCTCGGATGAGATAGGTCTTCTCGGTGGGGACGCCCTCGTCGTCGTACTTGATGTACCCCCGGGCGCCCGGGGTGAGGCCGGAGTCGTAGATGTTGAGGTGCTTACCCCCGAACTCCCGGCCGAAGGCCATCACTTTCTGGAGATTGGGGTTCTCGTAGACGTTGTCGCCCTCGCTGAGGTGGCCGAAGGCCTCATGGACGAAAACCCCGGCCAGTCTGGGATCGACGATGACCGTGTACTCGCCGGCTTCCACGACCGGCGCGTCAAGCAGCGCTGCCGCCCGGCGGCAAGTGTCGCCAATCCGTGTTTCGAGACCCCGGGCCACGTCGAACGAGGTGGAAGAACCGAAGCCCAGGGCCATCATCTCCGTTTGCCCGTCCCGGACGGCGATGGCTCGCACCGCGCCTCCGAGGTCCAGCTTCTCCTGCTGGATGGAGGTTCCGTCGGAGTTGGCGAAGCGAAGCTTGCGGAACCGATCGTAGTAAATAACGGACGAGGTGGCGATGGGCGGCCCGAAGGCCAGGACCTGCCGATTGTACCCTTCCAGGAGGTCCTTCTTCCTGGCCAGGGGTACGGCCCGCGGGTCCTCCCCGAAGGGCACGGTGACCTTGTCGTGGACGACGGGAACGGCGGCCAGAGAACTCTTCCCGCCCTTCCGCTCTCCGACGGCCCTCGCCTGCCTGATGGCCAGATCGACCTTCCCCTCCAGATCTTCCAGACGGTTGAAACTCACGAAACCCCAGCCGCCCCGGACTAAGGCCCTCACGTTACCCCCGTAGGCGAGCGACTCGCCCAGTTCGTCGAGGACCGGACCCCGGAAGGAGATCAGGGTCGTCATGGTCTCTTCCAGGTTGATCTCCACGTAGTCGGCCGGCTGGTCCTTGACCAGTCGCCTAAGGTCGCTCTCCAAACCCACGCCTCCTTCGGGCGGTCCCCTTGGGCCAGGCCGCCTACCCGAGACTGCTGTTCGTCGGCGGTCCAGGCCCTCCTGCGGCGCCTAGGCCCCGGAACTCGACTCCCGAAACCGAAGGTTGCCCGGTCTCGTCATAGAAGACACACTAGACAACGACTTAGCGGAAGGGGTGAGACCCATGACCTCCCCGGCCGACCATCCGACCTCTCCACCGGGCCTCGTCTTCCGGCGGGCCTCCCCCGCCGACCGCGAGGGCATCCTCGCCGTGTCGGCGTACTTTGAGAATGACTGGATCGGCGACGTGGTGGAGGCCTGGCTCCTTCGCGAGAAGGGCGGGTTCTTTGTCGCGGAGACCGGCGGCCAGATCGTAGCCGTGTGCGCGGCGACGCTCGACCCGCTGGCGCCCGCTCCCGGGGACGCGGCTACCCCGGTCTCCGCCGCCTCAACCTCGCCCGGACTTGGCGCCTGGTTCTCGGCCATGCGGGTCCGCCCCGACTGTCAGAGCCGGGGCCTGGCCACCGGCCTCACCCGGCACGTCCTGGAGGCCTGCCGGGCGTGGGGGTGCCGGTACGCGCGCCTCAGCACCGAGGTGACGAACAAGGCGGTGCACCACTTCATCGGCGATAACTTGGGCTTTGCGAACCTGGGGCGCTGGGTCTTCCAGGGCGGGGTGAACGATTGGACGCCCTTCGGCGACTCTGCCCCCACGGTGTCGGGGGTGAGGACGGCGAGCCTGGACGACCTCGACACGGTGTGGGCCTTTCTCGGTGAGGGTTTCCGGTCGGGACGCATCCACCCGGCGGGCATGGTCGCCCCGCCGGATGACCCCTGGCGCCTGGTGGATTTCACCCGCGCCCGCCTGGCCGAGCATCTGGGGTCCGGGCTGTGCTTCGTGCATGAGGCCGACGGGTTACCGAACGCGGCCTCGCCGGTCGGGGCGGTCATCGACGGTCTCGTCCTGGCGGCCGCCCATCCGCACGACCCGGTCGAACCTGATCGTCCGGGATGGTCGAGCATCTCCATGCTTGAGGGTCCCGGCCACGTGGCGGCCGCCCTCCTGGCGAGGGCGCTCACGGCCATCCACAGCGACCCCGCCATCACCGAGTACGACGCCTCGCTGCCGGAGAGCCAGTGGGAGAGGCTGCAGGCCGTTGCCAGGCCCGGTTGGCCGTCTTCGCCGCCGGCTCTAGACGCCTTCATATACCATAAAGAACTTCGGTGAAAACTCTAAACGAGGTGAGAAGAATGAACAGACCGCGTCAGGAATTAGGGGCCATCCGGTTCCTGGTCGCCGGGGTCTCGGCCTTCGGGCTTACGAGCCTGGTCCTCTGGTTCGCCGGGTCCCTGAGCGTGTTCACCGTCCCGTTCCTCCGTTGCTTGGTGGCCGCGTCCCTGGTGAAACTCCTGGGCGACCTGGCCTACTTCATCGCCTCCCCCAGGCGACGCGAGACCACCCAACTTGACGACTACCTCGGCAACGATTTCTTCACCTTCCTTAGGCTTGCCCTTCCCCTGGCCATCTTTCAGGCTCTGGTCGTGGGGAGCGGTCGCGTCCCGCCGGCCCTCATCGGTCTCTGGACGGGTCCGGGGCTGGCGACCATCATCTATCTGGTCAACCGGTCGCTCGTCGAGCAGGCCCAGGATAAACGGCGCGCCACTCAGGGAGGGACCCCCCTTGTCGGCCAGCAGCGGCCCACCTCCTGAGGGGCCGGTCGTCCTTCTCGTGGACGATGAACCCGGTCTGACCAAGGGGCTGCGCCTGACGTTCGAGCGGGAGGGCTTTCGGGTCCTGGTGGCCGGGGATGGGGCCGAGGCCCTGCGCCTGGCGGTCTCCGCCAGACCCGACCTCGTTCTTCTCGACCTCATGCTGCCGGTCGTGGGCGGCCTTGAGGTCTGCCGCCGCCTGCGCGCCGACCCCGACCGGGCCTTGCGGGGTATCCCCATCATCATGCTCACGGCCCGGGATGACGATGTCGACAAGGTCGTCGGGCTCGAAGTGGGAGCGGACGACTACGTGACCAAGCCCTTCAACTCGCGGGAACTCGTGGCCCGGGCCCGGGCCGTCCTCCGGCGGCGCGAACTGGACAGGCTCGCGGGGGAAGGCGGCCCGCCCGCGGCTGCGCCAGGACGCGCGCCCGCGGACGAGCGGCCCTGGCTCTTCGGCGATCTGGTCATCGACCGGGTCAAACGACGCGTCAGCGTGGCGGGGGCGGCCGTCCCGCTCACGGCCACCGAGTTCGACCTCATCGTCTACCTGGCGGCCTCGCCGGGCCGCGTCTACTCCCGGGAGCAACTCCTCTCCGGGGTCTGGGGCTACGAATTCGCCGGCGCCGACCGCACGGTGGACGTGCACGTGAGGCGGCTGCGAGCCAAACTCGAGCTCAACCCGGCTCGCCCGCGCTATCTCCTGACCTCGTGGGGGCGCGGCTACTTCTTCAGCGATGCCTTCTCTTCCACCAAGTCCGCCTTCTATGTCGCCCCCGGGGGTGGACCGTGAGGAGCCTCCGCGGCCGCCTGGCGGCGACCTACTTCCTGGTGGTCCTCCTGGCCCTGGCCGCCGTGAACGTCCTGGCGATGAGGGCCATCGAGTCCTTCAGCCTGCGCCAGCGCGAGGTGGCCGCCTTCACGTCGACCAACATCGCCGTCAATCTCGTGGAACCCTTCTACCGCTCCGGGGTGGCTTTGCGGGAGCCCCAGGGCGCCCTGCTCGCGGCGGTGCGCGGCTACGCCACGCAGTCCGGGGCGCGGGTGCTCGCCCTGGACCGGGAGGGTCGGGTCCTCGCCGACTCGGTTTGGCCGGCGGGCTACGCCGGCCGTGTCCTGACCCAGCCCGAGGTGGCCGAGGCCCTGGCGGGCCGAGCGGCGGCGGGCCGCAGGTACCTGGCCGAAAGCGGTTGGGTCCTCTACACGGTGGCCCCGGTCCTGGAGGACAAACATCCGGTCGGCGCCGTCTTCCTGTCGACCTCCATCGGTGACCTCTACGCCGGCCTCGGGCGCATCGCGCGGACCATGCTCTTCATGAGCGCCGCCGCCCTCGCGCTGGCGACTCTGGCCGGTCTGGCCGTGGCCCGGACCATCACTGGGCCGGTGGCCGGCCTCACCCGGGCCGCCGAGATGATGGGCCGAGGCGACCTCGCTCAGCGAGTGCGGGTCCGGGGCCGGGACGAGGTGGCCACCCTGGCGACGGCCTTCAACAGCATGGCCGAGCGCCTCCAGGCCGAGGACGAGCGCCGCCGGGAGTTCCTGGCCGACGTGGCTCACGAACTCCAGACCCCGGTCAGCGCCATTCGGGCCATGGCCGAGCCGCTGGCCGCGGAGCGGGGGTCGGCAATCGTCGACACCTACCGCGACCTCGCCCGCGAGATCGAGGGCCAGGCCGAGCGGCTGGGGCGCCTGGTCGGGGACCTCCTCGACCTGGCGCGCCTTGAGTCTCCCGGGGTGGCGTTGACCATCGAAGAGGTCGAACTTGCCGGTCTCCTGGATGGGGTGGTCCGCGGCTTGGGCGCTCAGGCCCGCTCCGCCGGCGTCAATCTGGAGACCGGCCCCCTGGCTCCCGTTCGGGTCCGGGGAGATGGCCTGCGAGTGGAGCAGGTCTTCGCCAACCTCATCGGCAACGGCCTCAAGTACGCCGGACCCGGGCGCACCGTCCGAGTGGAACTGGCCCGGCGCGGGGCCGAGGCCGTCGCCACCGTCTCGGACAACGGACCAGGCGTCGCGGACGAACACCTGGTCCTTCTTTTCGAACGTTTTTACCGCGTCGAACGGTCACGGAGCCGCCAGGGCGGCGGCACAGGCCTCGGTCTGGCCATCGTCAAGAGGATTGTCGAACTCCACAGTGGAACCGTGTCGGCCAGGGCCCGGGAGGGCGGGGGTCTCGTCTTCGAGGTGAGGCTTCCCGCGCCGGACGCGGGACGGTCGTGAGTGAGCGAGAGAAGATGAAGGAGTGGGGCAGATGAAGGAAGTCTTGGTCACCATTGTTTCGCAGAAGGGCTCCTGCGGCCATGGCCATGCTGTCGGGCAGTCGTGGAGTTGCGGCGGTAAGACGCCCGGCGGCATCTGCGCCTCGGCTTACGGCGCCATGTACCCGACCATCCGGGCTCTTTCCGCCGGTGGCTCCTTCCCCTGGGCCGCTCCTGACGGCAGCCTCGACGTGGCTTGCCCGGACGGCGCCAACCCCATCATCTTTCGCCTCAAGGCGGTCTAGCCGAAGACCGCTCCCGACCGGTGGACCCGAACGCCGGCCGGCGGACTCGAACGTCGACCGGTGGACTCGAACGTCACCGGAAGGCAAGGATTCTGTCATCAACCCGTAACAAGCGCCGGGTAGAATGGCCTCGTAAGCAAACAACGCGCGATTATGGAGCGCAAGGAGGCCTACGGGCGATGACAAGACGAAAGAAAGCGATGACGGTCGGGCTGGCGTTGGCGGTGCTGCTGACGGCGGTGGCCCTGGCGGGGTGTTCGCTTCTCCCCTTCGGCCGGCCGTCAGGCAAGACCGGCGAGGATCCGGTCACCCCGGGCCCGGGACAGGGCGAGATGGTGCTGCGCCTCTACTTCGGCGACAAACAGGCCATGTTCCTCCTGCCGGAGGACCGCACCGTGACGGCGCCGGCAGGCAAGACGTACGAACAACTCGTGATCGAGGAACTCATCACCGGGCCGAAGCTCGCGGACCAGGTCCGGACCATCCCGCCTGAGGCGAAGCTTCTCTCGCTGGAGATCGTCGAGGGGGTCGCCTACGTCAATTTCTCGATAGAAATCCAGACCAAACACTGGGGTGGTTCCACGGGCGAGATGTTCACCATCTACTCCATCGTCAACAGCCTGACGGAGTCCCCCAACGTGACGGCCGTGCAGTTCCTCATCGAGGGGAAGCGGGTCGAGTCGCTCGTCGGGCATGTCGACGCGACCAAGCCTATCGAGCGGAACGCCGACATGATCAGCGGCGGGAAGTAGCCCAGGGAACCAAGGGAGGGTTTACCCGGGTGCCGGACGGCCGGTCATCGCGGGCCGTCCGGCGCCGTCCCGCAGGCGGCTGGTCTCGGGGGCCAGGCAGCCCTCTCCTGAATAGAGCAATTCTTCCGCCAAAGGAAAGCTCCCCGCCAGCGCTGAATTCCCCTTTGTTCGGCCGCGCCCCGGACAGACTGAACAGGACAGCGCGGGACGCCCCACACGCCCTGGAGGGGATCACGTGGCAGGAACCCTACGCATGTACCTCGACGGCAAGGCCATCAACGTTGTCCCGGGTCAGACCATCTGGGAGGCCGCCCGCCGACACGGCGTGTCCATCCCGGCCCTCTGTCACGACGAGCAGCTCACCCCGGTGGGCGCCTGCGGCCTCTGCGTGGTCGAGGTGGAGGGGTACGGTCTCGTCCGTTCCTGTTCCACGCCGGTGGCGGACGAGATGATGGTCCGCACGACCGGGGAGAGGGTCACCGCCGCCCGGCAGACCTCCCTGGAGACGTTCCTCCGGGAGCACTACGGGGACTGCGTGGCCCCGTGCCGTCTGGCCTGCCCCGCCGGCCTCGACATCCAGGGTTATCTCGCCCTCATCGCCCGGGGCGATTACGCCGAAGCCATCGACCTCATCAAGGAGAGATTGCCGCTTCCGGCCGTCATCGGCCGCGTCTGCCCCCACCCCTGCGAAGAAGCCTGCCGCCGCAACCTGGTGGATGAGCCCATCGCCATCTGCAGCCTCAAGCGTTTCGCCGCCGACGCCGAGTTCGCGGGGGCCGGAGGCGCCGCCCTACCCGAACTCGGGCCCTCCTCCGGCAAGAAGGTGGCCGTCGTCGGCGCCGGCCCGGCCGGTCTGTCGGCGGCCTACTACCTCCGCCGGGCGGGCCACGCCGTCAGCATCTTCGAGGCGTTGCCCCAGGCCGGGGGCATGCTGCGTTACGGCATACCGGCCTACCGCCTACCCCGCGAACTCCTGGACCGGGAAATCAAGACCATCTCCGACCTCGGCGTGCCCATCAAGACCGGCCAGGCCCTGGGCCGAGACTTCACCGTGCCCGGGCTCCTGGGAGGCGGGTTCGACGCCGTCTTTCTCGCCCTCGGCGCCCACAAGAGCGTTGAGATGGGGGTGGAGGGCGAGGGCCTGACCGGGGTGCTGCCCGGCATCGGGTTCCTGCGCTCGGTGGCCTCGGGCGAGAAGGTCGCCCTGGGCCCGCGTGTGGCGGTCATCGGTGGCGGCAACACGGCCATCGACGCCGCCCGCACCGCCTTGCGTCTCGGGGCCAAGGACGTGAGCCTCGTCTACCGGCGCTCCCGCGCCGAGATGCCCGCCTCGCCCTGGGAGATAGAGGAGGCCGAGGAGGAGGGCATCCACCTCATGTTCCTGGCCGCCCCCTCGCGCGTCCTGAGCGACGGGACCCGGGTCGCCGGACTCGAACTCATCAAGATGCGCCTGGGCGAGCCCGACGCCAGCGGGCGGCGGCGGCCCGAACCCATCCCCGGTTCGGAGGAGACGATGCCCATCGACACGGTCATCGCCGCCATCGGCCAGAGCCCGGATGTCTCGGCCCTGGAAGGCGTCAAGGGACTGGAGGTCAGCCGCGGGAAGCTCGTGGCCGACCCGGCCACCCTGGCCACGGGCCTTGCGGGCGTCTTCACCGGGGGCGACTTCTTCACCGGGGCGGCCACCGCCGTCGAGGCCATCGCTGCCGGCCGACGCGCCGCCCAATCCATCGACGCTTTCCTTCGCGGGCGGGAGCTGCCCGTGGAGGGTAAGCCCTACAACGTGAGCCGCGGCGAACTGCGCGACATGACGGGATGGGAAGAGTTCACGGAGGTGGCGAAAAGGCCGCGACCGGCGATGCCCAAAATCGACCTGGAGCGGCGGCGCCGCAGCTTTGAGGAGATCGAACTCGGCTACTCCGAGGAGGGAGCGCGGCAGGAAGCCGGGCGCTGCCTGGAATGCGGCTGCAAGGCGGAGGAGACCTGCCTTCTCCGCGAGTACGCCGCGGAGGCCGGGATTCCGCCTGTCTCGATCCAGACCGGCCGCCGCTACGCTCTCGATCTGGCCCACCCCAACATCGAGCGGGACCCGAACAAGTGTATCTCTTGCCAGCGCTGCACCCGTATCTGCAGCCAGGTCCAAGGCATCGGGGCGGTGTCCGTCCTCTACCGGGTCGGCACGACCGAGGGCCACGGTGGGCCGCTGCTGGACACGAACTGCGAGTCTTGCGGCCTCTGCGTGGCCTCCTGCCCCACCGGGGCCCTCGTGGCGGCCAGGGACCTCAAGCCGGCCCGGACGGTCAGGACCATCTGCCCGTACTGTGGGGTTGGGTGCGGCCTGGAACTCGGCGTGCGCGGTCGCAAGGTCGTCAGCGTCGCCGGCGACAAGACCAATCCCGTGAGCCACGGAAACCTCTGCGTCAAGGGCCGCTTCGGCCAGGACTTCATCGGCAGCCCGGAGCGCCTGAGCACTCCGCTCATCCGTCGCGACGGTAAGTTCGTGCCCGCCTCCTGGGACGAGGCCCTGGACCTCGTCGCCAAGCGCCTGTCCGTGTACAAGGGCGACCAGTTCGCCCAGCTCGCCTCGGCGCGCTGCACCAACGAAGAGAACTACCTCATCCAGAAGTTCGCCCGTGCCGTCATGGGGACGAACAACGTCGACCACTGCGCCCGCCTCTGCCACGCGCCGACGGTGGCGGGGCTCGCCGCAACCTTAGGCAGCGGGGCCATGACCAATTCCATCGGCGAGGTCGAGGGAGCCGCCTGCTTCTTGGCCGTCGGCACCAACACCACCTCCGCCCACCCGATCATCGGCCTCGGCCTGAAGAAGGCCTTGCGGGGCGGCGCCAAGCTCATCGTGGCCAACCCGCGGTGGATCGACCTCTGCCGCTACGCGACGGTCTGGCTCAAGCACCGGCCCGGGACCGACGTCGCCCTGCTCATGGGGATGGCGCGGGTCATCGTCGACGAGGGGCTGGTCGACTCGGCCTTCGTCGAAGCCAGGTGCGAGGGCTTCGAGGCGTTCCGGCAGTCCCTCGCCGAGTTCGACCTGGCGACGGTCGAGCGCGTCACCGGTGTCCCGGCGGCGAAGGTCGCCGAGGCCGCCCGTCTCTACGCCTCCACCAAGCCGGCCTCCATCCTCTACGCGATGGGCATCACCCAGCACTCCCACGGCACCGACAACGTCATCGCCACCAGTAACCTGGCTCTCATCACCGGCAACCTGGGCCGGCCGTCCTCGGGCGTCAACGCGCTCCGCGGCCAGAACAACGTCCAAGGGGCCTGCGATATGGGTTGCCTTCCGACCGTGTTCCCCGGCTACCAGCGCCTGGACTTGCTCGAATTCCGAGAGAAGTTCGAGAAGGCCTGGGGGCAGACCCTCAGCGGGACCCCGGGGCTCACCCTCATGGAGATTATGGACGCCGCGCACGCCGGACGGGTGAAGGCAATCTACATCGTCGGCGAGAACCCGGTCCTGAGCGACGCCGACGCGAACCACGCCACGGAGGCCCTGAACAAGCTGGAGTTCCTCGTCGTGCAAGACATCTTCCTGACGGAGACGGCCCGGCTGGCCGACGTCGTGCTGCCCGGGGCGAGCTACGCCGAGAAGGACGGGACCTTTACCAACACCGAACGGCGCGTCCAGCGCATCCGCAAGGCTATCGAACCGGTGGGTGAGGCCCGGCCGGACTGGTGGATCGTCTCCGAACTGGCCAGGCGGATGGGCGCGCCGGGCTTCAGTTATCGGGACACCGCCGACATCATGGCCGAGATCGCCTCGCTGACCCCGATCTACGGCGGCATCACCTACGACCGCATCGACCAGGCGGGCCTGCCTTGGCCCTGCCCGACCAAGGACCATCCCGGAACCCCGACCCTCCATACCGAGAAGTTCGCGACCCCGAGCGGCAAGGGGAAGCTTGTCCCCCTCAAGTACCGGCCCTCGGTCGAACTGCCGGACAAGGAGTACCCGCTCGTCCTGACCACCGGACGCAGCCTGTACCACTTCCACACCGGCACGATGACCCGGAAGGCCGCTGGGCTCAACGCCCTGCACCCCGAGGAGCGCGTGGAGATGAACCCGGCCGACGCCGCCAAGCTCGGCATCAAGGACGGCCAGCGCGTCCGGGTCGTCTCGCGGCGTGGGGCGGTGGAGGCCCGCGCCGAAGTCACGGAGCGGTCGCAACCGGGCGTGATCTGGATGACCTTCCACTTTGTCGAGAGCCCGACCAACCAGCTGACGAACGCGGCTCTCGATCCGGTGGCCAAGATACCGGAATTCAAGGTTTGCGCGGTGCGCGTCGAACCGCTGGCGGCGGACTAGGCAGGGATGCGTCGTGGAGCAGGATTGGCCTGGCTACGTGGAGATGGGCATCCGGAAGATGGGCGGCGGGGCGGGGGAAACCGCCGACGCTGTGGCCGTGGAGCACTACCTGACGGTGGAACTCGGCGGCCGGGGCGTCGCCACTCTGGCCTGCACGCCGGCGGACCTGGAGGAACTCGCGGCCGGGTTCCTGGTGGGGCAGGGACTTGTCCCCGTGGGGGAGACGCCGGAGGCGGTGGGGTACTCTTGCCGCCTCAGCCCGGACCGGCGCGTGGCCGGTGTCACGGCCGGGGCCTCCGGGGCACCGCCCGGGGAACCGGGTACCGCCGATGGTTGGTGGGACAAGTTCATCGGTTCGGGATGCGGGGCGGGACTGGTCCACGACCAGGACCGCCTCTTGCTCAAGATACCCCCGGTGACCTGGGAGGGCGCGCTTCCCGCCGGACGCCTGACCGAACTTGCCGCCGTTCTTCAGACCTCGCCGCTCTTCCGGCTCACGGGCGGGACGCACTCGGCCCTGGCGGCGACCGTGGCTCCGGGCGGTGACCCACCGGCCGGTCCATCGGCAGGACCGCCGGCCGGACCGGCCGGCCTCATCGTCCACCGCGAGGACATCGGCCGGCATAACGCCGTGGACAAGGTCGTCGGGCACCTCTGGCTGACGGGGCGCCTGGGGGGCGGCTCCGGCCCCTTCATCCTGGTCACGAGCGGCCGCCTTTCCTCCGATATCGTGCTGAAGGCCGCCCGGGCGGGTTTTCCCGTCGCCGTCTCGCACGGCGCCCCGACAGTCATGGCCGTCGAGATGGCCCGTCGGCTCGGACTCACTCTGGTTGGTTTCGCTCGCGGCCGGCGCATGAATGTCTACACCGGCGGCGAAAGGGTCTCGGAGTAGGTTTTCGGCGCGCCCACATGAAAGACATCGCGGGAGGGGACAGCCTTTGCCCAGCAAGAGAGATCCGGCCACCAAGACCGGCCGGGACGCGGTCATTGTCAGCGCCAAGCGCACGGCGTTCGGCGCCTTCGGAGGCGCCCTCAGGGACATTCCGGCGGTGGATCTGGGAGCCAAGGCCATCCGGGCGGCGGTCGACGCGGCGGGCCTCAAGGGTCCGGAGATCGACTACGCCTTCGTCGGCCACGTCGTCCAGGCCGGCTGCGGCCAGGTGCCCGGGCGTCAGGCCGGCCTCAAGGCGGGTCTCCCGGTGGAGGTCCCGAGTGACACCATCAACAAGGTTTGCGCCTCCAGCCTGCGAGCGGCCAACCTCGCCGAGGTTCTCATCCGCTCCGGTGAGGCCGACACCGTCCTGGCCGCCGGCATGGAGAGCATGAGCCAGGGTCCGTACCTGGTCCACGGCGCCCGCTGGGGTCTCCGGATGAACAACACCAAGTTCATCGACGCGACGGTGGCCGACGGTCTCTGGTGCCCCATCAACAACGTCCACATGGGCAACTACGGCGACCGGATGGCCAAGGAGTTCAACGTCTCGCGCGAGGACCAGGACAAGTGGGCCTACCGCAGCCACATCCGGGCCATCGCCGCCCACGCCGAGGGTCGGCTGGCCGAGCAGATCGTCCCGGTCGAGGTACCGCAGAAGAAGGGTCCGGCCGTCGTCTTCGACAAGGACGAGTCGCCCCGCCCGGACACTTCGCTTGAGAAACTGAGCACCCTCAAACCCGTTTTCGCCGCGGACGGCACGGTCACGGCCGGCAACGCCCCGGCCTTGAACGACGGCGGTTCGGCCGTCGTCGTCATGTCCCGGGAGAAGGCCGAGAAGCTTGGGCTGGAGCCGCTGGCCACCATCATCTCGCAGGGCTGGGTCTCCCAGGAGGCCCCCTATCTCGGCACCGTCCCCTACCTCTCCATCAAGCAAGCGGCCGAGCGTCTGGGGATGCCCCTCAAGGACCTGGGACTCATCGAACTCAACGAGGCCTTCGCCGTCGTGGCCCTGGTTTCGCTGCGCCTGGGCGGCTGGGCCGAAGACATCGTCAACGTCAACGGTGGCGCCGTGGCCATCGGTCACCCCATCGGAGCGAGTGGCGCCCGCGTCCTCATGACCCTGGTCTACGAGATGCGCCGGCGCGGCCTCCGCTACGGGGCGGCCGGCATTTGCTCCGGCGGCGGCCAGGGCGAGGCGACGATTGTCAGGGTGGACGGGTAATGACTATCCGCAACGTCATGGTCGTCGGCGCCGGTCAGATGGGCGCGGGTATCGCCCAAGTGGCGGCCCAGGCAGGCTGCCGGGTCTGGCTGCGCGACGTATCGCCGGAGCTGGTCGACAAGGGTCTGGCCGGCATCCGCCGGTTCCTGGAGAAGAGCGTGGAGAAGGGCAAGCTGACGGCCGCCGACAAGGACGCCGTCTTTGGGCGCATCACCGGCACGGTGGACGCGGCCCCCGCCGCCGGGTGCGACATTGTCATCGAGGCCGTCGTCGAGGACCTCGGCGTGAAGGCCAAGGTCTTCGGGGAACTCGACAAGGTCTGCCCCCCGGCGAGCATCTTCGCTTCGAACACCTCGTCCCTGCCCATCACCCAGCTCGCCGCCGCCACTAGTCGTCCCGACCGCTTCATCGGGATGCACTTCATGAACCCGGTGCCTCTGATGAAGCTGGTCGAGATCATCCGGGGCCTGGCGACCAGCGACGCGACCTACGCCGCCGTCCGCGACCTAGCCGTGACCATGGGCAAGGAGCCGGTCACCGTCCAGGACGCGCCGGGGTTCGTCTCAAACCGCATCCTCATGCCGATGATCAACGAGGCCGTCTTCTGCTTACAGGAGGGTCTGGCGACCCCGGAGGACATCGACACCGTCATGCGCCTCGGGATGAACCACCCGATGGGCCCGCTGGCCCTGGCCGACCTCATCGGCCTGGACACGGTCCTCTCCATCGCCGACGTCCTCTACCGCGAGTTCCAGGACTCCAAATACCGGGCCTGCCCGCTGCTCCGCAAGATGGTCCGGGCGGGGTACCTAGGGAAGAAAGCGGGGAGAGGGTTCTACAGGTACTGAGCCGTGCGGAGGATCTCCGGCGGAAGCGCTGCCCCATCCAGGCGGCCCGCGACTGACGCCTGCGCCAGACGCGTAGAAGGAGATGCCTCGCCCCCACCGAACCATGCTTCTCATTTCTAGGCAATTGTGCTTCGCGTTGCCAGAATAGTGGCGCAGCTTACTCCGGACAGGATGCGGCAATCCCATGGAGGGACACCACTAGTGAACATTCCCGAGGGGGCGGAAAGCGCCCGTTACCCCGTCCAGGCGGTTGAGCGAGCCCTGTCCATCGTTAACATGCTTGCCGACAGCCCCGGCCTGCGGCCCCTCGGCGTCACGGAGATCGCCGCTCAACTCGGCGTCTCCAAGAGCACGGCCCATCGCCTCCTGACGACTCTGGCCGAGTTCAACTTTGTCACCCGGGGGGTGCCCGCCGGCAAGTACCGCCTTGGCTGGGCCGTCTACCAGGTGGCTCACCGCCTGCCCCACGCCACCGGCGTTCATGCCTCGGCCCAGCCCCTGATGCGGGTGGCCTGCGACGAACTCGGCGAGACCGTGAACCTAGCCATCCGCTTTGATTCGCGGATGGTCATCGTGGAATCTCAGGGCCCACCCGGACTTCGGGTGGAGATGCCATGCGGCGTGCCCTGTACGCTGCACAACTCCGCGGCCGGCAAGGCCCTCCTCCTTGACCTGGACCTGATGGCGCTCTCCGAGATTGTCGGTTCCGATCCGCTGCCGCGGACCTCGCCCCGGACCATCACCGCCGTCAGAGCCCTCCACGCGGATCTGGTCGCCTCCCGCAAGCGAGGCTACACCTTCGACGACGAGGAGGGCGCCGAGGATATCCGCTGCGTCGGGGCGCCCGTCCGTGACCACCATGGCGGCATTGTCGCTTCTGTCAGCGTTACCGGTCCAACCCGCCGTCTGGTCGGCCCCAGGCTTGAGGACGCGGGCCGTCGTCTCCACCGCCTGGCCCTGGACATTTCCCAGGGCATCGGGTTCGCGGGAGAGTCGACGATGTGACCAGCCTGCGCCTCCGGCCGGCCGGCGATCCGGGAGGGAAGACCATGGCGAAGTTCCAGGTCTACGCCGAGATCGGGCTAGACGATGGAGGCTGCCTCCTCTTCACCTTCGACCCCCCGGGTCTTCTGGCCCGGGGCCGGAGCTTCGACGAGGCCATGGAGGTCGGCCGCTCCGAGGTCCGCGCCCTGCGGCGCTTCCTGGCCCAAGGCGGATGCCTGGGGCTTCTCCAGGAGGCGTGGGGTGAGGGACAGAGCCCGGAAATCGTGGTTGCCGAGACGGTACGTCGTCGCGGCCGGGTCGGCAAGGGCGGCACCCGGGCCACGTTCAAGCGCGACTTCGTTCCTGTCCGGCCGGAGGATACTCCGGGTTTCCTCGGCCTCATGCGACACATGCGCGCCACCCTCTGGACCCTTAGGGACCGCATCCCGCCGGAGGCCTACGCCTTCCGCTCCCTGCCTCGCCGCGGCGCCATCGGGGAGCAGCTCGCCCATATCGCCGCCTGCGACCGTTGGTATCTTAGCTGCTTCTGGGACGACTTACCACGGTTGCGCCGCTCGCGGGACGTCTGGGACAAGCTGGTCTTGAACCGTGACCTCGCTCTGGAAAGGCTGGGGAACCTGACCCCGGAGGAATGCGGCGCCGCACGCAAGGCGGGCCGGGAGACCTGGACGCCCCGCAAACTCTTTCGCCGTTTCCTCTACCACGAGAGGTTCCACCGGGACACCGTTGAGCGGGACCTCGCGCTATTCCTGGCGGGGGGAGAGAGCCCTTCCGCAGCCCGGTAACGGCAGCCTTCAGAGCGTGGCCGGCGGAGTCGTCGTCCTGCATGCCTTCGCGGCGTGCGATCGCTTGGCTCGCGCCGGGTTCCGGGCCGTGGCGCCGGATGTCTTCCAGGGGCGGGCGGCGGCCACCCCCGCGGAGGCGAGGCGACTGGTTGACGCCTGCCAGCCGGCTCATGCCTTGAGCGTGGTCGAGGCCGCGGTTTCCCGGCTGCGCGACCGGGACGCCGCAGCCGCGCCGGGCCGAGGCATCGCCCTCCTCGGGTTCTCCTTCGGCGCGGGCCTGGCTCTCTCGTGCGCCGCCCGGGGCCTCGGGAACGCCGTCGTGGTCTTCTACGGCTCGGCGCCACCGGAGCGCCTCGCGGGCTTACGGGTCCCGGTCCTCGGGCACTTTGCCGAGACCGACGAGTTCGAGCCGTCGGGCCACTGGTTCATCGAGCCATCCCGGCCGGCCTACGACGCCGCGGCCACCGTCCAGGCTTGGGAGGCAACCTTGGCCTTCCTGAGGGACAACCTCGTTGGGTGACCCGGCCCGCGGTCCTGCCCAGGGTGGTCTTCCCGGGCAGGTGAGCGGACAACCTATGTCGAACGGTGACCCCTGTTGCACCCGCAAAGAAGGAGCGATTATCGTGGTTGAGTCCGGCATCAAGCGTGAACCTTGCCCGAAGTGCGGGTCTCGGAACGTCGAGCCGGTCGACAGGAAGGGCGAGATGTTTAGCGCGATCGGCACTACGGTCGTCGGCTTTCTGCTTTCGCTCGTCCTTGCCCCCGTGCTCATTCTGGTCATCCCGGCCGGTATCTACCTCATCTACACGGCCTATACGCTCCCGCCGACCCTGAACTGCCTGGACTGCCGGAAGCGCTGGCGCCCGTCCGCTGATGCTTCGAGCGAGGGGTAGCCGGCTGACAACTAGGCCACACGGATAGAGGAACCAAGCGCTCCGAGCCAGTGAGCCTCCCTGGCCCAGCCCGCAGTCGGCGCTGGGTCGTGGCTCCTGGCCGGCTCCGGCGGGATAACCGTCGGACAAGGGTGCCCCGGGAAACCGGAGCGCCTCCCGTATTCGGAAAGGAGCCGCCCAGCCAGCAGGGCCAAAGGTGTCCCTGGCCGGCGCTCCCCACGGGCGCCGGCTTTTGCTTGTCTGGCTGGCCGGAAAGGAGGCCGCCTGGCCGTGACTGACAAGACTCTTTGCGACGCTCTTCTGGCCGAGGCCAGGGACGGCTCGATAGCCTGCGCCCAGGCCCTGGCCCTCTGTGAGCGACTGGGCTGCCGCCCCCAGGCTATCGGCGAAGCCTGCGACCGGCTGGGAATCAAGATTATCGCCTGCCAACTCGGCTGTTTCGGGCGGCGGTCGCGGAAGTCGTAGGGCATCACCTTCTGACCCACTGGAGAGGGGTACGGTTCATGACCAGACGAGTCGGCATCGTCCTCGCTGGCCTTGCCGTCCTCGGCCTGCTTGGCTGGGGCGGCTTCTACGTCCATAGCCGCTGGGACGACGCGCGCACGCTCATCCTGGCCACGACGACGAGCACCTACGACTCCGGGCTGCTTGATGTCCTCCTGCCGCCGTTCGAGGCGGCCAACAAAGGCCAGGTCGACGTGGTGGCCGTCGGGAGCGGCCAGGCCCTGGAGCTTGGCCGGAACGGCGACGCCGATGTCCTCCTGGTGCATTCGCCCGCGGCCGAGCAGACCTTCATGGCCGAGGGCCACGGCCTCTCGCGGACGCCCCTCATGTACAACGACTTCATCATCATCGGCCCGCCCAACGACCCGCTGGCCCTGCGGGGAAAGCCGGACGTCCAGAGTGTGTTTGTGGCCCTCGCCGCGGCCGGAGCCGAGGCCAAGGCCGTCTTCCTCTCGCGCGGCGATGACTCCGGCACGGATAAGAAGGAGAAGGGCCTCTGGGCCAAGTTCAGCCTCGCCACCGAGGGCGCCTGGTACCAGGAAGTCGGCACCGGCATGGGGGACACGCTCCGGATGACCGAGGAACAGGGCGGGTACACCCTGACCGACCGGGCCACCTATCTTGCCCGCTACGGCCAGGGCTCGGAGGGCCAGGGCTCGGGCGAGGGCCAGCTGGCCATCGTCTTCCAGGGCGGCCAGGGCCTCTACAACCCGTACGCGGTCATCATCGTGGACCCGGTGTCGCACCCGAACGTCAACGGAAAGCTGGCGGAGGCCTTCACGGCCTACCTCGCCTCCGAGGAGGCCCGCCAGATCATCAGCACCTTCGGCGCGGACAAATACGGCCAGCCGCTCTTCTGGCTGCTGCCGTAGGGTTTTTCGGGGAGGTCGGGTCTTTGTTCGGGGTCAGTTCCTGGTCTGAACTGGGAGGTATCATCCTCCTGTCCCTGGCCGTGTCGGGGACGGCTGTTCTCCTCGCGGCGGCGGCGGCGGTGCCGCTGGGGACAGCGCTCGGGCTTTCCCGGTTCCGGGGCCGGGCCGTCGTCTTGCGCGTCCTCTACACCCTCATGGGGTTGCCCCCTACCGTGGCGGGGCTCCTGGTCTACATCGCCATCTCCAAACAGGGTCCCCTCGGGGGCCTGAACCTCCTCTTCACGCCGGCGGCCATGATCATCGCCCAGTGGGTCCTGGTCACGCCCATCATCACCGGGCTCGTGGCCGTGGCCGTGGAGGAACGGGACCGGCGGTACCGCGAGACGGCTGCGGTTCTCGGCGCGACGCCCCGGCAGACACGCCTTCTGGTCGTGCGGGAAGCCCGTCCGGCCGTGTTCTCGGCCATCGTAGCCGGTCTCGGCCGGGCCACCGCCGAGGTGGGGGCGGTGATGCTCGTCGGGGGCAATATCCGCGGCGAGACGCGGGTCATGACGACGGCCATCCTCCTGGAGACGCGGCGGGGCAACTTCGGCGACGCTCTGGTCCTGGGCCTGGTGCTCCTGGTCATCGGCTTTACCATCAACTCCTACGTCCACCGGCTGCAGGTCGGGAAGGAGAGCGGACGATGAGCGCCAGGACGTCCCTCTCCGCGGCCGCCTCGCCGGTCATGACGGCGACCGGCCTCCGGCGTTCCTACGGCGAACGCACCGTGCTGGACGTGGGGGAGATCGCCCTCCACCGGGGTGAGATCCTGGCCCTCATGGGTCCGAGCGGGTCGGGCAAGACGACCCTCCTCCGCCTCCTGGCGACCCTGGAGAGGCCGAGCGCGGGCGAGGTCCGGTTCAAAGACGCGACGTGGGCGGCGAGTCCCCCCACCGTGGGCCCCTCTCCGGGCGATCTCCTCTCCTGGCGTCGCGGGCTGGCCTTCGTCTCCCAGAACCCCGTTCTCTTCACGGGCAGCGTGCGCGACAACGTGGTCCTGGGGCTCGAACTCCGTGGCCGCGCCGGCCCCGGAGCGGAAGCGGCCGTGACCCGGGTCCTCGACGACCTTGGGCTCGGGGCCCTCGCCTTAACCTCGTGCCTTTCCCTCTCGGCCGGCGAGGCCCAGCGCGTCGCGGTGGCCCGGGCCTTCGTGATCAGACCGGAGGTCCTTCTCCTGGACGAGCCGACGGCCAACCTCGACCCGGCCAACGTCGGAATCATCGAGCGGGCCCTTGTCGCGGCCGTCGGCGTGAGCGACTGGTGCCCGGCGATTCTTCTCGTGACCCACAACTTGTTCCAGGCCAGACGTATCGCTGGAAGGACCGGTCTTCTCGTGGCGGGAAGACTAGTCGAGGCCGGGCCGACTCACGATGTTTTCGGGCGGCCGGCGGATCCCCGGACGAAAGCTTTCGTGGAAGGGGAAATGGTCTTCTGATCGGGTACCGAGACATCATTTCTTTGGGCCGGGCCAAGCGCTTGGTCCTGGAGAGCCTGCTTCCTCCCCGGACCGGACGCGTCGCGTCCGGGGAGGAACCCCTCAGGGGGGGGGCCTCCCCGGCGGAGGTCGGGCCGACCGCCCGCGCGGCCGGCCGTGTTCTCGCCGCCCCCGTCGTAGCCGCCGAGGACGTCCCGGGCTTTGACCGCTCCACGGTCGACGGGTACGCCGTGCGGGCCGCCGACACTTTCGGGGCGGGCGAGAGCGCGCCGTGTCTCCTGTTCGAAGCCGGCCAGGTGCCCATGGGCCAGGAGGCCGGTCTCGCCGTCGGGCCAGGGCAGGCGGTCTCCGTTCCCACGGGCGGGATGCTCCCGGCCGGCGCCGACGCCGTGGTCATGATCGAGCACGCGGTCACCCCTGGGGCGGGCCTGGTCGAGGTCTTGCGTCCGGCCGCGCCGGGCGAGAACGTGGTCCGGACCGGCGAGGACGTCGGCCGCGGGACGCAAGTCCTGCCTGCCGGACGCCGCCTCACCCCGGCCGACCTGGGCGTCCTGGCCGCGGTGGGGGTCCGCGAGGTGGCCTGCCGCCGCTCGCCGCTTGTGGTCGTCATCCCGACCGGGGATGAGATCATTCCGGCCGCCAGCCCGTCCTGCGGCGTCGGCCAGGTGCGGGACATCACCTCGGTGGCCCTGGCCGCCCTCATCGAGCGCGACGGGGGAGAGATCCGCGTGACGGACATCGTCCCCGACCGCAAGGAGGCCCTGGTCGAGGCGGTCTCCTCCGCCCTCGGGACCGAAGGCGCGGCGGGCGACCGCCCCGCCGACCTCGTGCTCATCCTGGGCGGCAGTTCGGTCGGCGCCCGCGACCATACGGCCGCGGTCATCGCTGAACTGGGGCCGCCCGGCGTCCTCTTCCACGGGTTGGCTCTCAAGCCCGGCAAGCCCACTATCTACGGCCTCTGCGGCCCCCGCCGGGCGCCTGTCTTCGGTCTGCCGGGCCACCCCGTGTCCGGGCTGGTCGTCTACAGCTTGCTGGCCCGGCTCGCCCTGCGGATTGCCGGCGGCGAGACCCTGCCGGCGTGGGAAGCGGCCAGCCTCGAAGAGACCGCCCAGCCCGCCCTCACCGCCCGGCTGGCCACGGCCGTCTCGTCCGACCAAGGCCGCGACGAATACCTTTGCGTTCACCTTTTCTGGTCCAAGGACGCTTCAGCCGGCGGGCTTTTGGCCGAGCCCGTCCCGGGTAAGTCCGGTCTCATTACCATGCTCGCGCACGCGGACGGGCTGGTCCGCATCCCCGTCGGGCGCCGGGGGCTGGAGGCCGGAGCCCTGGTCGAGGTGATACCTCTTGTCTAAGATATACGTTGAGGCCACACCGCTCCCCCAGGCCTGCTCGCGCTTTGCCGCTCTGGTGGACCCGAAGCCGCTCGGGGCCGAGGAGGTCGCTTCGGAGACGACCGGCGGGCGGGTCACGGCCGGCCTTGTTCTAGCGGAACTCTCCTCGCCGCACTACCACGCCGCAGCCATGGACGGCTACGCCCTCCGGGCCGTCGACACCTACGAGGCGGCGGAGCGGACTCCGGTGAGGCTGCCGGTCGCCGGAGGCGTTCCCGGCGCGGGCGGCGCGGGCGGCGCGGGTGGCGCCGAGCCTCCCGCTGCCCCGACAGCTATCCGCGTCGACACCGGCGACCTTCTCCCGGCGGGGTGCGATGCCGTGGTCCCCCTCGAGGACGCCATCCTAGTCGAGGCGACCATTGAACTCCAGGCCGCCCTCCATCCCTGGCAGCACGTCAGGGTCCAGGGCGAGGACATCGTGGCCGGCCAGGTCCTCTTCGGCCAGAACCATCGGCTTGGTCCGGCCGACGCCGGACTCCTGCTCGCTGCGGGCGTGAGGACGATCAAGGTCCGGCGCCGCCCGGTCGTGACCTTCATCCCGACGGGCGATGAGGTCGTCAGCCCTCTCGCTGACCGCCCCAGGCCCGGGCAGATCATCGAGACCAACGGGACGGTGGCCCGCCTCGTCCTGGAGGGTTGGGGCGCCACCGTTCATCTGCTGCCCCCGGTTCCCGACGATCCCCGCCTCATCGGCGAGGCCTTGGACCGGGCCCTGGCCACGTCGGACCTGGTCCTCATCGGGGCCGGCTCGTCCGCCGGGCGCGGCGACTTCACCGCCCGTGTCATCGCCGAGCGCGGGCAGGTCGCCGTGCACGGGGTGGCCGTGCGCCCGGGGAAGCCGGTCGTCCTCGGCGTGGCGCGGCTGGCGGGGGCGGCGTCTTTAGCCAAGCCCGTCATCGGGCTCCCCGGTTATCCCGTGTCGTCGGCCCTCGCCCTCGACCTTTTCGTCCGGCCGCTCATCTTCGCCTGGCAGGGACAGGCGCCGCCCGAGCCTGAGCGGTTGGCGGCCCGTCTCGGGCGGTCCATCCCGTCGCCCATCGGGGTTGATGAGTTCGTCCGGGTCAAGGTCGGTCTCATCGGCCGCCCGGAGGTCGGTGGCCGCACGGTCGCCGGCGACCCCGCCCGCCACATCGCCGTCCCCCTGCCCCGCGGCGCCGGTCTGCTTTCGGCCCTGTCCCAGGCGGACGGGACGGTCCTGGTCCCGGCCTCGCGCGAGGGGCTCGACGCCGGTGAGACGGTCACCGTGACCCTCATTCGCCCCCGGGCGGCCATCGACCGGGCGCTTCTCGTGACCGGAAGCCATGATCTCCTCCTGGACCTGCTCTCCTCGCGGCTCGCCGCCCGCGACCCATCCCTTGTGCTCTCCACGGGACGCGTCGGGAGCACGGGAGGCCTTCTGGCCCTGCGCGACGGTCTGTGCCATCTGGCCGGCACCCACCTTTTGGACGAGGAGACCGGCGAGTACAACGCTTCGTGGGTCCGCCGGCTGCTGCCCGGGCGCCAGGTCCGCCTGCTGACTCTCGCCTGGCGGCAGCAGGGGCTCATGCTCCGTCCGGGGAACCCCAAGAAGATCGGGGGCCTCGAGGACCTCTTCCGTCCCGGGGTCGTCTTCATCAACCGGCAGCGGGGTTCGGGAACGCGGGTGCTTCTCGACTACCTCCTGCGGCGGGGCGGTCTAAAGGCCACCGACATCACCGGCTACGACCGGGAAGAGGGTTCGCACCTGGGCGTGGCCTCGGCCGTGGCCTCCGGGGCGGCCGACGCGGGACTGGGCCTCCAGGCCGCGGCCGGGGTCCTCGGGCTCGAGTTCGTGCCGGTGGCCGAGGAGAGGTACGACCTTGCCTTCCTGCCGGAACTCGACGCCGACCCGCGTCTGGTCCTTCTCCGGGAGATACTGGCCGGCGACCCGGAGTTCCGCGAGGCGGCCCTGTCGCGGGGCGGCTACGACCTCAGGGACACGGGGAAAGAAGTGACGGTATGACGGCAAGACACGGCCTGGCCAAGGTCTCCTATCTCCGGGTGTCGGTCACCGACCGCTGCAACCAGCGGTGCGTGTACTGCATGCCGGCCGAGGGCGTTCCCCTCAAGGCCCACCGGGATATCCTGAGCTTCGAGGAGATAGAGAGGGTGGTCAGGGCCGCCGTTACCCTGGGGGTCCGGTCGGTGCGTCTCACCGGGGGAGAGCCCCTGGTCCGGCGCGGTATCGTCGACCTCGCCCGGAGTCTTGCCGCCGTGCCCGGCCTCGACGACCTCTCCCTGACCACCAACGGGGTCCTCCTGGCCGGCCTGAGCGGGCCCCTTCGCGCGGCCGGGGTCAAGCGGGTCAACATCTCCTTTGACACGCTGCGTCCCGACCGTTACCGGGCGATAACGAGGACGGACCATTTCCGGGAGGCCTGGGTTGGTCTGGAGGCCGCCCTGGCTGCGGGCTTCGCCCCGGTCAAGGTCAACACCGTGGTCATCCGGGGCCTCAACGACGACGAGGTCGAGGACATGGCCCTCCTGGCGGCTGGTATCGGACAGGCGGCCGGTATCGGAGAGGCGGCCGTCATCGGACAGGCGGCCGGGCGTCTCGCCTCCCTGGGACCGGCCCTCATCTGGCGGTTCATCGAACTCATGCCCCTGGGGCAGGGGCGGGTCTGGGGCGAGGCGGCCCTTGTCCCGGCCGGCGAGATCGCCGAGCGTCTGGCGAGGCTGGCCGACGTCCGGGGTCTGCCCTTCGAGGAGACCAGCGGCGCCGGGGATCAGACCGGCGAGGGCCGCGGGCCGTACGGGGCCGGGCCGGCCCGGTACTTCCGTCTCGGCCGGGGCCACGTGGGCGTCATCAGCCCCATGACCCACGGTTTCTGCGCGTCCTGCAACCGCTTGCGCCTCAGCTCCGACGGCCAGGTCCATCCTTGCCTGGCCTCACCCTTCGCCATCGACCTGGCCGGGCCGCTGCGGGCGGGCGCCCCTCAGGCCGAGCTCGCTGCCCTTCTGGCCCAGGCCGCCGAGATGAAACCTCAGGCCCACCGGATGGCCGAACGCCGTCCGGAGCTTTCGAAGCGCCAGATGTCCAAGATCGGGGGCTGACCCAAAATGAGCGCTCACCGTCCAGACCCGGACCCGGAACACTCGAGCTTGACGCATCTTGACCCGGAGGGTCAGGCCCGCATGGTCGACGTCGGGGCAAAACCCGAGACCGTCCGGGAAGCCGTGGCGCGCTGCCGGGTGCTGATGGCTCCGGCCACGGCCGAGCGTCTCCTGGCGGGTGGCCTCGCGAAGGGTGACGCTCTCGCGGTCGCGCGGGTGGCCGGCATCCAGGCCGCCAAGCGGACCGCCGACCTCATCCCGCTCTGTCATCCCCTGGCCCTGTCCGCGGTCGAGGTCTCGTTCCGGTCCTTGGCTGGGCCGTCGACCGGGGCGCCGGATGGAGATGGCCGACCCCGGCCTGCCCTGCTCCTCCAGCCGCCCGCCGACGCCGCCCTCGAGATAGAGGCCAAGGTAAGGCTCACCGGACGCACCGGGGCGGAGATGGAGGCTCTCACGGCCTGCGCCGTAGCTGCCCTGACCATCTACGACATGGCCAAGTCGATCGATCGCGGGATGGTCATCGACTCCCTCCGCCTGGTCCGGAAATCAGGCGGGAAGAGCGGGACGTGGACAAGAGAAGGAGAACCGGAGCCGAAGGGGGCCAGGGCGTGAGCCGCATCGTCATCGAAGCCGTCTGTGTCAGCTCCGAGAAGGGAACCCGCAAGCGAAACGTGGACCGGGGCGTCCTCGTGCTCGGCCACGGGCTTGAGGGTGACGCCCACGCCGGCGACTGGCATCGCCAGGTGAGCCTGCTGGCCATCGAGAGCATCGACAAGATGCGGGCGAAGGGACTTGACGTCGGCCCCGGGGACTTCGCCGAGAACCTGACCACGCGGGGCCTGGACCTTCCGAGCCTTCCTATAGGAAGCCTGCTCGCGGTCGGCGGCCAATCCCCCCCGCCCCTCCTGGAGGTCACCCAGATCGGCAAGGAGTGCCACACCCGCTGCGCTATCTTCTACCAGGCCGGCGATTGCGTCATGCCGCGCGAGGGCATCTTCGCCCGGGTCATCCGGGGCGGCCCGGTCGCGGTCGGCGACCCCATCCGAGGGCTGGTCGGGGCCTTCCGGGTGGCTATTCTCACGGCGAGCGACAAGGGCTCCCGCGGCGAACGCGGGGACGTGAGCGGGGAGACCGTCCGCCGGATCGTCGAGGACGAACTCGGCTGGCCGGTGGTCGACCACGCCGTCCTCCCGGACGAGCGCGACGCCATCGCCGCCAAACTCGCGGTCTGGGCTGACGAGGGCCGGGTCGACCTCGTCCTGACCACCGGGGGCACCGGGTTCTCCCCGCGCGATGTGACGCCCGAGGCCACTCTGAACGTGGCCCATCGCCTGGTTCCCGGTCTGCCCGAGGCGATGCGAGCCGCCGGGCTGGCCAAGACACCGCGGGCCATGCTCGGCCGGGGCGTGGCCGTCATCCGCGCGCGGACGCTCATCATCAACCTACCCGGCAGCCCGAAAGGCGTGAGCGAGAGCCTGGAGGCCATCAAGCCGGCCCTTGGCCACGGCCTGGAGATCCTGACCGGGCGCGACGCCGAGTGCGGGCAGCCCGGCTAGCCGCCGGTCCTCCGACGCCTGTCCCCGACCGCCACCGCACCGCCCGCCCGTGCTTGACTATCGGGCGGCCAATCCGGTATCATTCTCTCGGTTAGCACTCGCCCCTGTGGAGTGCTAAAACGCTTTCTAGATGGGTGGAGGAGGGGTAGGCGTGAACCTCAAGCCCTTGGCGGACCGGATCATCGTCAGGGTCATCGAAGCCGAGGAGAAGACAAAGGGTGGCATCGTCCTGCCGGACACGGCCAAGGAACGTCCGCAGGAGGGCGAGGTCCTGGCAGTTGGTTCGGGGCGCCGGCTCGACGACGGCACCGTCGTCAAGCCTCAGGTCAAGGTCGGCGACAAGGTGCTGTTCGCGAAGTACGGCGGGACCGAGGTCAAGCTTGACGGCACGGAGTATCTCATTCTGCGCGAGGAAGATATCCTCGGCATCCTATAGCCGGCGCCGAGCCCCACGCCGGGGCGAGGCTTCACCGAAAGGAGGAGTTCTGGTTGGCCAAGCAACTCATCTTTGACGAGGCCGCCCGGCGCGCCCTGGAGCGCGGAGTGAACACGGTGGCCAGCGTCGTGAGGGTGACGCTCGGACCGCGTGGCCGCAGCGTCGTGCTCGACAAGAAGTGGGGCGCTCCCACGGTGACCACGGACGGCGTCACTGTGGCCCGCGACATCGAGCTGCCCGACCCCTTCGAGAACTGCGGCGCCCAACTGATGCGGGAAGTGGCGACCAAGACCCAGGACGATGCCGGCGACGGCACCACCTCCGCCACGGTCCTGGCCCAAGCCATGATTACCGCCGGTCTGAAGAACGTGGCCGCCGGCGCCAACCCCATGCTCTTGTGGAAGGGCATCCAACTGGCCTCGGCCAAGGGCGTCGAAGCCATGAAGGCCGCCGCCAAGCCCATCGCGTCGAGCGAGGCCATCGCTCAGGTGGCCTCGATTGCCGGCAACGACCCGGAGATCGGGCGGATTATCGCCGAGGCCATGGACGAGGTCGGCAAGGAAGGCATCATCACCATCGAGGAAGGCAAGGGCATGACCATCTCCTGGGAGGCCGTCAAGGGGATGCAGTTCGACCGGGGCTACGTCTCCCCGTACTTTGTCACCGACGCCGAGAAGATGGAGGCCGTCCTTGACGAGCCGCTCATCCTCCTGGCCGACCGGCGCATCAGCGCCGTCAAGGACCTCATCCCCCTCCTGGAGCGCGTCTCGGCGGCGGGTAAACCCCTGCTCATCGTGGCTGAGGATGTCGAGGGCGAGGCCCTGGCCATCCTCGTCGTGAACCGGATGCGCGGCACCCTCTCCGTGGCGGCCGTGAAGGCCCCGGGCTTCGGGGACAGGCGGAAGGCGATGCTCGAGGACATGGCCACCATTACGGGCGGCCAGGTCGTCTCTGAGCAGCTCGGCATCAAGTGGGAGAACGTCGGGCTGGACATGCTCGGCCGGGCCCGCCAGGTCCGCATCACGAAGGAAGAGACGACGGTCGTCGAGGGGGCCGGGAGTCAGGTGGAGATTGACAAACGGGCGGCCCGCATTCGCAAGGAGATAGAGGATACCGAGTCCGACTGGGACCGGGAGAAGCTTCAGGAGCGCCTGGCCAAGCTGGTGGGTGGCGTCGCCGTCATCAAGGTCGGCGCCCCGACCGAGGTCGAGATGAAGGAACGCAAGGCGCGTTTCGAGGACGCGCTGTCCGCGACGCGGGCGGCCGTCGAGGAGGGCGTCGTCGTCGGCGGTGGCCGGGCGTACCTCGACGCGGCCAAGGCTTTGGCTGAACTCAAGGCCGAGGGCGAGATCAAGCTGGGCATCGACATCGTCCGGCGCGCTCTCGAGGAGCCCCTGCGTCAGATAGCCGAGAACGCGGGAATCGAGGGTTCCGTCGCCGTCCAGCGGGTGAAGGGGTCCCCGGCCGGCCACGGCTACGATGCCCTGGTCGGAGAGTATGGCGACCTCGTGAAGAAGGGGATTAACGACCCGGTCAAAGTCACCCGGACGGCCCTGCAGAACGCGGCCAGCATCGCTGGTCTTATCCTGACGACGGAGACGGTTATCGTCGACAAGCCCGGCCAGGACGACGCTGGAGGCATGGGCGGGATGGGCGGCATGGGCGGCGGTATGGGCGGAATGGGCGGAATGGGCGGCATGCCGGGGATGTAGGCGCACGAGCCGGCCCTGTTCGCGGTCAACTCTGGTGGTAACGTTGCGTGGCCCCGCCGCTCTCCCGAGTGGCGGGGCTACGATGCTTCTACGGTCCGACCCGGAGACTCATCGAGTAGTAGCCGGTTCCGTCTTGGTTCGCGCCCTCCTGCTCGACCGGGCTCACGAGCGCGTAGACCGTGCCGCTGAAGGTCGCCGTCCACAGGACGCTGGAGGACGGGTCTTGGGGGGCGACGTCATCGTTCGCGGCCAGGAGTCGCCAGGCCGAGTCATAGAGCGAGAGGTCCGTGTCGCAGCCTTCTCGCAGCCCGCTGGTCGACAGAGCGTAGACGCGGCCGCGGGTGACCGAGAAGACAAACCAGTCCTGGTCTCCCGTCACCAGCGAACGCGTGACCGGGGGCGCCGCCGGCTCCAGGCGCGGGGCGAGGTCCGGGTGCCAATCGTTCTCCGGGCTGGTCGTCGTGGCGCAGATGGTGAAGCGACCGCCCGTCGCGCCGCCGGTGGCCGGTCCCTCTGACGCCGCAATCGGCTGGAAGGGTGAGAGTCGGGCGAAGACCAGGCCGTCGTAGGTGGCGACGAAGGAGACGAGAGAGCCGCCCGTGGGTTCGCCGAAGCCCGGGGCATCGTCGTTCGCGGCGAACTGGGTCCCGGTCGCGCCGAAGAGGGTGAGGACCGTGTCGCACCCGGGAGCGGCGTCGTAGGTCTGCACGTGGTAGCGCCGGCCTCGGCTGACGGGAAAGGAGAACCAGTCCTGGTCGCCCGGCCGCGACAGCCATCCGCTGGCGGCGTCGTGGTCCACGCGGAGCAGGCTGGCCTGGCGGATGCTTTCGTTCTCCTCCGGGCCGGTCTGGACAACCTGCAGGGAGTAGGGGGCGCCGGCGTCCGGGACCGCTCCACCGCCGGAGAGGGCCCCCGGCAGCAAAGCGACCTTCAGGAGGTAGAGGCCGGTCTCCTCGCACCGCCAGAGCAGGCGTCGTCCGTCGTCTGCGGCCACTCCCTCCCTGGATGGGCGGGCGTCGGCCATGACCGGCCCGCCGCCGGCCGTCTCGAGAACGAGCCACGTGTCGCCGCCGGCGTGGACGGCATAGTCCTGCCCGGCTGTGGCCTGGAAAGAGTAGTAGTCAAGGTCGGAAGACGTGTGGAGGGTTCCGGCCAGGGGTTCCCCGTTCACCGGCAGCAAGGTGGCGCCGCCCGCCGTGTCCGGGGTCTCGGTCCGGTCCTCGACCAGCAGGCGGTAGGCGCCTCCGACGGCCGAGCCGCTGCCGCCGGCGCCGACCGCCTGGATCCGCACGTAAAGTTGGGTCTCGTCCGGCCGTGTCACGATCTCCGACTCAGCGGTCCGGCTTCCGGCTGCCCCGGTCGCGCCGGGGGAAGCGGTGCGGGCCAACGTCGTCGGCTCGAGCCCGGAGGTCCGGAAGGCGTCAAGCCAGGTCAGGACGAGGTCGGGGCTGGTGGCCGGGGTCTCCACGAGGATGCGGTAGGTCCGGCCGGGGGTCACGGTGGCGCGGAAGACGTCGATGTCGGCCGGCCCGTTCAGGACGCCGATAGCCACCGTCCCGGGGGTCAGGGTCGTCGCTCCGGCGAAATCGGTGTCGGTGTCGGCGAAGGATACGGTCACGGCGGCCGTGCGGGCGTCGTAGTTCACAACCGCGCCGAACGCCTCGGCGATAAAGCGCACCGGGACGAGGACGCGACCGCTTCGCAGCACCGGCGGAGCGGCGAGCGTCACGTTCCGGCCGTCGACCTCGGCCACCTTGTCGTCCACCCAGAGGCGCACGACGCGGCCGCCGAGAGTGGCCGTGACCCGGCCGTAGCGGCCGTCGTAGTCCAGGGACGCGCCCAGGCTCGTCCCGATGAAGCGAAGAGGGACCATCGTGGACTTGCCCCCGACGATCTGCGCCGGGGCGTCCAAGAGCGTCTCCACTCCGTTGACCCAGGCCGTTTGCCGGCCGAGGACCAGTTTGACGGACACGTCGGCTCGGGCCGGGGTGGCTTTGGCCGAGGGGGCATCCGGGCTCTCGGTCTTGCCCTCATAGAGGGCTCGCACGGTATAGGAGTAGGCGTAGCCATTCATCACCTGGTAGTCGAAGTAGCTGAGCCCGGTGACGAGCACGGTGCCGAGCAGCGTGGCTGCGGCGGCACCGGCTTGGCCCGTACCGCCCGTCCCGGCCGCGACCAGGCGGTAGACATGGTAGCCCAGGAGGGCGGCCGTTCCGGCCCCCGTCCCTGGCGCCGAGATCGTCGGTGCCGTCCAGGCCAGCCTCACGACCCCACTTCCCGCCTTCGCCGTGAGACCGGTGGGGGCGGGCGCGTCGGCCGGAGAGGCACCCGGCGTGGCCCCGGCCACCGCGGCCGGCCAGACGGCGCCCGGCGCGGCCCCGGCCACCGCGGCCGGCCAGACGGCTCCCGCGAGAATGACCGTCATGGCCACCACGGTTACGAAGGTGAGGGTCGCGGCGTTTCTAGGCCGCCTTCTCGCGGTCATGAACAAAGGCCTCCCCTTCGGGGCGAACGAGATGGACGCTGGACAGTTCCGTGCGGTAAAGTCAAATCCTGCTCACATCTCCAAGCGAGACACCGGGAGGATAATGCCAGCCTCTTCGCCAATCTGCCAGGAGAATCCGCATACTAGGTTGGGGGCGGACCGGCCTTGGCGAGTTTCCCTGAAGATGTCCAGCAAGAAGTCCTGCTCACGGCGGAGGCCATCCGGAACCGGGTCAAGGAACTCGGCGAGGCCATCTCCCGTGACTACCGTGGCGAACAGGTCTTTCTCGTCGGCGTGCTCAAGGGCGCCTGGGTCTTCCTGGCCGACCTGGCCCGGTACATCACCGTGCCGGCCTCCTTCGACTTCATGAGCGTGTCGAGCTACGGAGCCTCGACGCAGACCTCCGGCGTGGTCCAGATCATCAAGGACCTGGAGGAGAGCATCGAGGGGCGGCACGTCCTCATCGTCGAGGACATCGTGGATTCCGGCCTCACCTTGACCTACCTGGTCGAACTGCTCAAGACCCGCCACCCGGCCTCGCTCAAGGTCTGCGTCCTCCTGGACAAGCCGAGCCGCCGCGCTACCCCGGTCTGCCTCGATTACGTGGGTTTTGAGATACCCGACGCCTTCGTCGTGGGCTATGGTCTCGATTTCGCCGGCCAGTACAGGCACGTGCCCCACATCTTCACCCTGCGCCCTGAGGCCTACAGCTAGTGGGCCCCGGGCCGACGAGCGCGGCGGTCGGCGACCTCGTCTTGGTCGTTGACTTCGGCGCGCAGTACAGCCACCTCATCGCCCGCCGCGTCCGAGAACACAAGGTCTACTGCGAACTCGTGCCCCGCTCCCTGCCCTTGTCCGAACTCGTGGCCCGCCGCCCGAAGGCCGTGATTCTCTCCGGAGGGCCGGCCAGCGTCTACGGGTCGGGCGCGCCCCGCTACGACCCGGCGCTCTTCGGGACGGGCATCCCCATCCTCGGCATCTGCTACGGCATGCAGCTCATGGCCTTCCTCCTCGGCGGCCAAGTGGAGCGCGGCGATCGCCGGGAGTACGGGCGGACCACGCTGGAAGTGACGAAAGCGGATAGACCGGCCGGGGCGGTCGAGGCCGGCGATGGGTCTGTCCTGTTCTCCGACGTCGAGAAGCGCACCGAGTGCTGGATGAGCCACGGCGACCTCGTGCTCCAGGCTCCGCCGGGGTTCGGGATCCTGGCCCGCACGGCAAACAGCCCGGTGGCGGCGTTCGCCGACCCGGAGCGCCGCCTCTACGGCGTGCAGTTCCACCCGGAGGTCGTCCACACGCCGCAGGGGCGCCGCATTCTCGGTAACTTCCTCTTCAAGGTCGCCGGCTGCCGCCCCCTCTGGACCCCGGAGTCTATGGTCGAAGCGGGGGTGCGGGAGGTCCGGGAGAAGGTTGGGGACGGGAGGGCCATCGTTGCCCTGAGCGGCGGGGTGGATTCGGCCGTGACCGCGGCCATGGCCCACCGGGCCCTCGGCGAGCGGCTGACGGCCGTGTTCGTGGACAACGGTCTTCTCCGTAAGGATGAGCCGGAGACGGTGGCCCGGATCTTCGGGGAGCGCCTGGGCGGCTCGTTCCTGGCCGTCGACGCCTCGGGCCGGTTCCTCCGGCGCCTCACCGGTGTGCGCGACCCCGAACGGAAGAGGAAGATCGTCGGCGAGGAGTTCATCCGGGTCTTTGAGGAAGAGGCCCGGCGGCTGGGGCTGGTCGGCGGTTTCCTCGTCCAGGGCACGACCTACCCGGATGTCATCGAGAGCGGTGGCGTGGCCGGCGTGGCCGCGGTCATCAAGAGCCACCACAACGTGGGGGGGCTTCCCCAACGCATGACCCTCGGTCTGGTCGAGCCGCTCCGGAGCCTCTTCAAGGACGAGGTGCGCGCGGCCGGGCTGGAACTCGGTCTCCCGCCGGACATCGTCTGGCGCCAGCCCTTCCCCGGGCCCGGGCTCTCCATCCGCATCGTGGGGCCCGTGACCCGCAAGAAACTGGCCGTCCTGCGCGAAGCGGACGCCGTCGTGACCGAGGAGATTGAGAGGGCCGGTTTCGCCGGCGCGGATCGCCTCTGGCAGTACTTCGCTGTCCTACCGGGCGTCCGGAGCGTGGGCGTGATGGGGGACGAGCGGACCTACGCCTACACCATCGTCGTGCGCGCCGTCACCAGCGAGGACGGTATGACGGCCGACTGGGCCCGCCTGCCGCACGACCTCCTGGAGCGCATCGCCTCACGCATCGTGAGCACGGTGCCGTACGTCAACCGGGTCGCCTACGACGTGACCTCCAAACCGCCCTCGACCATCGAGTGGGAGTAGGCCGCCTGGGTCCCAGTTCGCCGACACGACGACGCATCGGACCGCCTTTGCCGGCACGGCCACCATTCCGAGCCCTCGTATCGACGGCGACCAGGGAGACGACCATGCTCATGACGCATCCCGAGCCGGGCTAAGGAGAAGTCACCCCGTCATCTTGCGGCCAGCCAGTCCAGGAGCCGGTTGACCATTACCGCCGCCTCGGCCCGGGTGGCGAGGCCGGTCGGCCGGAAGGTCTTGGTCCCGTTCGCCTCCTGGTATCCGTGGACGATATCCTCGGCGACCGCCACGGCGACGTGGCCCGGGTACCTGCACCGGCCTAGGTCGGTAAAGACGTCCGCGCCCCCAGCGCCGCCGCCCCCCGCCGCTGGCAGGGCCTGATCCTCCAGGCCCATGGCTCGCACGACCATGACGGCAATCTCCTCCCGCGTGATATTGCGGTTGGGCTCGAAGATGCCGCCGGGATACTCGTCCGGCCGGATGAGGCGGGCGGTCACGGCCGGGCCGATGTAGCCTTGCGCGGACACCCAGTGGTCGGCGGTGTCCGCGAGATCGCCGGTGGCGCCCGGCTGGGGTTCGAGGCCAATCGCCAGGACGAGCATCTTGACGAAAGCCGCCCTGGTCAGGTTGGCCTGGGGCCGGAAGGTCCCGTCGCCCACGCCGGACACGATGCCTAGGGTCACCAGGCGGGCTACGCCGTCTTGGGCCCAATGGCCGGCTAGGTCTGGGAACTGGCTCAAAGCCAGGGCCAGCGCGCTCACGAAGTCGGCCGGCACGTAGGTCTCGCCGTTGAGAGCCTGGACCGGCAGGTCCAGTTGCACGGGACGTCCGTCGATATAGGCCCAGGCGCTCCCGACCGTGACGGTGCCGAGATGGCCTCCGACCGACCAATTGGTGCGCGACTCCAGCCCGGGGATGGTCTCGGCCGTGGCCCCGAGCCGGGCCAGGCACGAAGCCGGAACCACGACCGTCCCATCACAGTGGCGAAGGGCCTGGCTGGCGAACGGGAACGGCGGGTCGGCCGCGCTCCAGGCATCGCCGGCCGAAGCCGGCGCGGCCGGGAAACCGTTAATAGAGTCAAGGGTCAGTTCGGAGCCATCCCGACCGGTCAGGGTGAGAGGCTCCACCCCGCCTTCGAAACCCGCTGGGACCCGGAAAGAGAACTCGGTCCGCGATGGGACGCTCAACTCCCGGACGGGCAGGCCCCCCATAAAGACCGTCACGTCCTGGCGCACCCAGATGCCGCCCATCGACACTTCCACCCGGTCCCCCTGGGACGACCACGACCACTGCCCGCTCGGGCCAACCTCGATCGTCCCCGGACCGGTGGTGAATGACCAAGTCTCGTCGAACGCCGAGGCGCCGACCGATCCGACAAAGCGTGCTGTATAGACGGTGTTCGGTTCGAGGGGCTGGCGGGGGATGAGGGCGACCGTGCCCGTGCCGGCCAGACAATCGTCGTGGGCCGGGTCGAAGACCATGACGGCCACGGTGCCACCGGAGGCCGCGGTCAGGGTCGCCGCCGACAGCACCGGGTCCCCGGCGTCAGGGAAGCCCAGGGTGACCGTGTATCCGAGGGGACCCTGCGTACCCGGGTAGAGCCGGAGCGGGTCCGGTCGTTCCCGGCCCACCCAGGATGTCGGCACGCCCGTCTGCCCCGGATAGGGATAGCAAACCCTCGCTAGGCTGGCGCCCCCCGGGCTGCCCACTCCGGCGATCGTCCCGCCGCCTCCGCCGAGCGGCCACGCGGGACCGCAATTGAGCACGTTCGCCAGCCGCTCCCCCGAGGCGCCGGCGTAGCCGAGCAGCCTGTTGTCCGGGTCCACGAGAGACAGGCGATGATAGAGAGAGGCAAGCCAGCCGCTGATGGCCCGTTCCGCCCCAGGCTCGTAGGCAACGACCTCTCCCGTGGTCTCGTAGTATCCGAAGTAGCCGGCCCGGTCGCCGGGCTGCGCCCCCGTGAACGCGGCGCGGTCCGGCTGCTCGACATGGGCGTCGGCCAAGGGGTCGACGGCCAAGTAGGCGGCGTGGGCGGAGGCCGTCGCGCTCAGAGCCGGGTCCAGGCCGAAGGCCGGCAAGCCGGCGGCCACGCGGGCCGCGTTGAGATAGGCCAGGGCCAGACGGCTCTCGGCGGACGGAGCGGGGAGCTGGGCGAGGGCTCCAGGAACCACGGTGAAATCGTAGGACTCCCGGAGCGGCTGGAAGGACCAGCCGGGTTTGGTCGACTTGGGCTGCACGACGAACTCCACGTGATGGGTTCCCACGGTAAGCGGCGTGGGAGGCACGTAGTAGAGAAAGCCCGTCGAGGCGTCCCAGGTTAGCGGGACCTTGACCCCGTCCAGCCAGGCCTCGGCTCCCCCGAGCCTCTCGCCCGCACCGAAGACGAGCTTCTGGGCCAGCGGCGGGCGGCTCACCCCGACGTTCCCTTGCGGACGGGGCTGGAAATGGTAGTAGGCGCTAACTGGCCCGGCCGCCAGAAGGACGATGAGGCCGAGGATAAGGCCCAACCATTTGGGTGCGAGGCTCCTCTTGCGATGCATGGCAATGTCAACTCCCGTTCGGTTACCTCGGGAGGTGGTTCGACCGGCCAGGCTCAGGTTCCTTCTCACGTACGTCCAGACGGACGCCCCACCGCTGTAGGCTGTCAGAGGATCTGGCCCTCGTCACCCGGGCGAGCCTCCGGTTCCCGCAAGAGAGCCGGGGAGGGAGGGAGCTAGGCGTGTGGCCTGACGCGTTTGGCCATGAGGATATCGGGCTTGCCCGGACCGTTGGCGTCGGGGATGACGCCGAGGACCTCGAACCCGACGCGCTGGTAGAAGGCGAAGAGGTGACCGGCCCGGTCCTCGGCGGCCGCTCGCTCAAGCTCGGCCACCAAGCCGCCGCCTGGGAAACCAGTTCCGGTGGCGCTGGCCCGGGGAAAGGGAGCACTCTCACCCGGCTCACGGTCAGGGGTGCCCACCTCCATCGGCCTGGCGGAGCTACCTGTGTCGCGTGGCCTCGAACTCGTCCCGGGTGATGCCCAGGTTGACCATGTCCCAGGAACGGCCGTCGCGAAACCAGCGCTGCCGGACCCGACCCTCCTCGCGGAAGCTCCGGCGCCTCACCGGTGTGCGCGACCCCGAACGGAAGAGGAAGATCGTCGGCGAGGAGTTCATCCGGGTCTTTGAGGAACAGGCCCGGCGGCTGGGGCTGGTCGGCGGTTTCCTCGTCCAGGGCACGACCTACCCGGATGTCATCGAGAGCGGTGGCGTGGCCGGCGTGGCCGCGGTCATCAAGAGCCACCACAACGTGGGGGGGGCTTCCCCAACGCATGACCCTCGGTCTGGTCGAGCCGCTCCGGAGCCTCTTCAAGGACGAGGTGCGCGCGGCCGGGCTGGAACTCGGTCTCCCGCCGGACATCGTCTGGCGCCAGCCCTTCCCCGGGCCCGGGCTCTCCATGGGGACGAGCGGACTTACGCCTACACCATCGTCGTGCGCGCCGTCACCAGCGAGGACGGTATGACGGCCGACTGGGCCCGCCTGCCGCACGACCTCCTGGAGCGCATCGCCTCACGCATCGTGAGCACGGTGTCGCAAGTCAACCGGGTCGCCTACGACGTGACCTCCAAACCGCCCTCGACCATCGAGTGGGAGTAGGCCGCCTGGGCTTGTAGGGCTTTCTCAAGAACCTCGCGGTCGTCGAGGGTCTCCACTCGGGACCCGAAGACGAGACGGGCGTCGTGCCCTCGGCCGGCCACGACCACGAGGTCGCCGCTGCGGGCGATGGCGGCCGCCCGGAAGATGGCTTCCCGCCGGTCCTCAATGATCTCGTAGGTCGCCCGATGGCCACGGCGTTCCGCCGGCCCGCGCTCGCCCCCGTCCGGACCGACCAACCCCCGCTTGATGTCCTCGCGGATTTGCCGGCCGTCCTCGAAGAAGGTGTTGTCGGTGGTGAGGATGACGTGATCGGCCAGCCGGGCCGCAATCTCCCCCATGGCCGGACGCTTGCCGCGGTCCTTCTGCCCTTCGCACCCGAAGACCAGGATGACGCGTCTCCGGGTGGCCAGCCGGGCCGTCTCCAGGGCCCCGGCGAGCCCCCCGGGGTTGTGGGCGAAGTCCACGACGCCGGTGACCCCGTCTGGGCTGGCCACGACCTCCCAGCGCCCCCTTACCCCCGGAAAGCGTTCGACGGCCTCCCGGGTCGCCTCCCAGCGGCAGCCCTCGGCCCAGGCCGCCGCGAGCGAAGCCAGAAGGTTCCAGACATTGTGGCGTCCCGGATGCGGAAAGCGGACGCTGGCTGTCTCCGGCCACCCGGCGGCCGGCCGGAGCCAAGTCGCCTCGGGCAGGCCGCGAGGGCGAAAGTCGAAGGCCATCCGCACCAGGGAGCCCCTGGCCCCGAGGCCGGCCCAGAGGAGCTTGACGTGAGCCGGGCGCAAGGCCCCGTAGGTGAGGACCGGTGCCGGAAGCCGCCGGCGGAACGAGTCGAAGAACGCGTCGTCCGCGTTCAGGATAGCGTAGACGGGTCCGGGCTTGCGCCCGCTCCGTTGGCCCAGGCCGCGGAAGAGGGATAACTTCGTGGCGGCGTAGGCCCGGACGTCGCCGTGGAACTCCAGGTGATCGCGGGCCACGTTGGTCAGGATGGCGACGTCGACCTCGCACCCCGCGATACGCCGCCCCGCCAGCCCGTGCGAGGAGACCTCCAGGCAGGCGCAGGTGAGCCCGGCCCGGCGCATGGCGGCCAGACCGGCCTGGATGTCCTGGGCGTCGGGCGTGGTGAGGTCGGCCGGGAAGCGCGCGAGCCCGAGATGGTTCTCGACCGTGCCGATAAGACCCGTCGGCCGGCCGTCGGCCAGGAAGATGGCCTCGTTGAGGTGGTTCACCGTGGTCTTGCCGTTGGTCCCCGTGACGGCCACGAGGCGAAGGTGGGACGACGGATGCCCCCACAGCCTGGCCGCGGCTAGGGCAAAGGCCAGTCTGGCGTCGGCCACGAGCGCGCAGGGCGTGCCGACGGGGAGGGAGGACAGGGACCGCTCCGCCACGACGACCCGGGCCCCCCGAGCCACGGCCTCGGCGGCGAAATCGTGCCCGTCGAAGTGCTTGCCGGGCAGGCAGAAGAAGGCCGCCCCAGACTTGACCCGGCGCGAATCGTGGACCAGGGAGGACACTGTTGTCGCATCCGTCCCGGACACCAAGCGGAAAGCCTGGCCTCGCAAGAGTTCGGCAAGCGTCATGCTTCGCCCTCCGCGCCCCGAGCGCCCGGACTCTGTCGGTCCGGTGCGCCCCCTGCGTCGCTACACTATTCAGGGGAGGGGTCAGGGGTCGGGCGTCAGGGGCCGGGCGGCGTCGGGAGTTGGCGGGAAGGGTGGGAAGGAGTGGTGGGGGCCAGCCCGGTGGGCGATGGCGTCGGTCCTTGACGTTGAGCGTGTCTTCCAGGTAAGGTGGCAATTGGTGTTTCCAACTGGGGGCGGGTGGTCTGGTGTCCGGCATCGTGACTCGGAATCTCACGCGGGTGTTCACCATGCGTCAGGAGGGCCGGGTCCGGGAGACCCTGGCCGTTGACGCTCTTGACCTGTCGGTGGCCCCTGGGGAGCTCTTCGGTCTTCTCGGCGTCAACGGTGCCGGCAAGACGACGACCATCAAGATGCTGGCCACCCTGCTCGAGCCCACCTCGGGTGAGGCCTGGGTGGCCGGGCGGAGCGTCACGACCGAGCCCCGGGCCGTTCGGGCCAACCTGGGCTGTCTTTTGCCCGGCGAACGCACCCTCTACTGGAAGCTGACGGCCCGGGAGAACCTCCACTTCTCCGGGACCCTGCACGGGATGCCCCCGCAGCGCCTCAAGCAGAGGGTAAGTGAGGTGCTGGAACTCGTCGGCCTGGCGGGCCGCGGTGACGAGCGGGTCGAGAAGTTCTCCTCGGGCATGAAACAGCGACTCGCCCTGGCCAGGACCATCCTCCACGAGCCACCGGTGCTCTTCTTCGACGAGCCGACCACCGGGCTCGACATCCACTCGGCCCGGTCCCTACGGACCTTGATTCGGAACCTCGCCGGCGCGGGGCGGACCGTCCTCCTCACCACCCACAACCTCCAGGAGGCCCAGGACCTCTGCGACCGGGTCGGTATCATCCACCGGGGCCGCCTTGTGGCCCTGGACAGCCCGGAGAACCTGCGCCGCGCGAGTTCGGCCAGCGACATCGTGGTCCTGAGGTTCGGCCCCGGCCCGGCTCCCCTCCGTCACGTGGTCGCCGCCGTTGCCGGCGAAGCCGCAGTCCGGGTCGGCCTGCCCGCCCCTGAGGTTTCCGTCGCCGGAGACTGGGCGGACGCCACCGCCTCGGCCGCGGCCGAGGCGGATGGGCTGGAGATTGCCGTCAAAGGCCGGGGCGCGGCCGGCTATGCGGCGGAACTGCTGGTCGCCCTTCGGGACCGGGGCCTTGGGGTACTTGGGCTCGAGACGCGCCGCCCGGGGCTTGAGGACGTTTTCGTCGAGTTGACGGGCCATCAGGCGCCCGCCTCCATGGACGAGGTCGCTGCGGAGGGGGTCGATGCTGGATGAACCTCGCCGCCGGCTTCCGGATGGTCCTGGCCCTGGCGAGGAAGAAGCTCGCCCAGGAGTTGGCCTACAAAGCCTCGCTCCTGATGTGGTTCATCTTCCCGTTCCTCTTCATCGCCCCCTACGTCTACCAAGCCCGCTTCTTCGCCGGTCCCGGCGGGGAAGGAGTCGGGGCCTTCACCCGCCTGGCCGGGACCGACAATTACCTGGGCTTCATCGTGGTCGGGGCGACGCTCTGGTACTGGCTGACGAACCTGTTGTGGGAAATCGGTTTCTCGATCCGCGACGAGCAGAGCATGGGCACCCTGGAGCAGTTGTGGCTGACGCCCGCGCCACGGTGGCTTCTCATCACGGGGAACGCCGCGGCCAACACGGTCATCAACACCTTCATGTCCTTGGCTGTGCTCGGCATAGCGCACCTGTGGTTCGGGCTGAGGCTAACGGCCGACCCGGGGCTTCTGGCCCTGGCCTGCGGCCTCTCGTGGCTTGCCCTGTACGGGATGGGCTTCTTCTACTCCGGTCTGGTCATGCTCCTGAAGGAGGCCGAGGGCGTCGTCCGCCTCGGCAACGAGGTGGTCCTGGCCCTGGCGGGCGTGACCTATCCTCTTGCCGTCCTCCCGGGCTGGGCCGGGGTCCTCGGCAAGGCCATTCCGCTCTCGTGGGCCCTTAAGGTCCTGCGCGGCATCCTCCTTGAAGGCCGGGGCTGGGCGGCTCTCTCTGGTGACCTCCTCGTGCTGGCCCTGTTCGCGATCCTCACGCCCGCCGCGGGACTGGCGTGCTTCGGCGCGCTGGAGCGGGTGACGAGAAGGAGGGGGATCCTCGGTGAGTACTAGCCCGGCAAACGTCGGCTTGGCGACGGCCGGGTCGGGAGCTGCCCGCGAGTGGCTTGCCGTCGTGCGGGCCGTGACGCGTCGACAGTTCGTGACCCTATTGAGGTATCAGGCCAGCTTCTGGGCCTCGCTCGCCTCGCCGTTCCTCTCCCTGGCCGTCGCGATGTTCCTGGCTAAAGCCTTCGCCGGAGCGGCCGGACCGGAGGGGTTCGCGGCCAGCAGCGGGACGGCCGACTTCCGGTCCTACCTCACCCTCTCCGTCCTGTTCTGGGCTTTCGTCGAGAGCCAGTTGTCCTTCGGCTTCGGGCTCCTGGGCGAGATGGAGCGGGGCACCCTGGAGAGTCTCTTCCTGACCCCGATGCCGCGGAGCGCCTACCTTGTCGGCATGGCTCTCTACAGCTTCGCCAGGACCGGGTTGAGCGTCGGCCTCACCCTAGCCGCCGGACTCCTTGTTTTCGGGATTGAGCCTCCGTTCAACCCGGCTTGGGCGGTGGGCCTCACCGTGCTCAACCTGGTGGTGGTTCACGGCTACGGACTGGTCCTGGCGGCGGTGGTGCTCCTGGTACGCTCCGGCGCTTTCACGTATGCCTGGGGCTCCGTGCTGCCGCTGCTGGCCGGCCAGACGTTCAGCGTCGGCCTGCTCCCGGCGCCTCTCCGCGCCATTTCGGCGGCCCTACCCCTCACGTATGGCCTGGACGCCCTCAGGTGGGCCTTCTCCGGCGCCCGCCCGGCCTTTCCCCTTGGTCTGGAGGTGGCCGTCCTTGCCCTGAGCGCCGTGGCCCTCCCGGCCATAGGGCTGGCCCTTTTCGGCCGCGTGGAACGCATCGCCCGGCAGCGGGGGAGCTTCGGGCAGTTCTGAGCCCGGACCGAACGGCCGCAGCTCGAATGGGCTAGGACTCAAGGAACGAGTACGGAGGAGGGGCGATCATGGCCAAGCTTCAGTACAATCTCTTTGCCACCGACGGCTTTGTGGTGTTGCCGACCAACGCCGAAGCCTGCCCCAACACGACCTACACCGGGTCCATCTACGTCTGGGGTTTCGTCGGCGGGCTCTACAAGCGGGATGACCAGGTCGTCAATCCCCAGTTCGCCGACACGACGGCGCATCGGGCCGCCTTTGCCGGCACGGCCATTATTCCGAGCCCTCGTATCGACTGCGACCAGGGCGACCACGTCTACATACTCCTGGTCAACCTGGGGATGGTCCTCGCCCCCGTCCCCCAGGACGACCACACCATCCACCTCCATGGGCTCCATGTGGCCACCCAGCTCGATGGTTTCCCGGAACTGTCCTTCGCCGTGCCTATGGGGCAGAAGATGCTCTACTACTTCGACGCCGAGCATCCCGGCACGTACATGTACCACTGCCACCAGGAAGCTTCCCAGCACATCCAGATGGGGATGTACGGGGCCCTCGTCATCTACCCTTCGCAGCAGAGCCTCGCCGCCGCCGGGGTCGTCATTCCCCCGGGGTTCACGAACCGCAACTTCGCTTACAACGACGCCATGACGTTCTACGACAAGGACTACGTGATGCTCCTTTCCGACCTCGACTCAACCTGGCATCTCGCCGTCTATGAGAACGACCCAAGCTTCAACCCGGTGAACTTCAAGCCCGATTGGTGGCTCGTCAACGGGCGGGCCTTCCCCGACACGCTCATGACCCACCCCGAGCCGGGCTACGCTTCCTACGTGCAGGTGGCGACCGGCCAGAAGTTCCTCCTCCGCATGATCAACATGGGCTACCAGTCGGTGCCCTGGCACATCCATGGCTGGCACTTCCACATCATCGGCAAGGATGCCGAAATGCGGGAGCACCACGACATGGGGTTCACGCAACTTGTCGGGTCGGGTGAGACCTACGACCTCCTCCTCGAGGCGACGAGCAAGTCCGGGATGTACAGCAAGTACATCTTCCAGGGCCAGCAGGGCTACCAATCCCTGATGTCGCGGGTCCAGCTCTCCTGGTGGTACGACATCCCGATGGAGGGCTTCGCCTGCCCGCCCGACCCCACGAACTGGAACTACGGCCAGCACACCGGCGAGTTCTTCCCGCAGTTCTACCCGATGCATAATCACGACGATTACAAGGTCACCAACAACGGGCTCTACCCGGGCGGACAGCTCACGTACATCCAGACGGACGCCCCGCCGTTGTAGCTCTCGGCCTAACCGCGAAGTGTTTCGAGCGGCGTGGGGCGGCCGGGAAGCTCGGGCAGGACGTGCCGGGAAGTCCTGGGAGGGTAAGGCCGCCCCGAAAGACCGGTCGCAACCACCGACTCCTTCGACACGGGGATGTCGGGCCGGCGTGGTTCGACGGTGATGACGGGGTCCCCGTAGTCGACCAGGTAGGTGGGGATCAAAGAACACCCAAGATCCCTTAGCGCGGCGGCCCGGTGGTGCCCGTCGAGGATGACCAGGCTGTGGCGGTCCACGATGATGGGCCGCCGAAGCTCGCCATCTTGGCGGATCTCCTCGGTGAGCCGTGCGAGGTAGCCGGGAAGCGTCTGCTCGTGGCCGAGGAGGGCCGAAAGCTCCAGGAACCCGAAGGCCAGCGCGGTGGTCATTTCTGGCGGCCTCCCGTGGCCAGCGCCGCGACCTCCGGCGGGATGACCGGCAGGTCGCGCAGGGCCGTATCGATCTTGTCCTGCGGATGCTTGTAGTCGACGAGCCTGCCGGCGAGGTAGTCGTCGTAGGCGGTGAGGTCGAAGTGCCCGTGGCCACTGAGGTTGAAGAGGATGGTCTTGGCCTGGCCGGCCGCCCGGCACTCGCGGCCCAGGTCCACGGCCGCCTTGATGGCGTGCGCCGCTTCCGGGGCCGGGAGGATGCCCTCGCTCCGGGCGAAGAGGACCGCGGCCTCGAACACCGGGACCTGCGCATAGGCCCGGGCTTCGACGAGGCCGTGTTCCAGGAGGGCGCTGATGAGCGGGGCGGCCCCGTGGTAACGCAGGCCGCCGGCATGGATGCCCTCGGGCACGAAGGCGTGGCCCAAGGTATACATGCGGGTCACCGGGGCGATCCCGGCGGTGTCGCCGAAGTCGTAGGCGAGGCGGCCCTTGGTCAGGCTCGGGCAGGCCGCCGGCTCGACGGCGATGAGGCGCGGGCCGGCGCCCGCCCTCAGTTTCTCCCTTAGGAAGGGGATGGCGATGCCGCCGAAGTTCGACCCCCCGCCGAAGCAGCCGATGACGTAGTCGGGGTAGTCGCCGGCCAGGGCCATCTGCTTGATGGCCTCCTCGCCGATGACCGTCTGGTGCAGGATCACATGGTTCAAGACGCTACCGAGCGAGTAGTGGGTGTCGGGCTTCGGGGCGGCATCCTCGACCGCCTCGCTGATGGCGATGCCGAGGCTGCCGGTGGAGTCGGGATCCTTGGCCAGGATGCCCCGTCCCGACGCCGTGCGGTCGCTTGGGCTGGCGATGACCTCGGCCCCGTAGGACTGGATGAGAGAGCGGCGGTAGGGTTTTTGCTGGTAGCTCACCTTGACCATGTAGACCGTGCACTGCAGGCCGAACATGGCGCAGGCCATGGACAAAGCCGAACCCCACTGCCCGGCCCCCGTCTCCGTGGTGAGGCGGCGGATGCCCTCTTTCTTGTTGTAGTAGGCCTGGGCCACGGCCGTGTTCGGCTTGTGGCTGCCGGCCGGGCTCACGCCTTCGTACTTGTAGTAAATGTGAGCCGGCGTGTCCAGGGCCTTCTCTAGAGCCCGGGCCCGGATAAGCGGGCTCGGCCTCCAGGAGCGAAGAACGTCGAGCACCTCGCCGGGGATGTCGATATAGCGCTGGGTCGAGACTTCCTGCTCGATGAGGGCCATGGGGAATAGCGGAGCGAGGTCCCGCGGTCCGAGCGGCTGGAGCGTCGCGGGGTGCAACGGGGGCGCCAGACGGAACGGCAGGTCGGCGGCCACGTTGTACCAGGCTGTCGGCATCTCCTTTTCGGTCAGGATGAACTTGCGGGTCTTGTCTTCCGACATCTTGGCCAACTCCTCTCGTGGTCTCCGCCTTGACGCGCGGGCCTTGGCCCCGGGAAAGCGAAAAGCTCCCGTCCCCTAATGGGGACGGGAGCCTAGGCTTCCGCGGTGCCACCCCGTTTGAGCCCGCCGGATCGCGTGGCGGACTCCGCTCAGTCGGGTACGGGGCGGACTTGCGCTACCCTCATACCCTATCCCCTGTAACGGGGGGATACCGGCAGGGTCTACTCGGGCAAGAGCCCTTTCGGCCTGCGGCTCGCGGGTCCATTCGGCGCACCCTCGGCGTCGGGCTCCCACCAGTCCCGACTCGCTTCCAAGCCTCAGGTCCAGCGCTTACTAGTCCCGGTCACGGCCGGAGAACCTTATTGGCGAAAGGTTACCACTGACCGATAGTAAACGTCAAGCAATGTTCGAATGGTGTGGAGGGAGCTAGGATTGGGGGCTGACGCGTTTGGCCATGAGGATGTCGGGCTCGCCCGGGCCGTTGGCGTCGGGGATGACGCCGACAATCTCGAACCCGATGCGCTGATAGAAGGCGAAGGGGTGACCGGCCCGGTCCACGGCGGCCGCCGCGCGGGCCAGGACCCCGGGGAAGAGGTCCACGCCGGCTAGGCTCGTCCGGCCCTCGCTGTCGTCGGTGCCCAGGTAGATGGTAGAGACTCCGGCGGCCGCGGCCGCTCGCTCAAGCTGGGCCACACAGGCCTGGAGCAAAGCCACCGCCTGGGAGACCAGTTCCGGTGGCGCCGGCCGGGGGAAAGGGAGCACTCTCACGGTCGCGCGGCCTCGAACTCGTCCCGCGTGATACCCAGGTTGACCATGTCCCAGTAGCGGCCGTCGCGGAACCAGCGCTGCCGGACGCGGCCCTCCTCGCGGAAGCCGCAAGCCCTGTAGCAGCGCGCTCCGCGCTCGTTGAACTCGGCGTGGTCGAGGTTCACCTTGTTGAGGTTGAGGAACCCGAAGGCGTAGTCGAGCATGGTCAGGATGGCATCGCGCCCGAGACCCTGCCCGTGCAGGTCCTTGCGGCCGATGACGATACCGAGGCTGGCCCAGCGGTTCCGCGCGTCGATGGCGAGACCGCAAGCCCCGACGTAGCGTTCCTCCGGGTCGTCCTTGAGGCAGATGGCCAGCTCCACGCCGTGCGCGGCGTCCTGGGTGAGACAGCGTTCGACGAAGCGTTCTGTCTCGACCAGACTCTGCGGTTTCTTCCAGAACCCGAGGTACTGGTTGATCTCGATATCGTTCACCCAGGCCTGGATGGCGGGGATATCCTCGCGGCGGAACTCGCGCAGCCGCACCCTCTCACCGGTGAGCAGCATGGCGGTCGCCTCCTTCGGCAACTTTCGCCCATTATAACCTGGGCCAACAGGCCGTGGGGGGATGAACGGGGCCGATAGGCAAGGGGGCTCGCCGCCGCCTGGCGGAGAGCCCCCCGGACCGGTGGCTGGCTACTGCATGGACTTGAAGGTCTGGCAGCAAGTCTCGTCCTTGCTCTGGGCCGGTGTCTCGCTGAGACTGCTGAGTTGGGCGTCCGGCGAGACCCCGCCTCCGGCCTCGCTCTGGATGATGATCTGCTTGGCCGAGCAGCGGTTCCCGCTGCCGAAGTGCTTGCAGGTGCTGACGGTGCAGTTCACGTCGGGCATTGCTCTTGGCTCCTTCTCTAGGATTTGGGTTGCCCTAGTAGCATGCACAGCTTCACGGCCTGGGAAACCTGGGACGCTGGGAATTGGTCGTAACGTCGCCGCTGGCGGAACCACCCGCTCATCCGGGGCAATGGGGCCCGCTGCCCTGTGGTATGCTGGAAGGCAGTGGGGCCACCGCGGGGAGGGATGGGCTGTGAAGAGGCCGCATCTACCGGCAGATAAGTCTCGGGTCGTAGTCGGGCTTCTCCTGGCCCACCATCCGGCAGCGATCTACGCCTTCGGTTCCCAGGTGGCCGGAACGGCCAGGACGGACAGCGACCTCGACCTCGCCGTCCTCCTTCACCCCGGCCGGCGACTCCCGATCGACCAGAAGATGGACCTCACCGAACGCCTCGGCGCGGCTGTCGGCCGAGACGTGGACCTCATCATCCTGAACGAAGCGCGACTCCCACTTCAGTTTGAGATCATTCGCAGCGGCCATGTTCTTTTCGAATCGTCTTTCGAGGACCGGGTATCGGCCGAGGAAACCATCGTCAGGGACTACCTCGACTTCGAGCCGTTCCTCAGGCAGTCGGCCCGCGAGATTTTGGAAGCGGCTCAGGAGCGGGGCTCACGTCCTGCTCCATCCGGGTCATCGGGAGGGAAGACCTGATGTTCAACTCCCCGCTCGTGGCCGATCGTGTCCAGACCGTCCGGGCATCCCTCGGTCGCCTGCGTGGCCTTGCCGCCGCGGACCGAGGGGCTTTTCGAGGCAGCCCCGATGACTACGCTATCGCTGAACACCACCTTCGTCGGGCGCTACAAGCTCTGCTGGACATCGGTCGCCACATCGTTGTCAGGTGCGGGTGGGGAAACCCGGCCCACTACCGCGAGATTGTCAGCTTCCTCGAGCGGCATGGAGTGCTGTCCGCCGAACTGGGCGAGAAGGGACGGTCTCTCGCGGGATACCGCAACCGTTTGGTGCACGAGTACGCGACTGTGGACCCGGACGAGATGTGGGACATCCTCCAGTCCAGGCTGGACGACATCGCTGATTTGCTGAAGGCCCTGGCCCTCTACGTCGGTAGCGAGGCAGCCCTGCCGGAGGACTGAGCTCCAGGAACGCCTTCGCTCGCCGCACGAGCCTCCTCCTCCCGGCAAGCCCTAACGTTCGCGGAGAAACGCCTTCCCGCCGCGAGTCGTGAGTCCCAGTAGCATTGTGGCGACCCCGATGACGCCGACCCAGCCCAGGGTCGCGGCCGACCCCAGCCAGGCCACGACGAAACCAGCGAGGGGCAGGGTCCCCAGGCCCAGCCCGTTCATGAGCGAGTTGGCCACGCTGAAGACCCTTCCTCTGACCTCCGGCGGAGTCCGACGGTAGAACACCGAGGTCAGGGGTACGTTGAAACCCGTCTCGAGCATGCCGATGAGACCAAAGAGAAGCGGCAGCACGGCGAAGCCCGGGTGCAGGAAGAAGAGCCCGAAGAGGCCGAGGAGGGCGACGAAACCCCAGGCCGCGGTCGGTCCGGATCGCAGTCTCCCCGCGAGATTCCCCGCGATCACCGCACCGAGCACAGCTCCGAGGCCCTCAGCCGTCATGACCAATCCGAACCGCCCCGGACTCAGGGCAATCGTGTTGCGGAGGTAGTCTATCGCGGCCACGCCGGCGAGTTGGGCGACAAGACCGAAGCAGCCGAAGAGGACGATGAGAAACCACAGGACGACATCGGAACGGATGAAGCGCAGACCGGTGCCCAATTCAGACCGGAAGGACGACCGTGGGCCTGTCGCGGCGGCGGTTTCGGCGCCGGAAGTTCCCTTGGCCTGGCGTCCTTTGGGGAAACGGGCCGCCTCGGGGATGGCGATGAACACAATGACCAAGGCCGAGGCGAGGAAGCTCGCGGCGTTGATGCCGAAGACCGCCCCGGTTCCGAAGAAGCCGACCAGGGCGCCGCCGACGATGGGGCCCAAGAGGCCCGTGAACTGCGTCGTGCTCTGCGCCAGGCCCACGGCCGCCTGCATCTGCTCGTCCCCGACTAGTTCGGGGATGATGGCCCCTCGGGCCGGGCGGAAGAACAGCGAAGCCAGCGTGGAGACGAAGACCGCGGGGTAGAGGGCGGCAAGGGTGGGGTGCAGGGCGAGGGCCAGCCATAACAGACCGCGTACGACATCACTGGCGATCAGTATCTTCTTGCGGTCCCAGCGGTCCACGAAGACGCCGATGATTGGTCCGGCGACCACCATGGGGACAAGCTGCAGGAACATCAGGGCTGAGATGGCGACGGCGGAACGGGTGAAGTCCGTCACCAGAATGAGGGCGGCGATGGCGGCGAAGGCGTCGCCAAGGTCCGAGATGAGTTGGGCCAGCCACAGCAGAAGGTACCTTGGGTTCCGCAGAACCGTCGCGAACGTTGCCTTAGCGCCGGTCCCGCTCTTGGCTACCGATCCGGTCGGCGCGGCTGAGCCGGTCGCTCCGCCTGTCTCGGCCGGCGAAACGGGGTGACGCTCGGTCTCCAATCTCCTCGTCCTCCTCGGGTAATCGAATCGGGCCCGACCTCGCACGGCTCCGCGACTACCGCTCGCGCGGGGTCCGCAGCCGCCTCGCGCCCCCGTGCGCTACTTCGCCTTCCGGCTCAACGCCTTCTTGACTTCAGGGGACGCTTTGAGGATTCCGTAGATCCTCACCCACTCGACGGTCTCTTCGACCAGCGAGGCTGGGATGTCGGCCTGGCAGAACAGGGCGCCCACGCAGATGATTCTGACTCTCTCGTCTGCCTGCTTCCACTCCTCAAGGTCCGCCCTGGTCAGGGTCTGGGTGCCGACGCAGATGTTGGTGGCCAGTCGTGTCTCCCGCTTGCCGCTCCCCGCGTCCAGGGCAAGGCGGTCCAGCGTCCTCTTGAGCGTCGTCTCATGACCTTCAAGGCTTGCTCGGACGGCGCTCTTGACGAAATCGGTCCGGTTGGCGTAGAAACCCTGCTCCACCAGGATGTCGATGCGGCCCACATCCACGACGCTGAGGTTGACGGTGATCTTCTCGGTCGCTTCGGGCACTGTGCTTCCTCCCTTCCGCTCGACGGTTGCCTTCCCGGGGCCATCCTGCTGGAGGGTAACCGCCTGGCCACAGGATACCCGACGGGGGCACGAAAGTCAAGAACTCGCGAGGTCCCCAGGATGTCGTCCGCGAGGCGCGGGAAACCGGAGGGCCGGGCTCGCTAGCGGCGAATTGGCGGACCCGGAGGGATAAGGGTGATCAGGCTTCTTGCGGAGCGCGACCGCGAGCAGGTCATGGGGCTTCTCGCCCCGGAGAGCGCGCTCAACCTCTTCATCATCGGAGACGTCGAGAACAACGGGTTCGGCCAGGAGTTCCAGCAACTCTGGGGCGACTTCGAGGCCACGGGACGGCTCCGGGCCGTCCTTCTGCGCTACTACGGCAGTTTCATCCCCTACGCGCCGGGCGAGTTCGAGCTGGACGGTCTGGCCGAGGTCCTCATTGGGCACCGGGGCCGCATCACCGCCTTCTCCGGCATCGACCGGGTCATCCTACCGTTCGAGACCTACCCGGGGCTTCTGCCGGAGAACGCCAGGAAGCGGACACTCTCTTTCCTGGAACTCCGCGGCGGTGACCGGCTGGCCGGGCCGGAGGGGGGAGGGCTCGGGGGGCAGGCGTTCCGGGCCGGTCCGGATGATGTGCCGGCCTATCTCAGACTCTGGGCGGAGGTCAACGAGCTAGAGCGGTCGGATGAGTTTGACCGCAGCCACCGCCGGGAAATCGAGCAGGGCGCCGGTCGCGTCTACCTCCTGCGCCAGGGTGACCGGGTTGTCGCCACGGTCAAGACCACGGCCGAGACAAGCAGCGGGGCCGTCATCACCGGGGTGACGACCCATCCCGCCTTCAGGCGCAGGGGACTGGCCACGAGCCTTCTCGTCCTTCTCTGCCGGGAACTGCTTGGCGAGGGTAAGCGGCCCTGCCTCTTCTACGACAACCCGGAGGCCGGGGGCATCTACCGCCGCCTCGGCTTCACTGACGCCGGGACCTGGGTGATGTACGCGGCGGGGCCGGGAGAGGGAACCCCTCCTCCTTAAGCGAAACTCCCTTCCGCCCGGGGAAGGATACCTCCCATGACCAAGCCTCTCGTCGCCATTCTGATGGGCAGCCGGTCCGACCTTCCCGTGATGGGGAGGGCGGTGGCCGTGCTGCGCGAGTTCGGGGTCCCCACCGAGACCCAGGTCCTGTCGGCCCACCGCGCGCCTGAAGCCGTGGCCGCCTACGTGAGCCGGGCCGAGTCGAACGGGGTCGAGGTCTTCATCTGCGCCGCCGGCATGGCCGCGCACCTGGCCGGGGCGGTGGCCGCCCGCACCGCGCTTCCGGTCATCGGTGTTCCGCTGTCGGCTACCCTCGGCGGCCTCGACGCCCTGCTCTCCACGGTCCAGATGCCCCCGGGCATCCCGGTGGCCACGGTCGGGGTGGACGGCGCCAAGAACGCGGCCTACCTGGCCGTCTCCATCCTCTCGCTCCAACACCCCGAGTTCGGGGACAAACTCCGGGCCTTCCGGGCGAAGCTGGCCGGCGACGCCACCACCTCCGCTGTCGTGACGGAGGACGAACTGGACCCGACCGGGGGCGGTGGCCCTGCCAGTTAGTGGGTGATATGATTCGAGCGAGGCTAGCTTGCGGGGCTGCCGATTGGGGGTGGGAGACTCTTGGCGGATAGGAGTCGGGATTGGATGAGACAGGCCGAAGCCGACCACCGGCACGCCCGGAGTTCGCGGTCGCTGGGGGACTGCGAGTGGGCTTGCTTCGCCGCCCACCAGGCCGCCGAGAAGGCGAGCAAGGCCTGTTTCCAGAAGCTCCACGCCGAGGTCTGGGGACACACCGTCAGCCTGCTGCTGGCGCAGCTTCCGCCGGAGGTCGTCGTGCCCGCCGCTCTCATCGACCGGGCCAAGGTCTTGGATAAGCACTACATCCCAGCCCGGTATCCTAACGGATTCGATGCCGGGGCGCCCACCGACCTGTACACTCTGGACGAGGCCGACAACGCCATTGCCATCGCGGGTGAGGTCATTGAGTTCTGTAAAGGTCTTCTGGCCGGACAAGGACGCGCTTGAGGGCCACCTCAAGCGGTACGTCGCCTCCCTGTTGGTCCGGGAAGAGGTTGTCGACGTCTACTTGTGTGGTTCGTGGGCCAAGGGGACCCACACCGTGGCGAGCGATGTGGACCTCCTGATTCTGATCAACGACCGTGCGGGCTCGGCCACCCAGAAACCGCGCGACCGGATGCCCACCTACCTTCCCGACAGCTTCCCCACCAGCCTGGACCTGTTTGTCTACACTGTGTCGGAGGCGAGGCAGTCGCCATTTGTGAGGCACATGCTGCGGACCGGGACGCCCTTCCCGCACTCTGAGGCCGAGGGCGCCGACTCCCGCCCAGGAGGCAAGCTCTCGTGATCCCACGCTACACGCGGCCGCCCATGGGCGACCTGTGGTCCACGGCTCATCGCTACCGCCGCTGGCTGGACGTGGAGGTCTATGCCACCCAGGCCCAGGCTCGCTTGGGCCGCATCCCGGCCGAGGTCGCCGAGCGCGTTACCCGGGCCTCAGCCGCTCTGGTCATCGACGACGCTTTCGTCCGCGAGGTGGACGAGATTGAGGCCGTCGTCCGGCACGACGTGATCGCCTTCGTCACGGTCGTGGCTCGGCGGCTGGATGCCGCGCTGGCGGCGGGCGAAACCTCGGGCCGTAGCGGCGGCGCGGACGGGGGCGGCGTCGGCCGCTACATCCACTTCGGTCTTACGTCCTACGACGTCGTGGACACGGCCCTTTCGTCCCTCATGGTCGAGGCGGCGGACATGATTGGGGCGGGTCTCGACAAGCTCAACGCCGTTCTCGCCGGTCTCGCCCGCAAGCACCGCGACACCCTCATGGTCGCCCGGACCCACGGCGTTCACGCCGAGCCGACGACCTTCGGCCTGAAGATGGCCCTCTGGTACGCCGACGGCCTACGCAATGCCGCCCGCCTGCGCGTCGCCCGAGAGGAGATCGCGGTCGGGCGCCTGGCCGGTGCGGTCGGCACCTACGCCAGCGTGGAGCCGGCCGTGGAGACCTACGTCTGTGAGAAGCTCGGCCTCCGCCCGGCGCCGGTCTCCACGCAGGTCCTGCAGCGAGACCGCCACGCGGCCTACCTCGGCGCCCTCGCCATCCTGGCTTCGTGCCTCGACCGCTACGCCGTCGAGATCCGGTCGCTCCAGCGCACCGAGATCCGCGAGGTCGAGGAGTCGTTCGCCGAGGGCCAGAAGGGCTCGTCGGCCATGCCCCACAAGCGGAACCCGGTGGGGTGCGAACAGATCAGCGGCCTGGCCCGCGTGGTCCGCGCCAACGCCGGGGCGGCCCTGGAGAACATCGGTCTCTGGCACGAGCGCGACATCTCGAACTCCTCCGTGGAGCGGATTATCATCCCCGACTCGACGGGCCTGGTGGACTACTTGCTCGACCGTTTCACCGGCATCATGGAGGGGCTGACCGTCTTCCCGGGGCGGATGCGGCGGAACCTCGACCTCACGGGGGGCCTCGTCTACTCGCAGCGTGTGCTCCTGGCCTTGGTGGACGCGGGCCTCGGACGCGAGGAGGCCTACGGAATCGTCCAGCGGCAGGCGATGGCAGCCTGGCGGGAGATGGACGAAGCGCCGACCTTCCGCGACCGCCTCGCGGCCGACCCGACGGTCAAGGCCGCCCTGACCTCGGCCGCTCTCGACGCCTGCTTCGATCCAGGCTGGTATCTCCGGAACACCGGCGTGGTCTTCGAGAGGCTCGGACTCGCCTGATGGCCCAGGGCACTCGGCCGCCGCCCTAGTCCCCGCCGGCGAAAAGCATCGGAAAGAGCGGGTGCTCGCCGGGGAAGATTACCTGGACGATGTCCTGGGCGACGTGGAGGCCCCCGGAGCCGTTGGTCATCACGATGATCGCGGCCCGTTGGTCGAAGTCGCCGACGACCAGGTTACGGAAACCATCGACCCACCCCCAGTGCCAGAAGTAGTCCACGTCGGCCGAGGGCTCAAGACCCCACCCCAAGCCCCAGGACAGGCCGCTGCCCGCCTCCGCCTGCGGGGTGAGCATCGCCTCCACGCCGGCAGGGCCGAGGAGGCTCGGGTCGCCGTCGACCGGGTTCATGATGGCCGAGACGAGCCGGGCGAAGTCGGACGGGGTCGTGAGCACGCCGTAGGCGGCATTGGCGCGGGCCGGCCTTGACTGCGCGACCGGGTCTCCCGCCTCGTAGCCGCGGGCGGCGAGGGCCGCGTATTCGTCCAGCCAGACGAAACTTGTGTCCGACATGCCGAGCGGCGTGAAGAGGTGGTCGGCCGCATACTGGGCGAAGGGCTGTCCCGTCACGTGTTCGACGACCCACTGGAGGTACCAGAAACCGTGATTTGAGTAGGCCCAGTGTCTTCCTGGAGTGGAGACGATCCGCCCGCGGGTCGCGTCCCCTCCGATGAAGCCGCTCGTGTGCGCGAGGACCATCCGCAGGGTGACGTCTTCTATCCTGGAGTCGTCGATGTAGGCTTCGCCGGTGTACTCGATGAGCGGCCGGTCCAGTTCCAGGACGCCCTCCTCCACCAGCTTAAGGGCGAGGTAGGCGGTCATGGTCTTGGAGAGGGAAGCCCCGCGGAACACGGCCCTCTCGGTGACGGCCGCGCCCGTGGCCTTGTTGGCCACGCCGTAGCCCTTGGCCCAGAGCAGCTTGCCGTCTCCGACGATGGCGATGGAGATGCCGGGCACGTCCTCCCGGAGCATGGCTTCGGGGATCACGGCCTCAAGTCGGGCCACGACCGTGTCGAGGGCTACCCCGGCGACGGTCGGCGGGGCCGCGACAACGGGTTCATGTCCGGCGGCCAGCAGGGCGCCCAGGGCGGTCAGGGCGACGATGACGGCGACGGTGAGGGTCTTGACCAAGGTGAAGGTCTTGGAGACGCCCGCGGGCCTGACCGGGGGACTGGATGTCATCGGGTGTCCTCTCCTCCCGGTACTCATTACCATATGAGGAGAAGATAACCTGCCGGAACAGTCACGGTGCAGCCGGACGGGCCCAGGACGGCGTTGTTGCTGCTCCGCGCCCTGTTCCGGGAGGCATCCGGTCCGGAAGGGCGTATTATGCCAGGACCACTATGACCATACTCTCATACCTCCCACCAGACCCCACACTACGGCATAATGTCCGGCAGAGCCTCCTGGACGGCATGGCCTACAGCGTCATGACCGGATTCTCCGGCCCGTTCATCAGTGTTTTCGCTATGGCCCTCGGGGCGACGAACTACATGGTGGGCCTTCTCGTCTCGCTCCCGGCGTTGGCCGGGATGATCGGGCAGGCGATCGGGGCTCTCCTGACCAGCGGGGTCTCCAGGAAGCTCCCGGTCGTGGTGGCCTGGGCCGCGCTGAACCGAGCCTTCTTCCTCCTCTTCGCGGTTCTGCCGTTCCTACCGGTGCCCCGGGCGTGGGTCTTCGTCGCCGCCGTGACCCTGATGAACCTTCCCGCCGGAGTGGCCGGTCTGACCTGGACGGCCCTGATGCAGAAGCTGTTCCCGCCCGAGTACCGGGGCCAGATCTTCGGGCAGCGGAACGCTTTCATCAGCGCGGCGACCCTGACGGCCACGGCGCTTGGCGGGTACCTCCTGACGGCCCTGCGCTATCCCGTCAACTACACCGTCTTGAACCTTCTGGCGTTCGCCTTTCTGATGGTCTCCCTCCACTACCTGACGACCCTCCGGGAGCCGGCTCCGGTCGCCCAAGCTGCGGAGCGCCACCGCGCCGGCGCCGAGATGCTCAAGGCCCTCCGCCGCGTCCGCAAGAACCGGCCGTTCACCTCCTTCATGGCCGCCATCGGGACCTTCTGGTTTGGGCTGTTCCTGCCTTCCGCCCTCTACCCGATCCTGTTCGTCCGGGAAATGAACATGCCGACGACCTGGATCGGGCTGCTCTACACCGCGGGTGGTCTGGCCGCTTTCCTAACCTACCGCTTCTGGGGTCGCTTTTCCGACCGCCACGGCCATCGCCTGACCCTGGCCATCACCGCCACGGCGCGACCTCTCCATGGTCTGCTCTACTGCTTCGTCCGCTCCTTCTGGGCGCCGTCGGTCATCGAGTTGGTCTTCGCCGGCTTTGTCTCCGGGTTCGACCTGAGCGCCTTCAACAGCGTCCTCGAACTCGCCCCCCAGGAAGACAGCCCGACCTATATCGCCGCCTTCAACATCGTGAACGGCTTAGTTATGCTCTCGGCGCCGCTCGTCGGCGTCTGGCTGGCCTCGCTGACCAGCGTGCGGACGGGAATCGCCATCGGAGCCCTGGCCAGGCTGGTCGGCGTGGCCCTGCTCTGGGGGGTGGCCCGGGCGGCGGCCAGGGCGCCGGCTGAGCCGGCGTGACTACCTAGGACCCGTTCCTGGCCCGGAACGGTCACGGGGTGGCGACCCTCTGGAGGAACCCCTCGCGTCTGGGAGAAGCTGTGACCGAGGCCGGCAGCAACGATTGGGGGGCGAGAAGTGGACTCCGGGATGGAGCGCCTTGGTGGTCTCTGCCGGGAACACGGCATAGCCCTTGCCTACCTCTTTGGCTCCCAACGAGACCTGGGTCTGAGGGTACTGCACGGTGAGCCCGTCTCCCTGTCCGACCCCTTGGCCGACATCGATGTGGGCGTGGTCATGTGCGAGCCTCTTCCTGGCCCGGACACGCGATACCGTCTCTATGCCAGGATTTACAACGCCTTTGTCGACTTGCTCCCAGGCCTGCCTCTCGACCTAGTCCTTCTTCAGGAGAACCACGCCGTGTTCCAGGCCGAGGCGGTCTTAGGGCGGTGTGCCTACGCCGTGAGTGAGGTACGCCGGAATGATTACGAGCACAGAATCCTCGCCCGGGCGGCCGATTTCCGTCCGGTTCTGGATCTCTTCTACCGTGAGCGACTCGAGGAGGTTGGCCGATGAGCGTAAACAAGCTACTTGTGCGGCAGCGCTTGGCCTACATCGACGGCCAGCGCCAGGAATTGGCCCGAATGAGGACGCTGCCCCTAACGGAGTTCATCGAGCCCCGGAACGCCGCCGCGGCCGAGACTTTCTTGCGTCGCTCTCTTGAGGCCGTCTTTGACATCGGTCGTCACATCCTGGCCAAGACCGGGCACGGTGAACTGGCCCAGGAGTACAAGAGCATCCTACCTCGATACGGTGTAGACCCACAGGGCGCCGGGCGCCAACCGCGGGGAGAAGGCCGCCCGGGCCGGAGAAGCTGGACGTTCCGCCAACCCGTCCCTCGAAAGTCCGGGCTCCCTGGTTGACCCTCCCGGCATGGGCTGCTAGTATCCTGCTAACGATAGCCCTGTTCGAGGCGGGGGGCGGCCGGGTGGAAGCGAGGCGGACGAGACTCCACGAGGGTAAGGCCAAGATTGTCTGGGACGCCGGTGACCCCGACTCCTACGCTATGGAGTACAAGGACGACGCAACGGCCTTCGACGGCGCAAAGCGCGGCCGGATTGGCGGCAAGGGCAACTGCAACAACCTCATCTCGGCGGTCCTCTTTGCGCTACTCGAGCGCGAAGGTGTTCCCACCCACTACCTCGGCACCCTCGGCGACCACGAGATGCGGGTGCGCCGTCTGACCATCGTGCCGGTCGAGGTCGTCGTGCGCAACGTGGCCGCCGGGAGCCTGGCCAAGCGTCTCGGGCTGGCCGAAGGCACGCCCCTGACCCGTCCGGTCCTAGAACTCTACTACAAGAGCGACCCCCTGGGCGACCCGATGGTCAACCGCTACCACGTGGCCGCCATGGGCTGGGCCTCCGAGGCCGAGATGGACCGCATCGAGAGCCTGGCTCTCCGGGTGAACGGCATCCTCGGTCGGGCCTTGAGCGACTGTGGCCTGCGCCTCATCGACTTCAAGCTGGAGTTCGGGCGGACGCCTTCGGGCGACATGGTCCTGGGCGACGAGATCTCCCCCGACACCTGCCGCCTCTGGGATACGACCACCAGCGAGAAGCTGGACAAGGACCGCTTCCGCCGCGACCTAGGTGGCGTGGAGGAGGCCTACCAGGAGGTCCTGCGCCGCGTGCGAGCGGCGGCCCCGAAGTGGAGGGGAGAGGGGCAGGGAGCGGCCGCCTCGGCCGCGGCTGTCCCCGCCATCGCCCACGTCCACGTCTACGTCACGCCCAAGCGGACCGTCCTCGACCCGCAAGGCGTGGCCGTCGAGAACGCCCTCAAGACCATGGGTTACGGAGAGGTTCGGAGCGTACGCGTCGGCAAGTTCATCGTCCTGGAACTGGCTGAGGCCGACCTTCCATCGTCCGGCGGGCCGCAGGCCGGCCCGACGGCGGCCGAGCGCCTTCGCCGGCGCGTCGACGACATGTGCCGGAAGCTCCTGTCCAACCCGGTCATTGAGGACTACCGGTTGGACATCCTCCCGCCGGGGAGGGCGGAGTGATTGGCGTGGCCCGTCGCCCCGTCCGCTTCGGCGTCATCGTCTTCCCAGGCTCCAACTGCGACTCCGACTGCTACCATGTGGCGGCCAACGTCTTGGGCGAGAAGGGCGAGTACGTCTGGCACGGGCGCACCGACCTAGGCGGCCTGGACTGCCTCATCCTGCCCGGCGGTTTCTCCTACGGCGACTACCTCCGCACCGGGGCCATCGCCCGTTTCTCGCCGGTGATGGCCGAGGTGGCGCGCTTCGCCGGGGCCGGCGGTCTGGTCATCGGCATCTGCAATGGCTTTCAGATCCTGCTGGAGGCCGGCCTCCTCCCCGGGGCCATGCTCCGCAATCAGAGCCTCCAGTTCCGCTGCCAGTACACGCACCTGCGGGTCGAGAACGCCGGTACGCCTTTCACCCGGCAGTGCCGCCCCGGCCAGGTCCTGCGTCTTCCCATCGCCCACGCCGAGGGCAACTACACGGCGCCCCCCCAGACCCTGGCCGAACTCGAGCGGGAGGGACGAGTGGTCCTTCGCTACGTGGACGAGGCGGGTGAGCCCACCGCCGAGGCCAACCCGAACGGTTCGGCGGCCAACATCGCCGGCATCGTGAACCGGGGAGGGAACGTCTTCGGTCTCATGCCGCACCCCGAGCGTTGCGCTGAGGAGGTCCTCGGCTCCACCGACGGGCGGCTCATCTTCGACTCCATTGTCGCCCACGTCCGATGAACCCAGCCGCCGCTCCCTGGACCGAGGTCGGCCTGACGGCCGCCGAGTACCGCCTCATCACCGAGCGGCTCGGCCGTGAGCCGAACCACGTCGAACTGGGCATGTTCGGGCTGATGTGGTCGGAGCACTGCAGCTACAAGACCTCCAAGGCCCACCTCAAACTTCTCCCGCAGAGCGGGAAGCGCATCGTCGTCGGTCCGGGCGAGAACGCCGGCGTGGCCGATCTCGGCGACGGCTTCGTGGTCGTCTGGAAGATCGAGAGCCACAACCACCCCTCGGCCATCGAGCCCTACCAGGGCGCGGCCACCGGGGTCGGCGGTATCCTCCGCGACATCTTCACCATGGGCGCCCGGCCCATCGCCTGCCTTGACTCGCTGCGTTTCGGGCCGCTGGACGACGCGCGCGTCCGCTACCTCGTGGGCGGAGTGGTGGCCGGCATCGCCGGTTACGGAAACACGACGGGCATCCCGACGGTCGGGGGCGAGATGGCCTTCGACGAGTGCTACCGCGACAACTGCCTGGTGAACGTGATGGGCGTCGGGCTCCTGGCCGGCGACCGCCTCATTCGCGGGCGGGCCGAGGGACCGGGGAACCCCGTGCTCCTTGTCGGGAACCGCACCGGGCGCGACGGCATCCACGGGGCCAGCCTCCTCGCCTCGCGGGAGTTCGACGAGAAGGCCGAGGAGTTGCGCCCAGCCGTTCAGGTAGCCGACCCGTTCGTGGAGAAGCTGCTCATCGAGGCCTGCCTGGAACTGGCCAAGTGGGACGGTCTTGTCGGCCTCAACGACCTCGGGGCCGCCGGGCTGACCTCGGCCGCCTCGGAGATGGCCTCGCGGGCCGGCACCGGCCTCGATCTCGACCTAGCTTTGGTCCCGCGGCGTGAGCCCGGGATGAACCCTTACGAAGTGATGCTTTCCGAGTCGCAGGAACGCATGCTGGTCGTCGTCGAGGCCGGCCGCGAGAGGGAGGCCCTCGCCCTTTTCGAGAAATGGGGCCTCGTCGCGGCGGTCATCGGCCGGGTAACGGACGACGGCGTCCTGCGCCTCCGGGACAGTAGCCTCCGGACGGCCGGCAGCCGCGACCGCGCGACGCCAGGTGGTGACGGCGTGGTCGTGGCCGAGGTCCCGGCCCGCCTCCTGGCCCACGACGCTCCAGCCTACGAGCGGCCGATGGCCGAGCCGGCCTACCTGGCCGAGGCCCGCAAGCTCGACCTGGGGCGCCTCCCGTCGCCGACCCTCGACGGCCTCACCGGTCCGAGCGACCCGGACGCCGTCCACCCCGCGGCCATCCTTTGCCGCCTCCTGGCCTCGCCCAACATCGCCTGTAAGGAGTGGGTGTGGCGGCAGTACGACCACATGGTCCGGACGAACACCGTCGTCCTGCCGGGGTCGGACGCGGCGGTGCTGCGGTTGAAGCGGGAAGAGGGGGGCGGGACCGCGGCCGTCGCGGGCCTCGCCGGCACGCCCGCTACGGAAGCCCCCGTCCGTGGCATCGCCCTCTCCACCGACGGCAACGGCCGCTACACCTATCTTGACCCCTACCTGGGCGGCGCCCAGGCCGTGGCCGAGGCGGCGCGCAACGTCGTCTGCGCCGGCGCCGAGCCGGTCGGCCTGACCAACTGCCTCAACTTCGCCAGTCCCGAGGACCCCGGGGTGATGTGGCAGTTCCGCCGGTGTGTCGAGGGCCTGGCCGAAGCCTGTCGCGTCCTGGAGACCCCGGTCACCGGCGGCAACGTCAGCTTCTACAACGAGACAATGGGCAAGGCTATCTTCCCGACGCCCGTCGTCGGCATGCTTGGCCTGCTCGAGGACATCGAGCACCGCACCACCGCCGGCTTCAAGCGGGCCGGCGACGCCGTCCTCCTCGCCGGGGAGACCCGCGAGGAACTCGGCGGGACCGAGTACCTCAAGCTCGTGACGGGCGAGGTCCGCGGCCTCCCGCCCACCCTTGATCTCGGACGCGAGAAGGCCCTCCAATCCTTCGTTCTGGCCGCCATCCGGGCCGGCCTGGTTCGTTCGGCCCACGACTGCTCCGAAGGCGGTCTGGCGGTGGCCCTGGCCGAGTGCGCCTTCTTGGCCGAGCCGGGAGCGGCCGGCGTGGAGGCCGACGTTTCGGCGGGGGTGGCCGCGCTGGCGGAGGGCACGGCCGGGGTCGAGGCCGACGTTTCGGCGGCGTCGCCAATCCGTCTTGACGCCGCTCTCTTTGGCGAATCACAATCGAGAGTGGTCCTAAGTTGCGGGCCGGCCGCGCTGCCTGCCCTGACCGCCCGGGCTGCCGAGCACGGCGTCCCGCTTGCCCGCCTCGGCGCGGTCCGGGACGGCCGGTTCGTGTTGAGGTTCGGCTCGGCTCTCGTCTGCGACGAGCCGACCAGAGGACTCGCGACCATCTGGCGGGAGGCCCTGCCGAGGGCGCTCCAAGGCTGACTTCTAGACAGTTTCTCTTTGAAGGGAGGGTTCCGGATGTCCGGCTTTGACGCGCGGCTCCGGCTCGGCGGCGACAGCATCCGCGAGGCCTGCGGCATCTACGGCGTCTGGGGCCACCCCGACGCGGCCCGCCTCACGTACTACGGCCTTTTCGCCCTCCAGCACCGCGGCCAGGAGAGCGCGGGCATCGTGGCTTCCGATGGAGAGCGCATCGTCTTCCACAAAGGAATGGGCCTGGTCTCCGAGGTCTTTGACGACGAACGCGTGGCGACCCTCCCCGGGTCCATCGCCATCGGCCATGTCCGCTATTCGACCAGCGGCTCCAGCCATCTCGACAACGCCCAACCCATTGTCGTCCGGTACCGCGGCGGTTGGCTGGCCCTGGCCCACAACGGGAACCTCGTCAATGCTCTGGCCCTGCGGGTCCGCCTGGAGGACGACGGCTCCATCTTCCAGACCACGGTCGACACGGAGGTCATCGCCCACCTCATCGCTCGCAGCCGGCACGGCGCCGAAGGGCAAGGCGCCGCCTGCGTCGCCGGATGGGGTTCGGCCATCGCCTCCGGACACTGCGCGACCCTTGAAGAGGCCCTGCCCGCGGCCCTGAACGAAACCCGGGGCGGGTACGCTCTCGTCGTGATGAACGAGACGACCCTCCTCGCGGCCCGCGACCCGAACGGGTTCCGCCCGCTCTCCCTGGGTCGCTTCCCCGAGGGCGGCTGGGTCGTGGCCTCCGAGACCTGTGCCTTCGACGCCACGGGCGCCGAGTTCGTGCGGGATGTGCGCCCCGGCGAGATACTCGCCATCGACCGGGACGGCCTCCGCTCCGTCCAGGCCACCTTGGCCGGCAAACCGTCGCTCTGCGCTTTCGAGTACATCTACCTGGCCCGTCCGGACTCCAACTTCGAGGGTCGCAACGTCCATGCCGTCCGTAAGGACCTCGGGCGGCGTCTGGCCCTGGACCATCCGGTCGAGGCCGACGTCGTCACCGGCGTCCCCGACTCGAGCCTCTCCGCCGCCTCCGGCTACGCCGAGCGGGCCGGCATCCCGTACGAGATGGGGTTCGTCAAGAACCGCTACATCGGGCGCACCTTCATCCAGCCCTCGACGAGCGCCCGCGCCTTCGGCGTCCAGGTGAAGCTGAACCCGCTCCGCAAGGTGCTCGAGGGGAAACGTGTCGGGCTCATCGACGACTCCATCGTCCGCGGCACGACCTCCCGCCGCATCGTCAGCCTCCTGCGGCAGGCGGGCGCGACCGAGGTGCACCTGCGCATCGCCTCGCCCCCCTACAGTCACCCCTGCTACTACGGGATCGACACGTCCTTCGAGAGCGAGCTCATCGCCGCCACCCGCTCCGTGGAGGAGATTCGCGAAGCGGTCGGTGCCGACAGCCTCGCCTATCTCTCGTCCGAGGCCCTGCACGAGACGATCACCGGTCTTCCCGACTGGCCCGTGGCCGAGCGCCTGTGTCTGGCCTGCTTCACGGGTAAGTATGAGGTCCCGGTCGACGGGGTCCGCGGCAAGTTCGAACTCGAGGAGGGGAAAGGCGGGAGGGCATGAAGCGACCGCTCACCTACCGCGACTCCGGGGTGGACGTCGACGCCGGGAACCGGGTCGTCGACCTCATCCGGGGCTTTGCCGCCGCGACGGTGCGTCCGGAGAGCGTGGGAGGCATCGGCGGGTTCGGTGGGCTTATGGGCCTGCGTCCGGCGACGGCCGGGGCCCCGCCCGCCGGCCCGGCCGTCTCCCGCTGGCGCGACCCCGTCCTCGTTTCCGGGGCCGACGGCGTCGGGACCAAGCTGAAGCTGGCCTTCATGTTGGACAAGCACGACACGGTCGGCCTCGACTGCGTGGCCTACAACGTGAACGACATCGCCTGCAGCGGGGCCGAACCCCTTCTCTTTCTGGACTACATCGGGGTGGGGCGCCTGGTCCCGGAGAAGGTCGCCTCCATCGTCAAGGGAGTCGCGGCCGGGTGTCTGGCCGCCGGGTGCGCCCTGGTCGGCGGGGAGACGGCCGAGCTTCCGGGCCTCTACGCCCCGGACGAGTATGACCTGGCCGGGTTCGCCGTCGGGGTTGTCGAACGGGACCGGGTCATCGACGGCCGGAGCGTCGTCGCCGGCGACGTCTTGGTCGGGCTGGCCTCGACCGGCCTCCAATCGAGTGGTTTCTCGCTTGTCCGCCGGGCGGTGTTCCACACGGCCGGACACCGGCCCGAGGAACAGGTGGCCGAGTTCGGCCGCACCTTGGGCGAGGAACTCCTCACCCCCACCGCCATCTACCCGCGGCTCCTTCTCGAACTCGTGGACCGCTTCGACATCAAGGCGGTTGCCAACATAACCGGGGGCGGCTTCTACGACAATTTTCCCCGGGTCATGCCGGACGGTCTCGGTGCCCGCGTCCGGCGCGGTTCGTGGCCCGAGCCGCCCGTCTTTGACTTCGTCCGCCAATGCGGGCAAATCGAACTCGTCGAGATGTTTCGCACCTTCAACATGGGCGTCGGTATGGCCCTCGTCGTCCCGGCCGACCAGGCCGACGCTGTCTGCCGGGCCGTGGCGGCGTGGGGCGGGCAGTCGCCGTCGCCGGCAGTCGGCGGCCCAGCAGCGCCGGCGCCCGCCGGCGGGCCATCGCCGGCCTCCGATGCGCTAGCCCCTCTCGTGGCCCTGGCTGAGCCGCCGCGCCGGGCCTGGCCCATCGGGGAGATCATCTCTGCCGGCGACGCGCGTCGTGTGGTCATCGCCGGGAAAGACGGACGGGAGTTCTAGGGAGGCCGGAACATGGACACGGCCGCCGCAGCCACCGGGAGAACACGCCTGGGTGTCCTCGCCTCGGGGCGGGGCACTAATCTCCAGGCCATCATCGACGCCATCGAACGGGGCGAGCTCGCCGCCACCGTCGCCGTCGTCGTCTCCGACCGCCAGAACGCCGAGGCTCTCAAGCGGGCCGGACGGCACGGCCTCCAAGCCGTCTGGCTCGACCCGAAGGCCGCGTCCGCCTCCTCGCGTGAGGCGGCTCGCATGGCCTACGACACCCGTCTGGTGGCCCTCCTCCGCGCGCACCGCGTGGATCTCGTGGTCCTCGCCGGGTACATGCGGATTGTCGGCCAGGCCATCCTCGACGCTTTCCCCCGGCGGGTTATGAACATCCACCCGGCCCTCCTGCCGTCGTTTCCGGGAAAGGACGGGCCGCGTCAGGCCGTCGAGCACGGGGTGAAGGTCTCCGGTTGCACTGTGCACTTCGTGGATGGCGGTGTGGATACCGGGCCCGTCATCCTGCAGAAGGCGGTCCCGGTTCAGCCGGGCGACATGCCCGAGACTTTGGCCGAGCGCATCCTCGTCGAGGAACACCGCCTCTATCCGCAGGCCATCCGGCTCTTTGGCGAGGGGCGTCTCCGGGTGGTTGACGGGCGGCGGGTGGAGGTGCTGCCCGCGGGTGAGCGTCCCGGCGTGCGCCGTCGCCGGGCCCTCCTGAGCGTCCACGACAAGACCGGGCTCGTCGAATTCGCCAGGGGCCTGGTCGAAGCGGGTTTCGACCTCATCTCGAGCGGGGGCACGGCCCGGGCTCTCGCCGAGGCCGGCCTGCCGGTCACGCCGGTCGAACAGGTCACAGGCTTCCCCGAGATGCTCGACGGCCGCGTCAAGACCTTGCACCCGGCCATCCACGGGGGCATCCTGGCCCGTCGCGACCTGCCGGACCACCTGGCCGCCCTGGAGGCCCAGGGCCTCGCCCCCATTGACCTCGTGGCCGTGAACCTCTACCCGTTCCAGGCGGTCGTGAACCGCGACCCCACCGCCATCGCCGAGGCCATCGAGAATATCGACATCGGCGGGCCGTCCCTGGTCCGCGCGGCGGCCAAGAACCACGAGGCCGTCACTGTCGTCACCGACCCAGCCCAGTACGGTCTGGTCCTGGAGCACTTCCGCCGGGACGGCGACGTCCCGCCCAACATCCGGCGCGCCCTCGCCCTCGCCGCCTACCGCCACACGGCCTACTACGACGCGATTATTGCCGCGTACCTGGCCGGCGCGCTCGGGGCGGGGGGGACCGACACGGGAAACGAGGGAGAGGAGCCGGGGGAGGGAGAGTTCCCGGACCGGCTCGTTTTCGCCTACGAGAAGGCCTTCGATCTCCGCTACGGCGAGAACCCCCACCAGCGGGCGGCCTTCTACCGGCGTCCGCTCCGGCGCGACCTCGCCGCCCTGGGCGCCACCCTGCCCGGCGCGACCCAACTCCAGGGCAAGGAGCTATCCTTCAACAACATCGGCGACGCCGAGGCCGCCCTGCGCTGCGTCGAGGAGTTCACCGAGGGACCGGCCGCCGTGGCCGTCAAGCACGCCAACCCGTGCGGCGTGGCCCTGGCCCCCGACATCCTCACCGCCTACCGCCTGGCCTTCGACTCCGACCCCGTGTCCATCTTCGGCGGCATCGTGGCCCTGAACCGCCCGGTGGCCGAGGACCTGGCCGCCGAACTCGCCCGCATCTTCCTCGAGGTGGTCATCGCTCCGGCCTTCACCGCCGGGGCCCGCGAGATTCTCGCGCGCAAGCCCGACCTCCGCCTCCTCGTCCTACCGGTTCGGGGCTCGGAGGCTTCGGGGACCGGCTCACTTCCCGCCCGTCGCCCCGCCGTCGACCCCCTTGCCCTTCTCGAAGCCCGCACCGTCACGGGAGGACTCCTCGTCCAGACCCCGGACCTTAGCCAAGTCCAGCTGCCGGTCTGGAAGCCGGTCACCGCCCGCCAACCGACCGAGGCCGAACTCCGCGACCTCTACTTCGCCTGGCGGGTGGTCAAGCACGCCCGCTCCAACGCCATCACCGTGGCCAGGGGTGGTCAGCTTCTGGGCGTTGGGGCGGGGCAGATGAACCGGGTCGACTCGACGCGCCTGGCCGTCGGCCACGCCGGCGAACGGGCCCGGGGCGCGGTACTGGCTTCCGACGCTTTCTTCCCCTTTCCCGACTCCATCGAGGTCGCCGCGGCCGCGGGTATCACCGCCATCGTGCAGCCGGGCGGTTCCGTCAGGGACGCCGAATCGGTCAAGGCCGCCGACGCGGCCGGAATCGCCATGGTCGTCACGGGGGAGCGACACTTCAGGCATTGAAAGCCCAACGGCTCTCGCCTACCTCGGCGACAGCCTCGCGGCCGTCCGGGGACTCATTCCGGGCCAGCCAGACTCCGTCGCCGCTCCACAGGAGTTCGCCCGTTCCGGTGAGGGCGAGGTCCCTCGTTGGGGTTTGGCGTGGCGGTCTCCACGGCGAACGGTCCGCCTATCCACAGCCGCCCGTCGGGAGACCAGGAGAAGGCGTTCCACGCCCCGCGCTCGACATTGGGGAGAGACACCTCGCTCGCCTGCCAGGTGGCAAGGTCCAGAATCCTGATGGCGCTTTCTTCCTCAAGGTGGCTGACAGGGGAACGACCGACGAGACCAACTGGCTGTCGGACGTTTGGTAGGTGCTCGGCGGGTCGTAGATTCTGACGAAGTCCTCGAACATGCGCTGCTCGCCCGTCTCGACGTCCAAGACCAGCAGGTCGTTCCGGACCAGGTCCTCGCCGCCGGCCACGGAGCGCCGGGAAACGAGAACAGCCAGTTTCTTGCCGTCGGGCGAGAGGCGAAACGGCAGGCGCATCATGCCCCCGGGCAGGGAACCCTGCCTCCGGGTCTCGCCGCCGGCGGTGAGCAGGTCGTAGGCGGGACCGCTCGGAGTGGCGGCCCAGCGGATGCGGAGGAGAAGATCCGCGTCAGCGCCCACCCAGCCGGGGTGAAAGACCCCCTCCAACTCGCGGCGGGTGCCGTCGCCCAAGGCCACGAGCCAGGACCGAGTCGGGCTACCCCAGGGCCGTTCGTAGGACTGCGCGAGGACCGTCCGGCCGTCAGGACTCACTGTGGCGGCGCAGACGTCCGTCATCAGCTCGCACACCGGCTGCTCCAAGCCTTTCGCCGGGTCGAAGGAGTAGAGCCGCGGGGCCGCGCCGACGTAGAAATCCCACATCCCTCCGTTGGCCAAGGGCAGCCCCAGGGTGTCCCGGGCTTCCCAGAGGTTAATCCGGATGAGGGGAGGGGGGGCGTCGAGGACCAGAGAGACGGTCCCGTCGGGCCGCCTTGAGAGAGGCGGCCGGGGGTTCGGCCCGCCGCAACGTGACGACGAGCGGTCCGTCCTCCCCGCCGGCCAGGGTGACCGACGCCAGGGTGATGACAAACGCCTCGCCGGGCCTCCCGTCCGGGAAGGAGAACGAGATCTGCCGCTTCTCCGCCGGGAGTGGTGTGCCGCCGCAGCCGGCGGTAATCGCTACGCCGGATAGTAAGACCGCGAGGGACAAACCCGCCGCCACCGCCACACGAGTCCGAGTGGTCCTAGGCGCCACGCCCAGCCCTCCCAGGGACCCCCTGCCTCACGCAATCGTAGGCAGATCCAGGTCGCAGCGTTCAGCTACTTTCGCCGCCAGCCTGCTGAAGTCGCCATACACATCCTGGACGGCATTGGCGTGGGCGCCTATCGCACCGTCAGCCGGCCTCAGGTGGAATATGGGCTTGCGTGCCTCCATGGCCATAGGCATGAGACTCCGATAGTGCTTGAGCAACGCCAGACAGTGACTGTCCTTGCCGGGTTCGGGGGGATGGTCGGACACAGCCTGTCCGAGCACCGCCTGCCGGTACACTGAAGGAATTCGATCCATCCACTTGCTGTAGGCCTGTACGGGGCGGTCCATCCTTATCGAGTGCTGTTGGATGACGTAGCCGCAAGGCAGCATGCCCCGTTCGGGCAGCGGGAGGCTGGGTTCCGGGTTCTTCTCAAGACGCTCCGTCCACGCCCCGCGCCAGTCGCGCAGCGTCGGCCCGAGGTTCTCCAAACCTTGTAGCGAGAAGAGATCCGGAGTCAAGGGAACCAGGACGTGTCGGGCAGCGATTATCGCCGCTCGGTTGATCGCCCCCAGGTTCGGCCCCACGTCCAGGAGGACGAGGTCGGCCTTACGCGAGTCGGCCGCTTGCCGAAGGACCCTGTAGAAGGCAGAGATGACTCGGAACGCGCGCTCCTTGCCGGCCAGGCACTCGGGCCACTGCGCGCTGAGTTCATCCTCGAACCGGGAGAGAGCTATGTCGCCGACAATCAACCCCAGATTGTCAGCGATGTCCTCCACGTGGGGTTCTCGGACATCGCCGATCCCCTTAACCAGCGGCTCAATCGCTCCGAAGATGGTGTCGGCGTGTTGCGGGCCGGACCACAGTCTCTCCAAACGGGTTTCCGACAGGAACATCGCGGTGAGGTTGGCTTGTGGGTCTAGATCTGCTGCCACGACGCGGAGCCCGAGGTCGGAGAACATCCAGGCCAAGTGGTACGCCAGCGAGGTCTTGCCCACGCCACCCTTGTTATTGAAGAAGGCCAAGGTCCTCATGGCGATACCCCCCGAAGTGTGACTAGCACATTGGCCGGCTCGAAGTGAAAGTCGGGTGGCGGATTGCCGTTCTTCTTGAGTTCCTCAACAGCGAGGGGAATGCCCAGCCCAAAGCGTTGGACGAACCCCTGGACCTTGGCGGCCTCGGCCACGAGTGGATTTCGGTAGTCCGTGACCCGACCTTCGAGGACGTTCTCGGGCGTCACGCTTCCGTAGAGCCCGCCTGGGCTCAGGACCTCGATGCGATCGGCGAACCAGTACACTCGAACGGGGGCGTTGGTTCCCTCGTAGGTCCGGTGGACCAGTGCGTTCCGGCAGATTTGTTGCAGGGCCACGATGGGGTAGTCCGGGTACCTCTCCTCGCGGACCCCGCCGCGAACACTGGTGCGAACCGACGTATTGGCCTCAAGAATCTCTTCGAGGCGTCTGATTTGCTGCGAGAGAGGTCCGGAGACTTCCTTCTGGTCGCGGATCGGATCCGTAATCCGTTCGCCGTCTAGCCGCAAGAACTGTATGTAGGCGCCGGGTAGGATCCGGAGAGGATCCCTGCCCAGTATGAGAATAGCGGCGTTGTTCGGAACGCCATCGCGGTTCAGGAAACGGAGGCTCTGAAGGCGTTGCTCGAGGGTCCGTTCGTTTTGGGCCAGCATCTCGGGTGCTATCGCATAGGGCAGGTACTCCCGCAGAAAGGACTCAAGGTCCAGGTCCTCGAGCGTCACGCCCCTTGCGGGCTGTTGGTCGAACGGCAGGTCAGCGGCCCTGCGTCTCTCGCTAAGCCGGCGCTCCTCGTCCGCTGTCGCAATAGCTCTGCGTGGTCCGACGCGAATCCAGACCCTTCCCTTGAACCGGACCGGCGGGGTCAGAGAGGGCTCGACCTGGACGACGGCCACTTCGCAGCCGCAAAGAATCCGCTTCTGGACACTCAGGGTGGGCAGGGGGAGGATGTTCCCGTCCGACCGCATATCGGCCAGGCTCCGAAGGGCCTCGTCGGTCGCTCGGAAGCCGGAACCGGAGCCATCGTCATTCAACCCGACAAGGACAATTCCCGGGCGGCGATTGCCGGGAAGGTCGTTGGCAAACGCGCAAATGGCCTGCCTGATCAACTCCTTGTCGTGAAGGCTCGCCTTGCGCTCGACAGCATCAGATTCGCGGTCAGTCATAAGCGCTTCTAGTTCCGAGTCGGAAAGCACACTGCCCCTCTCCCTCCACCCTCGGGATTATGAGGGCTGGCCCACCTCAAATTATCCATGTTTCCCGAAATCACCTGTCTCAAGCTTCGAGAGCAACCCCAAGCACACCCAAGTTCACCTAAGGACACTTCGCCATACCCAAACGTTTCCTTTCCGGGACACTTCGACGCGTACGCCGGGATCTTCCGGGCACGCCCGCCGCGAAGTTGCCCGGAATCAAGCGGGGAGCGCCGGGAGGCGCTCCCCGCTTGATTCCCCGGTAGGGCGTGTTGAGCATGCCCAGGAGCATGGAGAGAATGCCGTGGGTACCGTCCGCGACCGTGAACAGCACCCTCGGGGGCTTAAGGCCCGGCGCGCCACCCTGGCTACCGACGCCTTCTTCCCTTTTCCCGAGTCCATCGAGGTCGCCGCGGCTGCCGGAGTGACGGCGATCGTGCACCCGGGAGGTACGCTCCGGGACGGCGAAGCCGTCAAGGCCGCCGCCAGGGCCGAGCCGGGCCCGCCTATTCTCCTGACCAGGACCACGGGGTCAGCCAGGGCGTCATCAACTTCGCCAAGTCAGCCTGCACCGCCTCGAGGAACCTCCAGTTCGCATCACCGAGCATTCCGTCCCACCCGTAGTCGCCACCGGCAACCGGGTCAGGCGGGGCGGCCCCGGTGCTCTGCCGGATGCGGGTGAGCGTGACGACGGCCCCGGCGCGAAGGGCCGGGGCCATCAGTTCGAGGAGGGCGATGTGAGCCTGAAGACAGGTCCCGCCCCAGGACCGGATGCGGTCGCGGTAGGCCGTCAGGGCTTCCGGCCACGTCGAGGCGTCCAGCGCGTCCAACTCCGCGGTAAGCCAGGCTCGGCGTTCCGCGACCAGGAAGGCGATGTCCTCTGAGCTCGGGTCGTCGTCGCTGTCTCCCGCGACGAACTGGTTCAAGGTGATGTAGGCCTGGATGACCGCGAAGGAGGCGACGGCCGCGTCGAGGGCTTCCCGGGTCGGACGACCCTTCACCAGGAACAGCACCCCCACGTCCTCGTCGTTGGCCGTCAGGTAGAGAGCTGCCGGCGAGACGACGACAGCGGCCAGCACTCCCTCGCGCCAGAGCGGAGGAAACTCCCACACATCGGTCTCGGCGACCCATCCAGTTCCGGGGCACTCCGGATAGGGACCTGGCAGCCGCCTCCCCATTTCTTGGGGAGCGGGACCGCCCACGAAGGCGGGCCCGCCGGGGCCCACGGTCGGCGCACCTACCTGGAGGTAGCCTCCTGACCTTCCCCAGACCTCAAAGAGGTAACCTGCCGGAGCTTGCCACAGTGCCGGTGCCGCGGCCTCCGCCGCCGTCCGGACGACGGTCGGCTCATCCGCCGCTACGACGTAAGAGGCGACGGTCCTGGACGTGACGGCGACGGGCGACGGGGGCCCGAGCCAAACCCCGTACGGAGGCGAGGGTGGAACCTTGGTGAAGGTCCAGGCCTTTTTCACGCGGAGGGTTTGCCCGGACTCAAAGACAATCCGACCCACGATGGCCGCCTGCCATCGCCTGCACATCCAATTCGGGCCACACTCCCACCTCAGCGAATTGCCGGAGACGAGCGGGGGGCCAATGTAGCTGAAGACGTCGGCCGACCGTATGGGGGCGTTGAAGTCCACCCGGATGTCCGAGACCTCGGCCACTTCCGAGGCCTCCGCGGGGTAGACGGCGACCAGCTCCGGGGTGACCACCGCGGGTGGCGTGTCCGCGACCGGCGTGACCGGGTGGCACCCAGTCCCGGCGAGGAGAAGGGTCGTCACGATACTCAGGGCCAACCCCATCCCGCCCACAAGACCAGGCCAACGCTTGGACATGGCTTCTCATCCTCCGTTCGCAGCGCGCATCCCGTGGTTCGACGCCCCAGTGGTTTTCTCTCCTGAATGGGCGAGGGATTCCAGGCAAGACAATGAACTACCGGCAGGCGTTGCCATTTCCGGTCCGGGGAGTGGGTGCCGTATGGGGCAGGGTCACGTCACCAGACTCGTCGGGGCGGTCCTGGCTGGTCTGGTCCTCGTCGGTGGCTTCGCCATCCCGGTCACGGGCTGCCGGCGCGCCGGCGGGGACGGGGCAGTTGGCCCCCAGCCGTCCGGGAACACCGCCCCGCTGGTCTGCGTGACCGAACTCCGAAAGCACATCTGCGACCTGGAGGAGTTCAGCGCCGAATTGCCTGAACTGGCTGCCCCTAACGGCGGGCTGGTCCTGGTGGGCTTCGGCGATGTCTACGTCAAGGTCCGGGTCAGCGCCGGGGCCAAGGACGAGGACCTCCTGGCCGCCGTGGCGGCGAGTCCGGCCGCGACGATCTTCGTGTCCCCCGACCTTGGCCCCGACGAGCCCCCTTCGACCAAGATCCTCACTATCACCTGGCCGGGCATCGCCATCTCCTCACTGGCTCTGCCCGACCCGGCCGACCTCCTGGCCGGGGCGCCGGGCCAGTCGGGCTATGCCCTGGAGATGACCCTCACCCTCGATGCGGCCAAGACCAAGGCCCTTGACCCCGTGGCCGGCCCGGCAGGTCTCTACCGCCTGACCGTCCGGCGCCAGCGGCCACCCGACTGGACGGGCTTGTGCCTGGATGACCCGCGCGTGACTTCCCCGTTCCCTGCGGGCGCCCAACTGCCGGGATTGGCGGCCGGCTCCTATCGCTTCCGCCTCACCTTCACCAAGGCCATGGACCGCGGCTCGGTCGAAGTGGCCCTCTGGCGGAGCGGCCGGGCCACAGGTTTCGCCTGGCCTGACGACCGGACCATGGAGTTCACGGTCGTGGCGGCCCGCCAGGGCGGCTGGCTCGACCCGTTCGTGAGCCTTAGCCCGGACGGGGCCCGGGACAAGGAAGGCATGGCCGTCTTCCTCACCGGGTCGCTGGCCTTCGTCTGGGGCGAGCGCTACCAGGTCACCAGGGTTCGCCCGGAGAACCCGGCCCAACCGGAGGTCGTCGTACCGCCGGGGCCGCCCGGGGTCGAGCCCCGCGCCTGGTCGCCGGATGGCCGATGGCTCCTCGGGCTCGCCTCGTACCTGACCTTGGATCCCTACGGTCCGGGAGAGAGCAGCGGTGGTCCCTACGCCATGTGGGTCGCCTGGCTCTACGATGCCGCCGCGGGCACGTGGTCCGACCTGGGCGACAAGGTCGAGCCCACCTACCAGGCCACCTGGCTTGATGGGACGCGCCTGTTCTTCGTCCGAGCGCTCGCCCCGGGCTGGCAGGTCCTGGACGCCGCGACGGGCCAGGTCGACTCGACCGTCGGCCCGGGCCGGCTCCTGCCGTGGGCGGTTCCGGAGACGGCACGACCGGCGGACCTGGGGGCGGCCGGCGCCGACGAGGCGCCTCGCCTCAGAGTGGCCTGTTTCATGGAGGCCGGTCCGCCAGGAAGTTATCCCGTGACGACCGACCTCGTCGTGACGGACCTCGGAGGGCGGGAGCTCGGACGCCTGCCGGGGGCGACCATCATCGGAGCCCAGGAAAACATGTTCGAACTGGTCCCGTCGGCCTGGCTGCCGGACGGATCGGCCTTCGTCTTCGTGGACCGGACCGCGGCGGGAACCAGGTTGGCAAGGGCCGGCGTCGCGGGTGACGCCAGCGTCGGGGTCACCGTCGGCCCCCTGACCCCCATTCCCGGCTCCGAGCGGGCCCGTCGCTGGAAAGTCGGCATGTTCCGGGTTTTCGGCGAGACTCCCGTCCTCGGCCTGGCCGTCCTTGAGGACCCGCCTTCGTCCGCCGGGTCGCCGCCGGAGGAGAACGACGACGACCTTCTAGGGGTGTTCGACCTCGCCGTCGGCGCGAAACTACGGGAAATCCCGGTCTCCATCTTCGACTCCGAGGCCTTTCCCTCCCCGGACGGGCGGCGGGTGGCCTTGGTCCAGAGAGCCGGTATCGCGCAAGGGGAACCTCACCAGACATCGGTCATCGACCTGGAAACGGGGAAGGCGGTCGGCCCGGGCTTGCCCGAGGGGGCGACGGCCATCGGCTGGTCGGCGGACGGGCAATGGCTTTACCTGGTGCTGCCCTTGGGCGGGGAGTAGGGGAATCAAGCGGGGAGCGCCTCCCGGCGCTCCCCGCCAACGCGTCACCCGGTGTCCGTATTGTCCTGCTTGGCCCGGTTGCCGGCCGGGGCCGCAATGCTTTCGCCATTGCCGTCTCTCGTTTTGAACTCGCTCGTCTTAGACTGGTGGCAAACCAGCGGAATGCTTTTCGACCGGCCTGACGCCCCGCACCGATCGTGTAACCGGAACTTGCCTGTATAGACGAAGGATACCACCGAGTGTTTCACGCCGAAACCCCTTGACGGGGCAGAAGTAGTTCGTCGCTTGGCTAACCGGACGGCGCAGCGGGCTTGGGCGAGATGCCCACCAAGGCCTGCACGATACTTGGCGGGAAGCGGTACCCGTCGCTCCTCTGAACCGCTTCGTCGTAGGCGGCGAGGAAGAACTGGGGCCGTAAGAGGAGTTCCACCAGGCGCTTCGGCCCGAAGACGTCAGACACCACCCGGCACATGTCGGCCCCCAACACGTAGACGATAGGCTGGTACCTGTCCTGGTAGGCGTTGAAGAAGAGAACGAAGGCCCTCCGCATGATCTCCGCCACCGCCGGTCCGGCGGCCGAGGCGTTGTCTCCGAGCAACTCGCCTAGGATCTCCTGCAGCGCCGCGTAGTGTTGGGGCAGGTCGGCCGCGGTCGGCCCCCACGGCGGTTCCCCCGCGTTCCGTCTGGCCGGGTCAAGCGGGGTGAAGAACATCGTCGCCATCCCTTCGGCCAGCAGCCCACCGAGGAGGCCTAGGGCCACGTCGGCCGCGGTTTGGGGAACGCTCTCGAGCGGATGGGCGCCAGGCATGACTGAACCGACGCCGATGTGGTGGACCTCATGACGCAGGACCGGGGCCAAATGGCCCGCCGTGGTGGTTAGGCAGCCGTCCACCGCTTTCAGGGGGAAGAAGCTGACGAAGATGTCGCCCTCGAAGACGTAAGCGTCCGAGTGGGTCTCAGCCAGGAAGTACACGGTTGTGTCGAGCCTCGCCGGCGCCGGAAGGTACTCCCGGACCTCGTTCTCCAAGGCGCCCGGCTCCAGCCTCCTGAGCGCTTCGAACACCTCGATGTGTTGAGCCAGGCGTTCTCTGGCCTTGGCGAAGGTCCGCGCGAGGTTTCCCAGAGACTCGTGGCCGGTCCAGACGCGGCCGGCGGCGTGGCCTTCGAGACATCGGGCGAATTCATCAGGGGTAATCCCGGCGGCGTCGGCCTCAGGGTCGTAGCCGGGCCTCGGCTCCGACATCCGGGCAATGAGGAATCTCCTCCTCCTGAGAAGCCGCGTGTACCCTGGGTCGTGGGCTATGGCCTCGACTTCCGCCCGGGTCACTTCCCGGCCCTCAGTGAGGGCCCGCAGGTATTCGAGAACCTTGCCCGTTCCGTTCCAGTCGAGCGCGAGCGGCATCTACCCGACACCTCCCGTAAGTCTTGGCGTAGAAGCGTTCGGTCTTTCTCAGTCCTACTTGACGATCTCCGCGACCTCGTACTCGTAGAAGGGGTCGGGAACGAAGACCTTCGTTTCCGGTCGCAGGCCGGCCACCGTCCGGCGAAAACGCTCGAGGTCGACGCGCCGGAAAGCCGGCCAGGGTCCGAGCGGCGGGGCCAGCATGGGGCGGAGGGGGAGTCTCAGGGGCCGGAAGAAGTTGTCCCAGTGGATGGGGACGATGGCCCGCGGCCGCGCCGCCTCAACGAGCCGGGCGAACGGGGCGGGTTGGAGGGTGGGGGAGCACAGCAGCACGTCCGCCCGGGGCACCGCCTCCAGCTTCACGTCGCCGCCCAGGAGGAGGCGGTAGCCGCCCACCGTGATGAGGAAGCCCAGGCGATCGTGCATGCGGTAGTCGCGCAGCCGCAAGGGCGGCCGCAGGTCAGTCGCCGGGGGACCGGTCAGGACCGGCTGTCCGAGGATGGGGTCGTGCTCGGCCGGGAGGACCTCGACCTCGAAGGGGCTACCCCTCCCGGGTAGCTCCGGAGCGCCCAGGAAGAGGCGGTCACCGGCGGCGATCCGTGTCGTTCGCGCCTGGGGTCCCGCAAGCTTCGCCACCAGCCCGCACGTGCTGGGCGATCCGTAGACCACGGCTCCCGTGTTCCTGACCACCGCCGGCACGTCCATCACGTGGTCGAAGTGGGCGTGCGTGACCAGGACATGGTGGCCGTGGGGCATCTTCTCGGCCACGAGGCGCCGGTTCGGGCTCACCCGTCCAGACGCCAAACGCCAGAAGGGCGGCCGGGTGAAGAACGGGTCCACCGCCAGGAACACGCCGTCCGCCAGCAGTTCGACGCCCCCGACACCCAGCCAGCGGAACCACACCGAGGCTTTGTTGGCCGTTCCGTCCCTACCCATGGGCCAGACCTCCCCGCCGTGCCGGCGGCCGCCGCGCGCCGCCTCCTCCGTGTCGTTTGATAGGAGGGAATTCGGCCACCAGTCGGCATCTCCCTTCGCCGTAGGGGTGGCCGACCCGCGGGCGGCGCCGACTCCCGGACCTCCGCGAGGTTCACCCGCAGCTAGCAGGCCTTTTCTCCGCGGAATCCCCCTTTGGCTGGAGGATTCCAGCCGCGCCGTGGAATAGTCACCAATGCTTGTCTTATGGCCGCAACGGTGGCTCCTGGATTGTCCAGGGGTCGTCCAAGGAAGGAGCGCGAAGCGCATGAGGTCCAACCGGAGAAGTAGGAACCGGAGCTTCCTAGCCGCAAGCGTACTGATGCTGGCCGCTCTCATATTGGTCACGAGCTTTGGGCTCCAGACGACGGCGCGGGCCGCCGTGAATGTCGCCCTCAACCCGCAGCCGGAACCACCGCTTCCCGTCTATGTCGGAGGCAACAAGCTCACCTTCGACGTCGATCCTTTCAACGCCAATGGCCGCCTCCTCGTCCCATTTCGGGCCATCTTCGAGTCTCTGGGGGCCGTCCTCGACTCCTGGGACCCGGTCACCCAGACCATTAGGGCCCACAAGGGGTCGGTCAGGATCGTCCTTCAGGTCGGGAACTCCACGGCCTACATCAACGATGTGCCCTTTCCCCTCGACGCCCCGCCGGTGAACATCCGCGGGCGGGTCCTGGTGCCCCTGCGTTTCATCAGCGAGGCCCTGCGGTCAGGTGTGACCTGGGACCCGGTCAACCGCCGCGTTCTCATCGCCCCGGCCGCCGTGACCGGCCGCAACCTGATCCTCCCGGGTTCTCTTCTGGGGATGTTTCAGGACCCGCCGCTCGAGGGCTTCGGTGAGTGGTCCTTCGCCAACCCCGCTGACCCCGAAACCGGCAAGCCGCTTCCGGGGATTCTGGGGGCCAGTCTCTTCGACTCCTACGAAATGGACAAGGGCTACAAGAAGGCCAAAGTCGCCAACCCGGACCTTCTGGCAAGCTTTCCGCCGGCCAGCCTCGACTGGACCCCCTACATCACCCTGACCTCCAATCAGGACGGCTGGGGTGGCTGCATCTGCCGCTCGATTACCCACTGCACGACAATGCTGAAGGAGATGGAACACCCCTACAGCCCGGACATGTCCTACTGGTGGCTCCACTACACGTACGAGCACCAGCGTGACGAGTGGCTGGCCAACCACCCGGGAGCCGCGGACTCGGACTGGCCGCCCATCACGTGGATGATAATCGAGTCCGACCCGACCTCGGAGTTCCGGGGCTTCGCCCTGGAGGGCTCGCTGCCGTCAGACCTCGACCTGGCGGAAAGGAAGCCCTACTACGTGAACGGCGTGTGGCAGAAGGACGAGGACGGCAACAACATGTACTACATCGATTTCACCAAGGTTCCCAAACCCGACCAGGCCGACATGAACCAGGCTCTCCTTTACAAGGTCGATGACTGGAGCGACTATATCACCACCGAGTCGGCCGGAGTGTCGGGTCTTAAGTGGTACCTCTGGCGCTATGGCCCGGTCACCGCCGGTGGCCCGCTGTCGACCATCAACGCGAGCTGGCAGACGGTGAGCCACTGCATCAGCATCGTCGGCTACGACGACGCGGGGACAATGACCGCGACCATCGACGGCAAGGTGACGACCTACAAGGGCGTCTTCAAGTGCCTCAACAGCTGGGGCGACACCTGGAACGGCAACGGGTTCTTCTTCATACCCTACGACATCCTCGAGACCCAACTGACCGATTTCCAGTACTTCGTCAACCACCCCTCGGACCGCTCCGGGTCGCCCGACGCCTACACCGCCCGCCTCAAGGTCAAGAGTTCGGAAGGCCGGCGCTGGCTTAAGGTCACGGTCGGCGTCGAGGGTCATGAGCCGCAGGTCCTCTACGAGGATCCAAACGGGAGGGCCTCGGTCTGCTATGACGAGAGCACGAGCCTCACCGTCGATATCCCGCTCCCGGCCTACGCCGCCTCGCACTGGCCGCCGAGCCAGACAAACCGCTGGTACGTCGAGGTCAAGGACCTGAACGACCCTGACGACTTCAAAGCGCCCCAGATGCAGATCCTCGGTTTCACCGTGGCCAAGCTCAACCGGAACGATGCCTGCCGGACCCTGGGCCGGTTCTCCACCGACGTCTACGACGCCGCGCCGGCCGACGTGCCGAAGAACATTCCGGAACACGCGTCGGCCAAGCTCTACATCCAGGGCGGTGCGAGCGGGCTGCTAGGCCTCTACCTGCCCCCGCCGGACTACACCCTCACGCTGACCAAGCCGGTCGGCGATGCCTTGCCGGGCCAGCCCCTGCTTCTGACGGGGTCCCTCACCCAGTACGGTAAAATCGGTGTCGCCCCGAGCGGCGATCCAATCTTCGGGGAGACCGGAGTCTCCGGCCTGAACGTCCGGCTCTACGAAGGCGACCTCACGGGCTGCCTCAACCTACCGACCCAGTGGAAGCTGCTCGGTGGGACGACCACCGGTCCGGACGGCGCCTACAACTTCAGCCCGCAGCCCGCTGCCGGCTGGCGCCTCTACGCCGTGGCCGTCGTGGACTCGCAGGGCAAGTTCTTGGTTTCCACCAAGCACCTGCTCGTGCCGGTGGGGCTCTCGCAGACGGCCAGGCTTGTGCCGCCGGAACTGCCCATCGACCTGCGCTCGGGCGAGTAGCGTGTCTTCCGCCCTCGACGTCCTGGTCATCGGAAGCGGCGGCCGCGAGCACTCCCTGGCCTGGAAGCTGGCCTCGAGTCCGCGGGTGGCCCAGGTCTTCTGCGCTCCCGGCAACGCCGGCACGGCGGCGGAACCGGGAGCGGCCAACCTAGAGTCACTGCCGGCGGCCGGGTCCGGCGCCGTCACCCCAGAACGCCCCTTCGATCCCCGGGACCCCCAGGCCGTCCTGGCTCTCGCCCGTCACCTCCAGGCCGGCCTCACCGTGGTCGGGCCGGAGGACTCGCTGGCCGCCGGGGTCGCCGACGTTTTCGCTGAGGCCGGACTGCCCCTCTTCGGGCCAACCCGGGCGGCGGCCCGACTTGAATCGAGCAAGGCCTTTGCCAAGACCTTCATGGACCACCACGCCATCCCCACCGCCCGCTTCGAGGTCGCCGAGACGCCCTCCGCCGCCCTCGCCGCCTTGGCCCGTTTCGGGTCGCCGGTGGTCGTCAAGGCCGATGGGCTGGCCGCGGGGAAGGGCGTGACCGTCGCCCGCGACCGAGCGACGGCCGAAGCCGCCGTCCGTCAGGCGATGGAGGAGGGAACCTTCGGTGAGGCCGGACGCCGAGTCGTCATCGAGGAATGCCTGGAGGGTCCGGAAGTCTCGGTGCTGGTCCTGACCGACGGGGAGACCGTCCTCGCCTTCCCCCCGGCCCAGGACCACAAGCGGGCCTTCGACGGCGACCGGGGGCCCAATACCGGCGGCATGGGCGCCTACTGCCCGGCCCCGGTTCTCGGCCCGGAGGAAGAGCGGCTCGTCGGCGAGCGCATCCTGCTGCCGGCCGTCCGGGGCATGGCGGCGGCGGGAACCCCGGTCCGGGGCGTCCTCTACGCCGGGATCATGCTCACCCGGGACGGGCCCCGCGTCCTTGAGTTCAACTGCCGCTTCGGCGACCCGGAGACCCAGGTCCTCCTGCCCCTGCTCGAGGACGACTTGGCGGAGTTGGCCCTGGCGGTGGCCAGGGGGGAACTCGGCGCCTGGGCCGCCGGCCGGGGCCGGAGGTCGGCGGCCGCGGGAGGCCCGGTCGTGCCGCGTCTCCGGGTCTCCAACCGCAGCGCGGTCTGCGTGGTCCTGGCCTCCGGGGGATACCCGGGGCGCTACGAGACAGGGAAGGTCATCGAGGGTTTGGAGACCGTGGAGACGAGGGAAGCGACGGGAGCGCCGGGTGAGCCGACTCCGGCGGTGAAGGTCTTTCACGCCGGGACGAAGCTGTCCGGAGGGCAGGTCGTCACCGCCGGGGGCCGCGTCCTCAATGTCGTCGCCACGGCGGCCACGTTAGGTGAGGCCAGGCGCGACGCCTACCGGGCGGCCGGCCGTCTCCGCTTCGAGGGCGCCTTCTACCGCCGGGATATCGCGGCCTCTCCCCTGAGGCTCTAGTCGCCTGCCCGGATGGCCGCGGGCCTAGTCTGCGGGCCGTCCCAGCCGCCGGTAGATTTCCCGCGCCACCGCGTCCTCCGGCTCGCCCTCCGCCACGGCGTCCGCCGCCCGCCGCACTTCCTCCGCCGACCAGGGCATGGCGATGCCCGTCCCCGCCGCTTTGAGGAGGGGGATGTCCGGGACGGCGTCACCCATGGACACGGTGTCGGCCGGGTCGATGCCTAGGCGGCGGGCGATGTCCAAAAGGGCCGTCCCTTTGTCGGCGGATGAGGCGACCACGGTCACGAGCCCGCCCGGGTCACCGGCCCAGGCGGCGTAGTAGCAGGTGAGAAGATCCGGGAACAGCCTCCCAGCGGCCTCGGCCACGGCCCTCACCGGCGATAGACCTTCGTTCCCCGTCACGACCGGGGCGGCACCCTCATTCCTGACGATGTTGATGGACATGACGTCGTCCGGCCTGGCGGCCATGGCTGCATCGAGTCCGCCATCGGAGACCTGGGCGAAGGGCAGGGTCTTGACGCCTTCCGGGAAGCGGTCGAAGCGGAGGTCGTCTCCGATGAAGACGGAGATGATGGCTCCGGGGATGGTCCGGGCTAGTTCGATCAGGGTCTTGGCCGCCCTCTCCGGGAGGGGGTGATTGGCCAGGATCCGGCCGGAAGGGTGGTCCACCACCCGTCGCCCGTAGTGCACTCCGAGGGGGCCGCTGATGCCCAGGTTGTCGGCGTGCGGCGCGGCCGACAGGGCGTAGCGCCGACCAGTGACGAGGGTGCACCGCACTCCCTGGGACATGGCCCAGGCCACCGCCTTGATGTTGGCCTCGCTAATCCTTTGGTCCCTACCGGTGAGCGTGTCGTCGATATCCAGAGCCAGAAGGCGCATCATGGCCTCGGTCTTCCCGCTGCCGGCCTGGCTTCCTCCGTCAGTCACCCGACCGGCCACGACGTCAGGGGCGACCGCCGTCTGGGCCGGTCGCCCCTGCTACCACCTGGTCGGGCCGGCGGGCCTCCGCCGGTCCGTGCCTGTCCCGCGCTACCCGAGCAGCCCCAGGATGACTCCGAGCTGCTCGAGGATGTCCCCTAGAGCGGCTAGCCGCGTCTGCTGGAGGGCGATGATGTGGTCGAGATGTCCCTCCAAGGCCACCCAATCCCTGCTCGCGCGGTCGACCCGAGCCGCCTCACGCTCCGCTTGCATCTCCGGGACCGTCCCCTTCAGAGTATCGTGGCTGGCCTGGATCGCGTCCCGGGCCGCCTTGAGGGCGGCTTTGGTCTCCTCGCTCGGCTTGGTCCCCGCATCGCGCAGGGCCTGGATGCGATGCCGGATCTGGTCGCTTCCCTGCGCGCACTGGAGCCGGAGTTCCAGGGCTCTGACGTGGTTGTCGGCGATGATGTTGCTCTTCTCTCGCACCGACGGGGGCGGAGGAACAAGCTGGGTCTCCTGGGCGTAGGCCAGCCCCGTCCCGGCCAGAAGAGCCACGACTAGGGTGAGGCTCAGGAGAACGATGAGGGTCTTGCCGTTGACCTTGCGCCTGACGTTCGTCATTCGCGTTACCCTCCCTTGGCATGCGTCTTGAACATGGGCCCGGCTACAGGCCGGAGTCTTGCTCGGAGTCAGTCTCGAGGATCTCCAGGATGGCTTCCAAGTCGTCGCACGTAGACTCCAGTTCCTCAAACGTGCTGTCGCCCTGGCTGGACGAATCCGCCTGGCTGGAGCCGGCCTGTTCCGGGGCCACAGCGGCCGCGCTGACCGTCTGGCCGCTGGCCGTGCCGCCCGCCTGGGCCTGGCTGGGCCTGCGGCCAACGCATCCGGCCACGGTCGTCGCGGCCAGCGCCAGAACCAGGAGGCACAGGGCGAAGGCGCCGAGTCTCATCCGGCCACCTCCCTTCCGGCTCCCCCCGTCCCCGGGAAGCGCCGCGTCTGTCCGCTCCGTGTGTCGGCCCTAGTTTATGGCCTTCGCGGCGGCCGGCCTATAGACGGGTTCTTAAGGGAGTCTTAAGAAAGAGGTCGGAAACGGTGAACAAGGTGTGAACGGCGGTGAACGAGCGTCTCCCTACTTCCTAGTTACCAGGAGGCTTGGGCGGGAGAAGGGCGAATGCCGAGCCTTAAGACCAGAGGAAAGACCAGAGGAGTAAAGAGAGAAACACAGACTTCAAGGGGGAATGCAAGATTAGGAGGACACAGAGGCATATCCGCCGTGGTTCTAGGACCTTGGCCTTCGCGGTGCTCCTCGCCTTGGCTATCGTCCTGGTTCCCGGCATCCGGTTGGCGTACGCGGACGTGGTGGAGTTCACCATCGGCGACCAGAGCGATGACGAGGGCACGGCGGTCTCGTTCACCGTTGCGGCAACCGGCACGGCGCCCCTCACCTACCTCGTCACCGCCGGCAGCCTGCCGGCCGGGATAAGTCTGAACGGCGACAACGGCACCATCGACGGCACCATCGCCAACGGTGCCGCCCAGGGCGGGGTAAGCGGAGTCTACTCCATCACTATCACGGCCACCGACTTCAGCTCCCCCCCCGACTCCACTTCCGCCTCCTTCACCTGGACGGTGGTGACCAACCCGGTGCCCATCATCGGCTCCATTGGGCCGCAGACGACCGACGAGGGAGACCCGGTCTCTCTCCAGTTCACCGGCTCAGACCCTGATGATGACACCCCTCTGGGCTGGTCCGCGACGGGGCTGCCCCCCGGGCTGTCTCTCGGCATGTTCAACGGTCTCGTTTCGGGGAACGTCGGCGTGGCGGGCACCTACCCCGTGGTCGTGAAGCTTACCGACCAGGAAAACGGTGAGGGAACGCGGAACTTCACCTGGACGATCTCGGATCCCCACCCTTCGATTGGGGCCATCCTACCGCGCTCCAACGCGGAGAACACCGCGGTGCCTGACCTCCAGGTCGTTGCCTCCGGCCCCGCCGAGCACCCTCTGGGCTACGGTGCCACCGGTCTGCCAACGGGCCTGACCATCAGCGCGACCGGGCTCATCAGCGGGACCATCGCCACCGGCGCCTCCTCGGGCGGCGTGAACGGAGTGTGGACGGTCACGGTTACCGTCGACAACGTGCACGGGAGCGCGAGCACCGTCTTCCTCTGGACCGTGACCAACCCGCTGACGGCCCCGGCTTTCACCTCCGCGGCCACGAACGTGGCGCAGACCGTGAACGAAGGCGTCGGGCTGGCGGCCCTCCTGGCCACCGGCACGCCCCCGCTCGTCTTCAGCCGCACTAGCGGGACCCTGCCGCCGGGTATTATATCCCTGAACGCCGACGGGACCTTTAGCGGTGTCACGACCATGCAGTCCGCCGGGGTATATCCCGTAACGGTTCGAGTCTCCAGCGGCTCACTCTCCGCCTCCCGGGTCCTGACCATCACCGTGGTCGAAGCGACCCCTCCGGTCTTTACCAGTGCCGCCAGGAACACGGCTCAAACGGTGGACGAAGGCGAGGGGCTCACTGCCGTGCTGGCGACTGACCCCTGTACCGCCTCCCCCGTCTACTCGCTCTTCAGCGGCACCCTGCCGGCCGGCATCACCCTGAACACGAACGGCAGCTTCACCGGGGTTGTGGGCCCCCAGGCAGCGGCAAGTAGCCCCTACACCGTCCGTATCCGGGCGGCCGAGACCGCGCAGGCCACGGTATCGGCGCAGACCACGCTTGTCATCACGGTTGTGGACGTCACCCCGCCGGCGTTCTCGAGCGCCCTCGCCAACACCCTCCAGATCATCAAAGAGGGGCAAGGGCTGACCGCCCTCCAGGCCACGGACACGGACAGAGACCCGTTGACCTTCACCCGGACCTCGGGCAGCCTGCCCTTAGGGCTGAGCCTTAGCACGAACGGCTCCTTCACCGGGTTGGCCGTGGGCGGGAGCGCTGGCACCTACAGCGTCACCTGCCAGGTCAGTGACGGAAAGCTCGTGGCCACGAACAACATTATCATCACCGTGAGCCGGGGCGATGGGCTCAAGACGGGCATCACCGTCATCATCACCATCGGTCAGGGTACGGCGACCACCAACGGCGTGGTCAGCGCTCTTGACGCCCCGCCGTTCATCACCAACAGCCGGACGATGGTTCCGCTCCGGTTCATCAGCGAGTCTCTCGGCGCCCAGGTGGACTGGAACGCCCTGAGCCGAACGGTTACCGTGCAGGGGGGCGGCAATACGATTATCCTGACCGTGGGGGTTTCGACGGCCACGGTCAACGGGCAGGTCAGGTCCTTGGAGGCGCCTCCGCAGATCGTGGGCGCCCGGACCTTCGTGCCCTTGCGGTTTATCAACGAGAGCCTCGGCGCCCAGGTGAGCTACAACTCGACGACCAGGAGCATCACCATCACGAGGTAACAGGTTGCCGCAGGGCAAGACGGCCTGCTTTCGGAGGTGACCGGGCGCCTGCCCGGTCACCTCGCTCTTCCGATGGCCCGCCCCGGGAAACCCCAGTTGTGCCCCCTCCAAGACCCATTGTCGTTACGCGGCATCCACTGTCGGCATCGCCAAAATAACCCTGGGGAATTCTGGCGGAATAAGGAGGTATTTGTAGAACATTGGCGTAGTTATAGAGCCCGCCGTTCACAGAGCGGGAACGGCTCCTGAGGGAGGGTGGCCATGGCGCAGGTAGACGTGGTTTCTGACGGTCGCGTCGGCGACGCGCTCTCTTCGACGGCCGCTGGCGCGACCTCTTAGCGGATCCATTCCGCGGCGCGGACACCAATGCAGAGGGCATGCAGCAACTGGTGCCTCTGTAGTATGATGGGAGGGGCGGACGATGAAGCGCACGCTACGGTACATTCTCTTCACTCTGGCCCTTGCTCTGGCTGCTGGCGCGAACATGGGCCTTCCTTGGAGGCCCTAACGGCCGGCTGAGCGACCACGGTCAAGGGTGACGCTGGCGGGAGGGTCCCGGTGATGCCCCGCGCACTTCGGCTCTTCATCTACGGAGCGCTGCTGGCGGACTTCGTGGTGATTGCCGGAGGGGCAATCGGCCTGGAGACCCTCCCGTCAGCTGTACTGATCCTCGTTCTCCTGCTGGTCTACATCCTCTTCGAGTTGTTCCAGGTGAATCTGCCCAGTGGGATAGGCATCTCGCTCGGGTCCTCCGTCGTCATGGTCAGTCTGGTCCTGTTCGGGAGCCCCTTTGCCATCCTCCTGCAGGCGGTCGGGGCGGTCGCCATCGGTCTCGTTCTTCGAGCGCCTCGGGAATGGCTGACCGTCAACTTCGCCAACTACGTTCTCTCCGTCGCCTCCGCGGGCCTGGCTTTCTCCGCCGTCGGAGGCGTCGTCGGAGAGCCCTTCGCGCTCAGCGGCCTGCCGTTTATCCTGGCTGTTGTGACGCTCTGCCTGACCCAGTCGGCCTTGATCGGCATTGTCCTGAGTCTCTACAAAGCGCGTCCCCTGGCCACAAGCCTCCGGGAGATCGGCCGCGTCTCGGTGGCGCTGTTGCTGGTGACCGTAGTCTTCTCCCTGTCTTTGGCCGCCGCGGCTCAGGCCTGGGGATTGGCGCCCGCCGCGTGTGTCGCTTGCGCCTTGGCCGTTGGAGGCTCACTGGCGGTCCGACGGCTGGCCAAGCAGACCCAGAGAAGGATGCTCGAGGAGCTGGTGCCCCCGGACATTGCCGCCTCCTCTGAGCCCTCTAGGGCGGTCGACTCCCAGCAAGACTTCCTGGTCCGGCTGGTGTCGGCGATGGGAGACGCGGCGGGACTGCAGCCCGCCGACCAGGAAGCTCTCCGCTGGGCGGCCCTGCTCCACGACACCGGCCTTGGCGAGTCGGGCATCCCGGACCCGACCGAAGAGTTGGCGGCCTCCCGGTCTCCCTCGACCGAAGGGGCTGAGGTGTCCAGGCAGGCGCGCGAACACCCTCTCCGAGCCTCCATGCGGGTCGGCCGCGTGGCGAATCTCGTCTGGGTCGCTCGCATCCTGGAGACCCATCACGAGCAGTACAACGGATGGGGCTACCCCTTTGGCCTCCAGGGCGAGGAGATTCCACTACCGGCGGCCATCCTGGGGCTGGCCGAAGCCTACCTGGCCCTGACCGGCGCGCGTCCCTCCCGGCCCCGGGGAATGGGGCGCCCGGAAGCCCTTCGGTATGTCCGGGCGAGGTCGGGCGAGCAGTTCCACCCGGCCGCCGTTAAGGCCTTGGAGGGAAGTCCTGAGATCGTCAGCCTGGACGCTGGTTCCGGACTAGGGCCGGGGTCGCCCGTGGCCGACGCCGTCAGGCGTCTGCGCCGGGCGGTGGCCGTCCCGAGCCTCCCACCCCCGCCGACGCCGGCCACGACGGGGATGCCAATCGCCGGCTCGGACCTCTGGTTCAGGGGAACCGGTGGCGCCCGGCGCTTCATGACCAGGCTCTTTGCCCGGGACCCCATGCGCGTGTTCAACCGGGAGCACGAGTTGACGGCCGACTGGTACCGCAGCCTCTTCGACCTGGGCCGAGTCTTCAGTTCGTCCCTGAGTGTCCGTGAGATATCCGAGCAGTTAGCGGAAGCCGTCCATCATCTCACGACCCTGCCTTGCGTCGTGCACCTGGTGATGCCGGACGGCTGCACGCTGGAGCCGGCCGCCGCCCGGGGTTTCCCCGAGGAGGTCCTCCTCAATCTGAAACAGGGCGTCGGTGAGGGCCTGATGGGGATGGCCCTCCACGAAAGGCGTCCGGTCACATCGGTCGACGTGGCCAGCGACTCGCGAGCCGCCTTCCGGGAGCGCGCCGCTGTCTTCGGGGTGAAGTCGGTGCTGGTCATCCCGCTCCTGGTGAGCGAGATACCGCTGGGAGCCGTCGCCGTCAGTTCACCGACCGTCAAGCGGTTCCCACCCTCGGAAGTGCGCGCCCTGGACGCTCTCGGGAACCTGGCGGCGGTGGCCCTGCACAACGCGGTCCTCTATCGGAAGGCGAGCGACCGCCTTGAGCAGCTCAACGAGGCGCAGTCCTTCCTCCGCACGGTGCTCGACACCGTGCCCGTGGGCCTCCTAACCCTCGAGACGGACGGGCATCTGTCGCTGGGCAACCGGCAGGCCTCGGAGTATCTTGCCGCTCTCGGCCTGGAGGTGGGGCCGGGCGCGGCGCAGGATATCATGGCTGAGCTTCACCGGGTCCTGGGCGTCACGACGCCCAAGCGGGCTCTTGAGACAGGGAGCCCCTGCGGACCCGACAAAGTGTCGGCCGTCGTCGCCGGGGGCGAGCGGTTCTTTCACGTCTGGGCCTCCCCGCTCCAAGGCGCCGGCGGTGAACCCACGGGGGTCCTTGTGGTCCTGGAGGACGTCAGCAAGAGCCAGCGGCTCGAGGCGGAAATCCGTCGAACCGAGAAGCTGGCCGCCATCGGCGAGGTGGCGGCGAAAGCGGCCCACGAGATAAAGAACCCGATAACCTCCATCCTCGGCTTCCTGCAGCTCATGGGGCTCTATTGCCCGGTGCGGGACCAATGGGGCGAATGCACGCGGTACGTGAATCGCGCCTCCGACGAGATCGGGCGTCTGGGCGAGATTGCCCGGTCCATGCTGACCCTGGCCGGGCCGGTGCGTCCGGCGCTCGCGGCCGGCGATCTGTCGCAGCCGGTGATGGAGACAATCGAACTCCTGGCCGGCAAGGCCTCCGAACAGGGAGTCAGCCTGGAGGGTCCCGCCGGTCCCACCGGAGTGACGGCGAGGTTCGACTCCCGGCAGATGAGGCAAGTCCTCCTGAACCTGGCTCAGAACGCCCTGGACGCTGTGGCCGGCCCAGGCGGTCCCGTCCCCGGCCGGCGAAAGGTCGCTGTCACCCTCGGCTACACCCGCCGGGACGGGCGACGCCTGGCCTTCATCCAGGTGCGCGACAATGGCCCCGGCGTGCCGGACGAGGACCGGACACGGCTCTTCACCCCGTTTTACACGACCAAGGAACTCGGGACCGGCCTGGGGCTTCCCGTCTCCAGGAGCATCGTGGAGGCCCACAACGGGACGCTGGATGTGCGTTCCGGGCACGGGCGGGGGGCCGTCTTTGAGATTCTGCTGCCGGCCTCGACGACCGCGAGAGCCGACGACGGGGCCGCGGATGTCTCACCCGAGGCCGACGGTGGCGCCCTTCCCCCGAGCTGAGCTTCTCCGAAAGGGAAGTCATGTCCACCGCCGAAGGCAGACGCCCAGGGAGGCGGCCCAGTTGACCTACAAGCTCACCGTCGTCGGAGGCGGTTCCAGCTACACCCCGGAGTTGGTGGAGGGCCTCATCACCCGGCGGCAGGAACTGCCCCTCCGTGAACTGGCCCTGGTTGATGTGCCCGCGGGTCGGGAGAAGGCCGAGGCCATCGCGGCCCTCAGCCGGAGGATGATGGGGCGAGCCGGTCTGACGACTCGCGTGAGCGTCAGTCTCGACCGCCGTCCCGCCCTCGAGGGAGCCGACTTCGTCATCAGCCAGGTGCGGGTCGGTGGGCTGGAGGCCCGCGTCCTGGACGAGAAGATCCCCCTGCGCTACGACGTGGTCGGCCAGGAGACCACCGGCCCCGGCGGCTTTGCCAACGCCCTGCGGACCGTGCCGGTCGCCCTGGACATCGCCCGGGACGTGCGCGAACTCGCCCCGTCGGCTTGGGTCATGAGCTTCACCAACCCGGCGGGCATCGTTACCGAGGCCATCAGCCGGCACGTTGACGGCGTCAAGGTCATCGGTCTGTGCAACGTGCCCATCAGCATCCAGCGAGCCATCTGCCGGGGCCTGGACGCGGAGCCCTGGCGCGTGGAACTCGACATTGTGGGCCTCAATCACCTGGGGTGGATAACCGGCGTGCGCTTGGACGGCCAGGACATCCTACAGACCATCCTCTCCCTGCCCATCGTGGAGGAGCAGTTCGTCCAGAACATCCCGGGGGCCAAGGGGCTGCGCCCACTGCTGGACGCCTTGGCGATGCTGCCCTCGCCGTATCTGCAGTACTACTACTTCCACCGCGAACTGCTGGCCGAGGAGAAGGAGGCCGTCGCCTCGGGGAAGGGGACCAGGGGTGAGCAGGTCCTAGCCATCGAGAAGGATCTCTTTGCCCGGTACGCCTCTCCCGAGTTGGCCGAGAAGCCGCCCGAGCTCGCCAAACGCGGGGGCGCCTACTACTCCGAGGCCGCCCTGGACGTGATGGTCTCCCTGGCCGGCCGGGCGTCCGGGCCCACCGGCGGCCCGCACAACCGGCACATTGTGAACGTCCCGAACCGGATGTGGCCGGCCGACGAGGCCCCCGAGCCGGGCGAGACTCGGGTCCTTCCGGACCTTCCCGCCGAGGCGGTCGTCGAGACCGCCTGTCGGGTGGGCCCTGACGGCCCGCGTCCGGTGAGGGGTGGCCTCTTACCCCTGGCGGCGAGAGGCCTGGTCCAGCAGGTGAAAGCCTACGAGGAACTGACCATCGAGGCGGCCGTGAGCGGCGACCGGCGGAAGGCCCTCCTGGCCCTCCTCAATCACCCGCTCGTGCCCGGGGTGGCGGCGGCCGAAGGCCTGCTGGCGGACATCCTCGCGGCCAACCGCGCTCACCTGCCGGCCTTCCGGTAGTGGCCCCGCCCCGGTGGGCCCGCCCCGTTGGCCCCGCCCCGGTGGGCCCGCCCCGTTGGCCCCGCCCCGGCGGTCCCCCCGCTAGGGTGCCCAACGGCTGATCGCCGACCGGATGACCGTCAGCCGGGCCGGCTCGACCACGCCGAGGCGCCAGAGAGCGATGCCGGCGAGTCCCCGTCGCTTGGCCAGGCCCAGTTTGGCGGAGATGCTCTCCGGGGTCTCGTACTGCGCCAGGAGCCCGAGGAGGAGCTTGTCCTTGGGGACGACGGCCAGCGCGAGGTCCACGGCCTCGATCACCTTGCCGATGGGCTCAGGCTGTCCCTTGGGCGCGTACCCGTAGGCCATGACGACGACGGTGTCGGCGAGCCGGCCCAAGGCCTCCCACTCGTACCCCGGATACCAGCTGTTTAGGGGATGAAGGCTCAAGGTGAGGGTGCGCTCGCTGTCGCGGAGGGCTTCCGCCAGGTTCTGGACGAACGCGGTGAACCTCTGGCGTGTGGCGGCCAACTGGTCGCCGGTCTGGCGTTGCCCGAGGAGTTCAAGGTCGAGGTTCACGCCCCGGTAGGCGGTGGCGTAATCGACTATCTCCCGCACCGCGCGCCGCATGAGTTCCGGGCTGGCCAGGAAGTCATAGATGGCGGGGTCGGCCACGCCGTCGACGAGTCTGGACCAGTGGACCATCATGTCGGTGGCCACGTCAAACTCGCGGCAACGGGCGAGGACATCGGTCCAGTTGTCCGGGCGTTTCTGCCCGGAGTAGGCGTCGTCGAGGACGATGCCGCCGGTGGCGGGGTCCAGGACGAACCAGGCGCAGGCGACTTCGGAAACGAGGTCGGCCGCGCCGCCGTCCGCGGGCGGCATCCCTACGTCGGGAAAGGGCCGGCCGAAAAGCTCGGCCCAACTGCTGGTCTGTGCGGTGCCGAGAGCGTAGTAGCCGAGGACCCGCATGGGGCGGGGTGGCGAGACGACGGTGATGGTGCGGGTCGCGTCGTCCCACGCCACCTGGGCGCCGAGAGCCTCACCGAAGAAACGCAGCGGAACCAGGGTCCGTCCCTCGATAATCCGGGCCGGCACGTCCATGACGCGGCTTTCCCCGTTGACCACGGCGTCCGCGCGGTCCACCCAGAGGCTCACGGTGCGGGGACTGGCGCCCGGCCCGGCCGCGCTGACCAAGCCTGTGGCCGAATCCCAGTCGACCGCGCAGCCCAAAGCCTCCGCCAGAGTCCGGAAGGGCACCAGCGCTCTTCCGCCGAGAACCGTCGGGGGGACGTCGAAGGTGACGGCCAGCCCGTCGAGGTAGACGGCGATGGGCGGCAGGGCGGTGGAGGCGGCCAGGACGCCTGGAGGGGGTCCGGCGGTCAGGGCGGCCAGGGAAAGGACCAGGGCGACGACACGGGTCGCAAGTCGGCGGGTCATCTGTCCTTGGTTCCATCCTCCCGCTCGGTTTGCCTGCCGGCCCGGTCTGAGAAGCAGGAGGGACTCAATGGGAACCTTGGCGAAACCCCCTACCGGGGGTGGCGGGATTGGCGCAGGCGCGGCTTTTCGGCGGGGTGGACGGCGGGGGCACCAAGACCTGGGCGGTCGTGGGTGATGAGAAAGGCCGGCTCTTGGGGTTCGGGGCGGGTGGTCCGGCCAACTACCACGTCTTCGGCCTCGAGTTCACGCTGCAGTCGGTGGTGTCGGCCCTCGGGCAGGCCGCGGCGGCCGCCGGGGTCGAAATCGGGGTCCTCACCCGGGCCGCCTTCTACCTAGGGGGCGACGACTCCACAGAGGACCACGCCAACCTGGGCGAGGCCCTCCGGGCGAACCTCCCTTCCGAACTGGCCATCCAGTGGGACAATGACTGCTGGGCCGCCCTGCGCGGCGGGACCGAGAAGAACTGGGGCGCCGTGGTCATCGGCGGCTCAGGCTCGAACTCGGCGGCGATCTCCCCGGACGGGCGGCGGGCCATCCTGCGCGGTCTCGGTCGCGATTCGGGGAACCCGGGAGGGGCCGGCGACATCGCCCGCGAGGCGATGTACTGGGCTTTCCGGATGGACGAAGGGATGTGCCCCAAGACCTCCCTGCACGGCGCAATCCTAGAGGCCCTCGAGCTTACCGACTACGACGCGGTGGTGCGCGAGTCGGCCGGCGCCGGGCTGGCCTTCGGCTACCGGGTGATGGGTATCGTCGGACCCCTCGTCTTCCACCTGGCGCGGGAGGGCGACCCGCGGGCCCAAGACATCTTGATGGAGATGGGACGTCTCATGGGTGAACAGACCGGCGCGGTCATGAAGCGGGCCGGCATCGAGGGCCTCAAGGCCGACGTCGTGCTGGCGGGCAGCACCTACCGCGGCGAGAGCCCGCTCCTGATCGACTCCTTGACCCTGGCCCTCCACCGTTGGGCCCCCAAGGCGAAGCCACGGCTTCCCCTGCACCAGCCTGTGGTCGGGGCCTACCTTCTCGCTCTGGAGGGGGAGGGGTTGACCGTCGGCCCGGAGGCCGACCGGAACCTTGCGGCCACGGTCAAGACCATCTGTCCTTCGTCACCCTCCGGCCACCGGGGGAAACGCGCCCACCCGGTCGCCTTCGGCCAGAACCCGCTCTAGGACGGTCGCCCGGTGGTTGACGAAGACCAACTTGACCTCCTCCAGCGGCACCCGGAAGGCCTGGAGCAGTTCGCCCAGGGTCAGGCTTTCCTCCACCTCGAGGGCCATCGGCTGTCCGGACACGGGGGCGAAGCGACCGAGACCGGCGTAGAGGGATAGGGTTACGGAAAGGAACCGACCGGTCGCCTCGTTCCCGGCCGCCCGAAGAATCCTCGGTCGGGTTGCCTTCGCTCGGCTCAAGCTGGGCCGCCTCCCCGGGCAAGCCGAGGCCCGGACCGGGGCGGAACCCCCGACCCGGGCCCCGGTCCGGATTAGAAGTTGAGGACCTCGTCGAGGTCCTTGTCGCTGATGTCGAACACGCTGTCGTGCGGGGGCAACTTCTCGCGCCGCATGAATTCCGGCGGGCGGTCATCCGCGGCCGAGAAGCCGGCCTTGCGGTTGAAGGCGATCTCGGTCCGCAGGATCTCCTGCCCGACGCGCGTCACGTCAGCCATCGTCCAGGCCGTGCCGAGCACGCCGTTGCACGTCTCGACGACACCCTCGAAGCCGCTGGGGATGTCGATGATGGCGAAGGCGATGAAGAGGCAGTACCCGGCGGCGTCGATGAACGCCGTGGCCACCTGGAAGTTGCGGGACAGGCCCACCTTGTCTTTGGGCGACAGCGGGTCGGTCTTACCGCCCACGCCGATGATCTCCGAGGCGCTCGTGTACCCGGCCGTGTGGTCGGCGCCCATGGGGGACGTGACGAACGTGACGCCGATGCCCTTGACGGACCGCGGCTCGTAGGCCGGCATGCCCTGGCCCTTGACCGTGGGCACCCTCAAGACGCCGAACGCCCGTCCCGTGAAGGCCGCGCCGTTCCCGAGAATGCGCCCGAGAGGCGTGTCGCGGCCGATATCCTTGACGAGTTCGATGGCCCGGTTGCCGTCCCCGAACTTGGCGAGGCCGGCCTCCATGGCCACCCCGAGGGTCACGCCGGTCTCGATGGTGTCGATGCCGTAGTCGTTGCACATCCGGATCATCTCGGCCACGTGGTCGAGGTTGTCGATGCCGCAGTTGGCGCCGAGAGCCCAGTCGGATTCGTACTCGACGCACGAGGTGTGCTCCTGCCCGTTGGGCCTCGGATAGACGTTCGAGCACCCGATGGGGCACCCGGTGTGGCAGCGGTGTCCGATCATGCCCTTGCCGCCACGCTTCTTGATCGTCGCGGCCAGAGTCTCGCCGGAAATCTTGCCGGCACCCTCGAAGACCCCGGAACTGAAGTTCCGCGTTGGCAGGCCGCCGACTTCGTTGAGGAGGTTGATGAGGACGGCTGTGCCGTAGGAGTTGAGCGCGCCTCCGGGTTTGGTGACGTCGTGCTTGCCCAGGGCCTCGGCGACCTTGTGGGCGCCCCCAGCAAAGGTTTCCGGCCGGCTCAGGGGCACGCCGGGGCCGCCGGAGTCATCCACGACGATGGCCTTGATACCCTTGCGCCCTGTGGCTGGGCTTTTGTGTCTTGGAGGGTAGGGAGAGAGCAAGGGTAGGCAAGTGAGTTTCTCTCTTCCTTCCAGAAGGCGGGAGTCCTGCAGTAGTGGGCAATTGGATGCCGTCCGACGTGGGCGCCGACCTCGGCCTTGGCCGGGGTTTCCCGAGAAGCCGCGCCTTCTTAGCGGCAGCGGAGCGTCACCCCCGCGCCAGCTGTGCTATAATGAGAACCTGTCAGGCTCAACCGGGCGGAGAAATCGCCCGGGCAAGGCTGGGCCCCTGAGCGGAAGCTGGGCAGCGGTGCCATAGACGGCACGTAACCGCGGGACTTCACCTGTGTTGCGTCCAGGCCGAGTCCCGCTTCGATTTGCCGGGAAGGCCATCGGGCACACTTCCGGAGGAGGACCGATCTTGGCTTTAAAGCCTACGCAAGCCGCTGCGCTATCCGTCGCCTCAAACTCCACTCTCGTCGCGCTGAAGCTTTCTGCCGGTCTCGCCATGGGCTCCGTGAGTGTTATCTCCGAGGCCATCCACTCCGGCCTTGATCTCCTGGCGGCCATCATCGCGCTCTACTCGGTGACGCAGTCCAAGAAGCCGCCGGATGAGAAGCACAGTTACGGGCACGGCAAAATCGAGAACTTCTCGGCCCTCATCGAGGCTCTCCTGATCTTCGTGGCCGCCATCTGGATCATCTACGAAGCCGTGAAGAAGCTCATCCACGGCGTGGAGGTCGAGTCGCTGGGCCTCGGCATCTTGGTCATGGGTGTCTCCGCCGTGGCCAACCAGCTCATCTCCAGCATGCTGTTCAAGGTGGCCGCCAAACATGACTCCCAGGCGCTCGAGGCCGACGGCCTCCACCTCCGGACCGACGTCTATACCTCCGTCGGCGTCCTCGCGGGCCTCGGGGCCATCTACCTCACCGGCATCAAGCTTCTGGACCCCATCATCGCCATGGGCGTCGCGGCGCTCATCATCAAGGCGTCCTGGGACCTCACCAAGCGGTCGTTCCTGCCTCTTCTCGACGTGCGCATGGTCGAGGAGGAGGAGAAGGCGTTCCTCGGCATCATCGAGGCCCACCGGGGGCAGTTTGTCGAGTTCCACAAGTTCCGCACCCGGAAGGCCGGCCCGGAGCGCCACATCGACCTGCACCTCGTCGTCCGGCCCGACCTGCCGTTGTCCGAGGCTCACGCTCTCGCCAACAGCATCGAGCAGGCCGTCAGGGTGAAGTGGAGCCGGGTTTCGGTCCTCATCCACATGGAGCCGTGCCAAGCGGCGTCCTGTGACCTCTGTGACCTGACCTGCCCCCAGACCGGGGGCGCGGGCGCCCCGACAGGGGAGAAGAGCGTTCCCTAGAGGCCGGACCGGGCCGCCCGAGTGATTGGGTGGAGGGAAGAGGCCGGGGGGAGGGAAGGGGAAGGCATCTGGAAACCTGTCAGACCCTGGAGGGAGAACCATCGACCACCGCACCCGGAAAGAGCGCCAGACTCCGGACACGACTTCCGATCTCAGCTTTCTTGACGACCTGAACCCCGAGCAGCGCGAGGCCGCGACCCACACCGGCGGGCCACTCCTTGTCCTGGCCGGAGCGGGCAGCGGGAAGACCCGCTGCCTGACCTACCGCTTCGCCTATCTGGTGCGGTGCCTCGGACTCGACCCGGGCAACATTCTGGCCATCACCTTCACCAACAAGGCCGCTCGTGAGATGCGCGATAGGGTCGAACGCCTCCTGGGCGACGGCCGCCTGCCGGGCCGGGGCGATCCCCACGCGGAAGGTGCCCTCTGGGTGAGCACTTTTCACGCCACCTGTTCGCGCCTGTTGCGCCGGGATGGGGAGAGGGTCGGACTAAGGTCGAACTTCGTCATCTACGACGACTCTGACCAGACGGCTCTCCTGAAGGAGATTCTGTCCGGACTCGGTTGGGAGGAAGCCCGCTGGCCGGCGGCGGGTTTCCTGGCCGCCATCAGCCGGGCCAAGGACGAACTCGTCGGACCGGAGGAGTTCGCGGCGGGGGTGGCCGACTTCCGGGAGGAGCGCGTGGCCAAGGTCTACCCCCTCTACCAGGAGGCCCTGCGCCGGAACAACGCGGCCGATTTCGATGACCTCATCATGAAGACCGTCATTCTCCTGCGCGAGGAGGAGGCCGTCCTGGCCCGTCTGCGGGAGCGCTTTCGGCATGTCCTCGTCGACGAGTACCAGGACACCAACCACGCCCAGTACGTCTTCGTGAACCTCCTGGCGGCCGGGCACAGGAACCTCTGCGTCGTAGGGGACGACGACCAGTCCATCTACGCTTGGCGCGGCGCCGACATCCGGAACGTGCTCGAGTTCGAGAAGGACTACCCGGACGCGCGGGTCATCCGCCTGGAGCAGAACTACCGCTCGACCAAGACCATTCTGACCGCGGCCAACGCGGTCATCGCCAACAACGAGCGCCGCACGGGCAAGAAGCTCTGGACCGAGAACGAGGTGGGCGACCCGGTCGTCTACTACCTCGCCGCCGACGGGGCCGAGGAGGCCCAGTTTGTGGTCGGAGAGATCCTGGGTGGCCACGGGGGCCGGGGGCTACCCCTCAGGTCTTTCGCCATCCTCTACCGGACCCACGCCCAATCGCGGGCCTTCGAGGACGTGCTCGTCAACAAGGCCGTCCCCTACCAGATCATTGGGGGCACCCGGTTCTACGAACGCAAGGAGATCAAGGACGTCCTGGCCTACCTCCGGGTCGTTCATAACCCGGAGGACGAGGTGGCCCTGGAGAGGGCCCTGGGCGTCCCCAAGCGCAGCATCGGTCCGGCCACTCTGGCTCGCCTACGCCAGGCGGCGGAGGCGGACAGCGGCGCGGCGGGTGCGGTGGACGCGGTCAGCGGCGCGGCTGGTGCGTCCGGCCTCCTGGGCGGCATCCGGGCCGTGGCCACGGGGCACGTGGACCCAGCGGGTATCGGCCCCAAGCTCAGGGGCGAACTCGGCCGGTTCGTGGCCCTCATCGACGCTCTGGCTGCCGGCGTGGGGACGATGCCCGTCACCGAGATGGTCCGTGAGGTGGCCGAGAAGAGCGGTCTGGTGGAGGTTCTGCGTCGCGAGGGAACGGCGGAGGCCCAGTCCCGCATCGAGAACATCCGGGAACTGGCCACGGTGGCCGCCAACTACGCCCACCAGTCCGACGACCCCTCGCTCCAGGCGTTCCTCGAGAACGCGGCCCTGATGGCCGACATCGACGTGATGAAGGAGGGCGACGACGGCGTCGTCCTCATGACCGTGCACAACGCGAAGGGGCTTGAGTTCCCTCACGTCTTCGTGGTCGGGCTCGAACAGGGACTTTTCCCGCACTCGCGGTCCCTTGGGGAACCACACGGTGTGGAGGAGGAGCGGCGGCTCTGCTACGTGGCTATGACCCGGGGCATGCGGCGCCTCTACCTCACTCACGCTCGCGAGCGAACCCTCTACGGGTACACCATGCCGGCCGAGCCGTCGGCCTTTCTCCAGGAGGTGCCCGAGGAGACCCTTTTCGTGGCCAGCCTGGTCGCCAGCCGCCGGGTCGTGGAACGCGATCCCGAGCGAGACCGGCCGGTCGCCCGGACCGCGCCCGGGACGGCGGTTCATCCGGCCACCACGTCGAGCGCCACCCCGCGGTTCTCCCCGGGCGAGCGGGTCATCCACCCGCGCTGGGGCGAGGGCATCATCGTGGGGATAAGCCGGTCGGGAGTGCGTCCGGGGTACGCCGGCAACGTCCACCTCCGGGTCGCCTTTGCCAACCAGGGCGTTCAGACCATTGCGGCCGAGGAGGTAACGCGGAAGGGTGCGCCAGGTGTCTGATCAGGCTCGGGTCGCGGCCGAGCAGGAACTGGCTCGGCTCCGCGAGGCGATCAACGCCCACAACTACCGCTACCACGTCCTCGACGCCCCGGTCATCGGGGACGCCGAGTTCGACGAGTTCCTGCGCCGCCTGCGTGAGCTTGAGGACGCCTACCCCGACCTCGTGACGCCCGATTCCCCAAGCCGCCGGGTCGGCGGCAAACCCCTGGTGGCCTTCGGCGCGGTCGCCCACTCCGTGCCGATGCTCAGCTTGGGGAACGCCTTCAGCGAGGAGGAACTGCGGGCGTTCGACCGCCGTGTGCGCGGTCTCTTGCCCGGCGAGGACGTCAGCTACGTCACCGAACTCAAGATAGATGGCCTCTCGGTGGCCTTGCGCTACGAGAACGGCCTCTTTGTTCAAGGTTCGACGCGCGGTGATGGGACATCCGGCGAGGACATCACGGAGAACCTGCGGCGGGTGAAGTCCATCCCCCTCCGGTTGGGCGTCGGCCTTTCCGGTTCGCCGCGCCCGGCGTCCCTGCCGGCCGCCGCCGGCGGGGTCTTCGAGGCTCGGGGCGAGATCTACATGCCCATTCCGGAGTTCGAGGCTCTGAACCGCCGGCGAGAGGCGGCGGGCGAGCCCGCTTTCGCCAATCCCCGCAACGCCGCCGCTGGTTCCGTCCGGCAGCTCGACCCGGCGGTCACCGCGGGGCGCTCGCTCGACAGCTTCCTTTACGTCGTCATCCAGGTCCAGGGCCGCCCGCCCGCGGACACGACTCACCAGGATGGTCTCGCCCTCCTCCGGGACCTCGGCTTCAAGGTCAACCCGGAGGCCCGGCCGGCGGGGAGCCTGGATGAGGTCATCGCCTTCTGTGACATCTGGCGCGAGAAGAGGGGCGGCCTTCGCTACGAGATTGATGGTGTGGTGGTGAAGGTGAATTCCCTTGACCAGCAGCGCCGTCTCGGAGCGACGTCCTCCGCGCCCCGCTGGGCCATCGCCTTCAAGTTCCCGGCGGAGCAGGGCGTTACCCGCGTCCGGGGCATCGCCGTCAGCGTCGGCCGGACGGGAGCGGTCACTCCCCTGGCCGAACTTGAGCCGGTGCGCCTCGCGGGTTCGACCGTGAGCCGCGCCTCCCTCCACAACGCCGACTACGTCCGGGACAAGGACATCCGCATCGGCGACTGGGCCGTGGTCCAGAAGGCCGGCGACGTCATCCCGGAGATCGTCCGTATCCTGCCGGAGCGCCGCACGGGCGAGGAGCGCGAGTTCCGGATGCCCGAGACGTGTCCGGTGTGCGGGTCCAAGGTGGTCCGGGAGGAGGGCGAGGCGGCCCACCGCTGCACGGCCTCCCTGACCTGCCCGGCTCAACGGGCGGAGGGACTCCTTCACTTCGCCTCGCGCCTCGGCCTGGACATCGAGGGTCTGGGCCCCGCCGTCGTCCTGCAACTCCTGGAATCGGGACTCGTGACGGACGTGGCCGACCTCTACTCCCTGGCCGCCCGGAAGGACGAACTCATTGCCCTGGAGCGCCTGGCCGACAAATCGGCCTCGAACCTCCTGGCCGCCATTGAGAGAAGCAAGGGACGACCCCTGCACCGCCTCCTGTGCGCCCTCGGCGTCCGGTATGTGGGCGGGAGGGTCTCGCGGGTCCTGGCCCGGCACTTCGGGACGCTCGACGCCCTCATGACCGCCCGCGAGGACGACCTTGTCGCGGTGCCGGAGGTCGGAGAGAAGATAGCGGCGAGCGTGGCCGGTTTCTTCGCCGAACCCCGCAACCAGGAGATTGTCGAGAAGCTGCGGCGGGCCGGCGTGAACTTGCGCGAGCCGGGCGGGCCGCGGGTGGGCGCCCCGTCGAGTCTGTTCGACACCCCGGTCCCGGCCCCGGCCCCGGCCTCGCCCTTGGCCGGCAAGATCTTTGTCTTCACCGGCACCCTTTTGACCCTCCAGCGCCGGGAGGCCGAGGAACTCGTGGAGAGTCTCGGCGGCCGGGCCGCCTCTTCGGTCAGCGCTAGGACGGACTACCTGGTGGCCGGCCGGGAGGCAGGCTCGAAACTCGACCGCGCCCGGGAACTCGGCGTCAAGGTCCTCACCGAGGAAGATTTCCGCACCCTGCTGGAGGGGTGGACTTGAAGACTGAAGGTGACGGGCCGCTTGACCCTCAGGCGGCCATGGAGTTCGCCCTTCGGCGAGCCCGGGAGATGGGCGCCGTGTACGCCGATGTCCGCTTCCAGGACCGCCGTCTGACCCTGGTCGGCCTGGAGGCCCGGCGCCCCACGGGCGCGGGTCCCGGCGCGGCCAGGCGCGAGACATGGGAGGCCTCCCGGCACGTCGAGAGGGGTTTGGGGGTCCGGGTCTTCGGGGCCCGCGGCGGTGAGGGTTTCGCGGCCGCCGGCGGGCTGGGCCGGGCCGCCCTCGCCAAGGCCGTCTCGGATGCCCTGAGCGGAGCTCTCCAGGCCGAGAAAACCGCGGCCTCCGCCGTCTCCGGCGGCGCCGCGCTCGGCCCCGCGGTCGTGTCCACGGGCCGGGTGTCCACGCCCCGGGTCACGGACCCGGCCGAGGTGGACCTCGAGGGCAAGCTGGATATCCTCCGCACCTTCCAGGCCGAAGCCTTCGCCCGTCCCGAGACGAGCCGGGTGAGTCTGGCCTACGCCGACTCGACCGGGATCGACAGGTTTGCCAGCACGGACGGGTCGGACATCGAGACCGACTCCGCCCGGATCATCCTGCGGGCCACGGTTGAAGCGGCGCGCGGGCCGTACGTCTCCGACAGCGCCGAGAGCCTGGGCGGGGTCGGGGGCCTCGAACTCCTCGCGGAGCCGGCGGTCAAGAGCCTGGCCGCAAGCCTCGCCGGGGCCGCCGCCGAGTGGCTTGGCGCTGGAGAGGCCCCGGGCGGTGAGATGACGGCCATCCTCGACAACCAGTCCACCGAGAACTTCATCCACGAGGCCATCGGCCACTCGTGCGAGGCCGACGATGTGCTCGCCGGCGCGTCCGTGCTGGCGGGCAAGCTGGGGGACCAGGTCGGCGCTCCCGGAGTCACCGTGGTCGACGACCCTGGCCGGCCCGGCACGGTGGGCCGGTACCCCTACGACGACGAGGGGGTCCCCGCCCGGCGGGTTACCCTCATCGAAGACGGTGTGCTCAAGGAGTACCTCCACACCCGGCGCACGGCCGCCGCCATGGGCCGGCCCCCGAACGGGCACGCGAGGGCCCGCGATTTCGGCTGCCCGCCCATCGTCCGGATGGCCACCATCAATCTGGAGCCGGGCGACTTCTCCCTGGACCAGATGCTCGAAGGCGTGAAGAAGGGCATCTACCTCATGGGCAAGCGCGGCGGGCAGGTCGACCCGGCCCGCGGCGTCTTCCAGTTCCGGCCGGACCGCGCCCGGCTCATCGAGGGCGGCGAACTTGGCCGTCCCGTGCGGGCCCCGTCTCTCTCGGGCAGCATCCTTGACATCCTCCAGAACATCGACGCCGTCGGCTGCGACCTCCGCTTCCACCCCGGGGGCTGTGGCAAGGGCTTCCCCGCGCAGATCATCCCGGCCGGCTCAGGAGCTCCGCACGTGCGCCTGCGGCGGGCGACCATCGGCGGGGTGGGCCAGGCGTCCGCGGCCGAGGCTGAGGAGAGGGGACCGGCCTGATGCAGGACCTCGTGGAACGGGCCGAACAGGCCGTTGAGTTGGCTCGGCGCGCGGGCGCCGACGGGGCCGAGGCCTTCGTCCTGGACGCCCCGGAGGACGCCGTGCTCCTGGAGCCGTCGGGGGCCGGCGACTTCGCCCTGCGAACGGCCAACACCGTTCTCCACCGCGGCCTCGGCTTGGCCGCCCGCTGGGGCCGTCGGGTCGGGTTCGCCTCAACGACCGACCTGTCCTCTCCGGCTCTGGCCGAGGTTGTGAACGACTGCCGGCGGGCCGCCATGCCGGACGACCCGGCCTTGCCGCTCGTCCCGGCCGGTGAGGCTCCGGAGGCCCCCGGCCTGGCCGACAAGCGTGTCTTGGAGATGAACCTTCCGGAAATCGTCGGCGTGGCCATGACCGTGGGGGCGGAGGCCAGGGAGGCCGGCGTCGGAGTTCTCGGTGTCGTGGCCACGGCCACGTGCCGGCGCGTCGCGATCGTCAACTCCGCCGGGCTGGTGCGGTCGAGCCTGGACACCCGGATCTCGGCCGGGCTCTACGCTATGTCGAGGGGCGGGGGCTTCGCCATGTGGTCACGAACCTCCCGCAGCCTGGCCGGGCTGCTGGCGCTGGCCGTCGGGCGCAAGGCGGCCGCCCTGGCCAGATCGTCCGACGACGCCCGAGATGTTGTCCCGGGGCTTCAGACGGTGGTCCTCCGTCCGGATGCCCTCTTGTCTCTTCTGGCGACTTCGCTCGGGCCGGCCCTCGGCGCCGACCGGGTCGACGAAGGGACTTCGCCTTTCGCCGCGGGGGGAGCCTCGCCTGGCGACGGGGTCGCCTCCGCTATCCTCGACATCACCGACGACGCCACCCGTCCGGGCTCGACGGGTTCCTACCTGTTCGACGCGGAAGGGACGGCGGGCCAGGCCACGCCGGTCATCCGGGCGGGCCGACTCGTCTCGCTCCTGCACAACAACCACTCGGCCGCGTCCTTGGGTCTCCGGCGCTCGACCGGCAACGCGTGCCGCGACCGCTCCGGCCGGATGTCGACCTTCGTCGAGCCCTCCGGACCCTTCGGCTACCGGCCGGGCATCCTACCCTCCAGCCTGGTCGTGACCTCCCCGGGGCCGACCTTCCCCGACCTCCCGGCCGCCGGCGTCGACCGAGGCCTTCTCGTCCAGGACGTCATGGGGGCCTTCGTCATCGACCCGGCCGTCGGCGACTTTTCGGTCACCACGACCAACGCCTGGGCCCTGGAAAGAGGAAGACCGGCCTATCCGGTGAAGAGGGCTATGTTGAGCGGCAACATGTACTCGCTGCTCAAGCAGGTTCTTGCCCTCGCCGAGGAGCCCGAAGATGTCGTCGGGCCCTTTTCGCTAGTTAGCCCGTCGTGGGTCGTCGCCGACCTCGTTGTTGTCTAGTCCCGGGTCGTGGGCGGACTCACGGCGGTGGTGTCTGGGGGTGCTAGGATGGCCATCATCACCCGGGAGGAAGTGGAGCACGTGGCGCTTCTCGCCCGGCTGGCGTTCTCTCCGGATGAACTCGACCGCTTCACCGCCCAGCTCAACGATATCCTTGGGCACGTGACCCGCCTCGGCGGACTCGACACCTCGGCCGTGGAGCCGACGGCGAGCGTCCTTTCCGGCGCCGCGACACCTCTCCGCGAGGACGAGGTCTGGGAGGGGCTGACCCGCGAGGAGGCTCTCGCCTCGGCCCCGGCCACGGAGAAGGGCCTCTTCAAGGTCCCGAGGGTCCTCGAATGAGGTTTACCGAGGCCACGGCCAGCCAGCTTGCCACCCTCATCGCCCAGGGCGAAGTGACGCGCTCGGAGGTCCTGGAGAGCTTCCTGGAGCGCATCGTCGCCGTCGAGGAGAGCGTGGAGGCCTTCCTGACCGTCACCGCCGACCACGGCCGGCGCTTGGCGCGTCTGGCCGACAAGGCGGCGGAAGGGGGGGCCACGCCGACTGCGGGCGTCCCTTTCGCTCTGAAAGACAACATCGCCACCCAGGACATCCCGACGACTTGTGGTTCCCGCATCCTTGAAGGATACCGGCCGCCGTACAGCGCCACCGTGATGCAGCGTCTCGAGGCGGCGGGGCACATCCTCCTCGGGAAGACCAATTGTGACGAGTTTGCCATGGGTTCCTCCACGGAGAACTCCGGTTTCCACCCCACGGCCAACCCCTGGGACCTCCGCTGTGTGCCCGGCGGCTCCAGTGGCGGTTCGGCGGTGGCCGTCGCCGCGTACGAGGTTCCCTTCGCCTTGGGGTCCGACACCGGTGGGTCCATCCGCCAGCCGGCCAGCTTTTGCGGCGTCGTGGGCCTCAAGCCCACATACGGTTTGGTCTCCCGGTACGGGCTCGTGGCCTTTGCCTCCTCCCTGGACCAGATCGGCCCCATCACCCGCGACGTGACCGACGCGGCCCTGGTCCTCGGCGCCATCGCCGGGCCGGACCCGCTCGACTCGACCTCGGCCAGGGTGAAGCCGCCCGACTACGGTCAGGCCCTCGTGCCTGATGTGGACGGTTTGGTCGCCGGCATCCCGCGCGAGCTTTTCGGAGAGGGTGTCGAGCCCGAGGTGAGGCAGAGGGTCGAGGAGGCCGCGGCGGTCCTCGCCGAACTCGGCGTGGGCGTCGAGGAGTGTTCCCTGCCCAACGCGGTCTTCGCCCTGGACATGTACTACGTCATCGCTCCGGCCGAGGCCTCGTCGAACCTCGCCCGGTACGACGGGATGCGCTTCGGCTACCGGGCCGGGGCTGCGGCGGGGGGCGACGACGTGGGTAACGGCGCCCGCGCCAGTATCGGCGGCGGCCCGCCTCCGGGCGACCTTCTGAGCCTGTACCTGTCCACCCGTTCCCAGGGTTTCGGGCCGGAGGTCAAGCGCCGCATCATGTTGGGCGCCTACGTCCTCTCGGCCGGGTACTACGACGCGTACTACCTCAAGGCCCAGAAGGCGCGCACTCTGCTGCGCCAGGATTTCGAGCAGGCCTTCGGACGGTACGACTTCCTCATCAGCCCGACCTCACCCACCGTGGCCTTCCCCATCGGGGAGAGAGCGGACGACCCTCTCGCCATGTACATGGCCGACCTGTGCACCATCCCGGCCAGCCTGGCCGGCCTCCCGGCTATCTCGGTCCCCTGCGGTTTCTCGCAGGGGTTGCCGGTGGGACTGCAGCTCATGGGCCCCGCTTTCTCCGAGGAGTTGCTCCTCCGAGTGGCCTTCGCCCACGAGCAGCGCACGGACCACCACACCAAGCGTCCGCCGCTTTTGGGGGTGAAGCGCCATTGAGCGAGGGCACCTCCCTCTACCAGGCCGTCATCGCCCTTGAGGTCCACGTGGAGTTGGGCACCCGCACCAAAGCCTTCTGCGGCTGCCCGACCACGTTCGGCGCCGCGCCCAACACGCAGGTCTGTCCCATCTGTCTGGGGCATCCCGGGGTCCTGCCGGTCTTGAACCGTCGAGCCGTCGAGTTTGCCGTGAAGGCCGCTCTGGCCCTGCACTGCCAGGTCCACCTGGAGTCGGTCTTCGCGCGCAAGAACTACTTCTACCCCGACCTCCCGAAGGGGTATCAGATAACCCAGTACGACCGTCCGCTGGCGACGGGAGGCCACCTTGACGTCGAGGTCGACGGGGAGTCGCGGCGCGTCCGCATCCGGCGCCTGCACCTTGAGGAAGACACCGGGAAGTTAATCCACGGCGGGACGCCGGGTGGCGGCGCCACGACCGGCGCGCCCTACTCCCTCGTCGACTACAACCGCTCCGGGGTTCCCCTCGTCGAGATCGTGTCTGAGCCCGACCTGCGGACTCCGGCGGAGGCCCGAGCCTATCTCGAGGCCCTGCACTCCATTCTCGAGTACCTGGGCGTCTCCGACGTGCGGATGGAGGAGGGCTCCATGCGCTGTGAGCCCAACATCTCCCTCCGGCCGGTCGGGACGGAGAAGCTGGGCGTCCCGGTCGAGATCAAGAACCTCAACTCCTTCCGCGCCGTCGAGCGCGGCCTGGCCCACGAGACCCAACGGCAGGCGGCTCTCCTGGCCGGGGGAGGGCGGGTGGAGCGGGAGACGCGGGGCTGGGATGAGGGGGCGGAGGTGACCACGTTCCAGCGGCGCAAGGAATCGGCCGACGACTACCGCTACTTCCCGGAGCCCGACCTCCTACCCCTTGTCCTGGAGCAGGATTGGATCGAGGCTATCCGCCGGTCCCTGCCCGAACTGCGGACGGCCCGGCGCGAGCGGCTGGTCCGTGAGTACGGGCTGCCGGCCTACGATGCCGGTGTCCTGACCGCCTCGCGGCACCTGGCCGACTACTACGAAGACGCCGTGGAACTGGTGGAGGCGAGCCAGGGAGCCTCGGTTCCGACGGCTGGCGCGGCCGACGGCCCCGGAACCGCGCCGCTCCACGCCGCCGCCAAGACCATCTCCAATTGGCTGATGGGCGACGTCAGCCGGCTGATGAACGAGGCCGGACTCGAGCCGCCGGCCATGCGAGCCAAGACCTTCGCCCTTCCGCCGGCGGCCCTTGTCGAACTGGTCGCCCTCGTCGACGAGGGAACCATCAGCGGCAAGATGGCCAAGGATGTGCTCGAGGCGACCTTCAGCACCGGCAAGCCGCCGCGGGCCATCGTGGCCGAGAAGGGCTTGGCGCAGATATCCGACAGTGGCGCGCTGGAGACCGTGGTGGCCAGGGTCGTCGACGCCAACCCGTCGGCCGTGGCCGAACTGAGGGCCGGTAAGGACAGGGCCATGGGCTTCCTGGTGGGTCAGGTCATGAAGGAGACCGGGGGCAAGGCCAATCCGAGAATGGTGAACGAACTCGTTAAGAAGATGGTTGGCTTGTAGCCCGCTCGCTCCCGACCCGCCCGAACCCCCGCCACTTCGCCCGGCTCCCGACGATAACCAGGATGAGCATGACCAGGTCCGTCGCGCCCATCGCCCAGAACGGCAGGGTTATGTTTCGCGTGTAGAGGAGGCCGGCCGTCCCGCCCGCGATTAGGGCGCCAATGGCCTGCATCGCGCCGTAGATACCGGTCACCGCGCCACGCACCCGCGCCGGTGCGGCGTTAGCGCCGACGGCTTCCCAGCACGACCCGGCGACGTAGGCGACGATGAAGGTCAGGAGGGTCAGGAAGCCGAACGCCCACGGGTCGTTGGCTTGCGTTATGGCCACCCAGGACGGGACGGTGATAATGAGGCTGCCGATCATGAGCCGCGAATGACCGATCCGGTCCGCGACTTGTCCGCCCACGAGTTGCCCCAAGGCCGCCCCGAGCGCCATCGCCGTGCTGATGGCCCCGAGGCCGGCGTAGCCGACCCCGAACCTGTCCGTGACGTAGAGGCCCCAGATGGGCGGGGAAAGGCCCATCATGAACCCCGTGAACAGCCAGATGGCGGCCATCAGGGCCGCGCCCCGGCCGTCCGGGCTGACGAGGAAGCGGAGGCTCTCCAGGGGTGAGGGATGCGGCTCGGGCGCGGCTGCCGCGGGTGCCCCGGGGACGCCGGCAATCGCTGGGATCCGAGGGGCCCTCGTCGGAAGTGTCTCGCGAACCCGGGAGATGGCCGCCAGGACGCCCGCCCCCGAGACCACCGCCGCCGCCGCGAGAACCCAGCGAAGGCCAAGCCGCGCCGCGACCACCCCGACCAGCGGTGGCACGACGACGCCGACCAGGTTCTCCACGACCCCGACCGCGGCGAAGGCGCTGGCTCTCCGGCCCGGGGCGGCTGACTCGGCGATGAGAGCCCTGTAGGCGCTGCCGGACATGCCGCCCAGACCGAGGAGGACGGCCGCCGTGATGAGCCCGGGCGTTGTTGGGTTGAAGAGGGCGACCAGCCAACCGGCGGTCCGGAGGACCCGGCCGACCATCATTACCGGTCGGCGCCCGAGCCGGTCGGCCAGCACGCCTCCGGCGAAGGCCATCGGCGTCTCGACGGCCGCGACCAGACCGAAAAAGAGACCGACGAAGATGACCCCGACCCCGCTCTCACGGAGATACGGTGAGAGGAAGTTGTTATAGGCGAAGTAGCCGAGGGCCGAGGCCAAAGTGATGACCATGACCCGGCGGAGGTTGGGCGTCAACTGCTATCACCTGGCTAGGAAGATGTCTCCAGCGAGCCCGGCCGTGGCCTCGATGGGCAAACGCGGGGCGTGCTCTTCGGTGAACGCGCACGACCGACCAAACAAGGGGGCCACCCCGAGGCCACCGCCGTACCCCGCCTGTTCGAGATGCCGGGCCACTGTTCCGTAGGCCAGTTCCGGCGTGTTGCACTCGTCCGACAAGTGGGCGAGGAGGACCATTTTCGTCGTGGTCCCCACAATTCCCGCCAGGGCCTTGCCGGCCTGCTCGTTTGAAAGATGTCCCTGGTCCCCCAAGACGCGGCGGATGAGGTGCCCGGGCCGCCCGGACCGAAGTTCCATCTCCACGTCGTGGTTGGACTCGAAGACCAGAAAGGTCGAGCCGCGAAGGAGGCGGACCGTCTCGCCGTAGACCGTCCCGAGGTCGGTGAGGACGGCGATTTGAGCCTCTCCGTCGGTGATGAGGAACCCGAGCGGGTCGGGAGCGTCGTGCGGCTTGCGGAAGGCCGTGACCTCCAGGCCGCCTACCTTGAACGGCCGCCCGGCCCGGACGGGGTGGGTCTCGCCCAGATGGCGGCAGTGCCGGGGGCTGTAGGGGGCCTGGGGGTCCTCGTAGGTCAGGGTGTGGATGAGGTGCCCCGTGGCGTAGAGCGGGACCCGGTGTTTGGCGGTGAAAGGATGCCGGAGGCGCAGAGCCGCCACGTGGTCGGCGTGGCCGTGCGTGGCCAGGACCCCGGCCAGGCTGGCCGGGCCCACTCCCGTTTGCCAGAGGCGGGCCTCCAATTTGCGGATGCCGAGGCCGCAGTCCACGAGAAGGCGCGTCCCATCGCCACCCTCGACGAGGTAGGCGCTGCCGGCCTTACTTGAACTGGCGAGAGAACAGAAACGCATACCTCAAGGTTCTTAACGGTAAATCAGATACCTGCGGGGAATTGCGGACAAGGCTCCCTCGGCCGGAAGGCGCAGGGTCTGGCGGGGAAGACTGGCGCCATTGGCGGAACTCCGGGGCGGTCTTCAGCGTCTATTCCTGTTGACCGGCCGGCTCCGAAGCCAGCCGTGTCACCAGCAGGGAGGGACCCCTAGTGAGGAAGTTCATCGTCCTTGCCGTGGCCATCGCGCTCCTCAGCGGTGGCGTCGCGTGGAAGGTCATGGCGGCCCGGGTGGACCGGATGCCGCCTGAGGCCGGCTCCGGAAACGTCGTACGGCCCGGGGAATACCAGCCCAGTGAGGACGAACTGTCCTGGATCGGTGCCCGCACGGGCACGGCGGGTGTCTTCACAAGAAAGTTCGGCGAATACCGCTTTGTCCTGATCGCGGCGGGCGAAAAGCCGACCGGCGGCTACTCCGTCGAGATCGTCAAGGCCGCCGCTGCGGGCGGTGACTGGGTTGTCGATGTTCGTTTCGTCGCCCCGAAGCCGGCTGACATGGTCATCCAAATCATCACCTACCCTTACGGGTTCGTGAAAATCAAGGACGACGGGAAGGGCCTCACGGTCCGCGATGTCACTGGCGGCCGGCCGGTGGAACTGGCCGTGACGGGAGAGTAGCGGGGGCGCGAGCGAGCGCCTGCGGCGAGCGGGAGGTATTCCCTTCGGCCCCTCCGAAACCCACTCACGGGGACCATGGAAGGACGGGACCGCCGGTGGAGAACGTCTGGACCGACGCGGGCTCCCAAGACTGGAAGTTCCGCCGCAGCTTCGCGGCTTGCGTCATTACCGACGCCGACGGGCGGGTGCTGCTGGTCCACCAGACCTACGGCCCCAGGAAGTGGGACCTTCCGGGAGGAATCCTCGACAGCGGTGAGGCGCCGTGGGAGTGCGCTCGCCGCGAGACCCGCGAGGAAGTGGGTCTTGAAGTGGGCGAACTCGAACTCACCGGCGTGTACTTCATCGCTAGTCGCGACGGTTTCGGTTTCGTTTTTCGAGCCGATGGCTATACCGGAGTCTTGTGTCCCGACGGTGTGGAGATCGGTGAGGCGGCCTTCTTCGCCCCGGACGCCCTGCCGTCGCCCCTCTCCGACTTCGCTCGCGAGCGAATCCTCGACGCCGTCGCGGACGGCCCCAAGCCGTTGCTTAGGGTCCAGCACCGGCGGGAGTGCTAGGCAGGCCCTCGCTCTACCTGGACCTAGGTTCAACCGCGGGCAATCCCCCGAGTCCATTGGCCGGACAGGCCGGGTTCTGCTACACTTGGCTCAGGCGTGCGAAAGGAGGGAGACTCGTGGCCAGACACATGGCGTGGGGTCTTCTGCTCCTGGTGGTGGGGTCTTTGCTCCTGGCCTCCAACTTCGGCTTTATCCCACCGTTCAACATCTGGGACCTCTGGCCGCTTCTTCTCATCTGGCCGGCCGCCAAGTTCCTGCTCGGTGAGTCCTTCATCCGCGTGGACGGACGACAGTACCGGGTTCGCCTCGGGTCGGCCGCCGGTCTCGGGTTCCAACTCGTCGCCCTGTGGGTCCTCATCGGGGCCGGCGCGGAACTGCTGCACAACCTGCGCCTGTTCCCGTTCGGCTGGGGCGACCTCGCCGGTTGGACCCTGCCCCTTCTTCTGGTCGGCATCGGTCTGGCCATCATGCTCCGGCCGCGGCACGGCGCCTGGCGGTGGTCGCACCGGGTCGCCCTTCTCGATAGCAGCCGCGACGGTTTCCGGTCCGGGACGTCGGCCGTCGCCGGCGACCTCTGCTATGGTTCGCGGCCCTGGGTCTTCAAGTCCCCGATGACCATCCGGCTCTGGGCCGGGGACGTCGACGTGGACCTCACCACGGCCGAGTTCACCGCGGAGGACAACTACCTGGCCGTGAAGGCTTGGGCCGGGGAGGTCACCATACGTGTTCCCGACGACATGGATGTCGCCGTGGAGGCCCGCTGCAGTGCCGGCGAAATCATTGTTCTCGGCGAACGGCGAGACGGTCTCGGCTGTGAACTGGACGTGACGCGCCAAGCCGGGCGTCTGGCGGCGGTGGCCGATGGGCAGCCGACCGCCACGCCGCGCCGGCTGTTCATCGGTGTCGAAATGACTTTCGGGAAGATGAAGATAACGTAGGCCAACCAGACCAGCGTCTCGGGAGGTTGTGTCTTGGCCGGGCCAGGCGGATTGGAAAACCCGTCAAGGCGCTTCTTCGGGGTCCAGTGGCGCTTTCTCTACTCCCACGTCGAGGTAGCGGTGGGCGCCGCCGTCGTCACCGCCCTTCTGGTCGGGATACCTCTTCTCCGCGGCTATGGTCTCCTGACCGCGGGTCTCTCCGCCCTGTTGGCCCTCATCCTTTCCATCCTGGGAGGCGCCTGGCTGGCCTTGGGCGCGGCACGCGGCGTGAAACTCCGCCTCCGCGAGACCAGCCGGTTTGCCTCCGCCCTCGCCCGCGGCGACTACCGCTGGCGCATCGTGTTACCCCCCGCGGACAGCGCCGGACGCACCGATGAGATCGACCAGTTGGCCGCGGAACTGAACTTCATGGCCGACAGCCTGGAAGGCGCCATCGCCGAACTCCGCGCCCTGGCTGAGCGTAACCGGAGCCTGGCCGAGGAGACGGGGCGACTGGCCGCCCTGGAGGAGCGGACGCGCCTGGCCCGCGACCTCCACGATACCGTCAACCAACAGGTCTTTGCTCTCTCCATGCAGGCGGCTTCGGCCCGCCGGCGCCTGGAGGCGGCCGACTCCAATCCGGAGCAGGTCGGAGAGGTAGCCGCGCTCCTGGATGAGGTCGAGGGGCTCGCCCGCTCGGCCCACCGCCAGATGCGCGACCTTATCCTGCAGTTGCGCCCGACCACCCTCGAACAGCACGGTCTCGGCCCGGCTCTGGAGGAGTACGTGCGCACGTTCACCGAGGGCCAGGGTCTAGGCTGCGTCTGCCGCGTCGAGTGTTCCGGCAGTTTCGGTCTGGCCGTCGAGGAGGCCCTCTTTCGCATCACGCAGGAAGCCCTGAACAACGTGGCCAAACACTCCAAGGCGAAGAAGGTCGAAGTGGCGCTCACGCTCGACGCCTCGCGTCACGTGGTCCTGACCGTCACTGATGATGGGCGTGGGTTCGATCAGTCGGTCCCGGCGCGCGCCACGGCCCTCGGACTGCGGGGCCTGCGCGAGCGGGCAGCCGCCCTCGGCGGCCGCGTCAAGGTCACCAGCGCTCCCGGCCAGGGGACGAAGGTCGAGGCAGCGTTCCCGATGGCCAGAGAGGGCCAGGAGCCCGCCGCCGCCCCGCCGGCCCAATCTGAAGGCGATGGGACCGGCACGGCGAAGGACCCACCCGTGGGAGGTTGAGGCCTGTGATCCGGGTCATGCTCGTGGACGACCATGAGATTGTCAGGCGCGGGCTGCGCAGCTACCTGGAGACCGAAGCCGACTTCGAGGTTGTGGGCGAGGCCGGCGACGGGGAAGAGGCCGTTCGCCTAGCCGCCAAGCTGTCCCCGGACGTCATCCTCATGGACCTGGTCATGCCTGTCCTCGACGGGGTCGAAGCTACGCGCCGTATCGTCGCCGCCCAGCCCAAGGCTTGTGTCGTGGTCCTGACGAGCTACACGGACGACTCTCGTGTCCTGCCGGCTCTCAAGGCCGGGGCCCGCAGCTACCTCCTCAAGGACGTGGCCGCCGAGCAACTCGGGGAGAGCATCCGGCGGGCCCACCGCGGCGAGTCGGCGCTCCATCCGGTCGCGGCCCAACGCGTCTTGCGCGAGATGACCGCCCCCAAGGGCGCCGAGCCCACCGAACGCGAACTCGAGGTCCTTCTCCTCGTGGCCCAGGGATTGCCGAACCAGGCCATCGGGAACAAGCTCTTCATCACGGAGCGCACCGTGAAGGCCCACATCACGTCGCTCCTGTCCAAGCTCGACCTCTCCGACCGCACCCAACTGGCCATCTACGCTCATACCCACGGCCTGGTGAAGAGGCCCTAGATCCGGCTAGGAGCGGCAGGCGCTAGACCCGCCGTTTCCAGAGGAGGGCCATCGCCAGGACGGCCATGAGCGCCAGCGACGTCACTCCCGCCGTGACCACGAGCGCGCTCCAGTACCTGGTCATGATGAGCGCGCCGGCCGCCACCACGATGGACAACACGGTCGACGGGATGAAGGTGACCCGGAAAGCCGCGATGATGGACCCCGCCGTCGACATCTCCAGAATCACGTAGAAGAGCTGGGCTCCGATCCAGATGAAGAGAAGGTCGGCTATCTGGCCGAAGGTCTGGCGGGCGAACCCGGCCCGGTAGAAGATATCCGCCGCCAGGGCGTAGGTGAGGATGAGCCACGCGTACCGGACGTTTGGCCGGCCCCCCTGCTCCCGCGTCGGTTCGCGTTCGTTCAAGGAGAAGCCCCCGGCGTCTAGCTTACCCCGGTTTCCCGTTTCCGGCTTCCCAGCGTGACGGCCAAGCCGAGGAGAGCGAGGGCTGGGAGCGCGACGAGCAGGCTGGTCCGGAGCTGCGCGACCAGGGGAGGGGCGGCCGCCAGGCTCGGCTCGCTCCAGGAGAGCCACAGCGAGACGAGGTACACGACATCCCCGGCGGCCCACAGGCCAAGGGCCCAGGCCGCGGACTTGGCGAGGATGCTCCGGGAGTAGGCGGCCCAGAGGGCGCAAAGACCGATGACCCCGGCCGCCCCCTTGACCAGCCTCAGGAGGAGCCGCGCCAGGAAAGCGAGGCTGTTGGGTCCGGAGAGCGCGAGCAAGGGGCTCGAGTTCGCCGCCAGGTAGAGCGCGAGATTGATGAGCGGGACTACGCCCAGTTGGACAACGAAGGCCGCCAGAAAGACCGTCGCGGCCTGGCCGAAGCCGCGGTCGGCCGTCTCCGCCGGGCCGGGCCGGAGGGTCTTGACCGCGAACCACAAGCCGGCCGCGAAGAGCAGGAGGTCCGCGGCGACCCCGAGCCCGGTGACGAGTCCGGGGAGAAAAGATGCGACGCCGGAGAAGGGATTGCCGTAGGCGAAGGTCCCGAACACAACCACCAGACCATAGGCCGGCGCCGCCAGGGCCAGGGACGCGCGGGCGGGGCGGTGGCGGAGCCCCCGAAGATAGACGAGCGTGCCGGTCACGAACAGGGCGAGGCCGAGGACGGTCCAGAGGATCGAGGTCGTCAGCCCGAAGAAGGACACGGGCGAGGTGAGCCTGAGGCCGGAGGCCAGGTAGCCGCCGGAGGAGAGGACCAGGAAGAGGCCGAGGCCCAGCTCGATGGGTGGTACGCGCACGGTGAGTCCCTCCCAGGATAGCCCAAGGTAAGTTCTATCGGGCAGCTTCTCCCCGGAGGGGGCGCTTCCTTCCCGGTGGCTGAGGCTCAGCTCGCCCCGCGGTACTCCCGCCAGAGGGCCTCAAGGTAGGCCGCTTCCATCCCCGGCGGGACGTAGTTGGCGGCTTTGGTGAGGCGCAGGAGTTCCCGTTTCTCCAGGCTCTCGTCCTGGAAGTTGGCGTTGCGCACGGCCCGCAGGATGGCGTCCAGACGACTGATGCCGATCTGGGCGCCGGCGATGTCGATGAGTCGAACCGGGGCTCCGCTCGCGCCACAACCGCAGCCTCCGGTCTTCGGTGAACCGCCACTCGCTCCCTGGGTCAAGGGAAGACACCTCCGCAAACATGGTTCCATCTGGGGCTTTGCCCCCCGGAAGGTATCCTATGTGCCTTGGCTCCGGGAGGTTCGGCCTCGGCTAGGCCAAGCGGGGTCGGCGCCGGCGGAAGGGGGAGGTCCGGCGGTCCAGATACGGTGAGGAGCGGAGGAGCCAACTCCGGACGAAGGGCCGGAAGAGACGGGCCAGGCCGCGCTTGGGGCCCATCACCGCGGCCATCTCGCGGATGAAGTCATCGGCCGTATGACGCTGGTAGGAGAGGAGGTGCTCGCTCTCGGTCGTGTCCATCCAGTCGGTGTAGAAGGGGCGTTGGCCGAAGGCCCGCTCGGGCAGCCGGCCGATGCCGGCGGCGTCGAGGATGCGGCCCACGTAGACGCGCTGGTAGAGTTGACAACTCGGCCCGCCCCCGATGAGCAGGACCTTGCCCCAGACCCGGTTGCTCAACACGGCGTTGGCGACCGCCAAGCCGGCGTCGGCCGGGTGGATGAGTTCTATGCGCGTGTCCAGCGGGACCTCGAACATGAGTCTGAGCGTCGGCTGGTCCAGGGTCTGCAGGGCGACGGTCGGCACGGCCCCGAACCGCAGCACGGCCCACGCCAGGCTGGAGGCCATCAGGAATCGCTCGCAGGCGACCTTGTGGCCGGAGTAGTGGTCGGAGGGATAGACGGGTTCGTCGGCCGTGCGTGGCGGCGGCTGGTCCTGGGCCTTACCGAAGACCGAGACGGAGGACGCGAAGACGAACCGGGGCTGTTTGGGAAGCGCCACGGCCGCCTCGATGAGGTTGCGGGTTCCGTCGACGTTGATTTCCCGGGCCCACTCGGGCTTGGTTTCGCTCAGCGGCGGGATGACGCCGGCGAGATGGATGATGGCCTCCTGAGCCTCGACGGTCTGGGTCAAGCCGGCCGGACGCCTGAGGTCGCCCCAGACGATCTCCATCTGCCCTCCGATGCGGTCGGCCCAGGCCTTGAGGCGTTTGGCCGTCCGGAGAGTGGCGCGGGTCCGGAGTTCGAAGCACCTGACCAGATGACCGCGGGCCACGAGTTCCCGGGTGGCGAAGACCCCGATGTTGCCGAACGAGCCGGTGACGAGGATGCGCACCCGGGTTTCCTCCCTTGCAAGATACTCCGACGCTCCTGTATCATTTCCTGCCTCGCGGCTGTGTAGCGCCGACCGGAGGCGCCGTAAAAGCAGGTGGCCGGAGTTGCCCCCGGCCACCTGTCACCGTTCTTGCTCCCGCTCCTACCTCTGGATGCGAGCCGAGTGCGTGGAGGGCTTATAGTCGACTTGCGCCCCAAGGGCCTCGCAGATGAAGCGTAGCGGGACGAACACCCGGCCGTTCAGGAGCACCGCGGGCGCGTCCAGCCGCACGGCTACTCCATTGACGAAGGCGGTCCGGGAGCCGACGGTGAGCACTATCGTCGTCCAGTCTCCGCGGATCGTGATCCGCTGGGCCACGGGGTTCCACAGGACTTCCGCACCGACAGTCTCGCTGATGAACCGCAGCGGGACCATCATCCGTCCGGGAGTCCCGAAGTACGCGGGAGCGTCTAGGTCGCGCGGGTAGCCATTCACCCAGATGATGTGGCTGCCCGGTACCACAGTGATGACGATTCCGGTCTTGAGGGGAGGACCAACCCGGGGCGGCGCCGGGGCCTCCTCTTCCTCCTCCGCGGCTACGGTCACATGGAGCACGGTAGTGGCGGTCAGCGAGCCGTCAGATACTCGGATGGTAACCGAGTAGGTCGACCCGTGGTTCGCGGTTCCCGAGAAGGTCCCGCCGCTTTGCAGCGTGATTCCCGGAGGCAAGGACCCCCCAGTGCGCGTGAAGGTCAGAGTGTCGCTGTCCGGGTCCGCGGCGGCCAGAGCCGCGAGTCCCGAACCCTCGCCGATGGACTGGGCCGTGTTCGTCGCGACGGCCGTGAAGCTCGGGGCCCGGTTGACGTTGTTGATGACCAGGTGCAGCGTGCCGCTGGTCGTGTCGGTCCCGTCCGTGACCTCCACGTCGATGTCCCAGTCCCCCGACGAGCTGTACGAGGCCGGTCCGGAGAAGCTGCCGCCCACGTTCAGCGACAGCCCGTCCGGCAGGGTTTCCCCCGAGGCCAGGCTGAAGGTCAGCGGGTCGGAGTCGGCGTCGGTCGCCGTCAGGGCGGCCGGGGTCGCGTTCTCGTTGATCGTCCGGCTCAGGCCCCCGAAGACCGGGGCCCGGTTGACGTTGTTAATAACCAGGTGCAGCGTGCCGCTGGTCGTGTCGGTCCCGTCCGTGACCTCCACGTCGATGTCCCAGTCCCCTGATGAACTGTACGAAGCCGGACCGGAGAAGCTGCCGCCCGCGTTCAGCGACAGCCCGTCCGGCAGGGTCTCCCCCGAGGCCAGGCTGAAGGTCAGCGAGTCGTCATCGGCGTCGGTCGCCGTCAGGGCGGCCGGGGTCGCGTTCTCGTTAATCGTCCGGCTCAGGCCCCCGAAGACCGGGGCCCGGTTGACGTTGTTGATGACCAGGTGCAGCGTGCCGCTGGTCGTGTCGCTCCCGTCCGTGACCTCCACGTCTATGTCCCAGTCCCCCGACGAGCTGTACGAGGCCGGACCGGAGAAGCTGCCGCCCGCGTTCAGCGACAGCCCGTCCGGCAGGGTCTCCCCCGAGGCCAGGCTGAAGGTCAGCGGGTCGGAGTCGGCGTCGGTCGCCGTCAGGGCGGCCGGGGTCTGGTTCTCGTCGATCGTCCGGCTCAGGCCCCCGAAGATCGGGGCCCGGTTGGTATCGGTGACCGTGACGGCCAGGGCCGTGTCGGCGAAGAGCGCGCCGTCGGAGACCCGGATGGTCACGTTGTAGACCGGGCCGCTCTCGAAGGCCGAGTAGCTGACAGTGCCCGTGAAGGAGCCGTCGGACTGCAGGGTGATGCCGGCCGGTAGAGCGCCACTCTGCAGGCTATAGGTGAGCGGGTCTAGGTCAGGGTCGGTGGCGGCCACGGCCGTCGTCAGCCCGGCCCCCTCGGCCACGGTCTGGGCCGTGTTGGTCGGAGCGCCGGTGTAGACCGGCGGGTTGTTTGCAACGTCCGTGTCGGTTATGTCGACAGTCGCGGTGCCGGGGGTTCCCAGGGTCACCCCCCCCGGGAGGTTGGTGAGGGCCAGGTTGACAGTCTCCAGCCCCTCGACCACGGCGTCATCGAGAATGGTCACCAGGAAAGTCCGCGCGCCCGCGTCGTTCCCGTTCCAGATTAGAGTCCCAGTCGCGGCGGTGTAGTCAGAGCCCGGAGTGGCGGTTCCCTGTCCAGTCCCTTCAACGGTCCGCCAACCCACGTTGATGGTACCGTTGCCGGTACGGGTCAGGCTGACCGTGATGGTGACCGTCTGACTTCCTGGGCCCTCGACCACGGCATAGTTGGTCGCGGAGAAGGTCACTGTGCCTCCGGCAGCGGCGTGCCCGACGCGCGAGACGCCGGCCAGTACGGCGCTGACCACAACTAGCGCCACTAGTATGGAGGCGAAGCGTTTGCTCCTCATCAACAAAGGTGCCACCTACTTTCAGATAAGTGCGGTAGACCGCATCACACGATTTCTCGGCTGCCCCCGATGGCAACGAGCGTAGGTGCAGAAGCGGGCATCCCCTCCCTCAGCGGTGCCGACCAAGCGGCGGCTTGCCTCGGCCTCTCGCAAGAGTAAGTTTGTCAGTGCAATACTGGACGTTGTCATCAATTCCTCCTCATTTGCACCAATTACTCGATATTGCCATTCCGGAGAGGCCGAAGCCCGACACCGCCCCCGGGCGCGTTCCAGGCACGCCCGGCAAGGAGCCTTAGGCGTTTCGTTGCCCCTGCTCTGGAGGGCGTGCTATAATCCAGCCAAGTTTCGTGAGAGCATAACGGTTAAGCCAAATTGCCAGAGTGAGAAGCGATGAAGAGGAGAGTAGGCGGCGCCGAGCCCGGTCCGAGCGAGCCCTGGGGGTGGGAGAGGGCACCGGGCGGCCGCCGAAGATCACCTCGGAGCTGTGGCCCGAAAGGCAGGGCAGTCCGCAGTCCCCCCGCTGGATAGCGGGGACGACCGGGCGGCCCGCCGACTAGGCGTCACCGCGACGTTCCCGGCGTTAGCGGGGCAGGAGAGGACCCGCCCTCACGGACGGGTCAACCAGGGTGGTACCGCGAGCGGACCCTCGTCCTTGGACGAGGGCCTTTTCTTTTTTGGCGGTCCGGGGCGCGGGACGGGCCCGCGCTGTCGGCGGCCCGGGGCGCGGGACGGGCTAGGAGAGTTGAAGGAGGAAGACCGATGTTCCGTGAGGTCAGCGCCAAGGTGAACTACCCCAAGATGGAAGAGGGCGTCATCGAACTCTGGCGCCGCACGGACGCCTTCGGGAAGGTGAGAGAATTGCGGGCGGGCGGCCCGGTCTACACCTTCTACGAGGGCCCGCCCACGGCCAACGGCCTGCCCCACATCGGGCACGTCCTGCCGCGAAGCATCAAGGACCTCTTCCCGCGCTACAAGACCATGCTTGGCTACTACGTTCCGCGGAAGGCGGGCTGGGACACGCACGGGCTTCCGGTCGAACTCGAGGTGGAGAAGAGGCTCGGCATCTCCTCCAAACCGGACATCGAGAAGTTCGGGGTCGAGAAGTTCGTCCAGGAGTGCAAGCAGTCGGTCTGGCGCTATGAGAAGGAATGGGCGAGACTCACCGAGCGTATCGGCTTTTGGCTCGACCTCGAACACGCCTACGCCACCTACCACACCAGCTATATCGAGTCGGTGTGGTGGGCCTTGAAGCAGATTTGGGACAAGGGCTGGCTCTACCAGGGCTACCGGGTGGTCCCCTACTGCGCCCGGTGCGGCACGTCGCTCTCCAGCCACGAGGTGGCCCAGGGCTACGAGGAGGTCGAAGACCCATCGCTCTTCGTGCGCTTCCCCCTCCTGGGCCGGGCCGAGGAGACCCTGCCCGGTCTGGACGCCGCCGCCCGGAAGCTGCCCGTCTCGCTGCTGGTCTGGACGACCACGCCCTGGACGCTGCCCTCCAACACGGCCGTGGCCGTCCACCCCGACGTGGACTACGCGGTCGTGGTCCCGGCCGGCGGGGAGGCGGAGGTCCTCGTCGTCGCGGCGGCCCTCGCCCCCAAGGTCTTTCCTGACGGCTACCAGGCCCTCCAGACGATCAAAGGGCGCGACCTGGTCGGCCATAGCTACCAGCCGCCGTTCCCGTTCTTCGAGAGCGAGCGCGGCCAGCCGGCCACGACGGGCGGACCCGGTAAGGTCTTCACCGTCGTGCCGGGCGGCTTCGTGACCCTCGAGGACGGCACGGGTCTCGTGCACATGGCCCCGGCCTTCGGCGAGGACGACCTGGCCGCCGCCCGGGAGCACGGGCTCCCCGTCCTCCGGCCGGTCGACGCCATGGGCCGGTTCACGGCCGAGGTCGCCCCCTGGCAGGGCCGGTTCGTCAAGGAGGCCGACCCCGACATCACGCGGGCCTTGGAGGAGAGCGGTCGCCTCTTCCGCTCCGAGCGCTACACGCACACCTACCCGTTCTGCTGGCGTTGCCACACGCCGCTGCTCTACTACGCCGACACGGGCTGGTTCATCAAGATGACCGCGGTCAAGGACGAGCTCATCCGCCTAAACCGCGACGAGATCGCCTGGTACCCCGGACACCTCAAGGAGGGCCGGTTCGGCGACTGGTTGGAGAACCTGGTGGACTGGAACCTCAGCCGCAACCGGTACTGGGGCACGCCGCTGCCCATCTGGGAGTGCGCGGGCAGCGGGGTCGACGGCGCCGGCGCAGGTGTCGCCACCGGCCGGGATGTGACCGGCGCCGGCCACCGCGTCTGCGTGGGTTCCGTCGAGGAACTGCGCCGGCTGGCCAAGCCGGAGACGCTGCCCGAACCGTTTGACCCGCACAAACCCTACATCGACCGGGTCATCCTCACCTGCCCCGAGTGCGGCGGGGAGATGCGGCGCGTCCCGGAACTCATCGACGCCTGGTTCGACGCCGGCTCGATGCCTTTTGCCCAGTGGCACTTCCCGTTCGAGAACCAGACGGAGTTCGAGCGCCATTTCCCGGCCGATTTCATCTGCGAGGCCATCGACCAGACACGCGGCTGGTTTTACAGCCTTCTGGCCATTTCGGTGACCGTCTTCGGCAAACCGGCCTTCCGGAACGTCGTGGTCACCGAGTTCGGCGTGGATGAGCAGGGGCGGAAGATGTCCAAGCACATCGGGAACGTGCTCGACCCTTGGGAAGTCCTCAACGTCCAGGGGGCGGACGCCCTCCGCTGGTTCCTTTACGCCGTCAGCCACCCCTGGTTCCAGAAGCGGTTCAATTCCAGGGTCATCAGCGAGTTCCAGAGCCGGATGCAGGACACTCTCTGGAACGTCTACTCCTTCTTCGTGCTCTACGCCAACCTCGACCGCTTCGAGCCGGACGCGGCGGCGGTATTGGGCACGGGGGAGGCGGGCGCGGGCGGCGACGGCGCCGCCGCGGCGACCCCGCCGGCCGTCCGGGCGCGGCTCGGCGGCAAGGAGGTCGTGGTCCCGCCGGTCGCCAAGCGGGCCGTCCTTGACCACTGGATTCTCGCCCGCCTCAATCAGGTCGTGGGCGAGGTCCGCGACAATCTTGACCACTACGAGGTCCTGCCGTCCACCCGGGCCATCGAGGCGTTCATCGACGACCTATCGAACTGGTATGTCCGGCGCGGTCGCCGCCGCTACTGGCGGGCCGGCACCGACAAGGACAAGGTCGCGGCCTACCACACTCTCTACGAGGTCCTCCTGACGGTGGCCCGTCTGCTGGCCCCGTTCGTGCCCTTTACGACCGAGGAGATCTACCAGAACCTCGCCCGGGCGGGGGCGGGCGGAGAGGCGGGCGGGGAGGCGGGCGGCCCTTCGGTCGCCGGCGGCGGCAGCGTTCCGGAGAGTGTGCACCACTGCCTCTACCCCGAGGTGGACACGGCTCTCGTCGATGAGGACCTCCTACGCGGCATGGAGGTGGTCCGCAAGTACGTGGTCCTGGCCAGGGCCGCCCGGAACCGGGCCGGCATCCGCACTCGTCAGCCGCTCAAGCAGGCCGTGCTGGTCGGGCCGGTGGCCGACGCCGCCGCCATGCGCGGCCTGGTCGACCTCCTAGCCGACGAGGTCAACGTCAGGGAGGTCTGTAGCGAAGACGATCTTAGCCCGTACGCCGTCTACACCATCAAACCGCGCTTTGCCGTCCTGGGCCCGCGTCTGGGCCCGCTGGCGCCGCAGGTCGCCAAGGCCCTGGGACGTCTCGGCCCGGAAGGTTCGGCCCAGGCCGCCCGCCGGCTGGGGGCCGGCGAGAGCCTCGAGGTGAAGGTCGAAGACCAGGAAGCGCCGGTGGTGCTGGCCCCGGACGACGTGGAGGTTCGCACCGACGGCAAGCCCGGCTGGTCGGTTGAAGGCGAGGAGGGCCGCTACGTGGCCCTGGCCACCGAGATATCCGCCGAACTCCTGGCCGAGGGACTGGCCCGCGAGATGACCAACCGCATCCAGCGGATGCGTAAGGATGTGGGCTTCGACGTCGAGGACCACATCGACCTCGTCTACGAGGCGGCCGGAGATGCCAAGCAGGCCCTGGCCTCCAGCCGGGCCTACGTGGCCGGCGAAACCTTGTCCGACACGTTCGTGGAGGGACCGGTGCCCGCCCCGGCTGATGGGCTTGGCGAAACACCCAAGGAAGCTGCAGGGGGCTGGTTCGCCCAGGCTCTCGACCTCGAAGGCGATGCGGTGAAGGTGGCCATCCGGAAGGCGAAGTGAAGGAGGCGCTGCGGCGCGGCCGCTTCCCCTTCGGCAATGTCGTAGTCCTCCAAGGGCGCGCCCAGCGCGTGCTCGTGGACACGGGCGCCGGCGACGGCATCCTTGACGCCGTGATGGCCGGGGGCCCCTTCGACGTGGTCATGAATTCCCACTATTACATCGACCACGTCCGGGGCAACGGCCGTGACGTCGACGACTACCTCGCCTCACTGCGCCGGCTGGACGCGCTGGTCGACGAGGCGAGCGGAGGGGGCCGCCACCGGATCACCATCCTCACCTCCCACCGGAGACCCCTCTCCTACGAGAGCTTCAAGGAGCGCCTTCCGGGCTTTACGGCCCGCTTCGGCGAGCGTGAGGAACGCGCCGGCCCATCTACGGGTCCCTGGCGCCCAAGCTACCGGGCATCTGGAAATCCGAATACCTTATGCTACGACACCATCTGGACCGCCTGGCCACGTCGGGGCGAATCGTGGCCGAAGGCGTCCAGCTCGGAGGTAAGGACTTGTGGCGAGCGCTCTGAACCCTCTTCCCCGTGACAAGATCAAGCCGCCCCCCCTCAAGGCGGGCGACCTAATCGCGGTGGTGGCCCCGGCAGGCCCGGTGCACGAGGCGGCCTTCACGGGTGGCGTCAAGGTCTTGGAGAACCAGGGCTTTCGGGTCAAGGTCGGCAAACACGTCGGCGAACAGCTTGGTTACCTGGCCGGCCCAGACGAGGCCCGGGCCGAGGACCTCAACGAGGCCCTGCGCGACGCCGACGTGCGCGGCATCGTCTGTGTCCGCGGCGGCTACGGCTGTGGGCGCATCCTCAACCTGGTCGACTACGCCGCCATGCGGGCCAATCCCAGGGTCTTCGTCGGCTACAGCGACGTGACGGCCTTGCACTGCGCCTTCGCCCGCCAGGTGGGCCTCGTTACCTTCCACGGCCCGATGGTCGAGAGCCTGGGAGACGGGCTCACCCGCCTCACCCTGGAGAGCTTCCTCCGCGCCGTGACCTCCACCGAGCCGCTCGACGTTCTCCCGATGCCCGCCGACTACGCTCCGCCCCAGATAGTTGGGGCCGGACGCGCGACCGGTCCCCTGGCCGGCGGGAACCTGAGCATCGTGGCCAGCCTCCTGGGCACGCCCTACGAGCTTGAGGTGCGCGGGCGGGTCCTGATGCTGGAGGACGTGGGCGAAGAACCTTACCGGGTGGACCGGATGCTGCGACAGCTCGTGCTGTCAGGGAAGCTGGGACAGGCGGCGGGCGTGGCCCTGGGCGAGATGATCAACTGCGAGCCCAGGCCCGGAACCGTCGCGACCCCGCCCGGCCGGGCCGTCCCCGCAGCATCGGAACTCCTCCTCGGTGACGTCATCACCGACTACTTCGCCAGACTGGGCCGTCCGGTCCTGAGCGGGCTTCCCTGTGGTCACGGGCGCGACAAGTGGACGTTGCCCCTTGGCTGCCTGGCTTCGATTGACGCCTACAAGGGGAGGCTGGTCATCGAAGAGGCCGCCTGCCGTCCCGGCTAGGTCGCCGCAAAAGCAGGTGGCCGGAGTTGCCTCCGGCCACCTGTCACCGCTCTTGCTCATGGGGCCATCCGCGCGCCCCACGCAGTACCTCTACGTTCGCGTACCCGCTCCTACCAGTGGATGCGAGCCGAGTGCGTGGAGGGCTGATAGTCGACTTGCGCCCCAAGGGCCTCGCAGATGAACCGTAGCGGGACGAAGACGCGGCCGTTCACGAGCACTGCGGGCGCGTCCAGCCGCACGGCTACTCCGTTCACGAAGGCGGTCCTGGAGCCGACGGTGAGCACTATCGTCGTCCAGTCTCCGCGGATCGTGATCTGCTGGGTCACGGGGTTCCACAGGACTTCCGCACCGAAAGTCTCGCTGATGAACCGCAGCGGGACCATCATCCGCCCGGGAGTCCCGAAGTACGCGGGAGCGTCTAGGTCGTGCGGGTAGCCACTCACCCAGATTGTATGGCTGCCCGGTACCACCGTGATGACGATCCCGGTCTTGAGCGGAGGACCAACCCGGGGCGGCGCTGGGGCCTCGTCTTCCTCCTCCGCGGCTACGGTCACATCGAGTACGGTAGTGGTGGTCAGCGAACCATCAGACACTCGGATGGTGGCCGAGTAGATTCCCTCGGATCCGTGGTTCGCGGTCCCCGCGAAGGTCCCGCCAACCTGCAGCGTGATTCCCGGTGGCAAGGCCCCCCCGGTGAGAGTGAAGGTGAGGGTGTCGAGGTCCGGGTCCGTGGCGGCCAGAGCCACCAGGCCCGCCCCTTCGTCGATGGTCTGAGCCGTGTTGGTCGGAGCGCCGGTGAAGGTCGGCGGGCGGTTGGTGTCGGTGACGGTCCAGTCGAAGCTCTGGCTGGCCGAGGCGCCGTGGTTATCCGTCACGGTCACGGTGACGATGTAGTGGCCGTGGGCGGGCTGGTTCTCGAAGGCCTCATAGCCCACGGCGCCCGAGATGAACCCGGTCAAGAGCGCGATGACTATATCCGCCGGCTGGCCCGAGATGCTCCAGGTCAGGGTGTCCTCAGGGTCAAGGTCCCAGCCTTGGGCGGGTCCGCCGACGAAGGGCCCCTCGGCGGTCACCTGGTTTTCGATGGGGTCCAGGATCGGAGAGCGGTTGGTATCGGTGACGGTGAGGGTGAAGGTCTCGGTGATGGGAGCGGTGCCGTCCGTGCAGCGCACGGTCACGGTGTAGAGCCCGCCCGCGATCTCCGCCGCATCCCACGGCACGAGGCCCGTCACGGCCCCGGTGGTGTCG